>Ga0209777_10000029_pt1 | contig 247270 bp, 244 predicted proteins | sample FrelakmetHBP12HB_FD_187147 | JGI IMG/M metagenome (GOLD analysis project Ga0209777, IMG submission 187147) | Freshwater lake sediment microbial communities from the University of Notre Dame, USA, for methane emissions studies -HBP12 HB (SPAdes)... | ecosystem: Environmental > Aquatic >...
TAAAAAAGTATATAGAGAAACAAAGTAATTATGAAATTGGAGAAGACGTGACAGGCGAATTCTCATGAGTAGCGGAGCAAAAGAAACCCCCAGCGACCGAAGGGAGCTGGGGGAGTACGTCATTTATTTTTAATTTTATTTTATGCCAATTTCAGGAGGAGCACAATTTATAAATCCCCAGGAAATTATTAACAAAGTCGGCTTGGTTGAGGGCATGAAAATTGCGGATTTGGGCACTGGGAATTTGGGTTATTTTATTATCCCCATGGCCAAAGTCATTGGCAAAGAAGGCGTGGCTTATGGCGTTGATATTTTAAAACCGGTCTTGGAAGCAGTCAGAAGCAGGGCAAAACTAGAAGGTTTGACCAATGTGGAATTAATCTGGGCTGATTTAGAAAAAGTTGGTTCATCAAAAATTCCTGAGGCCAGCGTGGATGCTGATTTTTTGGTTAATATTTTGTTTCAGAACAAGAAACGTGAGAATATAATGCAAGAGGCGGCGCGCCTTTTGAAAAAGGGGGGCAAACTAGTCGTGGTTGACTGGAAAAAAATCAATATTCCTTTTGGTCCGCCTTTGGAAATAAGAGTTGAACCAGAAAGCATTAAGTCCACCGCTCTTAAAATCAATCTGAAATTACTGGAAGAAACCGATGTCGGTGATTATTTCTGGGGCTTAGTGTTTGAAAAGGGTTAGGTTTAGGGGTTAAGGCAAAGAAGCCGGTTTGGGTTAAGGTTAGGGGGTAAGGTAAAAAGACTCTTAACCTTACCTTTAGACTATACTGGCATCATAACCTTATAACCTTGAACTTAGCAAATATTATAGTTAATTAATTAATTAATATTATAGCTATTTATGATTTTTCTAGGTATTGATTGGGGGAAAATTTTTTCCGTGCCTTTTTGGCTGGATGTTAATCCGGGTGAGCTGTCAGAGACATTTGCCAATATTTTTTTAATAGTCCTGGCAATCAGTTATTCATTTTATGGCTTGTGCAGATATTTGGAATGGCGCTTATCCAAGAGGCGTGAATTCATTAAGGCAAAATTCTGGCACAAGGTTTCAAATCTTTGTTTGACCGTGGCCATTTCCTTTACTTTTATCTTTTTTTTCCGCTACGAGGCCATCCCAGTTTTGGGCGGCAGGTTCTGGATTTTTCTTTGGCTGGCCATGGGAATATCGTGGTCAATTTATTTGATAAAGTATTATTTTGTTGATTTAAAAAATGACTTGAATGAATTGAAAACCAAGCAAAAGCTCAATAAATATTTAAAATAATAAAAAAATTTTTTTTACAGATAAAAATGAACTGGAAAATGATAATTGGTGATTATGGACAAAAAATCGCAGCTGAATTTTTACAAAAGCGCGGTTATCAGATTCTGGCGCAAAAATATTTTACCAGAGAAGGGGAAATTGATTTAGTGGGCCAAAAAGACGGCCAACTTATTTTTTTTGAAGTTAAAACCCGGCTTTCTGATAAATATGGTCTGCCTGAAGAAGCAATTGATGCTAAGAAAAAAGAAAAAATGTCTGCAGCGGCTTTAAAATATCTGGTCGAAAAACAAATTGGTCATGATAATTATCGTTTTGATGGCGTGGCCGTTGAAATTGATAAGGGAAATAAAGTAGCCAGGATCAGGCACCATAAGGGGATTTAATTTTTAATTTTAAATCAATCATTTCAAATTTGGAAGAAGCTAATAAAATGTATTTTTATGTTGTACTCCTTAAATCTCCACCTAAGATTAGGGGGAGATAATAGAGGGGGTTGATTTAAGAACCACCCCCGAACCCCTCCTTGGTAAGGAGGGGAGAACGAGGAGAAACTTGAGATATAATCAAACTTGACATCTTCTGCCTAAACCCGTATACTTAATTCAAGCTAGTTTAATGTATTTTAAACTAGTTAATTTTTTACTAATCTCTAATTTCTAATATTAAAATTTTATGGATTTACAATCAATCCAACAAGCAGTTAAACAAATTGCGGTTGAGAAAAATATTTCTGAGCAGGCAATTTTGGAAACCCTGAATTCTGCGCTGGCCGCGGCCTACCGCAAGGACTTTGGCCAGAAAAACCAGAATATTATTCTTGAATTTGACGTTAAAAGCGGGCAAATGAAGGTTTTTGATAAAAAAATAGTTGTTGATTTTCCCCCAGAAATCATTAAAGAAATTGATGAGAACGGCCGGGATAAAAAGTATGTTAAAGAAGTTGAAGAAGCGCCAGAAGGAGAAGAGCCAATAAAATTTAATCCTAAAAATGAAATCCTGCTGGAAGATGCCAAGAAAATTAATAAAAAAATCAAAGTTGGCGAGGAACTGGTTACGGAATTAGAATTACCAGCTGATTTTGGCCGGATGGCCGCTCAAACAGCCAAACAGGTAATTATTCAGAAAATCCGCGAGGCAGAAAGAGAAACGATTTTTAATGAGTATAAATCTAAAGAAGGCCAGCTGGTAACTGGGGTTATTCAGCGCCGGGAAAATGTTGGTGTTTTAGTTGATTTGGGCAAAGTCACGGCCTTGATGCCAATGGAGGAACAGATCAGAAATGAAAGATATATGCCTGGCGAGAGAATGAAATTATATTTGATTAGAGTAGAAATGTCGCTTAAAGGTCCGGAAATAATTGTTTCTCGTTCCAGTCCGGAAATGATCAGAAAATTATTTGCCACAGAGATTCCTGAAATAAATTCTGGAGCTATTGATATTATGGGTATTGCCCGCGAGGCCGGGTGGCGTTCCAAGGTGGCCGTGAAAAGCAATCAGGAAAATATTGATCCGATTGGTTCTTGCGTGGGCCAGCGGGGCGCGCGCATTCAGACCATTATCAATGAACTGGGCGGTGAAAAAATTGATATTATAGAGTGGGACGAAGAACCCAGCAAATTTATTGCCAATTCTTTATCGCCGGCCAAGGTTATAAGCATTGAGGTGGCAAATAAAACAAAAATTGCCCTGGTCACGGTTAAGGAAGACCAGCTTTCATTGGCCATTGGCAAGGAAGGCCAGAATGTGCGTTTGGCCGCAAAATTAACTGGCTGGAAAATTAATATCATGAAAGAAACTGTTGAGGGTAAAAAAGAAAAAGTTGAATTGGGCAAAGATGAAGAAATAACAAAAGAGCCAGAAACTGCTCAGGAGGTTAAGCCAGAAGAAAAAGAAACAAAAGTGAAGAAAGAAAAAAAAGAAAAGAAAAAGAAAAAAACAACTAAAAAAGCTAAAAAGGAAACCTCCTCCGCTTCCACCTCCGCTGAAGCTTCTGCCTCCGCATCAGCCGACGCTTCCGCCGCCGCTAAAGCTCTGGCGGACAAGAAAGCTTTGGCTGATAAAAAAGCTACGGCAGACGGGTCGGTGGATGAAAAAACTTCGGAGATTAAAGAAGAGTAATAAGGGATTGCTCATTTCATAATTTCCGCCTAAGGCGGATTCCTGCCTGCCGGCAGGCAGGCGCCTCTGGCGGGCATAATTCATAACTCATCAAATGTCCTATTTAATTTATGTTTATAACTTAATTATCTATCAGCCGCTTTTTAATTTTTTAGTTTGGCTTTATAATGTAATTCCTGGCCATGACATTGGTCTTTCCATTATTATTCTGACTTTGGCAGTGCGGCTGATACTTTTCCCGCTTTATTACCAGTCCATTAAATCACAAAAGGCCTTGCAGGATCTTCAGCCCAAAGTGGATGCTTTAAAAAAACAATATGCCAATGAAAAAGAAAAATTAGCCCAGGAATTAATGAATTTATACAAGCAAGATAAGGTGAATCCTTTTTCTTCTTGTCTGCCGCTCTTAATCCAATTTCCTTTTCTAATCGCTGTTTATCAGGTTTTCAGACATGGTCTGCAATCCCAGGGCTTTGAAATTCTTTATCCTTTTGTGACCAATCCCCACCAGATTAATCAAATTTCTTTTGGTATTATTAACTTGGCCAAACCAAGCTATGTTTTAGCTGTTTTGGCTGGTTTAGCTCAGTTTTGGCAGACAAAGATGCTCATGGCCAAAAAGCCGCCAGTTATTGATCATAAGGAAATCAAGGGTTCTGGAGATGAAAAGGCCTTGGCTGCCGTGAACAAGCAGATGATTTATTTTATGCCGATTTTTACAGTCATCATCGGTATCAGTTTGCCAGCTGGATTGACTCTCTATTGGTTTACAACGACTTTACTCATGGCTTTGCAGCAGGTGTGGATGTTTAACCGTCCTTCGCATAAAGCTTCTGCCTACGCTAAAGCTACGGCAGACAGGACGGATGGCAGGGAATATAAAGAAAATGAATCAATAAAATAATTTTGTATAATTTGTAAATAAATTTGTAGTTTTGTAGGAGTATGATTATTAATCAAAAACAATTGAAGAAAATAGTTGTGGAAACACAGAGCGGGCAGTTTTTGGGCTATATTTCTGAATTTGAATTGGAAACAGATAATGGCATGATAGAAAAATATTATGTCAAAAGCCGTCTGTCAATTCCCGGGCTTTTTGCCAATAAATTATTGATAAACAAAAGCCAGATCATTAGTTTTGATGATGAAAAAATGGTGGTGGAGGATAATGTGATAAAGGCAAAAGTTGAAAAAAAGAAAGTTTTTAAAGAAATTGATAATTTAGAAAACGCTGAACCTGTGATTACTAGCGAAAGAACATAATGAACAGAATTAAGCTGGGTAAGTAAATTAAGGTGGCTAAGCTGGCTTAATTTACTTATTTTACTTAGCCACCTTAGCCACCTACAACCATGTATAACTTAAATTATTTAGAACTCTTTATTTTAAATACCATAATTTATTTTGATCTTTTTGATTATCCTTTGACTTTGGGTGAAATACACAATTTTCTTTTTACCGGCGGTATGGAAGGAGCCAGTTTTTCTCTGTCTGAAATTACTGAATGTTTGCAAACGAGTTTAAAATTAAAAAAAGTTATAGCCACGCAGCGTGGCTTTTATTTTTTGAAAAATAGGGAAGAAATAATTCAAACTAGATTAGAGCGCTATGTTTCGGCCCAAAATAAATTTAAAATTGTTAACCGGGCCATAAAAATTTTTAAATATTTGCCTTTTATAAAATTAGTGGCCATCTGCAATAATCTGGCCTTGAGCAATGCCAAAAAAGAAAGCGATCTGGATTTGTTTATCATCACCAGTCAAAAAAGGATTTGGGCGGTACGTTTTGTGTGTATTTTTTTAATAGCGATTTTGGGCTTGCGGCCGCCCAAAGAAAAAGCTCAGGATAAAATTTGTCTGAGTTTTTTTACTACTGAGGATAATTTGGATTTAGCCAAAATAAAAATCACGGCTGAAGATGTTTATTTGGTTTTTTGGCTGGCAACTTTAAGGCCTGTTTATGCCAGACAGAATTTTTATGCCAAATTAATGGCTGCTAATTTGTGGTTAAAAAAATATTTGCCTAATTGGCAGGAGCAGAAATTGGGGTTTCGCTATCGGCTTGAGGATAATAAGTTAAATAAAATTATTTATAAAACCAAGGAATTTTTTTGGCACGGATTTTTGGGTGACTGGGCGGAAAAAATTTTTAAAAATATTCAGTTTAGATTAATGTCCCAAAAGAAAAAGGATCTGGCAGTTCAGCCGGATACAGGAGTAATTATTTCCGACAGCATGTTAAAATTCCATTTGCAGGACAGGCGCCTGGAAATAATGGCAGAATTTGAAAAAAGAAGAAAAGAATTGGTTGAGAAAATGTAAAAATTTTTAAAATAAAAAAGCCGGCTCATCCTTATGGACAAGCCGGTTTTGTGTTTGTTGTTGTATTTACTTTGTATATTCCAGTTTTATGGGTTGAGTTAGCGCAGTGCAATCAGGATCTCCGGTGACTATAACTGCTCCAGCCTGATTTTCGTCGGCAATGAAGCAGGCGACAAACCATTTGTTTGACGCATACTTGCCTCGGTTGGACGAATAGCCCATAACCGAGAAAGTATTTAGCAGTGTTCCGCTTACCTTGATGTTATCTGCTCGTAGCTGGTTACCGAGAATATACCCGATATCCAGAGGTGTTTTGGCCGGAACTTTGAGAGTGTAGTTCAAGTTCCCACCGACGACCAGTGCTGATCGGTCTATCCTGCATCCTGAACTATGGGGGTCAAAGCAAGGGAGGTCTTCACTTGTCCCGAATGTTTCGATTGCCCCTGGGACACCATCAGTGGTTTCCGAGCTTACGGGAATGCTGATAGTGATGGTCACCATTTTAATTTTGTTGTCCAGGTTTATCTTGGTGGCTGGATTGAGTCGCTTGTACTCATGGATGGCATAACCCACCAAACAGAGGGCACATACCAGAAAAAAGAAATTTTTAAATAATTTTTTCACCTTTTCTCTCCTTTTTTTCAAAGAAATTAATCGCAAAGCTAGCGATTTGAGACCATTTCAGGCCATTTGATAGTTTAGCATAATTTAATGATTTTGTCAAGAGTTAGGGATTTTTACTCAAAAAGAAAAGCCGGCTCATCCTTGAGGACAAGCCGGTTGATTTTTTTTGAGAGCGTTAATTTAGTGTACTCTTTGAAACGCATCGGGTGGAAATCTTAATTGATTTGGAGAAACTCCTTGAGCCGGGCAATTCGGCGAAGGTAAAATATGTACTCTGCCTTCGGAATCTTCCCAAGGAATAAAGCAGGCAACAGCCCATATTGCAGGCGGTGTGCCTTCTACCTTGAAAGAAGTGAGAGGTGTATTATTGGCTTTTATCCCGTCCGCTCGGATAACACCATTAAGTTTGAATCCGATGTCAGTTTCTTTGTTAAGGGGTAAGGTGTAAGTGAAATTCAGCATTCCACCGACAACTTGCGAGCTACGATCCACCAGGCAGGCGGAATTATGCGGATTGGTACATGTTAAATTTTCTGCCTTGCCGAAGGTTTTGATAGTACCCGGCGGGTCACTTGATGCATTCGGGCTGAATGTATCTGCCGGATTGCTGATTGTAATTGTGATATTTACGGTTTTCTCCTGAAGCGTTTCGCTTTTCGGCGGAAGCGGTTTTTTCTCACCATGCGGGTAAATGTAGACGATAATGCAAGCTAACAAAATTATTGCGATCAATGAAATTCCTTCGAGCATTTTCAGTATAAATCCCCTGGCACGCAGTTCTCCAATGGTCAGTACCTTTTTTTTCACTTTCTTTTCCTCCTTGGTTTTTAAAGAATAACCGCCAAACTAGCGATTTGGGACCATATTAGGCCGGTCTTGGCCGAGCCAGGTCATTTGATAGTTTAGCATAATTTAATGGTTTTGTCAAGAGTGTGGGATTTTTTTGATTTGATATAATTAGTTTATACCCTGCTTTAGCAGGTATTATTAGCCCACTTCCGCCGTCGCTGCGCTATGGCGGACAAGAAAGTGGGGTATAAATTTTTATTATGCCTAAACTCGCCAAAACAATTGAATATTTATTTTATCTATTCATTTTTTTATTGCCCTGGCAGACCAGGTGGATTTGGCATTATGGCAGTTTAAATGGGGGGCAAAGTGAATATTTAACTTTTAGTTTATATGGCACGGAAATTCTGCTTTGGCTGATTTTGTTTTTGTCCATAATTTACAAAATTAAAGTTAAAGATGAAGAAGCGGGAATTTTAAATTATAAAATTCTGGATTTTTATATTTTGTTTAGTATGTTAATTGTAGTAGCTGGCTTATCAATATTTTGGGCAGCTGATAAACAGGTTACCTTGTTTTATTTAATAAAAATGCTGGAAGGTCTGGCGCTTTTGATTTTTATTATTAATTTTAAGTTTAGTTATAAAAAAGTTGGCCAGGCAATTGTCCTGGCAGGTTTTGTTCAAGGGGCTTTGGCAATATGGCAATTTTTAACCCAACAAGTTTGGGCTAGTAAATGGCTTGGTATGGCAGAACAACTGCCGCAAACCCTGGGTGTTTCAGTGGTTGAAGCAAATGGAATGCGCTGGCTGCGCGCCTATGGTTCTTTGGCGCATCCGAATATATTGGCTGGTTTTTTAGTTGTTTGTTGTTTGTTCTTAGTTGTTTTGTTAATTTTAACTCGCAAGAAATGGGAAAAGATTTTACTTTGGGTTTGCTGGCCAGTAATTTTAGCCGGCTTATTTTTCACTTTTTCCAGAGGAGCTTTTTTGGCCTTTGGTGTTGGCTTTTTGTTTTTAAGTATTTTTATTTTTTTAAGTTATGAAACAAAAGCCAAAATTATTTTCAGCCAATTAATCTTCAGCGGATTTTTGGTTTTGGCTGTTTTAACTTTGTTTTACAGTTCTTTGGTTTTTACTCGGCTAAATGGGGAAGCGCGCCTAGAACAAAAATCAATGGCAGACCGCACTCTTTATTTTGAACAAGCCAAAGATTTGCTTTACAAAAATTGGCTGAGTGGTGTTGGTTTGGGTAATTATACTTTAGCGCTTTATAATTTATTGCCCGATAAACAGCAGGCCTGGTCTTACCAGCCCGTGCATAATGTTTATGTTTTGGTGGCAACTGAATTGGGTATTTTAGGTTTTATAATTTTTGTTTTGCTAATTATCCAGGCCTTAAGAAAAATCTGGGATTTTAAAATTGATTATAATCTGAAATTACTGGCGGTCTTTAAAAATTTTGAATTTAAAGAAATTTATCACTTCTATAAAAATCATTTTTTCTGGTTTTTGGGCCTGACTGCGATTTTGATTGTGATTTTAATTCTAATGGCTTTTGATCATTATTTTTGGACAATGTGGTTTGGGATTGCGTTATGGTGGCTGTGTTTGGGATTGTGGCTGAAGCAGGTGGGGATGGTGAAGTGAGAAGAGTAAGAAGGGCAAAAGGGGTAAGAAGGGTAAGAGGGGATTTAAATTTTTAAATAAAAAAACCCGCCGTTGTCCATTTGAACTTCGGCGGATGTTTCGCGTATTTGTTGTCGTCACTGCACTTTGGAGAAGTCAATCGTATAATTTGCTCCTCTCGGGCCGCATATAATGTGGGTGACGGTTAACGGTATCTCCTGTTCGTCCTCAGTCGGGGAGTAAAATATAATGATGTTTTCTAATTTTGCCTGTTCGGCTTGAAGCTGTGCAGTGATTTGTTGTTGCTTTTCGGCTTTTTGTACGAGGTAGTTTTGATACCCCAGGCCTGCACTCGCGGCCAAAAGCACCACCAAAAAAATCATTCTCAATGCCTTTTTCATTCTTTTCCTCCATCAGAAAATTTTTTTCCCAAGAGCAATGCTCTTTATTTTCCTCATCTCAAGACGAAATTTTTATTTTGTCCTGGGATGAGGCCCGCCGTCGTTCCGCGTTGCGGAACTATGGCGGACGGCGGGCGATCTTTGCAGACCGCCCGTGGTTTTGTTGAATTTTTAGATAGGAGAAATATGGCTATTTATCAAGCTATCGTTGATGACTTTGAGTCCATCTTTTGCAAAGATGTCTGTGATGTCCACATAGTTTGGGACTATATAGCCCTCTTCTGTATGCGCCCAGTTACTTATGACCGCGCCATCTTCAAAGGTGAAGCTTGTAAAACCATATTGGTGTTGGTAATTAACTAGATCACGACCGTTAATCGTGATGCCGTCATCTGGACAAATTTCTCTCCCTACTATGGAAAAAGGAGTATTCAATGGCACTTGTGCTGACAAGGTGATCTCCTTAATTCCGAAGAGGACATTAATCCAAGATGTATTCTCAGTCTTGGGCTTTAGCTCGACTTCAGGGAAATCGCCCACCGCAAAATATTTTGGTAGTGGGTTCTCTCTAAGACAGTCATCGTGCACAGCCTTTTTTGCCGCTGCATATTCGCGATATTGTGCTATTTCCTCGGCTTCAATCGTCTTGAATTTCTCGGCTTCGTCCGCCGTGGCCTGGCGCCAACCATCGCGGTATAGTAAATGGCCGTTGCGATGAATGGCAAAGATGCTAACTTGATTGGGTGTAAAGAGCTTGCTTGGATTAATTCCCGCAAGTTTGGCTTCCTCCCTCAACCTGTTGTAGCTTTCCAGATCAAAGTCATAATCTGCCATTAGCTTATAGAGATATTTGGCCTCGTTTAGGTGGCAGATTTTTTCGATATTTTCCATTTGTTCCTTTGAGATGCCAAGCATAGCAAGAGAAATGCCGATTTCATTGCGATTGTAATTGAAGTCAAGAAGATCCTCAACCCTCGCAGTTTCCGAGTTAAAGAGTTTTTGTTTATAATAGTTAATCTCGTTAAGATGCCAACGGTAATTGGCGATGGATTCGCGTTCTGCGTCGGTTATGGTTTTCTGCCAGTAGAGAAGGCCGATGGAAACAGTCAACAATATTACTAATACAACTTTTTTCATTTTTTCCTCCTAGAAAAAATTTTGTATTTACTTTTCAAAAGAGCAATGCTCTTTATTTTCCTCATCTCAAGGCAAAAATTTATTTTGCCCTAGGATGAGGCGGGCGATCTGTTTCAGACCGCCCTGCTGCTTAAATTTTTTTCACTTGGGAGAGACGGTTTTGGTGATTCTACCGTCAGGCCAAAGTTTAATTTCGAAGTTATATCCTCCCATGTATGGATTTTTATTTAGGTGGATATCTTCTTCGTTCAGGGTAATTGAGCTTAGCCCATTTCTCACGATGATATGCGTCGGCGGAAGTTTCATTTTTGGAGCGTCATTTATTGGTAAACCAGGGGGTAGTTCAATTGAATTGATATTGCAAAAGATCGTGTCGCTGAATTCGAAAGTAAAGTTTGTTATTCCTTGATCATTCAGCGCTTTGTGTTTGTCAACGCCGCCCCCATAACACATGAGATCGAGCAGAACATTTTCAGAGGTGATCACTTCAAAGCTTAACGTACCTTTTTCAGACTGACAGGAAGGTATTAAAATTAACGCTTCCAGAATCAGTAAAACTACCACAAATCCTTTTTTCATTCTTTTTCCTCCTTGAAATTTTTGAGTTTATTCTTTGGCCTTTTGGCTTTTTTCCATTTATATTTTTATCCCTATTTGAAAGGGAATTGTAAAGTTACTGTTTATATAATAGCATACTTTTATAAAAAAGTCAAGGGTTTGGGCGATTGTTTTATGGGTATTTTGCTAATTTTAGCTAATTAATAGTAAAAAATCGGTTTTAATTTTGGAGTTCAGACTTTAGTCTTTTAGCTATAAACCCCTGAAGGGGTAATTCCGGATGAAACCGATTTTTTGTATAAAGAAATCGACAATTCAGCGTTTTTGATTTGACAAATTTTTATTAATTGCGTAAGATGATTTAATAATTTGGATAAAATTTTATATAGTAGGTAGTATAAAATAATTTAGCTGTGTAAGCTGGGTAAGTAAATTAAGCTGGGTAAGCTTAGCCACCTTAATTTACTTAGTCACCTTAATTCTAAAAATAAACTTAAATATAAAAACTTATGACAATTTACAAACCCCTAAACGATCATGTTTTAATTAAGCCAATTAATGGCAATGAGGTTTCCAAAGCAGGTATTATTTTGCCTGATACAGTTGATAAAGAAAAGCCGGAAAAAGGCGAAGTTATCGCTGTTGGTTCTGGCAAACTTTTAGAAAATGGCCAAAGAGCGCCAATGTCAGTCAAAGTCGGGGACAAGGTTATTTTTAAAAAATATTCACCGGATGAACTGCCAGGTGATGAGGATTTGATGGTTATAAAAGAAGAAGATATTTTGGCTGTAATTGAATAATTTTAATTCCAAAAGCCGAATGCCGAATTCCGAAATATTATAATTCAGCTTTCGGCCTTCATAATTTCCGCCATAGGCGGATCCGCCTCCGGCGGACATAATTTTAAAACTTTAACTTTTTAATTTTAAGAACATATGGCAAAACAAATACTTTATGATGTCAAAGCCCGTGAGGCTTTGAAACGGGGGGTTGATAAATTAGCCAACACAGTGAAAATCACCTTGGGTCCAAAAGGCCGCAATGTTGTTTTGGATAAGGGTTTTGGCGCGCCAACAATTACCAAGGATGGCGTAACAGTGGCTAAAGAAATTGAACTGGAAGACAAATTTGAAAACATTGGCGCTGAACTGGTTAAAGAAGTTGCGTCTAAAACAAATGATGTTGCCGGTGACGGCACAACCACTGCAACCTTACTGGCCCAAGTTATGATTAATGAAGGCATTAAAAATGTGACTGCTGGCGCTAATCCTTTGGCCATTAAAAGAGGCATTGAAAAAGGCGTGGCCGCAATTATTGAAGAACTTAAGAAAAATATTTCCAAACCCATAGTGGGCAATGAAGAAATTGCTCAAGTTGCTTCTATTTCTGCCAATGATGCGGAAATCGGCAAAAAAATTGCCGAAGCCATGGAAAAAGTCGGTAAAGACGGCGTAGTCACGGTTGAAGAATCACAAGGTTTTGGCATGGAACTGGAATTGGTTGAGGGTATGCAGTTTGATAAGGGCTATATGTCAGCATATATGATTACTAATCCTGAGCGCATGGAAGCAGAATATAAGGATTGTCATATTTTAATAACAGACAAAAAAATTTCTAGCGTGGCAGATATTTTACCAATTTTAGAAAAACTGGCTGAAATGAGCAAAAAGGAATTGGTTATAATTGCTGAAGAAGTTGAGGGCGAGGCCTTGGCAACTTTAGTGGTCAATAAATTACGCGGCGCCTTTAATACATTAGCAGTTAAAGCGCCAGGTTTTGGTGATCGACGCAAAGCCATGTTAGATGATATTGCGGTTTTAACCGGCGGTAGAGTCATTAGCGAAGAAGTCGGTTTGAAACTGGAAAATGTTAAAATTGAAGATTTGGGTCAGGCCGGTAAGGTTGTTTCCACCAAAGAAAATACAACCATCGTTGACGGTAAGGGAGATAAAAGCGCTATTGATGAAAGAATTAAACAACTTAAAAAAGAATTAGAACAAACTGAGTCAGATTTTGATAAAGAAAAATTACAAGAACGCTTGGCCAAATTAGCAGGCGGCGTGGCAGTCATTAAAGTTGGTGCTGCCACTGAGACAGAACTTAAAGAAAAGAAACACAGGATTGAAGATGCTTTGTCAGCTACCAAAGCCGCGGTGGAAGAAGGCATTGTGCCTGGCGGTGGCGTGGCATTATTGCGGGCGCGTTTGGTCTTGGATAATGTTGATGTTGAGGGTGATGAAAAAATTGGTTTGGAAATTTTACGCAAATCCTTGGAAGAACCATTAAAAATGATTGCTTACAATGCGGGCAAGGACGGTTCAGTTATTGCCGAGGAAGTTAAAAAGCTAACAGGTAATAATGGCTATAATGCGGAAACAGATAAATTTGAGGACTTGGTTGAAGCCGGAATTATTGACCCGACCAAAGTTACCCGCTTTGCTTTGCAAAACGCGGCTTCAATCGCAGCCATGTTTTTAACCACTGAAGCAGTAGTAACTGATTTGCCAGAGAAAAAGGATGAACACGGTCATGGTGGGATGCCTGACGTGGGTGGGATGGGCGGGATGAATATGGGTTATTAATAAAACAATAACGAATAACGATAACAATAACATTGTATATTTTAAAAAGATCGTTCAGGAATGGGCGGTCTTTTTGGTATTGAAAATTTTTCCATAGAGAGTTTTTGTGCAAATTTGTTGAAAAAATGGTATAATATATTTAAATTATAGGAGCTGGAAGAGCTAGAGGCGAAAATCAGGATTTAAATTTAAGAAAGGTCTGAAATAAGCAATTAAAAAAATAATTTTAAAAAGTATGGAAACAATTGTAAAAGAAACTACAACCACTGACAATGGCACAAACACAGTTAAGAAGAACCCGAAAGAAAAAGCAACCGGTTCACAAATGGCTGAATATTTGGTTTTTTTCTTTTTTGGAGCAGTGGACATACTCTTGGTTTTCCGTCTTATCCTGAAGTTGACAGGAGCAAGTATAACCAGCGCCTTTGTGGGTTTTATCTATGGTTTAAGCGGAGTTTTCATCTTACCTTTTGAAGGCATATTCCATAGGGGCTATACCCAAGGTGTAGAAACAACTGCAGTTCTTGAACCGTCAACACTGGTCGCAATTATTGTGTACGCTGTTTTGGCTTTGGGCATTGTTAAGCTAATACGAATATTCTCTCGTGAACAGCGAGCTTCTTAGTTTGTTTGCTGTGTGTGGTTTAAAGTACATTTTAGTACTAATATAATTAATATATAAAAAACTATGTTGCTTACAATTGCAGTCATTTTAATTATTCTCTGGCTTCTTGGTTTAATTACTTCCTATACAATGGGAGGATTAATCCATATTCTTCTGGTTATTGCGATTATTATAATCGTAATCCGATTGATCAGGGGAGAGAAGATATTTTAAGAGCGCGCTTTAATTAAGTTTGTTTGTAAAATGAAATAATTCCTCATATGGGATAAACGTGAAAAACCCTTTCAGAAAGAGAAGGTTTTTTAGCGAATTTTATCAAAAAGATTTATCCACAGAGATTTTTTCTGCAAAAATATTGAAAATATGTTATAATAAACAGGAGAAAAGTCTAAAAAATAATTAATTTTTAAATATTTAATTAAGTATTATTTAATTTTTATGAAAAAATTAAAAATGAATTTAATAGTAACTGTAATTGCTGTATTTGTTGTTGCTTTTGCGCTTGGTCTGAGTGGACCAATGACTGCGCAGGCAGCAACAACAGCAACGACTCCAAGTCTTGGAGCAGCGGCAACTTTTGGTGTTCTTTCTAGCACATATACCAACCCGATAGGACCCGCTACTATCAACGGAGATCTTGGATATACTACACCGCCCGTAGTGCCGGCCATATTAGGTGTTGGAAGTAGTATCCACACCCCTCTAAGTGACTCTCCAGCTGGCTCCGTATATCTAGCAGCAGGTACAGCTCAAGCCAATGCTTTAATTGCCTTAAATGGTGGAGTCAATGCAGCCTGTGACTGGTCTTTCCCGCCCGGAGATATCGACTTATCTATCGATATCTCAAGACCTGGACCTGCAGTGCCAGGCGTGTACCCTCCCGGAGTCTATTGTATAACAGGTGCAATGTCCGTTGGAACGGTAATTACCCTTGATGGAGCTGGGACATATATCTTCAGAAGCACTGGCGCGCTTAATACAGTAGCCAACTCGATTGTCACATTGGCTGGTACACCAGCCGCATCAGCTTGCGATGTATTTTGGGCTCCAAACGGCGCTACAACTATTAATGCAGACTCCACATTCATAGGAACTGTAATTCCTGTGGCTCAGGATATTACAGTGTACGGTGGTGTTGCTACATCATGGATTGGAAGGGCCTTGTCATTTCTTCACACGGTTAAAACTCCTACTCCCAATGTCACTATTACTGTACCGGTATGTGCGGCCCTGCCACCAGTAGGTTCAACTTCTTACACGGGGACGATCAATGTTGTTAAAACAGTTGTTGGCGGCACCAAGACCGTTGCGGACTTTCCTTTGTTTATAAATGGCAATCCTGTTGTTTCTGGTGCAACCAGCACTTTGCCTGCACAATCAAATAAATATACCGTGACTGAAACTATGGATCTCAATTACACTCAGACATTTTCTGGCGATTGCGATAGCACAGGTGTCATGTACCTCCATCCAGCTGAAGTGCAGTTCTGCGTTGTCACTAATACTTTCAAAACCGTGCCCGTGGTCGTGCCACCTCTTATTGATGTGGTGAAAGTACCCAGTCCTCTATCATTGCCGGCCGGACCTGGCGCTGTAACATACACTTATACGCTTCGTAATGTCGGCACAGTCCCAGTGACCAATATAACCATGGTTGACGATACCTGCAGCCCCCTAACACTTGTTTCTGGGGACACCAATTCAGATGCCAAACTCCAAGTGAGTGAAACATGGACGTACAGTTGTTCCACAACGCTTTCGGCAACTCATACTAACAACGTTGTTGCGACTGGCTGGGCCAATGGTATAAGCGTAACTGATATTGCCAGCGCTATTGTTGTTGTCGGTTCACCTGTAGTACCGCCTTTGATCCACGTGACAAAAATTCCAAGCCCGCTAACTTTGCTTGCTAAAGGCGGAATGGTCACCTATACTGAAAAAATTACTAACCCGGGAACAGTTGCTTTAAGCAATGTTAAACTTAATGATGATAAGTGCAGTCCCATGAAGTATATTTCTGGGGACACGAATGGCGATTCAAAGCTTGATACCACTGAGACCTGGACATATACCTGTCGCACAAATCTCACTAAAACCACGACCAACACTGCTATTGCAAGCGGCGAAGCCAATGGTTACACAGTGAGAGATCTTGCGACCGCTACTGTTGTTGTCGCTGCTGTTGTTCCGAAACTGCCAAACACGGGTTTTGCTCCTGCAGGGATAAGTATTCCTTGGAATATTATCATCCTGGCTGGTATCTTTGCGATTTTGATTTATTTCTATTTTGCCCGAAAAAAACAAACGACTTAGTAAACATTGAGAATAATTAGTAAATAAGAGTCAGGCAAGTGTGTCTGGCTCTTATAATTAGAATCTTTGGGAATATCTATGCCGCTAGCGAAAAAATCAGTAAAACGAGTGAAACGTTCGTCAAAACGAATAAAAAGCTCACCAAAACGAGCGAAAAATTCAGCAAAACGAGTGAAGATTTTATCACGACGAGCGTTGTTATTTTTCGTACTTGGAGGATTTGTATTGTCTCTAGCATTACTTTTTTATTTAATTCCCAATAAATCAATCCAAAGCAGCTCAGCACCGCTTAATGAAAATACTGTTGCTCTTTCAAAACAAGAACAAGCAAATCCTGGTTTACCGGTGCGTCTCAAAATTCCCAAGATCAAGGTTGATGCTGCCATTGATTCCGTCGGTCTGACGCGTCAGGGAGCAGTGGGAGTACCAAAAGGACCCTTTACAGTAACTTGGTTCAATATTGGGCCACGGCCCGGAGAAAATGGCAATGCAGTCATCACTGGTCATTACGGCCCTTGGATAACTGGGCAAAGGTCTGTGTTTGACAATATAAATAAATTACGCCAAGGCGATAAATTATATGTTAAAGATGACAAAGGAATGATGATTACTTTTGTGGTGCGGGAAATCCGGTTATATACCCTGAAATCTGATTCTTCAGCTGTGTTTATCTCAACTGATGGAAAGTCACACCTTAACCTTATTACCTGCGAAGGGGTGTGGGATAAGGGTTCCAGAACTTATTCCAATCGGTTGGTGGTATTTACTGATAGAGAAATAAATTAATAATTAACAAAATAAAATTATGGCAAAAGGTAATACTTTTAAATTCTTAGAAGGGACAGTCGTGGGCATAGCATTAGGTGTTGCAGCTAGCGTGTATTTAGCTTTAAAGAAAGGTAAAATATCAAAAGAAGACATAGCAGACGTAACAGCTGATTTTTATAAATATATTTCCCCTAAGGTAAAAAAGATAAAAAAAATGGGAGAAAAAGAATATAAATTATTCATGAAAAAAGCAGCTGTGGAATATGTTAAGGCCAAAAAAATATCAGACGCTAAGGCCAAACAGCTGATAAAAGAAACTCAGCAATCATGGAAACATTTTTCCAGCCATTTAGGAAAATAAGGAATAGGTAATTGAAGATATTAGGAATTGGGAATTTGGAATTAGAAAAAGGAATTTTAATATTAAAAAGATCGTTCAGCAATGGGCGGTCTTTTTGGTTGACCACGTCGTTCGCGAACGACATGGTTGACAGAAAATTATATAAGTGCTAAACTAAAAAATTCTAAAAACAAAAAGGAGGAATGAATGAGAAAAGTAAATATTAATGCTGCTTCTATTTTCTGTGCTGTTGATGAACTTGGGAGATTAAGAATGATCTCAGCTGAACTTCAGCAAAAATTAATTCAAGCGGCAACAAAATATCGGAAAAATAAATTAGGGCGAAGAAGATTTGATGATATTGATTTGCAAGCGACTGTAAGAATAACGATCTTGGGTTATAAAAGTGCGATTGCAAGAGACCCCCGCGAGATTGAAATGGAAGCTATTTCCAAATGTCCGGATAAAGGGATATTGGCTGAAATTATTTTTGAAGAGAAACATAATAGTTCTGACTGGAAATTTTCCATCAGGGGATATAAACAAAGGGACGATTAATTCGTTCCTTTTTTAATTGTTGTCAAAAACGCCGTCAAATCAAATAATACTTGACAAATTCTAAAAATATGCTAAGGTAATATATTCCCCGACTGGGGATTTTTAATAAGGACTTTGACAAAAAAATAAGTCAAAAATAAAGGAAATGAAAGGAGAAAGGAGAAGGAAATGGCAGGAAATGGAAATGATGGGAAATCCAAAAAGGGGCTTTTTGGCAAATTGAGAGAAGCAGCGACAAATGTTGTCTTTACTGCTTCAGATCAGCCATCAGCAGCGCCTGAAACAGCGCCAGAGGCACCCAGGCCAACAACGGCAGCGCCTGTAATTAAATCAGCTGTTGCAGTAGGAAAACTGGATGCTGCAGCTCAGGAATTTCAGGAAATGCTTAAAAAAAATGTGGCTGGTAAAGGAGCAGCATTTAACACATTTGTGGAAATGCTGGATTCCTTAAAAGACATTATTCCTGATGAAAGCACTCGCTACAAAGCAGCGCTTACAGCTGTCAGTAAGCAGGGCATAAATGCTGATCAGATTTTAAGGGCAATTACCGTACTTATGAGTTCCCTTGAATCCGAAGATAATAAGTTCAAGGAAACCTTAAGTGAACAGCAGGCGGTTCTCTCTGAACAGGAGAAAGAGTTACCGGAAAAAGACGAACAGATTGCCCAGTTAAAGAAGCAGATAGAAGATACAACTGCCCGGTTAAGGCAGCAAATTTCCAATTTGGAAAATGAAAAATCGGAAATACGCCAAAAAATTGAAAGCGCGAGAGCAAAGCATGATACTATTTTGTCAAGCTTCAGCACGGCTTTAGATTCCCTTAAAAACGATTTAGGGAATGCTTCGGTCAATGTGCAGAAATATTTGAAAGGGGGAGAATGAATATGAACCTGATGCCTGCATTACCTGAAAACTTCAAGATGAAGTCATTCTGGGAACGCCCGGAAGGGACAGCTGGGATGCTAATCGGTTTGCCAGTTTTGGCATTCCTGGGCTGGGGACTTTTTAAGATCCTGCCCTGGATTATCATTCTGCTGGAAAACACGCTCCATGCTGGCTTGCTTTTAGCCGGCATTGGTCTTCTGGCCTATATTGTATCGAGTAAGCGAGTACGCACTCTGGCTTCATTCATGTTCAAGAGCATTATGCGCGCCATCACGCGTCTCTTTGTGGAAATAGATCCGATCGGCATACTCAAAAGTTATGTTGCGGAACTGAAAAACAAAGAAGACGAACTTGTCACTCAGATTGGGAAATTAAGAGGAACAATGAGACAGCTGCAAAACACTATCAGCGCCAATCAAAGAGACCGGGACCAGGCCATGCAAATTATGAGCCAGGCCAAAAAAATGGGTGATAAGAGTCAGACGATTCTTAAAGCCCGCAAAGTTGGCAGAGCTGATCAGGCCAATCTGACCTTACAGCAGCTTTACAATAAAATGGAAGTGATTTATCGGGTCTTAATGAAAATGAGGGAAACCTGCGTTATCCTGATTGAAGACCTTGAAGATGAGGTCAAGCAACAGGAACTGCAACGCAAAGCCATCAGGTCAGCCAATTCTGCTTTTAAAGCAGCCATGAAAATAATCAGCGGCGAGACAGAGCAGAAAGAGCTCTATGATCAGGCCATGGAATTTTTGGCAGAGGATTATGCTCATAAACTGGGTGAGATGGAAGTCTTTATGGATATTTCCAAGGACTTTATCAAATCCATTGATCTGCAAAACGGCATCTATGAAGCAGATGCCCTGCAGAAACTGGAAGAGTGGGAAAAGAAATCCGACTCTCTTTTGCTCGGCGGCCAGAAAACAGCCTTGATTGCCCAGGCTCATGACCCGCTGACTGAATTAAATCTGGACGAGCCCTTACCTGATCGCGAGGATATAATCAGGGAGGGCCAGGTAGAAAAAAGGGAAAGGGTAGATTACGGCAAGGTATTTGAAAGAGAATAACCCCAAAAAACCAAAGGAAGGAGAAAAGGAAAATGGCACCACGGCAGATTAAACCCGCGGCCAAGGCAATACTGATTATATTGGTTTTGGTCGCTGTATACGGAGTGTATCTCGGAGCGAAAAAGACGGGATATATTGACAAGGCGGCAAAATTGGCCGCACCTCCGGGTCGGCAAATAAACTCAATCCTGGATGAGGACACCAAAAAAGCAGTTAAGAGCGGCGATACCCCGCTTATCCGCATCGGCGTAGTCACCTGGGGTGGCTATGCAGGCGGCCAGTACTTCAACAACGGCTTCAAGGCCTCAAAGGAATCCCGTTACTATAAAGAATACGGCATTCTCGTTGAATTCGTGCTCTTGGACGATTTCGAGCCCTCGCGCAAGGCGTGGGAATCGGACAACGTTGATCTGCTCTGGGTTACGGCTGATGCTTTTCCGACAGAAACGAAAGCTTTCGTAGATGCCGGTTATGAGCCTCAGCTGATTTTCCAGGCTGACTGGTCGCGTGGCGGTGACGCCATTGTGGCCAAGTATGGCATCAATAGTGTCAATGACCTCAAGGGCAAAAAGATTTCCTATGCGATCGGCACCCCGTCAAACACATTCCTGCTTCTGACCTTGCAGGCCAGCGGTCTGGAATGGAAAGACATTCAGGCAGTGGGCGTTCCCTCGGCCATTGATTCTGCGTCGCGCTTTAAAAGCGGAGCAGTTGACGCGGCCGTGGTTTGGTCACCGGATGATGTTGATTGCATCAGAACAGTGACTGGCTCAAAAATCCTGACCAGTACTCGGACCGCGACCAATATTATCGCTGATGGTTTTTTCGCGAAAAAATCTTTCGTGGAAAAAAACCAAAAAGCATTGGTTGCTCTGGTCGAAGGCTGGTTGCGCGGAGCTGCTGAAATCAATACCAAGCCCGAAGCCAAAGAAAAGGCCATCAAAATACTGATGCAGGGGCTGAATGAGGATGAAGAGCTGGCGCGCAGTTCTATTGGAAACGCGCGTCTGGCAACTTACGGCGATAACGTGAACTTCTTCAATCTGCGCGGCAATTATGCTGGCGTTAAAGGCGAAGACCTTTACACCAAAATGTCGCGGCTTTACCACGCCATTAACATGGCGCCGGCTGATGTGCCGCTTTGGCGGAATGTGATTAACACATCCATTCTGCAGCAGGTAAACTTGAGCAACTTGAGCGGTCCGGAAAACGCGGCTGAAGGCGGTTTTACCTTTAGCAAGGCAACCGAAGCCCAAGCGGTGGCGCCTGCGCTAACGAGCAAAGCATTGACCGTGGTTTTTGCCACTGGTTCTGCCACTCTTGATGAGAATGCGAAAATGATCATTGAGATGGGCTTTGCTGACGTGGCTCGGCAGTTTGCCAATGCTCGAGTGCGCATAGAAGGCAACACTGACAGCGTAGGCAGCTACGAGTCCAACAAGCGACTTTCTTTACGACGCGCTCAGACAGTCGCTGATTTCCTGGTGGATAAATACGGCTTTGATCCCAATCGTTTCGTCATTGTCGGCAATGGGCCTGATAATCCTATTGCGGGCAACGATACGACCGAGGGTCGGGCCAGAAATCGGCGGACTGATTTCGAGCTCTTAGGAAATTAAGTCCAAAATCAATGGGGCGGGCCAAAAGGTCTGCCCCATTTTCTTAAAATAAAATTCTAGCAAAGGAGGCAAAATGTCAGGCTCAAAATTATTTGAAGTGCGCGGCACGCTTTCCAGCGATGCCAAGCTGGCTTCATTGATCATTGGCAGTGCAATCTTTTTAGCCATTTGGACTATAATCACAGAATTGCAACTGGTTCCCAAGGGCATCTTACCTTCACCCTTGAAAATTCTGTTTTCCTTTAAGGAACTGCATTTTGAAGATGCTTTAGTGCGTAATGCTCTGTTTTCCCTTAAGTTGAACATTTACGGTTATTTGGAAGCAGTGGCGGTTACCTTGCCTTTGGGCTTTTTGATCGGTCTGTTTCCGGTTTTACGCGCCATGTTCAACCCCTATATTTCAGCTTCCAGGTTTTTACCTCTGACTGCCCTAGTCGGGGTCTTTGTGGCCTGGTTTGGCATTCAGATCAATATGAAAGTCCAGTTTTTGGCCTTCAGCATTTTCATTTATCTTCTGCCAGTAGTCATTCAAAGAATTGATGAGGTAGAAGAAGTGTATTTGCAGACAGCCAAGACACTGGGTGCAAATAAGTGGCAGCTGATCAGATCTGTCTTTATCCCGGATGTTACTTCACGTGTTTTTGACGACATCAGGGTATTAGCTGCTCTTTCCTGGACTTACATTATTGTAGCAGAACTGGTTAATTCTTCAGACGGCGGCATTGGCGCTCTAGCTTACATTGCCGGACGGCAAACCAGAATTGACAAGGTTTTTGCCATTCTGATTGTCATCATGGCAATTGGCTTGATCCAAGACCGCATTCTGATCACCATGGATAAAATTATATTCCCTCATAAGTTTGCAGCCAAAGGAGAAAATTAAGATGAGCAGTCAATGGGCGCACAAGTTTTTTAACAATCCTGCTTATCCGGACATCATTGAACTTAAAGGGATTACCCAAATATACCATGATAAGGGTCAGCAAAAAGTCGTGATTGATGATTTAAACATGCTGGTAGAACAGATACCGCCTAATGGCGTCTTTGTAGTTATTCTGGGCAAATCCGGCTGCGGCAAATCAACCCTGTTGCGCTATATTGCTGGTTTGCAAAAACCGACTAAGGGAGAAATTCTGATCAATGAAAAACCGCAAACAGACGAACATCCGATCAGCATGGTTTTTCAGCAGTATTCATCTTTTCCCTGGTATACGGTCCTGCAAAATGTGATGCTGCCCTTGGAATTTCAGGGCCATGATAAAAAAGAATCAGAGGCCTTGGCCCGAGCCATGATTAAAGAGGTTGGGTTGGAAGGGCATGAAAACAAGTATGCCCAGTACCCGATTCTCTCTGGGGGCCAGCTGCAAAGAGTAGCTATTGCGCGCAGTTTGGTTTCCAATCCCAGCATAATCCTGATGGATGAACCATTTGGCGCGCTGGACACAAATACGCGCTTTCAGATGCAATTGATGCTGGCCAGAATTTGGCTGAAAATTAAATCAACCATTATTTTGGTCACCCATGATATTAATGAGGCAGTTTTTCTGGCAGATTGGATTTTCATTATGAAATCCGATCCCGGCGAAATTGCCGAGGCCATCAAAATCGACCTGCCATTGGAAAGAGGTAAGGAAACTAAACGCACTCCAGAGTTCATTAAATTAGTTCAACAGACAGAAGATGTACTTTGGAAAGTGATCAACGGATTAAAGTGAATATAAATAAACTTTTTAAATAAGGACGAAGCAATTTCGTCCTTTTTCTTTTATGCCCTCCTTCGCTCCTTCTAAAGCTACGGAGGGCGAGCGAATTTTTTGTAATGCGAATGACGCGAATAATTAATTTAAACTAAAAGATCGTCTAGCAATGGGGTCTTTTTTAGTCCATTTTTTATTTTTATGATATAATTAAAAAAGATTTAAGATGTAAGATTTGGGATTTAAGATGATATTCTAATTCTTAATTCTTAGTTCTTAATTCTTAATTCTAAACATTATGACGCTTCCAAACGTAAATGATCCTCAGGTTAAAAAAGACATTGAGGAAAACAAATTAATCGCGGCCATTGGTTACATTGGGATTCTGTGTTTGATTCCCTTGCTTTTAAAACCAAAATCACAGTTTGCCAAATTTCATGGCAAGCAAGGTTTAATTTTAGTAATTGGCGAGGTGATTAATATGTTAATTGGAGTAGTACCTATTATTGGTTGGTTTTTGGCAATGATTGGTGGCATTGCTTTAATTATTTTAAGCATCTTGGGAATTTTAAAATCGCTTAACGGTGAATATTGGGAAATGCCGTATTTATCTGAATATGCTAAAAAAATAAATATATAAGATTAGAAGAGCAAGAAGAGCGAGAGGTGAAGAGGTAATACTCTTCTAATCCTCTAGCTCCTATAGCTCGTCTTAAAACTAATTAATTAACGAATTATGAAAAGGACGAAAATTGTCTGCACACTCGGACCTTCTTCAAGCAGTGAAAAAATATTAAGCCAAATGATCAAGGCAGGCATGAATGTTGCCCGGCTTAATTTTTCCCATGGAACATATCCGGAACATTCAAGAATTATTAAATTAATCCGCAAGTTGAGTAAAAAATTTGATCAGCCAATTACTATACTTCAGGACTTACAGGGACCCAGAATTCGAGTTGGCTTTTTACCGGGCAAGGGTTTGCTTTTGAAAACCGGTAAAAAGATTATTTTAACCACTGATTTGAAAGCCAAAACTATTTTGTCAGGCGAGCGTGTGCCTTCAAAAATTCCAGTTACTTATGACAAATTGCATCTGGATGTGAAAAAAGGCGAGCCGATTCTTTTGGCAGATGGCTTGATAAAATTAAAAGTATTAAATGTTAAGGGTAATGAAATTGAATGTTCAATTTTAAATGACGGGTTTATAAGTTCGCACAAGGGAATTAATTTACCAGGCACAAAACTTTCCATTCCTACGATTACTGCTAAAGATAAAAAGGATTTAGAGTTTGGCATAAAAAATAATGTGGACATGGTGGCCTTGTCTTTTGTGCGTACGCCCAAGGATGTACAGGATTTAAAAAATTTAATTCATAAATTAGAAATAAAATTTCAGGGCAAAAAATCATTGCCTACTCAGGTGATTGTGAAAGTTGAAAAAAGGGAAGCAGTCAAAAATTTTAATCAGATTTTAAAAATAACAGATGGGGTCATGGTAGCAAGAGGGGACTTGGGCATTGAAATGCCGGAAGAAGATGTGCCCTTAGCTCAAAAAATGATGATTGAAAAATGTTTGGATGCTGCCAAGCCAGTGATTGTGGCTACGCAAATGCTGGACTCCATGATTAGAAATCCGCGGCCGACTCGGGCTGAAGTTTCTGATGTAGCTAATGCCGTGATTGACCATACTGATGCAGTCATGCTTTCAGGCGAAACAGCCGAAGGAAAATATCCTATTGAGTCAGTAAAAACCATGGCTGCTATTTCAGTGCGTACTGAAAAATCAAAATATGATGATTTTCAATTTCGTTTCATGCTCAAAGATAAGTTCCATACTGATGATGCTATTTCTTCCAGCGCCAATTCTTTGGCGCGTAATTTAAAAGCCAAAGCAATTTTAGTCGCTTCTTTAACTGGCTATACTGGCCGTATTGTCTCGCGCTATCGTCCGGAACTGCCGATTTTAGTTACAACAAACAATGAAAAAGTTCGGCATCAGTTAAATTTAAGCTGGGGCGTGATTCCCTTTGTTTTGCCCAAATGCCGGACAATTGAGGATTTGGTGGCCAAGGCCTTGGTTCATATAAAAAACAAAAAAATTGTTAAAAGCCATGATAAAATCATTATTATTGCAGGGTTTCCGCTTGGTAGAAGTGGGAATGTGAATTGGATTAAAATACAGGAAATAAAGTAAATATGAGAAAGATAAAATTCGCCAATGATGAATATTATCATATTTATAACAGGGGAGTTGATCGGCGGGATATTTTTTTAGATGAGGGTGATTACCTCCGCTTTTTAACGAGTATGAGAGAGTTTAATAATAATTCAACTCACGACCAGAGAGTTTATATTAAAAATAGGAATTTGAAGGACAGGACGGAGCTAAGCTCCGAAGCTTCGGAGCTTAGCTCCGTTATAACGTCTCTTCCTAATCTCGTAGATATTATCTGTTATTGTTTTAATCCGAATCATTTTCATTTATTATTAAAACAACTGGCTGACAAAGGAATAGAGAAATTCATGCATAAATTAGGTTCTGGCTATACTAATTTTTTCAATATTAAATACAAACGCGCTGGATCACTTTTCCAAGGACCATTTAAAGCCGTAAAAATAGTTTCCACCGAACACTTGCTTTGGGTTTCTGCTTATGTTAATGCTAATGCCCAGATTCATGGCTTAACCAAAGATGCTGCTAATTACAAATGGTGTAGTTATTCCGAATATCTTGGACAAAGCCCTGAAAATTTTTGCCAGAAAGATATTATTTCTAAGCAGTTTAAGGATAAAGAGCAGTTTAAAGGTTTTATGAATGATTGCATCATAACCATGAAAGAGAAAAAAGAACTGCAAAAGTATTTAATTGATTAAAACTAAAAGGAGAAGACGGAGCTAAGCTCCGACGGTTCGGAGCTTAGCTCCGTTAACGAATCTCGTCCTTCTCCGACGGTTCGGAGCTTAGCTCCGTTACCCCCAATTTTAGCCCCAAACGGGGTTTTTTTAGTCCCAAATTTTATCCACACCTGAAATGTCATATAATATTGTATAAATTGTGCTATAATTAGGATAGAAAAACTTTATACATGACAGCTTTATATATTGCTAAAAAAAGAGAAAAAATCTTAAAGCAAGATTGTTTTGAGTATGTTTATAATTTAATTTATATTTATAAAATAAACTCAAAAATATGAGAAAATTTTTCCAAACAAAGAAGCGAGGATTTAGGAAAATAAATAAATTAAACCTGTGGTTTTTTAAGCAGAAAAAGATTTTAATGCTTTTATTTTTAATTGTTTTTAGCTTTTCGGCTGTTTATTTTTTAGGGGTTGATCAATTTGGAGTAAGGAAAGCTTATGCCGCAACTAAAACAAGTGTTGCTGCCGGTGGTAACTGGAATACTGCGGCTACATGGTCACCCGCTGGGGTGCCAGCTGCCGGAGATACGGTCATAATTGCAGCAAATACCGCCCCTGTTGAAATTAACGCGACTATAACTCAAACCGGGTCGGTGACTGTTCAGAACGGCGCTACACTTTCTGGTAATACTGCAGGAGTTTCTGTTACTTTTGGTTCGCTTGTAATTGATAGTGGTGGTACTTTTAATATAAATCGTCCTCTTACGGTTTCTGGGACAACATCTATAACTGGTGCGATAAACTTTAGTTCTACTTCGGGCACGGCTCGCTTAATGACTTTTACTGGTGATGTTACGCTTAATAGTGGTGCTTCATGGGTTGAAATTACCACTTCAGCCAATGATACTTTTACCCTCGCTGGTAATTTTACTAACAATGCTACTACTTTTACCGGCGCAAGCACAGGCGCACATACTTTTTCCGGTGCCGCAAAAGCAATTAGCGGATCAACCACTACTTCAATTCCAAATGTTGCGGTTACAGGAACTGTTACGAACAATGGCACTCTTACGGTAACTACAGGACTTTCTGGCGCTGGAACTTTAACCAACGGTGTAAGCGGTACGCTAAATATCCAGGGAACTTGCTCAACTACCACTCTTACTAATAATGGAATTGTTAACAGTTCCGGTACGGGAACAATTACTTCCACTACTGTTACCAATAATCTTACATGGAATATGAGCGGTACGGGAACAGTCACTGCTTTTACCAACGCTGCCGCTGGCGTGCTTAATCTCAGCAACACAACTGTACCTACATTTACAACGCTTACTGTAAGTGCTGCTGGAAACACTGTCAATTATAATGGCGCTGGTGCTCAGGCTGTAAAAGTAGTTTCATACAGTAATCTTATATTATCAAATTCTGGCGCAAAATCAGGAGCACTTACAACAGTTAATAATAATTTAACACTTAGTGGCAGTGCAACATATACCACTGGGGCCAATTTAGCTGTTACTGGTAACCTTAATGTTGGCACCGGAACCCAGTTTACCACCGGTGCAAATTACACCCTTGGTGTTACCGGCACAACATCAGTTACAGGCACTTTAACTCTTGCCAATACAGGCACTAAAACATTTACAGGAGATGTAACATTAAATTCAGGTGGTGTTTGGAATGAAACTGGTATTGCTGCGATTAATTTTGCCGGTAACTTTACCAACAACGCTACCACTTTTACGGCCAACACAGGCGTACATACCTTTACCGGTACCACGAAAACAATCAGCGGATCACTCACGACTTCAATTCCGAGCGTCACGGTCAGCGGTACATATACGAATAGCGGAACCTTATATGTTACAACGGCACTGGCAGGAGCCGGTACCTTAACCAATGGAGACGGAGTTACAGGCACTTTGGCTGTGAATTTTTCAGGCGCTATGGGTCTTAGTAATCTTGTTGCAAGCGCTTTAGGAAACACCGTTAGCTACGGTTATGCGGGAGCCCAGACGGTCAAACCGGTAACTTATTATAATCTAACTTTAGGAGGCAGCGGCGCAAAGACCCTGACCTCCGTGAGCACGATCAATAACAATCTTTCAATGAGCGGGTCAGCTACTGCTACTACTGCGTCTGCATTAGCTGTTGGCGGAAATGTTGATTTGGCTGGAACTTCATCATTAACAGGCGGTGCTGCCATGACAGTTACAGGGAATTTTACTCTTGGCGCAACTGCTACATTTGTCGGTGGAGCATTTACCCATAATATTGCAGGTAATTGGACAAACAATGGAGGCACATTTACTAATACAGGAACTACAATTAATTTTAATGGTACAACGCAAACCATTGGTGGTTCAGCGAGCACAACATTTAATAATGTAAGTACCAGTGGAAGCACTAATACAAGCACGGGGATTGCAACTACAATTAGCGGGATTCTTTCTATTGGAAATGGCAGTACATTTACTGCTGCTGGATATAATTTAACTGTAACTGGCGCGACCACAGTAGGTGGAGGAACGAGTGGTAATTTAGTAGTTTCTTCTGCTACTGGCACTAAATTGTTTACCGGTTTAGTGACAGTTGCTAATGGCGGAATTTGGAATAACTCGGGCAATTCTGCTATTGAACTAAGAGGCGGAATTACGAACAATGCAACTGGCACATTCACTGCTGGGTCGGGAGTATACACTTTTACTACAAACGCACAAGCACTTACAGGAACACTTTCTATACCCAGTATTACGGTTACTGGTGTTACTTTAACTAATAATAATACATTGACTGTAGGTACGGCATTATCGGGAACTGGCGGATTGACTCAGGGGACAAGCGCTACTTTAAACATCGGAGGAACTTCGGGAATCAATACTTTAACTGCAACAGCCAATCCAAACACAGTTAATTACAATGCTACAACCGGCGGACAGACCGTAATCGGTACTACCTACAATATTCTAACCATGGGCAACACCAGCGGCACCCAAACTGCAGGCGGAAACATTACAGCCACAACTTTAAACAATAATACAAATTCCGCTGATGTATTAAACATGGGAACTAATACTTTATCAGTTCAAATGTAAATAACACTGGCACAATCAGAACACAAAATACCTCAGTTACTCCGATACCAACAGGGAAGACTTGGGGTGGCACGATACTATATGATCTATCAACTGGAGGACAAACCGTTGTGACCGGCACTTACAATAACCTAAGTTTAACCAATACAGGCGGCAATCAGACTGCTGGCGGTACTCTAACTGTTAATAACAATTTGACGACAACATCCAGCGGAGCTTTGGACATGGCGACTTATCAGTTGCTTGGCTCATTAACAACCGTCACTAATGGCGGTACAATCAAAACTCAATATGTCGGCGCTGCCCCGATCCCAACCGGTTTAACCTGGGGTGGTACTATCCAATATAATGCTACAACTGGCGGGCAAACTATTATGGCCGGCATTTATAATATCCTAACTTTAAGCAATACTAGTGGTACTCAGACTGCCAGCGGCGATCTGACGGTTAACGGCACATTGACGACAACAGGAGGAACTTTGAATATGGGGACTAACCAGTTACTTGCTTCATTAGCAACTATCACTAATGGCGGAACAATCAGAACGCAAAATACCGGCGCAACTCCCATTCCCGCAGATAAAACCTGGGGCGGCACAGTTCAATTTGATGGTGGGACTGCTCAAACCATTCCTAGTACAGGAACAACTTCTTTTAATAGCTTAACATTAAACAATGCCAGCGGGGCAAGTATTGGGGGAAATACAACTATTACTGGCACCTTGACCTTTACTTCAGGCAAAATTACTACTGGCGCCAATAATTTAATTATTGGGGTCAGCGGTTCGATCTCAGGAGCAGGTACGGGTAAATATGTTTATGGCAATTTAAGAAGATATATACCAGCAACACTTAATCTTTCAGAACCTTTTGATATTGGTGACGCTTCCAATTATACTCCTGTTACTATTGATTTTGTTGGTACTCCCAATAATACCGGCTATCTCGATGCTTCAACTTCGGCAACAGCTCCGGATTCAGGTGCTATGCCAGCTGGTGCGGGTTTGAGTGCTACCAAATATATCAATAGGCGATGGGTTGTTTCAAATACTGGGGTGACCTCATTTACATCCTATAGCCCAACACTTACATTTGTGCCAGGAGATATCCAAGGAAGTGCTAATACTGCAAATTTGGTAATTAGAAAAAAAGATTCTGGTACATGGACAGCGACATCTGTAGGAACAAGAACAGGCACAACAACACAATGTACGGGATTAACAAGTTTTAGCGAATTTGCTGATGGTGAACCCGGTGGTGCTGCACCAGCAGGTACAATGACAGCCACTACTTTATTAATGAAAGGTAATCAGACCAAGGCAATTAATGCAATTACTATTACAGATTCTGGAGCAGAAATTACAGCTGCCAATGATATTAGAATCCTTATCCCTTCTTCTTTTGTAGATACAACTTGGGATACATCAGATACAACAGCGGTTATTACAAATCCTGCGACCGGAGTTGTAAGTACTACTGTTTCCTATGCAACAACAAATTATGCAAATGATACTTTGGTTCTTAATGTAACAACAAATTTTGCAGCAGGAGAATCAGTTGTTGTATCTGGTTTATCATTTGTTTCAGCTAATCCAGGTACAAATCATAGCGCTGCATTGCTTTGGGCAGTTGATGGAATTCCAACATGGAGTGCAACAAGTAGTGCCACCTTAAACGTTGATACAATCGCGCCAACCACAACAGTAACTATCAATAGCATTTCAGCAGATACAGGCGTATCATCAAGTGATTTCATAACCAATACAGCCAGCCAGACAATCAGCGGGACTTTAAGCGGAGGTTTAGGCAGTGATTTGTTGTTTGGTTCAGTAAATGGCGGATCTTCATATACAGACATAACTAGTATGGTTTCAGGCACAGCAATAACTTGGACAGGCGCGACCTTAAACTCAGGTACAAGTTCAATTAAAATGAAGGTACAAGATTTAGCAGGCAATGACGGTACAGTTGCGACCCAGGCATATACTCTGGATACTAGCGCGCCAACCACAACAGTAACTATCAATAGCATTTCAGCGGATACAGGCGTATCATCAAGCGACTTCATAACCAAGACAGCAGCCCAGACCATAAGTGCAACATTAAGCACGGGCTTAGTTGGAGGAGAATATTTATATGGCTCAGTTAATGCCGGCTCATCTTATACAGATATCACGAGCATGGTGTCAGGCACAGCTATAACTTGGACCGGAGTAACATTAAACGCAGGCACAAGTTCAATTAAGATGAAAGTATCAGATACAGCTGGCAATGATGGTACAGTTGCGACCCAGGCATATACTCTGGATACCAGCGCGCCAACCACAACAGTAACTATCAATAGCATTTCAGCTGATACAGGCGTATCATCAAGCGACTTCATAACTAAGACAGCAGCCCAAACCATTTCCGGCACGCTTAGTACTGGTTTAGTCGGAGGTGAATATCTTTACGGATCAATTAATGCTGGCAGTACATACACAGATATTACCAGTATGGTGTCAGGCACAGCTATAACTTGGACAGGAGCGACATTAAACGCAGGCACAAGTTCAATCAAAATGAAAGTTTCAGATACAGCTGGCAATGATGGTACGGTTGCGACCCAGGCATATACCCTGGATACCAGCGCGCCAACCACAACAGTAACCATCAATAGCATTTCAGCGGATACTGGCGTATCATCAAGCGATTTCATAACATATACAGCAGCGCAAACTATTTCCGGTACACTTAGCACTGGTTTAGTTGGAGGCGAATATTTATTCGGCTCAGTTAATGCTGGCTCATCATATACGGACATCACGAGCATGGTTTCAGGCACGGCAGTTACCTGGACAGGAGCGACATTAAACGCAGGCACCAGTTCAATCAAAATGAAAGTTTCAGATACAGCTGGCAATGATGGTACGGTTGCGACCCAGGCATATACCCTGGATACCAGCGCGCCAACCACAACAGTAACCATCAACAGCATTTCAGCGGATACTGGCGTATCATCAAGCGATTTCATAACCAAGACAGCAGCGCAGACAATCAGCGGTACTTTAAGTACAGGCTTAGTTGGCGGAGAATATTTATTCGGCTCAGTTAATGCTGGCTCATCTTACGCAGATATTACCAGTATGGTTTCGGGCACAGCTATAACTTGGACCGGAGTTACTTTAAATTCAGGCACCAGTTCAATTAAAATGAAAGTTTCAGATACTGCTGGCAATGATGGTACAGTTGCCACCCAGGCATATACTCTGGATACCAGCGCGCCAACCACCACAATCAGCGGAATAGATATATCCGCAGATACAGGCACATCAAATTCAGATTTTATAACATATACAGCAGCGCAAACTATTTCCGGTACACTTAGCACTGGTTTAGTTGGAGGCGAATATTTGTACGGATCTGTAAATGCTGGCTCATCATATACGGACATCACGAGCATGGTGTCAGGCACGGCAGTTACCTGGACAGGAGCGACATTAAACGCAGGCACAAGTTCAATCAAAATGAAAGTATCAGATACTGCTGGCAATGATGGTACAGTTGCCACCCAGGCATATACTCTGGACACCAGCGCGCCAACAGCGACCAATACTCCAACAGCCGCAGCAGGTCCGCTCATTAACTCAGCAGAATACACAGCCGGTGTGGCCGTAGTTGTAGGTCTTGGCACAAGCGGAGCAGTTAGCGGCGACACATTAGATTTACTTATTGGCGGTGTTGCCTTTGCAACCATTCCTCAAACACATGTTCTTACAGGGCCTGAAGTTATCGCAGGCACCTATACATTCACAGTTCCATTCGGAGCAGATGCCGGAGCCTGGATAGATACTGCTACACCAGCTCTGACTGCAAAAGTTACAGATATTGCTGGTAATCTCGGCGCAGCGAGTCTTGCGCTTAACCTTACTATTGATACAACCGTGCCAACAGTTACAATCAACACGGCAGCTGGCCAAGCTGATCCGACCACTGCTTCGCCAATTAATTTTACTGCGGTATTTAGCGAATCAGTTTCACCTACATTTGCTACAGGAGATCTAACTTTAGGTGGAACTGCCGGAGCAACCACTGGGACAGTAACTGAAATAGCTCCAAACGACGGTACCACCTATAACATAGCTGTTTCTGGGATGACAAGCTCAGGAACGGTTATTGCCTCAATTGATGCTGGGAAAGCTACTGATGCGGCAGGAAACCCTAATACTGCTTCAAGTTCAACAGATAACCAGGTGACTTATGCAGTACCATATAATATTTCAGGAACAACAGATTTGGCTGATGGCGATACCATAGCTGTTGCTCTGAATGGGGTATTACAAACAGGATATACTGGTTTGGTTTCTTCCGGAACCTGGACAATTACTGGAGTGCCAATTGTGGCCAGTGATATTGTGACGGTTTGGAATGATGGCGCGGCAACTGCTGACGAAACCACAGCTGTGACCAAACAAGCTGGCGTAGATGGTAACATCACAGGCATGGTATTAAACCGTCATGTTTTTTCAATCGGCAGTTCTACCAACCAAAGCTTAACTCTGTCAGATCTTGGTTTATATGATAATGATCAGGATGCAAATATAATGCATTCGGCTAATGCAGGAGTTCTCAATGTTGATGCTAAGAGCGCTTATGCAGATGAAAAAATAGATATTCTCTCAGGGGATAGTTTGACAATTAGCGGTACAGAAACTTTAAATACAGTTGCTTTAACAATAAACGGAACCCTAACTTCTGGCGGGAACAGTACCTACAATGTTGCCGGCAACTGGACCAATAATGGCACCTTTACTATTAGCACCAGCACTGTAAATCTTAATGGCACTGGCGCTCAGGCAATCAATGGTTCATCTGCTATTTCATTTAATAATTTAGTAATAAATAAATCAGGCACAGCGACCCTGGGTAAAAATACTTCTATTGTTGGCGATCTTACCATATCTTCTGGCACCTTGGATCAGGCAACTTTTACAATTAATAGATCTGCGCCAGGCGGGACTTTGACCATTGCCAATGGCGGAACTTTGAAGATCGGGGACACAAATACTTTGCCGTCAAATTATTCTACACATTCATTTGGTTCAACCAGTACCGTAGAATATGGGGGAACTACTACAACCGTGGCTACTCCTAATAGTTCTCAAGCTTATGGAAATTTAGTGATTAGCGGTTCAGCTGTTACTACGACAAGCAGTTTTACGGTGGTGACTTCATTGAATGTTAGCGGTAGCTTTGTTGCCAGCCACCCCAGCGGAATTACCCTGGCCAATGGTTCATCAATTAGTAATACAGGAACACTTTCATTTCATGATTTAACAATTGCCGCTGGATCAGTGACAGCTAATAATGATTTTACTGTTAATGGAGTTTTAACATTAAACACAAATGCCTCTGCTACAGTAGGCAATCTGGTCATGGGCTCAAATACCCTGACCATGGGAGGCAGCGCAACAACGGTTGGGGCAGGGGATGTGACCGGCATTGTAAAACGAACAAGTTTTGTTGCCGGTACCACATATAGCTTTGGCAATCAGTATAATACCGTTAACTTTGAGAATATAGGAACATTACCGACTCAAATGAGCGCAAGAATCACTATTGGCTCAGCGCCGGCCTGGAAAACAGATGCTGTCCAAAGGTCTGTCGAGATGATCCAGACAGGAGCGAGCGGCAGCTACGCGACTCTAAACACGCGCTACCTTGATAGCGAACTTAACGGAAATACTGAAAATAAGCTAGTTTTATGGAGCTACATTACTGCTTATGGAATGGCGTTTGAATCTGGCCGGTCAAACTATAACACGACACAAAACTGGGTTGGAATATCAGGCGTTGATGTATCTCTAATTCCCTCAAGCTTTGGCGACATAATCGCTGTGCTTGGTGATTCTATGCTTACAAGCGCTACCTGGAATGGATCAGTTAGTACAGATTGGATGAATGTGAATAACTGGACTCCCAATGGCGTTCCATCAGACCTGGCCGATGTTGTAATTCCTGATGCTTCAACCACCCCCAATGACCCGATATTAACATTAGGTCAAGTTCTTGCAGTCGGAAGATTGACACTCAATAGCGGCGCTATTTTGAACTCATCGGACTCCTCCACCATGACCATCTCTGGCGCTAGCGGCGCCTGGAGCAACAACGGCGGTACATTTAATGCCGGTACAGGCACGGTGATTTTTACCAATGCAGCAGCCACCATATCCGGTGTAACTGATTTTTATAATGTGACGATTGATCCTGGCGCAGGGGTGATGATGGGAAGCGGTGGCACCATGCGTATTGCTGGGACAATGACTAATAATGGAACCTGGCGCGCTGCGAATTTATCTGGTACTACTGTTGAATATAATGGCGCAGGTCAGACAGTGTTGAATCCCAATGGACTAACTCCAGGCTACGATAACCTGATTCTAAGCGGAACAGGTGGCAAGACCATGCCGGCAACAACATTGAGTATCCTGGGGGATTTCTCCATGTCAGGATCTGCCACTGCTACTGCAGGTGGTGCTATAAATACCGGTGGCAACCTTACTGTTGGCGCCGGCAATACATTCACAATGGGGGCTTATTCCGATACAATCGGCGGTAATTTGGAAAACCATGGTACTTTTACAGCTACGGGAAGTACTATTGACATTGGCGGAAATTTCACCAGCGATAACACTTTTACAGCTACGGGAGCCACCATTTCAATCGGAGGTGACTTCACAAACGATAACACTTTTACGGCCACGGGAAGCGCTATTACATTTGACGGCACGCTAGCTCAGGCTATTGGCGGAACAAATGCATTAACATTTAATAATTTAACCATAAATAATTCAGCCGGGGTTACGCTTAACAGTGCAGGTCAGACGGTTGCCGGTACTCTCACTTTGACTTCTGGCAACATTACTACCGGTGCCAACAATATATATATAAATTTAACCGGCAGTGTCTCGGGCGGTAGTACTGGCAGTCATGTTATTGGAAACTTAAGGAAGCGGATTCCAACCGGCAGTCCCAGTAAAACTTTTGAAATTGGCGATGTTACAAATTACACTCCGGTAGATATTGATTTTAACACTGTTTCGACAGCTGGCGATTTAACTCTAAGTACAGCTTCCGCAGATTGTGCAAATATCGGTACTTCTACGATTATTCCCAGTAGAACTGCTAATAGATGCTGGACTACCACTAATTCAGGTATTGTTTTAGCTACTTATGATGCTACTTTTAATTTTGTGGTTGGGGATTTGGATATCGGAGCCACTCCAGCAGATTTTATTGTGGGCAAATATTCCCTTGGGTCTTGGTCTTATCCCGCAGTCGGCACTAAAACAGGGACAAGTACCCAGGCAACTGGTCAGGCCAGTTTTAGCGATTTCCAATTGGGAAATCCTAATACTGCGCCAACAGCTACTGCGCCGGGCACAATCACCCAATATACGGATGGTTCTGGCTATATAAGTTTTCAGACAACCATTGCTGATGTGGATTTGAACGATACTAAATTAAAAGTTGAATATTCTGATGACGGCGGGGTGACTTGGTATGATCCAATTTTAATTTCAGCCACGCCTGGCAGTGGAACAGTAGATATGAATAATGCTAATGCTTATCAGATTGGAACCGCAGATGCAATTGATACTAGTGGCGGTGGTGTGAGTTTAACAATTGTCTGGGATACTAAATCAGCTTCCAATGGTAATGGAGCCATAACCGGCAACCCAAGTAATATCAAAGTTAGGGTGACGCCTAATGATTCCGCTTTAGATGGCACTCCTCAAGCTTCAGGTAATTTTTCAGTGGATAATCAGGCGCCGACCATTGCCACAGTTACATCTAACGCCACCGTCCCCGGAGTATTGGGATTAGGAGGCACGATTATATTCACAGTTACCCCAACCATTGCTGAAGCAGGATTGACACTTGCTCCAACGACATATAACGGCAGAGCCTTTGCTCCTGCCTGGGCTACCGCTGATGGTGGTATAACTTACACGGCAACGTATACAGTCATAGCCGGCGATGATCAGGCTGTTCCGGTACAATTACTAGGCGTCACCGCTACTGATCCCGCTGGTAATACCGGCGCGCCAACGTCTGGAGCTGATGTTGCAAAAACGATTGATGCCACCGCGCCAACCATTGCCACAGTTACATCTAACGCCACCGTCCCCGGAGTATTGGGACTGGGAGGCACGATTATATTCACAGTTACCCCAACCATTGCTGAAACAGGATTGACACTTGCTCCGACAACATACAACGGCAGAGCATTTGCTCCTGCCTGGACTACCGCTGATGGTGGTATAACTTACACGGCAACGTATACAGTCATAGCCGGCGATGATCAGGCTGTTCCGGTACAATTACTAGGCGTCACCGCTACTGATCCCGCTGGTAATACCGGCGCGCCAACGTCTGGAACTGATGTTGCAAAAACGATTGATGCCACTGCGCCGACCATTGCCACAGTTACATCTAACGCCACCGTCCCCGGAGTATTGGGACTGGGAGGCACGATTATATTCACAGTTACCCCAACCATTGCTGAAACAGGATTGACACTTGCTCCGACAACATACAATGGCAGAGCCTTTGCTCCTGCCTGGGCTACAACTGATGGTGGTATAACTTACACGGCAACGTATACAGTCATAGCCGGCGATGATCAGGCTGTTCCGGTACAATTACTAGGCGTTACCGCTACTGATCCCGCTGGTAATACCGGCGCGCCAACGTCTGGAGCTGATGTTGCAAAAACGATTGATGCCACCGCGCCGACAGCGACTAATACCCCAACAGATCCAGTAGCTGGCCCAGTCATTGATGCAGCAGAATATTTAGCCGGTGTTGCCGTGGATGTCGGATTAGGCACCAGCGGAGCAGTGGCTGGTGATACTTTGGATTTACTTATGAATGGATCTGCTTTTGCCACCATTCCACAAACACATGTACTGACACTCGGTGACATTGGCGCAGGTACATATACTTTCACAGTTCCATCAGGAGCAGATGTTGTAAACTGGGTAGATGGTGCTACACCAAGCCTGACTGCAAGAGTTACTGATATTGCTGGTAATCCTGGCGCAGAAAGTCCTAGCCTTGGCCTGACAATAAACGCATCTTTTGCCACAGCGCCAAATCCTATTCATTTAACAGCAGGCGCTACAAACCCGGTTGGCGGATTTACTGATGTGTCTATTCCACCACCAGGCGCAACAGACGCATCGGGCGCAGTAACAGGCTGGGCAACTGGCACCTCTGACAGAATTAAATTTACTGTCACGGATACTGCTCCTGCAATTTCAACAATTACCATAAATGCAGCTCTGTATACAAGCGGAAATGATTATACCATTACAGCGGCAGCGCCTCTGACAATTGTTGTAACCACAACTGAAGCAGGGAAATCAGATGCCGTCAGAACATTTACAGTAGCAGTAACTCCCTATGCTACAGCACCAACGCCTATTCATTTAACAGTGGGCGGTGTAAATCCGGTTGGCGGAGTTACTGATGTAATTATTCCGGCAGCAGGCAATACAGATTCAACTGGCGCAGTCACAGGATGGATACCAGGCAGCGCTGACAGAATTAAATTTACTGTGACGGATAATGGCGGTGCAAATTCAACAGTTACAATTAATACCATTGGTTACACCAGCGGAAATGATTACACCATTACAGCGGCAGCGCCACTGACAATTGTTGTAACCACAACTGAAGCAGGTACAACAGTTGCCGTCAGAACATTCACAGTGGCAGTAACAGCAGCGCCATATGCCACAGCGCCAACGCCTATTGATTTAACAGTCGGCGCTACAAACCCGGTTGGCGGAGTGACCAATGTAATTATTCCGGCACCAGGCAATACGGATTCAAACGGCGCAGTCACAGGATGGGTAACAGGTACAAATGACACAATTAAATTTAGTGTTACGGATACTGTCCCTGCAACATCAACAATTACCATAAATGCAGCTTTGTATACAAGCGGAAATGATTATACCATTACAGCGGCAGCACCACTGACAATTGTTGTAACCACAACTGAAGCAGGTAAAGTAAATGCTGTCAGAACATTTACAGTGACAGTAAATGGAGCTGCTTATGCGACAGCACCGACCTCAATTGATTTACAAGCAGGTATTACCAACCCGGTTGGCGGTGTGACCAATGTAATTATGCCGGCAGAAGGTGGAACAGATATAACTGGTGCGGTCACAGGCTGGGCATCTGTCACCTCTGACAGAATTAAATTTACTGTCACAGATACTGCTCCTGCAACCTCAACAATTATAATCAATACAATTGGTTACACCAGCGGTAATGAATATACTATTCCTGCGGCAGCGCCGCTGACGATTGTTGTAACCACAACTGAAGCAGGCAAAACAAATGCTGTCAGAACATTTACAGTCGCAGTAACGCCTTATGCCACAGCGCCAACACCTATTCATTTAACAGTTGGCGGTGTAAATCCGGTGGGCGGAGTTACTGATGTAGCTATCCCAGTAGCAGGCGGTACAGATCCAACTGGCGCAGTCACAGGCTGGATAGGCGGCACAGCTGACACCATTAAATTTACTGTGACGGATAACGGCTTCGCAAATTCAACAATTACAATCAATACCATTGGTTACACCAGCGGAAATGATTACACCATTACAGCAGCAGCGCCACTGACGATTGTTGTAACCACAACTGAAGCAGCTACAACAACTGCTGTCAGAACATTTACAGTGGCAGTCACAGCAGCGCCTTATGCCACAGCACCAGCTCCTATTAATTTAACAGTCGGCGGTACAAACCCGGTTGGCGGAGTTATTGATGTGGCTATCCCGGCACCAGGCGCTACAGATACAACAGGAAAAGTAACAGGCTGGGTAACTGGCACAGCTGACACCATTAAATTTACTGTCACGGATACTGTCCCTGCAACATCAACAATTACCATCAATACAGTTTCTTATGTGAGCGGAGCTGATTATACCATTACAGCAGCAGCACCGCTGACAATTGTTGTAACTACAACTGAAGCAGGTAAAGTAAATGCCATTAGAACATTTACGGTATCAGTAGCGGCACCAAGCAGCGGAGGCCATACGTTTATTTACCCAACTGCTTACTCAGTTATGATCAATAATGGCGCGGCCACTACTTCTGCCACCAGCGTTTCCTTAAACTTACAAGCGCAAAATGCAGCGCAAGTCGTGGTGAGTAATGACCTGAATTTTTATAACGCCAACTGGCAGTCATTTACTAATCCTACGAATTTACTTTGGGAATTAACATCTGGCGATGGCACAAAAACAGTTTATGTAATTTACAAAAGCAGTGATGGTACTATCTCCCCGGTTTTAAGCGCTTCAATTGAATTACAAACAGGAGTAATTGTGCCGCCGGTAGTGCCGCCGGTTACGCCAACTCCACCTACGCCACCGCAACCCCAGCCAGTTGATCTTACTATTCCGGTCAATCCCATTGTAATTCTTTATGAACTGAATAATTATCAGGGCGGATCAGAATCTTTTACAGCTGATAATCCTGATTTGAGAAATACTACGCTAGGCCAGGATTTTGCCTCCTCAATCAGAGTTATTGGTGGCGCAATTGCTACTTTGTTCCAGCACATTAATTATCAAGGGAATTCAGAGATCTTTAGCCATGATGATAATAATTTAGCTAATAATATTATTGGCGATAATGTAGTTTCTTCAATTAAAATTGGCGTGGGTGAGCCAGTCACCATAAAGCCAGGCGATTTATTCAAAAATTCTGAAGATACAGTTTATTACTATGGTGCTGATGGCAAGCGCCATACGTTCCCGAATGAAAATACATATTTTACCTGGTATAATAACTTTGACTCGGTTAAATTTATGACTGATGAGCAATTGGCTACGATTAGCTTGGGTTCTAATATGACTTATAAGCCAGGCGTCAGAATGTTAAAGCTGCAGACAATGCCAGATGTTTACGCAGTTGATAACAATGCGACTTTGCGCGCAGTTGCTTCTGAAGCCGTGGCTCAAGCGCTTTATGGCCCAAATTGGCAGCAATATGTGGATGATTTAAGCGATGCCTTTTTTACTGATTATACAATCGGTTTGCCCATAAATCAGGCCTCTGATTTTCCTGCCGATCTTTTACCGACCAATTTAAGCAGTGCAACTGTTAGTCAGGCGCAATGCCATTCAGGGCTAACCTTTACTCAGAATTTAATTAAAGGCAGTAGTGGTCCGCAAGTGCTGGAATTGCAAAAATTATTACAATGCCTAGGTTATCTACCGGCAAATGTGGTTGCCAACTCTTATTTTGGCCAGGCAACGCATGATGCAGTTGTTAAGTTCCAGCAGGCCAATAATCTTTTAGCGCGAGGCAGAGTGGGGCCGCAGACCAGGGCTTTATTAAATAAATTTATAATTTAATTATTAATTAATTGAAACCTATGGATTTTTTGAGTTCAATTGGCAATGCTATTTTAGAAGCATTAGTCAATATCTGGGATAAGCTGATAGGTTATTTGCCCAACCTAATAGCTGCCATTATTATTTTAATTGTGGGCATTATTGTGGCCAAGGCAATTGCCAAACTGGTGCAGAAGATTATTGAGGCCATAAAGGTCGATGATTTAATTCGTCAAATAAATATTGTCAAGAAAATTGAGGAAAGCGGCACCAAGGTAATTTTGTCTCAAATTTTGGGCTGGCTGGTTCTTTGGTTTTTATACGTGGTGCTTTTAGTGGCGGTTTCAGATATTTTAGAGCTTGGCCAATTTACCGCCTATTTAAAAGAGATTGCTTTGTATTTGCCTAATGTAATTATTGCAGCCTTGATTTTGGTTGTGGGTTTGGTTTTAGGTGATTTTGTTAATGATCTTTTAGTCAAAATCTTAAAAGGCGCAAAGGCGAAAATGGCTGCTTTATCCGGCGCTGTGGCTAAATGGGCAATTGTTATTTTTACGGTCTTGGCAGCTTTAATCCAATTGAAAGTTGCAGTCAGTTTGGTCCAGATGCTATTTTCAGCCATTGTCATTATGCTGGCTTTAGCTTTTGGCCTGGCCTTTGGCTTGGGCGGCAAAGATGCGGCTAAGGATTTCATTGATAAAATAAAAAGAGATATAAACGCTTAACATTTTAGCATCAAATACAAAAACCCTGTTTCGTAAGAAGCGGGGTTTTTTGGTATAATATGGTTAAATAACAAATGACAAAATTCGAATAACAAAAGAATATCAAATAACAAAATCCAAAATTTTAAATTTATGTCTAAATGGATCTTAAAATTCTCCCAAGTATCTATTAAAGATGTTGGCAAGGTTGGCGGGAAAAATGCTTCTCTAGGCGAAATGTTTAATCACTTAACCAAAAAGGGAATTAGCATTCCTGATGGTTTTTGTACAACTGCCAAGGCCTGGCTTTATTTTTTGGACTACAATAAATTAACAAAATCAATTCGAGAAATTTTGCTAAGCTTAGACAAAAATAACGTGAAAAGCTTGGAGGGTGTTGGTGCAAAAATAAGGGCTCTGATAATGCGCGCTAAATTTCCCGAAGATTTAGCACGAGAAATTATTGTTAATTATCAATTGCTTTCTGAAAAATACAAAATTAATAATGTTGATGTGGCTGTGCGTTCAAGCGCCACGGCTGAAGATTTGCCTGGAGCGTCATTTGCCGGCCAACAGGAATCTTATTTAAATATTAAAGGTGCAAAAGAATTACTGCTTGCCATTAAAAGATGTTTTGCTTCCTTATATACCAATCGGGCAATTTCTTACCGCGAAGATCAGGGCTTTAATCATTTAAAAGTTTATTTGTCCTGTGGCATTCAAAAAATGATCCGTTCTGATCTGGCTTCAGCCGGTGTAATGTTTACCATTGATACTGAATCCGGCTTTAAAGATATTGTCATTATTAATTCTGCCTATGGCTTAGGTGAGAATGTGGTGAAAGGCAGAGTAACGCCTGATGAATTTTTTATTTGGAAACCGAAAATGAAAATTATAAAAAAAGAGCTGGGCAGCAAGAAATTGAAACTGATTTATACAAATAATATAAAAAAGCCGACCAGAAATATTTATGCAAATGAAAAACAGCGCAAGCAATTTTCTTTAACCAATGGGGAAATTTTGCAACTGTCTAAATGGGCGCAAGTTATTGAACGTTATTATAAACGACCAATGGACATTGAATGGGCCAAAGATGGCCAGATTAATAAATTGTATATTGTGCAGGCGCGTCCTGAAACGGTTGAGTCATTGGTAAATCCCAATATCTTAGAACAATATATTTTATCCAAAAAAGGCAAGGTAATTTTAAACGGTGAGGCAATTGGCCAGAAAATTGCCACTGGCAAAGTCAAGGTTATTAGAAATGTTAAACAATTAAGCGCTTTTAAACCCGGTGAAATTTTAGTTACGGAAATGACAGATCCTGATTGGGAACCGGTTATGAAAAAAGCAGCGGGCATAATCACTAATTCAGGGGGCAGAACCTGCCATGCGGCCATTGTTTCGCGGGAATTGGGCGTGCCTGCAATAGTAGGCAGTAAAATGGCCACCAAAATTTTAAAAGATGGACAAAGAATTACTTTAAGCTGCGCTGAAGGAGAAACTGGCCATATTTACAATGGATTTTTACCTTTTAAAAGGAAAAGGATTGACTTGAGAAAAATCTCCGCCAGAGGCGGATCCGCCTTTGGCGGAAAAAAAACTGATTTGCGCAAGGTGAAAAAGCCCAAAGTGGATATTATGATGAATTTAGGGGACCCAACCCAGGCCTTTAAATATTCATTCTTGCCCAATGAAGGCATTGGTCTGGCGCGTCTGGAGTTTATCATTACTAATTACATTAAAATTCATCCTCTGGCTCTGATAAATTTTTATAAGTTAACAGCCAATCTGAAAAAGCAGATTAATGATTTAACTTTAGCTTATAAAAATAAAACTGATTTTTATGTTGAGCAGTTGGCCTTTGGTATTGCGCAAATTGCGGCTGCTTTTTATCCCAAAGATGTGATTGTGCGTTTTTCTGATTTTAAAACCAATGAATATGCTAATTTAATTGGTGGGGAATTATATGAACCAAAGGAAGCAAATCCCATGATTGGCTGGCGTGGAGCGTCGCGTTATTATGATCCAAAATTTAAGCCAGCTTTTGATCTGGAATGTCTGGCCATGAAAAAAGTCAGAAATGAAATGGGTTTAACCAATGTTAAGGTCATGGTGCCGTTTTGCCGCACTGTAGAGGAGGGTGAGAAAGTGATTAAGATTTTAAGGCAAAACGGCCTAGCACAAGGTCAAAATGGTTTGCAAATTTATGTCATGGTGGAAATTCCCAGTAATGTTATTTTGGCAGATGAATTTGCGAAAATTTTTGATGGCTTTTCCATTGGCTCCAATGATTTAACCCAATTAACTTTGGGCTTGGACCGCGATTCAGAATTGATTTTACAAATCGGGGACGAAAGAAATGAAGCAGTGAAAAAGTTAATTAAAGAAGCAATAAAAAAAGCGAAAATGGCTAAAATAAAAATCGGTATTTGCGGCCAGGCGCCTTCTGATTTTCCTGATTTTGCACGATTTTTAATGAAAGAGGGAATTGATAGTATTTCTTTAACGCCTGATACTGTGATTAAAACACGCCTTGATTTAAGCAAAAACAAGTGATAAAGTAGGTATAATGGTCAAAATCCTTGACAGGAAGTAAAAAATGTGCTATAATTTAGTCAGATTGATAATGAAATTCAATACCAAATTCTAAGGAGGAAAATAGTGGAAAGGATAATTTACGGAGTGATAATGATAGTAGGAGCTTTTGCGACGATCGGATGCTGGTTTTTACCCTTCTCAGACGTAACACCGCTCCAATTCGTCAAATACTACGTGGCTTTTGTGGGGATCATTGCTTTTTGCTGCTTTGCTCTCTGGCGATTGAGAAAGTACAGAGAAAGGCAACTAAAAAATATCCTCACTAACTACTGGTAATCATCGGCTTTTCGCAACTTGAGACCCATAAGGGTCTCTTTTTTTTATGCTAAAATTTCTGTATAATAAAAAAAGAGCGAGAAGAGCTATAAGAGCTAGAAGGGAAAAAGAGGAGAAGCGAAAAGGTGAATTTTATATTATATTTTATGAGTATTAAAGAGCTCGTAAAGAGCATAACAAAAAAAGAATGGCGCTGGGTCATTCTTTTAACTATTGCTGTAATTTTGATTACCAATTTGCCTTATCTTTATGCTGCTTTAAACGCGCCGACTGGTTATTTTTGGGATGGCATTCATGCTATCACGCCCGGCGATTCTCCTGTTTATTTTTCCTACCTGACTCAGGTTAAATCAGGAAAGTGGCTGTTACAGGACAATTTTACTCCTGAGCCCCAGAGCGGAGGTTTATTGAATTTGTTCTGGCTAATTTTAGGCTTAGCAGGTAAAATTTTTAATTTGTCGCCGATTGTGACTTTTCATTTGGCTAGAATTTTATTGATTCCTCTTTTTATTTTTGTTTTATATTTACTGGTCAGTTATTTTTGGGAAAAAGACATTTGGCGAAAAATAGCTATGATTTTTTTGTGTTTTAGCTCGGGGATTGGCGCTTATTTTGTGAGCTGGTTTGATAAATTATTTCCTGCCACGAATTCTTTTGTTTACAAATGGCTGATGGATATCTGGATTCCTGACTCCAATATTTTTCTTTCCCTTTATCAGAGTCCGCATTTTATTTTTTCCTTGACATTGCTGATATTATTTTTTCTGCTCATGATCATGTCCTTAAATTATGAAAACTTGAAATATAGTTTTTACGCGGGCTTAATCGGTCTTTTTTGGTTTAATTTCCATCCTTTTTATTTTCCCTATGTTTTTTTTATTTTTTTTATTTATTTGATTTTTTTGGTTTTAAAAAAGAGAAAATATAAGCTCTTTATTAATTATGGTTTGGCTTTAATCCTGAGTTTGCCTTTTATTATTTATCATTATTATAAAATGCAGACGGACTTTGTCATTGGCGGACGGGCAGTGCAAAATGTAACAATCACGCCTGACTTTTTATTTGTGGGTTTGGGTTTTGGCTTTTTACTGCTGGGAGCAATTTTAGGCATTATAGTTTTAATTTACAATCGTAAATTATTAAAAAATGAGAAATATTTTTTTATCTTTGCCTGGCTGGCCGGCGGTTTTGTATTGGTCTACTCGCCGATTTTTTTTCAGGCCAGGTTTTTACAGGGCTTGCAGATTCCCATGGTCTTTTTGACTCTTATTTTTTGGGAATGGCTTAGCCCAATTTTGCAAAAGCGTTATCAAAAGATTTTTAATTTTTTAAAAGGTAATTATGTTATTTTGGGCTTTATGTTCTTGGTCCTCTTTGGCTTTTCCACTTTTTTTAATTTAGTCAGAGATATTTATTGCTATGAAAAAAGATTGCCCTACTTTTATCTGCCTAATGAATACTTGCAGGCAACCAATTGGTTGCAAGCTAATAACCAGAAGCGCAGTCCAATTTTAGCCAGTGAATTTAATGGCAATCTGATACCGGCTTTTTTAGATCAGCAGGTTTTTTTAGCTCATGGCATAGAGACCCTGAATTATAACCAAAAAAAACAGGAATTAACAAATTTTTTCAATGATAATTATTCAGAAAGTCAGGCCATAGATTTTTTTAAAAAATACAATCTTAATTATCTATTTATTTCAGAGCTAGACAGACGGGCCAGTAGGATTAAGCCAGAAGAAAAAAAATATTTAGAAAAAGTTTTTAGCCAGGGTCAGCTGGAGATTTATAAATTAAAAGTATAAAAATGCTATTTTTTAATTGGTTGCATAATTATTCTCCCCAGCCGATTTTAGTAAAAATCGGCTGGCTGGAAATCCACTGGTATGGTTTTTTAATTGCCTTGGGAGCTATTTTGGCTTTTGTGGTGGTTTTGAAACTGGGCCAAAAGTACGGGCTTAAAAAAGAAAAAATTTATGATTTGGCTTTTTATTTAATAATTTTTGGTTTAATCGGTGACCGTTTGTATTATGTTTTTTATGCCTGGAATTATTATTCTAAAAATTTACTGGATATTTTTAAAATCTGGCAGGGTGGTCTGGCCATACATGGGGCTATGATTGCGGGGATTTTGGTCATATACTTCTTTGGCAAAAAAAATAAAATTAACCCCTGGCTTTTGGCTGATATTTTTATTATTGCTTTGCCCTTGGCCATGACATTTGGCCGCTGGGGCAATTATTTTAATCAGGAACTTTTTGGCCGGCCCACTGATTTAGCGTGGGGGATTCCTATCCTAATGGACAAGCGGCCACTGGAATTTATTAATTATAATTATTTTCACCCCACTTTTTTATATGAAAGTTTATGGGATTTGTTAATTTTTGTTATTCTTTTGGTTTGGCATAAAATTCGTCTGGTTAAATACAAAAATAACCTTGAAAAAATTCAAGGTTTAGGCAATATTACTTTAGTTTATTTTATTTTGTACTCAAGCGGCCGGTTTTTGAATGAGTTTTTGCGCTTGGATTACAGCCCTTATTTTTTAAATCTGCGCTGGGCTCAGTTTGTCAGTTTAATAATTATAGGAGTTTGTCTGATTATTTTGCTGGCAAAAAAAATTAAGCCAAAATTTAAAAAGGCAGCTTAATTCTTTGAATGCGGTATTCATTATACAAAAGAATTAAATAGACAATAGTTAAAAAACCGGCAATTAAAAGCTGGAGCGAGTCCACTCGTTTGAGCGCATTGGAACCAAAGACCGCCAGATAAACAATAATGGGCAGTTCTTTATAAATTTCATCAATTTTAGGTTTGAATTTATAGAGTTTTACCAAAAGGAGATTTATGATAAAGGCAATGATCAGCCATTTTAAATAATACTGATAATTAATTTGATTATTCCTATAAGTTAAAAAACCCAGGGAAACCAAAAGCGAGCTGACAATAACTAAAAATGTTTTATGATAGTTTTTGATATTTGCCAGAATTTTAATTTTTTGCGTAAAAAATAAGGCAGAAATAAAAAGCAGGGGCACAGTAATGATGATAAAAAGATTGTTTAAGGTTATTTGAATGTTAATGTTCCGTAAGGTTAAATATTCAATCAAAGGTACGCCAAAAAGGGGTAATTTGAATATATATAAATAATATTCCAGGATAAAAGGCAGGACAAGAAAAATTAAGCCAGTTAAAATACCCCTGACTGGGCCAAAATAATAGGCCAGACAAATAAAGGAGATTAAAAAAGCCAAAAATAAAACCAAGAAAAGAGGCAAAGGATCCAAAATAAAAAGGGAGATGATCAAGAAAAAGCAAAAGAAGATAAAAATTATAATGATAAAGCTTCTCATAGGCGTGTTTATTAGTTGGTTTTATTATAGCATTTTTAGACAAGAATATTAAGTCAAATAGAGTTTTGTGGTATAATTAAGAAAATATGGCAACCAAGATGCTAAAATACGATTATAGCTTTATGGCAGGCAATAAAGTCGGCCCAAATGGTTATAAAAAAGCCGAACTTTTAAATTTGGCCAAAAAACTACCTGGCCTAAATATAAAATTAAAGAAAAATCAGACAAAATCTAATTTTTCATTTCGTCAGCTGCCTGATGATCTAAAAATGGTCAAAAAAATTGAGCAGCTGGCTAAACAACTAAAAAAGCGTTTTCATAATTTGGTGGTCGTGGGAATTGGCGGCTCTGATTTGGGAGCCAGGGCTATTTATCAGGCCTTAGCAGGGAATTACGGCTGCTGCTTGCTTAAACAGAAGGCCATGGCCGTGCATTTTTTGGGCGATACGACTGATCCCCAACCCCTTTTAGATTTGTTAAAAGTTATTGAGATAAAGAAAACGGTTTTTTATATTGTTTCTAAGTCAGGGGATACGATTGAGCCCCTGAGTAATTTTTTATATTTGCGCGAACAGGTAATACAGAAAGTAGGTAATAAAAAACATAAAGAACATTTTATTATTACAACTAATGAAAAGCAGGGTGGGCTTTTACAAATTGCCAAAAGGGAAGGATATTTAATCTTGCCTCATGCTGAAGTGGGGGGTAGATATTCAGTGCTGTCAGTTAACGGGCTCTTGCCCGCTGCCTGTGCGGGTTTTAACATCAAGCAAATATTGGCTGGGGCAAAAGCCATGGACAATGTTTGCAAAAGTGATAATTACTTGAAAAATTTACCGTTTTTATTTGCGGCCTTGCAATTTTTGGCTTATACAAAGCGCAAACAAAATATAAGCGTGTTAATGCCTTATTCTTATTATTTAAATGAATTTGGTTTTTGGTTTAAGCAGCTTTTAGGTGAGAGTTTAGGCAAGGCCAAAAGGGGATTTACTCCCATTGCTGCCCTGGGACCGACTGACCAGCATTCACAGATTCAGTTATACATACAAGGACCCTATGATAAGATTATAACTTTTATAAAAGTTGAAAAGTTAGCCGCCTTTGCTAAAGCTACGGCGGCCGGGAATGCTTTGCAAGTTCCAAAGTATCAGAATTCCGAAGTTGCTTATTTGGGCAACCATAAATTTAGTGAGATTTTAAACATTGAGCACAAAGCAACCGCTGTTTCCTTAATGGAAAATAAAAGACCCAATGGCACAATTATTTTGCCAGAACTAAATAAATATTGTCTGGGCCAATTGTTTTTCTTTTTTGAAATGTCCACTGTTTATCTGGGGGAATTATTAAGAGTAAATGTTTTTGACCAGCCAGGCGTAGAACAAAGTAAAAAATATATGTACGGGCTTTTAGGCAGGAAAGGATTTGAAAAATATAAAAATGAGATAAAAAGATATTAAAAAACTCCTCCGCGCGCGGAGGAGTTTTTTTGATTATTTATAGGGTTAATCTATTTTAATTAATTCAATACTTTTGATAATGATGTCGCTTAAAGGATGATCATTTTTATTGGTTCTAACTGTTTCTATTTTATCAACCACATTCATGCCCTCTACCACTTCGCCAAAATTGTTGTATGAACCATCTAACCAGGGTGTAGATTCCTTGGTAACAATAAAAAATTGAGAACCATTAGTATTGGGTCCGGAATTCGCCATAGCAATACTACCTCGCACAAGTTTATGAGAATTAATTTCATCTTTAAATTTGTAACCAGGACCACCAGTACCATCATCAGCCCAATTGTCATCTTTGCTATTAGGGTCTCCGCCCTGAATCATAAAATCTTTAATTACGCGATGGAATTTAGTGCCATCATAGAATCCTTTTTTCGCCAGATTTAAAAAATTATTAACAGTCAGCGGTGAGTCAGCATTGTAAAATTTAATTTTAATATCTCCGTAATTTGTCTTAATAATTGCGCCATTATACTGGCTTAATAAATCCACTAAACCAAGCTGACTATACATTTGACTTAAATTCTCTTGTTGATTTAAATTCTGACCGGCATTGATGTTAGCGACTTCTTGATTCGTATTGGGACTGACCATATCTTTTGGAGTCGCTTGGCAACCGGCCAGAATAATTAATGCTCCTAAAAAAAATAATGTTTTTTTGCCGCCAAGGGCGGACCCCGTTTTGCGGGACATAATTCTTTTTTTCATAATTTTTCAATTAAATTTTTATATTTTCTCCGTTTTTAAAAGTATCCAGCCATTTTTGCTCAACCACATTAACCATATCCCAAGTCCAGCCTTTAGCTTTAAAAGTATTTTCATCAACAACCCACTGTTTAATATTTTCATGTAAATAATAGACACGGGGATCAGTGGCTGTCTTGACCAGTTTTGGATAGGTAAGAATCGCTCGGGCTGGGCCGTCCGCATGCTTAGTGACATAACTATAGTCATGAATGGCGTTCATCAGTAAGTCATAACTATAGCGGTGGCCAGGACCTTCTTTGGTATCGCCATTATCATTAGTAATAAAGTCCCTGGCAGAATCATCATAGCCGATAATGACAAACATATGATAAGATGTGCCGATTGGTAGCGGCACAAAAGGAATATTTTTATTATGCAAATCAAATCCATACAAAGGAACAATCACTGGGCGATTTTGCTGCAATTCTTTTTTTATATCTTCGATGGTGGGATTATCTTTAATCATGGCATTATAAGACGAATAATCATTGATAAGTTGAGCGGTTTGTTTGGCATCTGTATTGGCATTAGAACCAAAAATTTTGTTTTCTATATTAAATAAATTACTCATGAAACTCATGGCTTCTTTTATACTCACGGTTTGCTTGCCTAGATAATAATTTTCTACCATGGCAATGCTGGCTTCTTCGCAAGCGTTTTTCCAGTATCCTTTCCAGCTGCCATTTGGCGATTCATTAATATAGGGCACATTTAAAATAATACTATTCGCTGATTTAATGGTTTCCTTAACAGGTTGTAAATTTTTAACTGTTGGCAAAGGATTTGAATTATTAAGCTTATTTAAGTTAGTATTTATATTTATCAAATTATTTGGCGCATTAATTTTTGTGACCATGCTTTGTCCGTCTTTAATATTATTTGTCAAAAATAAAAAAAGCGGGACAGTGATTCCCAAAATAACGAAAATAATAAGTATAATAAAAAATAATGAATTTTTCATATTAAATATTATTATAGCAAAATTTTTTCAGGATAACAAGCTTAAACCCTAATTTTAAGAACAAAATCAAATAAATTACATTAAGGTTTATCTTTTTTGAATAAAATACGTAGTTCTTCCTTGGCTTGTTCCAGAATCTTTTTCTGCTTGGGCTGCAAATTTTTGCCTGCCCGGTTAAGATAAAAATTGAGCATGGACATGGCTGATTGGAATGGATTAGTTTTTCTGGCCAAACTTTCTTCAGCGGATCTTTTTAACGATCGGGCAATTTTTTTAGGATCAGACCAGGTAAAAACACCTTCTGCCAAAGCCAAAGCATGACTTTCTTTTGTCACTCTGCCTGACCAATATTTTTTGGAACTTCTTGGTTTCATATAATTATTATAACAAAAAAATTCAAATTTATATTTATTTCATTTTAACCTCTTTTAATGCTTCTTTTTCTTTAAATTCCATAATTTTCAAGTGGTTAAATCCTTCAGAAATTTTCGGGGGCTCAAACATTTCTTTCATCTTATATAACGCGGGGAGCGCTTTCTCATTAAAATTTCCTCTGCGCTCATCTTTCTGATAAATCTTTTCCGCTCTTTTTAATATTTCATCAAAAGGTATGTCTAAAAATATACCAGTTATTTCTACTCCTTTTTTATTTAAATTCAAAATACCGGCCCTGGAATCCTTTTGTAAATTCGTAGCATCATAAAAAATTTTATTATTTTGGCTTTCTAATATAATTTTTTGCAATTCCTTTTTTAACAATCTGATAGCAATCTGATTCTTTCTTTCAAATATTTGAGCTGACGATAAATTATCGCTAATTTCAGCTGCCAATTTTTTAAACTCTGACGAATTAATTACTTTTTGCAAAATCTCATCCCTTTCAATGATCTGCCAGCCCTTTTTTTGGTATTGCTTAGCCAAAGTTGATTTGCCTGAAAACGGCAAACCAATTGTCATATAAACTTGTTTCATGTTATATATTATAACAAAAAACCGAGAATAAATCTCGGGATTACAATAGTTTTTATATTATTATAGATTATTTAGCAAGCGATACCTTTAAGCGGTTAAATTGGGATTTTAAAGATAATGTTTCTATAAAATAAGTATCAACTTTTTTAGCATAATTATCAACGGAATTTAATAAATTAGAAAAATCCTCCTTAGTAGGGAGTTCCCTAATTATGCCCAGTAAATCTTCTTTTAACAAAAATAAATCCCCTTTGGTTGCAAATTTATCAAGATCTTCCTTGGCAGCAAATTGTTCAAGATCTTTCTTGGTCGCAAATTGTTCAAGATCTTTCTTGGTCGCAAATTGTTCAAGATCTTTCTTGGTCGCGAATTGTTCAAGATCTTTCTTGGTTGCGAATTGCACGAGATCTTCTTTGGTTGCAAATTGCTCAAGATCTTCTTTGATTGCGAATTGTTTTAAATCATCCTTAAAAACGCCGTTATCCTTAATAAAGTTAACTGTTTCTAAAACATCTCTTAAGTTTTTTTCCAAACTTTTAGACATATAATTGTTAGTTTCTATTTATTTATTATAACTCGTGCAAATCTAATGTCAATAATGAAACTGTGAATAATTTTGTTAATGATTATTAACAAAAAACCGAGAATAAAGCTCGGGATTATAAACTTATAAAATAATAAAAAAAATTAAGAAGTTAACTCTATGTTTACTTTTTTTGCTATTTTAGTAATCCATTCTTCCAAACGATTAACTTTTGACCTTAAAGCTGCTAATTCCTGAAAATAAGTATCTGCCTTTTTGGCATAGCTATCAACTGCGGTCTGTAGATCGGAAAAGTCTTCCTTTGTGGTCAATGGAGTAATCATTTCTTTAATTTCATCTCTGGTAGCAAAAACCTGCATTAATTTTTGGATGTCTTTATCTTCAAGCATATTGTTATTTATATAGTAATTATATCATTGTTGTTATTTTAGTCAAATCGTTTACGTTAAAAGATGGTTTTATAACAAAAAACCGAGAATAAATCTCGATTTTTCTGCGGATCAAGATCCGCCGAAACTCTTGCGCAGCATGAGCGACGTGGCGGAGCGGGCGGGATTCGAACCCGTGACCTCTACCGTGACAGGGTAGCGTTCTAACCAACTGAACTACCGCTCCAAAGTAACTTTTAATAATAGGAGAATAGTTGGTTAGTACCCAGGCATCCTATCATACTTAACTGCCTGCCCGCCGTAGCTTTAGCATAGGCGGGAACTACCGCTCCAAAATAAATTTAAAACTAAAAATTCAAATGTCAAAATTTTGGAATTTATATTTTAAAATAAAAATAAGGATTAAATCCTTGTAAGGATATTGTAGCATAAAATTTTCCTTTTGGCAAGATTAACTACTACCAAAAAACTCCTCGCTTGGGGCGAGGGGTTTTTGAAATAAAAAATCGGCAACCTATAACCTTAAACATTTTTAGTTCAGGTTAAAGCGCCGATCTAGTGGGTTTAAGCTACTACGGGTTGTTTAGCCTCAAGAGGAGTGAAGCATACAACATTGAGTATCAATTCTTCTTTTGCCATGTCTAGAAAGAGGCAGAGATCGCCAATATTCAATTCCAGAAATTCACCGGCTGGCACATAATAAGGAGTATCTTTACCGCTCTCCTTGTTTGGAGTGAATTTCTCCCTTGGGATTATTATCCAGCGATCATTTCCCTCCCATTTGATGCTATCGTTATCAGTGCCACCTTCTTTTTCAAGTCGCCCGCCTAAAATATCTGCCGCTTCTTCAAAAGAATCGGCTAGGATTATTCCGTCAATTTTGAAAAGGTCGTCTCCTGTTTCGCAAGCATGCCTTTTTCTTTTTCCTACCACAAACGCCTTTTTATTCATTTTTCCTCCTTGGCTTTAGGGTTTTTGGGGGCTAAGTAACGTAATTCAGTAGGATATCAAATTTAAACAAAAAAGTCAAGGGTACTTGGTAAAATTAAAAAACTCCTCGCTTGGGGCGAGGGGTTTTAAAATAACTTATTATTCCCGGGCAAATACTATTTTAAGCCCCAAGGAAATTAAGATTGCACCGAAAATTTTTTCCAAATAGATTACATATTTCTGGTATCTTGCTTTGACCCGCTTAATGGTAAATACAGTCGCGACCAGAACAAACCAGCTAAATACAATGAAAGAAATTTCCAGGCCGTAAAATATTTTCATATTTAAAGTGGAGGTGGGGGAGATGACTTGGGAGAAAATACTTAAAAAGAACAAGGTTACTTTAGGGTTGGTGATGTTGGTTAGTAAGCCGATTTTAAAGGCCTGGCAGTTACTGATTAATTTTTGGATAGTAATTTTTTCCTCATTTTTTGCCTCGGCCTTTTTGGATTTTAACATTTTAATGCCTAAGTAGAATAGATAGGCGGCGCCAATCAGTTTGAGCGTATTAAACAGTAGAATTGATTGGGCAATGATAATTCCCAGGCCAATAATTGAATAAGCGGCATGGAAAAAATTACCTAGGCCGACACCTAAAGCCGTAAAAATTCCGATTTTTCTGGTGTAGATAATACTGTTTCTGGACACAATGGCAAAATCAGGACCAGGCGAGATTGCGCCTAAAATTGCTGCTAAGGTAACAATCAAAATTTCCCCATGCATTATTATCCTCCTTTCTTGATGTTTTCATTCAATCATTATTATTGTGAATTGTCAATAAAATAATGCGCGCTCGGCCGAATGGCCGAGCGCGCAGAGATCAATGTATTTCAATTTATTTTACTGCTTCAATTATTTTAGCAAAAATTTGAGGATTGTTCATGGCCAAATCAGCCAGGACTTTGCGGTCAAGTTCAATTTTTTTCTTATTTAAGAGATTGATAAATTTAGAATAAGTTAAACCATGTTCGCGCACAGCTGCATTGATTCTGATTTGCCATAATTGGCGGAAATTGCGTTTTTTCTTTTTACGATCACGGTAGGCGTGCTGGCCAGCTTTTAGCATGGCTGTCTTGCCCAAGCGAATGGTTTTTTTGCGGCCCCAGCGATAGCCCTTAGTGGCTTTTCTGATTGTTCGGCGTTTTTTAAGATGTATTTTAGCGCGTTTTACTCTGGACATAGATTTGGAATTATAAAACTTATATCTATTTTAAGAATTAATGTAGGTTTTTATTGTTCTGGTATTTGTTTTGGCCATTTTAGTTGTGCGGCGTTTAGCCCGGGTTACATTGCCGGACTCACGGGCGTTAAAATGATCCTGGCCGGCTTTTTTCTTCATGACCTTGCCTTTTTTGGTAATTCTAAATCTTTTGGCAATGCTTTGGTGGGTTTTTAATTTGGGCATATGTATAAGTTAGAAAGTTGAAAAGTTTAAAGTTTATAAAGTTTGGACTAGGCCTTTTCAAAAATAAAAATAGCTCTTATTGGCTAATTTAAAATTAGTTTACCTTGCTTTTTAATTTTAGTCAAGTTGGCTATTTTTTGGCAATAATAGCTGAAAAATTGGCGCCTTGTCTTTTGATTTCCTGTTCCATTTTAATTTCCACGAGTTGGCTTATCTCTTTAATGAAATTTTCAATCAGTTCTTTGGCCAATTCTGGATGTTGCCTTTCTCTGCCCCTTAATATTACTAAAATATTTAATTTATCGCCTCTTTCTAAAAATTTTTGGGCTTGAATTATCCTGATTTCCAGGTCGTGCTTGCCGATTCTGGGGGAGAAACGCATTTCTTTCAGCTCGATTTTTTTCTGCTGAGCTTTTTGTTTTCTTTCTGCTTTTTCTTGCTGATATTTAAAACTGCCATAATTTAAAAATTTAGCGACTGGCGGCTCAGCTTTGGGAGAAACAGCAATTAAATCAAGCCCTCTTTCTTTGGCTAAACTAATTGCTTGAAAAGTCGGCATAATGCCAAGCATTTCGCCATTTTCATCAATAACCCGAACCTGGGGTACCCTGATTCGTTCATTAACCGGATAAATCTCTGGTTTTTGTTGTCTTTGAAATTGTCTATGCCTGAAATGGATGCGTTTCAAAGCGGTTGATATTAAATAATTAGATTAATCTTTTATTTCTGAAAGCAATACCTGAACCTGATTTTAAATATTTTTCAAAATGTATTGCTCTGATTTTATCGTTAAAAATGCAGTACCAAGTTATTTTGAAAGGTTTTTTACTTGATGAATATTTAGAAATGCCTAAATTGTGATCTTTTAATCTTAAATTTAAATTAGTAGTAATGCCAGTATAATAACTTTGGTCTTTTAAACTTTGTAAAATATAAACTACGTACATATTTTATTTTTGTTTTTAATTGGCCCTCCTTCGCACAAGGCTACGGAGGGCACTCCTATAGCCTAAGAGTGCACGCACTCCGAAGCTCCGTAGGAGCGTAGGAGTGGAGATGGCGGGAATTGAACCCGCGTCTAGAAAGCCCTTTAAAATACTTCTACAAGCTTATTTTAGATTAATATTACGCCCTAAGATAATAATCTAAACAAAAATCTTAGAACCTGCCTTAGATTTTTAACTAAGCAACTTAAGGCTAAGTTATTTAGCGAGCCTGATTTTATGACACCCAATACCTTTTATCAGGCCTCAAAGGCATGGATGGTTGCTGTTTTAGTTAAACTGCAACAGGCACAAAGTTAAAAGCAAAAGCTGCTCTAACTTTGCTTAATAAGTTTTTTGCACTTATTAGATTGCTATTTTTAGTTTTACGAGATTAAATAGCCTGCTCGGCTTGCTATATTTATAAAAGATCTTCCTATCGAGGCCTGTCATCCCCATTGGATAACAAATAACATTGACAATAACAATAACTAGTTTATTGATTAATGAAATCTGGTTTTTAAAGCTCTTTGGACGTTTCGTTTTTCTTCCTTTTCTCTAATTGATTTGCGTTTATCAAACTTCTTTTTGCCTTTAGCTAAAGCAAATTCCAGCTTGATTTTCTTGCCTTTAGTATACATTGAAAGTGGTACTAAAGTCAATCCTGATTGCTTGATTTTTCCTGTTAAATAGCCCAGTTCTTTCTTATGTAATAAGAGTTTTCGGGTTCTACTTGGATCGTAATCAGGCAAGGGACCAGCCATTTTATAAGAGGAAATGCTGGCATTTAATAAAGTTGCGGTTTGATTATTGGCTATAACATAAGAGCCGTTTAAATTGCCTTGGCCATTTCTGACTGCTTTAACTTCTTGTCCGGTCAAAACTAAACCTGCCTCGAATTTTTCCAGGATTTCATAATCAAAGGTTGCTCTTTTATTAGTAGCTAGGATAGGCATAAATTGAAAATGGCGATTAGAAATTTGAAATTGAAAATAGAATTATATATTTTATAATAACATTTTTAGAAATTAAATAAAGAAGGGGAGACCTTCTTTATGAGATAAGCAGCAAATCACTACTTACAGGACCAAAATTAAGAAAGGGGTAATAGATTTTTTTTGGTTCGGCCCTGTAAGTAGAAATTCACGGCCTAAAAGATAATTATTAGCTTAGATTAGCAATTATTTTTCTTTTTGTCAAGTGATTGACCATTTGCCTAAAATTCTTTATAATAAAGATAAATCAATTAAGTAATAAATTATGGAAACTGATCAAAGAAAGATAAATATTGAAATTTCTACCAATATAATCTTAAAGATTCTGGTGGTAATTTTTCTTGTTTGGTTTTTTTATTTGATTAGAAATGTTTTAGTCATTCTGCTTTTTTCCTTTATTTTAGTGTCAATTTTAGAGCCGGCAGTAGAGTGGTTAAAGTTAAAGGGCATGCCAAAAATTTTATCTGTTTTAGTAATTTATTTAATACTCGCTGTTTTTTTTGCGCTAATAATTGCTACTATAGTACCGCTAATTGGCAATCAGATAGATCAGCTTTCAGATAGCTTTCCTGTTTATTGGGAGAAAATAAGCGCTGATTTTTCCAACATAACAAATTTTTTAAATCAATATGGAATTTATCAGAGTCTGAGATCTATTTTTCAATCGATAAATTTTTCGCAAGCGATCAAAAGCGTTTTTTCCAGATTGCAGGATTTTGCCCAGGCCATCGTCTCCCTTATTATAATTTTAGTTATCACCTTTTATCTATTAGTCCAGGAAAATGCCATTAAAAGGATTTTGCGCTCAGTTATGCCAGTAAAATATTTGCCTTATGCCTATAATGTTCTCAGACGAATAGAAAAAAAACTAGGTTTATGGCTTAGGGCGCAGCTGCTTTTGGGTCTTATAATTTTTATAATTACTTTTGTAGCCATGCTGGCTCTGGGCGTCAAATATGCCTTGATTTTAGCTTTGATCGCCGGCCTGTTTGAATTAATTCCATACCTTGGCCCAATTTTTTCTGGCGCTATCGCTGTGTTTATCACTTTTTTTCAATCGCCTTTTACGGCCTTAATAATTTTGGCATTATTTATTTTAATCCATCCCTTAGAAAATCATATTATAGTGCCTCAGGTGATGAAAAAGACAGTTGGATTAAATCCTGTGATTAGTATCGTGGCATTATTGATTGGAGCAGAATTAGGCGGCTTTATCGGAGTATTATTGGCAATGCCGTTAGTAACTGCCTTAAGTGTTTTTGCTCAAGATCTTTTTGAAAAAAAGAGGGAAGAAGAATTAAGTTTAGAGGAATAATATTAATATATGTCTCGTCTTGAAGACAATAATAATAATAACCACGTTGAGGAATTGCAAAATGAGGTTGAGCGCCTCAAAAAAAGTTTAAAACGAAAGCAAAATAGGAAATTTTGGAATTGCAGTACTTGTTTGCTTTTTTTTATTTTACTCTTATTTTCCTTAGCTGTTGCCTTTGCCTATTTTTTAGCCCTAAGCGGCTTAGTGAATGTGCCTTATTTTACCGAACATTTTTATCATGAACCCCAACCAAGTTATTTAATAAATACGGAAAATGTAACTGCAAGTGAAAAGAATTTAATTGGTCTGATCGCAAAGGCAGCCAGCCAAGAGGCCTTAAAGCAAAAAAAGACAGAAAATATAAAAATGACCATTGAATTGAATGAGGCGCAGATTACTGCCTTGCTGCGAGATCAAATTAAGTCAAATGAAATGTTTAACAATAAAATCGAATATCTACAAGTAGCTGTTTTGCAGGATAATATGGAATTATTTGCAAAATTCAAAGAACCAAAACTTTTTATAACTTTAAAAATTTTACCACAAATAAAGAATAATACTTTAGATTTTAAGGTCATTGAATTCAAAATAGGTAATTTAAAATTGCCGAGATGGCTGGGTAGTTTGGGCTTGACATATTTATTAGAAAAGAGCTTAAATCAATTATTGAATTCATTGGCCAATCTGTTTATATTGGAGAATATTGAACTGGCCGCTAAAACAGCCAAAGCCCATCTTTTAATTAAAGGTTTAAAATTTTAAAAATGCTTATTAAAAAAATACTCGTATATATTTGTCCGCTTTTAACAATTATAGGTTTGGAATTATTGATTAATTATTTGTCGCTGATTTATTTTTTAATAGTTATTATTTTTATTTTTTTAATAATCGTTTTAAAATATCTGATTCCGGAAAGATTTTTAAGCCGTGATTTTTGGTATTTGGCTATTTTACCGCTTTTGCTTTTTTTAACCACCACTGGATTTTTATTGCTTTTAAGTTCAAATTCTGTCAGAAATTTAATTATATTTATTTTTGCCTTATTTTTATGGATTTATCTGGAAAATATATTTTTATTCTTTTATCAGCCGACTTTATATCAGCCCAATTCTCAGGAAAATATCTCAGTATTATTTTGCCTTTTAATTTTTTTCCTACTGGCTATTGATTTAAATTCTTTTAATGTTTTTTTAAATATCCCAATCTGGATTCTAACTTTAATTTTAGTTTTGATAACAACTATTTTGGTGCTCCAAATTTTCTGGAGCAATAAAATTAAAAATAATTTGAAATTTTTATATCTGATTATTTTTGATATTGTGATTTTGGAGGTCTTTTGGGTATTGGCTTTTTTGCCGACGAATTTTTATGTCGTCAGCATAATTATAACCATTATATTTTATTTGCTTTGGGGAATTTTTAAAGCGCAATTGACTGATAAATTTAATCAAAAGCTGGTTCGGCGTTATTTAATTATTAGCGGCATTTTGTTATTTTTTATAATAATTACTTCTAATTGGATTTAATATATGGAACAAGAAAAAAAATCAAAAATTAGACCAAGGTTTATCCTTTTAATTATTGGGATTTTACTTTTATCTATTTGCGGCGGCATCTTTGGAGAATTTTTTACTAGGTTTTATTTATCAAACTTGACTTTTTTTAGTGATTTATATTTTACCGGAGCAAATAATTTGGGGCAAAAAGAAATTATTATTAGAGAACCCAGAAAAGTAGTAGTCGAACAAGATCAAATTCTGAGCCAGATTCAGAGCACCATCAGTCCTTCTATCATGAACATTTATCAAAAAGAAAAAACCGGAAAAAATCTCTTAGATAAAATTTATTTGCCAAGTGATTCTCTCGGCCAGGCAGTGATTTTGACTAATGATGGCTGGCTATTAGCTGTTAATGATGACCAGATTGATAGTAGTGAAAATGTTTTGGTGGGCTATGACAATAAGATTTATAGTATAGAAAAAATTATTCCAGATAATGAATCAGGGATGCTTTTTATAAAAATTGCCGCCCAAAATTTGACGGTAATAAAATTTGCTGACTGGCAAAAAATCACCGATGGCGAGCAGGTTTTGGTTTATGACAATTATGGGAGGCAATTAAATTTAGTGAATATTTTAGCCAAAAACTATAAAACGATATCTAATAAATATGATTTGGTAAATTCCAGCCAGTCATTGGATCGCTCTATACTTTTAAGCAAGAGTTTCAGCCAAAATTTGAAAGGCGCGCCAATTTTTAATTTTCAAAATGAATTGATGGGTTTTTTAATCGCACCCGATGGATTGTTTAACAGAGCTTTGCCAGTACATTATTTAGATTCTGTTATAAATCAAATATTTAAAAGCGAACAGGTGAAAAGACCTTATTTGGGGATAAATTATCTTAATTTAAGCCAAGTTATTGGTTTAAGCGCAGATGAAAGGCAAGGTAAAGAAAACGGGGCTATGATTTGGTCAGACCAAACTGGTATTTCCATAAAATCAGATAGCCCTCTGACAGGCAAATTAATAAAGGGGGATATAATTATCAGCTTGGAAAATCAAAATTTAGATGAAAATAATGATTTACAGGACTTGCTCATGGAATATAAGAGCGGTCAGGATGTACGGCTAAAATATGTGCATGAGAATGCTGAAAAAGAGATAAGTATAACTTTAAAATAAGAATGGAATAAGCTAAAATTAGCTAAAAAACTCTTTTTTATAAGGGTTTTTTAGTTTAAGCTATTGACAAAGTTATCATATTGTGATATTATGAGAAATTAGAAAATATATTTATAAATCTCAATAATATTGGAGAGAATAATTTAAATTTTATGCAAAACTTACAATACTCAAAAATTTTAAAAACAAATTGGGAAATAGTGGCATTAATCATGGGTCTAGCCATACTTTTGGCATTAGTAATTAGTTTAGTCCAGCCATTCCAATACGCTGCTTCTACTAAAATCTTGATTATTCAAAAACAAGAATTAAATACTGATGCTTATACTGCCACTAAATCAGCAGAAAGAATTGGCCAAAATTTGGCTAATATTATTTTTACCTCTTCTTTTTATAATGATGTTATTAACTCAAATGCCAGTATTGAATCTAAATTTTCACAAGACAGCACTGAAAGAAGGAAGGAATGGGAAAAAAATATTGAAGTTAATGTGGCGCCAGAAACAGGCCTTTTAGAACTTACGGTTTATGATACTGATAAAAATTTTGCTTCCCAATTAGTCAGATCAATTGCTTATGTTTTGGTGACTAGAGGCGCCGAGTATCATGGCGGAGGCACTAATGTTGAAATTAAAGTGGTTGATGATGTTTTCTTAAGCAAATACCCAAAAAGACCAAATATCATTTTAAATAGCTCTTTAGCTTTGATGATCGGCTTTTTATTGGGCAGCGCCTTGGTTGTTTTAAGCGAAGCCAAGAGAGTTAAAAAATTAAAAGAAGATAGCTATTCGATCCAAATTCCCAATGATTCGCATGATTATGAGACAGAACCAAAGCAGGATTGGCAAATGGCAAAAGCAATTGAGACCAATGATTTCGGTTTCGTGCCGGTTGAGGAGTCAAATATAGACAATTTCAAACCTGAAAGAAAAACAGAAATTATTACCATGTACGATCACTTAAAATAATAATTACTCTAAATAAGCAAAAAGACGGTCAAAATGAGCCGTTTTTTTGCTAATTATTTTTAAAGCCCAATAGATTTAAAATTGACAAAACCTTTTATTTATGTTAAAATTAAATAAATTTAATTTATTAAAAAATTTAAACAATATGGCTATAAATAAATTACCAAGTGATATTGTTATTGCAGTTACTTATCTTTGTAATTCAAAATGTAGGATGTGCAATATCTGGAAAACAGAAAAACTGTCAGTTTTAGCATTAGAGGAATATAAAAAACTGCCTAAAACTATCAAAGAAGTTAATCTTACTGGGGGTGAACCATTTTTAAGGCCAGATCTTGTTGAATTAATAAAATTATTAGTGGAATTAAATCCCAAGGTCAGAATTATTATTTCCACCAATGGTTTTGCTACAGAATTAATCAAGCAGAGGATAATGGAAATTTTGCCAATCAAACCAGATATCATTGTCGGTATTTCCTTAGATGGCATTGGTGAAATCCATGATCAAGTCAGGGGGATTCCCGGAGGTTTTCAGAAGGTTATGGCCACAATTAAAATACTCAAAGAATTAGGGGTTAAAGATCTTCATTTAGCTTTTACAGCCGGTGATTATAATATTAATGAGCTGCCCAAGGTATATCAGCTTTCGCGCCAACTGGGCATGGAATTTACGATCGCAGCTATTCATAATGCTGAAAGTTATTTTAATACAGTAGATAATAAAATAACGGAAATCAATGAATTTAAAAAAGAATTTAAAGGACTAATTAAAGCAGAGTTAAAAACTTGGGATTTCAAAAGATGGTTACGGGCATATTTTGCTTATGCCTTGATAAAATTTTTAGCCACAGGCAAGCGGCTTTTACCTGATTACTCGGGCATTGATAATGTTTTTATTGATCCCTTAGGCAATGTTTATCCAGCGACAATTTCCGGTTATTTACTGGGTAATTTAAAGGATTTTAAGGATTTTAGTGAATTATACATGAGCGAAAAAGCTCAGCAGGTGCTTGTGCTAGAAGAAATAGAGCAAAACTGGATAATCTGCACTGCCCGCAGCGCCATGAAAAGGCATGCTTTTGCGGTTATATTTTGGATTTTAAAGAATAAAATTTCAGGGGTTAATTTGTAATTAAGATGGAGATTTTTAAAGAAAAATTGACTTGGTTAATATTGGCGATCTTAGCTTTAATAATTATCTTTTTTTCTGTGGCCGTACTTTGGTCAGGGTATATTTTATTTGCCCTACTTTTTATTCTGCTTTTAACCGTCTTTATTATCAAGCCGGAATTAGGGATTTATGCTATTGCTTTTTTATATCCATTTACTTATTTTCAATTTATTTATAAAGATATAAATGTGCCATATGTGGATATTGTGGCTTTAATTTTATTTGCGGCTTGGTGTCTTAAATCAATTTATCTATATTTAGAAAAAGGCCAAAAATTGAGCAGAAAAAATTTTCCAGCCTGGATCTTTATGTCCTTGTTCGTTTTGGCAGCATTTTTATCTTTGCTTAATGTGGAGAGGGAAAATTTTTATCTAGCCTTGAAATTTGTTTTTAGGCCAATTATTTTCTTTTATTTAATGTATGTAATTTTACCCTTTAATATTATTAATAATCTAAAAAAGCTTTTTACTACTTTCAAAATAATGCTTGTTTTAGGTATAGGACTTTGTCTGATGGGTATTTGGTCTATAATAATTACCCCATCCATTCAATTAAAAAGGGCGATGCCAACAGCTATTTTTGGTATTTATCCCATGGGAACCAATCATAATTCTTTAGCCGAAGTTCTGGTTTGCCTAATCCCTATTGCTTTAATTTTATTTTGGTATGAAAAAGATGTTTTTTTAAAAACTGTTTATTTAATCGGGGCTTTTTTTATAGCCGGTGTAAATTTATTGACCTTATCCCGGGCTGGCTGGATTGCCTTGATTTTGGAGTTATTTCTTTTAGGCCTGCTGAAATATAGAAAAGAGGCAAAGAATATTTTTACCAGTTACCTGCCATATTTGAGCCTCATTTTGTTAGCGCCGATTATATATTTAATGTATAAATTATTTAGCCTGGGGGTTGTGGCCAGATCAGATGTTAACAGGTTAGATCTAATTGAATTGGCTTTCACTTTATTTAAAAATCATCCGCTTTTCGGAAATGGAGCCGGTACTTTTACCATAGTTCTTTCTCAAGTCAGGTGGTATATTGTCGTATATGGGGAAATAATTGATGCTCATGGCTTTATTTTTAAAACCATAGCAGAAACAGGATTATTCGGCACTTTAAGCTTTATTTCACTTTTGAGTTATATTTTATACGTTTTATTTAAAACTTACCTGGCTAATAAAAAAACGCCAAATGCTTTTTTGATTTTAGGCGGATTTTTAGCAGTGGTGGGGGGAATTGCTTTTCAGCTGTTTAATACCAGTTATTTTATTGCCCAATTATGGCTGCCGATTGGCTTAGCTTTAACAACGCTAAAACTTACGGACAGTAATTTTTTTAAAAAAAATAAAATTCATGCCTAATAAAATTAAAATCGTTTATATTATAAGTTCGTTTGCTGTGGGGGGAGCAGAAAAGCTTTTATTGGATCTTTGCCGTAAATTGGATAAAGAAATATTTGAAATTTATGTTTGCTCAGTGACTGGAGGCGGACCCTTGTTTGGTGAATTTGAAAAATTAGATATTAAAGTAAAGGTTTTTTTTAAGCCAACAAAATTAGGATTGGGAGTGATTTGGCAAATTTTTAAATATTTAAAGAGTATAAAACCGCAAATTGTTCATACTCATTTATTTGGCGGTGACACCTGGGGAAGAATCGCCGCTATCTGGGCCAGAGTGCCGATAATCATTGTTACCGAGCATAACATGAATTTAGATGAAGGTTGGTTGAAAAGGAAAATAAAATTAATACTTTCCTGGTTTACTGATAAAATTATTGCTGTTTCGCAAGGCGTTAAAGAATATTCAATTGCCATAGAGAAAATTAAGCCAGCCAAGATCGAGGTCATTTATAATGGCATTGATCTAAATAAATTTACCTTTCGTGGTTTTAAACCGCTTGAGATTAATAATATTAAGGCAATTGTTGTGGCCCGACTTCATGAGCAAAAAGGCCATAAATATTTATTGCAGGCAATGCCTTTAATTGGTGCGAAATATCCCAATTTTATTTTAAATATTGTTGGTACGGGGGATTTACTTAAAAATTTAAAAGAACAAGCTGCAAAATTAGGAATTACAAATAAAGTTATTTTTTTGAAGCAGCAGCTGGAAATTGAAAAAATTTTACCCCAAATGGATTTATTTATTTTGCCTTCTGTCTGGGAAGGATTAGGCATTGCTATTATAGAAGCGCAAGCTGTGGGCGTGCCTGTCTTAGCTTCAAATACAGGCGGCATAAAAGAATTAATTGAAGATAAAAAGACCGGCTTGCTTTTTGAACCTAAAAATCCGCCAGCGATTTTCGCAGCAGTTGACTTGCTACTTTCTAATCCAGATTTAATGAAGCAAATGGTGGAAAATGCGTATAATCAAGTTAAAGAAAAATTCACAATTGAAAAGATGGTTAATTCCTACACTAATTTATATTTAGATTTAATAAAAATGAAATAATTCGTAAATTTGTATTTGATTAGTCCCGAAGGGATCCCTTTGGGATAAATTAGTAACCTTATGAAAATTTTAATGATTAACAAATTTTTTTATCGCCGGAGCGGAGTGGAGGCCTATATGTTTGATTTCATTGATTTATTGCGCCAAAATGGACACCAGGTTATTGAATTTTCCATGCAGGATGAGAAAAATAATTACTCAAAATTCGCTCAATATTTTATTAAAAATCTTGACTTTAATAAGCGGGAAGGATTATGGAAAGATTTAAAAAAGGCCTTGCATTTGCTTTATTCTTTTGAAGCCAGAAATAAATTAGAAAAATTAATTCTTAAAGAAAAGCCGGAAATCGCTCATCTACACAATGTCTATTTCCATTTAACCCCCTCTATTTTAGCAGTCCTAAAAAAACACAAGATTCCTGTTGTTTGGACAATGCACGATTATCATTTAATTTGCCCCAATTATAAATTATTTACGCAAGATGCAATCTGCGAAAGGTGCAAAATCCATAAATATTATAATTGTTTTAAGTATAGATGTATTAAAAATACATCTTCTCAGAGTTTTTTGGCCATGCTGGAAATGTATTTGCATAAGGTCATTTTGCGCAGTTATAAATATGTTGATCTTTTTATTGCGCCGAGCAAGTTTATGGCTAAAAAATTAATTGAATGGAGGATTGAAAATAAGAAAGTCAAACAGGTCTATAATTTTATTTTGTTCTCCTCTGCTTTTTCCAGTGCCACAAAAACAGAAGAATTGGGAGAGGGGATTGTCTATTTTGGCAGATTGGGCGTAGAGAAAGGGATTTTCACGCTTTTAGAGGCAATGAAAAAAATGTCAGAAATTAAATTAAAATTAATTGGAGAAGGGCCAGAGCGGCCGGAAATTGAAAATTATATTCAAGCCAATAAACTTGACAATGTAACAATCCACAGCCATTTATTGGATAAAAATAAATTATTTGAACTGGTGAAAAATTCCCGCCTGGTTGTTTTGCCATCAATTTGGTATGAAAATAATCCCATTTCTATTCTGGAGGCGTTTGCTTTGGGTAAAACAGTGATTGGTTCAAATATTGGCGGCATCCCGGAATTAATTAAAGATGGGCAGACCGGCTTTTTATTCAAACTTGGCGAGGCGGCTGATTTGGCGAAAAAAATTAAAGAGAACTATAATAATTCGGCACTCTTACGGAAAATTGGGGAAAACGCCCAGAAATTCGTGGCCGAAGAATTTGGCGCCAAAAAGCATTATGAAGATATTTTAAATATCTATAAAGGATTAGTTAAAAATTCGTGAATTTAGATTGATAAATTGTTTATTAACCATTAAATTAATTAAATAAAAATTAGAAAGAGATAATAAAATGTCACTTAAAGTAAAATTAGCTAAGTGGATAATGAATCTTTTGCCTGCCCAACCAGAATATGACATATTGCACCCCCGTTCAGAAACTATTAATCATCAGAATTTTATTGAGGCAGATGAAGAAGCCAAAGAAAAAATTCTTTTGGCCATGGCTAAAAGTCATTATTTAGATGATCAAAGAAAATCTTTTGACCATTATTTCCCGGGTTATGATTTAAAAAAATTACTGGCTGGGAAAAAAGTTTTGGATTTGGGCTGCTGGTGCGGGGGAAAATCTGTTTCCTATGCAGAAAGATGGAATGTTAAAAATATGTTTGGGCTAGATATCAATGAATATTTTATTAAGGCAGCCAGATTATTTTCTCGCCAAAGGGAAAATAAAAATATTGAATATGATTTTAGAATTGGATTTAGTGAATCCTTACCCTATGAAGATCAGACCTTTGATGCCATTGTTACCTGGGATGTTCTGGAGCATGTAAAATCAGTCAGAGATACTCTCAAGGAATGTAAAAGAATATTAAAACCCGGAGGAATGTTATTTAGTATTTTTCCCTCATATTATTGCCCCATGAATGGGCAACATTTGGATTTCGTGACTTTAGTGCCATGCCTCAATTGGTTTTTTGCTGCTCAAACCCTAAATGTGGCTTATGATGAGATAATGGCTTCAAGAGGTGAAGAGGCCTATTGGTATAAATCCAAGGCAAATGAACCAGATGATTGGCGAAAACTTCATGGCGGTATTGGCGTTAATGGCACGACTTTTTTTGATTTCAAAGCAATTGTAAAAGAAATCGGCTTTTCCAAAATGGATATTCTGCCAACTCCTATTTTTTCCGTGGGAGATTTGTCCATACGACATCCTTGGGTAAAATATCTAGCCAGGACCTTAAATCCTTTACTTAGAATTGAAGCTCTTCAGGATTATTTATCCCATCGGATTGTCTCAATTTTGGTAGTATAATGGAAATATTGAATTAAACTTGTATTGTTCATTGCCTTGACACGTCGTTCGCGAACGACGTGTCTTGACAAATTATATGTTTTTTGTTAATTTTTAAATATCAAATTAAATCAAATAGGGGGAAACCTCTGTTTTTTTGTCTAAGTTACTATTTATCTCTAAGATTAGATAAAATTTAGGGAGAATTCATGATTGTCTTGACAAAATATATTAAATATGCTATTATTTAAGATCAATAAATAATAGCAAAATATATGAAAATTTACTTTATTGGACAAAAAGGAATACCAGCTATTTACGGCGGTGTTGAACGCCACGTAGAAGAGCTTGCAACTCGTTTAGCCAAAGAAGGCCACGAGGTTTTTGTCTATTGCAGAAATCATTATACACCCAGTGATTTAATAGAATATAAAGGCGTTAAATTGATTCATTTGCCCAGCATTAAAACAAAGCATTTAGATGCCATTACCCATACTTTTTTAGCTACCTTGGATGTTTTAAGAAGGGAAGCCGATATTATTCATTATCATGCTATTGGTCCGTCTAGTTTGCTTTGGATTCCCAAATTATTCAAAAGAAGCGCTAAGATAATTTCCACATTTCATTCTGATGATAGGAAACATAAAAAATGGGGTGCTTTAGCCAGAAAATGTCTGGGCTTGGGCGCTTATATTTCTGTCAGATGGCCAGATAAAACCATTGCGGTTTCCAAATATCAAAGCAGAGTCCATGGTCAAGAATTTGGCGATGAATTGGAATACATACCCAATGGCGTGCCAGCCATGGAAAAAGTAATGCCGCAGTTAATTACAGAAAAATGGGGTTTAATTGGCAATGATTATATTTTGGCTGTTTCACGCTTGATTAAGCACAAGGGTTTGCATTATTTAATCAGAGCTTATTCAATTTTAAAGAATGTTGATAAAAAGCTGGTTATTGTTGGCGATGCTAATTATACTGATAATTATGTCCAGTATCTAAAGAATCTGGCTCAAGACAATAAAAATATTATTTTTACCGGTAATCAAACAGGCCAGACTTTGGCTGAATTATATTCTAATGCTTATTTATTTGTGCAGCCGTCAGAAGCAGAGGGACTTTCTATTTCTTTATTGGAAGCCATGGCTTATGGTAAGTCAGTTTTATGCAGCGATATTGAACCCAATAAAGAAGCAATCGCTGGTTTGGCTTTAACCTTTAGAAATAAAAGCATTTGTGATTTAAGTCAGAAGTTAAGATACTTAATTGATCATCCGGAAATAATTGGAACAATGGGTTTAGAATTACAGGAAAGAGCAAGAATTGAATACAATTGGGATAATATTGCTAAAAGGACTTTGGCGCTTTATGATTCAGCTTTAAAGTCAGAAGTAGGTCAAAAAGAATTGCAACCAGCCAAAATTTAACATATAGTGTACTCATTATATAAAGAGCCGCCCCGCTACGCGGGGCGGCTCTTGTGTTTTAGTTTAACCTATATCTTTCCAGTTGAATTAGTTTATTCCGAAGTTCTTAATTGTTGGACTAACGGTTTGCTTTAGATCTTGTTTAATATAGGTAAATATCTTTATAATAAAATAAATCTAGTTTCGGCTACTTACTTTTTTATAACTAAAAAAGTAAGCAAAAAAGTTTTGGGGGCGCTCAATGCGCTAGTGCTAATGGTTTGTCCGTAGTTTTGATAATGGCGCTTAATATCGCACCCCCAGACCCCATGGTGCAAATAATACTGTTCATTCCTAAGAAATAAAAAACCGCAGACTTATTTGCCGGCAGTTTTTATTTAAAGTAAATTATTCCTCTTCTGTTTTAATGGTTTCAGGATTTGGGCTAAAATGTTTGTTGTTGATCTTCCATTTATCCACATATTGGCCAAGCCCAAATTTATCGGTCTTATTACGAACAGTCGGTTTTTTTTGAGACCACTTGAGTAAGCTTTCAAAATTGAGCTTATAGCGTCCGCGCACAAGAACATAGCGTAATTCCTGGTTTTTAATAGATCGACGAATTGTCTTAGAATCAATGCCAAATAGCTTGGCTGCTTCTGAAATTGACAAGCGAATAGTATTGGGTTGGTTCATGTGATTAAAAGGTTAATGGAGTTAGATGAGGTTAAATGAATTTTGATGAGGTTGCTTGGGAATATCAATATTTTGTCTACGATAGTGTGGACAAATATAGTATAACATCATTAGTTTGATTTTAGCAAGAAGGATATAATAAGTATTTTGAACCATGAAAAAATTAAAGTTAATAAGAGGTTCGGCCTCCAATTTGGAGGCCGAACCTCTTGGCACGAAGAGCGATTTTTGTGGATTTCTTGATAATTTTTCGTGTCAATTTTTAGTGGTTAAGACTTCATTTGAACAATAAATTGATTCATGCTAAAATATAAAAAGCGAGATTTAATGTTATTTTTTTGTAACATTTTTTTAATTACTGCGTCTAATAAGATGAAAGTCAATTTATTCAAAGAAAAATACCTTTTATACCGAGCAAAAAACAAAGATCCTGAGGCCTTTGCTCAAGTTTATGATATTTACGCTGATAAAATTTATCGGTTTATTTATTTTAAAATCAGCGGCCAAGAAGAAGCTCAGGATTTAACTTCAGAGGTTTTTTTGAAAACCTGGCAATACATAAACAGCGGCAATGAGGTGAAAAATTTAAATGCCCTTTTTTACACTATTGCTCGAAATTTGGTCATTGATTATTATCGCAAAAACAGCCAAAAAGAAATTTCTTTGTCGGAGATGGAAAATATAGGAACAGAGCCAAGCACGGGAAAAAAAGAAATTGAAAGGGTTGAAACAAAAATAGAATTTAGTAAAATTGAAAGCCAATTGGGTAAATTAAAAGATGAATTTCGGGAAGTAATTATTTTAAGATATATTGAAGGCATGTCCATTACAGAAATAGCCGAGATCTTGCAAAAGAAAAAAGGAACAACCAGGGTAATTTTGTATAGAGCCCTTACTGCCTTAAAGGAACTAATGGAAGAAAAATAAAATTAATTAAAATTTATTTTCTCAAATATCATGCGTAAGCGTGAACTCCTCAAAAAATTAAATAATTTGCAGCAAGAAATTAAACCTGATTTTTCCTGGCAAAAGAAAAATCGGGAAGTTTTGCTTTCGCAAATTAAGGCCCAGACAAATAATTCTGATTTTGTTTTTAGCCGTAAGCTTTTATTTAAAAATATTTTTCTGGCGACTTATAAGCCACTGGGCAGTTTTATATTAATTGCCGGTATTTTATTCGGCACCTGGATTGCCACGGTTGGTGCGGCCAGAAAAAGTTTACCAGGAGATTTTTGGTATGGCTTTAAATTAACAACTGAAAGAATGCAGGTTAATTTGACCCTGAATGATGAAAAAAGAACAAATCTGGAAATTGCTTTTGCTGACAGACGGCTGGATGAAATCAAGAAAACCACGGCTAAGGGAGGTTCAACTAAAAACAATAAGAATCTGGAAGTTACTTTGAAAAATTTCCAGGAAAGCATAAATAATGTAAAAACCAATCTGGCCAAGTTAGAGGCAACGGATAAGCAAGCGGCCATAAAGGTTGCCAATCAACTTGATGAAAAATCAAAAACCTATATTGATATTTTAAAAGAACAGCAGAGCCAGGCGCCGCAGCTGGCTGACAGCCAGGACGCGCAGCAGGCCATCACTGTTTCCCAGGCAATCGGAGATAAGGCCCTGGACATTATTTTGCAAGAATTTGAAGCTGGCTCAAGCGGCATGTCCATGGATGAAGTCAGGCAAAAAATACAAGACAGGGTCACTGATCTAAAAACCAGCATTGCTACTGCCAAAGATGAAATTGATAAAATCATTACTAATAAAAAAATTGCTGATGAAGCCGCCGTTGCCAAAGCTTTGGCGGATAAAAAAGCAGCGGAAGAAGCTGCTGCTAAGGCAGCGGCTGATGCTGAAGCAGCAAAAAAAGCAGACGCAGACGCTAAAGTTAATGATCCAACAGGGTCAAGTCAGGATGAGCAAAAGACAAACAGCAATATAAATGCAAATGCAAATGTTAATACCAATGTTAATGTTGATGTTAATACGAATGCTAATGCTGCGAATACAAATTCTGACCAAAGCCAAACAAATACCAATCAAAATGTTAATTCCGATAATTCGGACCAGGCCACAGGCGGCCAGGATCAAACCGTTGTAGTCCTGCCAACAATTGAGGACATAAAGGATAAGCCGGTTGAAGCTGAAAAATTATTAAGCAAAGCCGAGGATTTTCTTAAAAACGGTTCGTTAAGCCAGGCCTTTAATTTGGTGAAGCAGGCAGGCGATATAATGGCGCAAGTTGAGCAGGTGATTAGTGCTAATAAGCAGTATTTGGAAGCGCCGACGCCTATTGATGCGTCTACTCAGGACAATAGCAATACTAGCGCTGATAATACAGTTAGCCAGGAGAAAACAAAAAGTTAATGTGGATTATTGAGATGTAGAGGGATTGTTTATCAACCCCATGGCTCGGCATGGCTTGATCCACTGAAAGTTTTTAACTATATAGTAAGTAAGCCAATGCAGGCCTCTGTGTTCCCCCTTATCTAAGGGGGAGAGCGAGAGGGAGATATAAAAGAGAGAATTTGAAAATTTAATAATTAAATAATATCGGTTGAGTCGCAGCGGGGATTTTAATGAAACTATTACAGCTGACTTCAGCCCGCATTGGCGAGGCCATGTCAGCGTAAGGTAATTACGTACGGGGACTAAAGTCCCCTGTAAAAAGTTTCCTGTAATACAAAAAATAGAATCTCCACTGCGGCTCATCCGCGCTATGAATCTAGTATTCATAGCAACCGCTTTTTGCGGTACTAATTAATGCTCTTTGTTTGAAAGCTGGGTTAAAGTATGAAGATTAAGGCCTGGATTTCAAAGGGTAAAGGTCGATTTCTGGGTTGACCAGAAGACCTCTTTGAAGACAGGATTACTTTCAACCTCCCCCGAACCCCTCCTTGACTAAGGAGGGGAGAGCGAGAGGGAAAGGGGACTTGACTTCTTACTCTGGCGATCGGGCAGAGAGTTTAAGAAAGGACAAGATTAATATGATTAAGAAAATTTTTACTGTTGGCGTGGTAGTATTGACCATTTTTTGGGCAGTCGGTCTAGCTGCTTTTGTTCCAATCGCGCAGGCTACTACTTTTAGCTCTGGCGATTTGATCAAGGCCTCTTTACCAGCTGTTTATTACTATGGCGCTGACGGCAAAAGGTATGTGTTCCCAAACGAACCAACATACAAGACCTGGTATCCTGACTTCTCTGGCGTGAAAACAATCACTGACGGAGAATTAGCCACCATTCAAATTGGCGGCAATGTCACTGATAGACCAGGCGTCAAATTAGTTAAAATAACTACTGATCCAAAAGTGTACGCAGTCGCTGCCAATGGCACTTTGAGGTGGGTAACAACCGCTTCATTAGCCGCTTCTTTATACGGCTCAAATTGGGGCGCAATGGTTCTTGATGTTTCTGATGCTTTCTTTGTCAATTACACTATTGGCGCGCCAATCAACAATGTTTCTGATTACTCGCCATCAGCTGCAACTGCTGCTGCCCAGTCAATCAATGTTGACAAGGGCTTAGCTGGCATTTCTACTACTGGCGGTAATTTGAATGTTGCCTTAGCATCTGATACTCCAGCTTCTGCTACAGTCGCTGCTGGCGCTTCTGCTAATATGACCAAAATTATTTTATCTGCTGGCTCTACCGCAACTACAGTTAATTCATTGTATGTTACCCGTTCTGGCTTAAGCTCTAATGATGATATTTTGAATATCAAATTAGTTGGCGCTGATGGCGCAACTGTTGGCACTGTGGCTAGTTTGGGTTCAAACAGCAAGGCCTTAGTGACTTTTGTGCCTGCTTTGCAAATGGCTGCTAATACTTCTCTGACATTATTTATCAGGGCAAGTATTGCCAATGTAGGCGGCATTTCTGGCAACACTGTGGCTTTGTCCATTGCGGCTGCTAGTGATGTGGTCTTAGCTGCTGGCACAGTGACTGGAGCTTTCCCTGTCTCTGGCAACTATATGAGCGTTGTTGTCTTAGCTGGCCTTGGTTCTGTGATTGTGGATGCAAATGCATTGCCACCAGACAGCAAACCAGATGCTGGCGCTAAAAGAGTCCAGGTTTCTCAATTTTCAGTTGCTGCTGGTCCAAATGAAGATTTAACTGTTGAGTCACTTAGTTTAATGGAAGCTGGCACAGCTTCAACTGCTGACTATGCCAACATTGAATTATATAGCTTAACAGAAGCCAGAACATTAGGCACTGTCGCTTCTTGGGATGCAAATGCTCGAGTTGTTTATGGCAACTTGAATATTGTTGTTCCTAAGGGCGCTAAGCATATTTTTGAAGTATTTAGCGATGTTGTCGGCGGTTCTGGTAATACCTTAAACGTTGACTTGACTGATGGCAAAGATGCCTTAGTTGTAGTTAAGGGCAATACCTATGGATTTTATTTAACCCCTGATATTACAAATACCGGCAGCATTGCCCCAATCTGGGATGGTAAAGGCAAAGATCAAACAGTTGGTAAGGGTATTTTAAATGTGACTAAGGATATTTCTTCTCCGGCTGCTGGCAATATAACCCAGGCCTCAGAACAGGCCTTAACAACTTTTGCCTATGAAGTCAGAGGCGAGCCAGCCAAGATTACTTCTACTATGATTACTTTTGCCGGCACTATTGCTCCTGCTGCCGTGGCTAATGCTAAATTGGTTGATGAAACTGGCGGTGTTGTAGCTGGTCCAAAAGCAGTGACTGCTACTTGGCCAAATGTTACTTTTACCGAGACCTACATTGTGCCAACTGGCACTCATAAGTTCACCTTAAAAGTAGATATTTTGAGCACTGCTATATCTGGCACTAATATTTCTGCTAGGATTACTAATCCATCAACTGGCATTTCTGCAACTGGTATAAATACCAGAGATGATATGACAATCTCTGCTGCTCCTGCTGCTGGTAATCTTCAGACAGTTTTGGGCGTGGCTTTGAATGTCGCAACCTTGACCCAGCCAGCTTCTAGAGCAGTTTCTAAGGGCACTCAAAATTTTGTCTGGGCAACTGCTTCCTTAGATGCTACCAATTCTGGCGAAGATGTCAGGGTAACTGCGGCGACTGTTAATGATGTTCATGTTGGCGCAGGTGATTTTACTGAAATCCAAAATCTGTCTATCTGGGCTGATTTAACTTCAGCTAGTTCAGATCGCGGTGATATTTTTGAAACCAAGGTGTCTAATAATGAACAGCCAATTGTCGCTACTGCAACCAAAGCTATTTCTTTGACCCAGGTTATTACTGTGCCCAAAGGCAGCTTTATTAAGATTGCAGTTGTTGGCAGTTTAGCTACCAATGCTCCTGGCACCTCAAATAAAATAAGTGTTTCAGCTGTGACTGCTTCAGGCAAATCAACTGGCAATCCTCCAGCTGTAACTTATTCAGGCCTTGGCCAAGTAATGACTGATGTTGGTGCTGGCGTGTTGACTGAAACACTAGATGCTTCTTCTCCATCTGCTCAGATCTTGGTTAGCGGCACGCAAAAGCAAACAGTGGCTGTCTTTAAATTAGCTGCTAATAATGTTGAGAATTTGGATTTGGATCAGGCGATTGTGACTGACATTGGCGGCGCAGGACTTAATGGTGCAATTACTGCAATTAGTTTGAGTTCTAGCGCTATTACTGGTATCGTCTCGGCTGCTGGTACAGTAACCGTAACTGCTCCTGGACATACAATACCGGTCGGTCTTACATTAAATGGCACAATTGCTGGCGCTGCTTACGGTACTTGTAATGGTACATTTGCTCTTACAACTACTGGTGCTAATACCCTAACTTATGTTGCTCCTGCTGGCTGTGTAACATCAGCTACTGCCGGTACATTAACAACGGAAGCGGTGATTACCTCTGCTGGCCATGGACTTGCTACTGGCGATTCTGTTAAACTCGGCGGCACTGATTCCACTCCTGCTATAGATGGTGGACCAGATACGATAACTGTTCTTGGCGCTAATGAATTTACAGTTCCAGTGGCAGCTCCTATTACAGTGGTGGGCACTGCTGGCACATGGGTTAAACTTAATAGAGGCATTGGAGTAGGTCCAGTCGCTTCAGCTTGGTACTTATATGCAAGCGCTAGATCTGATAGCGGTTCAACTTCTGATCCAATAGCTGTGGCTGCTGGCGGCGCAGTTGCTAATTTCCAGCTGGCTGATAACACAGTGACTATTCCTGCTAATGGCAGCGTAACCTTGACTGTTAAAGCTGATGTGGCGCCAGTTGACGGCGTAACTGTGATTAATACGGAGAATTTGCAGGCTGAAATTTTGGGTGTCGGGGATGTTCTAGTGACTGGCAAATCATCTGGCTTACAGACAACGGGTAATCCTGTTACTTCTGCCGCAGTTCATACTGCCATGGCTTCCAGGCCATACTTTAGCTTGAATGCATCTTCTCCATCAGGCACTTTAGTTCCTAGCTTAGTTACCTTATTGGGTATCTTTAATGTCCAGGCAGATACTGCTGATGATATCTCTTGGGATGGTACGGCTCTTCCAAATGTTGGTACTGATACCCTGGGTATGGAGTTATCTGATGCTTCTGGCTGTATTGGAAATTTAGTGCTTAAAGATGAAGGCGGGAATACCTTGGATACCATAGCCGGTGCAAATGGTCTTAATACATTTGTATTTGGCACTGCTGACTTTGTAGTTTCTAAGGGTACAACCAAGAAATTGTATGTTTATGGCGATGCTAGTCTATGTACCATTTCAGGTAATACCCTTCAGGTTTACTTTGATTCAGCTGATGCCCAAAATTGGAGCATTAATTATGATGCAGGTGGTTATAATCTTGGTAGTATTATTTTCAGAGGTAACTTATACGCTAATGCTTTAGTCAAAGGCTAATTGAATTGTTGATTTGTTGAATACTGAAATAAAAACGGCTCCGCGCTCGCGGGGCCGTTTTGTTTTTACGATATTTTTTGTTAAAATATATGTATAAAAACAAAAATAAAAAATATGAGATTGTATAATTTAAAAGCAAATAAATCCAAAAGAAGAAGTTTGCGCAAAAACATGACCAAAGCCGAAATAATATTATGGTCTGAATTGCGCAGGTAACAACTTCAATATAAATTTAGGCGGCAATTTGGCATAGGACCTTATATAACAGATTTCTATTGTCCTAAATTGAAATTGGTTATTGAATTAGACGGGGAAGTTCATTATATCGGGGATGCTCAAAAGCGAGATAATTTGAGGTCAAAATTTTTGCAGTCAAAGGGCCTTATTATTAAAAGATATTTAAATAGTGATGTTATTTATGATTTACCAATGGTTATTGAAGACATTTGGAATACTTGCGATCAGATATCCAAAAGGAATTTAAAATCTAAAGTGAATCTCCCCCTTAGTTTAAGGGGGAGATTACAGAGGGGGTTGAAATAAGAACCTCCCCCGAACCCCTCCTTGGTAAGGAGGGGAGAGCTAGGGTGATAAAATATTTGGGAAGAAAAAATGGCCAGGTTTGTATTATGTAACAATTTGTACCAAAGATCGTTTTTGTTATTTGGGGGAAATAAAAAATGGCCGGGTGTATTTGTCAGAGATTGGAAAAATTGTATTTGAATGTTGGTTAGAAATACCCAAGCATTTTGATAATACAATTTTGGATGATTGGATTATTATGCCAAATCATTTGCACGGGATTATTGGGATAACAGACAAAAATGATTTTGATGATGGAAATCGTAGAGACGCGCCATGGCACGTCTCTACAGGAAATAAATTTGCCTCATTACCATCAAAATCATTACCTTCAATTATTAATCATTTTAAAGGATCGGTTAAACGATTTTGTAATAAAAATGATTTGGCAGGATTTACTTGGCAAGAAAGATTTTATGAACATATTATCCGTGACGAAGATGATTATGCCAGAATTAAAGAATATATTGCCCAAAATCCGATTAGGTGGGAAATTGACAGAAATAATCCTGAAAATATTAAGGAAGATTACGGAGGGGGTTGAAATAAGAACCTCCCCCTGCCTACGCTAAGCTTCGGCAGACAGGCCGAACCCCTCCTTGGTAAGGATGCAGGCAAAGATGTTTAGAAGAAATTTTTCAACCTCCCCCTTGCCCCCTCCTTGTCTAAGGAGGGGAGATTAAGGAAGTAAAATATTTGATTCATTATAATTTAAAAAATTATTATTTATATGTTTAAAATTATGATTAAACTTTTTTTTATTGTGAGCGTTATTGCCATGGCCATTTTTTGGTCAATTGGCTTGGCTGCTTTTGCGCCAAGCGCCCAAGCAACAACTTTTACCTCTGGCGATTTAATTAAGGCCTCTACTTCTGCGGTTTATTATTATGGCGCAGACGCTAAGCGTTATGTTTTTCCCAATGAGAAAACCTACAAGACATGGTATGCGGATTTTTCCAGCGTGAAAATGATTACTGACGCGGACTTGGCAGCAATTTCTCTTGGTGGCAATGTTACTTACAGGCCAGGCGTGAAGATGGTGAAAATTACCACTGACCCTAAAGTTTACGCAGTCGCTAGCAATGGCACTTTACGCTGGATTACAACTGCCGCATTAGCCGCATCTTTATATGGCGCAAATTGGGCTGTAATGGTTGAGGATGTGCCAGATGCTTTTTTTATAAATTATAATGTTGGTTCGCCGCTTAATAATGTTTCTGATTTTAGCCCGGCTGCTGCCACAGCTGCTGCGATTTCAATCAATGCTGATAAAAGTTTAATTGCCCCAACCACAGGACCGGTTTTGATAGTTTCTCTGGCGTCTGACACGCCAGCCACAGAAAATGTACCCGGGGGCATAACTTTAAATTTTACGAAAATTAATTTCAGCGCCACTTCATCCTCTGTCAGTATTAAATCAATTTATGTAACGCGTTATGGCTTAAGCTCTAATAATGATGTGACCAGTATTAAATTTACTAAAGCAAGCAGTGAAACAGTCGGCAGTATTGGGACTTTGAATGCAAACAGCAAGGCCTTGCTTACATTTAATCCGGTTTTAACCATTGATGTTAATAACCCGCTAAGCTTATATCTAAAAGCAAACATTGCTTCCACAATTCCCAGCGGTAATACCATTGCTTTGGGTATAGATTTGGCGAGCGACATTAGTTTGGTTACTGGCACTGTTTCAGGTAATTTCCCAATCATAGGGAATTATATGGGCGGAGTTTCTTTGGAAAGTAATTCAGTGACTTTAAACCCGCCTGATGGCATTTTAATTGCCGGCCGAAACAGGCAAGGCGTGGCTTCGTTTAAAGTAAGCGCGGGTCAAGCAGAAGACATGGATTTAAACAGCATAACCATTACTGATACAGGCACTGGCAAAGTGGCGAATACATGGTATTTATATGCGAGTAAAAGAAATGATGGTCTGTCCATAAGCGAGCCAGTGGCAACGGCGATTATGGATCCAGGGACCAAAAAGGCCAAATTCATTTTGCCAACTAACACAATAATTGTACCTGCTAGTCAAAGCGTCACTCTGACAGCAGCAGTTGATGTTATCTTGGTTGATGGAGTGACAGTGCAAAATGGCGATACTTTAAAGGCAGAGGTTGCGGCCGGAACAGATATTGTGGCCACTGGCAAGGCCTCGGGCCAGCAAATTAATGGCAGTCCTGTCACAAATTCAAATACTTATTATGTTTTAGCTTCCTGGCCTTATTTTACCTTGGATACTGCTTCACCCAGTGGAACATTGGTGCCGGGGGCCAGCACTTTGCTCGCTATTTTTGATGTAACGGCTGATGCGGCTGATCAGGTGGATTTTTTAAATGCCGGCACGAATACTTCTGGCCTGGCTAATAAACTGACAGTTAGTATTGCTCACAACTGTACGGCCGGTGTTGGTTTGGGCCTGGTTTTAAAAGATGAGTCAGGCAATGTCCTGGATACTCAAGCAGTTGATGTTTGCAATAGCAGTAATGTGACTTTTACATTTGGCAATCCTAATAATTTTGCGATCGGAGCCAAAGCCACAAAAAAATTATATATTTATGCTGACACGCGAGGGGCAGTAAACAATGGCAATTCAATCCAGCTGCGCTTAGATTCTTCTAATCCAGCTAATCTTGATTTTGCCATCAACGGTTCTGGCAATTACCAATTTGCCCAGTTTGCTTTCAGAAGCAATATTTATGCGAATGTTTTGGCGCGCTAACATATTTGTTAAATTTTAATAGACATAATCCAGCCCTATATCAGGGGGTTGGTTTGTTTTATAGAAAATTTGTAGAATGGTTGTTAATTCTCCAACCCCTTCTGTGTCTCCCCCTTGTCTAAGGGGGAGATTGTGGCAGTCGTGGGTTTTTAAAATGTTCCACCCTGCTTAGGTGGCAGGATTTTGAATTTTATGTATTATTTGGTAAAATTAAGGTATATATAATTAAATAATTTAAATTATAAATAAAAACCTATGCGTAAAATTATTTTTTTGTTTTTTATCTCTTTAATATTAATCGTGCCACAAGCCAAGGCCTTCCAGGCCAATGCCATTGTAAATCTTGGAGCGCCATATGCCACTTTTTACCGCGGGACTTTTGATAATTTGGTAATGGATTTTAGTTTGATTGTGACCAAGCCAGACACTCTTAAAGGCCTGGGTCTTAGAAATTTAGGCACGGCTAATTATTTGCACCACATCAGTTATATGACACTGTGGGCTGATAGCGGACCAGTGGGCTTTCAGGGCATGGGTATTGATAAAAATTTGGGAAATTTCAGCTATACTGATAATAATCAATCCTGGTATATTGCCAATCTGGCTGAAAAAATTACTGACAGTGAGAGATTTTTTGTGACCGTAGAAACTTACAGTAATTTGACCACCAGCGCAACCATAAACATGCAAATCCCAATTTTAACTGATGCTAACAATAATGGCAGCTTTGATCCTGGTGATTATGGTATTTTTATGGATTCCGGAAATAATGGCCCGACAGATGTTGCTATTATTAATAGCAGTTCCCAAGTTTTATCTACCAGTAATGTTGATGGCCTGGGCCCGAAAATAGTAATTACTAATCTCTCTAACGGAGATATTTTGAATGCTGATCATTTTTTGATCACGGGCATGATGCGTGACCAGGGCAATACTTATATTAAAGATTTTAATATAATCATTGACGGTCAAAGTTTTTCAGTTGATAATTTTGATATAACTAATTATAGCTGGTCTTATAATTGGCAAAATCTCAGCGACGGGGCGCATACAGTCAGCTTGCAGGCGCATGATGCCTGGGGTAATCTTGGCCAGACCACAGCAATCACTGTTAGTGTCAGTCAGCAGACATTGTCTTTAACTAATTCCAGCGCCACACTCGATAAATCAGTGATTAAAAATGACGGTCTTGATAAAGTCACGGTGACTGTAATTATCAAAGATCAAAATAACCAGCCCATCAAGAACCGCCAGCTGGCCATTGAAACAAGTTCAGACGTAATAATTTCCAACCCCAATAATAATTCAGATGTTAATGGGAAAATAGTTTTTGAAGTGCGTTCTGTTGCTTTGGGCTCAAAAACCTTAATCATTAAAGTTGATGGACAGGTTTTGCAGACCTTAACTTTAAATGTTAATTCGGGAATTTTGCCAGTGGCAGGCCTGAATTTTGGTGATTTGATTAAGGCCTCAAACCCTTCGGTTTATTATTATGGCGCTGACGGCAAAAGATATGTTTTTCCCAATTTAAAAACTTATTTAACCTGGTACAGTGATTTTTCAACCGTTAAAACCATTACCGATGCACAATTATCTTCCATACCGATCGGTGGCAACGTAACTTATAAGCCGGGCGTGAAAATGGTTAAAATAACGACTGATCCTAAGGTTTATGCCATAGATGCTCACGGGACTTTGCGCTGGATTAGTACTGAGCAACTGGCCATCCAGCTTTATGGCGCTAATTGGAATACGCTGGTGGAGGATGTGTCAGATGCTTTCTTTGTTAATTATAAAATGGGAAACCAGATAAATTCGCTTAGCGATTTTAGTCCCAATGATATTAAAAATGCGGCGCAATCGATTAATGTAGATAAGGGTCTGATATGATAATTCTGAATTCCGAAAGCTGAATTCTGAATTGATATTTATATATCTAGCATGAATTTAAAGAAAATATTTCTTATCTTTTTGGTTTTAAGCCTATTAACCGTAGGCAATTTTGTTTATGCGCAAAATTTATTGCCCAATGATCCTGATTATTCTCAGCTTTGGTACCTTGATCGATTAAACCTGCCGCAAGTTTGGCAAACTGAGACAGGCAGTAATGAGGTGGTCATTGCCATAATTGATTCTGGGGTTGATATCTCGCATCCTGATTTGCATGATAATATCTGGGTCAATAAAAAAGAAATTCTGGGCGATGGCATTGACAATGACATGAATGGCTATGTTGATGATGTTAATGGCTGGGATTTTATTAATAATAATAATGACCCCACTCCCAAATATGATGCAACATGTGCTGATCAAAATGGCTGTTTACCAGAAGCAGTTTTCCACGGCACATTGATAGCCGGGGTTGCCGGGGCCGTGGGCAATAATAATATAGGCATTACGGGAATTAATTGGCATGTGAAAATAATGCCTCTGCGGGTTTTAAACCAGAACGGCAGCGGTAGCACTGCAGATGTGGTCAGGGCCATTGATTATGCCATAAAAAACGGAGCCAATATTATAAATTTGAGTTTTGTCGGTGATTTTTTTGATAAGGACTTGGACGACGCTTTAATTAGAGCCTGGAATGCTGGCTTAATAATTGTGGCCGCCGCCGGCAATGAAAATTATAACGGTCAGCAGGTTAATTTGGATATTAATAAAAGGTATCCGGTCTGCCATTATGGCCTAAACTATGAAAACAATGTTATTGGTGTCGGCGCCACTAATCGGGACGGCAGATTAGCCAGTTTTTCTGACTATGGTTCCAGCTGCGTTGATATTATGGCGCCAGGTCAGGATTTTTTCGGCACCACGGTTTATAATCCGCAAAGCGGTTTTAATCAATATTACGGCGGCAATTATTCAGGCACGTCTTTGGCCGCTCCAATTGTTTCGGGTATAGCCGCCTTGATCAAGGCCTATCAGCCAAGTTTAACAAATACTCAGATAAGAGATTTAATTTTAAACAATGCTGATAATATCGATAGTCAAAACCCGGGCTTTGAGGGCAAACTCGGACATGGCCTGATTGATCCAGTAAAAATTTTTCAGGCCCTTAAAGGCCAAGCAGTTGGCATAAACCAGGGCACGGTTGGTATCAGTCCAGGCCAGGTCATTAAGGGCTCAACAAAAAGTATTTATTATTATGCCTTTGATAATAAAAGGTATGTTTTTACCGATGAAAAAACCTATTATTCCTGGTATGATAATTTTTCTAATGTCAAGCAGGTTAGCAATGATCAACTGGCGCAAATTCCCCTGGCTGGCATTGTAACTTTTAGGCCAGGCAGTTTAGTGAAGATTCAGACAGATCCCAAGGTTTACGCAGTAAGTAAGGGCGGAGTTTTAAGATGGCTAAACTCTGAAGAAAGCGTGGCCATTTTATACGGCAGTAATTGGCCAAAATTAATTTCTGACATTTCAGACGCTTTTTTTATAAACTATAAAATAGGCGATCCAATTATTAGCCCTAATGATTTTAATCCGCTTCTGGAAGAAAATCAGGTTATTTCCATAGATATTGATAAAGGAATAAGATAAAAAATGACAAATGACAAAATTCAAATAACAAAATTTTTTAAGCATGAAATTGCTAGGCAATTTGTTAGGTTTTGTTTGGTGGGCGTTTTAAATACCCTGATTGATTTTGGGGTTTATTTATTTTTTAGCCGCTCGCTCGGCCTTTATTATCTTTGGGCTAATTTTATTTCAGTTATGGTGGCCATGACTTTTAGTTTTTTTTTAAATAAATTCTGGACGTTTCAAAATACTGACAAGAAAATCAAGAGCCAATATTTAAAATTTGCCTTGGTTAATTTGGTTTATTTTTTACTTTATAATGTTATTTTTTTCAGTTTAGTTAATTATTTAAGCGTTTATGATTTAGGGGCGAAAGTAGCGGCAATTGCCATTGGTTTATTCTGGAATTTTTTGGCCAATAGATACTGGACATTCAAGGCAGGGGATTATAAAGCAATTAAAGCCGGATAAGCAAGGGTCTTTATTTTTTTAAGGATTATTGCTAAGATAAGTTTAAGCTAAATAATAATTCATTAAATTTATGGCTAAAGAAAAAATACTTTTTGAAAAGAAAAACATTTTGGTTTTAGGGGGAGCGGGTTTTATTGGTTCGCATCTTTGCGATAAATTAATTGATGATAATAAAGTAATTTGCATAGACAATTTCGTTTCTGGCAAAGAAGAAAACATTGACCATTTGTTAAGATCGGAAAATTTTATTTTCATTAAAGATGACATTAATAATCTGGTTGATCTGGAAAAATATAAGGAATTGGAACGCTTTCAGATAAAATTTCAGGGTGTACAGGAAATTTATAATCTGGCTTGCCCGACCTCGCCCAAGGATTTTAAAAAGAACTCAATTTTAACTGCCTGGACCAATTCTTTGGGAACCATCAGGGCTCTTGATTTAGCCGTTAAATATAAAGCAAAATTGCTGCATTTTTCTTCTTCGGTTGTTTACGGACCGCGCGGCGAAGGAGAGCCATTAATGAAAGAATATCAATATTATGCCAGCAGCCCCTTGACGCCCAGGGCTTGTTATGATGAGGGCAAAAGATTTGCCGAAACCTTGATTTACACATATCGCCAGCAGTATGGCCTGGATGCAAAAATTCTGAGAATTTTTACAACTTATGGTCCGCGTATGCCTTTATTTGAAGGGCACATGATCCCTGATTTTTTTGTGGCTGCTTTAGACAATCAGCCCCTGGTGATTTATGGCGATGAAAATTTTTCCACTACCTTATGCTATATCTCGGATGTGATTGATGCCAGCTTAAAAATGATGGCAGGAACAGAAGTAGGACCATTTAATATCGGCAATCCTGAAGAGCACAAGATTTCTGATATTGCCAAAAAAATTATTGCAATGACAGATTCAAAATCAGAAATTCGTTATGCCGACCCATTGCTTTTCATGTCGCGTTTGGGCATTCCTGACATCAGTATGGCTAAAGAAAAATTACAGTGGTTTCCCATTACCTTATTAGACAAGGGTTTGGAAGTAACAGGCGAATATGCCAAAGCCAATAAAGTAAAAATTGATTGGAGCAAGGTGGCTGAGATCAAGGATTAGATTTAACATTTTAAATGTTAAGAATATTTTAAAAGGGTAGAGGGCTTGCTCTATCCTTTTATGCGCTTATGAAAAAAGTCGGAATTATTATTGTTAATTATAATGGTTTGGAATACTTGTCAGATTGTTTGACGAGCTTGTTAAATTTGGATTATCCAAAAGATGAATATAAAATTTTTCTAGTTGATAATGCTTCAACTGATGATTCAGTTAATTTTATCAAAAATAATTTTCCCCAGGTTGAAATTATTATTAATCAAGAAAATTTTGGTTTTGCCGAAGGTAATAATATTGGTATAAGGAAAGCTTTAGCTGAAAATTTTGATTATGTTTGCCTCATCAACCAAGATACTATTTCAGAGACAGATTTTCTCAAAAAATTAGTGGCCACTGCTGAAAGCGATGAGAGTATTGCCGCGGTCCAGCCGCGCCTCATGTTATATCCTGAAAAAGACAAGGTTAATTCTTTGGGCAATTTCATTCATTATTTGGGTTTTGGTTTTTCCAGCGGCGGTTATCAAAATTTTGACGGCGATTTGCAGCCAAAAGAAATCGCCTATGCCAGCGGCGCCGCTGTTTTGCTAAAAGAAGAGGCCTTGGCCAAAGTCGGTTTATTTAATCCTGATTTTTTTATGTACCATGAGGATTTGGATCTGGGCTGGCGTCTGCGTTTGGCTGGCTATAAAATTTTAGTAGTGCCATCGGCAGTTGTCTATCACAAATACGAATTTAGCAAAAGTATAAAAAAATATTATTTTATGGAAAGGAATCGCCTGATTTGTCTTTTGGAAAATTATAAGTTAGCCACTTTAATTCTGATATTTCCAGCTTGGCTGGTGATGGAAATTGGCTTATTTTTATTTTCTCTGAAATCCGGGTTTTGGCAAGAGAAAATGAGGGTCTATGGGTATTTTTTTAAATGTAATAATTGGAAGAAAATTAAAGAAGGAAGAAGAGCGAAAAGAGCTATAAGAGTCAAAAAAGACAGGGAAATAGTTAATTTATTTACTGGCAAAATTGAATTTCAGGAAATTGATAATTGGGTATTAAAAAAAATCGCCAATCCAGTGTTTAACTTGTATTGGCGAGTGGTGAGATTTTTTATTTTTTGGTGATCTACCCTTTTATTTATAAAAGGTTTGCTCATTTTCAGGATTTAAGAATTCTTGCCAGATTTCAGGGAAGTATTTTTGAAGAGTATCAGTGGCAAAGCAAAAATCTTCGAATTCCATCCTCTCTGGATTTTCTTCATCATAAACACCACCTGTTCTTATGGAAAATTCGATGACGATATCTTTCCCTTGCTGATTTTTTGAGGGCAACCATAAATTGCGGGGAATTATGGCCGCACATTTTAAGCAGAGGTAGACCCTATTTAAGGGCGTATATTTCCCATTTCGTTTGCCAATAAATGCAAGTGAGCCAAAATGCTCATGCTCTGTTTTTACCTTAAAGGTTGTTTTGCATTTATGGCAAGTGATTTTAGGATCTGGATCTATGGGGACATAGATTCCCAGGCTTGCTTTTTGTAACGGACTAAGATATGGCCAGATTTCTTTAAGAGCTGATTTTTCTTCAGGCATTTTTAACCTCCTAGATTTTTGTTTCAGCTTAACAATTTTAAATATAAAGGTCAAGGGTTGGCAAATTAGTACAACTTTGATAAATTGGTAAAGTGTGAGGTAACACACTAAAGTGTGTCCTTCCGCAAGTGGAATATTCGTAGATTAGCATTTAACAAAATATTCGCATTATATTATGAAAATAGCCCAAGTCGTCTGCAGATTTAAACCCTACAAGGCCGGCATTGGCAATGTGGCCTACAGCCAGAGTTTGGGTTTGGCAAAACTGGGACATCAGGTGACTGTTTTTACCCCTTTATATAATATTGAAGATAGAAATTTTAAAGATGATAATTTTAAGATCGAAAGAATTAGTCCCTGGGGGAAAATTGGCAATGGCGCTTTCTTGCCTCAGTTATTTTGGAAATTAAAAGATTTTGACATAGTTCATCTGCATTATCCTTTTTTTGGCGGAGCAGAGGTTATTTGGCTGCTTAAGCTTTTACGCGGCAAAAAAATGAAATTGGTTATTAGTTATCATATGGATGTGGTGGGCGGGATTTTTATGAAACCATTTTTTAAACTGCATACCAAATTTATCATGCCCAGCATAATTAAATCAGCTGATCTGGTGATTGCTGATTCTCTGGATTATGTCAAAAGTTCAAATATTAAAAATTTAGCTGAAAAGAATCCGGAAAAATTTGTGGAGATTCAGCCAAGTGTTGATCTGGATAAATTTTATCCTTCCCCAAAAGACAAATTACTTTTATATAAATATGGCTTTAATGAACAATTTGACCGGGTTTTGCTTTTTGTCGGGGCTTTGGATAAAGCCCATTATTTTAAAGGCATTGAGTTTTTAATAAATTCTTTTAATGTACTTGATTATTCCGGCAGCCAGAATGTAATTTATCGAGTTAAGCTTTTAATTGTCGGTGAAGGAAATTTAAAGGAAAAATATCAAAATCAAGTGGCTGCAGCCGGTCTCCAGGATAAAATTATTTTTGCTGATCCAGTAGCTGATGCGGATTTGCCCAAATATTATAAATTAGCCGAGGTTATTATTTTGCCCTCAATTGACCGTTCAGAAGCGTTTGGTATTACTTTAATAGAGGCCTTGGCCTGCGCTAAACCAGTGGTGGCTTCTAATTTGCCTGGCGTGCGCAGCGTAGTTGATGATGGGATTAATGGTTATGTATTTGAAGTTAAAAATGAAGGCGATTTGGCTAATTGTGTCAATAAATTATTTAAAGATGATCAATTGCGCGAAAAAATGGGCCAGGCAGCCAGAGCCAAAGCAGAGAAATTTTATAATCAGGAGGTCTTGATAAAAAAATTGGAGAAATTGTACTTAGAGTTAATAAAGTAATTCTGAGTTCTGATAAATTTTTTTAGACCCGGCTTTAGCTCGCATTGGCGAAGCCATGCCGGCCCACTAAAGTGGGGTATAAATTCAAAATATGAAAATAGGGCTAATTAATAGTTTATACAAACCATATAAAAGAGGGGGAGCAGAAGTGGTTTTTACTAATATTGTCAAAGAATTGAAAAAAGACGGCCATGATGTTTTTGTAATCACAATTTCCGGCAAAAAAAATAAAACTAAATATTTTATGACTGAAATGGATAATATTAGGATTTACCGTTTTTATCCAAAAAATATTTTTTCCTTTATTGACATCAACAGCCAGCCCCTTTGGAAAAGGTTAATCTGGCTGGTAATTGATACTTTTAATTGCCATTCGTATCGCGAAGTGAAAAAAATTTTAAAAGCAGAAAAGCCGGAGCTGGTTCTTACTCATAATGTAAAAGGTTTGGGTTATTTAACCTGGCTGGCAATCAGACATACAAAAATTAGAAATTTTCATACTCTGCACGATGTCCAGCTGGTTAATCCCAGCGGACTGATTATTAAAGGCGCAGAAAAATTAAACATGCTCTTTAAAATTTATGCTAAGATAAGCAAAATTTTAATCAATAATCCTGAAGTTATAATTTCACCCTCACACTGGCTTTTAGATTTTTATAAGCCCTATGGTTTTTTTAAAAAATCAAAAGAAATTGTTATCGCTAATCCTATAATATTGGAAGATGAGCATTTTACAAAGATTTTTACTGATAACAAGATTAATTATCTTTTTTTGGGTCAATTAGAAAAACATAAAGGAATTCTTTTTTTAATGGAGGTATTCAAAGAGTTTGCCCAGAAGAATAATTGCCGACTTTACATTGTTGGTTCAGGCCGCTTGGAAAAAGAGCTTAAAGAAAAATATGGTCAAAATGACTGGGTTGAATTTCTGGGTTTTGTGCCAGCCAATAAACTCGGCCAGCTAGTATTTAAAAAAATACATTTTACCATTGTGCCATCTTTATGCTATGAAAATTCACCCAGTGTAATTTATGACAGTTTTAAATTCAGCACGCCAGTAATTGCTTCAGCGATCGGCGGCATTCCCGAATTAGTCCAGGAGGGAGTAAACGGCTATCTATTTGAACCGGGGAATAAAATCAGTTTATTAAATAAATTAAATTTTAGTTTGCAGGCCTTAAATAATTTTGAAAAAATGTCGGAAAATGCTAAAATTAAAGCAAAAGAATTTGATATTAGGCAATACGTTTATAAGCTTTTAAATCTATAATTTTAATAATTAAGGCCTTGGTATTTTAATAGTATATGCCCAACGAATTTACAAATATTTATACAAATTTACAAAATATATAATAATTTTGTATTATTTGTAAATAATTTGTAGTTTTGTTTAGAATAAAATATGTATTATTATCGACGCAAAGCCAATCCGCTTAAATGGGTTATAATTTTAATAATCATTGTTGTGATTGGTGGTTTTGGTTATTGGTTTTATATTAATTATTTTAGTAAAATTGAATTTCCCCAAGAACAAGTTTTGGCGCCAGAAGTTAAGCCGACCGAGAATATGGCTAAGATATTGGAATTAAAACTGGCTGACGGTAAAGGTGATGTTAGGATAGATTTCGGAGGTAAGGGTTATGAAAAGGCGATTGCTGAGTCAGTTTTGCATCAGGGCGATAAAATTAAAACCGGGGATCAGAGCTATGCAATTTTAAAATTTGCAGACAATTCCTTAATTCGTTTAGGCGCTCAAACAGAAATCAGCCTGCAAAATTTGGCAGATAATGATATTTTGATTGAACAAACAACAGGCAGAACTTATCATAACCTGAATAAGCAGAACAAATATCAAATAAAATATGCCAATGTTATGGTTAGTTCTCTGGGGACAAAATTTGAATTTATCACCAATGAAAAAATTAATTATTTAGCTGTTTTAGCTTTTGTTGACAAAGTTAATGTGACAATTTCAGATAATAATGACGTGCTGTTGGCCGGTCGTTTGGATCCTAATGAAAAAGCCCTGATTGATTTGCAGGCAGCTAAAAAAGACATGTTTAAAATTGAAAATTTTGCGCCGCAAACTTTAAGCAAAGACCCCTGGTATAAATGGAATTTTGATTTGGACAAAGGTCTGACGGAAAATTTGCAGGAGGAGCCTAGTTTTTCCATCACAACTGAAAGTTTAGAATTGGCTGCAGAGGTTAAGGAAAGTGGGATTTATCTTTCTTGGTCAAATTATAATAAGGATGATTTTAAATCATATGAATTAATGCGTTCAGAAACCAATGCTGATTTAAAATACCCTGACGATGAGACCATAAAAACATCACTTTCAAAGGATTATAATTCTTTTCTAGACACTAAGACAGAAAAAAATAAACAGTATTATTACAGAGTTTGCGTGATAAAAATTAATGACAAAGTTGTTTGCGGCAATGTGACTAAAATTCAAACAACGGTTGAAGAAAAAGATATGATCGCGCCAGTGGCAGCGGTTCTCTCAGCTGAAATTTCTGTTGAGGGCGTGCAGTTAAACTGGACTCAAAATACAGAAAAGGATTTTAAGGAATATTTGGTAGTTAAATCTTTAACCAATTCCATGTTAAGTTATCCCAGTGACGGAGCCCTAGCCATTAAGAATTTTGGGAGCGAAATTTATTTGGACAGAGAAGTAAATATTACCAGTGTCGGCAATGTTTATTATCGCATCTGTAGCATGGATTTATCTGGTAATATAGCTTGTTCCAATATTATTAAAATTGAAAACGGGCAGGTGAAATAAAAAAACCACATTGTCATTCCGAATTAATGTGAGGAATCTATTACATCGAAGTAATAGATCCTTCGTTCCCTCAGGATGACAATATGGTTTTTTTATTTGAAATACTTAAACACCCAAATTTTATCAGCAACTGTGTAAATTCCATCCGCGTCTTTTTTGGCTTGAGCTGAAATTTCATCAAAATGGCTCCAATAGGTCGGTAAAACAAAATAAGCCGTTTTGACGCCTGAAAAATCCATGGCTTGTTCCATTGTCTGCTTGGTTGCGGCTTGATAGATCATTTTTTCAAAATAGCTGTAAAGCTGGGCGCCGGTTGGAATAGGATAAAAATATTGGCCAGCATAATATTGGCTAAAGCCAAAAGTTTTTAAGGCCGCCACTGATTCCATTTGATTGGCTAAGACAATATATTTTTGGCCTTGGGCATTTTGGTCAATAAAATTAACTGCGTCAAAATCAGCCTGGCTGACATTGATTAATTTGCTGTTTTCATAATCATCAAAGCGAGGATAGCTTATATATAAGCTGCAAGTTATAAAGCTAGAAAGTATAAAGATAATAAAGAGCTTATAAATAAATTTTTTTTCCTCTGCTTTGGCGATAAATATAAATAAGCCATAAATTACAATTGGCAGTAAAAAGTAAAATGAGAGCTGAAAAATTCTGCTCGAAAAATCGCTTTGTTCGTAATTTATAATGAATGAAACATTTATAAAATTCAGGAGAATTGCATTTATAATTAAAATGATAAAAGTCAGAATTGATGGAAGAAATAACGACGTTTTATGATGTTTTATGAGGTTATATAAGGTTAATAAGGTTGCGATTAGAAAAATTAGAGGGATTGAATTTTTGTATAAGTAAGCCAGGTCTAGAAAATACCAATATTGTTTGGCAAAAATGTTTGGCAATTGGATAAAAAAATTTTGCGGCGCGGCAAGGGTAATTTTATAAATTGAAATAATTGAATTAAAAAGCAAGGCCAAGGGCAAGGCAAAAATTGAAAGCGCAGTGAAAATTATTAAAATAATTTTGTAGATAGAATTTTCTTTTTTGATTAGCCAGACAATTATTAAATAAATTAAAATAGGAATGCCTGAAAGCGCATGAATTGCTAAAGTACACAAAGTTAGCAAGATTAAATACCAAAAGGGAATCTGCTTGTCTTTTAAGTATAAAAAAGAGAGAAATAAAATAATTATGGCAAATAGGTTTGCTAGGGCCTGCGGAGTAGTGGCAATAAAAAGTCCAAAAGGAAGAAGTAAAAAGGTGAGGCACAAAATTTGGGCGCGATTTTTTTGCCAATCAAAGATTTTTTCTAAACTTTTATAAATGATGTAAGGCAAAAAAATCGCCAGTGATATTGGCAAAAGCAATTTATCTATCCACTCAGTCGAAATTTGAAATAAATGTGAAAAAATGACCACGATTGAATACTGGCCAAGATAATAAAATGGCTTGGGTAAAATAAAACCGTTTTTAAAAATTGCCAGTTCAGTGACTTGGTGGACAAAAGGATCAAAGCCATAGCCGAGTTTGTAAATAAGTAAGGCAATGCAGGTTGTGAGGAAGAAATGGAGTGGAATCAAGAAAAAAGTTTGAAAGTTTTTTCTGCCAGAGGCGGATCCGCCCTCGGCGGAAAAGTTTAAAGTTAGGAAGATAAGGTTTAGGGTGGCGAGAAAGTAAATTAAGAAAAATGCTCTGGGAATAATTTGCCAGGGGGAGCGGATGGCTTCGGTTGTTTGGCTAGAAAATAGGGTATAAATTGCGATGGTGAAGAGGATGAGATAGGTGGTGGTTAAGATTGTAGATTTAGATTTGATGAGTTTTATGAAGTTATATGAGGTTATATGAGGTTTTATGAGGTTGGAATATAAATTCTGAATTCTAAATTCTGAATTCTGAATTGTTTTAAAATCTAGAATAAGAATTGCTAGTGAAATTACGGTAAATAAAATGCTGACAGATAATTGGTTTAATTGATAAAAATAATAGATTATGGCGCCAAGAAGGGAATAGCCCGAAAGCAAAGAAAAAATGCCCACAATCATTTGCCAGCCCCGAAGGGGCCCCTGGGGGCTGAATTCTTTGTTTTTAAAAATTATTTTACCTAGCAAATAGCCAAAAATAATAAAATAAAGCAAACCCAAGGGAATTCCTAAATAAGTTGATTTGAACCAACTAATATTAAGTAAAACCGCAATAACCAAAAGTGAAAGCAGAATAATTTTAAGAATTTTATACATGGCTTAATTTTAGCATAATTAGAATGTTTGACAAATTATTTAGATGGTTTATAATTTAGGTATAAATAATCGATTTTATGTTAGAAGAACAAGACATACAAAAATTAATTAAAGTTTTCGCGACAAGAGAAGAAGTCCCCACTAAAAATGAGATTGAGGCTTTTAAATTAGAAATGAGAGGGGAATTTTCCGATTTACAAACTGCGGTAGATAATTATGCCAAAAAAGCAGATACATATTTCCAGGAAATGTTAGCTATGAATTCTAGAATTAACAGATTAGAGCGCTGGGTTCAGGAAATCGCTAAGAAAATGGATTTGGAATTGACTTCCTAAGGTTTATTTTATAATTATTGATGAGTGGCTTAAAGATAAGCCATTTTTTATTTTGGCAAAAAGAAAAAGGACCGATTTTATCGAGCCCTTTTAAATTTATTCCCCACTCCTCTATTTTTTATCCCAGTCTTTGATGAGATTTTTAAAATAAGGATCTTTATCAACTGGTCTGAGTTCTACCCAGAAATTTTTTTCGCGTTCATTGTAAGTGACACGAATTACCTCAGTAGTACAACTGGTGGAGCCATCATTTTTTTTGATATAGAAACAGATATTCATTCCTATTTGGGGGATAAATGGCCACATACAGTTTCTTTTATGCAATTCTGAATCCCTGTGGATGGCGAAGATGATTGGGTAATTTGGTTTCAGATCGAGCGGTAAAAAATCCAAATCAATCTCTTTTTCAATATTTTTGCCGTTTTCACCCCCAATGGTTACTTTGATTTTCATTATCAGCCTCCTTATTTGAATTTGTTTTAAAATTAGCAATAATAAGTGAAAATGTCAAGGCTTTTAAAAATATGATAATTCTGTTAAAATTAAGGTAATTTATGAGATTTAAATTTAAAGATTTCAGATTACAGATTATAGATTATAGATTATGGATTTTAGCCATTTTAGGGATAATTTTCTTTTTTATCTACTCGTTTTTGATTTTTGGAAATTCTGCTTCTAAATTTACCTGGCCAGATGAAACAGCCAATTATTTTTTTATTAATAATTACATTTCTCACAGCAATTTTAGTGTGGCAGAACCATTGAATCAAATAGCTGATAATCTTGTTAAATCGCGCAGTTTTAATGTTTATAATAACAATCTAGTGCCAGGTTCATTTTTGGGCATGATCTTGATTTATAGTTTGATTGGTAAAATTGTGGGAATCGGCCTTATTAAATTTTTGACGCCATTGCTGGCGGTTTTGGCCGGCTTATTTTTTTATAAAATTTTATTAAAAGTATTTGAGCCCAAAATAGCTTTTTTAAGCGGGCTTTTATTTTTTATAAATCCTGCTTGGTGGTATTATGCAAATTTATCAATGTTGCCCAATATTGCTTTTTTATGTTTTTTGATTATTGGTATCTATTTCCTTTTGCAAATTGATAAAGAAAAGAAACAGAAAAATTGGCTAGTGGTGATTTTGGGTTCTTTTTTTATTGCCTTGTCCTTAATCATCAGAACAAATGAGTTTATTTGGATTCTGGCTGCTCTAATATTTTTGGCCATTATTTATTATAAAAAATTAAAGTGGCAATACATAGGTTTGTTTTTGCTGGTTTGCATTTTGGTTTTTGTGCCGATTTTTTATTATAATAATTTGACTTATGGCAGTTTTTATTCCTTTGGTTATTTGAGATTAGATCAGGGTAAAACTATTCTTGAGCAGGTTCCTGCTGAATTTAAAATTTCCAATTCCAGTATCCTGAATTTTATAAAGTTTATATTTTTGCCATTCGGCTTGCAGCCAAAAGTAATTTTAAGCAATTTTTACCACTATGTTTATCAGCTTTTTTGGTGGATGTTTTTGGCCTCTGTTTTGGGCGGTTTTGTTTTTCTCAAAAAATATCATGATAAAAAGCACGCGGTCTATTTTATGCTTTCGCTGGGTGTCTGTTTGTACTTGCTGGCCTATTATGGCTCCTGGGTTTTTGTTGATCAGCTGACTTTGGCCTTGAACAAAATAGGCATTTCTTATGTGCGCTATTTTTTGCCAATTTACATTTTGTCCTTGCCTTTTGCGGCAATTTTTATTGGCTGGCTTATTAATTTATTTAGAAATAAAAAGCTAAGAATTGTATTGGGTTTATTTTTGGCACTAACTTTCCTGGGACTGACAATCAACGTTGTTTATTTGGCTGGCAATGATAATTTGGTTAAGACCAAACAAAATATTTTAGATTATACTGATATTAATAAAAAAGTCCTGGCTTTAACTGAAGCTAATGCCGTGATAATAAGCCAGCGCAGTGATAAAATATTTTTCCCAGAGCGAAAAGTAATCGGCGCCTGGAAAATTGATGATTTCGCTAATTGGGTGAAATTATTAGACGCTAATGTGCCTTTATATTACTATGCGACTGAAAGCGTGGATTGGCTTGATCAATTAAATTCTGAGCTATTTAATTATGATCTGGAATTGACCACTGAAACCCAGATTGAGGGAAATAATTATTTGTATCGGATAGATTACATTAGTTATGAATAATTACACTAAAATAATTAGGGTATTTATAATTATATTGGCAGCTTTAGCGCTTATGTTTTTTTTGAGCCAGGATTTGGCCTGGACCGGCAAGCTTGAATTCAAGACCGATTTTACAAAATTCACGCCTTTTGTTTCAATCTTAAAGCCGCAAGATAGGGTTGCTCTTAAAGATATGGCTTATATTCAAAAAGAGCCGGTTTGGTTTGATATTTATATGCCCAGAGATTTTGCCAAGGTTATTTTAGAATTTACTTACAAGGATGATTTTGCCAATTTAATTGAAGTGGGGCCAATGATTTATGCTGATAATAACCCCTTAAAATCAATAGAAGACGTCAATGATTGGCCAAATCAAAACTTGCCAATCGCTCAAAATGTCTTTAAAATTAAAAGCATTGAATTTGATTTGACCAGCTTGCCAGTCAGCCATGGTAAAATAAGGTTTGAAATTCGGCTGCCGAATTTACTTGATGAACAGCAGGGCATTTATATAAAAAATTTAAAAGTTGATTTAATCAGAAAACCGATCTGGCAAGAGAACTTACTGGACAATTTAACTAAATATTTTATTTATTATGAAAATAAATTTAGATAAAAATATAAAAAATATTTTTTTGATCATAATCAGAGATTTATTTTTGGCTGCTTTTTTCTTGTTTGTAGTTTTTACTGTCTTGGAAATTGTTAAGCCCAAGATAATTTTGAATTATTTAAACCTGGATATTTATTTTTTTGTTATGCTTGGGCTGGGATTGATAACCATATTTTATTGTGAGGCAGAGGTTAAAGAAATTAAGGAATTAAAATTTTTGGATTATTCGACGATTATTTTATTTTCTGTTTTGACCGGTTTTTTTTGTTTTTATCTGGCAAGGTCAATTGGCTGGTTAAGTATTTTGGTTGGCACGGTTGGTGCAGTGATTTGTTACTTATTTATTAATTCTACGAAATACGAATAAATTACCTGCCTGCCGGCAGGCAGGCGAATATACGAATCGTTAAGGTTTTGAAAATTAGTATATTAGTAAAGATAAGTAATTTCGTAGGATAATTTGTATTATGATTGAGGGAGTGATTATAAAAAAACTAGAAAATTTTGCAGACGAGCGCGGTTGGCTGACAGAGGTTTGGCGTAATGATGAATTAAAATATGCGCCAGTCATGAGTTATATTTCTTTAACCAAACCCGGCGTGGTTCGCGGTCCGCATGAACATAAGTTGCAAAGCGATTTTTTTGTTTTTAGCGGGCCGGGAGTTTTTAAATTATATTTATGGGATAATAGGGAAGATAGTCAGACCTTTAAGCAAAAGGAAATATTAACAGTCGGGGAAAATAATCCAGTGGCTGTTTTAGTACCGCCTGGAGTTGTTCATGGCTACAAATGCGTTTCCACTGAACCTGCTTATTCCATAAATTTGCCTGATAAACTTTATAAGGGCGAAAGCAAGAAAGAAGAAGCTGATGAAGTCAGGTGGGAAAAAGATCCCAAATCGCCTTTTAAGATTGATTGATATGAATTTGATAATTGCTCAAATAAGAAAAGAATTAAAGCAAAATATTGATAAAACGCAAAAAGATCCGCAGTATTTTCATAAAGAGAAAGTCAATGCTTATGGGGTGCGAACTCCATTGGTGCGACAAATTGGCAAGAAATATTTTACAAAAATTAAATATTTTAAGAAAAAAGAAGTATTTGATCTGGCAAAAGAGTTTTTAAAATCAGATTATAATGAAGAGGCAACAATTGCCTTTCAATTTGTTTATGCCATAAGAAAGAAATTTGAGAAAAATGATTTTAAGCTTTTTGAATCATGGTTTAAAAAGTACATTAATAACTGGGGGAAATGCGATGATTTCGCGACACACACACTCGGATATTATATAGAAAAATTTCCTGATTCTATAAATGATCTTAAAAAATGGGTTAAATCAAAAAATCGCTGGTTGAAAAGGGGAGTCGCTGTGAGTTTTATTGTTCCGGCAAGGAAAGGTAACAATTTAAAAGAAGTTTTTTACATTGCCAATGGACTTTTAAGGGATAAAAATGATTTGGTGCAAAAGGGTTATGGTTGGCTATTGAAAGAGGCGAGTCGTAAACATCAAAGGGAGGTTTTTAATTATATAATGAAAAATAAAGATAAAATGCCAAGGATTGCATTAAGATATGCTATTGAATTAATGCCGCAAAATTTAAGAAAAAAAGCATTGGCAAAATAAATTAAAACAAAAACAAAATGAAATTGCATAAGAATTCTATAAAAAGGATTTATTTTCCAGGAGCGATTTATTACATTGTTATTAAGACGAAAAATAATTTTCCATATTTTAAAGAAACAATATTTTGCGATTTGTTTATTGAGAATTTAAAAATTTGCAAGCAATTGAAAGGATTTAAGTTGTATGCCTTTTCCATTATTTATGATCATGTGAATTTTATAATTGAGCCGAATAATCAATTTAATATTTCAAAGGCCATTAAATCTTTGAAAGAAAACGTCTCAAGAAATATAAATATTATTATGGGTTATACAATTAATCAAAATTCCCCGCTCTTCGTAGGCGAAACGACGTCGTTTCGCCTACGAAGGATGAGGCTGAAATTATTCAATTTATTTAAGGGTAATTTTGAGGATTTTAATGAGGGAAAAATTAATATTGAACATTATAAAGAAGAATTTATAAAAAAATTTGAGAATAATAATCCATACCCAAAATTCAAATGGCAATTATCTTTTTATGACCATTATATTCGCTTCCATGACAATCATTTGCGAAGGCAAAAGGATTGGGATTATCATTATGATTACACCGTCCACAACCATTTGAAGCACGGCCTGCCAGAAAATTGGCAATACACAAGTTTAAATTACCCAGAGCTAATTGATTCAATATAACTTTATAATTTTTTTAACTTATTAAATTTTTAAATTTATGCCAAATGGAGATTGTTTGTTTTGCCAAATTGTGGCTGGCGATGTGCCTTCAATTAAAGTCGCGGAAAGCGAAAATGTAATTGCCATTTTAGATGTTAACCCGGTTAATTTTGGCCACACTTTGATTATTCCCAAAAAACATTCCAGTAATATGCTGGATGCTGATGATGAAACTCTTAAAGAAATGATTTTATTTACTCAGCGAGTTGCCCAGGCAATTTTAACTGGTTTAAATTACGAGGCCTTTAATCTGGAATTGAATAATGGCAGGATTAGTGGCCAGATTATTACTCATTTGCACTGGCATATTGTGCCGAGGACAGCTGACGACGGTCTGCTACATTGGTCGGGTAAAAAATATCCGGGCGGGGAAGCAGAAAAAATAGCGGCTAAAATTCGCGCGCAGATTAAATAATTTGAGTAAGACAGTTGTAATACGATAGTAAAACAATTGTTAAAATTTATGATTAGAATTCCGGAAAAAGAATTAGAAATCACTTTTTCCCGGGCAGGGGGAAAAGGGGGACAGAATGTTAACAAGGTTGAGACCAAAGCAAATTTGCGCTGGGATGTTTATAATTCTTTGGTTTTGACGCCTGAGCAGAAATACTTGATTTTGCATAAGTTAGCCAATAAGATAACGGAAAAAGGCGACTTGATTTTATGGTCGCAATCCGAACGCTCTCAGGCGCAAAATAAGGAGCAGGTGATTGCTAGATTAAATAATTTGATAAATCAGGCCTTGGTGCCTGAAAAGATAAGGTATAAAACCAAACCAACAAGGTCTTCAAAAGAAAGACGTTTACAATCAAAAAAAAGAGTTTCAGAAAAAAAGAAATTGAGAAAAATTAGAATTAATCACTATTGATTATGGAAACCTTTGAATGTATAAAAACTAGAAGATCAAGGCGTAAATTTCTAGAGAAAGAAGTTTCCCAAGAAATTATAGAGAAGATTATTGAGGCAGGGAAATGCGCGCCATCAGGTGATAATAAACAACCCTGGAAATTTTATATTATTCGGGATAAAAATATTAAAAAAGCAATTGCTGACTTGGATGATGTTTATAATAAACAAATTATTCCCGGTTGTGATTTTATTTTAATTGTAGGCGTTGACACAAATCTCTCGCCCATTAGTTACATTGAAGACGGCGTTTTAGCTGCGCAAAATATTTTACTGGCTTGCCATGATTTGGGCTTGGGCGCTGTTTATCTTTCTGGTTTTAATTTAAAAGATCCCCAAGACGCTAAAGGTATTCAAAGGGTAGTAAATATACCTGAAAGCATAATTCCAATTTCTATGCTTTTAATCGGTTATCCCGATCCTAAAGAACAAATTGGGAATAAAAGTTTAAAAAACAATAAGGATTTAATTGAATATAGATAATATGATTATCACGATTTGTTCCACAATTAAATTCTGGCCCCAGATTTTGGAAGTTAAAAAGCAGTTGGAAGCAATGGGCCATGAAGTTTTAATCCCGCCTCATGAAGTAAAAAATGAAGCGGGTGATTTTATTCCGGTTGAGGAATATTATGAATTAAGAAGAAAAATGATGGCAGAAGACGGCAAAGAACATGACTGGATTTGGCAAAGAAAAAAAGAAGCGATTTGGTGGCATTTTGATAAGGTAAGTAAGGCAAATGTAATTTTGGTTTTGAATTATGAAAAAAACGGCATTGCCAATTACATTGGCGGCAATGTACTTTTGGAAATTGGCCTGGCTTTTTGGCTGAATAAACCGATTTACTTGATAAATCCGATTCCAACAGAATTAAGTTACACTGAAGAATTAAAAGGCATGCAGCCCATAATTATTAATGGGGATTTAACTTTGATTAAATAATATGCCCCCAACCTTAGAAAACCCATTTACGCCTAAATCCGCCCTGCCTAAAAAGCGGCTTTTTGGGGGTGAGGAAAAACAACCCAAAAGAAAAAAGGAAATGGCCAAAAAGATAAAGAATAAGGTAGAACTGGCGCGAATAGAAAAGGTCTTTTCCGCGGAAATTTATCAGGATAAAATAAATAGCTTGAAAGAAACGGGCGTAATTAAACAATTAGAAAATGGCCAATGGGGAATAGTTGATATTCTGGGTAAAGAAAGGCCAGTGCCAAGCTATGAGGAAGTAAAAGCCAGAATAGAAGCCAAGTCGGAATTATTAGCCAGAAAAATAGAGCAGGGATTTACCGAGCTGCTTTTAGTGCCGATTGGCGCACCCTTGTCTTTTCTGATAGACCGCACCAGGGATCTGATTGTCAAAAAGCATAAGAAAGGGAAACTACTGGGCACAGACGGAACTAAGCTGGATCTGAATGAAGAACAGCCGGTTTATATAGATGATATTTACAAGGACGCGGATGTCAAAGGCGACCTGGTTTATTATCCGCAGAAGTTTGACCAGCAAAATCATGGCGGCAAGACAAAGGCAGAACTTTTAGAAGGTTGGCTTGCCAGCCGTAGCTCGGAGAGCGTAGGCTGGCAGATTTTATTAATAGAAAACCTGCCAGATTTACCGGCTAAAGCCAATGAGGATGAGAGCAATGTTAAGGTAATCAAAGGCAGAAAACAACTTGGCGCTGACTTGAGTCCAAGAGAATATTTAGAAATAATCCAGACAGGACCAGAGTATGCTAATGAACAATTTACCACGCCAGAAGCTCAATTAATCTACTTTCTGGAATATTTACAGAGGAATAATCAGGTCATAGATGACTGGCAAGGCCAAGGCAAGATTTGCTGGAATGTTGGTGCGTATTTTAAAGGTAAGGGCGCGGTTCCGTCTACTTATTGGGTTCGGTTTAATCAGCGGTTCCGCTTGGCTTGGGATGGTCCTGCTTTTCACCATGCCGATAATGCTGCTCGTGCCTCGGTAAAGTTTTAAATTTGGACTTTGAATTTTGGAACTTGATATTTTGTTTTTTGTCTTTGATTTTTTAACTTTGATTAAATAATATGTTTCCAACCTTAGAAAACCCATTTACGCCTAAATCTCAAATACCCCAGAGGCGTCTTTTTGGTGAAGAAGCGGTAAGTAAAAGAAAATTGAGCATAAAAAGTCAGGAACAAATAACCAAGACCAAAAAAGAATTGGAAAAAATCAAGTATGGCGAGCATGAGATAATGGCTAATCAGGCCCAATTTTTATTTGACGCCGAAAAGATATTAATCACCAATTATCAGGAAAAAGGGGAAGTTTTAACTGAAAATGAGGCCAGAGATAAAATTTTTTATCAAGTAATGAGTGGAGTCAAAATACCGAGGATTGAAGTGGATGATAGCGGTAATATCATAAATTTAGATTTATTGGATTTGAAATTAGGTAAACTGCCTGAATCAATTAGAAATTTAATATATTTAGAATCACTAAATTGTGTTAGGAATGATTTGATAAATTTGCCGCCCAGGTTTGGGAAGCTGAGAAATTTAAAAAATTTAAATTGCATGGATAATAATTTTACAGAATTGCCCCAAGAAGTTTTATCATTAACTAATTTGCTGGCCTTAGATTTGAGCGGAAATAAACTTCAAGAGTTACCGGCTGAAATTAATAAAATGCAAAAGTTGCAAATATTAACTGTTGGTTATAATCCTTTAAAGGAAATCTCGCCCGAAGTAGGAGAACTGCTTAATTTAGAACTTTTATCTTTAACTCAATGTCATCTAAATAAGTTGCCTAAGGAAATAGGGCAATTAAAAAATTTAAAAATTTTATTTGCTGATCACAATAATTTTTCAGCTGGAGAAAAAGAAAAAATAAAGGAAATGATGCCTGAAAATTGCCGGATTGATTTTTAAGCAAAATTCAATAAAATAACCCTGTACCAAGACGGTACGGGGTTATTTGATTATTATGGCTGTTGTTAGCCAAAAATTAAAGACCTTTTTTATTACAGGTTGTTTTTTGTTTTTTTTGCTAATTTATAGTAAAATATAAGTATAATCTAACAAATTTTTTATGAAAATATTAGTTACTGGGGGAGCCGGTTTTATCGGTTCCAATTTTATAATCTATTGGCTAAAAAAATATCCGGCTGATTTTATAATTAATCTGGATAAACTGACTTATGCCGGCAATTTGGAAAATTTGAAAAATGTGGAGAATAATTCTAATTATAAATTCATTAAAGGAGATATTTGTGATTTTGATTTGGTTAATGATTTGGTCAGCGATAAAGTTGATTTGATTGTACACTTGGCGGCTGAGACCCATGTTGACCGTTCAGTTATGTCCAGCAAGGATTTTATCAGGACAAATGTTGAAGGGACAATGACCCTGCTTGATGCGGCCAAAAATAATGAGGGAGTAAGATTTCATCATGTTTCCACTGATGAGGTTTTTGGTGATTTAAGCTTGGATGGCGCGGCTTTTACGGAAAAGTCGCCTTATAACCCGCGCAACCCTTACAGCGCTTCTAAGGCCGCTTCAGACCACTTGGTGCGGGCATATTATTTTACCCATGGTTTACCCATTACTATTTCCAATTGTTCCAATAATTACGGCCCTTATCATTTTCCGGAAAAAATCATCCCTCTTTTTATTACCAATTTACTGGCCAATAAAAAAGTGCCGGTTTATGGCGAAGGCAAAAATATTCGTGACTGGATATTTGTTAATGATCATTGCCGGGGCATTGAGGCCATTATTAAAAAAGGGAAAATTGGCCAGACCTATTGTTTGGGCGGAAATGGTGAAATTACAAATATAGAATTAACTAAAAAAATCCTGGGCTTAATGGGCAAAGGCGAGGAAATGATTGAATTTGTTAAAGACAGGCCTGGTCATGATTTGCGTTATGCCATGGATTATACCAAGGCCAAAAATGAATTGGACTGGGAGCCGCAAGTCAGCTTGGAGCAGGGTTTAAAGCAAACAATTGACTGGTTTAAAAACAATCAGGCCTGGTGGCAGAGGGTCAAATCCGGTGAATATCAGGAATATTATAAAAAACAATATAATAAATAAATAATTGATAAAAGTATGCCAGAAAAAATAAGCGAACAAAGAGAAATCAAAGAAACAAAATTTATGACCGGTCCCTTGACTGCCAATGATTTAATTACGCCGGTAAAATTATTATTTAATCAAGAAGAGCAGGCGGAAATTGAAGGCGCAGATCATAAAGAATTGGTGAAAATCTCAAAAATGTTTGAGGCTGACCCAAATGTCGCTGATCAAATTAATGTCAATTTGGTCAGGTTTAAGGATTTAAATGCTGATCTTTTTGGGGTCCAGGAATTAATTAATGATCATTTGGATTTAAAAAGCCATTTGCCCAAGGAATTGCCTAAAGACAAGGAAGAATTAAATAAAATTATCAGAGCCACCAGGCAAAAGATAATGGAGAAATTATCAGCAGAGGACAAAGAGGAATTAAATGAATTATTAGAGGTTAAAAATGAATTAGTCGCGGAATTAAAGGAACATTTAAAGGTCTTAAAAGGAATTGGTGCTGAGCCTGAGTATAAAGAAAATTTTAAAAAGTACCTGACTTTAAATCTGGCCGTTATTAATGCTTATAATGAAGAAGTTGAACCCTTGAAAAAAGAAATAGTTGCAGAGAAAAAGAATTTATATAAAAAACAAATTCAGCGGGCCCGCTTAGCCAAAGGGGACTTGAACAAGCGCAGAACATTGGACAATATGGTTAAAAAATCGCAGGATAAAGTTAATGAATTAGAAAAAGAATTAGATAACTGGATTGGAGGAGCAGGCGAAGAAAAAAAAGGCGCTAAAAAAGAAGAACAGCCCGGCGGTTTTCGCGAATTATATAATGTTGACCGCGTAAAATATGTGACAAAATTATCAGAGCAATTAAAAGAAGGCAAATTTATTGAAACCAAAGGCACTGAAGAGACAGTTGGTTTTGCGATGGAAAGTTTGCGCCTGGCTCAGCCGGCTTTGCTCGTGGGTGATTTGGGGTCAGGCAAAAGCGAATGTTTAAAGCATTGCATTAAAAGATTTTTAATTGAAAAAGGACGGCTCAAAGAATCAGATTATAAAAATGAAGAGGTCTTTGTTTTTTCCGGTTCCAAAGAAGCCAGTATCTATGATTTAATGGGCAAATTAAAAATCAGGCATAAAAATCTTAATTTAAAAGATCGCTGGGAGACCTTTAAAAAAGATATGGCGCAAATTAATCAGGAAGACAAACTGGGTTTGGATTTGTCAAATATGGACACCATTGAACAGATTAAATTAGCAGCCCAGGTTTATGAATCAGGCATTACTGAGACAGATTTTGCCCGCGGCGCTTTGGTCAGGGCTATTGAAGAAGATAAGCCGATTATCATTGATGAAATTGATCAGATCCCGCCGGAAATTCTGGCCCGTTTAAACGATATTTTAACCAAGGGCCCGGGTGAAAGAGTGAGAATTCAGGAAAACGGCGAAGAAGAAATTAAAATCGGTGAAAATTTTATAATCATGGGCACGGCTAATTTAAAATCAGGCAAATATAAAAGCAGGGAAGAACTGGACATCGCTTTTAAAAGCAGATTTTTGCCGCGTGAATATGATTATTTAAATGCCGAAGACATTTATGACCTAATTTTGGCTTATTTTTTGCATGAAGAAACAGGCACCCTGGATCCCAATTTATCTGCTGAAGATTTTATTAGATTTCCGCGCCTGGTCATGGCCATGAAAGAAACCCAGGAAATTTTTCAGGGCAAATATAAAACTAAGGCCTTTTCCAAAGCAAATACTGGCGGCGGTGGCTCTAATATTGAACTTAATTCCACGGTCTTTTCCACCAGATCCTTAATCCAGATTTTAAAACGCTGGAAAGAAAGCGGCAATCTAGCGCCGGGCTCGCTGGATAAATCTCTGGGCGAAGTGCTTTTGGGCCAGGCAGTCACCAATAAGGAAGAGCAATTATATTTAACGGAAATTTTACTGCGTTTCGGCTTTTTTAAGGACTGGAAAGCAGAGGATTTTAATAAAAAATTAGGCGTCATGATTGAGCCCAGCACTTTAAAAGCCATTCAGGGCTTAATTACCTCTGATTTTAAGCCAGAAGACGACAAATTCTTAAAAGAAGCCATGGATGCTGCACCTGCCATGTTATCTTTTGCCCGCCAGCATGGCTTTAAAATAGAAGAAGTAAAAGAAGCTCTGACCAGGCAAGCAGCTTAATTTAAAATAATGCCTCCAACTTTAGAAAACCCATTTACCCCTAAATCCGCCCTGCCTACAAAGCGGCTTTTTGGGGGTGGGGAAGGGAAAAGAAAATTAAGTAAAGAGGCACTAGAAAGGATTAAAGAAGTAAAGGAAAAGTTTATTCAATATGGTGATAAAAATATTTTAAAACCCCAAGTGCAGTTTTTGTATAACATGGAAAAAGAACTGATAGCAATATTTAAAGAAAACGGTAAAGAATTAAGCAAAGAAGAAGCTGAAGAAAGATTATCCAATAAAATAGAAGTAGATGAATACGGAAATATTAAAATGATAAATCTTTCTGCAGTGGGATTAAAAAAATTGCCAGACATAGATAAGCTGACGAATTTACAGGTATTGGATTGTTTCCATAATCAGCTAACTAATTTGCCGAGATTGGACAAGTTAAAGTATTTAGAGAACCTGGATTGTAGTGATAATGAATTAGAATATTTACCGCGTTTAGAAAAGTTAACGAATTTAAAGAATTTAGATTGTTATGTTAATAAATTTTCCGAACAAGAAAAAGAGAGAATAATAAGCCAAGTGCCTAAAAATTGTAAAGTAGATATATAATCTATGCCCTCAATTTTAGAAAACCCATTCACCCCCAAATCCGCCATACCAGTAAAGCGGCTTTTTGGTGATGAGGAAAAAAGAATGTTAAAAAAAAGAGGTCAAGAAAGAATTGAGGCTACTAAAGAAAAATTTAAAAAAATAAAATATGGGAAGTATGAAATTTTACCGACCCAAGTTGAATTTTTAAAACAGTTAGAGAAATTAAACCCTGAAGAGGAACGCGATTGGACACAGGATAAAAAGATTGAGAAAAAACCCGTTAAGCAGATATTAATTGAACGAATAAAAGAAATAGATTCATTGGGTAATATAATTCATTTAGATCTAAGTCTTTTAAAACTTTCAGAATTACCTGCTTTAGATGCATTAGTTAATTTGCAGTATTTAGATTGTCAACATTGCGAATTGCAGTCCTTACCTAATTTAGATAAATTAAAGAAATTAGAAATTTTAAATTGTTCGCAAAATTATATCAGAGAGTTGCCGAATTTAGATAAACTGGAAAATTTAAAAAAAATTGTTTGCTATGGCCACTATTTAAAAAAGCTGCCGAATTTGGATTCTTTAATAAATTTAGAGGAATTAGTTTGTTTTGATGGAAGCCTAAGAGATCTGCCTGATTTAAGTAAACTGCAGCATTTAAAGTCTCTTGATTGCTCTGGCAATAAGATTGCTGCCATGCCCGGCGTAGAAAATTTAAAAGCTTTGGAGGATTTGCGGTGCAATGTTAATGAGTTAAATGATCTTCCCAGCTTGAAAAATTTGATAAATTTAAAGGAGTTTCACTGTTTTAGAAATCCTTTTGCTAAAAATAAAATAAAAATGGAGCAAATAAAGAAAGAGTTGCCAAAAAATTGTAAAATAGAATAATAACCTATGCCCCCAACTTTTGAAAATCCATTTACCCCAAAATCCGCCATACCTGTAAAGCGGCTTTTTGGGGATGAGAAAAAAGTTGTTAAAAGACAATTAAGTAAAGAGGCAAGGGAAAGGGTTAAAGAAGCAAAAGAAAGGTTTATTCAGTATGGAGATAAGCAGATCTTAAAATCACAGGTTGAATTTTTGTATGAAATGGAAAAACAACGGCTTGAAATACTTAAAAATTATGGGCAAAAATCGAGCAAAGAAGACGTTGTTGCAGAATTGGCGCGCTGCATAGAGGTAGATGAATTTGGAAATATTGAAGAGATAAAATTTTCGTCCATGTATTTAGATGTCTTGCCATACTTAGACAAGTTAACGAAGTTAAGAGTGGTGGATTTTTCTAATAATTACCTACATAGCCTTCCGAGCTTAGATAGGTTAACGAATTTACAAAAGCTAGATTGTTGCGATAATTTACTCGCTAGTCTGCCAAATTTAAAAAAACTAGTTAGTTTGGAGATGTTATTATGTGCTGGAAATAAATTTTCAGTTGATGAAGAAGTCAAAATAAAAAGCCAAGTACCTAAAAATTGTAAAGTACAAATATAAAAATATGCCCCCAACTTTAGAAAACCCATTTACCCCCAAATCCGCTATTCCTACCAAGCGGCTTTTTGGAGGTGACGAAGAAATTAAAAAAAGAAAATTAGGAGCCAAAGCATTGGAAAGGATTAAAGACATAAAAGAACAGGAGACCAAAGTAAAATATGGTAATTTTGAGATTTTAAAATCCCAGGTAGATTTTTTAAATGATATTGAGCAGGAATATATTAAAACGTTAAAAGGAAAGAAAAAGTTTAGCGCTATCCTTGATATTTATGAAGAAATGTTTGAATCAATAGAAGAAGTGGATGAAGAAGGAAATATTATAAGTTTAGATTTTCAAGGTTTTTGGCTAAAAAAGTTGCCCGAGTCGGTCGGTAGCTTGAAAAAAATAGAAAAATTAGAATTGGGTGATAATGCTTTAACACAATTGCCCAAAGAGTTATTTAAATTGAAAAATTTAAAAATTTTAGGTTTATTTAATAATAAATTAAAAAGTTTACCAGAAGAGATTGGTAATTTGGAAAATTTGGAAGGAATTAATTTGAACTGGAACCATGATTTTAGTAAATTTCCTGAGAGTATGAAAAAGTTAAAAAATTTAAAAGCTTTAGTATGTGAGCGTTGCCATATTGATAAAGAAGAGCAAGCTAAAATAACAAATATTTTTCCTTTTGCAAAATTTGAAATCTAATTAACATTTAAATTTTATGCCAGAAAAACACGAACCATCACAAAATCCAACTTTTAAGAAAATCAACCCCGATGATTTTAATTTAGCCAAACAAGAGCAGGGCAAAAAAGAATTTATGGATTTTTATGGCGGGCTGGAAAAAATGGTTAATCAGTATTTTCAAAACCCTGACATTTTATTTACCTTTAAGCAGGGCAAGGGTTTTTATATTGATTTGGAAAAATTACAGACCAATTTTGACCCTGATTTTTATTTGAAATTAGGCCTGGAAAAATCAGAATTATTATTTGGCATGTTTCATGAGGCAGAACATTTTCGGGATATGATGCAGGGCGAGGAGGAATATGAAGACCAGTGGGATCGGTTGAAAGAAATAAGCGAGGTAAATCCGGGTTATGGCAAGGCCTTAAAAAGATTTCACAATATAATTGATGATGTCATGGTTAACCGGACAGTGACCGGACGCTGGGCAGGCGCCAGCCAGACATTATTAAAAAATATGTATCATAAATTGTTCCCGGGAACAGATTATAGTAAGGGAGGTTTACACCGGCAGTTTGGCGATGCTTTAATCCGCGAATTAATGATTCCTGCTGAGAAATGTAAGGTTGAGCCAGAGGTTAGGAAAAAAATAGACGAAATTATAGCCGAGGTAGATTATATTTCTGAATTTGATCTGGCCAAACAGGCAGCCAACATGACTCCGCCAGAACGCTTTGCTTATATTGAAGAATATCTGGAGCCGATTTTTAAGCAATTTTATGAAGAAGAAAAAGAAAGAAAAGAAAAACAAAAAGGTGAAAAGGGCGAAGAAAGTGAACCAGAAGAAGGCGAAGAGGGTGAAGATGAGAGTGATATGCTTGATCCGCTTGACCACCAGGATTTGTTTGACCAGATAAAAAAAATAAATGACAAGATCAGGCAGAATAAAAAAAATGATTTTAAAAAACAGTTTGAGGTTTCTTTGGAAGATTATCAGTGGTATAAAAAAGAATATCAGCAGATTGAACAGTATGTAAATGAAATGGTGGAATTTTTTAAAAAATTTATCCAGGCCAGGATTTTTTATAAAAAAGTTAAAAAAATAAAAAGAGAAGGTGATTATATCCCGCCGCAATTATTAAATGAGGCCTATATCAGGTTAAAATCGGGCAATCTGGATGATGCAAAACTATATATTAAAAAAATTGAGCAACAAATGAAAGAAGAATTTTTTACTGATTTTGAATTAACCATTGTGGCTGACGGCTCAGGCAGTATGGGCGATAAATTTGCGGTTAAAAACAGGACTCAAAGAAGAGGGGCCTTGCTTTTAGTCAGCGCCATTGCCCAGTTTGAAGATTATATAAATAGTTTGCAAAAGCAGGGCGAGCCCATTCAAATGGGTTTAAAAACCCAAGTCAGAGAGTTTGCTGATAAAGATGATTTGATAAAAGATTTTGGTGAAGCCATGGATATGAAAACCAGGGTTGGTTTAATCAAAAGATTAGCAGCGCTTTCTGCGGGTTCAAACAATGAAATGGATTCTTTTGATAAAATTGAAATAGATTTGCGCCGGAAATTAAAAGATATTAAGTCAGGCAAATTAAAAAAATTAATTATTTTTACCACTGACGGCGACTCAGATTCAGCCGCTATTCAGGCCAGAATCGCCAATTTATATAAAATGACAGGCAATGCGCCTAATTTTAAATTAATTGGCGTGGGATTGGGCAAAGAGACAAAAAAAGTGGGGGAAAGTTATGCGCCTTATGGTTATCCTGAAGTTGAAATAGCTGATTTTGCCGGCTTATTAAGCAAAGAACTGGAAAAATTTATTGCCGCTGAAGTTAAAGAGTAATTTATGCCTCAATTTTTAGAAAATCCATTTACCCCTAAATCCGCCCTACCGAAAAAGCGGCTTTTTGGGGGTGAGGAAAAGGTGGTAAAAAGGCAGTTAAGCCAAAAGGGGCAGGAACGGATAAATGAAGCAGAGAAAAAGTACGTTAAGTATGGTGAATATAAAATATTAAAAAAGCAAGTCAAATTTTTAGAAGAAGTTGAAAAACTATTGATCGAGAAATCCAAAGAAGGCGGTTCTGAGTTATCCGCTGAAGAAGCAAAAAAGAAAATATTTAAAGGGATAATTGGCAAGAATTCTTTTGAGAGAATAGAAACTGATAATCAGGGTAATATCATTAGTATAGATTTTTTCGATATGGGATTGGAAGAATTGCCAAATTTAGATGATTTAAAGGAGTTACAGAAACTGCAATGCAGTTGGAACGATTTATATGAAATGCCAAATTTAGATAAAAATATAAACTTAAGAGAACTCTTGTGTTCACAGAATAATTTAAGAGAGTTGCCTAATTTAGACAACCTTACTAAATTAGAAAGATTAGAATGTAGTGAAAATAATTTGGATTTTTTACCTAATCTAAAAAAATTGGTTAACTTAAAATTTTTATCATGTAAGGCTAATAATTTGCATGAGGATGAATTTGAAAGAATTGCCAGCGAGGTGCCAGAAAATTGTGAATTAGAGTTGCCTTCATATGGTTATGATGATGATTATGAGCCATATATTTGAAAATCCTTTCACACCCGAATCCGCCATTCCCACAAAGCGGCTTTTTGGGGGTGAGGAAGAAGTTGTTAAGAGAAAATTAGGTAGAGAGGCAAAGAAAAGGATTAAAGAAACGAAAGAACAATTTGCCAAGGTTAAATATGGAGATCATGAGATTTTAAAACCCCAGGCAGAGTTTTTATATGAGATGGAAAAAGAATTAATAGAGATAGCTAAAACAAATGGAATAAAATTAATTAAAAAAGAGGCCGGAGAAAAATTAGCACAACAAATAGAAGTGGATGAATCTGGAAATATTGTAAAAATAGATTTTTCGATGATGGAATTAGAAAGACTGCCGAGTTTAGACAAGTTAACTAATTTAGATCAATTGGATTGTTATAATAATAATCTAACCAATCTGCCCAGCTTAGATAAGTTAACGAATTTACAGACGTTTTCTTGTGCTGGCAATAAATTAGAAAGATTGCCAAGTTTAGACAAGCTAACGAGTTTAGAGGAGCTGATCTGTAATGCTAATAAACTAGCCAGCTTGCCAAGTTTAAATAAATTAACGAATTTAAAGAAGCTTATTTGTGATAGCAATAAATTTTCAGAACAAGAAGAAGCCAAAATAATAAGCCAAGTGCCTGATAAATGTAAAGTACGTTTGCACATATAATATGCCCCCAACCTTAGAAAACCCATTTACCCCTAAATCCGCCATACCTACAAAGCGGCTTTTTGGGGGTGAGGAAAAGAAAAGGGAATTGAGTAGAAAGGGTCGAGAAAGGATAAAGAATATTGAAAATAAAGTTAGATATGGTGAAAAGATGATTTTAAAATCTCAAGTAGAATTCCTAAAAGAGGTGGAAGAAGATTTAATAGAAGCAGCTAAAGAAATGGGAAGAAAATTAAATAAAAAAGATGTTGAAAAAAAATTAGCGCAGAGAATCAGAGTAGATGAATCTGGCAATATTGTAATGTTAGAATTTCATTTGATGAGATTAGATTTTATAAACCTAACCAGTTTGCCGAGCTTAGACAAGTTAAAAAATTTAGAAAAATTATATTGCTTTGATAATAACCTAACAAGTCTACCGGACTTAGATAAGTTAAATAATTTAAAATTGCTTGACTGTCACAATAATAATCTAACCAGCATGCCAAGTTTAAATCAGCTAAAGAATTTAGGAAGGCTGATTTGTTATGGAAATGAATTTTCCGAACAAGAAAAAAAGGAAATTAAAAGTCAGTTGCCTGGAAAATATATAGAAATATAATTTATGTCTTCAATCTTAGAAAACCCATTTACCCCTAAATCCGCTATCCCTGCAAAGCGGCTTTTTGGGGGTGAGGAAAAGAGAAGATTGGGGCAAAAAGCACGAGAAAGAATTAAAGAGGTGAAAGAAGAATTTGTACTATATGGCGATAAGAAAATTTTAAAATCACAAGCTGATTTTTTAAAAAAGATTGAAAATCAGCTCCTAGACATATCTCGAAAATATCAAAATAATGTAAGCCAAAAAGAAGCCGCGGAAAAATTAGCACAGAAAATACAAGTGGATAGCTTAGGATATATAATAGATTTAAATTTGGGAAATTTGTTCCTAACAGGTTTGCCTAGCATAGATAAGCTGAAATATTTGGAGAATTTTGATTGTATGAGTAATTTTCTGACAAGTCTGCCCAAATTGGATAAGCTAACAAATTTAGTGAAATTGAATTGTAGTTTTAATAGATTGACAGAATTACCTGATTTGGACAAGTTAAATAATTTGTTAGAGTTAGATTGTGAGAACAATAGATTAGTTAGCCTGCTTAATTTAGCTAGTTTAACTAATTTAAAGTTTTTAGGTTGTGATGAAAATAAATTAACCAGCTTACCCGGATTGGAAAAATTAAAGAATTTATCCTGGTTATCTTGTTTGGCCAATAAATTTTCAGAACAAGAAATAGCTAAAATAAAAAGCCAAGTGCCTGAAAATTGCGCTGCAAGGATATAATTCATCAATAACTTTATAACTTTTTACTTATAATATGCCTCCATCTTTAGAAAACCCATTTACCCCCAAATCCGCTATTCCTCAAAAGCGGCTTTTTGGGGATGAGGAAAGGATTGTTAAAAGAAAGTTAGGCAAGCAAGCGCAGGAGAGGATTAAAGAAACAAAGGAAAAGTTCGTTCAGTATGGTGATAAGCAGATTTTAAAGTCACAGGCAAAGTTTTTATATGAAATGGAAAAAGAATTAATGGGAATAGCTAAAGAAACGGGGAAAGAATTAAGTGAAAAAGATGTTGTAGAAGCACTAGCTCGGAAAATAAAATTGAATGAATCTGGCAGTATTATAGACATAAATTTTAAAAATATGGGATTAAAATACTTGCCAAGTTTAGACAAATTAACAAATTTAGAAAAGATTTTCTGTAATCATAATAACCTAATCGATTTTCCAAGTTTAGACAAATTAACGCATTTAATCGATCTTTCTTGCCCTTACAATAAGCTAACCAAACTGCCGAATTTAGATAATTTAACAAACTTGCGCAGATTTGCTTGTTATGAAAATGAATTGGCCAGTTTGCCCAGCTTTGATAAATTAACGAATTTAGAAGCGCTGGATTGTAGTATCAATAACCTAACTAGTCTGCCAAGTTTAGAAAAGTTAACTAAATTAAAGTTGATAGCATGTGAAAAAAATAAATTTTCAGAACAAGAAAAAACTAAAATAAAAAGCCAAGTGCCTGAAAATTGTAGAGTAGAAATATAACCTATGCCCTCAATATTGGAAAACCCATTTACCCCTAAATCCGCCATACCAGTGAAGCGGCTTTTTGAGGGTGAGGAAAGGATTGTTAAAAGAAAGTTAGGCAAGCAAGCGCAGGAGAAGATAAAGCAAACAAAAGAACAATTTGAAAAAGTTAAATACGGAGATTACGAGATTTTAAAACCCCAGGCAGAGTTTTTATATAAATTGGAAAAAGAACTATTAGAAAAATCTAAAGATTGGAAAAGAGAATTAAGTAAAGAAGAGGCGAAAGAAGAAGTGGCTAAGAGAATAAAAAAAGTGGATGAATTCGGGAATATTACGTTTATAAATATTTGTGGTTGGGGATTAAAAAATCTACCGAGTTTAGAAAAGTTAATATATTTAGAAAAGTTTTGGTGTTTTGATAATGAACTAGCCAGCTTGCCGGGCTTGGACAAGTTAATAAATTTAAAGAAGCTGATTTGTTATAATAATAATTTAACCAAGATACCTGGTTTGGACAAGTTAACGCATTTAAGGGAGCTCGATTGTCGTAAAAATAAATTTTCAGAACAAGAAAAAGATAAAATAGAAAGCCAAGTGCCTAAAAATTGTGATGTTTACATGCGTCAATATAACAGGCCTTAATTGCCCTGCTTTACTTTAATAACTTAACAGTTGAATTAATAATATTATGTCTTTATCTGATTTATACCAAAAAATCACTGCTCACCGTCACTTTGTAAAATATGAAAAATATGTCAGCTTAATTTTTTGGCTGGCGGCCATTTTTTATTTATCAAATAGTTCACTTAAAGAATTTGTAATTGTGGCTGATTGGTGGGAAATTATTTTACGCAAATTAGTTCATTTATTTGAATTTGCGGTTTTAACTTATTTAATTTTTAGAATTTTAGGCCAAACAGAGAAAAGGCATGTCTATTGGAATCTGGGTTGGTCATTTGCTTTCACGGTTTTGTACGCGATTTCCGATGAATACCATCAGTCCTTTATTGCGGGCAGAACAGGGTCATATAGAGATGTAATTATTGATTCTGTCGGCAGTTTGGTCGCCATCTGGCTGATTTATTTAAATTGGCATTATCATAAAAATAAAAAGATTTAAAATTTGTTTGCAAATAAAAAACGCCTCCATTGTCATTCAGAACGAAGTGATGAATCTATTAAACCAGAGTAATAGATCCTTCGTTTTACTCAGGATGACAATGGAGGCGTTTTTTATTTATATTATTAAGTTCTTATTACTTTTTCTATATTATCAGCATTGGCAATTAAATCTGTAAATTTTTTGATTTCAGCTTGCTTCCTTTGCGTTTCTAGACTGTTGCCTTCTTTTTTAAATTCATCCCTTTCTGCTTCTAATTCATCCAACCTTGCTCCAAATAGATTCCTTAATGTTTCAATATCAATTAATCCTTGTTGAAGATTTAAATCATGAGATTCTTTGGCTATTTTTAATTTGGCGAGCATTAATTCGCCGGCTTGTCTTTGTAAGTCCCGGTACTCGTCTTTATAGGCCTTGTCTTCTTCCATGCCTTGCTCGCAAAAGCTCATGAAACTTTTTAATTTCTCAGGCGAAGAATCTTTCATTTTATCCCGATATTCTTGAAATTTCATTTTTTTGGCAACATCTTTAGTCGTTTCTTTTTCGCCCATAAATCCCTTTGGCCTTTTGCCAGTAAAGGTTTCTTTTTCTGGCTTTGCTTCTTTGCCTTCCATTTCAAAAATAGCCCTGCGGCCTTCCTCTTCAGTTATTAAGCCAGGTACCTTTTTATATTCATTTTGTGGCATTTCTGGAGAATTCATAGAATTTAATTTTTAATTATTATATAGAAATTATAGCATATTTAATTAATTAAGTCAACTCTTGACATTTTTTCTTTTTTTTGCTATGATTTAGTATAAATTCAAAAAGGAGGTGGAAAAATGCTAAATTTAACAGCTGGGATTAAGGAAAATTTAGAATTTGATCTTTTAGAACTAAATGCCAATTTTGATACGCAAAAATTTCTTGATCTATATTCGGAGATTAGGGGACATATTGAAAGAGGCTGCCTTGATGATATGGAATGCTTTTTATTAGAATGTTTAGCAAGCAAAAAAATAAGCATTGCCAGCGGCTTTCTATATTTGTTATATTTTAACTTTGGGCCGCGGGAAAAATCAAGACAATATTTTAATCAGGCAAAGAAAATATTTCCAGATGAGGACTTTTGGTCAAGTTTAGCCAAAGCAGCTATCTGGGATGAATTTTCTCAAGCTGAAAAATGCAATTAGTCAGCCCTTTGTTTGTAAAAAAACAAGGGGCTTTTTAGTTGATTTAAATCTTAATTTAAGTTAAATTAAGGTTATGGATAAAAAAAGTAAAATTTTAATTTTAGGCGCTAAAGGCATGCTAGGGCAGGATCTGGCCAAGGTTTTGACTGATTTTGATTTAATATTGTGGGATAGGCCGGAAATTGATATTGCTGATGAATATCAGGTCAATAAAAAGATTATTGATTTAAGCCCGCAAATAATAATAAACTGTGCTGCTTATACGGCAGTGGATGATTGTGAGCTGCATAAGGATTTGGCTTTGCGCATTAATAACCAGGCAGTGGGTTATTTGGCTTTAGTGGCCAAAAAAATCGGGGCCATAATTGTCCATATTTCCACTGATTATGTTTTTAATGGTAAAAATAAAAATGGCTATGCTGAGGACTCGCAGGAATTTGGCCCTCTAAATTTTTATGGCGAATCAAAATTACTAGGGGAAAAATCTTTGCAAAATATTGCTGACAAATATTATTTAGTCAGAACTTCCTGGCTTTATGGCCAGAATGGCAAAAATTTTGTAGAGACAATGCTAAACTTAGGCAAAGAAAAAAAAGAATTAAATGTTATTAATGACCAGTTTGGCAAGCCGACTTACACTGTTGACTTGGCCAAGCAAATTTTATATATTTTAAACAGCAATTTGCCTTTTGGTGTTTATCACGTGACTAATGAGACAAAAGAAGGGGGCATCAGTTGGTTTGAATTTGCCCAGAAAATTTTTGAACTGGCGAAATTGGATACTAAAGTTATTTCCTGTACCAGTCAAGAATTCTCGCGGCCTGCAGAGCGACCCGCTTATTCGGCTTTGATTAATACAAAACTGCCTAGGGTCAGGGATTGGGCAGAAGCATTAGCAGAATATATTGGCAAGAGGTCTTTAGGTTAAGGTTATGATGCCCGTATGGTTGTTGGGTTAGGGTAAAGTAAAAAACATAGCCCAAAAACTTATTACCAAACTGGCTTCCTAACCTTTTAACATTTTAACTATTACCCAAAATATGAAAGGAATAATTTTAGCAGGCGGAACAGGTTCGCGTCTTTATCCCTGCACTGCGGTTACCAATAAACAGCTATTGCCGGTTTTTAATAAACCAGTTATTTATTATCCTTTAAATACTTTGGTTAAGGCCGGATTAAGTGAGATTATGATAGTTTCCGGACAAGAACACTCCGACCAGATTAAAAGATTATTTGAAAAAAATGAGCATTTCCCCGGAATAAGTTTTAGTTTCGCAGTGCAAAAAGAAGCAGGCGGCATTGCGCAAGCCCTGGGTCTTTGCCGGGATTTTGCCGGTCAGGAAAAAATAGTAGTAATCTTGGGCGATAATATATTTGAGGATGATATTTCCGGAGCCCTCATTGATTTCCAAAACCAAAAAGAGGGAGCCAAAATTTTTTTAAAAAAAGTGCATGATCCAGAAAGGTTTGGCGTGGCCAGAATTGAAGGGGATAAAATTGTAGAAATTGAAGAAAAACCGCTTTCACCCAAATCTGATTTGGCAGTGACCGGCCTATATATGTACGACAAACAAGTCTGGGACATGATCTCCGGCTTGCAGCCTTCAGGCCGAGGCGAGTTTGAAATAACAGATGTAAATAATTATTATGTCAGGCAAGGCAGTATGACTTATGAAATAATCAATAATATTTGGACTGACGCCGGCACTTTCCCTTCTCTTTTAAGAGCAAATTTACGCGCAGCCATGATAGAAGGTTTTGATTTGAAAAGTTTAATCAAAGAAATATTTGGTGATGAAATAGATTTTAAATAAAAAGCCCCCCTTTGTCATTCCGAATGTAATGAGGAATCTATTACATCGATGTAATGGATCCTTCACTTCGTTCAGGATGACAAAGGGGGCGTTTTTTATTAGTGCAATTTTAATTGGTAGAGACCTTGCTGCTTGCCGATTTGGCCATTAAAGTAAATATTTTCACCCTTGGCATCTAAATAAAAATTGTCCAAATGATCAAATTTTACAACTTCCGTAATCTGATGCACGCCATCAGCCGCATCCAGATCAATGATTTGCAGGTTATTTTCAAGTAAGATAATTAGATGAGATAAGTCCGGATACCATTCGGCCTTTTTTATTATTTGGCCATAACGATTAATAAAATTTTTTTCATCTGTTTCTGGATTATATGTCGAAATTTCAAAATCATTATAAAGCAGAAGCTGTTTTTGTTTATCATCCCAGACTGCAGAGCGAGCATCAAATTCTTTTATTGGCTCGCTGGCGTTGATATTAACTTCTAGGTCTGTATTGGTTTTTTTGATCAGAAACAATTTTTGGTTATCAGAATCAATTAAGCCAATAAAATTATTAGTGCTTCTGATGAAACCGTAATTCTCTGCCTGGCTCAAGTCCAGTATTTTTTTAGTGGTTTTAAAATTAAAGTTGTATTTAAAAAGTGTATTTTGAGTGGCTGCTTCCTGGATATAAAATAAATCATTGGCTTCCAGGAAAAATTCTTTATTAATTTTTAAATCAGGATTGCCAAAAATTTTCTGGCTGCTTTTTTGCAGCAAATCAATTTTATAAATAGCACTTTGAGACAGGGCATAAACCTGATTGTCACTTTGGGTGTCCCAAGTGACATTAAGAGGTGAGAATTTTGTAATATCTTTTATGGTTTGTATAATTTGGGGGTTTTGGACATCAATCACTAAATAATCCGGGCCGAGATTAATCAGGATTTTTTTACTGCTCGGCGCCCAATGAAAGTCAATTTCTTTTGGGCTGGTAAATTTGTAGACAAGCTCCTTGTTTTGGCTGACTAAATCATAGAGCCATAATTCTGATAAACCATCATTAATATTAAGATAAATTATTTTTTGCTCATCAGGCGAGAAAGTAAATTTTTTTATTTGGCCATCAATAATTTGCAAGGGAATATTATTTTCAAATAAGACAATATCTTGGACAAATGTGGTTATGCCGCTTTGGATGGTTACCTTTTTTTGCCAGGGAAAATAACCATCTTTGGCCAGGCGGATTTGATATTCCCCAGGCATAAGATTGTAAATGAATTTTTTTTCAGAAAATAAGCTGTCGGAAAGCTTGTCATTAAGATAAAGTTTGGCGTTTTTTAGGCCCTTTGACTCGATATAAATACTGCCGGTTTTTAAAATTATGTTGCGTTTAAAGTCATAACGATAACCAGACGCGTAGAAAATTATAACAGGCGCCAAAATAAAAAAGGCCAAAATAAAACCAAACATGATTATTCTTCTGGTCCTTAATTTCATATCATTCAGTTATTTGTTTAATATCAGCTCCGAGATTTTGCAATCTGGAGACAATATTTTCATAGCCGCGGTTGATCTGATAGATGTTTTCCAGGATGGTTGTGCCTTGGGCAACAAGAGCTGCCAAAACTAAAGTTATGCCAGCGCGCAAGTCAGGGCTGACTAATCTCCTGCCTAAAAGCGTGGTCGGGCCCATGACTACCACACGATGAGGATCGCACATGATTATATTGGCGCCCATTTGCTTCAAAATATCAGTGTAAAAAAGCCGGCCTTCAAAAATCGTTTCATGGATTAAGCTTAAGCCATTGGCTTGGGTCATTAAAACAGTAAATGGCGGTTGCAGATCGGTCGGGAAGCCGGGATATTCATGGGTGACAATATTTGTGCCCTGGAGTTTTGAAGGATAGGTGGTGATAAAATCATGACCGATTTCTAATTTGGCGCCGGCTTTATTTAGAGAATAAAGCAGATTCTCTACGTGTTCGGGATTGCAATTTTTAATAGTTATTTGGCTATTGGTGATTAAGCCCAAAATAGTAAGGGTGCCTGTCTCAATTCTGTCAGGGATAAGAGTAAATTCGCCCGCGGACAAGCTTTTAACGCCTTCTATGGTAATGACTGGTGTGCCAGCGCCAGAAATTTTTGCGCCATTTTTATTTAAATAATCTGCCAGGGCCGTAATTTCCGGTTCCATGGCTGCGTTTTTAATTTGGCTAACGCCTTCGGCCAGGGTGGCAGCCAGCATTAAATTTTCAGTTACGGTAACGCTGACTTTGGGCAAAATAATTTTAGCGCCGATAAGCTTTTTGGCTTTAAGCGTGTATTGCTCGCCATTTTCAGTCATTTTGGCGCCTAACTTTTGGAAGCCCTCCAAAAAAAGATCAATAGGCCGCTGGCCAATGATACAGCCGCCAGGGTGAACCAGGGAAACCTCGCCAAAGCGCGCCAGCATTGGACCAGCCAGCATGATTGAAGAGCGCAAATGCTTGGCTAATTCCGGCTTGATTTCGGTTTTTTTAATATTTTTGGTGGTGACCAAATACTCGCCCTTTTTCTGCTGGGTAATTTCCGCTCCCAAATCTTTCATGGCTTCAATTAAACGGGCTAAATCCTCTATTTCAGGGACGTTTTTAATTAAACAGGGCACCTCAGATAAAATAGCAGCAGGAAAAATTTTCAGGGCAGCATTTTTAGCCCCGCTAACAATAATCTCTCCGCTTAACTTTTTTTGGCCATTAATAATGTATTTTTCCATATTTTTTTAAATTATCCCGTAGGGATCCCTTTGGGATAAAGTTATTATATATTTTTCTTAATAATTTTTCAAGGGTGGCCTTTGATTAATTTTTTGCTATCTGATATTATTATTACAGTGCTAGATTTTAAATAAATATTATTTTACATCGATTTATTGGGCCTTATGAATCAATTGAAATTATTCAAAATAAAAAATCGCGGCAATCCGCTTTTTCGCAAATTTATTGGTTATTATTTTGCGCTTTTATTTATTTTTTTGGCTTTTATTTTTGGTTTGGTTGTCGGCAGGCAAGGCAATATCATTAAGGCCAATAATAATACCAATGAAGCAGGTCAAGTTTATAATAAAAATGAGAAACCGGAATTTTTGAAAAAAGATGTTAATTTTAATCTTTTCTGGGATGACTGGAAATTAATTGAGGAAAATTATGTCAAACAGCCGGTTAATGAAACAGAGCTTCTTTATGGCGCGATGGCTGGCAGTGTGGCTGCTTTGGGCGATCCGCACTCTGTATTTTTTGATCCCAAAACTACCAAGGATTTTACCGAGGAATTGAAGGGCAGTTTTGAAGGCATCGGGGCTGAAATTGCTATTAAAAATGATAAATTAACAGTAGTGGCGCCTTTGCCTGATTCGCCGGCTGAAAAAGCTGGCATTAAAAACAATGATAAGGTTTTGGCCATTAATGGCGAGGATACTAGTGGCATGAGTTTGGATTATGCTGTCAATAAAATCAGGGGGCCAAAAGGATCTGAGGTTGTCTTGACAATCAGCCGCGATGGCTTGGATAAAAGTAAGGAAATAAAAATTGTCCGAGATACAATTAAAATTCAGAGTGTTAAATGGGAAATGACAAATAATAATATTGCGCTTATAAAATTACGCTATTTTAACGAGGATACTTCTGATGCTTTTAATAAAGCGGTTTTAGAAATTGTGGCTAAAAATCCCCAAGGCATTATCTTGGATCTGAGAAATGATCCGGGCGGATTTTTAGATACGGCTATTGATGTAGCCAGCGAGTGGGTTGAAGAAGGCGTGGTTGTTTATGAAAAATCAAGTGATGGCCAATTAAATGAGCATAAGGCCAATGGCAGGGCTCGTTTTAAAGATTTTCCAACCGTAGTATTGATTAATGGCGGCAGCGCTTCTGGCTCAGAAATCGTGGCCGGCGCCTTAAAAGACCACAAATTAGCGACTCTAGTCGGTGAAAAATCTTTTGGCAAGGGTTCTGTGCAAAGTTTGTTTCCGCTTGAAGACGGTTCTTCCATCAAATTGACCGTGGCCTTGTGGCTGACCCCAAATCAAAACCAGATTGACGGCCAAGGGATTGAACCAGATGTGAATATTAAATTGACTGATGAGGATTTTAATGCTAATAAAGACCCACAGCTTGATAAAGCCATTGAAATTTTATCTAAAAAATAATTGTTATATTGTTAAACTGTTAAATTGTTTAATTTAATAATTTAGATAAAAAAATTCCCCCTATACCGTATGATATAGGGGGTTTTTATTAGGCAAGGGTTAAGAGGTTAAAGTCCCATAGTGCCGCGAGTGTCAGCACCTTGTATAGCGCAGCCAGTGGTGGGGTCGATGCCGGTAATGTAAATGCCTGGCCAGAAGCCGGCGCCAGCGTCCATGTCATTGTAGTTGACTAGCTGGGTTGTGCATTGCACGGCGCCGCCGCCGAGAGGCATCACGTCAAGATATACTCCGGCTCCGGGGGCGTTACAGCCAGGGGGTGACAGCGGATCACGACACGGGTGGAAAACGGTAAAATAAGTCGCCTGTGTCGTTGCCACGCTGAAAAACGTTTCAGTGTAGGCAGACATGGCCGCATTCCAGACCCATGTTTGCCAGGTCGGAGGAGTGCCTGGATTGGGGACTTCCCAATAGCCGGTCTGGAGCTTAATCGGACCTTCGGCCGTGCCATTAAACGGCACCTTTGGATCATCGTACGATCCCGGATTAAAGGCACCGTTTGTATATGATCCGACTGTGCCAACTGTGCCGCCATCGTCGCCAGTATAGACCAGCCGCACCTGCTTAACCGGAGCAGTGCAGTTTGGGTTAGGACCGGCAGTAACGACGCCGGCCTGATCCCGGTGGGGAATAAAGCAGGCAGCCACCCATTGATAGGGCGCGGTACCGAGTACGCCGAACGAGGTTATTGGTGTGCCATTAATGGTAATGCCATCCACTCGCCGCTGGTTACCCAGTGAATATTCCATGTGGTACGGGTTTTCCAAAAGAGCCTTGTAAGTGTGATGGTATTGCCCACTAACGACTTCACCTGAACGGTCAACCCAGCATGATGGCGTGGTGGCGAAGACATCCCAGCACTGCTGGTTTTCAATGGTACCAGCCACCTTGAATGCGCCGGGCGGTACGCCAGGGGTGACCAGGGCGTTGCAAACGGAGCCAGCCGGGCACTGCGGTCCTACCGTTATTACCATATCGATCGTTACGGAATCCCCTGGAGGGGTCGGTGAGACGTCAATCGGAGGAACTCCGGTAGACGGGGGCGCGGTGGGCGTCTGCATTGACGTGACTCCATTGCTGCCGCTGCAGCCTGTCAGCCATACTGCGATTGTCAGGCCTATAACCATGGTGGCCAGCCATACATAACTCATCTTTTTCATTGTTTCTTTCTCCTTTCGGTTTTCTTTGGCCTGACAAAGTCAAGGCCTTATAAACGGTTTTGTTGTTTGGTTTCCTACTTAACCCTTTGCCAATATAAATAAACTTATAAAGAACACAGTGCCGAGCCCCTTAATTTAGGACTTGGTACTCATTTAAAGATTACCTCAACTTATCATAATAATAAAATTTTGTCAAGGGTTTTTGTCAAGACTTGGAATTTAGGCGAATTTTAGAGAAAAATTTACAAGCGGGCAAAATGGTAATAAAAAGCTTATTTTTTGTTATTATTTAATGATCATGATAAAATTAAATTGACTATGTCTAATTTTATTAAAAATTTTACAGAACTTAATAAACCCTCTACTCATTTGGCTAGCGGCAAAGCCGCTTCTTTAGGTGAAATGACGCAGGCTGGTAAAATAATTTTATGAAAATTATGGTGAAAATTAGAAAATTGCAAAAGAAAGATATTAAAATAATTATTCAAATGATGCTGGAATTTCCGGATTCTTACCCAAAAGATTATGTAAATTCAAGAAAAAGAGGCAGCATTAAATGGTTGCTTCAATATGCCCTTGCCAGTAAAGATAAATTTGATGTAGGAAGTTTTGTTTTGGAAAAAAATGGCAAAGTCATTGGCCATATTGCTTATTATAAAGATGTAAGAAGCTTTGAGGGTAGAGTTTATGAATTGAGAGCTTTGGTTATTGATAAAAATTACCAAGATAAGGGTTTTGGGACAAAACTTATTAAATATACTGAAAAAGAATTAAAAAAATTGAAAGCAAGAATAATTTGGTTGCATACTGGTAAAAAATCAATCTATTATAAAAAATTAGGCTATAAATTAATCGCTGTTTATAGAAATTATTGGGCCAAGAACAAAGATAGGTATGTGATGGCTCGTCAGTTAAATCCTTAAGTAAAATTTTATGAAAATAAATTTTAATCAAAAATTAAATCAAAACCCGGAATTTTTAATCCGTCGCTGCGGCTATGGTCTGGTGCGCGATCCGCGCGCGCAGGAAGTTAGCTATTCGCGCAGATTAGGCGGTGGAATTTATCCCAGATTCCATTTGTATATCAATTCTGTTGATCCTTTGGTTTTAAATTTGCATTTGGATCAAAAACAAGCGTCTTATGAGGGTTATACTAAACATAGCGGTGATTATGATTCGGATTTGGTTAAACAGGAGGCAAATAGGATATATAATGCAATTTTAAATGAAGCCGCCTCGCAGACCCTTCGACAGGCTCAGGGTGACAGCTCGGCGGCTGGCGAGGATGAGAAGAAAGGTTTTTTTTCTCGGTTATTTGGAAAATAAAATTTTTTGTAGTAATATAATTTTATAGTAAATTAAGGTGGCTAAGGTGGCTAAGCAAGGAAAGCTTACCCAGCTTAATTTACTTAGACACCTTATTTCTTATTAAAAAATATGAAAGTTATTTTAGTCAAAACCGTGCCCAATTTAGGCCAAATTGGCGATATTAAAGAAGTAGCTGAGGGTCATGCCAGGAATTTTTTAATTCCGCAAGGATTGGTTAAGATCGCTTCTGAAAAGGCATTGAAGGAGTTAGAAAGTTTGAAAGTTAAAAAATTGAAAACAGTGGAAAATAAAGGAAAAAAGTTTAAAGAACTGGCTAAGAAAGTTAATAATATTAAAATAATTGTAAAGGCTAAAGCCGATGAAAAGAAAACCTTATTTGGTTCGGTTAACCCGCAGAAAATATCTGAAGAGTTAAAAAATCGCCATTATAATGTTGAGCCAAAGTATATTAAACTTGAGCAGCCCATTAAAACCTTAGGTTATTATGATGTTAATTTGGATTTTGGCGCAGGGGTGACAGCAAAAATTGGGTTAACTATTGTGAGAGAGGATTAAAGTCCTCTTTTTAAGGTTTCAATTTTAATGTTTGGAATTTAATATTCACGTAAATTTTGGGGAGATTTAAGGGAGGTAGTGGGCAAGAGAACCTCCCCCGAACCCCTCCTTGGTAAGGAGGGGAGAGCGAGTAAGTAAAGAAATAGTATTTTATTTTGAATTTAAAATATTTGAATTTATTTAGGATTTGGTGCTTCGTGCTTAGGATTTAAGAAAATTTATAATACACTAATATATATAAATTATGTCTCCAAAATTCATTTTCGTTGCTGGTGGCGTGATGTCAGGCGTGGGCAAAGGTGTATCCTGCGCTTCCATTGGTAAAATTTTACAAAGCAAGGGCTACAAGGTCACGGCCATTAAAATTGACCCTTACATTAATGTTGATGCAGGCACCATGAATCCCACAGAACACGGTGAAGTTTTTGTAACTGATGATGGTGATGAGACAGACCAGGATATTGGCAATTACGAGAGATTTTTAGATCAGGATATTTTGTCTACGAATTATATGACAACTGGTCGCGTATATTTAAGCGTTATTCAAAGGGAAAGAAATTTGGAATATGGCGGCAAGTGCGTGGAAGTTGTGCCTCATGTGCCAGAGGAAGTGATTAATCGCATTAAAAAAGCAACTGAATTAGCTAAAGCAGATTTTACTATTGTGGAAATTGGCGGCACTGTGGGCGAATACCAGAACATTTTGTTTTTGGAAGCTGTTCGTATGATGAGAACTAGAATGCCAGATGATGTGATTGTAATTTTAGTCAGTTATTTCCCCATTCCCTCAAAAATTGGCGAAATGAAAACTAAACCAACTCAGTATGCTGTTAGGACATTAAACTCCGCCGGTATTTTTCCCGACTTTATTTTATGCCGCGCAGATGTGCCTTTGGATGAGGTGAGAAAAGAAAAATTAGCGACTTTCTGTAATATTCCTAAAGAGAATGCAATTTCAGCGCCTGACATTGATACAATCTATGAGGTTCCTTTAAATTTTGAAAAAGAAAAATTGGGTGACAAGATTTTGGAAAAATTTTGCTTAAAACCAAAAGGCAAGGATCTGAAAGAATGGGCCGAATTAGTGGAAAAAATAAAAAAGACCAAAGAAAAAGTTAATATTGGCATTGTGGGCAAATATTTTGCGACTGGTGATTTTACTTTGGCTGATTCTTATATTTCAGTGATTGAAGCAATCAAGCATGCTGCTTGGGCTAATGACCGTCAGCCAGTTTTGTGTTGGATTAATTCTGAAGAATTTGAAAAAGATCCGAATAAATTATCTGAACTGAAAAAATACGATGGTATAATCGTGCCAGGCGGTTTTGGCAGTCGGGGAGTTGAAGGCAAAATTTCAGCTATTAAATATTGCCGGGAAAATAATATTCCTTATTTTGGCTTATGTTATGGCATGCAATTGGCCACGATTGAATTTGCTCGCAATGTAGCAGGTTTGGCTGGCGCAAATACGCCAGAGGTTGATGAAAAAACTCCTTATCCGGTTGTGCATACTATGGCAGACCAGGTTGATAAAATTAAGGCCAAAAAAATGGGTGGGACAATGCGTTTGGGTGCGTACCCATGTGTTTTAGCTAAAGATTCAATTAGTTATAAAGCCTATGGCCAAAAAGAAATTTCCGAACGACATCGCCATCGCTATGAATTTAATAATGAATATAGAAAATTACTTGAAGAAAAAGGATTGAGGATTGCTGGCACTTCGCCAGATAATAATTTGGTGGAAATAATTGAAGTGCCTAATCATAAATTTTTCGTAGGCACCCAGTTCCATCCGGAATTTAAATCCAGGCCATTAAGACCGCATCCTTTATTTAGGGAATTTATTAAAGCGGCGATAAGCTAAAAATACAAATGACTCAAATCCAAGCTAAACAACAAATTGCTAAACTTGTTGAAAAGTACAAAAAAATTTTAGATGAAGGCAAAGTTAATACTTATAAAGAAGCAGGGACTCGCAATGAATTTATTGAGCCCATGTTTGAATTTTTAGGTTGGGATATGCGTAATTTAAATAATCTAAATGAAGTTACGACTGAAGAAGCCATATCTAATAAAAGAGTTGACTTGGGGTTTAGGATTAACGGCATTCCGCAATTTTTCCTGGAGGCCAAGCCCTTAAAAGCTGATTTGGATAATGAGGATTATGCTAGGCAGGCCATAAATTATTCTTGGAACAAAGGCGTTACCTGGGCTGTCTTAACTGATTTTGAATGTCTTAAAATTTTTAATGCATTGGCAGAATCGCGTCTGCTATCTGACAAACTAGTTTTTGAACTGAAATGGGATAAATATTTAGAAGATTTTGATCGTTTATGGCTTTTATCAAAAGAAAGTTTTAATGAAAATAAATTAGATGAATACGCAGTAAAATATGGCAAGAAAATTAAAAAACTGACTGTAAACGAAAAACTCTTTAAGGATTTAACTACAGCCAGAGAAATTCTGACTAAAAGCTTTAAAATGTGGAATGAAAAAGTTGATCAGGAAACCCTAGATGAGGGAGTGCAGAGAATTTTAGACAGGTTAGTTTTTATAAGGGTTTTAGAAGACAAGGGCTTAGAGCCGCCAACCCTACAAGAAATTTTACACAAATGGGAAGCAGATAAGAAATCAAAGCAATTATTTCCAATGCTGATTACTAAATTTCGCGAGTTAAATGATATTTATAATTCTAATATTTTTACCAAGCATCCTTGCGAGGACTGGGAAGAATATGATGATTCGTTGAAAAAGGTAATTTTAATGCTTTATGGCAATAATGTTTATGAATATGATTTTAAGGAAATTCCAGCTGATATTCTGGGTGGTGTTTATGAAAATTATTTAAGCTATGTGCAGTCAAGAAGCGATGCTAAAGGCAAAGCGCGGGCCAAACGCAAAGAGCACGGCATTTATTATACGCCCAAATACATTGTTGAATATATTGTTAATAATACTTTGGGCAAAAAGCTGGAAGAAGTTAATAGTATGCATGAATTAAAGCAAATTAAAGTATTGGACCCTGCATGCGGTTCTGGTTCTTTTTTAACTCAGGCATTGGAAACTATTAATAATAAGTATAAAGATTTTGGTAATAGAGGAGATCAAGACACTAAAAGTGAAATTCTTTTATCAAATATTTACGGCGTTGATTTAGACGCGCAAGCAGTTGAACTGGCTCGTTTAAATTTATTGATAGACGCTCTAGATAAAAAAGCTAAATTACCTAATTTAACCGGCAATATTAGGCAAGGTAATTCCTTAATTTCAGGCGATCCAAAAGAACTGGAAAAATATTTTGGCAAAAATTATCGTGATTTACACCCTTTTAACTGGGATGAGCAATTTAAAGAAGTTTTTGATAAAGGTGGATTTGATGTTGTAATAGGGAATCCCCCATATCTAAAAGAACGTGATAATAAGGAAATTTTTGAACCAATAAAAAAATCCGATTATAAAAAATATTATCAAAGTAAAATGGATTTTTGGTATTTCTTTTTGCATCGCGCAATTGATGTCTGTAAAGAGGGAGGTTATATTGGCTTTATAACAAATAGTTATTTTATAAAAAGCGCTGGTGCCTCAAAACTTATCCAAAGAATTAAAAATGAATTAGTTTTAATAAAAGCGGTTGATCTGGACGATATTAAAGTTTTTGGCGATGTGAGTGGTAGACATATAATTCATATTTATCAAAAAAGAAAATTTAAATCGGCTGATAAATTAATTTATATTAGTTTAAATAAAGAAAAATTCGGAGATTTTATTGATGAAAAAAATGGAATTAAATTATTATATAAAAACATTTTTACTTCTGATAGTAAAATTAGTTTTGAACAAAAAGAAAGTATTAGTTTTAAAAATTCTATACCGATCGGGGATATTTATGATATTTCCCAGGGAGTAGTTGAAGCTAATGCAAAAATTAGCAGAAAATCGATAATTGGATCGTTAAATAATGAATTTAAAGCGGGTGAAGGCGTATTTGTTTTAGAAAAAAAAGAAGTAGAGAATCTAAGATTTAATTCCGAGGAAAAAAAGACGATAAAAAAATATCTTAATAGTTCTAATGTAGGTAAATATTTTATTGACTTTAATAATCAATTTTTAATTTATTCAGATAAAGAAATAAAAGAAAAAATTAAAAAAGGTGGATTCCCCAATATTAAAAATCATCTGGATAGGGTTAGAAAATTTATAACCTCATCAAATAAACCATACGGATTGCATAGGCCAAGAGAAGAAAAGTATTTTGAAAACCCAAAGTTGATATGCAAGAATATGTTTTTAAAACCCGAATTTTATTACGATGAGGATAAATATTATGTCGGATTTTCTTTTTCGGTAATTATTCAAAAAGATAAAAATTTCAGTTTAAAGTATTTACTAGGGATTTTAAATTCAAAATTAGGAGAATATTGGTTTAATATAACTGGCAAAAAGAGGGGCATCGGTGTTGATATCGGCGTTCTAGTCCTTCGGAAATTCCCCGTTTTTAAAGCCTCAAAGAATCAGCAGGATAAAATAGTAAAATTAGTCGATCAAATGCTTGATTTAAATAAAAGATTACAGGTCGCTCCAGAAAACAGCGAGAAGTGGCTGGATTTGAAAAGAGAAATTGAGAAGTTGGATAAAAAAATTGATGAGGAGGTGTATAAGTTGTACGGGTTGAGGGAGGAGGAGATTAAGATTGTTGAGAAGGCGTGAAAAAAATATATTGACATCAGAAAATAATGCTGATAAGGTACGAGAGTATATGTTAAAATATATATTATCTAAAACTAACAATGCCTTTAAATATTTAATATTAAAACTGGAATGTTTATTTGAGTTTTTATTGAATGATATTGATTCGGGAGAATATTCTAAGAAAATATGGTATCTCGTTTCAACTTTAACTTTCGGCTTTGCAATGGCAATAATAGGATATATTATTATAAAGCCAAACTTAGTTTATAGACTAGAAAGCACATACTTTGCGGATTTATTTACTTATTTTTTTATATTTGGAATAACTATTATTTTAGAGATTATCTTTATAAAAAGTAAATATAAAAGATGTCTTATCTTTATCAAGATTTTAATTTTACCGATAACATTTTCTATAACCTTCATATTAAAGAATAATAAATTATTAAATAATTTACTTCATGATGCACCAAGATCATCAAGCAAATAAAATCCAAAATACAAAAGAAGTCATTTCAAGTTTAATTGCGATTTTTATACTTATATTAGTAATTGTTTTTTCTGCTGGGTTTTTCGTTTATTTAACGCATTATTTTGAGAATAAAAGGACTTGTGAAAACCAAACTATAAATCCACCCGAATGTAGTATTTGTCCAAAGGATAAAGTATTGGTTGATAATAAGTGTATAGATAATATCAATATCATAGATAAAAAGTTAACTGATTTTGAAAAATATGAAAGCTATCAAAAGGTTTCTATTTATCCTGCTGGTATAGAAACTCCCTCAAATTATAACGAGAAAACGGCATGGGAAAGTTTTAAAAATGCAAGCAGAGAGATTACAATAAAAGGTGAAATTGAGGATGCCTACATTTACATCAAAGCTGGCTCCACTAATGAAGAAGGCAAGTATTCTTCAATTACAGAAAAATGGGAAACTATATGGTTTTCTTTGAGGGATAATCGTGATAGCGATGAAGATAGTGGGCATTTAGATTTATCAAAATCAAGATTAGGAAAAACATCTGACCTGACAGAATTGCTTTATAATTTAAGTGAAGTTTCATTAGCAAGAAGTACTCCCTTATATAGAGAAGGAAAATTTATTACGATAAATTTTTTAGATAAACTTAAGGAAGGCACTAAATTTACAGGGGCATTAGTATCTACAATGGGATACGGGAAGATTGAAAATTTAATTATAGCTTATAAATGCAAAGAAGCTTCTCCAAATTGTAAAATAGAATAAAAGAAGCGCTCGGCCTACGGCCGAGCGCGTTTGTAATAATTAAGTTTTACTTTAAAATTTAATTCATGTTCATGCTTGACTCTAATGCTTTAAAAATATATGTCGATGGTAGTTCATATAAAAATCCTGGAGGCCCAGGCGGAATGGCTGTAATAGTAGAATATCCTGATAATTTTAACCGACCGAATGAAGAGATCTTTAAAATAGGATTTATTAAAACTACTAATAATAGAATGGAACTTTACGCCTGTATAAAGGCTTTAGATTTTGTAAGAAAAAACATAAAATCTTTAAAAGTATGTCGTGTGCTAATTATTACCGATTCATTATATGTCTTTGATAATAGGAATAGAATATACGAATGGAGAAAAAATAATTGGAAAAATCAAGCAGGTAAACCGATAGAGAATATTGATCTTTGGAAAGAGTTTTTATCCTTAATGCAAAAAACTGGTGTTCCTACAGAATTTGTATGGAAAAAGGGTAAATCATCAGAAATATTAAAAGAAGTAGATAAATGTGCTAAAGTAGCTGCTAAGTTGTCTTCAAAGATAGATTTCGGGTTTAGAGAAGGTAAAGTTGGTCGTTCTAAGATTGCTCGTGCTGGTTCCTCATTATTTTCTGCTGAAGGTCAGGAAGCTATTATAAGAATCTATCATAAGGTCTCCGTCGGCAAAAAAGAAAGTAAAATTTATTTTGAATTATTTTTAGCTGACATAAAAGAATACACCAGTAAATACCATTGCTACACATCAGTAGATAAAAGTGCAATGTTACATCGAGGGCATAATTATAAAGTTGTATTTAATAATAATTCTGATTATCCTACAATTGACGAGATTATGGGGGAAATCAATTAATTTTTAATAATTAACTTGTGGATAAGCCGGCTTGCGTTCGGTTTTTGTTTGGTATATAATAAAAGCATAAAAACATTAATTTAGTAATCATTATTTGTACAATTTTATGCTTAAAAAAAACTTTTGGGATATAACAAATAAGCCACAGACAAAAACGAAGCTTAAAATTCTAAAAGACTACGTTGCTGCATGGGCAATAATACTATCAAAGCAATCCTGGTGCAATGAAATGTATTTCATTGATTGTTTTGCTGGGAGAGGTAAATATAATAATGAAGGTATTAAGGATTCTGTAGCGGGCTCGCCTTTAATAGTTTTAGAAATTGCGAAATTTGTCAAAGAAAAATATAATAAGGTTCTAAAGTGTATTTTCATTGAAGAAGATAAACAAATTTATTTAGATTTGGAAAAATTTGTAGCCCCATATATAAAAGAGGGTTTTGATGTTAAATGCATTAATGGGGATATAAATAAGAAAATAGATGATATATTACCGATTATTTCTGGCAGAACTCCTGTCTTCTTTTTTATTGATCCCGAGGGAATAAATATTTCCAGGGATATGTTGGTTAAAATGCTAAGCATTCCTAATGTTGCCAAGGAATTTTTTATTAATTATATTTGTAAAGGAGTTGAACGCTGCTTTGCATTTGGCAAAAAATGTGGCGAAGATTTGCCCATTGATATTCAGAAAAAAGCAATCGGAAACCTCCGAAGAATTCAGGATTTTTTCGGGGATGATTGGAAATTCTTATCTGATAAAGAAAAAGGGAATTTAAAGGTTTATTTGAATATATTTGCTGATTATAATGATAAAGTGGTTGAAAACCATAAATTAGGAGCCAAAGTTATAGATATTTGTTATAATAAAGGCAGGAATAAATATTATCTTATTTTTCTTTCAAGAAATAAAGGCGCCAAAAGCATAATTGAGGATATTTTTAGTAAAGTTAAATTGGATGGAACACTTTTTCAGAGCTTACCTAAAAAAGATAAAGATAAAATGCTTCAGGGGTCATTTGATATTTAGAATTTTATATAAAAATATAAATCCCATGCTAAAAATAACAAGAAAAACACTTTTATACAAAAGCGGTGTTGAATACGCTGATTTTTGCATTAATCATGTTGAGGGTTGTTCGCATGGTTGTACTTATCCCTGTTATGCCATGATGCTCAAAAAAAGATGTGGCGTGATTAATAATTACAGCCAGTGGCGCCAGCCTAAAATTGTCGCTAATGCACTTGAATTATTAGAAAAAGAAATTCCAAAATATAAAAAACAAATAAAATCTGTTTATCTTTCTTTTGCCACTGATCCTTTTATGTATAATCAGCCGGAAATAAATGATTTATCTTTAAAAATTATAGCCCGTTTAAATCAAGATAATATTAAAGTAATTACCATTAGTAAGGGCGCATATCCCAAGCGATTAGGACAAAAAAATATTTATAAAGATATTAATGAATATGGGGCCACTATTGTTTCTTTGTCAGAAGAATTTCGTCAAAAACATGAGCCCTATGCCGCGCCTTTTCTAGAAAGAATAAAATCATTAAAATATTTGCATGATCAGGGATTAAAAACTTGGGTAAGTATGGAGCCGTATCCTACTCCCGATTTTATAAAGCAGGATATAGACGATGTCCTGACTGAAATTTCCTTTGTTGATAAAATTGTATTTGGTAAATGGAATTATAATGGCGTCATTTCCAGCTTTAATAATTACAAGTCGTATTATAATGACTTAAGCTATAAAGTAATTAAATTTTGCCAGGCAAATGGCATTGATTATCATATTAAGAGTGGGACTACTGATCTGGCTGAAAGCAATTTTGATTCAGATTTTATATCCGCAATTGATTGCCGTAAATTTTTAAAATGTTATGCTTAAAAAGAAGAAATATAGATTGAAAAAATTTCCAGACATGGGAGTTTTTTTGACTTTTACTCAAAATAAGGTAAAGTTTAAATGTAAATTCTAATCAAAAGTATATTAAATATGAAATTAATTAATTTGTCTTTTAATAACCAAAATTTTAAAGTTTATACTCGCAGTCAGGCAGATAAGAGTGTAATGAAAGAAATTTTTGAATTGCGAGAATACAAAGAAGCTGAAACTATTATTAAGTCAGCCAAGGCACCGATTATTGATGCAGGAGCGCATGCTGGCTTTTTTGTTTTGTACTGCCGGGCCTTAAATCCTGAAGTTAAAATTTTTGCGCTTGAGCCCGATGAAGATAATTTGGAATTACTAAATCAGCATTTAGAAATTAATAATCTAAAGAATATTGAAGTGATTCCAGCAGCTTTGGCTGGCAAAAGCGGGTTGCGAGATTTTTATATTTCAACTGACAGCCACAATCACAGTTTATTTAAAGTTTTGGTGCCTAAAATTAATAAGAATGCTAAAATTAAAACTTATTCACTTGATGATTTGCTAAAAGAGCAGGGGATTGAAAAAGTTGCTCTGTTAAAATTAGATATTGAGGGTGCTGAATATGAGGTGCTGAAAAATTTTACTTCCTGGGAGAAATTAAAAAATATTGCTTTGGAATATCATGATTTTGGAGATTTTAAGCATCAAGAAATAGAAAAAATATTAACGGTAAATGGTTTTAAAGTTAAAGTCAGAAGTTCTAAATTTGATAAGAATTTAGGGTTTATTTTTGCTCACAAATAAAAAAAATTGGTTTTCTATAGGAGTTCACTCTTTAGAGTTTTAATTTAAAAGACTAAAGTCTGAATTCCGTGCCTAAACCAATTTTTTTATTATAGAATTTTTTTTATGATTGTATTTGTGTTTCAGGTGTGGATTGAGATATGGAAAAATATTTTTTACTAAAGATATAGAATAAGATTACTGAAATAACCAAACTAAGAATGTTAATTATTATTTGTGCCAATTGCATTCCTCCCTTGCTGATAGAATAAATAATATACAAAGTTGGAATTATGGCCCTGAATAATGTTGATAAATTTATTACAGCAGTAGGATCGGTTATAATATACCCCCCTTTAAGGACACCAGCAGAATATTTTACACCATACCAAATGCCTAATGGCGTTAAGATAAGACCTGCAATTACTAATGTAAGAATCGCAGCGCTTGAATTAGATGTGCCCGCCAAAATAATAAATACTGGCATTATAATAACGCTGCCTATTAAGGCCACAAATCCTGGCATTATAAATCCACCGATTAAATAATGAATTAAAGCAATGTACCAATTAGAAGCTTTTTTGGGAATTCGCATAATTTTTATTAATTAATTAAATACACTAATATTATATCACAAAAAGTTTTAAAGTTAAAGTCAGAAGTTCTAAATTTGCTAAGAATTTGGAATTTATTTTTGCAGTTAAATAAAAAAAAGACAAACCGTCATTCAGAGTGCCTGCCTGCCGGCAGGCAGGAAACGAAGAATCTATTACTTCAAGGATTCCACGCTTTGCTCTGAATGACACGAGGACGGTTTGTCTTTTTTTATTTGAGAATGTTATTTGGTTGCTGGAAGTACATGAACAAACTTGGTTTTAACCAGATGGCCATTGAATTTTTTTACTTTTTTTTCAGTAAATTTAATAATGCCATTAGCAATAGCAAATAAAGTATAATCTTTGCCAACCATGACATTTTGGCCTGGTCTGATTTTTGAGCCTCTTTGGCGCACAATAATATTGCCGGCTTTGACTTTCTGGCCACCATAAAGCTTGACGCCTAATCTTTGGCCTTGTGAATCGCGGCCTAGGGCTGTGGAGCCACCTGCTTTTTTATGTGACATATTTTTTAGTAATTAGTAATTGGTAATTAGTAATTAGGGATATAAATATATTAACAAAGTTTTTAATGGTTGTCAATAAAGGGCTTGACTGTGGAAAAATATCTGGTATAATGGAAATACCGACCATTTTGGTTGGTATTACTACAGATTACAGATTTTTACTAATATACTAATAATTCGTATATTCGTACAGATTAGTAATTTCGTAGGAAGTTATCGTGGAATATCAAATTATCTTTAAAAATAAGCATAAATATTAATCAATACTAAAGCCGTGAAATTTAGTACAAAATCAGAATATGGGTTAAGGGCTTTAATTTCTTTAGCTCAGCACCAGAAAGATCAGCCATATTCTTTGGCTAAAATTGCTCAAGAACAAAAGATTTCTTTGGCTTATTTGGAGCGTTTATTTGCCAAGTTAAAAAAAGCAGATTTGGTTAAAAGTGCCAAGGGTATGAAAGGCGGTTATAGCTTGGTTAAGCCGGCAAATAAAATTTCAGTCAAAGATATTTTAGTTGCTCTGGAAGGCAAATTGTCACCTTATATTTGTGCTGATTTGCCTAATGTCTGTAAGGTAAATTTTTGCTCAGTTAAATTTGTTTGGCAGAAATTGGAAAGTGCGATGAATAAGACGCTGGAAGAAATTAAATTGTCTCAATTAGTGAAATAAGAGAAGTAAGCTGGGTAAGTAAATTAAGCTGGGTAAGCTTAGCAAGGTCTCGCCTATGCGGGCCACCTTAATTTACTTAGCCACCTAATTTACTAAATTAAAATTATGCAATATAGTGACATTTTAATGGACCATTTTAAAAATCCCCGAAATCAGGGAGAAATTAAAGATGCAGACGGAGTCGGCGAGGTTGGAAATCCAGTTTGCGGGGATTTAATGAAAATTTATATTAAGGTTGGAAAAAACGCCAAGGGCGAAGAAATGATTGATGATATTAAATTCCAGACCTTGGGCTGTGGCGCTGCCATTGCCTCATCTTCAATGTTAACTGAATTGGCTATGGGGCAGCCGATTGAGGAAGTTTTAAAAATTACCCGCGAGCAGATTGCAGCCAAATTAGGCGGCATGCCCAAGGAAAAAATTCATTGTTCTGTTTTGGCAGCTGAAGGATTAAAAAAGGCAGTGGCTAATTATCGCGGAGAGAAATTTACAGAAACTCATGAGGAAGAACATGTTGATTCTGAAGAAAAATGCTAAGGATACTAATGTACTAATCTGTTACTAATCTACTAATAATTCTAAATTTACATTTATGAGAGAAGAAGTTCAAAAAATACTTGAGAAAATTAGGCCTTCATTACAGATGGATGGGGGTGATGTTGAGTTGGTTGAGGTTGATGAGAAAAAGGGAATAGTCAAGGTCCGCTTGCAAGGAACTTGCGCTCATTGTCCTATGTCCATGATGACTTTAAAAATGGGGATTGAAGCGGAAATCAAAAAGGAAGTTAAGGGTGTTAAGGAGGTTGTTGCCGTTTAATTCCGAAGGCCGAACTCTGAATTCCGAATCAAATTTTGTAATTTGGCATTCATAATTCATAATTAAAACTTATGCAAAAAATATATTTAGATCATTCCGCGACCACGCCGCTTGATCCGCAAGTTTTAAAAAAAATGCAGCCGTATTTGACTGAAATTTTTGGCAATGCGTCTTCAGTCCATTCATTTGGCCAGGAAGCGCTTAAAGGCGTTGATTGGGCCAGGGAACAATTAAGCAAATTATTTGGCTGTAAATTTAAAGAAGTGATTTTTACTTCTGGTGCAAGTGAAAGCAATAATTTGGCTTTGCGCGGCTTGGTTATGGCCTTCCGAAAGAAAAATGATAAGAAGTACCATATTATTACTTCCAAAATTGAGCATCCGGCTATTTTAGAAACCTGTCAGGCCCTAGAAAAGGAAGGTTTAGTTGAAGTCAGCTATATTGGAGTTAATAAAATGGGGTTGGTTGAGGTTGAGGAGATTAAAAAGGCAATTAAAGATAATACAATTTTGGTTTCAATTATGTACGTTAATAATGAAACAGGCGTGATTGAGCCGATTCGGGAAATTGGGAAAATGATTGAAAGGGAAAATAAAAAAAGAATGCCGAAATCCGAAATCAGAAATCAGAAATCTGGATTTGAAAAAATTTATTTCCATACTGATGCGGTGCAGGCAGTTAATTACTGCAAAATGAATGCAGATTATTTGGGAACGGATTTGATTACAATTTCTGCTCATAAAATTTATGGGCCAAAAGGCGTTGGCGCTTTGTATATTCGCGAAGGGACACCGATTAAGTCAATTACTTTTGGCGGACACCAGGAATATAATATTAGACCAGGGACTTATAATGTTCCAGGGATAGTTGGGTTGGGAGCGGCAGTGGAATTGGTTAATAATGAATCTGCCTCAGCTGATCCTTCGACTATGTTCAGGATGACAGCTTCGGCATTGAAAATAAAAAAATTGCGCGATAAATTGATTAATGGCGTGAAAAAAAATATTCCTGATATTCAAATAAACGGCGACCTGGCCAATCGCGTGCCCAGTAATGCGAACATAAGTTTTTTAAATGCCGAGGGTGAAAGCATGCTTTTGATGCTGGATTTGGAAGGGATTGCAGTTTCCACTGGCTCGGCCTGCGCTTCTGGATCTTTGGAGCCATCGCATGTTTTACGCGCCATGGGGATAAAACCAGAAACTTGTCATGCTTCATTACGTTTTACTTTGGGTAAAGGAACGACTGAAAAGGAAATTGATAAGGTGATTGAAGTATTGCCTAAAATCGTGGAACGGCTGCGCAAAATGTCACCGTTGAATAAATAAAATGCGAATGTCTAATTTTTAAGCAATTTTTAAATTATTTTTTAATGCGAATGCCGCGAATGAGGCCTCAAGATTTGGGGCTTTTATTTTTAAGCTATTTATGCTAAAATATAATAAATTCTACCTTGGTTTTGACATTTGACTTTTGAGTTTTGAATTTTATTTTTTATGTTTTTCTATAACATCTCTAAATTTTTTGAACATCCTTATCGCGAGGATTTATTTGTTAAAATTAATTTTATTTTTAGCTTATTGTTGAATTTGGTTATTTGGTTTATTTTATATTGGAAGCTCCATCCCTTGTCTTATTCTGCAGAAACTAATTACGGCCAGATTTATTTGCATTATAATATTTATTTTGGCATTGATAATATTGGCAGCTGGTACGAAGCATTTATAATTCCCATTTTGGGTTTATTTATTATTTTGTTTAATAATCTTTTGGCTTATATTTTTTATGTTCGCGAAAAATTGCTGAGTTATGTTTTGATTTTTACCCAGAGTTTTTTGCAAATTGTTCTTTTTGCCGCTGCTATTTTTTTAATTTTACTTAATATTTAAATTAGTAGAAAGTTTATAAAGTTTGTAAAGTTAAAAAGATAGTGCTTTATTAACTTTATACTTTTAACTTTAAACTTATATGGACACATTTATTATCATTAAAATTTTCTTTTTGGCTGCCTTGGCCTTTATAGTCACAATTTTGTGGACGCCGCTTTTGACCCATTTTATGTATAAATATAATTGGGGCAAAAAGATCAGAACAGCGGAAAATGCACCCATCATGTCGCAGTTGCACAATCATAAGGCAGGCACGCCAACCATGGGCGGACTTTTGGTTTGGGTGACAACCTTGGTTTTGGCTATCCTTTTTTATTTTTTAGCTCAATGGACTGGCTGGGAGCTTTTTAATAAACTAAATTTTTTAACCCGTTCTCAGACCTTATTGCCCTTAGGGGCTTTGGTAGCTTCAGCTCTGGTGGGTTTATTTGATGATGTTTTAAATATCAGGGGCATTGGACCAAAAGGCGGCGGCTTGCAGCTGCGTTATAAATTGTTAATTTATACTGCCATTGCTTTAATTGGTTCGTTTTGGTTTTTCTTTAAATTGGATTGGGATTTAATGCGCGTGCCATTTGTCGGAGATTTTCAGATTGGCTGGTGGTATATCCCGATTTTTATTTTTATAATTGTGGCTACTTCTTTTTCAGTTAATGAGACAGATGGCTTGGATGGTTTAGCCGGCGGTTTATTAGGCATTAGTTTTGCGGCCTTTGGGGTGATTGCTTTTACCCAGGGTAGGTATGATCTGGCAACATTTTGCGGGGTAATTGTCGGAGCGCTTTTGGCCTTTTTATGGTTCAATATTGGGCCAGCCAGATTTTTTATGGGCGATACTGGCTCAATGAGCTTGGGAGTCACCTTGGGCATTATAGCCATGCTGACTAATTCTATTTTAATTTTGCCCGTGATCGGCTTTTTATTTGTTTTAGAATCTTTATCAGTTATAATTCAGGTTTGTTCTAAGAAAATTTTCAAGCGAAAGGTTTTTCTTTCAGCGCCCATTCATCATCATTTTGAAGCCCTGGGCTGGCCAGAGACAAAAATCGTGATGCGCTTCTGGCTAATTGCCACTGTCATGGCGTTTTTGGGCGTGATTTTGGTTTTGATGGATAAGATTTATTAGGCCTACGAAATTACGAATCTTTTACGAATGTACGAATGGTAAAGAAATTTAATTTTTAATGAAATTTTTCAATTTTAATTAGAACCTACATTTCAGTACAACCTCCCCTGAACCCCTCCTTTTTTAAGGAGGGGAAAGCGCGGAGTATAATTTGTCATCATTGACAGATTTTTTTATTTTTGCTAAGTTGAAGTATCTAGCCGTATGGTTAGATTCCTTGGTGTATGCCAGGGAAAAGTTCTTTCACAGGAGGTTTACTGTATGGTAAACGAAGAAAAAGTGAGGTCAAGTGAGGCAAAGATTATCGGCGGGCCGAATAAGTGGGATTTGATAATCAAATCGCTGGCTGATTCCAATGAGGTATTCTTTGATCTCGAAGACACTCCCAGAGGCACTGCAGTTAGAGTGCAAGTGCAAGGTCTAATTAAACTTGGGATGGACGATGTCAATTGGCTGGTTTTAGGCCGTGTGCTTGGCAACTTCAAAAATTTAGCCAATCTTTTCAATGATCAGTCATATTTGCTAAGAGGAGATTTAACTCCAGTTGAAAAAGGAATGGATGATCCGGTTTACTTTTGGGCTAAGTATGACTGCCAGTCAAGATGCGGTCAAATGCGGATCGCTATAATTAACCCAAATGAAGATTCGCCATGGGACCCGAAATATTTCCCTTTTTAATCTAAAATTAAAACTGCTCGCGGAAGACCGCGAGCTTTTAAATTTAAAAGAGCCCAGTAAGGGGCTCTCTTATCTTGCAGTAAAGATGGTTACTCTTTTCACTTCAGATAAGTATATTTTTTCCAGAGTCGCCTGGATATTTTGAATTGATCCCAGCCAATTTTTATCTGCCTGTGATTCCAGAGCTTTTAAATCAAATATTCTTTCCCAAGATCTTTCCTTGGCCTGCTGGATCAGTTGAATATTCTTGCTTCGCTTATTTTTTGTTTCTTGTTTTTCCCATTCCTCATCTTCTTTCTCAGAAAAGGATAAATAACAATCATTTAATAAATTATGCCAGGTTTCAAAATCAGAAAGCAAAACTCGTTGAGCGGGCACCTGACATTCTATTCTAACTCCCTTTGTTCCTTTGGGCAAATAGGCAGCCCCACGAAGGTCGGGTTTGGGGAAATACCAAGCCCAGATCGGATATTTATCAGGATAATCAGTGATTCTTTTTTTCATTTGATTTAGCATCCAGTCATAAGCCCTGCGAAAATAGCGATCAATGCGCCTGCCATCACTGGAAATAAATCCCTTTTTTTGAAAAATTTTCCAGGCGCTTAATTCATGGATTGTCCAAAGAGTAATTAATTGACCATTAATATAGGGTGCTAGAATTTTATCCAAATCCATTTGCTCCTCCTTTGTTAGGATTTATAATTTTAGCAATATTTCCCAAGCTTGTCAATTAGCCGAACAGTTGTGTATTTTTGGCTAGATCGTGTTATAATATAAATACTTAATTATAAATGAAAAATATGCGCAGAAAAAAATCCAATAAATTTCTAATTTTATTAATTCTTATTTTACTGCTTTTGATAATCGGTTATTTTTTAGTACCGTTTTTAAATTATGGCTGGCTAAAAAAGATTTATAGCCCGATTTGCAATGTGATTAAAACATACCAAGGCGAGCAGTATAGACCGGCATGGTGTTTGGAAAATAATCAAGTGAAAAAAAATGCTCCTACTGAAAAGACGAATATAAATTTAAATTTGAATTCAAATACCAATTCTAACCTTAATACAAATCAAGGAGTAGGCCTGGCCAATCCAGCGGCAGTAAAGTGCATTCAAGATGGCGGTGTATCAGAACCATATAAAACCGAAGGCGGGGAAGCGGCTTTGTGTGTATTTAAAGATAATAGCATTTGCGAAGAATGGGCGTATTTTAGGGGCGAGTGCCAAGTAGGCAAATGTTTCAAAGAGTGCGATCAAGTTGGCACCAGCCAAGAAGGATGGTATAATAGTTGCAGTAAGGAATTGCTTGAATTTAATCAGTGCGGTCAGCCAGCTCCTGTGGGCGCGGCCGTAAAAAATATCACTGTTACTTCTCCTGTTTCAGGACAGCAGTTAAATTCGCCAGTTGAAGTTTCAGGCAGGGCCAAGGTCAGTGATAATAAAGTTAATATCAGAATTAAAAGTCAGTCCGGTAATGCACTTATTAATCTATCAGCACCAGTTAAAAATATAGGCCCAGATGGCTTTGGTGATTTCAAAATTAGTGTAACCTATGAATTTAGCACAACCAAGGAAGGTTCTGTGGAAGTTTATTCTTTGGATCAAAATGGTCTGGAAGTGAATTTGGTAAGTATCCCTGTTAAATTTTAAACTATTATAGTATAATATAATTAGCTTTGCTCTTAAGGGGGCAAAAATAAAAATTAATAAAATAAAACTATGTATTCTGTTCTCACTAATTACGTAGTAGTTTTGGGCTGGATTTTAGCCACAATTGTTGTGCTGGCAGGCGGCATAGCAATCTTGGCCTGGCTTTTGAGAGTTTTTACAGATGAAATTCATGTCTGGAAAGAGATTCGCCGGAAGAATATGGCTGTAGCCGTGATCATTGCTGCCACCATATTGTCTGTCAGTTTGCTGGTTGGTCTAATTTTAAAATAAGCGGATTATTTATTGAAATTCCTCGTCCGAATAAAAGCGGGCGGGGTTTTTAAATTGATTTTAATTGGGAAAATGGTATAATAATTTTAATTGTTTTAATTTATGGATAAATTAAATTTTAAAAATAAAAAAATTACTGTCATGGGTTTGGGCTTGCATGGCGGCGGCTTGGGCGTGACTAAATTTTTAGCCCAAAAAGGCGCGCTTTTAACCGTAACTGACTTGAAAAATGAAAAACAATTAAAATCCTCATTAAATCAATTGCGCGATTTTAAAATTAAATATGTTCTGGGCCAGCATAATTTGTCTGATTTTCGCAATGCCCAGATGATTATCCAAAATCCAGGAGTGCGCAGAGATTCCAAATTTTTACTGGAAGCTAAAAAATATAAGATACCAATTGAGACGGATTTAAGTTTGTTTTTTCAACTTTGTCTCTCAAATAAAATTATCGGCATTACCGGCACTAAAGGCAAAAGCACCACCACCACTTTAATTTATAATATTATTAAAGCCCAGAAAAAAGAGGCTGTCAGGGGCGGCAATATCAGAATCTCGCCTTTGGAATTTCTTAAAAAAATAAAGAGTAAAACGCCGGTAATTTTGGAATTATCTTCTTGGCAGTTGGAAGGCCTGGCTGAAAGAAAAATCAGTCCGCCTTTTGCTGTCATCACTAATGTTTTAGTTGACCATTTAAACACCTATAATAATTTGGCTGATTATAGCCAGGCCAAGTCCTTGATTTTCAAATATCAAAAGCCAGATGATATTATTATTTTAAATAAAGAAAATGCTTTAACTTTAAAAATGGCTAAAAAAGCCAAGTCCAGAGTTTATTTTTTTTCCAAGCAAAAATTAAATAAAAATGAAAGCGGGACTTATATTGAAAAAAATTGGCTACTTTTCCAAACCAAAGGCAAGAAAAAGAAGATACTAAAATTGAGTGAAATCCAGTTGCCAGGTAGTCATAATTTGGAAAATATATTGGCGGCTGTTTGTCTGGTTAAAACCCTTGGCATACCCGATAATATAATTAAAAAAGTTACCAGTCAATTTAGGGGGATTGAAGGTAGATTACAATTGATTAGGGAGCATAAGGGAATAAAATATTATAATGACACTACGGCTACAACTCCAGATGCAGTGATTGCTGCTTTAAATACTTTTGATCAGAAAGTTGTACTTTTGGCCGGAGGCACGGATAAAATGCTGGACTTTAAAGAGCTAGCTAAAATTATTAAAGAAAAAGTCAGAGCCCTGATTTTATTTGAAGGGACAGCAACTGAAAAATTAGTTGCTGAATTGAGAAAGATTAATTTTAACCAGGAAATTGTCTTTGTTGATTCAATGCTGGAAGCATTTAAACAAGCCAAATATATTCTGCAAGAAGGAGATGTTTTTATTTTATCACCAGGTGCTGCCAGTTTTGGTTTGTTCATTAATGAATTTGACAGAGGCGAACAATTTAATAAAATCGTTAAAAATTTAAAATAATGAAATTTTTTGCAAAAACTTGGCATGCGCCTGATTATCCATTTATCATTAGCTTGCTGTTAATTGTAATTTTCGGTCTGATCATGCTTTCCTCGGCCAGTGTTTCGTATGCCTTTGAAAAATTTGGTGACAGTTATTATCTGCTTAAGCACCAGATTATATTTGGCTTACTGCCAGGATTATTATTGTTTGTAATTCTTTCTCTGATTGACTATCGCGTCTGGAAAAAATTTGCTTTTATCTTTTTGATTATTTCAATTTGCCTGCTGGTTTTGGTTTTGATTCCTCAAATTGGCGGTAAATATGGCACGGCCAAAAGCTGGATAGATCTTTTTGGTTTTTCTTTCCAGCCAGCTGAATTAGTTAAACTGACTTTTTTAATTTATCTGGCCACCTGGCTGGAAAATCGCGGCCATAAAAAAATAAAAGATTTTACTGAGGGGACAAAACCGTTTCTGACGGTTTTATGTATTATTATCGTCTTATTGGTATTACAGCCAGATATTGGCACCATGACTATAATTTTTGCTGTTTCTTTGATTGTTTATTTTGTCGGCGGCGGTAAAATTTTACATATTATTGGCATGGCTACGGCTGCACTTTTGGGTATTGTTTTTTTAATTAAAATCGCCCCTTATCGTACGGCTCGTTTTATGGTCTTTCTGCATCCTGAACTTGATCCCCAGGGAATCGGTTATCATATTAATCAGGCCTTTTTGGCTATTGGTTCTGGCGGTTTTTGGGGCCGGGGTTTTGGCATGTCGAGACAGAAATTTCAATATCTGCCGGAAGTGTCTGGTGATTCAATTTTTGCCATCATTGCCGAAGAACTGGGATTTATAATTTGTATTTTATTACTTTTGGCATTTTTATATTTAATGTATCGGGGTTTTAAAATAGCCCAAAGCTCACCTGATACATTTGCTAAACTGCTAGTGATCGGAGTAATTTCCTGGATCATGGTGCAGGCCTTTGTGAATATTGGCGCCATGGTTGGACTGCTGCCCTTAACAGGAGTACCTTTGCCGTTCATAAGTTATGGCGGGACTTCAATGACAGTTTTACTTGCTGCTTGCGGTATAGTGGCAAATATTTCCAGACAGGCGAGGGAATAAGATTTGTCCACCGAAGGCGGATCCGCCTCTGGCGGAAATTCTTAATTAATTTTAAAAATATGAAAGTAATCTTTGCAGGCGGGGGAACAATGGGGTCTGTTTCACCTTTAGTCGGGATTTATGAAGAACTAAAAGAAAAAGACCCTGATTTAAAGGTTCTTTGGCTGGGCACTAAAAGCGGGCCGGAAAAAGAATTTTTAGCAAATTATCAAATTCCATTTAAGATAATTATTTCTGGCAAAGTCAGGCAGTATTTTAGCTTGGCTAATATTTTTACACCGCTGTGGGTTATTCTGGGTTTTATCCAGTCATTATTTATTTTAGCGGCTTTTCGGCCAAAAGTTATTTTAAGCGCCGGGAGTTTTGTGGCCGTGCCGGTTAGTTATGCGGCTTGGTTTTGGGGTATTCCGCGTTTTGTGCATCAGCAGGATTTGGAAATCGGCAAAGCCAATAAAATTATGGCTAAAATGGCCACGGCCATTACAGTGACTTTTAGTGATTCATTATCTCATTTTGACATTAAAAAAACATTTCATATTGGCAATCCGGTCAGAAAAGAGATTTTGAGCGGCAATAGCCCAAGAGGTCTGGAATTTTTTAAGTTAAACCCAAATTTAAAAACAATTTTAATTATGGGTGGAGGAACAGGCGCGCAGATAATTAACCAAATGGTTTTGGAAACAATTAGTCAACTGACTGCCAATTTTCAAGTCATTCATTTAACCGGCAAAGGCAAAGGAATTACGCAGAACTTCTCTGATTATTTTGATCGGGAGACAAATAAGCAAATTAGCGAGCGTTATCGCGCTTATGAATTTTTAAATCAGGAACTTTTTGATGCTTATGCCCTGGCAGATTTGGTTGTTTGCCGTTCTGGTTTTTCAACCTTAACCGAATTGGCTGTTTTGGCCAAGCCAGCGCTGGTGATACCTTTGCCAGGCCATCAGGAATTGAATGCCCAGTATTTTGCCAAGTATAATGCAGTTAAAATTTTAAAACAGGAAAATTTAAATCCCCAGGCGTTTAGCGAAGCGATTTTGTTTCTCATGAATAATCCCGGGGAATTAATCACTCTCTCTCGTAATATTTCACAGCTGATTGATAAAGAGGCAGGGAAAAGGTATGTGGATTTGATTTATAAAGTGGTGGGAAAATAAAAAAACAGCCCTCAGGGCTGTTTTTTTATATTTTAATTTTAATGATTTTATTTTTAAGGTTTTGTGGGGATTTCTTTTTTATTGGAATATAATTTGGCGTGTAGCCCTGATTTTTACCTTCAAATAAAACCAGCATTAGTTTGCCCCGCATTTTTTTAAGAAATTTGTTTTTTTGCTTTTGGGCCAGAGTGTTTAAAATTTTAAAACGCTCTTTTTTTATTTTTTCCGGAACTTGATTTTTAAATTCTGCTGCTTTTGTACCCAAACGCATTGAATATGTAAAGATATGAATTTTTAAAAAATCTATTTTTTTCACAAGATTCAAGGTTTTTTGAAAATCTTGGTTAGTTTCACCGGGGAAGCCGACAATAATGTCAGTGGTGATTGAAGTTAGAGGATTAATTTCACGGGCTTGTTTAACAATTTTTAAATAGTGTTCTGCAGTATAGTGTCGGTTCATTAATTTAAGGATTTTATTTGAGCCGGACTGCAGGGAGAGGTGTAAATGGGGGCAAAGGCGCGGATTTTTTAGCAGAGCTAAAAAATCCGCACTGATTAACCGAGGATCAAGTGAAGAAAAACGAATTCTGGGAATTTTTGTTTTTTTGATAATTTTTTTAATTAAATCAATAAAATTAAATTGGCCTGATTTATAGAGCAAAATATTGACGCCGACTAGTACAATTTCCTTGTAGCCCTGTTTTTCTGTGGCTTGGATTTGTTTAATTATTTTATTGACTGAAATTGATTTGGCTGGTCCGCGAAATTTAGTGATAAGGCAATATGAACAATTGAAATTACAGCCATCCTGGATTTTTATGAGGGCGCGTGTTTTGGAGATTGAAGATTGGTGATTAGAAGTTGGGGATTGGTTAGGAAGTTTTTTTAAAATATATTTTAGAGCATGTTCGCTATTTTTAAAAACCTTGGTTATTTCTGAAATCGGCTTATTTAAACAGCCCATGACAAAAATTTGTGATGAGGGGTTAATTCTTTTTATTTCGCGAATTTTTTGTCTGGTAATTTGTTCCGCGCCCTGGGTAATTGAACAAGCGTTAATAATATGCAGATTGTGGGGTTGATTTTTATTAACAATAAGATAGCCAGCTTTTTGCAGGTTATTTTTTAAATCATGGATTTCCGATTGATTAAGTTTGCAGCCAATTGTGGTTAAAGAAATCCTCATTTTGCTAAAATTAAAAAAATGGAGTAAATTTAAAGTATAATTTATTATAGATAATAAAATAATATATTTCAATATTATGGATGCTATAATTTTGGCCGGCGGTAAAGGCAATCGGATGGAAGATGTTTTGCCTAAACCATTGGTGCGGGTTAAAAACAAGGCGATATTGGCTTATCAGCTGGATTATTTATTAAAATCAAAACAAATTGAAAAAATAATATTATCTTTGGGCTATAAAGCCGATGAGATTATTGATTATGTAAAAATTAATTATCCTGATTATCCCATTGACTATGTCATAGAAACTGAACCTCTGGGCACTGCCGGTGCTTTTAAACAGGCTTTAGGCAAAGTAAATTCTGATTTTATTTTGGGCTTAAATTGCGATGATGTTACCGATATAGATATTGGAAATTTATCTAAATTGGAAGCCAATACAATTTGTGTGGCTCATCCGCAGCTGCCGTTTGGTTTGGTTAAAGAAAATAATGGTTATGCTGAATTTGTGGAAAAGCCGATTCTGGACGATTGGGTCAGCTGCGGCTGGTATATTTTTAATAAAAATGAACTCTGGTCTTTGTTGCCGGAAAAAGGCAGCCTTGAGTATGAGGTTTTTCCAAAAATAAAATTAAAATTATATAAGCATCAGGGATTTTGGCAGCCCTTAAATTCAAAAAAAGATATTTTGGTCTTTGAGTCATTAGATTTGCCTCAGAGTTTATCAACAGGTTAGCTTTATTCTCATTTACAAAGTTTAAAAATTTTTTTAAACTTATATCAGGGCTTATTGAGCCTTTTTAATTTAATGTTATAAAGAAATGACAAATTTAATTCCGCAAAAAATGTTTTTTGTTAAAGGGGTTGGCATACATAAAGATAAGCTGGCTTCCTTTGAGGCAGCTTTAAGAAATGCTGGTATTGAAAAACTAAATTTAGTTTATGTCTCCAGTATTTTTCCGCCCCATTGTAAGATTATTTCCAAAGACGAAGGTGTAAATTTAATAAAACCAGGCCAGGTAACTTTTTGTGTTATGGCAAAAATCGAGACAAATGAGCCGAATCGTTTGGTCTCGGCAGCTATTGGCTTAGCAATCCCCAATAATAATGATATCCATGGCTATTTATCGGAGCATCATGGACACGGTGAGAAGGGAGAAGTAACGGGAGAATATGCTGAGGATTTGGCAGCAACTATGTTAGCCACAACATTGGGCATTGAATTTGATTCAGATAAGGACTGGAATGAAAGAGAACAGATTTATAAAGCCAGCGGCCATATTTTAAAAACAAGTCATATTTGTCAGTCAGCTGAGGGTAATAAGTTGGGTCTTTGGACTACTGTTTTGGCTGCTGCTGTTTTTATTTTAAACAATGAGAGCCAGTAAATGTTAGTAAATATTTTCTAAACTAAAAAAATGGCAATTAAGCCATTTTTTTTATTATTTGACCCGGCAGGGATTTGAACCCTGGACCCTCTGCTTAAAAGGCAGATGCTCTACCGACTGAGCTACCGGGTCGCTTGTAGCGGGGGCCGGACTTGAACCGGCGACCTCCAGGTTATGGGCCTGGCGAGCTGCCAACTGCTCTACCCCGCAACGTTAAACAAAAAATAACCATTTTGTGGTTAATAAAATTATAGCAAAAACAACAAAACTTGTTAAGTATAGTTTAATACATTTTTTAAATTTTGTCAATAAAAAAAGCCGAGGGAATTTTCCCTCAGGCATTTTTAGATTTGAAGATTTTGTTTAACAGCTTACTTTTTAGCTGCCTTGTTCTCTGATAAGTGCCTGGTGAATAATGAGTGACAACTAGAACATACAATACGAGGATGGCAAAAAGAACAAACAAAGAAATGGGGTAGGGCTGAGGCACAAATTTTAGTATGATGCCAAAGGCAATCCCAGCCAACATGCCAATCATTGCCGAGAGTTGATTCTCTTTTCTTTGATCTTCGAATTTTTCTGAGAGCTCAAATTTCGTGATCTTTAAAATGCGGTAAAACCCAACGAAGATCAGAATAGCCATAAAAATAACCAGCAGAATGAGAAGATACATTTCTTCCTCCTTATTTTTTTTAGAACAAACTGTTCTTGAATTAGCATAGCATATTTTCTTTTTTTGTCAAACAAAAAAGGCCGAAATAGATTCGGCCCATTAATTGTGGGAATAGACATCCCGTCCGCAAAAGGGACAGAGATGATCATCTTTTGATTCTTGTCCGAGTCCTGAATATTGCACTTTGTACTCTGCATAATCACAATGCGGATTTAAACAGACATGACAAAAATTATCATAGTAATCAGTTGCGCCATCTTCCGTATGGCAACAAATTATTGTTTTTTTTCCACATTGGGGGCAGGGTTTGTTTAATTTCTGCTGGCGTTGAGGTTTGGGCATGTCGGGTGCTTTTAATATCAGTGCTTTCCCAATAGTTTGTTTTTTAACAACCATTTCAGTTCTCCTTTCTTTTTGGATTTAAAGAACTTGTTACTTGCAAATTAGCTCAATTGTTTTATTTTGTCAAATAGAAAAGGCCGATAAGTATTAACTTACCGGCTTTTTTATTGGGACAGATTATCTGCAACCATGACAGCCTGAGCATTGGCGGCAGATAGCCTGCCATTTGGCACGTAATGGACGCAAGATAAAGTCTAGCCCTTTTTGGCGCTTGTAATAGGGCGTTTGATATTGTCTCACGTTTTCCTCCTTTTAAAAGACTTTTAGAACTAGACGTTCTTATAAATATGATAAATAGATATTCTTAACTTGTCAAAAAAATAAAGGCCGATGTTTCGGCCTTTTTAAATATTTGTTTTAGGATTGGTTATTTTTTTAAATAAACGTCACGTTTGCAAAAAGGGCATAGATGATCGTGATGATATTCTTGCCCGAGGCCAGAAGAATGCCCTTCCCGTTTAACATAATCGCAGTCGGGATTTAAGCAGATGTGGAGAAAGTCATCATAATAATCTGTCAGGCCATTTTCACTATGGCAGCAGATAATAGTTTGTTGGCCACATTTGGGACAAGGTGTGGAAGATTCTTTTTGGTGTTGGAAAGTTGGTATTTTGAGTAATTTTTGAATGATTGCCTCTTTTAAGGTTTGCTTCCTCATTTTTTCCTCCTGGTAAGTTTTTAGAGAACAGCTTGTTCTAAGTTTAAATTAGCGCGTTTTTTATGTTTTGTCAAGGCTTGTTTTTGTTAGAATCTTATGCTAAAATTTTATCATTATGAAAGAATTGCTCAAAAAATTAATACCCAAACCTTTAATTTTAGAATTCCATAAAGCAGAGTCGGTTTTAGCTAATTATCGTTATGGTTTTCCCTCCAATGAATTGATTGTGATTGGCGTGACAGGCACCAATGGCAAGTCAACGACCTGCAACCTGATTGCCAAGATTTTGGAAGAAAGCGGCGCTAAAGTCGGCTTAATGACCACTGTTAATTTTAAAATTGCTGACCAAGAATGGCTAAATGATACGCACATGACCATGCAGGGCAGAGTTACTTTGCAAAAAATGCTGCGGCAAATGGTTAAAGCTGGCTGTCAGTATGCAGTCATAGAAACTTCGTCAGAAGGAATCATGCAGCACAGAAATTGGGGGATTAATTATGATGTGGCTGTCTTTACCAATTTAACGCCAGAGCATATAGAAGCACATGGTTCATTTGAGAATTATAAAAAAACCAAAGGACTTTTATTTGCCAATTTGTTTAAATTTCGTCGCAAGAAAATTAAGGGCCAGCTAATTCCCAAAGTTTCAGTGGTTAACTTAGATGATGAGCACTGGCAGTATTATTTTGATTTTAGCGCTGACAAAAAGTATCTTTATGCCATCAGTCATCAGGGTAAATTGCCGCAAGCAGAAGTGCTTAGGGCAGGCGATATTTCTTTTGATATTAATGGAACATTTTTCAGAGTCGGAACAGAAGATTTTCAGACCAATTTAATAGGCAAGTTTAATATTTATAATTGTCTGGCAGCTATTTGCGTAGCTAAACATTTTGGTTTGAATGTGGTGCAATGCAAACAGGCCTTAGCAAAAGTTTCTGGTGTGCCCGGCAGGATGGAAGCTATTAATGAAGGCCAGAATTTTAATGTTTTAATTGATTATGCGCATGATCCGGCATCTTTTGCCATTATTTTTGAAACAATTAAATTTTTTCCCAAAAAGCGGATTATTCATGTCTTTGGTTCAGCCGGTGGTGTGCGCGATCATGTGAAACGGCCAGTTTTGGGCAAATTATCCGGACAAAATGCTGACATTACTATTTTGACTGATGAGGATTCTTATGATGAGCCGACTGAAAAAATATTAAATGAAATTGCAGACGGCGCGATTGAGGCAGGTAAGGTTGAAAATGAAAATTTGTTTAAAATTCCTGATCGTCGCGAGGCAATTAAATATGCTTGCCAAATGGCACAGCCAGGAGATTTGGTTTTGATTACTGGTAAGGGGACAGAGCAGAGTATAAAATCAAATGGTCAAGAAATGCCGTGGGATGATAGGACGGTAACGAGAGAAGTTTTGAAGGAAATTTTAGGTTAATTCAGAATTTTAAAAAATTTGCCTGACATTGGGTTTTAAGCTATAATAAAGATAATTTAAATTAAACTTAATTTATGGAAGAAAAAGATGTTAAACAAATTAAAGAAATTGTTGATCAGGGTTTTCAAAAAGGATTTCAACAAGAATTTCCTAATGCTTTTAAACAAGCATTTCAAGAAGAATTTGGTCAGATTTGGGACAAAAATATTGCCCCAGCTTTTGAGGATGTGCATAATAAGATAGATGAACTTGGCAAGAAAGTTAATAACTTACCCACAAAATCATATTTGGATGACAAATTAGCTGATTTGGAAGGCGGAGTCATTTCTAAACTTAGAAAAGAAGATGAGAAGGTAAATAGAATAATTTCATTATTGAAAAAGCATAAAGTTGTACCGTCGGCAGAACTGGAAGATTTGGATAATTTACAGATTTTTCCTAAAATTCAGATTTAGAGTTTTTTGATTTAGGTTAAATTATAGTCGTTTTGATAGGCCAGGCTTCGGTTTACATTAAAAGTTTTATGCAAGAGCAAGTTGAATTTCGCCTAGACAGGCGATTTTTTGATTGGTAAATTTACCCACATTGAAGAAGCGATTAGCCAATCGCTTCTTCGTCGGTTATAAAAGGGATAATGCCAATCAAAAAATCGCCGGAATAAAAAATCCTGAACTACGTTGGGTTCAGGATATAAGAGCTGCGGCTATTCGCATTGCAAGCAAGTGCTGGAACTCAACCGTGTTTTAATTTTCAGAATATTTTTTTTGATCCGAACGTAAACTGATAAGGCATACCGCGGCAGCTATTAGGTTGAGCCCTACCAAGATACACACTTGGTAAGCAGGCGATGTAGAGAGCGCAAAGGTGGCCGTGTAAATGATGCAGTTAAGAAAGGTTGCTACCAATATTCCTGGAATCAAATCTTTCATTTTTATACCTCCATTTTGGAATTTGATTTAAGGTTATCAATTTCATGGGGGCGTGTCAAGAATGGCGAAAACGGCTGTATTGGGTACATCGATACGTAGAGACACGGCATGCCGTGTCTCTACCGTCCGGGTGAATGCCGTTTTCGCTGAATAAAAAAAAGAGCCGCGGCTTGCTCGCATTTGCGAGTAGATATCGCGGCTTTTAGATTTAATCTTTGTAAAAGGAAAATATTTCCGATATTGTTACGAATCCAGCAATTACAGCAGATGCAGCATACTGATTATTGGTGGCTAAATAGGTAAGATATGCGGTTAAGAGTATTAAAGCCATGAGAAATAAACCGCGTTCTCTTTGCTTCATCTTGTCCTCCTTTCAATCCTCGGGATAGTAGCAGATATAGGCCACAGGTTCCTCTGCTTCAAAGACAATAGGATCGCCGACTTTGATGTTGCAGGTTGTAATGGCAGGATATACTTTGCCATTGATAGTGAGTTTGTTTTGGATGATGACAATTTCCTCGGGTGCTTTGGCAATGCCAAGGTCATGCTTGCCAGGCAGAACAACGCCAACTGTTGCTTTCTTACCGCTGACAGTAATAAATCCAAGCGATTGGACTTTACCATCAGAGTAAGTATTGTGCGTAATCTCCATTTTTAAAATCCTCCTTGTTTTAGATTTTGTTTTAATTTAAGCGCAGATTATAGATTTTGTCAATGGGCGAAAACGGCTATGAGTATAATGCGGTTAATAACCGCATTGTACGTTGGTGTTTTGCAGACGAAAAGAAACAAGCCGTTTTCGCCCCGAATAAAAAATCCCGAACCAGTGAGTTCGGGATGTGAGTATATGACGCTTTTGATAAAGCATTATTTAATATTCTTAATAATTCTGTCAGTTGCTTTATCAAATAATATATCGAGAGCAAGCATTGCCGTAAATGTCGCGGCTCCTAATGAAAAACTATCTGTGCCAAGTCCTACTAAGCACGCAGTTAATAATGTCATTAATGCATATGCAGTGTCTTTCATTTTTTCTCCTTTCAAGGTTCGTTTGAGATTATATTAGAAATTATCATATTTATTGAAATAAGTCAAGAGTTGGTCAGGCTAAAGCCTAGGCTGGCGAAAAGGGCTAAAATTTGATAGAATATTAATAAGAATTAAGGTGTCTAAGTAAATTAAGCTGGGTAAGCAAGCTATGCAACGATTTATTATTATTCACTATGGGGAAATTGCGTTAAAGGGCGGAAATCGCAGTTTTTTTGAAAATAAGTTAATTGCCAATATTAAACTGGCCCTAAAGGATTTGGGTGAAATTTGGCTTAAACAGGTGGCTGGCAGGATTATTGTTTTAATGGAAGAGAATTATGATTGGGAATTGATTAAAGCCAAACTGCAAAAGGTTTTTGGCATTGAGTATTTTGCTTTGGCCTGGAATTCAACGCAGGATTTGAAACAACTAGAAAAAGATTTATATTCTTTGATAAAAAATAAAAAATTCAAAACTTTTCGTATTACTGCCAGAAGAACTAATAAAGCTTTTCCTTTGGATTCGCAAAAGCTAAGCGGTGAATTGGGTGCCATGGTTGTTAAGAAAATGAAGAAAAAGGTTGACTTGGAAAATTTTGATTTAAATTGTTATGTTGATATTGTGGAAAATTTCGCTTTTATTTATTTTGAAAAAATAGAATGCCGGGGCGGTTTGCCAGTTGGCGTTTCCGATAAATTACTATGTTTAATTTCCGGGGGCATTGATTCGCCGGTCGCAGCCAATTTAATGCAAAAAAGGGGAGCGCCCATTATTTATGTGCATTTTGATTCCTATCCTTCCACGCCCAAAGAAAATCAGGAAAAAGTTAAGGAGTTGGTTAGGGTTTTGAATGAATATCAATTTGAATCCAAATTATATCTTGTTCCTTTTTTGGAAATTCAAAAAGAAATTTTACAAAAAGCACCAGAGGATTATCGCGTGGTTTTTTACAGGCGCATGATGTTGCGTATAGCTAAAAAAATTGCGCAAAAGGAAAATATTTTGGCCTTAGTCACTGGCGAGAGTTTGGGCCAGGTGGCCTCGCAGACAGTGGAAAATATTCGCGCAATTTCTGAAGTCATTGATTTGCCGATTTTAAGGCCGTTGATTGGGTTTAATAAAGAAGAAATTGTTGATCTCGCGCGCGAAATTAAAACTTATGAACTTTCAGCCCAACCATTTGGCGACTGCTGTTCACTTTATGTGCCCAAGCATCCGGTTACCCGCGCGGATTTGAATTTGATTTTAGATACTGAAAGGGACTGGAAGTTTGAAAAAATGTTGGATGAGGCAGTTAATAAAGCGGAAATTTATAACTTTAATTCCGAATTCCGAAAGCCGAAAGCCGAATAATTTCATAATTCGGCCTTTGGAATTCATAATTACAATATTATGTCCGAAGCATATTTTGCTAAAAAAATTAATCAGCGGTCAGATGAAGAAATTATCGCTATTTTGCATTGCCATCCCATTATTTATCTTAAGCAAATTATTATTACTGCTGTTATAATTTTAGGTGCATTTTTTTTAATGTTCGCCCTGCTCAGCCGCGGGCCTATGGGCGTGGCGTTTTTTCTGGCTCTTTTGGTAATCGGCATATTTTACGGAGGCAGAGAGTTTTATCTTTGGTATTTTAAGGCCGCGATTATTACTACCCAGCGTGTAATTGATCTTGACCAAAAGGGCTTTTTTAATAAAACCGTTTCAGAAATTTCTTTTGACAAAATTTTAGATATTTCCTATTCAGTCAAGGGATTTTGGCAGACAATTTTAAAATTAGGCACAATTAGAATTCAGGCAGCGACAGCTGGGTTTTTAATTGAAAATATTAAAGAGGTCGGCAAGGTTAATCAATTATTAGTTGATTTAATCAGAAAAGAGACAGGCAAAAAAATAGAGGTTAAGGAAGTTGAGCAATTAAGTGATAAGCAAAAAGAAAAACTGACCGATGATTTTCTGAATCAGGAAGAATTGGCTCAGTATGCGGATTATAATCTGGCTGAATTAATTGAGGAGTATAAAGAGACATTTGGCGATTTGCCTTTAAAAAAGCTATTGGTTGAAGAATTAGAAAAATCAGATAATAAAAGCAATAAAGATAAGGTAGACGCTTTGGCCAAAACTTTGCAAGTTGATGAACAAAGTGAAGAAGAAATAGCCAATTTCAGGCAGAAAAAACTATAAAACATTTTACAGTTTATAAGGAAAATGATATAATTTTAACATGCAGGAAAGAAGAAAAAATAAAATATTTTTTTCAGATTTGATTTTATCAAAATTTTTTTTGATTTGTTGCTTGGTCATTTTTTTCGTAATTTTATTCGGTTTGGCCAAGGGAACCATAAAAAATCACCAGGTCAATGGCGAGGTCAAGGATTTGGAAGATCAAATCAAGAGTTTATCACGCCAAAATCAAGAATTTAGCCAGCTTATTGAATTTTTAAAATCAGACGCTTATATTGAGCAGGAAGCCAAATTAAAATTAGGCCTGAAAAAAACAGGAGAAAATCTTGTGGTTATACCGCAACCGCCAACCAATACATTAGTCAGTAAAAATGATACAGATAGGGCCACTCCCAATCCTATAAAATGGTGGTCATATTTTTTTAAATAAATTAGCAAGTTACTAATTACATTTAGTTAAAATAAACTATGGAATTTAAAATTTTTAAAAGAGGGAGAAAATTGAAATGGGGGATAAGGATAAGAAATTTTATTTTAGCAACATTGCTAATTATTTTTGTGGTTTTTATTTTATTTATCGGTATCTTAAGCTGGGGAATTTATAAATTAGAGTGGCGCGGGCCATTGATTGAAAAGATTATGATGGCGATTCCTTTGCCAGTGGCTAGGGTCGGGAATAATTATGTTTTTTCCTTGGATTATTATGCTGATTTAAAATCCGCGCGAAAATTTTATGCCAAACAAAAAGAAGGTAATTTACCTAATATACCCAGTGATTCGGAAATAAAAAAGATTATCCTGGAAGACCGTTTAATTGCCAATATTTTAGTTGGACAAATAGCGCAAAAATATAAAATTACAGTCACTGATCAGGAAATCAATGACAAAATGGAGGCCATCATTAAAAATAAAGGCAGCCAACGAGAAGTTGAAATTTTTTTGGCTGATTATTATGGCCTGGATATTTCCGGCTATAAAAAATATTTTATTAAACCAAATTTGCTTTATGATAAAACCAATCAGGCAGTAATTGATGATGAAAATATAAATGGCGCGGCCCAGAAAAAGATTCAGGCGGCCTTAAATGATTTACGCAATAATGAAGATTTTGACACAGTGGCGATGAAGTACACTGAAGAGTCCGATCCTTTAGGTAATAAAATTATAAATGAAAATTTTTTAAGGGGTGAATTGCCCAATGATATTGAGGACGAGCTATATGGCATGAAAGAGGGAACTTACACCGATGTTTTAACCTTGCCTACGGCTTTGGCAATTTTCAAGCTAGATAAAAAAGATGAAAACAAGGGCGTTTTAGGCCTTGGCAAAATAATTGTGAATATTAAAACTTTGAAGGATATTTTGCCAGAAGAAAAACAAAAAACGCAAATAAAAATTTACGTTTATTGATGTGTAAATGACGAGTTTATCCGAAGCCGAAGGAGGGAGTCGAACCCTCGACCTTTGCTTTACGAAAGCATTGCTCTACCAGCCTCAAAGGGGAGCCTTTGGCTCTGAGCTATCATGAGAAGAAATAAGCCGACGGTGGGATTTGAACCCACAACCTACGGTTTACGATACCGTTGCACTACCATTGTGCTACGTCGGCACGACTTAGCGGGATACGGGCCTCCGTCGCTAAAGCTTTGGAGGCCAAGGAATCGGACACGTATTCGGGAGATTCTTAATTGCCTGCCCGCCGTAGCAATTAAATTTTCAGAAGCGATGGACGGGAATCGGACCCGCATTATCTGCTTGGGAAGCAGATGTACTACCACTGTACTACCATCGCATAAAATATTGCGAAGGCGGGGGAAGCTTGCATACTACCACTGTACTAATCCCGCTGGATATAATTTTCAATAACCAACCTTCGTTGGCAAAAGCCAACTTCGGTTGGCGAAGGCCAATAATCAATTTCCAATCAAGGTATGAAAAAAATCTGTAAATTACTTTTTATTTTAGCAGTTTTGGCCTTGCCGGTCAATTTTGTTTTGGCAGCAGATAATCCTTTTACAGGTGAAGTAAATAATCAGCCGGTTTTGAACCAAATTAAATTTGACAATCCCGAGAGTCAGCCCGCGGTCAATCAGAATACTGTTTTAAATAGCCCTGCCGCAAATATTCAAGCTAATGCTAATCTTATCCTTTTAAACACATTAAATTTAAGTTTGGGTAAAGAAGAAGTTTGGGAGGGCAAGAAAACAAAAGCTTTTGACAACAAATTTGTTTTTCAAATTGATGAAAAAGATTTTAAAGCCGACGCCAATTTGGAGCTAAAGGAAATGATGCTGGCGCCCGCTAGCAAAATGGCGCCACCAATTAACTTGCAAATGGCCAGCCGAATTTATCAGTTTGATTTGAAGCCAATAGAAGATGTTAAATTTAAAAAAGATTTTTGGATTTCAATCAAGTATGACCAAAAGGATTACTTTAGGAAAAATCTTTATTACTACGATGAAACTTCAAACCAATGGAAAGGGATTAAGACCATTATCAGCGACGGGGCAAGCAAGCTGATTGCCAAATTTTCACTGCCTTATGCCAAGGTAGCAATTTTGGAGGACTTAAGCATTATGACCGAAGGTACCGCATCTTGGTATAAATACAAGGGCTGCAATTGCGCGGCTTCGCCAGATTACCCCAAGGGTACAAAACTCAAAGTTACCAATCTGGATAATGGCAAAAGCATTGTCGTTAAAGTCAATGATTGGGGTCCTGACCGCAGCATTTTTCCGGATCGGGTGATTGATCTTGATGCAGTCGCTTTTAAAAAGATCGCGCGTAAAGGCGCTGGCCTGTGCCGTGTTAGCGTAGAGCCATATAATGACAGCGTTGTTTCAACTTTAAAGTAAATTTACCTATGATTAATTTTAAAAAAGTAAGTAAAATATTTTATCCCAAATCTGTTGCTCTCAAAGATATTAACCTACACATCAGACCCAAGGAATTTGTTTCCATTGTCGGCCAGAGCGGTGCAGGCAAGAGTACCATGATTAAGCTTTTAACGGCTGAAGAAAAACCAGAGCACGGTCAGATTATAATTGGCGGCTGGGATATCACCAATATTAATCAAAAGGAAATTCCTTTGCTGCGGCGGCAGATCGGCACTGTTTATCAGGATTTTAAATTATTGCCCAAAAAAACAATTTATGAAAATGTGGCCTTTGCCTTGGAAGTTTGCGGTATCAGCTCTCGCAAGATTAAAAATATCATTCCCCAGGTTTTGAAAATAGTGGGCCTGAAAGACAAGTTTGACCGTTATCCGCATCAGCTTTCCGGCGGTGAAATTCAGAGAGCAGCCATTGCTCGGGCGTTGGTGCATCGCCCCAAGATATTGCTGGCTGATGAACCGACTGGCAATTTGGACAGCTTAAACACCAAGGATATTATTGATCTGCTTTTGAAAATAAATGAATTTGGCACCACGGTTATGCTGGTGACTCATAATAAAGATGTAGTTAATAGGATAAAAAAACGTGTGGTTTTAATTGATCAGGGGCAGATTATCAGCGATCAGGAAGAGGGGAAATATGTTTTGTAAAATGACAAATACCAAAACTCAAATAACAAAACAATTTCAAAAATTAAAATAATTAAATTCCAAATGTTAACTTCTACCTTTCGTATTATAAAATTCGCTTTCCAGGATTTTTTTCGGAACTTCTGGCTATCTTTCGTGACCTTGACTATTTTTATTCTGGCTCTTTTTTCCATAAACTTGCTGATTATTTTTAATGTGATAGCCAAAACAGCGATTGCCTCAATTGAAGGAAAAGTTGATATCGCTTTGTATTTTAAGCCAGAGATTAAAGAAGATCAGGTGCAAAATGTCCAGCGTTATTTGCAGAGTTTAATGCAAGTCAAAGCTGTGGAGTATATTTCTAAAGACCAGGCCTTGGAGAACTTTAAAAATAAACATAAAGATAACCAGCAGATTATCGAGTCATTAAATGAGCTTGATAAAAATCCGTTGGGCGCCAGCTTGGTGATTAGCGCTAAAAGCACTAATGATTACCCGATAATTTTGGAAAATTTGTCTGATCCTCAGTATAATAATTTAATTGAGAGCAAGGATTTTGATGATCACAAACAGATTATTGAGCGCATAACAGGTATAACCAAAAGAGTAAGCTATGGTGTTTTTGTGATTGCCCTGATTTTCACTTTTATTTCCATTCTTATTATTTTTAATGCTATCAGAATGGCAATTTATACTCATCGCGAGGAAATTATTGCCATGAAGCTGGTTGGCGCGACAAACTGGTTTGTGCAAGCGCCGTATTTACTGCAGGGGATTATTTTTGCTTTTTTTTCCTTGGTAATTTCAGTGATTATAATTTATCCTTTAGTAGGATTTATTCAGCCCTATTTGGCTTTGATTTTGGAAAGCGATTTTAATCTGGTCAGTTATTTTAATCAGAATTTTGCCATGATTTTTGGCTTGGAATTTTTAGGCGCTATCATTATAAATTTGTTGAGCAGTTATCTGGCGGTTAATCGGTACGTTAAGGTTTAAGGGTGATGTTATATAAAAAATCTTCCAGCCAATGGAAGTTTTTTTATTTAATGAGTAACTGCTGGACGAAAACGGCTGAAATATAAACCTCTAAAGAGGTAATTCCTGTATAGGAGTTAAGGCTTTAGCCTTTTATTTAACAGCCGTTTTCGCCAGAAGATATTGACATTTTTGTGTCAATGTTCTATTTTAAAATCAGGTATTGCATTAATTTCAACAAAGGAGGCAATAATGGGTGAAGATAAAAAAAGAATAAAGGCACAGTATGTTTTCGATTCTGAAGCCCAAAACGAAATAGAAACAATAGTGAAATTAACTCACTCTACCAGTAAGGCTCAGGCAGTGAGAAAGGCAATTCATATTGCGAATGTATTGTTAGCTAGGGTTAAGGAAGGGGAGAGAATTGTGCTTATTGCCAAAGACAACATGCAAAGTGAAATTCTTATTTAAGGAGGAAAGAATGGAAGCAGCGGAAGAAAAGAAATGTATTATTTGCCAAAGAAAAGGGGAGGATTTAGAACAGCTTGTTGAAGACAGAAATTCCTATATTTGTCCAAGCTGCAAGGAGAATTTCCCGGATGAATTTAAAAAAGTCCTAGAACAAAATAAATAGGAAATGAAAAAGGCGACTTAATTGTCGCCTTGTTTTTTTAAAAAACCACCCGACTGGATTTGAACCAATGACCTCAAACCGCTTGAATTCCTATTTGTCCAACTTATGCGCACTCAATCAGACGAGGTCCTCAAGCAGCTTCCCAATAGAAAGTAAAATAGAATTGGGCGGCTTAAGCCGGTGCTCTCACCAATTGAGCTACGGGGGGGATTAATTTATGTTAGCAGGAAAAATTAAAATGTCAAACTTTGTTTTTTTTGTAACATTTTTAAGCTTTATTCGTCATATTAAATGTAAAGATGAGTGGCGCTTGACAATTGTTTAACTTTGTGGTAGAGTAAAATATTGATTAATCAATTTATCTTTAGAAATTATAATAAAAAATTAATATGGTAAACATGCATGAAAATTATATTACTAACAGAGTAATGCCCATTTTGGGCAGTGCTTGGGTTAGTGCTGGCCAAGGTAGTTTTTATGACATGTTTAAGATTATAGATTATAGACTTTAAGATTATTAATTGATTTAATAAAAACTCTCTTGGCCAGATCAGGTTTAGAGAGTTTTTATATTAACCTGATCTGAGAAACGTACCTTGAAAGGAGTGAATAAAGTGAAAGATGCAGAAGTAGATCGGAAAATAGCTGCAAACTGGAAAGAGTATTTGCAGGAGACCAAAGACATGCGCAACATGATTTCTTGGGTCTGGCAGGAATTAATCAATGACACTGGTAAAAAATATGCCAAAAAGATGTTTGTCGTGCAGGTTTTAAGTTGCGCCATTAGCGTGGCTGGTCCTTGGACATTAAGCTTTGTCTTTAATGGCTTAAATCCCAAACAGCCGCAAATGAATTTGGTAATAATCGGACTGGCCTTATTTTCACTGACAATTGTTTTAAGCCAGCTGGTCCAATACTTAAGCATGCGTTATCGGGAATATCTTTTTGGCGAAAATGCCGGCCAGCTTGATAAGCGCACCACTGAACTTTTTTTTGAAAAATCCTTGGGTCAGCATATTGACGAGAATAATCTGCTTAACGAAGCCAATATCAATAAAGGCTTTGAAAGAACTTTTCAGCTGCAAGCCATGCTGCTTTTTGAAGGCGTGGAAGCCATTTTAATGTTGCTTTTGCCTTTTGCAGCCTTATGGATTTTAAGCTGGGAAGTTGGTTTATTTGTCTGCTTGATGTTGGTAATTCACTTGGCTTGGACTGTATTTTTAAATCAAAGAGTTTTGCAGATTTGTATACCCATAGATAAAAAGTGGCGCGAGCTTCGTCGTTATCGTTTGGAAAGGATTGCCCAAATTGAAAAAGTAAAAAATTTCCACAAAGAAGACGAAGAAATTGCTACGCTGGGTAAAAAATTTGCAGAGGTAATTGAACCAGACCGGAAATTCTGGCTCTGGTACATTTCTCAAGCCATTCTGCGAGGCTATGTGGTCTATGCAGTCCTAATTTGCATTGTTGCCTACGGAGCTTGGCAGGTTTGGCAGGGTGTTTTAGCTTTAGGTCTGCTTTATCCAATCTATGGCTGGAGCAAGCAGATCGCTGACAATTTATGGCGGATTGGGCATATTGAACATCAGATAAATTTCATCACGCCCTCAATCCTGTCCATGAAAGAAGCTTTAACAATGCCTGTGGGTTTAGTTCACGCTAAGGAGCCGAAATATCTAAACCCGAGGGATCAAGTTAAAGTAGAATTTGAAAATGTAGGCTATTCCTATCCAGCTCAGAAATTTGTAGATACAGAACGCAAAGATATCATGCCAGTGATTAAGCATGTTTCCTTAACCATTATGCCTGGTGACAAAATAGCCTTTATCGGTTCCAGCGGTGTAGGCAAAACAACGATTATGCGTTTGCTTTTACGCTACATGGATCCGACTGAAGGGGCAATAAAAATCAATGGCATTGATTTACGCGATCTGGATCTTGGTTCCTGGCTGTCAATGGTCGGCTATGTGCCTCAACAGGCGCAGATTATGGATGGTACTATCCAGTACAATATGCTTTACGGCCTACCTGAAGAAGACAAAATTCAGATTACGGATGACCATCTCTGGAACATGATGCGCCTTTTGCAAGTTGATTTTGGCGAAAGATTAACTCATGGTTTGGATACCTTGGTAGGCAGAAACGGTATTAAGCTTTCCGGCGGACAAGCGCAAAGATTGGGTATTGGCTGTGCTGTCATGAAAGACCCGAAATTCATGATTATAGACGAAGCCACCAGCTCACTTGATTCAACAACGGAAAAATTAGTTCAAGATGGACTGGAAAAGGTTTTAACCAAAGACAGGGGAGCTCTGATCGTGACTCATCGCTTAAGCACGGTGCGTCGTATCTGCAATCGTTTTGTCTTAATTGACAGTAATGGCGATACGAGCGGTAAAATTGTAGCCATGGCTAATAGTTTTGAAGAACTGGCAGCCAAAGCACCGGCTTTCCGTTCCTTAGCCAAAGATCAGGGGATTGAATTATAAAATCAAAAAGGCGTTTCGCATTGCGGAACGCCTTCTTTTTTTAACAATAGAAGTTATTTATTTTTTTTTAAAATAAGCGCGCTTAGAATAAGGGCAATGGTGAAGAAGATCGCGCCGTAAAAGCATGGGGTTAAAAAAGGATTAACCAAACCGACAACACAGCCGGTGATGCAGCTGCGCTTATTCAGCCAATTTATAAGTTCATAAATAAAGTTTCCCCAGGCAAAAATTGTGCCTGCGAGCAGAATGATAAATTGAGCAAGAATGATTTTTTTCATAAGTTTAGGTTTAATAACTGAACACTTTGATCTAGTGCCAGTCACATAAGTAATTTTAGGACTTTTTTGAGCATCTGTACAGGAAGATTTTTTAGACCATTTGGGAGTGAATGGATAATTCTACTCTATAAGCACCTCTGCCTTTGACATCTTGTCTTTCTCTAATCGAATGAAGAGCGCAGTTACAGCTCCAATTAAAAGAAATATACTACCGGTAATGAACACAGTGCCGTAAGAAGCGATCTGAGCTTTAAGCGTCATAAGACCAATGCCAAGCTTATAATCTAATGGATTAGTTGTATGAATAGTGCTTTGCTGGGCAATAGCCAGAATTTTGTTTTCAGTTGTTTTTTGCAGAATAGTACCGAAGACCGCAATCCCAAACGCGCCAGCAATGTTTCTGGCAAGAGCGAGGATGGATGAAGCGATGCCGACTTCATTTGTAGGAACTACCGAAGCAATAATGTTGGTGCGCTGAGCCATCCCGAATCCCAAACCGAATGCCATAATAGAGAGAGGAATTATGATATCGAGCGGTCCTGAACGCGGATCAAGACCTGAAAACAGGTAAAGTCCGAGAGCGGCCACGAATGTGCTTATGGCAATAATATATCGAGGTTCTACTTTTCCAGTCAAACTTCCTCCTATAGGAGAAGCGATCATCATCATAAGCGCCATCGGCATAAAAAGATATCCGGTTTGGGTCGCGTCAAGTCCTAAAAATGTTTGCGCAAACACCGGGATTAGAAAAACGCTACCCATCATACCCATAAATACGATAAAGTTGTTGCCAAGCGTATTAACGAATGCTGGTATCTTGAAAAATTTGAAGTCAACAATCGGTTCTGGATGACGTTTTTCAATAGTAATGAAAATAGAAGTAAAAATTAAAATTGCGGCATAGGATGTCATACTGTTTAAAGAGAGCCAACCCCAGTCCATGCCTTTATCAAGCACAAGAACAAGGGCAGAGAGCGCACCGCCAAGCGTGATTGCTCCCCACCAATCAAAAACAGCCGTCTTTTTTTCCGAGACGGATTCTTTGATGTATTTTAAGGCCATGAGAAGGCCAATAATACCGACAGGGAGATTAATGAGAAAAACCGATCGCCAGCCAAAATTATCAATAAGCGGTCCGCCAATTAAAGGTCCGAAAACTGCTGCCGCTGCAAAAGAGGCCGACCAAAGCCCCAAGGCCTGCGCACGTTCTTTGCCTTCTTTAAAGGTGACTGCCAAAATAGCCATTGCGGTAGGATAATCAGCTGAACCGGCGATTGCCTGTATAATGCGGAACACAATCATTGAACTCAGGTTCCAGGAAAGACCGGCCAGTACGGAACCGATGATGAATACGACAAAGCCGATGATATAAACTTTTTTGCGTCCGATAGTGTCCCCGAGTTTTCCCCAGACAGGAACAAAAACCGCGTTGGCGAGAATATATGCGGTTGCGATCCAGCCGGCTGCGCTCACCGTAATACCGAAGTTATTAATAAGCTTGGGAAGTGCGAGATTTACGATTGTTTGATCTAATCTGCCTAAAAATGTGCCGATAATGACAGTCAGAAGAACTATCCATTGTAGTTTATCTTTTTGTGGCGTAGTTATGGTTTCTGTCATAATGTTTGTTATTTGTAGATAGATAATTTCGCTGACATCCCATTTTTTAATTCCGGATAAGCATTATGGTTAAATCTCACTTTCACGTCAAATGATTGCGTGGCTCGCTTATCAGAAATATTAAAAACCACGTCCGTGGCGTGCGAAGTTGAGCTAACCTCATCAACAACACCTTGATATTTTTTAGAACCAAATGCATCAACAGTAAAATTCGCTAATTGCCCGACATGAACATTTTTTAAACCCTTATTCTCATCAAGCGTGCCTACAACGCGCAATTCCGAAGGTTCAATCATACTCACTACTGCCTGCCCGGCGCTAAATACCTTGCCTATATTGTTGTTTACGGTAATAATCTGGCCGGCTGTTTCGGTTTTTAAAAGCTGGTCGCCAACTTTTGCGACAACCATATTAGATTGCACATTATCGCCTTCACTGACATAAATCTCTTCCAGTATGCCTGACGTCGCCGGAGACAAATCTATAACGGGAGCGGAAATTTGGGATTTATCAATAGAAATTCTGGTGCTTGCAACCCGATAATAAATAAAACCAATAGCAATCAGCGCAAAAATTAAAACAATGCCGGCGCTTTGGATCCATTTATTCTGAAAAATCTTCTTCTCAATTACACTTGCCTCTTTTTCAATTTTTTTAATCTCTTTCTCCATGCCTTTTTCCACTGTCTCAAGGGTTTTTTCAATTTTTTTTTCAACATTGATTAAAGAATTATCCATAAATTTAAAGTTATTAATTTATTATTTGCCTAAATCAATGACTTTTTCGCTATCTTGCAGTCCAGAAATTATTTCAGTATAACCGGATAAATCAGTCACTCCTGTCTGCACTGCTTTTTCCTCAATTTGGCCGTTGGCGTTTTGCGTTAAAACAAATTTCTTATCATCTGCGGTAAAAATTGCGCTGTTTGGCACTATTAAAACATCGCTGTGCTTCTCATTGGCGATAGTGATATTTGCGGCCATATTATTTTTAATTCTTTCGTCATCTTGTGCAAATTGCAAAGTTACTTTATAAGTCTTGGCGTTGCCAGTCATTGTCGCAGACGGATCAATGTTAATCACGTGAGCGCTAAACTTGTCAGTCAAACCATAAGAATCAAGCGTAATGATGGCTTCATCACCCACTTTTACTTTTGACAAATCAGCCTCCGATAAATATGTTTCAATTTCAAATTTTTGTTGGGAAATAATTGATATCAAAGGCGCACTGGGGGTAATAAATTCGCCGGTCTTTGCGTTCACAGCCGTAATAATTCCATCTATCGGAGAAATAATATAGCCGTTTGATGAATTATTTTGCGCATTCTGTAGCTGGGCTAAAGCCGAATCAATTTGGGCACTAGCCAAAGCCAAATCTTCTTGTCGTGCTGGCGTTTGCTTCAAGGTTAATGCTGCTTGTGCTTGTTGGATTGCGGCACTAGAAGCGTCAACTGCGGCTTGCGCAGCCGTTAACGCCTGATCCCTGTTTTGAATGGCAGCATTGTAAGCATTGCTATTAGCCACATAAACATAACCCAATGAATTAGGGATGCTAATTGTCCATGAGTCATTTGTATTCAACTGAACATCTGGAAACTGTATATACAAACCGCGTGTGCCCAAAGGTCTGGGCACATTATCAGCTATGCCATCAGCCATTTCTAAGCCCGTAACTGAAAAATGTATGCCACTGCCGATAGTCCCATAAAGTTGTATTTTATATTGACCTTGCTCATCACTATTGTAAGAACCAGAAATCAAAGGTATAACCAGAGTACCTGGATTTATGGGAACTGCAGTCAGGTTTGCATTAAGCATATTGTGATAGGCATTTTGGACCAAAACATCTTGCTGAGTTTTAATAGACTCTAAATTTTTTTTAGCGTTATCATAATTGGTTTGAGCGCTGGCTAAAGTTGCCTTAGCTACTTCAATTTCCGGATTAGTAGCGCCATTTAAAACTTTATTGTAATTGGCTCTGGCTGCCTCAACCGTTGCCTGCATCTGTCTGACAGCTGCATTAGCGTCTTTATTATCTAATTTTGCCAAAACACTGCCCTTTTTAACCTTAGACCCAACCGTGACTAAAACAGAAGCCACATTGCCGCTTTTCTGAAATGATAAAGTCAAATCCTGCGCCGCTTTGACTGTGCCGTTTAATTGCACGGCCTGAGTTATATCGGACTTTTTAGCCTCAATAAAATTGTAATTGGGTTTTTTCTCCAAATAAAAATTAATTATTATTGTTAACGTTAAAATAACAAGAAATCCGGCAACAATTAAAAGAATTTGTTTTAATGAAAAATTTTTTATAAATTTCATAATTTCTTATTAATTATTTTTTATCATTTTATGCAATAAACTAAAAAGCTTATTTTGCTCTTCAATTGTTAAATTAGATAATAATTTTTTCGCAATTTTTTTCCTATATTCTTTTGTTTTGGCCAGAATATCACGTCCTTTTTTTGTTAAAACCAGATGGGTGAACCTATGATCTTTTTTATCCTGACATCGCCCTAAAAAGCCCTGCTCTTCCAAATTATCAATCAAAACCGTAACTGATGGCGGCTTAATCCCTAAAAAGTCAGCCAATTCTTTCATCGCAGCTTGCTTTTTATTGAAAATGTAAATTAAAATTTCCAATTGGGATACGGACAAATTAATCATTTCTGTGGGGCGGTATTGGTTGCGGAATGCCCTCATGACATTTAAAAAATTGGGAATGAATTTTTCGTGAGGAACTTTTGCATTTGACATAAAATAAAATTAAAAAATTAGTTAGATTATCTAATTAAATTAACTAACTATAATATATCGTATGCTTTACAATTAGTCAAGCACTTAAAGAATATGTTTTTAAAAAGATACAAAAAATCGCCTAGTTGGCGATTTTTTAATTTACAGCATAACTCGGGGACAGGGATTCGCCCAGTCCCGCGATGCGGGGTTGGGCGGCCCACACCTTACATGGTGCGGGCCGAACCATAATTACTGAAGATTTGTGCGCAAATTCGGACAGATTTTAGGTCTAAATACGGATAGGGCTGCCTGCGCCCGCACCCGCAGGCAGCCGCCTTTTTAGCGATTTCAAGTTTTTCTGCGGCCGATAGGCCGTTCCGAGCTACGCTCGGTTGGCGGCAAATTCTTTTTATTTTTTAGCGCCAGCGTCGCTGGCGCGCCGCCATTTATTTTTCTATTTCTAAAAGTAATAATTCAACCAACTCCAAAAAATCTTTCCTATATAATTCTTTTCGCTCAGAATCATCGCAAATCTTTTTAATTTCCGCACTTTCGATTTCCGCTTTTACTTTTTCCAATTTTTCTTTTCTAACTCTTTTTACTATTGATTTTCTTTTTGCCTCTGTAAAACTTTCCCATTTTTTAGACTCATCATCCGACAAATTATCTTTATATAAGGTAAGTGTCTGCCAAAAGTGGAAGAATTTTAGAATAATTTGAATAGTTTCCTCTTTTTTAGCTTGGTTCGTAATTATACCTTCTGCTTTCTCATCCTCCGTAAAAATCCTTGTCACAATTACTTGCCTAGAGCTTTTACCGTTGTCATTAGTCGCTTCAACCATAATCTGATTTTTTTCAATTGGATAATCAGCTAACTGGGCCTCGTATGTAAAAGAACCGTTTTCTGCATTTACTTTTTCATTATTTATTTTTATCTCTGAATTTTGAGGATTAACATTGCCTTTAATCGTTACGGCTTTTGCCTGCACAGAAAAATTTTCTTTCGGTTCAATGATCGTTATATTTGGCTTAGGCCAAAAAAAGTTTAGTACTGAGCAAAGAGAACTATTAATGTGCCTAAGAAGTAAAGTGGTGTTGAAAAATAAGGTGGTGGGGTTAGAGTAAAAAAATAACCGTCGATTAATTCGATGGTTATTTTTTAAGTATACAGATTTATTTATTCTCTCTTATCAATATATTTATTGGATATTTCTGCATCTACATTTTTACTATTTTCTTCAACCTCTAAATTTAATATAATTTCGCCACTAATTTTATCCACATCTTCTCCCGTTATCATTCCTCTTACAATTTTACCGCTATTTAATGTGATTTTAATTTTATCTCCGATATTAAATTTACCCATATTTTTATTTTCTAGTTGATTAATTTTTTTTAGTTTATGTTATACGGTTTACAATAACATCTCCATATATTCAGCATTATATCCGCCAACCCAATTTTCTATAATCCTTTTCGTTTCAAATCCCATTAGCTTTAAAACAGCATTTAACTTTACATTAATGCCATGCAGGCAAAGCTTATCGTAACCCGTCTTTTTGGCCTGTTCTTTTAACAATGAGAGTATCTTAATATAATTTTCTCTTCCTATTCTGCCAGCTATTGACTCAAGATACAACGTCCTTTCGTCAGGATTGAATCCCTCATCTTTTAAACCGACTAATTCAAAATCATCTCTAGCTTCAACTGCTGGCTTTGAACTTAAATATCCAACTAAATTACCGTGATCATCCCTGAAAATCATTTGTACGCCTTCAGTATTCTGTAAGCTATCTAATATATCCTCAATAGGGGAAACTGCTTCAGCTAATCCTGCATTACTGAATTTTTCTCTCTCTATAACCTCTAATGTTTGCAAATCGTCTTGACTAGCTATTTCACTACCGCCTCTCATTATCTCTCCTAATAATTTCCTTGTATACTCATGTTCTTTATCCTGGCCTGTCTCTATATTAAATACTGATATATAGCCATTCTTAATAGATTTTTCTTTTTGCTCTTCGGATTTCCCGCCTAATATATTTTCTGCAACCGAATATGGGTTTGTTTGGTTCTTAGCCTCTAAGAAATATTCCTCACCCCACAAATAACCGCCTAATTTTTTAATTGCTTTAACATCAGCTGACTTCATATTATCAGTATTAATATCATTCGTGCCAACTTCGCCCAATACAATTTTATTTATACCGCACTGTTGTGCATATAATTTCATATATTGAAATACATTTTCCTTAATCAGTTCATTCCCTGGCTTGCCAATGCCGTAGCGATTATTGACTTCAAAATTGTCCATTACCATTACCGGCTTGCCATGCCTATCTTTTGATACAAAAACCCAAGTCTGTGCAGCTGGCTTATTGTCGGGGCCTAACACTTCAATGACCTGTATGCCCAAATCTACCAAATACTGCTGTATTGTTTCTGGATGCAGAGTAGTTAATCCACCCTCTGCTGGTGTCTCTTTTACTCCTACTGCTATGCAACAATGGGTATAATTACCCTGAAAAAAATCTTTTCTAGGATCTCTTAACCATTTCCTAACTTTAAATGTTTCTTTAGCTAAATTCGTTTCTTTCGGCGCTTTTTGCGTATCTATCAATAATTGCAATGACTCACGCAAATGTGCATAAATTTCCTGCAATTCGGGTGGTAAAATAAGCTCTTTACCCTCTTTTTTAGATTTAATAATTAAATACTCCAAAGTCTTTTTATAATTGGCTAAATATTTTTCTTCTAATTCTTCAACCTTTTCTACGTTTTTTATTTGCTGACTAATTTGTTTTTTCGCTTTATTTATTTCTGATAAATCTTTAACTAAAGCATTATTTAAACCTGACAATTCTTTGAATTTTTCCATTTTATTCTGAAAATCTTTGAGTCTTTGCCTTACTAGTTTATATACTTCCAATAATGGCTCGCCCTTTGTTTCATGAACTAAATCAAATGATATTTCTTGACTGAATCCTAGCCAGGATGACCAAGCAATGCCTATTTTTTCGAAATCCTTTTTAACCTTTTCATTGTGTATGGCAACATCACGCCCGATTATATTTTCCTGATTCGTATCGGTCAAAAATTCCTCATAGTTACCTTCAAAGCATGACCTTAATATCTCCTGGTATAATTCCAATTGCCCTTTCCCATATTTCTCTTCATCTTCCCAATCATCTGTTCTTACTCCTTGCGCTATCATTTGGGCATTGCTAACCAAGTGAGGCAATTTTTCTAAATCCCATGCTGCAAGATCTTGGACTTCTACGTTGGTCTCGGCTATACCAATTCTTTTTGCTACTATCTTTAATAATTCTTTATTTAATATTTTTTGCAGTTCAGCGTAATTCTGTTTTGAGCTTTCATATCTAGTAAAATATTTATCCACTATATTCTCAAAATCTACTTCGGCATCTAAGGATTTATATCCAGAAGCCGTTTCTAATAGCACCCCTAACTCTATGCCATGAATCTGTTTTTTCGCATCTTTACCAATTAACTGTTTTATATTTTTACTTAATCTGTTATCTTCTATTGCTTTCATATACAAATTTAAAGCTGCCTCGGTTTTGAGCAGGCTCTGGCTAAGTAAATTAAACATCAAATCCTTGCTTATTTCTTCATCAATTAAAGATAAATCTGCAATTTTCATGGCATTTTCCTCTAGCCAGAAGTTAACGTCTTTGACTTTATTTTGCTCCAATTCCTGACCACTATTCATTTTCTCGCTAAATTTTTCCAAATTATCAAAGTATTGTGTGGATTTCTTAATTATGCTAAATAAATTTTTCTCTCCTGTCTTAAAATATAACCCTATGCTATACATGAGGAATTGACTTTTAGCTCCTGAATATTTTTGAGCCTCAAATAGGCTATTTAGCTGATTATAATAATTTAAATCTAAACGTTTAAATAATTCACCTAAACTTTCAGCCGTTTCCCTGATAACAAAGTGGTTTACATCCGCGAACCCTATTTTATATAATTTTAATAGCTGATTGATATCGATTTTTTTATTAGCTGCCAATTCTTTTAAACTTTCGGCAATTTCAAGTCTAACAAAAGAATCCTCATTTTCAAATCCCTGCTTATATAAATTTAATAACTCCTCCGTATCAATTCTCCCAGTTGCAGCTATACCGCCCAGACTTCTCGCGGTCTTATGCATTATGCTGCTGTTTTCATTTGTAATACCTTGTTCGTAAAGCTCTAAAATTTTAGCATTATCTATCTCCTTACTTGCAGCTATGCCACCCAAACTCTCCGCTGTCCCTTGCTTTACATAGTCATCTTCATGGCTTAATCCTTGTTTATATAAACTTAAAATCTGATTAATATCTATATTTTTATTCAGCGCCAAACCACCTATACTTTTAGCTGTCTTCTCCATTGTATACTTATCCTTATTTTTTAATCCCTTATGATATAATTTTAAAAAATTATCGAAGTCCATTTTTTTATTTGCTGCTAAAACAGCTAGACTTTCAGCAATACTACGACTAAGAATATAATGGTCACTTTCTAATCCTTGACTATGTAATTCTACCAACTGATCAAAATCTATTTTTTTATTTGCTGCTAGACCACTTATGCTTTGCGCTCCACCCCATATGATCTCTCTGTCTTTACTATTCAAATTTTGTTTATATGATTCTAATATGTAATTAGGATCTATTCTCTCATCAGCTGCTATTCCCTTTAAACCCGCCGCCGTACCAAGCCTTACAGAGTCATCTTTACTAGCTAAACCTTGTTTATATAAATCTAGAACGAAATTGATATCTATATTTTTGTTTGCGACTAACCCAACTAATAGCTCCCTTACCATTGCTTCTCTGATGGAGTGATCTTTTTCATCAGCTAACCCCTGTTTATATAATTCTAATATTTGTTTAATGTCTATTTTTTCGTTGGCAGCTAATTCTGCAAAACTTTGCGCTACACCCCAGACAACGCGCTGATTTTTATTGGCAAGGCCCTGTTTATATAATTCTATTAACTGCTTGGTGTCTATTTTCTCATTTGCTGCTAAACCAGCTAAACTTCTAGCCGTGGAATGTTTGACGTCATCGTCCTTATGAACCAATCCTTGTTTATACCATTGTATTACCATAATTGAATTATACAAATCTATTTTTTCTTGGTTGGAAATGTTTTCTAGGTTTGCTATTAATTTATTTTCCTTTTCTGATAATTCTTGCTTGGCATATTTCTGTTTATTATATGCTAAGATCTTTAACCACAATAATTGTATTTGGTGAGAAGGCTCTTTCAAACGTAAATTTAATTCTTTTAGTAATTCTAAAGATTCTTTATTTAACTGGCTAAAGTCAGCATTTGGGAATTTAACTGCTAAATCTGCTGGAATATAGTTTCCCAGTTCTTTACGGGCCTGCTTATGTTCAGGAGTATAGACCTCTGGAGTATTTCTCATAATATTTATTTTAGATAATACCGACAAAAATTAGAGGTATTTAGACCACTCGGGTCTCTCGATAAAAAAGTCTTGTCACGTCAGTCGCGACTGACGTGACTTGTGGCTGAACGCTTTAATCTAGCTCTTTCAAGCTTTCCTTAATTCTTCTTCGCAGAGGTATCCAGATCGAACCGCTTTTTTTAACCGCCATTTCTCGCTTATGGGCGGCTTTTGAACTTAAATACGCTTCATAATAAACTAGCTTAAATGGCGCATATGGTTTAGAAGAGTCAACTTCTTTATTATTATGTTGCTGTAATCTTCTTGTTAGGCCATTTGTTGACCCTTTATAAAACCACTCGAGGTTTATTTGGCTTTGCAGTACATAAAAATACCACATAAAAAAATTTAGACTGAGGTTGTCGCGAATAACAGAACCAACGCTAGGCTGGTCCTGTCGCTCGCGAGCGACAGGACTGGGGAGATAGGATTCGAACCTATGAATGGCGGCTCCAAAGGCCGCTGCCTTACCACTTGGCGACTCCCCAAAATTTGGTAATTAGTAATTGGTAATTAGTAATTAGGGATTGGAAAATATTATTGAAATAAAAAATAACTGAATCAGTTTTTCTTATTATATCGTAAAATTTATCTAAAGTCAAGGGAAAAATAAGAGATTTTTGGCGAATAAGTTTTGACATTTTGAAAATTTTGTATTATAGTTATAGTTATATTATTAAATTTTTTATGGAGAATTTATCTGACGTACAATTAATTGAAGAATATTTGCAGGGCAAAGAGGAATCTCTAAGGGATTTGTTTTCTCGTTATTTAAAGCCAATTTACACTTTTATTTTTAGATATATTAATGATGGTAATGAGACGCAAGATTTAACCCAGGAAGTTTTTATCAGAGTTTGGAAAAATTTGAAAAAATTTGACAGGCGAAAAAATTTTAAACCCTGGATTTTCAAGATTGCAAAAAATATTGCCATTGATTTTCTGCGCCATAAAAAGAATATACCTTTTTCTAATTTTGAAAATGATCAGGAAAATTCGCTGGCTGAAACAATTAGTGATCCGGCTCCTTTGCCCTCGGAACTTTTTGCTGATCAAGAAATAAAACTAAAACTTGAAGCGGCCTTGCAGAAATTAGCGCCTCAATACCGCCTGGTTTTAATGATGTATTATAATGATCAGAATAATTTCAGAGAAATTGCGGAAATTTTAAACGAATCACTGAATACAATAAAAAGCCGTCAGCGGCGGGCGATTATAGACCTAAGAAAATTATTAATTGAATAAATGCACCAAAATCAAGTCCCCTTACGTATTAATAAGTAGGGGAAGTTTATTTTATTAAATATGTTTAAAAAATATGCAGGACTATGAAAAATTATTCAGTTTTTTGAATAATCCCAAATTACCAGAAAATCTGCTGGATAAAATAATGCAGCGTATAGCTGAAGAGAAAAAACTTAATGTGTTAAGAAAAAAATTAATGATTTTTTCTTTGGGTACTGCATTTTCAGCAGCAGCTTTGGTCTTTGCTTTTTTTATGCTCAAGACAGATCTGGCTCAGTCAGATTTCTTATCTTTTTTTTCCTTAATATTTTCTGATTTTGGGGTCTTAAGAATGTACTGGCAGAATTTTGCCATGTCCTTGATGGAGTCCTTGCCAGTCCTTAGTTTATCTTTTGTCTTATTTACTGTTTTGCTGCTACTTGAGTCCTTAAAGCTTTTAATTAATAATATAAATAATTTTTTTAAAGAAAAGCAAATTTTAGCTAAAATTTAATTTGTTAATTTTAAATTTATGGATTTCAATAAAATTTTTCAAACAAAATCTTTTAGAATTTTCATACTAGTGATTGGCTGTATAATTGTTGCTTTATTAATTTTCAGATTGGGTATCTATGTCGGCTATAAAAAAGCCAATTTTACTTATGGCTGGGGCGAAAATTATCATCGCAATTTCGGCGGACCACAAGGTGGGTTTTTCGGTGATTTTAATAATAGAGAATATATGGATGCCCATGGTGTTTCCGGCCAGATTATTAAAATTGACGGCTCAACTTTGATTATCAAGGGCAGGGATAATACTGAAAAAAATGTTCAGGTTAATGAAGATACCATGATCAGAAGCTTAAACAATACCATTAAAGTCACTGATTTAAAGGTCAATGATTTCATTATCATTATAGGTGAAGCTAATAACGCAGGGCAGATTGTGGCTAAATTCATCAGGGTTATGCCTGCTCCGCCAAATCCTCCGGCAACTTCTTTGCCTCCGGTCAAGCCATTTTAAATAATAAGATAATTTTATAATTTTTTAATTATAATATATGAAAGAATTTTTTCTAAAATATAAAAAATGGATTATCGTTGCTTTGATAATTTTAGTAGCGATTGGGGGATATTTTTTGTATGTCAATATAACCAGCAACAAGGGACCGATCCAATACCAAACCCAAAAAGTTCAAAAAACAACTATCAGTGTTTCAGTAACTGGCACTGGTCAAGTGGCAGTCCTTAATAAAATAGATATTAAACCCCAAGCCGGCACTAATAGCGCGGCCCTGGTCCAGGTTGATGTGAAACAAGGGGACACAGTAAAAGCCGGGCAGATTATTGCGGTTGTAGACCAGAAAAATAATCTTCAATCTTTAACCCAGGCCAGAGCACAAGTTGCTTCGGCCCAGGCAAATTACGCAAAATTGATGGCTGGTATGACTAGCCAAGATCTTGCGATTAGCGAGCTGTCAATAGAATCAGTTCAACAGCAGATTGATAATGCTCAAAAACAGCTCGATATTTCCAAGGCAAATTATGACACTGTTGTGGCTCAGCAAAAGCAAAACGTTAGTCAATCTTACACTTCATTGTTAAATTCAGGCTTAGCAGCTCTTCCTTGGGCTACAAATGCTCCGAATATGACAGCGACTCTTAGCGGTTCTTATTCAGGCACGGAGGAAGGAAGCTACCATATAAGTATGTATCCTGCAGGGGATGGTCTTTATTATAGTGTGACTGGCCTTGAATCTTATGAAAAAGGTCCGATTGTTAGGAATATTCCATATCCTATTGGCTCACGCGGTTTATTTATAACATTTAGCAACGATACGATGGTGCCAAACGCTCATTGGGACATTGATATTCCTAATAAACAGTCAAATAATTATCTGGCAAATTATAATGCCTATCAAAACGCCTTGCAAAGCCAGGCCACTGCCCTGACCAATGCCCAAAATCAAATTGATTCCAGCCAGCAGCAAGTTGATTCCAGTCAGTTAAGCCTTAAGCAGGCTCATGCTAATTTAGATTTAAAACAAGCGCCACCCACAGCCGCTGATATTCAGACATCCAAGGCGCAAATCCAATCAGCTGAAGCTCAATTAGAGCAAGCCCAAAATGCTATTGCTAACAACACCATTAGGGCGCCGTTTGATGGGCTAATAGCCCAGCTTAATAACCAAGTCGGCGATCAAGTCGGTACTTCCAGCATCATTGCTACACTAATTACGAAAGAGCAAATAGCCCAGACTTCATTAAATGAAGTTGATGTGGCCAAAATAAAAGTTGGTAATCCGGTAACTATAACCTTTGATGCCATAGATGGTTTAAGTATCACTGGCCATATTATTGAAATTGATACATTAGGTACTGTGAGCCAAGGAGTTGTCTCTTATGGCGTTAAGATTGGTTTTGATACTCAAGACGATAGAATTAAACCTAGTATGAGTACTACTGCAGTCATAATAACTGATGTAAAAACAGATGTTTTAGCTGCCCCGAACGCGGCTATTAAAACAGACACTAATGGCAGTTATGTCCAAATGCTTGATGCCAGCGGCAAACCCTACGATAAATCAGTAACAACAGGCATTGTTAGCGATACTTTAACTGAAATAACTAGTGGCTTGAATGAAGGCGATGCTGTTGTCACTCAGACAATTAATCCAAATGCAAAAACCACTACAAAATCTAGTTCCTCACTTTTTGGCGGTGGGTTTGGCGGAGGCAGATAAGGTTAAAAAGTTTAAGTAAATTTTATGATTGAATTTCAACATATTTATAAAAGTTATAAGAATGAAGACATTATTACAGAGGTCTTAAAAGATATTACTTTTACCATTAAAGATGGAGAATTTGTGGCCATTATGGGTCCCTCTGGCTCTGGTAAATCAACCATGATGCATATACTGGGCGCTCTGGATACTCCAACTTCAGGGAAATATTTGCTTGACAACAAAGATGTCTCCACCTTATCAGATGATGAACTCGCTAAGATTAGAAAAGATAAAATCGGTTTTGTGTTTCAGTCATTTAATTTGCTGCCCAGGGCAACGGTCTTGCGCAATGTTACCTTGCCTCTTATTTATGCCAATATTAATAAAAACAAGCGCGAAGAAATAGCTAAAAAGGCGTTAATTTCAGCTGGCATGGAAAAGGAGAGATTTAACAACCTCTCTAATCAGCTGTCTGGCGGGCAAATGCAGCGCGTGGCCATTGCCAGGGCCTTGGTTAATGACCCGACCCTGCTTTTAGCAGATGAACCCACGGGAAATTTGGACTCCCAGACCGGTGATATTGTCTTGGGTACTTTCCAGGATTTAAATGATCAAGGCAAAACTATTATTCTTATCACCCACGAGCCATATGTGGCAGAACATGCTAATCGCATTATCTTTATTAAAGACGGCAAAATAATAAGAGATGAAAAAAATCCTAAAAAAAGATTAGCTAACCATAACCATAATTAAATTATGAAAAGCAATGATTTATTTTTTGAAAGTTACAGTGCTTTGTCTGGGAACAAAGTCAGAACAGGCCTAACCATGCTTGGTATTGTGATTGGCATTGGTTCAGTTATTGCCATGATTGCTATTGGCTCTGGAGCCCAGGCTTCAATTCAAAACAGCATTCAATCAATTGGCTCAAACTTGATAATCGTTAGTCCTGGCCAGCAACGCGGAGTGGGTACGGCTGTGAGCGCCGGCAGGGGCAGCGCCCAAACTTTGACATCAGAGGATGAATTGGCCATTAAACAAAATGTAACTACTGCCAAGGCAGTTGAGCCAGAACTTTCTCGCCGCTCCCAGGTTTATGCCAAGGGCACCAATACTAATACCCAAGTTCTTGGCACTGACCAAAATTACCCAGAAGTAAGAAACCTTAATATTGACCAGGGCTCATTTATCAGTGCAGAGCAAGTGACTACTTTAGCCAGAGTAGCTGTTTTAGGGCCGACTACGCGAGATGATTTATTTGGGCAAGGCGCCAATGCTGTAGGTGAATCAATAAAGATTAATAATATGAATTTTAAAGTGATTGGCATTACTCAATCCAAGGGTGGCACTGGTTTTTTTAATCAAGATGATATGATCTTTATTCCAATTTCCGTGGCCCAGCATTTTTTAGTCGGCCTGAATACTTATGGCCAAAGTTATCTTTCCACCATTGGCATTGAAGCAGACACTGCCAATGATATGTCCACAGTCCAACAGCAAGTTACCGAACTTTTGCTAGAGCGTCATCATATTTCTGACGCCACTCTGGCAGACTTCACTGTCACGAACCAAGCTGATGCGGTTGCCACTGCCTCAAGCGTGACCAATACTTTCACCATGCTGCTTGCTTCCATTGCCGGCATTTCCCTGATTGTTGGCGGCATTGGCATAATGAACATGATGTTAACTACTGTCACTGAAAGAACCAGAGAAATTGGTTTGCGCAAAGCAATCGGCGCTACTAGAAGCGATATTAATTTGCAATTTTTGCTAGAAGCCGTGCTTTTAACTTTTGTGGGCGGAATCATTGGCATTATTTTTGGCTGGATACTCTCGCTGATTCTTTCAAACTTTGCTGGGCTTTCTACGCAAATTTCCATTTTTTCCATTATTTTGGCCTTTGGAGTTTCAGCTGCCATTGGCTTGGTTTTCGGCTATTACCCGGCGCATCGCGCTTCCAGGTTGAATCCGATTGAGGCCTTAAGATTTGAATAAAAACAAAATTAAATAATTTATAGAGTTAATAAATAATTCGTGCTTAAAAAATTAACTAAGTAATTAATAATAAAAAAATTTATGAAAACAAATACAATTATTGTTTTTATAATCATTGCTGTCGTAATAGGCGCAGGCGCTTTTTATGGCGGCATGATTTATGGCAAAAGCCAGAATGCTGCTCCTGCTGGCAGATTTCAGGGGTTTAATGTCAATGGTGCGCAGCGTGGTACTCGCACAGGAGCTAATGGCGGCTTTGTTAATGGTCAGATTCTAGCTCAAGATGCTAAAAGCATTACTCTGAAGTTAAATAATGGCGGTTCAAAAATAATCTTTCTTTCTGACACGACCCAAATTATGAAGTCAACTACCGGAGCGGTTTCTGATTTAACTACTGGTGAAAATTTGATGGTCAATGGCACTGCCAATGCTGACGGCAGCATTACAGCCCAAACCATTCAGATCAGACCAAATCTGCCTCAGACAGCGCCTCCTGGGTCTCCAAACGCACCTGCCGGCTCTCCGACTGCGCCTGTTGCGCCCCAGGGCTAATTTAAAAAAGCCGAGTCAAATATTAGAAAAACCACCCGGTCAAATGACTGGGCGGTTTTTTAGCAGGAAAATTTGCAGAAATTTCGTTTTCTCTAATTTATCTCTTGACTAAAACTTACAGATCATTTAAGCTATAAAGCAACAAAGCGTCCGGCTTTGGCTGGCGGACAGTAAGGTGTTATTAACGCTAAAATTAAAGGAGTTAGAGCGGTTAAAATATAATACTTTACATCCCTAGCTAAAAGCGTAATGGGCGCTTTTTTCTTTATTTTTAAATTTGCTTTTAACTTTATAAAAGTGCTAAAATTAAGTTAATTTAATTGGTTTATTGTATGAAAAATTTTCGGCTTTTTAAAAAGAAGATCTACTTTATTCCCTTGGCAATGGGATTTTTAGCAGTGGCAATGATTTTAATTTCCATTTTTTGGGTTATTGAATATAAAACTGCTGATCCGGTTATTAAAGCCAAAGAAATTTCCCATAACACGGGCTTAGAAATATTAAAATCAAAAAGAGTTACAGAGTTAAACCCTAATTTATATTTTGCGCCGATTTTAGTTTTTCACCATATTGCCATGGCGCCGGAAAAACTTGATAATGCAGGTAAAAATCTTTTTGTTAAACCGGCGCGTTTGGAACAAATTTTAGCTGATTTGAACAAGTCTAAATATATTCCTGCCTTTGCCAGTGAAATTGCTTCATACATTGCTAAAGGACAAAAAGCGCCAAAGAACATGGTTGCTTTGACTTTTGATGATGGCTATGAGGATTTTTACACTAATGCCTGGCCGCTTTTGCAAAAATATAATATCAAATCATCGCTTTATATTATCACTGAAATGAATGGCGGCGATTATCTGACCAGAAAGCAAATCGTTGAACTTGATAAAAGCGGCTTGGTGGAAATTGGCTCGCATAGCGTTTCCCATCCTTATTTGACAAAACTTGGCCTGGCAGACCAGCTCAAACAATTACAAGACAGCAAGAACGCTTTAGAAAAGTTATTGAATAAAAAAATTACAATTATTTGCTATCCTTATGGATCCTACAACCAGCAGATAATAAATTTGGCCAAGCAGATTGGCTATGTTTATGGCTTAACTTATAATCACTTGCCGCTAGAGGATACAAAAAATCAATTTGCCATTGACAGGGTAGGTGTCTGGCCAGCTATGGATGTGCTGGGCTTTTTGCGCGGCTTAAATTTAAATATAAAATAATATGCCTGATTTAAAAAAACACAAGCATCTTTTATTTGATTTAATGATTGGTTTCCTGCTTGTTTTAGTTCTTATTTTAATTGATGTTTTAATTGTAAAAATAAAATCAAATCCAGGGGAGGAAAAATTTTTAAATAATGAAAAGACTGCAACTGGCGTTTCGCCTCAACTCAACTCTTGGCAGGATATTAAAGAAGGGCAGAAAGTTTTTATTCCGATTTTAAATTTTCACCATATTGATAAAGCACCTGTCCTGGCCAGTAATATTATAAAGAGTTTTTTTATTGAGCCAGCCAAGTTTGAAGATATTTTAATTAAGTTGATTGCGGCTGATTATCGTCCTGTTTTTATGAGTGAAATTGTTCAAGATCTTGAAGCCAAAAAATTACCCAAGGAAAAAATAATAGCCATTACTTTTGATGATGGCAATGAGGATTTTTACACTAAGGCCTGGCCGATTTTACAAAAATTAAAAATTAAATCAAATCAGTATGTTATGACCGGCGTGCGGGGCAAGAACTGGCTGACTCCGGAACAAATTATTGAACTTGATAAAAGCGGTTTGGTGGAAATTGGCTCGCATACGGTTTGGCATCCTTATTTAAAAAGAGTTTCTAAAGAGAGGCAATGGCAGGAATTAAATGACAGTAAAAAATTTTTAGACAAACTACTGAATAAAATTATTAATGTTATTTGCTATCCCTTTGGCATGTATAATCAGCAGATTGAGGATTTGGCCAAAAAAGCCGGCTATGAGGCAGGCCTGACTTTTGACCAAGACGCTTGGCAACCAACTGACAATTTATTGGAACTCAAAAGAATCAGCGTTTATCCTGGCCTGGATGTGATAAAATTTTTAGAAAAATTGAAAAATAGTAAATAATTAATAGTTATTAAAATTTTTTTATGTCAATTGAAAACCCCAATGATTTAATTCCCAAAATGGAAGCTAAAAAAAACCGACAAAACGCCTGAAGAAAAAATGAAAGAGGACATGCACACAAAAATTGGTAATATTTTCGAAACTGTTAGGGCGGGCAGGCAAGATCCCCTGAAGGTCAAAGATAAATTTGAGCAATTTTTAGCAGCGCCCGAATTAAAAGAATTTTTTCCAGAAGAAATAAAGAAGAAGATTCATGATGAAATTGACCGGGCGGCCCAAAAGGCTGAAAAAGAAAAATTTGTATCTGAGATGGAACAGGCTATCCAGCCGTTATTACAATTGCGCAGCAGTAACCCTGGGCCTTTTGAGGATGTTCAGGCCAGAATATTTAATGAGATGGGTGGATTTTTACCTTTAAATAAACGCTTTTCCTATGGTCTAGGTGATAAGATTGCCCATTTTCATTTAGCCCCTTCCTATACGTTAAGTCGCGCAGAACTTATAAAATTAGCTGCGGATGGCATGCAGAAACTGGCTGAAATTATTAAGAACAAAGAACAAATTCAAACAATCACCGGCACCTCACCATTAGTAGCCACTCAAACCTTTGGCAAACTGTTACAGGATGTTGGTTTTACTATTGGAGACTTAACGCCTGAAGAAAAAGAGCGCTATTTCCCGAATGAAAAGCGCGATGTTAAAAAGGCAGTGATGACCAGGAAGGAATTTTTAGACCAATTCGGGCAGCCAGAAACAAAAAAATAATAATTTGATCTCTAAATGATTTTTAAAAAATACAAATTCCATCTTTTAGTTCTCTTGGGCTTAATTCTTTTGAATTCAGCCCTTTTTGCTTTTAATCTAAAAGATTTTTACTTGGCTGATGATTTTGACTGGCTGAATATTGCCAAAAATAACCAGCATTCTTTAATAGATTATTTTAGCGCCAATTATTACGGTGAAAGGGGAGTAGGCGGGAGTTATCGGCCCATGGTTAATTTGGTTTTTTGGTTGAATTATAAAATTGGCGGTTTAAATCCCTTGCCTTATCATCTGACTAATTTGCTGTTTCATATTGGAGTGACTTTTGTAATTTATTTATTGGGCTTGCTTTTATTTGAGGAATTTAAGGAAAAAAATAAAATTGCTATTTTAGCAGCAATTTTTTTCAGCATTTTGCCTAACCATAATGAAGCAGTAATTTGGATCGCGGCGGTCTCTGATCCCATGGCTGCTTTTTTTTATTTACTGGCATTTTATTTCTATGTACTTTTTCGCAAAAAAGAAAAATTTTATCCTTTGCTCTTATCTGTTTTAGCTTTTATTTTATCTCTTTTGACCAAGGAAATGGCCATTACTTTGCCGCTTTTAATTTTGGTTTGGGAATTTTACGAGGCATTAGCTAAAAATAAATTCACTTGGCAGAATATCATTTTAAAACCTTTGGGTTATTGGTTAATTTTAATTCTTTATTTTATTATTCGTTATTTAGCGATTGGTTTGATTTTTGGCTATTATGCGCAAGAAAAATTTGCCTTGCATTTTGGTTTGATTTTTAAAATGTTTGTTTCTTTAATTACTGATTTAGTGTTTTTTGGCAAACTTAGGGTTCTTTTAACGAATTATTTTGTGGCCAACAAACTGTTTTTTATTTTTTTGCTGATTTTAATTTTAACTTTGATCTGGCTTGTTTTAAAAAATTATAAATTTAAAATTCCGTTTTTATTTGACGCCTATTTTATACTAATTCTGCCGGTTCTGCTTTTAAATTTTAATAATTTGACTGATGAGGGTGAAAGATATAATTATCTGCCTTCAATTATATTTTGTTTTTTATTGGCTCTTTTGGTTTTAAAATTAAAAAAGGAATTGACTTTGCAGATTCTGTTTAGCTTTAGCATATTTTTGTATTTTATCTTAGTCCTATTATTTAAAGATTGTACCTGGCATTCTGCTGCGAATTTAACAAAGAAGATAATTTTGTCTGATATACCAAGGGTTCTTGATTTGAAAAAAAGTGAGGAAAAAATATTTTTTGTAGCCCTGCCAGATAATTTGGACGGTGCGCCGATTTTGAGAAACGGCTTGCTTTTAGCCATAAAATTATTTCACCTCAATTATAATTTTGAGGGCACTGTTTTAAATGTTTATCAGCGTTTGAATAAAAGAAATTATGACCAAAAAATTCTGAATTGGGGAGCTTACCCAACTGGAGGTTATATTGCCAAGGCCATTGATGGCGGTTATTGGGTGACTGGCTATGATCGCCGCGAGACAAACAATTATATTTTTGAGCTTTGGAATTACAATTATGATAATTATACCTCGAATACAATCCGCTTAATTTTAAAAAATGAAACTGGTGGATTTATAAAAGCAGGGGAGGAGAAAGAAAATATTTTGATTTTTGACCAAGGGGAATTAAAAAGTTTGAATAAATAAAAAGCCCCTCATTTATTTGAGGAGCTTTTGCCTATCTTTGAGGTTTTTGGGGCTTTAGGTGCTGGGTTTTAACTTCCTGGAAACTTCAGGTGGCAAGCCCGGCGGGGACGCATCAGTCGGTATTTTACTGATCGCCTCCCAGTCAACTTCCTCATTGGGGTTTACAACGTCTAGGAGACGTTTGATCATTCTCTTAAACGCTTCAAACATTTTCTTCTTTCCTAACTTTTTCATCCTTCTTACCTCCTATTTTTTAGATGGTTGCGAATCTTTTTGGGACATTAGTTTTTCTTGGCATTGGGGGAAATGGCATTCGCGGAACGTTTCCTTTAAAGCCGCCGGTGCGAATTGGCCCCTTGCCCTTTAAAGGCGGTGGGCGATAGGACTTTTTGTCATACTCTTTTCTGAAATTTCTTCTTTCTTCAGGCGTCATTTTTACCTCCTTAGATTTTTTTGCTGCTTTAGCAGTAAATTTTTGGCGCAGTGTTGTGCGCGTTGGCCAGGGATTCTGCTCTGGCTAATCCGATTTCGCGCAGTGAGTCGCTTACATTTTTGAAATGCTCCACTGTAATAGCCATGACTAATTCTTCTGGCATTTTAATAGGTTGTCCGTCTGGTTGCCCTTTTAAGAATTGAAATAGCTCTCTGTTTTCTTCAAGATACTTTCGGGCTCTTTCAAGTGGGGTCATTTTTTACCTCCTTATTTTAGTTAGCGGGTATTTATCGGTGAAGGGTGGATCATTTTAAAGATAGAATCGTCTGGTATGATTACCCTTTTGCTTCTGGCAATTGAATTCGGCTCTTCAGCCAGAGGCGACATACCCCTAAATCCTTTGTGGCAATTCTCGCAAACTCTATTGCCCCGATCTTTATGGGTCAATAATTCTTTTCTACATTTGAGGCAAAAAACTATAATATAATCATCTTCAAGGCAATCCTGACAAAGCTGATGTTTAAATTGTGAGTTTGTTTCAACCTTTATTGGCGTATGGCAACGCCAACAGAAAATTTGCTTCTTTTTTTCTTTCATTTTTTCCCTCCTTAGTTTTTTTTAAAGGTTATTAGTGCTATTTTAAATTTAGCAATTAAGTTTATAAAAGTCAAAAATAAAAGACCTCCGATTTGGAAGGTCTCTTTTAGTGAAAGAACAGTAAAATTGTTTAAAGGAGCGGTGGTGTCTTGAAAGAACTTTTGGCTTTGGGTGAAAATGAAAGCAAATGATGGCTTCTTGAAATTTTTAACCTTCTTTCGTTGCATTCTTTGCAGAAATGCGTTCCTTCTACCACCCGATTTTTTCCATCACACTGGCCCAGGCACCTTGTTTTTCTTGAAGATTCATCGTGGCTTTGCGCACTCATTTCAATTTTCCTCCTATTGTTTTTAGATTTGTTTTTAAATTATCATAACTATTTATAAAAGTCAAGGTTTTTGCTATAATGATAATACAACGTTAATTATTAAATTATTTATTTATGCCAAAATGCGGATGTCCTTGTTGCGCCCCTAAAAAGAAAGTAGTTAAGAAAAAGAAGAAATAGGGGTGGAAAATCGTTTTCCGATTAGTGGGAGGCGATTTTTTATTTGCCTGCGATGTACCGAACGAGTGAAACGAGTTCTGGTACATTGTGGATAAGTAACTCTTGACACTCGGTATTTGTTCGGGTATACTACCTATATAAGTTCGGTTTATATTCGGTATAATTATTAATAAAAATTTTATGGGGTTAACTAAGCGTCAAAAAGAAATAATCGACTTCATTAATGAATTTACTGAGGACAAGGGTTATGCACCTAGTTACCGGGAAATTGGCAAATATTTTGGCTTGTCTTCAACTGCTACGGTCTGCGAACATATTCAGACCTTGCAGGAAAAGGGCTATTTAAAGACCGATCCCAATGAGGCCAGATCAATTGAAATTATTGAAAATGAGAGGGCAGTCGCAATATTTTTAACTTTGGCCGGGCTAATTACAGCCGGACAGCCAATTGAGGCAGTGGAAACCAATGAGAAAATTGCTGTACCCAAAGATTTGGTTAAAGATGAAGCCAAGGCCTTTGTTTTAAAGGTAAAAGGCGAATCAATGATTGATGAAGGAATCCTTGATGGAGATTTTGTAATTGTGGAAAAAAATCCCAGCCCTAAAAATGGAGAAGTTGTTGTAGCTTTACTTGATAATGCTTATGCAACCTTAAAGAAATTTTACAAAGAGACAAATCGTATCAGGTTACAACCGGCTAATTCAAGCATGAAACCAATTTTTGCCAAGAACGTTATAATACAGGGAGTAGTCAGGGCAGTAATCCGTAAATTTAGTACAATTTAATATTTTTTATCTTTTATAAACAAAACTCGCCCAAGATTTGAGGCAAGGACGAGCTTTGTCAGAGAATAATTTTTGGGAATACTCTCTTTTATTTATTATACTATTTTTTTTCCATTTGACAAGAGAAAATCAGCTGGGCTGGCAACCCCGGGAGATTATGGGCTCTTTGGGTTCCCCGTATTGCTTGGTTCCCTTTAAAGCAATGCGGGCTTGCCAGCCCAGCTGATTAAAAAATATGATAATCAAATATAGCGATAAATTTGAATCTATTTTTTATGCCATTTTATTGAGCAATATAACTGGCAATTTTTTAGTATCTAAAAATGACATTCTGGGTTTATTTGAAAATGAAGAGTTTTTAGATATAGATCAATTAGATTGGCGCCAGATTTTGCAGGAGCATGATAAAAAATTTGGCGAGATAAAATGGCTGAATTATGATGACCTCAGATTTATTAAATTCAAAAAGGAAATAGATTTAGAATTGCATAAAAATAATACCAATAAGTATAGAAGGCCTATTTTTTTGATCAAAAAGGCCTTAAAATTTGGTTTGGACTGCAAAAATAATTTGAACCAAGAAAAAGTAAAGAAAGAAAGTTCTAAAATTAACCCGCTTTTAATATTTGACAAAAGGTTGATTTAAAATTAAATTATGTTCCGGCTGAAGTTATTCTGACTTTATAGGAACTACTTAAAAAAGAGAGTGAAATATCTCACTTTTATTTTCCCAAAGGGAAGCATTTGGCTTTGGTTGACAATTTAAGGTTAATAAGTTAAGTTAAAGAAAAATTCGTACCTTGAAAGGAGTTGAATTATGGTAGATCAGAAAAAAGAAATTATGGTAGAACCAGAAATTCTAATTATTGATTTGGGTTCCCAATACACTTTAGTGATTGGGCGTACCATTCGTGAAATGGGTTATCGGACAATTATTGTTTCGCCGCCTAGAGCTAAAACACTTTTAAAGACCTGTAAGCCCAAGGCCATTATTTTATCAGGCGGTAGCGCGAGTGTTTACCAAGATGATTCACCACAACCACCTGAAGAAATTCTGGAACTCGGCATACCAGTTTTAGGCATCTGTTATGGCATGCAATGGTTGGCCCATAAACTCGGCGGGAAAGTTATGCCTGCCAGAGAACACAAAGAATATGGCGAAACGCTTGTCAGGTTTGCAATCCGAGATCTTTTATTTAAAAAGATGATAGAAGAAGGCATTGTTTGGTCCAGCCATGGAGACAGTGTCACAAGAATGCCCGTTGGTTTTCGACAGATTGCCTGGTCTAATAATGGCCAAACTATTGCCGCAATGGCAAATTACAAGCGTAAAATTTGGGGGTTGCAGTTCCATCCTGAAGTAACACATACTACTGGCGGCAAAAGTATTCTAGCTAATTTTTTGCAAAAAGCTTGCCATTGCCATAAAAATTGGCAACCAGCTGATGTGATTGAAGAAATACGAGCCGAATTGCGCCAGGCAGTCATTGGCGTTGACGGGAAAGCGAAAAAAGCAATCATTGGTTTTAGCGGCGGTGTTGATTCAACAACCTTAGCCACAATTGCCAAACCGATTTTTGGTGATAATCTTTTAGCAATTTGCATTAATGCCGGCAATTTGCGCCATGATGAACTTAAGCAAATACGCGCCAATGCGCAATCAGCAGGCGTGCGATTGAAAGTTGTTAATGCGGCTCAAAGATTTATCAAAGCTCTGGTGAAGGCAACCCATTCAGAGCATAAGCGCCGTATTTTTCGCAGGCTTTACAAAAAGATCCTGGAAGAAGAAGCCAAAAAGTTTGGCGCTGAATTTATTATCCAGGGCAGTCTGGCCACTGACATCATTGAATCAGGCGCGGCAGGCGAATCAGCCCTGATTAAATCACACCATAATATCGGCTTGAATTTCAGCATTGGAGAGCTGCATCCTTTGCGCAAGCTTTTCAAATATGAAATCAGGGATTTGGCGCGCCTGCTGGGTTTACCCCCAGAAGTTTCTGAACGCCAGCCCTTTCCTGGTCCTGGTCTTTTTATACGCATAAAGAGTAAGCCTGTGACCGCTGAAAGAATGGCCATTGTTCGCTGGGCTGATCATTTAGTAACTGGGATACTGAAAAAGCACGGTCTTTATGATCAGATTTCCCAGCTAATAGTTGGCCTTGATTGTACCCGGACAGTTGGTATTAAGGGCGATGGCCGTTCTTATTGCTATACAGTAGTAGTCAGAGGTGTTTTAACAGCTGATTTTATGACTGTGCGCGGCTATCAAATACCTGATTATGTGCGCCGGGAAATCACTTCGGCAGTAACCAAGCATCCTAAAGTTGTTCGGGTTAATTATGATGAAACAAATAAGCCCCCGGCAACAACTGAGTTTGAATAAACAATATAAAACCGTCTCTAAAAATTAGAGGCGGTTATTTTTTATTTAAATTATTTTAAATAGTTAATTAATAGAGGCGCGATTGATAAAATTTTTATTTTTTTATTGAGTTTTTCCTTTGAGGTTGGAAATGAGTCAGTAATTATTACTTGTTTAATTGACGCTTTTTTGAGTCGGGAGAGAGCCGGACCGGATAAAACGCCATGAGTGGCAAAGACATAAATATTATTAACTCTATGTTTAATTAATTCATTGCAAGCAGCTGTAATAGTGCCGGCTGTATCAATCATATCATCAGTGATAATTATATTTTTCCCTGCAATATTTTCTTTGAACTTGGCAATTTTGGCTATATCTTGTTTGGGCCTATATTTTTCCATGAGTAAAACAGGTAGGGGATCTAAAAGTTTTGCTAATTCAATTGCGCGCGGAAGGGCTCCATTATCAGGCGCAACAATGATTGTATTTTTTAAATTAATATTTTGCTTTATATAATTGGCAAAGATTTTTAAGGGGGATAAATTTAGTAAATCTGGTTTTAGGTATTTTTGATCTCTTTGACTATGGATATCAATAGTAATAAATTTATTGATGCCTGCGGCTTTAAATAAATCAGCCATTAATTTGGCAGTAATTGGCGCGCCCTGCTTATCAATTTTATCTTGTCGGGCATAGCCAAAGTAGGGGATAATTGCAGTTATTTTTTTTGCGCCATTTTCCTTAAGTGCACTGATTAAAATTAGGAATTCTAAAATGTTATCGTTGGGCTGGCTAGTTGAACCCATGACAAAAACATTTTGGCCTTTAACCTTATTTTTAAGCTGTAAATAAAACTCGCCGTCGCTTAAGCGCTGGGTTTCATATTGGCCCAGCTTTATTTTGGTTTTACTAATGATTTGCTTGGCAAGTTGATTTGTGTTTTTTAGGGTAAATAAATACATATGTTTATTTGCCAAAATCCTTTGATTTTTTCATTAAGTCAATGACTTCTTCATCAGTGGTCTGGCCAAAATTTTCATAAAAAGCGCCGACCGCGCCAAAAAATAAAGGCGCATCCAGATAAATAACTTCATCTGCTTCTTTTTGAATTGTTTTAAGCGAGTCCTGGGCAGAAACTGGTATGGCAACAATAATTTTTTTAGCTTTTTTTTCTTTTACCGATTTTATAGCGGCTCGCATGGTTAAGCCAGTGGCAATGCCATCATCAACAATAATGACTGTTTTATTGGTTAAATTTAAAGGAGGTCTGTCTTGGCGATATGTTTTGAGACGACGCTGGGCTTCTTTTTTTTCTGCTGCAATTTTATTATCCAAATATTCTTGGGAAATACCAAGTGAAGCAATAGCTTCTTGGTTAAAAATACCTTCGCCGGTTTCAGTGATCGCGCCAATGGCGTATTCTTCATTGTCAGGTGCGCCGATTTTGCGCGGTACAACTAAATCTAAAGGTAAGTTTAATTCTTTGGCAATTTCAAAACCAGTGACTACTCCGCCACGAGGTAAAGCTAAGACGATTGTATCTTTTTGGCTTTTAAATTCTTTTAATTTTTCAGCAAGTTTTTGACCTGCTTCTTGGCGATTTTTAAATATCATAGATTTATTATAGCTTAATTTTTAAACCATCAAAAGCTAAAGCTACTTTTGTTTTGATTTTATTTTCTTTAACAAATTCTCTTATTTCTTTTTGAACAATTGGAAATGGCGGATATGAATGGCCGATTTGGGTTAAATAGAGATTTTTAATTTTTAATTTCTGGGCGAGTAAAATAGCATCTTTAGTATTTAAGTGGCTAAAAATTTGTTTATTAAAATACATGGCCGCGTCTAGGATTAAATTTCGGATATTTTTAAAATGCTTCAATGATTTTGCTGGAATTGTTTTAACATCTGAACAATAGATTAATTTTTTGATTTTAAAAGCTAATGTGGGAAACTTTTGTTCGTTGATTATGGAATGATGGATCGGTAATGGTGATATTGTTAAATTGTTAATTGTTAAATTGTTGTATGGTTTGATTTCTCTAAATTTTAAGTTTTGTAAGTTTTTGAATCGTTTTTTTATAATTTGCCAGGTTTGTTTTTGGCAGTAAATTGGGATAGGGGATTTAAGCCAAGCATTTAATTGTTTAATTCCGCCATAAGCATCAAAATGAGGATGGGTAATTAATATGGCACTAATTTTTTTAATTTTATTTGTCTTAACTTGTTGTAAAAAATCCGGCGAGGCGTCAATTAAAATATTTAAATTATTGTAATTTAAAAGAGCTGAACTCCGGGTTCGTTTAGATTTACTTTTAAATTTTTTGGCATCTTGGCAAGTGGGATCTTGGTGTCCTGCTCTTGGTATAGGGTTCATTGGCCCGGTGCCTAAAAATGTTATTTGCATAAGTGATTTGACATGTTTAATTAGATTTTATAATATGGGTTCAGAACCTTGATTTGCGTTTTTGGGTAATTTAGTTGGGCTCGCATTAGCGTCGGGCAGTTGAAAATGGGCGCATAGTCTCGCGATCTCGAACCCCCCTGTTTGTTGATAGCGGGAACGAGGAAATTATTTCCTGATGCGATTAGGGCATGTTCCTGCCTGTTCAAATGCCGGAATTTAATTCCAAGAGTCCGGCATGCCCAGAAAAATGCCCAAGCTCTGACCAAAATGCCAGAGAAAGATGCATAATCACAAAATATATTTCATTATTGCGTCTGCGCAATCAAGGTTCTAATTTACATTCCAGCTCCTCTAATCCTAGAGGGGCTTTTATTTACCCCGCACCAGACCCCGCAGTGCGGGTTGGTGCAGGGTTACGCCTGTACCATGTCAATGGAAGCCGCCGAGTTCTGTCGACGGTGCTTCACTTTATTATAACACTTTTTTAATGCTATAATTAAGCCATGAAATTAAATTGGCGACATTTTATAAATTTTGGCTTTATTTTTGAGCTATTTTTATATTCATTTTGCTTATTTTTGGCCATTGGTACTGCTTTAAATATTTTATCAATCTCAGCTATTAGCCAAACAACTTTTTTAAATACTAATTTTACGGTCTGGCAATTTATTATTACCTTTATTGTGGCTACAATCGCTCTTTTATTAATCTTAAAATATTTTAAAAGACCCTGGGTTTTACAGATTTTATTTTATTTGGCTGTGATTGAGGGTCTTTTGATTTTTAGCCAGGCCTATTTTGCCTGGCCTTATGATTTAATTGTTATAATTGTTATATTGGCTTACTGGCTAATATTCCGCAATATTTTAATGCATGATATTATGCTGGTTTTAGCCATTAGCGGTTTGACAGTGATTTTGGGTTTTGATCTGGAACCAAGGTCAGCAATTATTATTTTGATTTTGATTGCCATTTATGACTTTTGGGCTGTTTATAAAACCAAGCATATGGTTAAAATGTTTCGTGAAATGGCAGAGAAAAAAGTTCATTTTGCTCTGATTATTCCCCCTGGATATAAAGAGTTATTTAATAAAGTTAAGGATGTAATCCCGCAAACGCAATTTATGTTTGTCGGCACTGGAGATATTGCCATACCAGCGATTTTTGTCATAACTTGTTTAAAAATTAATTTATTAACCAGCTTAATAACTGCTCTGGGAGCAATATTGGGTTTTATTTTTTTATATATTCTATTTGTAACCCAAGAGGAAAGAGCCCCGATGCCAGGTCTGCCGCCAATTGTGCTAGGCACTCTTTTGGGTTTTTTAATTTCCTTTTTGATTTAAATTGGAAATTATACCCCACTTTAGTGGGCTGACTAAAGTCAGGTATAAATTTTAAGATTATGAAAAAATATGAAAATTTAGAGAATACGGCTGATCTAAAAATTCGGGCTTTGGGCAAAACTAAAGAAGAGGTTTTTGCTAATCTGGCTTTAGGCATGTTTGAGAATATTACTGAACCAAAAGCAATATTAAAGGACCAGCCAGTTGAAATTGAAATTAAGGTCAAAGCCAATGAATTATTGGAGCTTTTAGTTGATTTTTTAAATCAATTGGTTTATTTAAGCGATGTTAATAATGTGGTTTATAATAATTTTGATTTAGTAATATTTGCCAAAGATAACCATTGGATAGTGGAAGGAGTAGTAAAGGGTTATAAAGTAAAAGGTTTTAAACTGGAAATAAAAGCTGCGACTTATAATGAATTAAAATTAGAAGAAAATCAGGCAGGAAATTGGGTGGCAGAGGTAGTGTTTGATATCTGATACTAATTTACGAATAGAATACGAATCTACGAATATTTCCAATAATTATTGAAATATGATAACCAAAAAAATCCTAAAAAAGATTACAGATTATCTTTATGAAATTCCTAAAGAATTCCGTTCTGACATGCGTGTGCCAGCCAGGATTTATACAGATGAAAAATTATTAGAAGCAATTTTACAGGATAGGTCTTTGGAACAGGCGGTTAATGTGGCAACTTTGCCAGGAATTTTAAAGTATTCTTTAGCCATGCCAGATATTCATCAGGGTTATGGTTTTCCAATTGGCGGCGTGGCCGCAATAAAATGGGATGGGGGAGTGATTTCACCGGGCGGGGTTGGATATGATATCAATTGCGGAGTGAGGATTTTGACTTCTCAAATAACAAGGCCTGAGCTAGAGCCAAAATTTGAGCACTTAATTGATTCTTTATTTCAAACAGTGCCTAGCGGAGTTGGCAAGGGCGGAAAATTAGTTGTCACTAAAAAAGAAATGGATGTAGTTATGTCTGAAGGTATTGATTGGGCAATTAAAAAGGATTTTGCCACCAAAGACGACAAAGAATATTGCGAAGAAAACGGCAGGATAAAATCAGCAAATCCTGATAAGGTTTCTGAAGCAGCCAAGAAAAGAGGTCAGGATCAGATTGGCACCTTGGGATCGGGCAATCATTTTTTGGAAGTCCAGTATGTGGCCAAGATTTTTGATGAGGAGATTGCCAAAATATTTGGTTTATTTCCTAACCAAATAACAGTCATGGTTCATACTGGTTCTCGCGGCCTCGGTCACCAGACCTGTACTGATTATTTAAGGATTTTAAACCGCAAACTTTATGAATGGAAATTCAGGTTGCCAGACCGTGAATTAATCTATGCGCCGCTTGATTCAAAAGAAGGCCAGGATTATTTTAGCGCTATGAGTGCGGCCGCAAATTTTGCCTGGGTTAACAGGCAGTATTTAACCTATTTATCCAGGCAAGTATTTAAAGATGAACTTGGCAAAGAATTTGGCGCCAAAGCTGAATTAAAATTAATTTACGACGTAGCCCATAATATTGCCAAGAAAGAAATTTATGAAATAGATGGCAAAAAGGTGGAAGTTTGCATGCACAGAAAGGGAGCAACACGCGCTTTTGGCCCGGGCAATCCATTAATTCCAGCTAAATATAAAAAAGTAGGCCAGCCGATTTTAATACCTGGAACCATGGGCACTTCTTCCTATGTATTGGCAGGAACTAAAAAGGCCGAAGCTGAGACCTTTGGCTCGGTCTGTCATGGCGCTGGGCGCAGTTTATCAAGGTCAGCTGCTAAAAGGCAGGTAAGTGGCCGGCAAATCAAAGAAGAACTAAGAAAAAGAGGCATTTTTGTGCGCTGCGCTTCATTTGCTGATATTGCTGAAGAAGCGCCTTTGGCCTATAAAGATGTGAGTGAAGTCGTGGATTTGGTGGCCAAAGCAGGCCTGGCCCAAAAAGTGGCCCAGCTTTATCCCTTGGGAGTTGTGAAAGGCTAATAGTTAGGTTATAATTTATTTATAATAAGGTTTAAAGTTACTAATCTATAGATAGGCTACAGATCAACAAATATTCTTGGATTTGTAGTATTTGTATTTGATTAGTAGATTTGTATCATTATGAAATTTGTACCGCTTCATGTTCACCCTGAACCATGTTAGGTTCAGGGCGAGACTCAGATTTTAAACGTTTAATTTTTATAGTTTATTTTATATATTTATGAAGTTTGTACCGCTTCATGTTCATTCGCATTATAGCCTGCTAGATGGCATGGCTAAAATCGATGACTTAGTGGGAAAAGCCAAGGCCGATGGCATGGAGGCAATGGCTTTAACAGACCATGGTTCAATGTATGGTATTATTGAATTTTATCAAAAAGCCAAAAAAGCAGGTCTTAAACCAATATTGGGCATAGAAACTTATGTCGCGCCATATGGCCGTTTTAATAAGCGAACCAAAATCGATGAAGAAAGATATCATTTAATTTTATTGGCTAAGAATAATATTGGCTATAAAAATCTTTTGAAATTAGTTACCATTGCCAACCTCGAGGGTTTTTATTATAAGCCGAGAATTGATTTGGAAATATTGGATAAATATAAGGATGGTTTAATCGGCTTATCAGCTTGTTTGGAAGGAGAAATCCCCAATGCGATTTTAACATACAAAGATTTGGATAAAGCTGCTTCAGTTTTGGAAAAATATTTAAAAATTTTTGGTCCAGACAATTTTTTTCTAGAATTGCAGCACCATCCGCAGCTTAAAGAACAAAACTTTGTTAATGAGGAATTAAAAAAACTTGCGAAAAAGAGCGGCATTGGCTTGGTGGCTACAAACGACACTCATTACTTAAATACTGAAGATGCCAAAGCCCAGGACATTTTGCTTTGCGTGCAGACAAACCGGAAAATCCAGGAAACTAATCGTTTGTCAATGATGAACGATGAATTTTCTTTAAGGACAACCAAGCAGATGATTAAAGATTTTAAAGATTGCCCGGAGGCCATTAGCAATACTGAAAAAATTGCTGAGGCCTGCAATGTGGATATAGAATTCGGCAAAAATATTTTGCCCAAATTTGAGGTACCTGGCGGCATGCCGGCAATTGAATATTTAAAGAAATTGTGTTTTGAGGGTTTAATTTTTAGATATGGCGGCAAACTAGAAGAAAATTTTAATTGGCAGATAGATGAGAAAAAAATATTAACCCGCTCCCAAAGTCAAGAATTTAGAAAAAAAGAAATTTTGGAACGCTTAGAATTTGAACTCTCAGTGATAGAAAGGACGGGTTTTGCCTCTTATTTTTTAATTGTGGCTGATTTTATTAATTGGGCAAAAGATAATGGGATAGTGGTAGGACCGGGCCGTGGTTCAGCTGCGGGCAGTATTGTGGCTTATTTAACCAGAACTACGGATATTGATCCCCTGGCTTATGATTTGCTGTTTGAAAGATTTTTAAATCTTGACAGAATTTCCATGCCTGATATTGACACTGATTTTGCTGATATCAGACGCGATGAAGTCATTCATTATGTTGAGGAAAAATATGGCAAAGATCATGTGGCCCAAATTATAACTTTTGGCACCATGGCGGCGCGCGCGGCAGTGCGCGATGTTGGCCGGGCTCTTGGTTTGCCTTATAGTTATTGCGATAAGATAGCGAAAATGATTCCCATGAACCTGAAATTAAAAGTTGCTCTGGAAAAAGTCCCGGATTTAAGAGAAGAATACAAAAAGAACAAGGATTGCAAAGAATTGCTTGATAATGCCATTAAGCTCGAGGGTGTTTGTCGTCATGCTTCAACACATGCCTGTGGCGTGGTTATCACCCCTGAAGCCCTTGATAATTTTTTGCCTTTACAATATTCAACTAGTGGCGATAATGTTATTGTTTCCCAATATTCATTGCATCCGGTAGAAGATCTGGGTCTTTTGAAAATGGATTTTTTGGGTCTGAGCAATTTAACTACCATTGAAAATACGTTGGAGGCAATTGAAAAAATTCATAGAACTAAAATTGAAATAGAAAAATTACCCTTGGATGACAAAAAAACTTTTGAATTATTGCAAAAAGGTGAAACCACAGGTGTTTTTCAATTGGAATCAAGCGGCATGAAAAGGTATTTGAGGCAATTAAAGCCCACTGAATTAGAAGATATTATTGCCATGGTAGCCATGTACCGCCCTGGTCCCATGGAGCATATTCCCGAATATATCAGTAATAAAAATGGCAAAACTAAACCCAGCTATTTGCATGAAAAATTAGAGCCGATTTTGAAAATAACTAATGGCGTGGCTATTTATCAGGAACAGCTTTTGCAAATCGCCAGAAGCTTGGCTGGATTTACTCTTTCTGAAGCAGATGTTTTGAGAAAAGCAGTTGGTAAAAAAATTAAATCGTTATTAATCGAACAAGAAAATAAATTTGTAAATGGCTGTATAAAAAACAGTATTAATAAAAAAACAGCTGAGCAGATCTTTGCCTTTATAGAACCATTTGCCGGCTATGGTTTTAACCGGTCGCATGCGGCGTGTTACGCCCTGATCGCTTACCAGACCGCTTATTTAAAGGCGCATTATCCAGCTGAATTTATGGCCTCGCTTTTGACCTCTGACTTGAGTAATATTGACCGTGTGGCTCTGGAAGTTAATGAATGCAGAAGCATGGGCATAGAAGTTTTAGCGCCTGATATTAATGAAAGCTTTACGCGCTTTACGGTTGTGGCTGAGAGTTTAAAGCAAAAAAAACCGAGAATAAGATTTGGTTTATTGGCCATTAAGAACGTAGGCGCCAATTTGACCAAAGCCATTATAAAAGAGAGGAAAGAGGCAGGTCCTTTTCAATCATTGGAAAATTTTTTGAGCAGAATTAAAGATAAGGACTTGAATAAGAAATCACTGGAGAGTTTGATAAAAAGCGGTACCTTGGATCAGTTTGGCGATCGCTATGAAATGCTGATGAATATGGAAAAATTATTAAACTTTGTTAAAGTTGTAAATAACCAAGAAGCAAAACTGCAGGACAGTTTGTTCGCTTTAACTGAATTAAAAATAAAACACAATTTAATAATGGATAAATACCCGCCCGTGAGCAAAGAAAAAGAATTGGCTTGGGAAAAAGAACTGTTAGGCCTTTATATTTCTGCGCATCCTTTTAATGAATACCAGAAAGAGCTGGATGGTTTTATTTTAACTTCCACGCACATAAAAAAGGGCTTGGGGGCTGGCAATGTCAGAATTGCGGGAGTTATTAATAATATCAAGAAAGTTATTACCCAAAAGGGAGAAATTATGCTTTTTGTGAAAATTGAAGATACTTATAATTCTTTGGAAACAATTGTTTTTCCCAGTGTTTATAATGAAACAAGGGATACCTGGCTGGAAAATAATATCGTGATTATTAGCGGCACTGTTTCCAATAAAGACGGGGATTTCAAGGTTATTTGCAATGAGGTTAAAACTTTAAGCCGTGATATTTTGGCTGATCTTAAGACAAAATTGCAAAAAATTAATATTAACCTGCAGAAACAAGCCAAAAATATTTTCATTTTTTTTAAAAAGATCGTGACTGCTGAAACAGTGGCGAAACTCAATAAGATTTTACAGACCAGCCAGGGTAAGAATAAGGTTTTTTTGGCAGTGCCCATTGCGGCTGATCGTTTTCGCAAGATTGAAACAAATTTTTTTGCTAATTTTGAAGATCCGATTTTGCTCAAAGAGCTTAATAATCTGAATGAAGTCAGATTTGTTAAATTAATGTAATTGTCTGTGTCTTGATTTTTTGCTATACTTAATTTATATTAATTATTAAATAAAAATAAAAATATGAGACACGTCAATCCACCTTTAAACGTTTATAAAAAAATTGCCATCAGTTTTATCATTTTAACCCTAGTTTTGGTGGTGGTAATTTTTTATTTTACCATGTCTTATGCTTATGTGACGGTTTATCCCAAGCAAGATGAGGTAAAAACAGATTTTAATTTTGCCATCATGGAAAATCAAACCGGTTTAAACCCAGATCAGGGCATTTTTATGGGCAAAATTGTAGAACAATCCTTGAACGGCGAGAAATTATTTGTTACCACTGGCAAAAAATCTCTTTTGGGCGATATTGTCGGGAGAGTCAAAATAACTAATGGGCTGGCTAAGAATCAAGTTTTGGTAGCCACAACCCGACTATTGACACCGGATAATATTTTATATCGTCTTAAGGAAAGAATTGATATCCCGGCACGAGGAACAGCAGAAACAAATGTCTACGCTGATAATCCAAGCATGCCTTTGGCCAAAGCTGAGACCAAATTTACAATTCCCGGTCTTAGTCCGAGTGTTCAGACTTTAGTCTATGCGCAAGCTATCCAGGATTTTAAGACGAGCGGCCAGGAAGTAGCTGCCATCTCCCAAGAAGAATTAGATAAAGCAGTCACGGATTATTCTCAAGAATTAGCTCAGCAGGCGATTAAGGATGAAGATATTACAAAAACTAATGTATTAAGCAAGGAAATAATTGATAAAACATTTGATCATAAGGTTGGTGATGAGGCTTTGAATTTTAATTTGAAATTGAAAATCAAGGTTACGGGTGTTATTTTTGATAATACTGATATTAAAAATTTTGCTTTAAAATCATTAACCAGCCAAGTGCCGTCAGATAAACAATTATTAAGTTCTGACGTTGATAGTTTAATTTATAATATTGACAAAATTGATTTTAAAAATAAATTAGCCCAGCTTAAAAGTACGATCAGCGGGATAATGATAATTGGTGAAAACAGCCCGATTTTGCAGCCAGATAAATTGGCGCGCTTAAACGCTGATGACGCGGTCTCATATCTGCAAACGTTTGATTCAATTGAAAGAGCAAAAATAGCATTTTTTCCATCCTGGGTAAAGAAAATGCCATATTTTCAGGACCATATAATAATTAAAATTGTGCAATAAATTTATATGTTTAAACCTAACCATGAGTTGGGGGAGCAGAATCAGGAAAAAAAGCAGCGAGCTTTGGCTGAAATTAAAAAATTTGCAGCTGATTGGGAAATGGCCCATATAATCTGTTTAGGAAGCGGTCAATTTTTAGTAGAAAGATTAGATGAACAAGGTGAACAACTCGGTCTTTACGATTTTAATGATAGAGGTGATTTAATTAGTTTTAATATTAAGGAAGGACCTTCGGAGTTAAATAATATTATAAACGATTTTGAACAATCAGGTATCGGAGCTCAGGTTATTGATTTAAAGCGACAAAAACCAAAGTCAGCCGAGGCAGTAAAATAGAATCTTGACAGCGCTGGCTTAATGATTTATTATTCAGTTATCTCTTAAAAGCGATTGAAATGGCTACCAACCATTTAATTCCCTGATTAGGGAAGTTAAATCCTTAAGGATTTCTAAGCTTCATAATTAAGTGTTCTGCTTAGGCAGAGAAATTGGGTGGAACCGCCCTGAATTTTAAAAAGGGTCCCAAAATTATCTATATTTTTAGGTAGTTGAGGGATCCTTTTTAAAATTAAAATCCAAATGACCTGCCTACGCTAAAGCTTCGGCAGGCAGGCAAAATACAAATAACAAAATAATTTCAAATATTTAATTCTAAAATTAAAAAATATGAAAGACCAAGAAAAATTAGACGTAATGCGACATTCAGTTTCCCATGTCATGGCAGCGGCGGTTAAAGAACTTTATCAAGACGTAAAGTTTGCGATTGGGCCTACCATCGCAGAAGGTTTTTATTATGATTTTGATTTGGGTAAAAAAACTTTAAGCGAAGAAGATTTGCCAAAAATTGAAACGAAAATGAGGGAAATTATCAAGCAGAATTTATCTTTTGAACGGGAAGAAGTTTCGATCAAAGAAGCTTTGAAAAAAGTTTCAGGCCAGCCCTATAAAAAAGAATTGATTGAGGATTTAGAGAAGGAGGGCGAAAAGAAAGTTAGTTTTTATAAATTGGGAGATGTTTTTGAAGATTTATGCAAAGGGCCTCATGTAAAATCAACCAAAGAAATCGGTGCTTTTAAACTTTTGCGCGTGTCAGGCGCTTACTGGCGCGGGGATGAGAAAAATAAAATGCTGCAAAGAATTTACGGCACTGCCTTTGAAAAACAGAAAGAACTTGATGAATATTTAAAAATGATAGAAGAAGCAGAAAAAAGAGATCATCGCAAAATCGGCAAAGAGCAAAAGATTTTTATTTTTAGTGATTTGGTTGGGCCTGGTTTGCCTTTATGGCTGCCTAATGGCGCAGTTATTATTGAAGAATTAGAAAAAATGGCAAAAGAATTTGAAAATGAAGCCGGCTATTTGCGAGTTAAGACCCCGCATATTGCCAAGGAAGAGATGTATAAAATTTCAGGCCACCTGCCTTATTATGCGGAGACAATGTTTCCGCCGATGGTAATGCAAGAAGAGAATGGACAAAAGGTGACATATTATCTAAAAGCCATGAATTGTCCACATCATCACCTGATATATGCCTCAGAACCAAGAAGCTATAGAGATTTACCTTTAAGATTGGCAGAATATGGAACTTGTTATCGCTATGAAAAGAGCGGAGAACTTTTTGGTTTGATGAGAGTACGCTCCATGCAAATGAATGACGCCCACATTTACTGCACTGAAGAACAGTTTGAAGAGGAATTTCTAGCAGTAATTAATTTATATTTAAAGTATTTTAAAATTTTTGGCATTGAAAAATATGTAATGAGATTTAGCATTCACGGTAAAGAAGGTTTAGGTAAGAAATATATTGATAACGAAAAGCTTTGGTTAAAAACCGAAGAAATGGTCAGGAAAATTTTAAAAAAAGGCAAGATTCCTTTTGTGGAAGTAGAAGATGAAGCGGCTTTTTACGGTCCCAAAATTGACGTGGAAATTTGGAGCGCCATTGGCAGGGAATTTACTTTGGCGACTAACCAGGTTGATTTTGCAGTGCCAGCGAGGTTTAATTTAACTTATAGAGATAAAGACAATAAGGACCAAACGCCGATTTGCATTCACCGAGCGCCACTATCCACCCACGAACGTTTAATAGGTTTTTTGATTGAACATTATGCTGGTGTTTGGCCTATTTGGTTAGCTCCGGTTCAGGTTAAAATTATAAATATAGGCGCGGCGCATGAAAAATACTGTCAGGAAGTGGCTGATAAATTAAGAGCTGAAGGAATCAGAGTTGAATTGGATTTGGTAAATGAGACAGTGGGCAATAAAATTAGAAAAGGTGAAAAAGATAAAATTCCTTATATTCTTGTTTGTGGCGATAAAGAAGTTAAAGCTAAACAAGTCGCGGTTAGACAAAGAGGCAAGGGTGATTTGGGTCCACAGGATTTGGAGAAGTTTATTAAGCAAATTAAGGAAGAAATTTTAAACCATAAATAATATAAAAATCCGCTCCTCGGAATGGAAGGACAGACTTCAGTCTGTTACTGTAACACACTAAAGTGTGTCCATCCGATAAGGGCGGATTTTTGAAGCGATTAGTCCCTAAGTGGCCACCTTGTGGCTAATCGCTTCTTCGTCGGTTAACGGTTTAAAATTTTTTAGCAAAGTATGAAATATTACATCAAAATTTTTGGTTGCCAGATGAATTACTCTGATGCGGAAAGGGCAGCCGCTAAATTAGAAGAATTGGGTTATAAACAAGCATCTAGCGACAAGGATGCTGATTTGATATTGCTGGTTACTTGTTCGGTGAGAAAATCAGCCGAAGATCGGGTTTATGGCGCAATCAATAATTATCATAAGAAAAAGTTGTACCCAAAATTAAAAACCATAATTTTAAGCGGTTGCATGGCTTTGCGTCCGGAAGTGGTTAAGAAAGCTGACAAAGCAGATATTTTTCTGGATATTAAGGATTTAAATAAATTGCCAGAACTTTTATTGAAAAAAAGTTTGCAGGGTGAAGTTGAAACTTATTTTTCACTGAAACCCAAATATCAGAGTAAATTTACAGCTTATGTTCCTATCATGACTGGCTGTAATAATTTTTGCTCTTATTGCATTGTGCCTTATGTGCGGGGCAGGGAAGAGTCGCGCTCACCAGAAAAAATAATTAAGGAAGTGAAAAATTTAATTGCGCAGGGATATAAGGAGATTATTTTATTGGGGCAGAATGTGAATTCGTATAAACCAGTTTATAAAGTTGAAAGTATAAAGTATAAAGTAGTTGACTTTCCAGATTTGCTTGAATATCTGGCGAAATTGCCTGGTAATTTTTGGTTAAGCTTTATAACCAGCCATCCTAAAGATTTGTCAGACAAATTAATTAATGTAATTACTAAGAATAAAAAGATCTGCGAGTACATAAGTTTACCAGTACAATCAGGAGATAATGAGATTTTAAAGAAAATGAACCGCCACTACACTGTTTCGCAATATAAAAAATTGGTTAAGAAAATTAGGAAAAATATTCCTGGGGTGGCAATTCCTACTGATGTTATTGTTGGCTTCCCAGGGGAAAGTAGGAAGCAATTTTTAAATACAGCTAAGCTTTTTCAAGATGTAAAATTTGATATGGCTTATATTAATCAATATTCACCCAGAGAGGGAACTGCCTCAGCCAAATTAAAAGATGATGTACCAAGAGCTGAAAAGAAACAAAGAGATAAGGAATTAAATAATATTTTGGCTCAAATAGCTTTGGAAATTAATAAGAAATTAATTGGCAAAGTTTTAGACGTTTTGGTTTATCAGAAAAGTAAAGGTGATATTTGGCTGGGTAAAACAAGGACATTCAAAGTAGTTAAGTTTAAATCAAATAAAAGCTTATTAGGTAAATTTGTAAAAGTAAAAATAACTAAAGCTGAAAGTTTTGGCTTGATAGGTGAATTGACAAAGGCCTAGGTTTTTGTTAATTTAGTATTAGAACTTTAAAAATAGAGGAGGAAAAATGAAAACTGTAAAATCGACAGTTTTGCCGGTAATAGCATTGAGGGATATGGTTATAGTTCCCAATAGAACTGAATCATTTTACATGGGCAGGGAAAAAAGTATTCTTGCTATGAAAGCGGTGTCAAAAGGCAACAAATTGATTATTTTGATCCCTCAAAAGAATCCTAAGATTGAAGATCCAGATCCAGCCGACCTTCATACTTTTGGAACGATTGCACAAATCATCTCTATAATGCCACTGGAAGCAAAAAATGTAGAAGAAGCTTATGGAGTAATAGTTGAGGGTAAAAAATTGGTCAGAGTCATTAAATTTTTGCCACACAAAAAGTATTTGCAATGCGAATTTAAACAGATTAAAGCAAAAAAGATAAAAATCGGGTACACACTTAATATCCCAAATGAAGGTGAAAGTCTGAACAGGACCATCATCGAATTCACCCCTTCTAACTAAATAAGAAAGGAGGAAGTATAATGTGGTACATAATCCTTATTGCTATTGCTGTTGCTGTGATAATTGTATTAGGGATTATTTTTGGCGGATCTTCGGATAGTGGTAGATCTGCTGCTGACGATGAAGAGTGGGAAAATCAACCCCGCACCACTGGTAATGGCTGGTAGCTTTCTGCATCTTTGCCTGCCTCGCATATAATCTATGCGGGGCTTTTTATTTTTCATAAGAAGAATTTATTGGGTAAATTTGTTAAGGTAAAAATAGTTAAAGCTGAAAGTTTTGGTTTGATCGGGCAGATTATTGACAGTAATAAACTTTTGTGATAATTTTAGCACGTACCTTAAAACAATAGGAAAGGAGGACAGAAAAATGTCTTTGTTTGACAAAAGGACAAAAAAGGAAAAGCTTTGGGATAATGCTAGAAATCTGATTGAAAAGAAAGAGTGGGTTTCTGCACTTGAAGCATTAAGAAAAATAATTGAAATTGATGCCAAGGATGCGAGAGTCCTGCTCAAGCTCGGTGAGATTTACCAAAAAATAGACGATAAGGCAAATGCTATTGTTTATTTCTTAAAAGCAGCTGAAGAATACTCCAAAGATGGCTTTTACCCCAAGGCAATAGCTGTTCTTAAGCAAGTACTGGCTCTTGACCCCAATCGTTTGGATGTTAGAGAGAACATGGCCTTGCTTTATGAAAATGACAAGATAAATCTGCCCGAAGAGGCTGAAGCGCAACGAGTTTTTATCAGAGCCGCTGATGTCGGTAAAGAAAAGGCAGTTCTGGATTTCATCAAAGACAAATATGCCACCGCTGGAAAAGGCGATGCCAGGGCACTCGAATTTTGCAAAAATTTATGCATAGTAGTACTAGAATCAACCGAGGCACAAATTCGGGAAAGGCTGGATGCGAGAATCCTGCCAGCCAAGCCGCAACCCAAAAAGAAATCCCCTAAAAAAAGAAAAAAATAAAGTGCTCGTAGCTCCTTGCCAGGCAGGGAGCTATTTTTTTATAAAAAGAAAAAGCCCCGGAGGGCTTTTAAATTGTGGTTAAAATTTATTTAGAGTGGTGTGTCATCAATTACTCCGGAAGCTATCAGAACATTGACGCCTAAGAGTAAAAGAACGAAAGGAATGCAAAGAATGAGACCTAAAATTTCATATATAACAAAGTTGATTATCTTGGAATTGATTTTGTAGGGAATTAGGTTTTCATCATTGTCAACTCCTCTTATGAAAAGAGCCGCAAATTGAGAAAAGAACACATACATGAGAATTAGAAATTGATGTCCTGTCATTTTTTCCTCCTTCGGCACTTTGTGCCTTGTTTAACCGCGAAGATCATTTACAAACCAAATCCATATCGGGAATGTTAGAATGAGTCCGCCGATTATTTCACCGACAAATAGTTTTTCCCAAAAAGGTTCTGTACCTTTTTCATTCCGTGCATAAGAAACTGCACCGATCTGCCAGACCAGGAAAATTATTATTGGAATAATACAAAGAACCATTTTCTCCTCCTTTGGCACTTTGTGCCTTAAAATTTGATTTAGTTTAAACTTAGCTTGTAATTTAAAAATTGTCAAGCTAAAAGAAAAAAAGTCCCGCGCCGCGGGACTTTTTAAGATTTGACGAATTTTTTAGCTGGTTGTATGGCCGTACCGGATGATTTCATAGCCGGAAACGAAAATTAACATCAGGCAGCCGAGGCCAATAAATCCCCAGACAAAGGGTATACCGATTGTGGAGAGGATTAGGTAGGCAAAGATTCGCCGGAGTGGTGTTCTTTTGAAGTAATGGCAAAACCAGTCATAATCCTCCAGAATATCCCAGCCGACTGAGCCGGAAATTCCACCGACAACGAACAGAACGAAAATTGCTACAATTACAGCTCCAATTGTTTCCATTTTTTCTCCTTTTTTGATTTGTTAAAGATGACTTTAACTATTTTGAGGAGCAAAGCCGTGTTTATTGAGCCATCTTTCAGCCAAGTATTCACTAATACCTAAGTAGGCGAATAGAGGTATGCTGGCAATTGCCAAGGGCACAAAGAATATATGTGCGGCTACCGCAATCGGTGCCAAGATTAGCAGGCATAAGACCTCAAAGAAAGGATTTGTCTGGACTGCCGGCGAAAGTTTCTCAATCGTATTTTTGGAAAGGACATGGACTCCCATTAAAATGAGATAGCCGATCAATGCTGGTACCCCGACTGCAATTACTATCAACACCAGTAGTATTAGCACAGGAAGCAAGACGATTATTCTCAGACCAATTTTTAGTTTTTCAACCATTTTTTTCTCCTTGCCCCGAACCCGAGCAAAGCGAGTGGTTCGGGGCTTGCCCCCGCACCTAAACGTAAGCGCATGGTTCTGGGCTTTAGCATTTTGTGCCTATTCTGAAAGTTTTAGTTTCTTTTCCTTTCTTTTTTCCATTCCATCCTTAATTTTTACTGCTATAATATAGATGAAAAGGAAAAATAAGGAAACATAACAGACGCAGAAAAAAAATTGTGGCAGATTTTTAAGCAACTGAATGATCCTCCTTTTGATTTTTTTACAGTTTAGCATTAAAATTAATTTATGTCAATACAATTACCTAAAATTTTAGTCATTGTCGGGCCAAATGCCAGCGGGAAAACCGGCCTGTCTATTAAATTGGCCAAAAAGTTTAATGGGGAAGTGATTTCTGCTGATTCGCGCCAGGTTTATAAGGGCATGGATTTAGGCACTGGCAAAGTGACAAAAAAAGAAATGCAAGGAATTAAGCATTATCTTTTAGATGTGGCTTCACCCAAGAGCCGGTTTAGCGCCGCGCAATTTGTGAAATTGGGGGACAAGGCGATTAAGCAAATATTTAAAAAAGGCAGATTGCCGATTGTCTGCGGCGGCACCGGCTTTTATGTTGACGCTTTACTTTATGGACTGCCAATAACAGTGGCGCCTGATTGGAAATTGCGTCAACAGTTAGAGAAGTTAAGCGCTTACCAGCTCTTCAATAAATTGAAGAGAGTCGATGCAAAGCGCGCGAAAAACATTGACCCGCATAATAAAAGACGGTTAATTCGCGCTTTAGAAATAGCGCAAAAAACAGGCGCGCCAGTGCCGCCGCCACCCAGGACTCTAAGGTACAATGTTTTAAAAATCGGGGTTAAAAGAAGTAAAAAGGAATTGAGAAAAAGAATTCATGATCGTTTGCTGGTTCGGATGAAACAGGGGATGATCAAAGAAATTGAAAAACTACATGGACAAGGAGTTAGTTGGCAGAAATTGAATGACTTTGGCTTAGAATATAGATTTGTTTCTCGCTATTTAAAAGGGGAGTTAAGCAAAGAAGAGATGCTAAATTTACTGGAAACAGCGATTTGGCATTATGCCAAAAGGCAATTGACCTGGTTTAGGCGTGATCAGGAAATTCACTGGGAGAATAATCTTAAAAAAATAGAAAAGTTAGTAAAAAAATGGCTTTAACGCACTCTGTCATTCCGAAAGTAATGAGGAATCTATTACTTCGATGTAATAGATCCTTCGCTATGCTCAGGATGACATCATGCGGGATGAAAAATAGTGAAAAAATGGCTATTTGACAGAAGGTAATTTTTGTGTTGTATTGCATTGACAAGTAATAAAAAATATGTCAAGGTTGAGGTAGTATAAACTCAAAGTTCTTTTGAAAGGAGGTGAGAAAAATGGCGCAGGCATGTCCTCATGAAGTTAGCATTGAGGTACTTTCAAAAATTTCTAAAGTAATACTTTTTCACAGTAAAATTTCTGGATCTGATTTTTTACTCCTCATCTTTAATGATCCATCATGGATTAATTATTCAAAATCAGAGTTGTATTTTCAGTTAAATGGTAATGAGAGAATGTATAAGTTTTCACTGCAGCCAACTCTTATTTTGAGAAATACCCTGGTGGTTAAGATGAAGGGCGAATTGGCAAGGATTGTGCCATTTCAAATGAATATCTTCGGACCGCCTGCCAGCGGAGAATATTTCACTATTGAAGCAAAAAAGGACATTGATGTCCAAACATAAAAGCTGGATAACATATATTGTTTCCAGCTTTTAAAATTCTTATAAAATTCTTATTTTGTTTCTGTCGCTCTCTCTATTGCTCCTTCCAGTTCTGCGATTTCTGCAGGGGAAAAGAGTTCTTCGTTTTTTTCTTGCGCTTTTGCCAAATCTTCTTTAAATTGAATAATTTGTTCTGGAGTCATTCCTTTCAAAGCTAAATCGCGTTTATCTCTTTCAATCTTTGCAAGCTGTGGGCCATATTTTTTCTCAAGAACTGCCAAGGCGGCCGCAAGTGCTTTTGGATTTTGCATTAATGCTTGAAGAGCAAAAGTAGCTTCTATTGCTAAACTAGCTAGTCTTTTTTCATTTTCTTTAGTTTCTCTTTGTGATGGTGGAATTAATTGTTCTTTCATAAATTTTCTCCTTTTAAAAGGTTAGTTTGTTATTAATTGAGGATAATATAATTATAGCACAAGTTTATAAATTTGTCAAGTTCGAAGTATATTTTTCAAAATTTCCATAACTTTTTCTGGATTGGCCTTACCATGTGTTTTGGCCATAACTTGGCCTATAAGGGCCTGTAAAGCCCTTTCTTTACCCTTTTTATAGTCCTCTACTGGCTTAGGGTTATTCTTAATAACTTCCTTGGCAATGCTTTCCAGTTCTTTAATATCAGAAATCTGGGCTAGATTTTCTTCTTTAATCAAATGAGAAGGATCTGCCCCGGTTATTACCATTTTAGGCAGGATTTGCAGGGCAGTATTAGTAGTAATTTTTTTACTAAATAGCCAGGTAATTAATTCAGCCATGTTTTCAGGCGTCATTTTTATTGTTTTAATCTCTAAATTTTTTTCTGACAGCAAAGGGATTAAATTATTGATAATTAAATTGCTGGCTAATTTTGTTAATTTTGGTTTATTTTCTTCCCAAGTATTTTTTTGTTTTTTGGCTTCTGCCAAACTTTCAATCCATTCATGCAATTCAGAAATAACCTCTTCGTAATAATCAGCGATTTTTTTATCTTCAGTTAATGATTTAACATCATCATAAGTTAAATCAAATTCAGCCATAAAACGTTTGCGTTTAGGATTAGGCAATTCTGGTAATTTTGTTTTTAAGCATTGAGTATCAATGGCAATTTCTTTTTTATCGCAAACTATGTCCGGATTGGTTAAAAAATGAATTGGGGGAATATCTGGTTCAGGAAAATAGCGATAATCATGAGCTTCTTCTTTGGTTCTTTGTTCTTCGGTAATTCCTTGAGCATCATTCCAGCCTCGAGTTGCTAATTCTTTTGGCGCATTGCCTTCGAGCCAGAGTTTGGTTTGGCGTTTGATTTCATATTCCAAGGCCTTTTCCACATTTTTAAAAGAATTAAGATTTTTAATTTCTGTTTTTGGGTATAATTTTTCCTCCTCAGCTGGTTTTAAAGAAATATTGGCATCACAGCGCAAATGGCCCTTTTCCATATCAGCTTCGGAAATATCCAGGTAGCGCATAATTTGGCGCAGTTCTTGGAGAAAAAGTTTGGCTTGGGCTGGATTTCTGACATCAGCTTCGGTTACGATTTCCATTAAAGGCGTGCCGCCGCGGTTAAAATCAATTAAGCTATAATTTTTTTTCTCCGGATGTAATAATTTGGCTGCGTCTTCTTCCAAATGAACGCGGTTAATCCTGATTTTTTGTTCTTCATTTAGTTCTGGGTTAAAGATAAACAAAAAGCCATTTTTGCCAATGGGCTGGTCATATTGGGAAATTTGATAGGCCTTGGGCAAGTCAGGATAAAAATAATGCTTGCGATCAAATTTGGAATATTCGTCAATGGTACAATTTAAAGCCAGGGCAGCCAGTGCGCTCCATTCAATTGCTTGTTTATTGGCCACTGGCAAAGTACCTGGGTGGGCCAGACAGATTGGACAAACACAAGAATTGGGCGGCAAATTTTCGCCGCCATTATCGCAGGTGCAGAACATTTTGGATTTGGTTTTTAATTGGACGTGGATTTCCAGGCCAATGATCGGTTCAAGTTCCATAAAATTTATTGGTGAATAAGAGCGAGAAGAGCTATAAGGGAAAAAAGGGTAAAAGGAAAATTAAATTATACCATAGGTTGTGTTGAGGATTAATTCTGTTTAGTTTCCTTTAGATTATTATATAAGATTACAGGAAACGAAAGTAAAAGTGGGGTTATAATTAGGGAAGTCAATGATATAAGAATGTTTATCATTAAGGATTGATTGGCTGATTCTAAGTTAAGATTGCCATTAGTAATAAGATAAAATACGCCAGTAATTACAATAATCAAGATTAAATAAACAACCAGTGCCGGTATTAATAAACGCCAAAATGTAGGCCACCATCGGCCCAACACTAAATTTTTGCTTGCCTTAAGAGCTACTAGTCCCTTATTATTCTTTTCTTCCAAGATATTGATAAATGGGGCAAAACTATACCAGATCATAAATATAATGCCAGGAATGATAAATAAAATTAAACCAGCTAAGGCAGCCAAAACTGATAAAATTGTCACCCAAAAATAAGAGGAAATTTTTTTAAAGGCAGTTTCGTAAATTTTATTAAGATTGACTGCTTTATTCTTATAGAGAGAATCAATGGCAATAATTAGGATTATGGCTACCCAGAGATTGACAATAATGATCAAGGCATTCAGCAGCATTACCAAGAAAGTTTTTTGCAAACCGCCGAGATAAATTGTCAGGTAATATATGGTGAGAGGAATCAAGGAAATAATTATCGGGACTAAAAAGATTTGAAGATTATTGATATAAAGATCCCAGCCCTTTTTGATTAAAGCAGAAATAGGAATGAGTTTTTGTGCCATGAGTTTAGTAGGTTTATTATTCTATGATGGTGATTTTACGTTTGATAATTTCCATGATTTCGGTTTGGACTTCTTCGATAGATTTATTGGCATTGACAGTATTCCAGCCAAAATCCTGGACTAATTCTTGGAAAACAGAATTTACTTTTTTCAAAATTTCAGGATTTGTTTCATGGACATTGGTTTTATCCAAATTCTCTGGAAAAGCTTCGCCTTCAAATAAAATGGCCAGATCTTCTTTAAGCAAATGGGAATTTAGTTTATAGAGCAGATTTTTATCAACGCCTTCAACAATACCCCAGGCAATGCCAGTGCCAATATAATCCTCCGCAATTATCCAAGTGCCTTTGGCTAATTTTTCTTTAATGGTCGGTTCGTATTGGGTGCGGTTTAAGACCTGAAGCATTTGAAATTCACGCGGACTAAAATTATCAGGATTGCCGCGTTTTAAATATTCATTAATTAAAACTCCCGAGGGTTCCAGATTATACACCGCATATTTAAGATATTCTGCATTTTTACCCATTTTGATAATCAGATTTTCCACTAATAATTTGGCTTGGGTGGTTTTGCCCAGGTTATTAGACCCATACAAAACAATGAATTTGCCTTTTTGATTTTTTGGCATAGTATTTGGAATTATGAATTATGAGAGCTGAAATCTGAAATTAGGATTTTAATATTTAATTGTTTTAATTTTAGCAAAAAAAGTTAATTTTAACCAGTGGAGCCAAAGCCGCCGCGGGTTTTGGTTTTTAGATTATCAATTTCTTGCCATTTGGCCTTGTTAATTTTAATAAAAGAGGCCTGGCCGATTCTTTGGCCTTTGGCAATTTTTACAGTTTTGTCAGTAAAATTATAAACCTGCAGATGGATTTCATCTTCTGGCCCGCAAAAATCCTGGTCAATTATGCCAATGCCATGTGGACTTAAAAGTCCTAATTTTTTTGGCGTGGAACTGCGCGGCACCAAAAGCAGCATATAATTTTTCGGGGTTTGGATAATTAGATTGGTGGGAATATAAAAAATTTCTTTGGGCTTAATTTCCACTTCAAGCCGGGAATAAATATCAAAAGCAACCGAGCCAGTGGTTTGGTAAGTGGGCAGGGGAAGGGATTTGTCGATTCTTTTTATTTTGACCTTCATTTGTTTTTAAAATAAATAGGTTTTATGAAGTTATATGAGGTTTTATGAAGTTGTATGAGGTTGCAGTGGTTAAAATTTTAAGGGTTGATCTTGAATGTATTTTAATCCTTGTTTAATGGCAATTTCTGCTTTTTGGATTTCCGCGCCCAGGTCAAAAGCATGGGGGATTAAGGAGATTATGTCAGCCAAAACAAGCTGGTTATATAATTTCATGGTTGCCTTATCTTCTTGGCCGTTTTGGCGGAATTCCTGTAAGGCCTTACCATTGGGTGAGACGTGCTTGGCCACAATTTCATCTGCCTCAACTGTTAAAATAATGTAACCGCGCGGGTCAGAGACACAATCAAGTTCATTTCCATATTTATTGATCAGTTCCTGGGCAATCTGCCAATTATTATCGTAAATATGGGCGCAATTGGAATAGATGGTTAAATTGCCAATTGGCCAGTTTAATTTGTCAGCAATGTATTTTTGCAATGTCCTTAAGCCAAAAGCATTTAAAAGCCAGCCCCCAAAAATATCATGGGAACGGACAAAAACAGTTAAATCCAATTTATCCTCAACATTGGTGGCTTGTAAAAAAGTTAGACAAGGCGCGCTTTTAGCTGTATGGTCCTGGATGCCAAAAATAGTGGCGCAAGCAGCGCGGTCAGTGGGATAGCGTTTTAAATAATCAACAATTACATTATCAATTTGGTTATATTTTAATTCTTGTCCTTCAATTTTAGGAAAGTTCCAGAGCCGCTGTCCATAAGTATAATCTGCTGTGCCCTTGTCACCGGTCATAAATTTAGGAATGTAATCTTGGATATCTTTGGCAGTGATTTGAAAATAGGGGAACATTTTGAAATTGGCTGGATCTTCATCAGTAATGACAGTGGCAATATTAAAAAGTTCTTTGCAGTTATTGCCGTGAAATGATTCTCTGACAGTACCAAATTTTATGATTTTTTTAATTATCTCTAGCCAGGCCTGGCCAGCAAATTGTTTTCTGATTTTGAAAACCGATTGGTCAGTGGGCAGAACGCCGTCAAATTCTATTTTTGCTTCTGGGAAAATTTGCGGCTCTGACCAATCCTTATTTTGCGGCTGGTAATTCTTGATTGCCTCAATTATTTTTGGGGAATCATAAACGCCAATTAAATTTTTAAATTTAACATTCTGGCGAAAAAGGTTAATGGCTTCCTTTGGGATTTCTTTATGAATCTGGCAAAATTCTATTTCTAAAACCTGGTTATTTTCAGCAACGCCTTTTTCCAATAAATTAATAAGTGCTTGTCCGCTGCCAATTCTTTCTTCGCCGCAAATGATTAAAAGTCGAATGCGGGGATTGGCCAAAATATTTCTGACAATATAATTTATGCCTTCTTTGGAATAAAGCTGGCCAGCTAATGCAAAAAGTGATTTATCAATCTGATCAACTATTTTGTTCACTGGCGTCCATAAAGTAACAATCCCGATTTCTGAATCGGGGTTGCCCAGGATTAATTTGTCTTTAAAATAAATTGGCCAGTTAGGCATAAAGAATTAACTTATATTTAAAACTTTTTTTAATTCGATTTCTAATTGTTGCATGGCGTAATTATCATCTTCATAGCTGATTATTGCTTTGACAGCAGGATTACCGCGCAATAAACGGGAAATCAGGCGTTTTTCCAATTTTTCTTTTGGGCATAACAAAATGATCGGAATATTTTTTGCATTTGCCATTTCCACTTCTATGCCACTGCCCCAGCTGGGAAAAAGAGCTATGGCGATTAAACATGAAGATAATTCACAGACCTGTCTTCTTTCAGATTCATCAACTTGGCTGGGTGTCCAATTAGCATGAAGCACGGGATCATAATGTTCATGCGGCACAAAAGCGCGTCTGCCTGTAACTTTTTCACAAAGGTCAGCAGTTTTTTCATAAAATTTTTTAACCTGTTTTTTTTGTTCCGGTGGCACTTCAGTTAGAGCGCCGCAAACATACACAGTTTTTTGATTCATAATTTAGTTTTAAATTAATCAAATTAACCGATTGAGAAATTTACTATTTTGGCTAAATTTGATTTTGGTTTTAATTGGGGGACAATTAGTTGAAAATGTAAATGTCTGACAGTGGCGCCGGTTAAATTTTGATCGCCAAAGCGCAAGATTAAGCCGCCGCCTTTGATTTTATATTTTTTATTTAACCAGTTAACTAAATATTTAACTGTTTGAAAATCTTGCGTGTTTAAATCTGAAAAATTGGTTTTATGTTTAATTGGGATTAAAACAAAATGAAACTTGGTATTATTATATGGCCAAGAATTAGAAGTGGCAATCCAACCATTAATCTTTTTTAATATTGGTTTTTTGTGGTATTTAAAATTATCCGGACAAAAAGGGCATTTGTTGGTTTTGATGATTTTCTCCAGGGTTTTTCTGTAATCTTTTGTTTTGGCATTGCGTTTTTCAATGCCGGCTTTGTTTGAACTCATAGGTTTTATGAGGTTATATTAAGTTGTATGAGGTTAATGAGGTTGCTGTTACAGATCTACTTTAATAATTTCCATGTCAGCGGCTTTCATAACTCGTTCGCCGTCAAAATTGGCCCAGCCAGTATTATAAAAACATTTTTTAAGGCCTGAAACAGCGATTAACTTGGCGCAGGCCGGGCAGGGAAAAGTAGTGACATAAATTGAGGCGCCTTCAAGGGGCTTGCCGTCTTTGGCTGCCATGGCAATACAGCTTGCCTCGGAATGGATAGCGGAACAGACTTCTGTTTTCGTGCCTGGCGTTAAAGTATCTCTGATACAGCCGATTTTGTAACATTCATCTTTATTGGGCAGCATTTCGTTATAGGCAGAATAAAGTACTTTTCCGTCCTTAACAATTAGGGAAGCGACTTGTCTCCAAAAACAGCCGCTTTCACTGGCTAGAACAAGCGCTTGTTTCATGAAATTTACATCTTCCGAATTATAATTTTTTATTAAATTTACATCATTTTTCCCGGTCTTAAAAACATTTTCGCTAGGATGGTAAAAAAAACCATTTTCAATAATTAAATTGGGATGATCAGCTAAATATTTTGCCCTTAATTCTTCAGTTACTTCATCATCAATTAAAATAAGCTGTTCCTCATTTTTAATTAAGTTAATAATGTTTTCATCTAAAATATAGGCCTTGTGGCCCAAAGCAAAAAGAAGATTCTGCATTTTAGCAATTGGCATTTTGCGCAAGTCAATTTCGAGTTTGTATAATTTTCGCGTTAAATCATCGCTTAAAATAAAAACATCAGCATCTTTGTATTTATCTAAAATGTCTAAGTACCCCCGATGGATAATAGCAAACGTGCCGATGATAATCATAGTTATGTGCAAATAAAATGTCTATAGTTATTTTTAGGCAAGAGTATTGTTATAGTTGATTGCCCTACGAAATTACGAATTTGTACGAATATACAAATTAGTTAAGTATTTTTGTAATATTTGTATTCAGATTTGTCCCGAAGGGACCACTTAGTGGTAAATTTGTTGGGCTTTATTTATTATTTTTTTTCATTTGATCTAGTTCGCAAAGATGGGTTTTGAGAGTTTTTTCAATAATATCTGTAGTTGAAGTTTTTTCAGCCTGGCGCGTTAATTCAACCAATTCGCAGACGTGCTGCTTAATATCATTTCTTTGTTCTTCGGGATAGCTTTCTATAATGCAGACAAAAACATCGGGTTTAATTATTTTAATCAGCTCATAGCCCCATTTGCCCTGATGGTCAATATCATCAACTAAAGTCACATAATCCACGCAGTGCTGATAAGACAACATTTCCATCCGCTCTTCATGGGGAATAATGGGCCGGAAAGGATTTTTATAAAGTTTAATGGCGCGGTCTGAATCAACGCCCACCACTAAAATATCACCCTGCTCCTTAGCGCGGATTAGGTAGCGCAAATGGCCAATATGCAGCATGTCCCAGGAACCAATGGTACAGACAACTTTTTGCTCCAGGGTTTTATGAGCATCAATGAATTTTTTTAAGGATTGATAATCAAGAATAATTTTGGCAGGCATGTAAAAATTTTAAAATTTTAAAATAAAAATTAAGATTTTTGGAAAAGTTGCCGCCATAAATAAAAAAATATTGATAAACTGATTTATTAAGGTTATTTTGGCAGCAGCGCTAAAAAATAGGCGCTGGAATCCAATATATTATTTGACCAAGCAAAAAATAATTTATCTTTGAAGATTTTTCGGCAATGTCCGTCATATGGATCGTTGTAATAGAAATAATCATTTAAAAATCCAGTGATAACAATAAAATGTCCGGTTGAATTGGTTAATTTTTCAAAATCAGGCAGTACTTCCTTTTCAAAAAGAATTTTTGCATTTACTGCGAGTATAACTGGTAACTTTTTCTTTAGAAAATTTATAATATCTTTTTGACTTGGCATTTTGATTTTGAAATTTGCTCCTGATTCTATTAATTCTCTGGTGGCACTTAAAATTTTTTTATTTACGGGTGTTTGTTTTTTTCTTAAAAGCGTATTTAACTCAGTAAGTAATTCTGATCTTGATAATTTAATAAAATATGGTTTGTACAATTCCATATTGTAAGAGTAACAAACAACATCAAATTCCAATTTTTGAGCCAATAAAGCATGATCAATCACTAATGTTCCGCGATCTTGATCTTTGATCAATCCTATTTTAAGCTGCTTTAATACCTGTTTCTCGGAATAATTTTTGTGAAAATATTTCAGAACCATACTTAAACTAGTTGGCCCACATCCTAATTTATTTTTCGCTTCTAAAACTGGAACTTTGAGTAACATATATTAGTTTTATTATATTTCTTTGCGCTCTTCCATTTTAGCAAAATGCTCTGGAAAAATAAAGAGGGGAGAAAAGTAAAAAACACCCCGCGGCGCGGGGGCGTTTTTAGGTTAAATCTGAACTTTAATACCAGGGCCCATGGTAGAAGAAAGAGTAATATTTTTAATAAAAATGCCCTTCATGCTACTTGGTTTGTGTTTATTTAAAGCTTCAAGCAGGGCCTGATAATTCTCAATTAATTTTTTATCTTCAAATGAGGCCTTGCCAATGTTTAGGTGAATATTGCCAGTATCATCGTTTTTAAAGCTCATTTTGCCCCTGGCTAATTCCTCAACGGTTTTTTTGATATTTTGGGTGACTGTTTCGGTCTTAGGATTTGGCATTAAGCCCTTGGGTCCTAAAATTTTCGCAACTTTGGCCAAGTCCTTCATCATTTCCGGCATGGTGACCAGAATATCGAAATTGATTTTCTGGGTTTTGGCAATCTCGTCAATTATTTCCTGGCCGCCGACAATATCAGCGCCGGCTGCCTTGGCTTCTTTTTGTTTTTCCGGGGGAGCAATAACTGCGATTTTAATTTTTTTTCCAGTGCCATGAGGTAAAAGTACTGTGCTGCGGATTTGCTGTTCACTTTTGGACGGATCTATTCCAGTCCTAATAGCAATATCAATTGAAGAATCGAATTTAGTGGTTGCTGTTTCTTTGGCTAATTTTATGGCTTCTTCAATGGGAAAAGTTTTTGTTTTGTCAATTTTAGTGTTTAATTCACTAAACCTTTTAGAATGAGGTGTATGTTTTGTTCGTCCTCTTCTCATAAATTTTTTTAGTTTAATAAGTTAAATAATATTAAATATGGTTAAATGATGTTGTTTTATACAGATTATGCCGCCCTTGGCGGCACCCCGCCGTGGCGGTGGCAGATAGATACAGATTTACAAATGATTTCTTTTGAAAATTTGTATATTTGTCCCAAAGGGATCCCATTGGGATAAAAGATTCGTCACAAGGTGATCCCGTTGGGATAATTCGTAGATATAAAAAACTGATGTACGCAATACATCAGTTAAATAGGGTAGTAGTATTGCGTGGTTATGGCGCTAAAAAGCTCCCACACGATTTTATATTTATAGTTAATCAAATTAGCCCTCAACTGTCAAGCCCATTTGTCTGGCCGTGCCTTCAATGATTTTCATGGCTGCTTCCAGATCATCAGTATTTAAATCAGGCAGTTTTTTCTCGGCAATTTCGCGGATTTGCGCTTTGGTCACCTTGCCCACTTTTTCCTGCAATGGTTTGCCAGAACCTTTAGCAATGCCAGCTGCTTTTTTTAAGAGCTCTGCTGCTGGTGGTGTTTTTAAAATAAAATCATAGGTGCGGTCTTCATAAACCTTGATTTCAACCGGAATAATATCGCCCATTTTGTCTTTGGTCGCTTCATTAAATTTACTGCAAAAATCCTGGATATTTAAGCCATGCTGGCCCAAGGCAGGTCCAACCGGAGGGGCGGGATTAGCAGCGCCGGCTGGTATTTGTAATTTAATTATTGTTTTAATTGGTTTTGGCATAGAGTAATTGGGTTATATGAACCACGGATTTATTCTCACAGATTACACAGATTTACGATTTCTCAATGAGAAGCCCAATTTTAATGGCACTGGGAAAATATTTATCTGTGATTATCAGTGAATAAAATCAGTGTTTAAGTTACTATATCTTCTTAATTTGTAAAAAGTCAAGTTCAATTGGTGTTTCGCGGCCAAACATAGAAACCAGTATTTTAACTTTGCCGCGCGCTTCGTCAATGGAAACCACCTTGCCTTCAAAGCCCTTAAATGGTCCATCCGTAATTTTCACGGGTGCGCCCTCAGAAATATCAATTTTAAATTTGGGTTCTTCCTGGCCCATTCTTTTTAAGAGTGACTGAACTTCTTGTTCGGAAACAGGAGTCGGTGTTGTGCCAGAGCCGACAAAACCAGTGACATTGGGCGTGTTTCTGACCACATACCAGGAATCGTCAGTTACATCCATATTGACCAAAAGATAGCCTGGAAAAATTTTTTCAATCACTGTTTTTCTTTTGCCATTTTTAATTTTAATTTTCCTTTCAGTGGGAATAATGACATCAAAAATTTTATCTTCCATGTCCATGGTTTGAACTCTTTGTTTTAAATTGTCCGCGACATTTTCTTCGTAGCCGGAATATGTGTGGATAACATACCATCTTTTGCCGCGGGAGATTTGTTTTGCCATAGGTTTAATTTGGTTAGATGAACCACGAAATTTATTCACGAAAATTCACGAAATAAGAACTTGTTTAATTTTTAGTGTTATTTAGTGAAAGTTTTTAGTGGTTCAGTACCTATTTAATAACTCGTTGAATGCCTAAAGATAAAACATAATCAGCAATGCCGATTAAAGCAGCTAAAACCAAGCTAATACCAATAATTAACAAAGTATAATTAATGGTTTGTTTTTTGGTCGGCCAGGTAACTTTTTTTAATTCAACAATTGAATCCTTAATGTAAGTTGTTATTTTTTGAAAAATATTCATAATGTTTATTATTGTTTGAAGGTTAAGGCTATGGTAATGATGCCAGTATGGGTTAGGGTAAATGGTAAAGTGAGATTTTAAACATTACCTTGGCCTAATGACCAAACCGGCTTCTTAACCTTTGCCCTTACCTTTTTCCTGATTTTTAAAAAGACCCGGGCAGGTCTTGGTTATATTTATAGTATAAACTATTTAAAGATATTGTCAAGTTTTTATTTTATACAGCTTTTTCTTTGACAAATTAAGGAATTTATGTAAACTAAAGGAAATGAACCTTTGGTTCTTTTAAATTCAAAAGGAGGAAGAAAATGAAGAATACAGTTAAAGTGGTAATGGTTTTAGGCGTGCTAATAATCTGGGTAGGGCTTGTTTTAGGCCAAAATTCTGCTCCCGTATCGCAATTTTCACCAGCAGATGCAAAAGCCAAAATTATCAAAGTACTGGCCAGTAATGCCAAAAAAAGAATTACCATGCCCTATATCGTGAAATGCTTCGTGGATATGACGAACCAAGAAAATCCGCCGAGTAAAGTTATCCCGGAGATGTTGCAAGGATTGAGCCAGTCAAAATATGTCAGCCAAAACAAGGTAACCTTAAAATTGTTTACCAATGCCAAAAGGGAAGATGCCTTGAATTTTTTGGCCGAGATAATGGTGGCTAATTCAATTGATCCCGAACCCATTTTAGCCAAACTGAATTTCCATGCGATTTTTTTATACAAAGGCTATATGCAGCGTGGATTAGTAAGCTTATCCATACCAGAGCAACGCACAGAGCTTACTAATTTTTTAGGAACCGGATTGGATTATACTTGGGCTCAATTTGACCAGTTGATTGACGAAAAGGCGCCAATACAACCAAAAGCAGAACCTACTCAGTCAGGCGTGGAATATTATATGGATTTCTTTGCCCTGACAGCAGTTTTTGTTGATATGGGCCTGGATCAATATTTTCAGGAGTTAAACAAAAAGGCAGAGGAAAATAATGGAAAGTTGCCCGAGATTGCCACTGATTATGTCATTTCCTATTTTTTTTCCTCTGAGCCCAAGGACTGTCCTTATTGTCGAACCGATCTTGAAAATATGCTGGAAAAAATCCTTTACGATTCCAAGCTGGCAAAAGAAGGTAAATTGAGCTTAATTTTGCTAACAACCAGTAAACAGCAGCCAGCAAGGGATCAGATAACAACTGCCTTGGCCCGGATTTTTTTCCGCCGAGGTGGTTTTGAGAAGGGAAGCTTGCCAAAGCCAGAAGAGGTCAAAGCAGTATTAGAACGGGTAAATTTCCAATTCCGGCCAGAAGTTAGTTTCACTGTTGTGGGAATTGCCAAAGAATTTAAAAACAAACCAAAATCAAAAATTTTTCCATTAGTGGTCGTTTGCGGGCCATCTTCAAGTGGGAATTTTGAAGATAGAAAAGGTATCTATGTTTCAGTCGGAAAAAAAGTTATTTGGTCTAAAATTGACCAAATCATTTTGGCTCAAACCCAGAAACACTAGATTTGAATAAGCGGTTCGTTATAGACGGACCGCTTTTTACTTGACAAATCTTAAATATTATGCTATACTAAAATGTCGCTCAATAATTGAGCTACCCCTGCCACGAGGGCATCATGGTAATCAGTACTTTAACGGGTTAACAGGAGGTTAGTTATGAAAAGAGAGGAGTATCGTGCCATTCTCAGCCGACTCCCGATCAAGAGTCCGACACCACAGGACATGGCAATGCTATGCCCACATCTCACGGCCGAAGAAGCTGTAAAGGCATTCAAAACCGGTTCTGGTTATGTTGCCTGCCCGCCGCTTCGCATTCGACATGGTTTTCAGATCGTTTCCTTTCGTGAGGAGTATGTCGAAGAGATCAAGGTGTGGGGTGTCATAAATGGTGAGCGAACTCAAACCATCACCGGCACCAAGAATCATCCAGCCCTTCTGGATTATTCCTACGCCAGCAGAACGCGGAAGTCCTATGCCGACGGGAAAAAGCACGGTGACGTATTCTCTAACTACAGGGCAATGGACAAAGCAATGAAGTTCGCCGCGGAGAACTGGGGAGATGATCTCATCTTGGACAAATGGATCGACATTGTTCAGATCTACATCCAAGACCCTACTGACTTGGTGAATGACAAGTACCATACAGACTCGCCGCGCACCAAGGCCGTCTTGTACGTAACGCTCGGTCGCGACTTGAATGTGATTATCAACGATCACTCCAATCCGGCAAGCGAGTTGTTCGACGAAGCGATTATGGAGATGACGCTTGACCCAGTGATTTACCACGAGCTGCAAGGCGGTCGGGGTGGATTCACTCATTTCAACTGTGCCCATTGCGCTCATGGTCTGTCGCTAAATTGCTGCAAAGGATGTGGCCACAGTTTCCAAGACAACCATTCCCGTATGGGTATGGAAACGCCGCTTTCACGTAAGATGGTAGCGTTCCTCCGCGCAAACGGCCACGAGTTCAAGGTTGATCCCGAAATCGCCTGGACAAAGGAGCGACAGCGCTGGATACAGACAAACGAGGAAATATTGCAGAGACAGCAAGGTTAGCACCTCTATACATCGCAACCTCGAAAGGACTGAGCAGACCAACTGCTACCCGCCATGTCTTCGGACCTCTGGCGGGCTTTTTATTTTGTCAAAAAATTTCTATATTAATTTTGAAAATCGTCGCTAAAAAATTTGCCTATTCCATTAGTTCAGATTTTTTTAGAATATGCTTGAATAAAGTTGACAAACAATAAAATTTAGTATATAATTAAGCGTATAAATGATAAATTTATCCAGCTGACGGTCAGCGGATTTTTTTATTTTTTATTGCTTAATTAAGATATTTTGGAGGATTTATTTAAGAAAAAAAATAATCCAAATTATGAATAGTATTAGAAATGTCGCCATAATCGCTCACGTTGACCACGGCAAAACCACGCTGGTGGATGCTTTGCTGCGCCAATCAAAAACTAATTTAAATAAAGATGTTGTTAATACTGACTTAATCATGGACAGCAATGAATTGGAAAAAGAACGCGGCATTACGATTTTTTCCAAAAACGCTTCGGTTATTTGGCAAGACGTAAAAATAAATATTATTGACACGCCCGGACACGCTGATTTTGGCGGGGAAGTGGAGCGCGTTTTAAATATGGCTGATGGCTGTCTGCTTTTGGTTGATGCGAAAGAAGGGCCAATGCCCCAGACCAGATTTGTTTTGAAAAAGGCCTTGGAAATGGGATTGAAAATTATTGTGGTGATTAATAAAATCGATAAGCCAGATGCTAGAATTGATTTTGTTTTAGATAAAACTTTGGAATTATTTATGGAGCTGGGCGCTGATGACCAGGCCTTAAATTTTCCGGTTATTTACGCGGCTGCCAAACAGGGCAAGGCCGGTTTGAACAATGATTTAAGTAAAATGTCAGATATAAGCCCGGTTTTTGAGGCAATTTTAAAACATATTCCGGCGTTTTTAGGCGAGGCAAATTTGCCCTTACAAATGCTGGTCACGAACATTACAGGCGATAATTTTAAAGGCAGAATCGCCATTGGCCGGGTTCATAATGGCAAAATTAAAGCTGGCCAGGAAATTATGCATATAAACAGAAAAGGTCAGATGGCCAAATATCGTTTAATCTCACTCATGACTTTTATTGGCTTGAATAGGGTTGAGGCCCAAGAAGTTTTAGCTGGAGATATTGCGGCTATTGCTGGCATTGATGATGTTAATATTGGGGAAACAATTGCCGAGCCAGATAATCCCAAGGCCTTGCCGCTTTTAAATATTGACGAACCAACAATTAAAATGGGGATTATGGTTAATGATTCGCCTTTTGCCGGCAGAGAAGGTAAATATTCCACTTCGCGCCAAATCAAGGAACGGTTATATAAAGAATTAGAAACCGATATGGCCTTACGAGTTGAAGATGGGTTAAAAGGTGATTGGATAATTTCCGGTCGCGGCGAATTGCATTTGGCGATTTTGATTGAACGCATGAGGCGCGAGGGTTATGAATTTCAGGTTTCCAGACCCCAGGTTATTACCAAAGAAATCAATGGCCAAAAATTAACTCCTTATGAAAGAGTTTTTATTGAAGTGCCAGAGCCATATTATGGTTCAGTCATGCAGAAACTAGGCAGCCGCAAAGGGGAATTAAAGGAAATGAAAACAATTGAGGGCATTGTTTATTTGGAATTTATTGTGCCAACCCGCGGTTTATTTGGTTATCGCAGCGAATTTTTAACTGATTCTCATGGCTTAGGCATTATCAATACCACTTTTTATCAGTATTTACCCGATCCTAATAACTGGAAAGACAGAGAACAAGGTTCTTTGGTGGCCCATGAAAGCGGGATAACCAATCTTTACGGCTTGATTAATGTTCAGGGCAGAGGTGTTTTATTTTTTGGGCCGGGAATTCCCGTCTATGTTGGCCAGGTAGTCGGCCAGAATTCGCGCAGTAATGATATCCGGGTTAATGTCTGTAAAACCAAACAACTTTCCAATATGCGCTCCAAGGGCGAAGGTTCTGATGAGCATTTTAATGCGCCAAAAATAATGGATTTGGAAGACGCGCTGGAATATATTGGCGATGATGAACTAGTGGAAGTTACGCCTAAAAATATTCGCATTAGAAAAATTATTTTAAATGCTTTGATTGCCAAAAGAATGGCTCGCGCTAGCCAGGCTTAAAACCTCAAAATGTTTTCCGCCCTTAAATAATGTGGTATAATAAAATAAAGTTTCAAGTTTAAAGTTAAAAGTTTAAAGTTTTGTTTTATAGAGATCTTTTAACTTTACAAACTTTCTACTTTATAACTTTTTACTAAATTTATGATTAATTATCAGGAATTAAAAAAATTAGGCCTGTCAGATAAGGAGTCAAAATTATATTTGACTTCATTGCAGCGCGGTCCGGAAACCGCGCCGACTTTGGCTAAATTGTCTGACATTGTCAGGCCGACTGCTTATGTGATTATTGATGGTTTAATTAATAAAGGATTAATGAGCTCTTCTGTCAAAGGTAAGAAAACTTTATATAATGCTGAGTCGCCAGAGCATCTTTTGAGTTTAATACGTTTACAGAAAAAAGAAATTGAAGAAAAAGAAAGAGAAATTTTGAAGATCATCCCATATTTGGAAGAATTATCAAATATCAAAGGAGAAAAACCCAAAGTCAGGGTTTTTGAGGGTAAAGAAGGAGTAAAAGCATTAGGTGAACAAATTTTAAAATCAAAGGCTAGGGAAATATACAGTTTTATTCCCTTTGACGAATTATATAATTTATTTACGGAAAAAGATCACTCTGAATTAGCCACCAAAAAGAGAATAGCCAAAAATTTAAAAAGTAAAATATTTTATACCACTAAAAAGGGTCCGATTTTGAAAAAGTATGATAAAGAATTACTGAGAGAAGCTAAATATGTGTCAGCCGCTGATTTTCCTTTCAAGGCAGGGATTGATATTATTGAAAATAATGTGGCAATTTATACATTCAAAGGCAAGGTAATGGGCATAATCATTGAAAATGAAGATGTTGCCAGGACATTAAAATCAATTTTTGAAATGTGTTGGAAAAATATAAAATAATACTAATTTTTTGATTTCATGGTAAAATGTCATAAGCTATTGACATTTTTTTGTTTTTATGATAGTATATAAGATCGAAAGAATGGAGGTGAATGTGAACTAGCTGTTATGGGCTAGGGCGCTAAATGTCGTTGTCTTTTGACTGTTGGCAGTTAGCAAAAATTAACCCTAATTAAAATAACATGACAGTAGTTCTATTTTGCCTCGGGAAGGAGGCCAATCATGTTCGGTCTATATTCGTAAATGAACCAGGAGATTACAAAGTTCTGACCTAGAAAAACAATGGACTTCATGTGGAAATCACTACGCTATGAGCTGAAAACCAGCAAGCCAAATTAGGAACCATGACTGGAACCAGCGTAAACGATTCGGCAAGGAAATGTTTTGCCGCTCCAAAAAAACAAAAGATGTTGTGAATGGAGGTAAAGGATGGGAGACGAATAACTTGGCTTGAATTATGTCTGTTCCGTGGGCTTATCGAGGAAAAGTAAAAAGATCCTTGTCAAAGCCAAAAACAGCTAATTCCTCACAATCTGACACAATTTGTGTGCCAAATTCGAAAACCGTAATTCAGAACTAGGCTTTGTTCGAAACAAAGTTTTGAAATCGGCTCAGAAAGTCAATCAGCCGTCCCATTAAAAGAAAATTACTCCACAGTACATTCAATTTGAGTAAACTAAGGAGTTTTTGGGACTCAATAAAGACACTCGTCTTGGCCGAAGCCAGACAAAAAAAAGAAATATTTCGCCTTTATACTCTCGGATTTTTATCCGAGAGCTTTTATTTTTTAAAAAAATAAAAACTTTTTATTCTAATCAGAATTGACTTTTTAATTTGATAAAAAACCTTGATTTCATTGGCTTAATTGCCATATTTAAAAATTTTAGTATAAGGGGTCTTGACAAATTTTTTTAGATATGCTAAGATGCTATATTAACTTAAAAAAGTTTTTTGGAAAAAAAGTTAGCAGAGGGAATAGTACAAATAAGATTTTGCAGCATTGATTCTAAAAAGCCCCAAGAATTGGGAGTCAATCTGGTCTTATTTGCACTATCCTCTTTGGTAAAACAAAGAGTCCCATGCTTATCGGGAAGAATGTATTTTAAAAATTAACATTACAAAAGGGGCATTTAGGGCTTTAAATGCTTTTTTTGTTTGCCAAATTTCATTGCGTGCTTTTGCAGCTTTATCATACTAAGGCTCCAGAATGAACGCAGTGAAAAATGCTGGTAGGAATATTTTTCCTGCGGCTTGCCAAAAGGATCTGGAGTAAATTCCTACTCCCGAATCCTAGGTCACCTTGTTAACCATTGTCCACTGATCATTAATCGGAGCAAATAAGTCCCAAAAGGACGAGTCAAGGATAAGCTAGGAATCTCAGTCATTTGAAAAAATGATTGATTGGGAGAGGGAAATCTCCGACGACTTATCTGCGATTTCAGCAATGATTATTTGCTTAAGGGATGAAACCCTTGATTAATATGAGGACTGTCTAACGAGGTTACTTCAAAAGCATCAGTGCAATTTCCATGATCATTTTGGCAAGCACTAAACGCAAGTAAAAACAGCTAGTCGTTATAGCAAGAGATGACTAAACTGTTTTTACTTGGAGGAACAGCAACACTCTGGATTTCTTGCAGCTCTTTATCCCGCAACGCGGGAAACCTTAATTTCTTTTTTGCCTTTACTCTTTTGCTAAGAGCGATCATGCTCGCGGTGATTTCACGGCAAAGGACTTGGGCTGCGAATTGAGGTTACTTCAATAAAAGATTAATAACTGGTATCAGTTGCTAGAGTGTTGGCTGTTCCAAACTTAAAAATTAAAGGGGCATTTACGCCCTTTTTTTAAACTCTATAATTTTTGTTCGCTGTGCAATTCGTAGTTCTGCACTGCAGAACAAAGGATTGTAGGATTTAAAAAGCACATTAGCCCAGCTAATGTGCAAAGTACATTACAATTTTTTAACCAACCATTCACTTAGGACAAAGGAGGTCCCAGATGAAGAATATTGCGAGATTGATTAAGTCAGTAAAGGCCGCCAGCCAGGGCTCACAAACCCATCCCAACCGGGAAGGGGCTCCGAGTTTTTATCGGAGTTTGCAGGAGCAGGTTGTGCAGATCCTCACCACCGGGACCTTGAGCAACACCTTCTATGCCTCGGCCGAGCAACTCGGCAGGGAAGCCATAGAGGTACTGCTTTTGGCAAGGCAGGAGTGTCCGGAATTTTTGGCAAAGGCCTTGGCCTATGCCAGAAATGAGGGCTTACTCAAGTCCATGCCGGTCCTGGGGCTAGCCATGCTCTCCGGAGAGAGAAAGGCCAAGCAATACTTCCAGGCCACTTTCAATCAGGTAGTTAAAACGCCGGATGATTTGAGAGCATTTGTATTGCTCTGCAAATCAGGCGTAATATCTGGGCGAAAGGGCTTGGGCGGGATGACTCGTGATGCGGCAGCGGCTTGGCTGGGAAATCTTTCAGAGTATCACACGATGAAATACGGTTCGGCCGTGTCTCGTGAGATTACCCTGAGGGATATTCTCCGCTTAGCTCACCCCAAACCGCAAAATGAGGCACTCGCCGAGCGTTTCGGCTACTTGGTTTCAGGGAAGCGGGCCTTGAGTGCAAACTCAGGTCTTAATCCTCAGATTCGCATGCTGGAGGCCTTGAAGCGGGCAACTACTGAAGAAGAGACGCTGAGCCTCGTGCGCGAGGGTAAGCTGCCTTTCGAAGTAGTTATTCCCGCTGTCAAAGCGACCACGCCTGCAATCTGGTCAGCGTTGCTTCACAATGCGCCCTACTTTAACTTGCTGAGAAATTTGGTGACGTTCACGCGCCATCAGGTTTTTTTAAGCGAGGCAGAGGTAGAGTACGCTGTGCAGCGGCTGACTGAGCCCAAAGCAGTCGAGCGTTCGAAAGTGTTGCCGTTCCGGTACTTCCAGGCCTGGCAGCAGTATGTGGCAATGGAAAATCCAGACAGCCGGATCGCAGATGCACTGCGACAGGCCCTGGAACTTTCCTTTGTTAACATGCCGTCGCTGGGTTCTTGCCAGATAGCAATTGGTACTGATACTAGCGGTTCAATGGGCAGTCAGGTCTCTGAAAAGAGCTCTACTCGTTTCATTGATATCGCGGGCATCTTTACCGGTGCTTTACTGCGCAAGGCAGAAGGCCGGGTTATTCCTTTACCTTTTGACACCGAGATCCATACCAACCATGGTCTTTCGGGTCGTGATGAAATACTCACGACTACTGAAAAGATCAGCGGCTGGTGTGGCGGTGGCACTGCGGTCGCTGCGCCGATACAGTTCCTGCTTGATCGGGGTCTTTCCGTCGATGTCTTTATAGGCATCACTGATCAGGAGGAATGGGCATATGGTGGCGGATATTCCTGTCGTGGGAGTTTCCTTGACTTGTGGCGCGAGTACCGCAAGCAGGTTAATCCTCATTGCAAGGCATACCTGGTAACCATTGCCCCGTATCGCGACGCGGTTGTACCGCAAGGCGAGGAAGGTATTCGTTTCACCTACGGATGGAACGACAGCGTGCTCGGCTACATTGCCTCTGATCTGGCAGGCGGCGCAAGCCAAATGCAGGCCATTGAGCAAATGGAGCTTGAGTTCGTTGGGGATAACGGTCCGCTTTCCGAGACCGCTAGCGAGGACGCGCAGATTGAAGATTAACCATGGGGTTGGTCTTCACTCCCAAATGGGAGTCCCACGTCTGACTGCGCGCAGCTCTGTCCCCGCGCTGCGGGAACCTTTACCTTGACTGCGGTTAACGTGATGCCAACGTTTTCTGCGGTTCTGTGTAATGACCAAAGAGCACCCTGGGTCTAAAAGACCGAAACCAATTGTTTAGGCATTTATGTCTGACAATTGTCCCAAATGGGATCAGGGATAAATTAAGTGGGAGAAATTAGATTTTTCCAGGGTAACGCAAGTTACCCTGTTATTTCAAAGCTTGGAAATTTATTTGCAGGTTTTGAAAGTAACATCAGATTCGCTGGTGTTAAAAAAAGTAATTTGAAAAAAATAAAAGGAGGTGCGAAATGATAGATATTAATCAGTTAACGGATGCGGATTTGGAACAGCTAACCCCTGAACAAATTGCACAAATGAACGATCTTCAGATTACGCAGTTAAAAGTTCGTTTTTCGGGATTAAGCCATCAGCTTAAGGCAACCCATGCCCATTACAAACTATGGGGCAGTTTGCGCGAAACCGAAGGCGTCGCATTCTCAAAAAAATTGTTAAAGACACTTAATGCACGTGAGAAATGGTTGATGTATCGTTGCTATCACAATGTCAGACATCCTAGTGATGAACTGTCTTCTGAAGAATTCGCCGAAGTTTTTATGCTCTTGAAACAACCATTTTCACAGAGCAGAGAACGTCTTAGCGAATTGATGTCAGAAAGATATTGGCCAATTGAGCGCTCCCTCGTTTTATATGAACTTGAACAGATGACTTTTCCTGTCCGTAGAGAGGATGGGGAATTGGTCAGTGAAATCATGAAAGGTCAGCAAGAACATTATGATACAACTATCAAACCATATGAGGGTATGCCCTCACAGTGGGATGATGAGTTTGATTATGATGACTGTACTGATAATCGTACTCCTTGGGAGAAAATCCGTGACTGGTTCAGATGGAAATATTACATTTTGTCTGCGCATTTTCGTAAACCTTGGCCTCCGCCTGGGATTGAACTGCGTCCGTCTGGCAGTATTTTTGAGCAATCGCCCGATACCTTACTTCAACTTCGATTCAAGTGGGGACATTGGAGCAATAGGATTGGGACTAATCCTGATCTTGATTTCGTGCCCATGAAACCGCTAGAGCATTTTCGATTTGCCATCAACGGCGAGTTCCAGTGCTACAGTCTATACCATCCCAGCACTGGTAATTATCCGTGGTGCCATCTCATTCCTGTCCTTGAAAATCCTACCGGCAATGATGCTGATTGGCGTTTCAAGGATGGTTGTGTCTTTGAATATTGTTTGAAGGATGGATCGAAAGATTCGCCTGATTATTCTGACGACGATGATCTAGATGATCTATAAGTCCAATAACGGCTCGCTAAAAAGCGGGCTTCAGCAAAAAAGCGGACAGCAATGTCCGCACTTTCAAAGCTTGGAAATTTTATTTTGCTGTGCAAGCCGTAGTTCTGCACTGCAGAACGAAGGATTGTAAGTTTTGAAAGTAACATCAGTTTCTGGTGTTAAAAAAGTAATTTGAAAAAAACAAGGAGGAACAGTATGTGGTATGATGGCATTTTTATTAAAATGTACAATACACATTTAGACCCCCATTTGAGGTCGCCTTTCCCTAAAAAAGTTTGGGAAGTGCTTTCCGAGTATTTCTCAAGCATAGATCCTAATTGGGCGGGGGCAGATATTGATTTTGATCATTCTGGCCAGCCAATATCAGCGAGCTTAAATGGCCCTAAACATGGGACCATTTCATTCCTTGAAAAATTTAATGAATTTTTCACGGGCGTGTTAGCGTCTGATATGGAGAATTATTTTTCTCCTATACGAGAATATATAAAATCCTGGGGGCTAAATTTTGACTTCCATAATCCAGACCATAAGCTGGAACTGCTTGATGGTCGTACGGAGATTGTCTTTGAAAACTGCGAGATTGGCACCGTCCGAAATTATAATCCTCAAAACCAAACTTTTGAGGTTTGCCAACGTCGTTACATTGGTTATAGGGATGAAATAAATCCCGATTCTACTGATCGTTACAAAATGAACATCCGTGAACTACTTTGGGAACTGGCAATGGATGAGGAATCATGTCAAGCTGTTGATATTTGGTATCTGCCGCCCACGGCATAATTCACCTAGGCCTGCTAAAAGCGGGCTTTAGCAAAAAAGCGGTCTGACGAACGTCGGATCGCACTTTCAAAGCTTATAAATAAAATTTGTAAGTTTTGAAAGTAACATCAGCTTGCTGGTGTTAAAAAAGTAATTTGAAAAGGAGGTAAGTAAAAATGTATTTTCCCATGCAGGCAATTGTGGCCATGCAGTCAGTCGGACGCGCCATGACTGAAATCGACAAGATCGATAAGGATTACATTGACCTGGCCAAGTCATATCTTAGCGACGGCCTCAATGATTTTTCCGTCATGAAGATAATGATGGAGGCCTTGCCGTTTGCTAATGCCGTGGCTGTTGTCAGAACAGCTGAAAAAAACCGTGCATGCTGGATTGCTAGTAATACAGGCCTAAGGGAGCGTTTTTCCCGACCGTCTGGCGGTTACTAATCCTAGGAAGGACATAAAACGCATGAAATTCCTAGGGTAATCTGGGTTCAACTCCCAGCGGTCTTCAGCAAAAACGCGGGAAGTAATTCCCGCACTTTCAAAGCTTGGAAATAATAATTTATAAGTTTTGAAAGTAACATCAGCTCGCTGGTGTTAAAAAAGTAATTTGAAAACAAAAAGCCCTCCTTCGTCCCGCACAGCGGGACTACGGAGGGCGAAGGGAGGTAATAATGTATATTCCCATGCAGGCAATTGTAGCCATGCGAGCTGTCGGACGCGCTATGACTGAAATTGACAAGATCGATAGCGATTACATTGCCCTGGCCAAGTCATATCTTAGCGACGGCCTCAACGAGTTTTCTGTTATGAAGATTATGAGGGAGGCCTTGCCGTTTCCTTTTGCCGTGGCCGTGGTAAGGACAGCTCAAAAAGATTGAAAAATTCTTAAATCTCCTCAGTAGCCGTGACTATGAAAAACAAAGGCGGAACAAGTAATGTTCCTAACGGCAAACCTAAACTTGGCTTGCGCCTTTGGCGCATTACCCAAAAAAGAGGAGGTACTATGCTTAGAATAAGAGACCTAAGCGACGAGGAACTCAATAAATTGCTTTCAAAACCACTGTCTCAAGAGGAAGCGGAAGCATTGAGCAAAGCAAATCAGGAAGATCGATGGTTGCTTGCTTTGAATCTTCAGGAAATGGAAAAGGAAGGATATCTTTTTGCAACTCGTCCTGGCTTTTTTGCTAGACTTAAAAAAGCGATAAAGGTTTTCCTCCTAAAATTAAAGAATTAATTTTGCTTGAATATTTGCACCCCACCAGATCAGCCATCTGGCCTTTGGTGGGGTTATTCATTCAAAAATCTCCTCGGGTGCTGTGAAAAAAATGGAACAAAGAAGTAGTTTTCCAAACAGCAAACCTTAACAAGGCAAAAAATGCCAAAACGAGGAGGTAATCCATGCGTAGTTCAAAACATTTAAGTGATGATGAATTGCGAAGGGAACTATCAAAGCCCTATTCCAAGAGAGAGGTTGAACGTATTCGTAAGGCAAGATTGAAAAGGCGTTGTTTGCTTGCCCTCAAACTTCGCGATATGAATCGCGAGGAAAACGAAACTGATGATGGAAAGGGGACACATGATGTCTAATATAAAAAACCTAACCGATGATCAGATTCGTGAATTGCTATCACGGCCTTATTCGGATGAGAATGCAAAGCAACTTTCCGAAATAGACAAAGCTGATAGCTGGTTGCTCGCTCTTAATCTTCGCGACATGGATCGCGAGGAAAATGAACCTGACGATGGAAAGGGGGATTGAGTATGAGAAATACTGAGCATCTAACGCGTGCTCAAATGCGGAAATTAATGTTTACTTTATCAGAAAAATCCGCTAATCGTATTCGCAAAGTAAGAAAAGCCGATAGAGGCTTACTTGCTTTCAACCCTTGTAAGATGGATGGCGAAGAGATGGACATGGGTCATTGTGACGACCCAATTGATCCAATTATTGATGAATGACGATTTATCGTATTAGCAACAAGGCCTGCCAATTGGTGGGTCTTTTTTAATTAATCCAATCCCATTATCGGCGGCTTTAGCCGCCGCACGGTCGCTAAAGCGACCGATAATTGTAACCTTGCCAAACTAAATCAGTCAATAAACAAAAGCGATCCCGCTAGCCAGGACCGCTTTTAAATTTTATAAAGTAAGATTTAAATATCCAAATTTTTGACTGATTTGGCGCGAATTTCAATAAATTTTTTGCGGTTTTCAACTTCATTACCCATTAAAATATCAAAGACCTCATCAGCTTTGGCCGCATCCAAGATGTTTACTTTTTTCATTACGCGGGTGGCTGGATCCATGGTGGTTTGCCAAAGCTGATCAGGATTCATTTCGCCCAAACCTTTGTATCTCTGGATCACAATTTTTTGTCCGCCTTTAGAAACCACTTCGGCCTCCTCGCCTTCAACTTCGACAATTTCAGTCACTTCCGGCTTTTTTACTTTTTCTGGCTTTTCTTTTATTTTAGTCAGTTCAGCAATTATTTTTTCCTTTTCTTCATCCGCATACGCATATCTGATTTCTTTGCCCTTGGCTAAACGATAGAGGGGCGGCTTGGCAATGAAAACATGGCCTTGGGTAATTAGTTCTGGAAAATGGCGATAGAATAAGGTTAAGAGTAATGTTCTGATATGAGCACCGTCAACATCAGCATCAGTCATGATAATTACTTTATGATAACGCAAATCCTCAATATTAAATTGTTCACCAATATTTGTGCCTAAAGCAATGATCAAGGATTTTAATTCATTATTAGCCAGCATTTTATCAATTCTGGTTCTTTCCACATTTAAAATTTTTCCGCGCAAAGGGAGAATGGCTTGGAATTCCCGGTTTCTGCCTTGTTTGGCTGAACCGCCAGCAGAATCACCCTCAACAATATAAAGTTCAGAAATATGCGCGTCACGGCTGGAACAATCCGATAATTTGCCTGGCAAGGTCAGGCCCTCCAAAGCGCCTTTTCTTAAAATTGTTTCCCGGGCAGTTTTGGCTGCTAATCTGGCTTTGGCCGCTAGCATGCATTTACCAATGATGGCTTCGGCGTCGCGAGGATGTTCTTCCAGAAAAATACCAAAAAATTCATTCATGACATTATCAACCATTGATTTAACCTCAGCATTGCCCAGTTTGCTTTTGGTCTGGCCCTCAAATTGCGGATCCTTTAATTTAACACTAACGATTGCGGTCAGTCCTTCCAGGGTATCATCGCCAGTTAAATTTTCCTCTTTTTCCTTTAAATAATTTTTATTGCGGGCATAATTATTTAATGTTCTGGTTAAGGCGGTTTTAAAGCCAGCTAAATGCATGCCGCCTTCTGTGGTATGGATATTATTGGCAAAAGTAATGGTTGTTTCATTGAATTCATCAACATACTGCAGGGCAATTTCAATAATAGTGCCTTCGATTTCTTTATGAACATAAAATATGGTGTCATGTTTCGGCTCTTTGGCATGATTTAAGAAGCGGACATAAGAGGCAATGCCGCCTTCAAAATAAAAAGTATAGAGCGTTTTATTTTTTTTATCCCGATCATCCGCAACATCAATTTTTACGGCTTTGGTCAAATAGGCCTGCTGTCTTAAATGATCCAGAATGTTTTTTAATTTGAATTCCAAGGTAGTGAAGATCTGGGGATCTGGCTTGAAAATAATAGTGGTGCCAGTGCCACGCACTGGTTTTATGGCCTTAACTTTGGCCTGAGGTTTGCCGCGCTTATATTCCTGGACCCAGAGCTTGCCATCTCTTTTGACTTCAGCCCGCATGTATTCTGAAAGGGCATTGACAACAGAAACACCTACGCCGTGCAAACCGCCAGAAACCTTGTAGCCGCCTTCGCCAAATTTACCGCCGGCATGGAGCTTAGTTAAGACGGTTTCCACGGCAGAAACTTTGGTTTGCGGATGAATTTCCACTGGTATGCCGCGGCCGTTATCTTCAACTGAAATCATGCCATCAGAAGTTAAAATTACATTTATCAGATTGCAGTAGCCAGACATGGCTTCATCAATGGCATTATCTACCACTTCCCAAACCAAATGGTGCAAGCCAGTTTCAGCAGTATTGCCAATATACATGCCTGGTCTTTTGCGGACCGGTTCAAGGCCTTCTAAGACAGTAATTTGTTTAGCTGTATATTCAGAAGAATTTTTTTTAATTTGTTTTGGTGACATAGGTAGATGAGGTTAGATGATGTTTTATGACGTTGTATTAGGTTTTATGAAGTTGCAATAAGCAAATAAGCGACGGATTTGGCATCGCTTTATAAATTAATTATAGCATAGTTTACAGATAGGTTCAAGCGAAATTTTTACTCAAAAGGGATAAAATGATATAATAGAATCACGAATTCCGAAGTCCGAATTCCGAAAAAATTTATTTCAGAATTCGGCTTTCAGCCTTCGCTGACCGAAGTCAGCTACGGCTGACGAAGGTCAGCTTTCGGAATTCAAAAATATATGGTCAATGAAGATCAATTTTATGAAAAGCAGTTGGGCGTATCTTATTGGTATGTCACTCATAAAATATTATTGAAAAACATTTTGATTATTTTTTTGATAATTTTTAATGTTTCTTTATTGGCTTTTGTTTTTTATTCGCTCAGCCTGAATTTGGTAATCAGACAAAATGAATATAAGGCAAATTTACAAGATTTGGCTGCGCCCAATAGCGATTTCAGTTTTTTAAGACAATTTAATTTGCCGCCGGCAATTTCTGTCAGTAATATACAAACTTTCCCCGGGGCTAAGGACTATGATATTGCGGCAGAGATAAGTAATTCCAGCTTGAAATGGTTTGCCACCTTTGATTATCAATTTAAATTGGGAGAAAAATTATCAGCTGTCCGCCAAGGTTTTATTATGCCCGGCGAAAAAAAGAAAATCATGGATTTATCAGTAGCTGATGGCAACTTGGTTACCAATGTTATTTTCAGTCATGTAAATTGGCAAAAAGAAATTAATTATGCTAAACTTGTTTTTGAGAAATTTAAGTTTGATTTTAAAAATATTAAATACATACCTTCGGCCGAGCTTGGGCTGGAACAAAAGGTGCCTGTCAATCGAGTTTCTTTTGAGGTTGAAAATCTGAGCACTTATAATTATAGCAATGTTATTTTACAGCTGTTTCTGCAGAGCGGCGGGCAAGTAGTGGCCATAAATCAAGTGCCCTCGGGCATCTTACAAAATGGCCAAACAAAAAGTTTAGAAGTAAATTTTTTCCAGCGCCTGCCAAAAATTGAGAGCGTTGAAATTATACCTGATGTCAATATCTTTGATCCAAATGTTTTTTTAAAACTTTAGTCAAAAAGTGAATTTATGAAATTAAATAAGCTAAATTTTTATTGGAAAAAATTTGACTGGCTTTTATTTATTTCTATTTGTCTTTTAATAATCCTGGGTATTGTCCTGCTTTACAGCACGGCAATTGGCGGCCAAAGCGTCCAAAGTATATTAAATTTTAAAAAGCAAATAGTTTTTTTTATTTTGGGAGTTTTTTTAATATTTCTGCTGGTTTTTTTTATTGACTATCGCGCCTTGAAAAGATATAATTTATTTTTGTATGCCATTGGAATTATTTCATTAATATTAGTTTTGATTTTTGGACAAAAGATCAGGGGCACAACCGGCTGGTTTAATATGGGTATTTTTTCTTTTCAGCCAGTGGAATTGGTAAAAGTGTTTTTGATTATTTACTTGAGCAAGTTTTTTAGCGAAAAAGCCAAATATATTAGTCAGTTAAAATATTTTATTTTGAGCAGCTTGGGTGTTATTTTGGTGGTAATATTAATTGCCTTGCAGCCGGATTTTGGCTCGGCGGTCATTTTATTCGGTCTCTGGTTGGTATTAATTTTACTGACAGGTATAAAAAAAAGTTATTTGGTTTTTTTGTCAGTTATTTTAATTCTGACCAGTGTTTTTCTCTGGTTTTTTCTTTTCCAGCCCTATCAAAAAGAAAGAGTCAGGGTTTTTTTCAATCCTGATCTGGATCCGCTGGGTAGCGGTTATAATCGCAGTCAAGCCATGATTGCCATTGGCTCTGGCAAATTATTTGGCAAGGGCCTGGCCTTTGGCTCTCAAAGCCAGTTAAAGTTTTTACCAGAAAGCCAGACAGATTTTATTTTTGCTGTTCTGGCCGAAGAATTGGGTTTAGCCGGCATTGTCTTGCTCCTGGGTCTTTTTACGTTTTTGTTTTCCCGCCTGATAAAAATTGCCAAAAGAACTAAGGATAATTTTGCCTTATATCTAGTTATTTCTATTTGCACTTTATGGATAATCCAGATTTATATTAATATTGGCGGCAATTTGGGACTTCTACCGATAACCGGCATTACCTTGCCTTTTTTGAGCTATGGCGGCAGTTCATTATTAAGTAATATGATTTTAGTCGGCTTGCTTGAATCAATTATTATTAGGGGAAATGTTTTAAGTTCAGAAGAAAAAGAGTTTGAAATTTAAGATAAATCTAATATTATTACTCACTTAGGCAATTGACAAATTTAAAAAAATAATTTAAGCTATTAAATATGGAAAATTTTGATAAATTTCCTTTATTAAGATAAAATTATTTTAATTTATGACAACTTTTACGCTCAGAGCAGAACCTAGAGAATTAATAGGCAAAAAGGCGCAAAAATTAAGGGAGCAAAATTTGATCCCTGCTGTTTTATATGGCCATAATATCAAAAATCAAAATTTGGCTGTGAAGAAAAATGATTTTTTTAAAGTTTACAGTCAAGTGGGGGAGAGCAGTTTGATCAATTTACAGATCAATGAAGCCAAGCCAATTAAGACATTAATTCATGATTTACAATTAGATCCTGTCAATGATGAAATTATACATGTTGATTTTTATCAGGTTAGAGAAGACGAAAAGATCAAAGCTAATTTAAAATTAGAATTTGAGGGCGAAGCGCCAGCAGTCAAGGAATTAGGCGGCGTTTTAGTAAAAAATATTGATGAGGTTGAAATAGAATGTTTGCCTAAGGATCTGGAACTATTAAAGGAAATTAAGGTTAATCTGATGGGTCTGAAAAATTTCAATGATGCAATTCACATCAAAGAACTCTCGATTCCTGCGGGCATAAAAATTTTGACATCACCAGATGAAGTGGTGGCTTTAATCACTGAAATTCAAGAGGAAAAAATTGAGGAAATAAAGCCTGTGGCTGAGGTAGAAGTAGTTGCCAAAGCCAAAGAAGGCGAAAAAGAAGAGACAGAAGAAAAGGCAGTTGAAGAAGCGCCGAAACAAGAAGCAAATAAAAAATAATAATTTAAAAATACTCCGTTTTTTTGGAGTATTTTTGTTAGCTTAAAATGAAAAAGTACATAATTTCCATAATAATACTTGGGGTTTTTATACTAGCTGGTTGTACTCTAATTAAATTTTATGGTAACCCGACTTTGGAGCAGCAGGTTATTTTTCGCGACCAAAACAAGGAAAATATCCTTAGAAGAAAGATTGACGGGTTACCAGTCCTGGCTGAGAGCGAGGCCAATTTATATCCGGTGGCCATTATGGTTGAAAATGCGGCTGATTCCTGGCCGCAATCGGGCTTAGACAAGGCCAATTTAGTGATTGAAGCCATTACTGAGGCCTCGATTCCGCGTTTCGTGGCAATTTATGCCAATAGTGAAGAGATTAAAAAAATCGGACCGGTTCGTTCAGTCCGTCCATATTTTTTGGACTGGATAAATGTTTTTCAGCCGCTTTATATGCACGTGGGTGGCTCGCCCGAGGCCTTGAGCGACATTAAAAGTGGTAATTACAAAATATTTAATTTTGACCAATTTTTTAATGGCGAATATTATTGGCGTGATAAGTGGCGTTATGCCCCGCATAATGTCTATACTTCTTCTGAATTAATTAAACAGGCCTTGGCTGATAAAAATTTGTCTGTGCCAACGGATTATCAAATGTGGAAATACAAAGATGACTTAGAATTAGCCAAAAGGCCAAACCAGGTTAATGATGTGCAAATTAATTATGCGCAAGAATATTATAAGGTAAAGTGGCAGTACAATCGGGATGAAAATAATTATATCCGCTATCAAAACGGGGAAATCCACAAAATGAGCGATGGTGAGTGGATCAAGGCCAAAAATGTGATTGTCCAAGTTAATGGAATGGAAGTTTTAGATTCCATGGGCAGGAAACGAATTACCACAACTGGCGAAGGCAAGGCCTGGATATTTAGAGATGGCGAGACAATCGAGGGTAAATGGGTTAAGGATTCAAAGGACGTTAGAGAAAAATATTATGATAATAATGGCAAGGAAATAGAATTTAACGGCGGGACAACCTGGATTGAGGTGATTCCGGATGAAGATTATCTGCGAAGTTAAAATAATTTAAATAAAAAAATTGGTTTTTGTTGCGGATTTCAGACTTTAGTCTTTCAGCTGAAACTCTAAAGAGTGAATTCCTGTTAAGAACCAATTTTTTATTTTGTAATCACGGCAACTCGTTCCAAACCGCACAAATCTTTTATCATCCGGAATTTATATTTTGGCAAAGCAAGTCTGGCTAATTTTTTAATTTTTTTACCTTGCTTATGGCCGATTTCCAGAAAAATTGCTTTGGGCTTTAAATTATATTTTAGTATCTGGCTAAAGAATTGGCGGAAATATTTTAAACCATCAGGTCCGCCGTCATAGGCAATCTTGGGCTCAAATTTTAAGCCAATTGTATTTGATGACGGCAATAAGTTTTCTTCTTTTTTATCCAAGTAGGGAAGGTTGGCAACTATGATGGAATTCCGAATTCCGAATTCCGAATTCCGAATTTTGGTTATTGGCTCTAGCAGGTTTCCTTTGAGGAATTTAATTTTAGCTTTGTTTAACTTGGCGTTTTGTTTGGCGATATTTAAGGCCTTGGCTGAAATATCAGTGGCAATGAATTCTGCTTTGGGGATATTTTTAGCCAAAGCAATGATTATGGCACCAGAGCCAACTCCGATTTCAAAGATTAAGTGAGTTTTATTCTTTTTAATAAAATTTAAGGCCTCCTCTACTAGAATTTCTGTTTCAGGCCGGGGGATTAAAACATTTTTATTGACTTTAAAATCTAGATTGTAAAATTCTTTATGGCCTAATAAATACGCGACTGGTTCGCCTTTGGCCCGTTTATTAAATAGTTTTTTAAATTTTTTAAATTGTGAGTTAGTTAAATTTTTTTCAGGATATTCAAAAAGATATTCTTTGGGTCTATTTAAAACCTTAGTTAAAAGCAGTTCAATATCTAAAATTGGGCTGGGTGATGTTTTTTTTAGCTTGGTTGAATATTGAGAAATGATATCTTTGATATTCATAATTTGAACTCTGAATGCCGAATTATGAAAGCCGAATTTTTCGGAATTCGGAATTCAGATTTCGGAATTAAAAAAAATTATTCATCCGCTTCTTTAAGTGTGTTTATGACCGGATCTAAATCACCGTCAAGAATTTTTTGGATATTGTGCCAGCTGGCTTTAAGGCGGTGATCGGTTATGCGGTCCTGGGGAATGTTATAGGTTCTGATTTTTTCAGCGCGCATGGCTGAACCGATTTGGACTTTTCGTTTAGCACTAATTGCCTTTAACCTTTTTTCTTCTTCAAAGGCAAAAAGGCGGGAACGCAAAATTTCCATGGCTTTGGCTTTGTTTTGCAGTTGTGATCTTTCATCCTGGCAGGAAACTACGAGTCCGCTAGGATTATGCACTATCCTGACTGCTGAATATGTGGTATTAACACTTTGGCCGCCATGGCCGCCAGCGCAAAAAGTGTCAATTCGTAAATCCTTGGGATCAATTTTAAAATCAGTTTCTTCGGCAACAGGTAAAATTGCCACTGAAACCGTAGAAGTATGGACTCGTCCGCTTTTTTCAGTCGCAGGCACTCTTTGGACCCGGTGAACACCGCTTTCGTATTTCATTGAGCCATAGGCATGGTGGCCTGTGATTTCAGCTATTACTTCTTTAAAGCCGCCAATGCCGATTTGATTTGAGGAAAGTAATTGGATTTTCCAGCCTTTATTTTCAGCATAGCGCGAGTACATGCGAAAAAGTTCAGCCGCAAATAAAGCTGCCTCGTCACCGCCCGCGCCAGCCCTGATTTCTAAAATAGCATCTTTCTGGTCATTGGGATCTTTGGGCTTTAAAAATAATTTGATTTCATTTTCAATTTTGTTTTTTTCTTGATTAAGATTGGCTGATTCGGACTCTGCCAATTCTTTAAGTTCTTTTATTTTTAAAGATTCTTTGGCCTCCTTAAGACCCTGGTCGATTCTTTCGAGTTTAAGAATTTTTTGATAAATGTCTTTGTGTTCAGAAAATTCCTGGCTAATTTTTTTATATTTTTGGGCATCAGAAATAAGAGCATGGTTCTGGAGCTGCTTTTCTAATTCATTGTATTTGTCTTGAATTTTTTTATAATCTTGGTTCATATTAGTTTAAAGTTTATAAAGTGAAAAGTTCATAAAGATTGAAGTGTGCTTTTTACTTTCTAACTTTTTACTTTTTAACTTATCTTCATTATACTACAAAACCCCCGATTAAGGCGGGGGTTATCCAGAATATGATAACCCTCCTTCGTTTTTAACAAAGGAAGGGGGTAGTAGTTATTTTTTTGTTTTCTTTGCTTTGATGGCTGACTGGGCAGCTTTTTTTACTTTTTTACCTTTTCTTAGGCTGGCTAATTCAGCTTTTTTAGCCACTCTTTGCTTGAATTTATCAACTCGGCCGGCAGTATCCACTAATTTTTGCTTGCCTGTGTAAAAAGGATGGCAAGCTGAACAAAGCTCAACGTGAATTTCCGGCACTGTTGAACCCACTATAAATTCATTGCCACAAGCGCAAATTACTTTAGCTTTATCATAATATTTAGGATGGATATCTTTTTTCATTTTTTTAATTAGTTTTTGAATATTAATAAATGTATCATAAAAAATATAACTTGGCAAGTGGTAGAAATAAGTTTGATTGGAAAGCATTTATATATTATAATAAATTCATAAAACTTAAGGAATTTTTCAATGGGAAAAATAATGAAAAAGTCAATTTTCTTAAGATTTTTTAATAATAAAATTAAGCAAATTTTAGGTTTTTTTATTTTAATAATTGTAGCTTTTTTAGGCTATAATTTTTTTCACGCAGTCAGGGCTGCCAATTATACTTATTCTGAAAATTTTTCAACCACAGCTCATAAAGATATTAATAATACAACCGGCAAATGGGACACTGTTTTGGGGCAGGCCAATCTTTTGGGCAAAGATTTTGTGAATATGGCAGTAAATAAAGACCAGCCAGATAATATTTCCAATAATAGCGGAGATTCAATCGTTCCGGACATGCAAATCGAGGGAATTAAAGGTTATGAAAATATTTCCAATAATAATGGTTCTTCTATTTATTCACAATTTGTCTTAGATTCAGCCAATAATCCATATGTGGTTTGGCATGATGATACTGGAGGTTCTTATCCGAATTTTAAAACACTATTTACCAGATGGATACCTGGCCTGGGCTGGTCAAAAATGGATGGATCTGCTGGAATTGATATTATTTCAAATCTAGGCGCCAGTACAAATGTTCCTCAAATAAAATTAGATTCCAGTGACATTCCTTATCTGGTTTGGACGGATTCCACGGGCTTAGGGGATATTATGTTGACCAAATGGACGCCAGGTACGGGCTGGACAAATATGGCTGGCACTCCTGGTCAGGATAATATTTCTAATAATCTCACGTCCTCAAATTATCCGCAGTTTTCATTAGATGCTGCCAATAATCCTTATGTAATTTGGTTGGAGGGAAGTAAAGATGATGTAAATTTTAGCAAATGGACACCGGGCGCTTGTGGTGGCACTGGCTGCTGGACAAAAATGGATGGCATTACATCTGGCTATGAGGCGATTTCCAATATACCACCAGGCAGTGCTGGTACTAACTTGCATATAAAATTAGATATAGCAAATAAGCCCTATGTTACTTGGCAAGAATATGAGACAAGTCTCCCGGGATTTTCTTATATATTTTTTACGCATTGGGATGGCATACAATGGGCCAAGATGGATGGCACTCCTGGTTTTGAAAATATTTCCAATAATCTCATTGGTGTGGCAAGAAGTCCGCAGCTATTATTAGATGTTGCCAATAATCCTTATATTGCTTGGGAGAGCAATTTTCCTTCTCCATTTAAAATTTATCTGACCAGATGGTCAGCAGGTGCCTGGTCAAAAATGGATGGCCTGCCGGGCATTGATAATCCCACCCTGGGTAATCCTGGGAGAGAAGCTTATATGCGTTTTGATGCCACGGGCAAGCTTTATATTTCCTGGCTTAATGCTGATGTTTTTATGACTTATTGGGATGGAGCAAAATGGGCCAAGCTTTCTGATGGTACTTTGGGCGCAGATAATCTTTCCAATACTGGTGGTGTTAACATTCAAAGTTTTGGATTTGATTCAGCTAATAATCCTTTTGCTATTTGGAAAGATATGACAACTGGAAGTGGTGATATTTATTTTACTAAATTTACGCCAGGCCCTGGCTGGACCAAAATGGATGGAGTTACTTTTGGCTATGATAATCTTTCAAATAATAGTGGTGCATCATCGAATCCGCAAATCCTTTTAGATTCGGGAAATAAGCCCTATGTTGTTTGGTCTGACAGTACTACGGGTGCAGGAGATATTTACATCACAAAATGGGTTCCTGGCACGGGCTGGTCAAGATTAACCAATACTGATAATCCTTACATTGTTTGGAATGATGATACAACTGGCAACCAGGATATTTATTTTAAAAAATGGTCGCCCGGTACTGGCTGGACTGATATGAATGGTGCTATAGGATTTGATAATATTTCCAATAATAGCGGCATTTCCGAAAACCAGCAAATGAAATTAGATTATTCTTATTTTCCTAATGTGGTTTGGGATGATACTACAACTGGAGGTGGAGATATCTATTTTAGCAAATGGACGCCTAGCACTGGTTGGACAAAGATGAACGGGGCTTTCGGGTATGACAACTTATCCAATAATGCTGGCGCTTCTGAGCTCCCGCGATTCCAGCTTGACTCAAATAATAATCCTTATGTGGTTTGGCAGGATAGCACAACTGGAAATTATGAAATATATTTTAGCAGGTGGAAACCAGGAGTCGGTTGGAGAAAGATGGATGGCACTGTTGGTTATGATAATCTTTCCAATAATGCCGGAGATTCGACTGCTCCCCAATTGCAACTAGATTCCAATAATAAACCCTTTGTGGTTTGGTCAGATAGTACTACGGGAAGCGATGATATTTATTTTACCCATTGGGACGGTGCAAAGTGGGCTACAATGAACGGGACTTTGGGATACGATAACTTATCCAATAATATTGGCGTCTCACAACTTTGGACTGGTATCCAGTCATTTGTCTTAAATAATAATAATAATCCTTATGTGGTTTGGCATGATTATACGACTGGCAATGCAGAAGTTTATTTTACCAAATGGACGCCTGGTCCTGGCTGGACAAAAATGGATGGCGTAACACTGGGTTATGATAATTTATCAAATGACAGCGGGGTGTCAGGCGTGGCTCAAATTCAATTGGATACCAGCAATAATCCTTATATTGTTTGGCATGATGACACAACTGGTAATTTTGATATTTATTTTAGCAAGTGGACTCCAGGTGCAGGCGCAGGTGTTTGCGGGGGGCCGTCTGACTGTTGGACAAATATGGCTGGAACTGTGTTGGGTTATGACAATTTGTCTAATAATACTGTTCCCTCACAGTATGCTCAGCTCCAGATTGATTCCTCAAATAATCCTTACGTGGCCTGGTTGGATATGCCTGGTGGTGTGCCATGTTGTGGTCTGCCATGGTTGTGGGATGTTTATATTAGCAAATGGACACCCGGGGTTGGTTGGACAAGGATGGATGGCACAACCTTAGGCTATAATAATGTAACGGGGTCTAGCGTGGGAAATAGCTTTACATTTAAATTAAATAGGGCAGGTATTCCTTATTTAGCTTATAGTCAAAATCCTATTGGAAATTTTGAAACCTATTTCACCAAATGGCTTTCCTCATATAAATCCACTTCAACAATCCAATCATTAAATATAAATACATCCGGCGAGTTAGTAACCAAAGCAACATTAAACGCAACAGAGACATTAAATGGAGAAGCCATAAATTATTTTCTTTCCCATGATGGAGGAGTGAGCT
>Ga0209777_10000030_pt1 | contig 239858 bp, 187 predicted proteins | sample FrelakmetHBP12HB_FD_187147 | JGI IMG/M metagenome (GOLD analysis project Ga0209777, IMG submission 187147) | Freshwater lake sediment microbial communities from the University of Notre Dame, USA, for methane emissions studies -HBP12 HB (SPAdes)... | ecosystem: Environmental > Aquatic >...
CACCGTGAAATTCTGCAGACCACTGGCGAGGTCATCAGGAGGATTGTACGTGAAGAGACCAGAGGCGCCATCAATACTCGCACCCGTCGGCCACGTGCCAACCTTCGAATATACGAGAGCAGCGCACTTATTGGGGTCGTCAGCGGTGAACGTGTGCTCGAGAGTCGTGCATCCGTACATCTCCAATGCCGGAACTGGCGGGCAGTCGACAAACGCCGGCGTCGTATTGAAGACAGTAATTATGAATTCACATTCAGCGTACGCATCGAACTGATCGGTCACTCTTACCGTGATAGACTTTTGACCCAATGCCGTGGGATCCGTCTGGGGATCAAACGAAAAGGCCGCAGTCAGTGCTGGACCAGCAGCGATAGTTGTTGTCGCTTCACCCGTCGGGGGCTTCACAGGGACCGACCATGTCAGATTAGTGCCGCAAGCATTCTGGTCGGTAGCCTCGAACACGTGATTGTAGACAAGGCAAGCGTCGAGATTAAAGTCATCGGGGCAAGTAATAGCAGTAATAACCGGCGCAGCATTTACAACATTAATTGTAAATGAACACTCATCGGTCACACCCCACTCATCGGCCACTCTTACCGTGAAAGCCTTAGGACCCAATGCCCCTGCACCGGTCCCAGGATCATACGAAAATTCCCCGGTGGTTGAATTGATATTCGTTGTCCCTATACCCGGCAGGGGCTTCACAGGGACCGACCATGTCAGATTCTGCGTAGCGCATATACGCTGCGCATCCTGATCAAGGTCGCTAGCGGTGAACGTGCGAGTGTAGAGCCCGCAAGCGTCGATAGTGAGCCCAGGGTCAAGGGGATCGGGGCAATTAGTAATATCCGGCGGCTCATCGACAACAGTATAGGTTCCATAGGTTCCGAGGGGCAGGGTGGTTCCGTCATTGATCACAAGCGGCTCGTAAGCCGGAACCCCGTTGATAAATCCCGTCGTCGCTCCCGGTACCCCAGGCCACTCGCCGTCTCCAAGCGTGAACTTACCAATTGCACAGGTGGTATTTACCGTAAATGTAAAAATATAAGTACCAGCCGGCATCTGGGCGATCAGCGGGTTGAGAGGATCCAACCCCCAAACACGGGTAAAGTCTGGCGATCCGCCACCAACGTACAATGTCCAGTCAAAGCCCCAGACAATAGGCGGAACCGGAGGAAGAGGAGGCACAGCCACCACGGTAATCCCGGGAACCACAGTGACACTACCAAATGCGTTGGTGAGTGTCGATGTCACTTTGGTAACAAGATCGAAACTGTAGATATCCACAGTAGTTACCACTGTAGCCACGATCGTCTGATTAAGTGAATTATACGGTAAAGTCTTACTCTGGTAAGTTACCGTAACATCCGCGAAAATTGAGCTAAACGAGAACAGAAGCATTGTGAACGTCAGCAAACATAGTAACGAACGATCTTTTTGCTTCATTACAAGCTCCTTAGAGTTTCAAATAGTTTCAAATTCAAGTGAGTCATCTTCGAGTTTTCTTGCTAATCCACCCTCGCTTACGATCTCGAGAATGACTCGTTCAGTTTTGCACCTCGCCAATCCCTCATAAGGAAAGGCGATATACCATTAACAAAACGCAATTTAGATTAAAGCTTTGAGTAAGGCTCGTGCTGACATAAAAAGGTATGCTTGCGCATCCGGTCAGTACGTGGCTCGCGTGAAGAGAAGAAAACTAAGAAATCTTGTACGACTTCAAAACCCTAGACAGGAACAATGTATAAGACGCCGGCAAAATGTCAAGAGTATTTTTGCAGATTTTCACATTTTTTTTCGAGCCGTGAGGAAAGGGGAGGTCGTCTCGTAAGTTCCTTTCCCTCACCCCAACACCCCTCTCCCACTGGGAGAGGGGTGTTGGGGTGAGGGTGTACGGTGTCGCGACGCCATGATCTCGCTCAACATTCTCGACCATTGCGATCGCTGCCCACAGCCGTACTCCAACTCGTGAGACAGTCTTTCCATGCCTGCCGGCACGGCGCCAGCCCAGAGGAGGATAGCCCGTGGGCACAAGCACAGGGCTGTGTAGCACAGCCGCCCACGGCTGTGGTTTTGGCCCGATCTCGGTCCCGTTGGATAATACAGACATAGCAATATGGTCATATGCGATAATGTGTATTATTCCGTGATAACAATGGAAAAGGTCCCGCTTTGGGCGGGACCTTTCGCTAATCTGACTAATCCTGCCGGTCGATCTACTGATTCGTCGCGAAGGCATCGAAGTGGATCTTGACCAGGTCGTTTAGTTTCAGCAGAGCTTCCGGGGGAATGCGAATGCCGAAATCGGACAGACGGAAATTGAATGTACCGACCATGTGCAACAGATCGCCGGGCAGACGGCCTTTGGTGATTTCGTTCTGCTCCAGCCGTGTCAAAAACAGATCCAGGGCGACATTGGCAGTCTTGCCACCCAGCGTAAGCTCGCCAACGCCGGTGACTTCGATGCGTTGCTCGTTGTTAAGTACCCAACTCCTGCTTCTTTCGAAGCTCGTAAGGCGGAAGCTCAGATTGGTAGCGGCGCCGAAATCGAGGAAGGTCCGAGAAAAGACGGTGGTGTTACGGTCGGCAAAGCCGGTCGTCAGCTTGCCCAGGTCAACGGTCATTTCCAGCCGGGGCGTGTCTTGAATAGAGTCAAGGTTCAGGTCGGTCGTTAGGGTTAGCGACGAAGTAAGGGCAAAGAGGGTTTCCAGTTGGCCGGATGACTCCAGAGTCACTAAATTCCGATTATTGTCATCAGTGGCGCGGAACGTCCTGCGTCCGAGCGAACTGGCATCCGCACTAGTACCGACAAACGCTAACAGAAACGTGCTGACCATCACTGCCATCACCCAGATTCTCGTAAACTGTCTCATTCTCAAAATCCTCCAAATATATTTCAGATCAATACAGTGCCGAATATAAGCCATCATCGTCCGTCAGCGCAAGCGCTAAAGCCGGTCGCATGCTTTTTTTGCCTTCAATGGACGTCATAGTCGAGACGCGGAAAGCTCGATGCTGTTCAAGAGAGGGAACCTTCGCGTTATTTATGCAGATATAGTGATATGGCTTAATGGGCATCATTAGCCAGCATGGCTGCGCCGATCAGCCCGGCATCGTTACCAAGCTGCGCGGTTTTGACAACTACATTCTGGCGGCATGATGCGGAAGCGTATTTTTTGAGACCTTGCCGGATGGCTCGGAAGTAGATGGCGCCTCCGGCGGCAATTCCGCCCCCGATGACGATCACTTCAGGATTGAGTAGTTCGAGCGCCGAGCCGATGCCGCAGGCGAGATAGTCGGCAGCGGTGGCGATTGCCTGTTTCGCCCTGATGTCTCCCTTTTTGGCGCGGTCGAAGATGAATTTAACGCCCCCCGGTTCAGGTGTCTTGCGGCCATAATACTCGATGAAGGCGGAAGTAGCCGCTAATGCCTCGACACAACCGCGTTTGCCGCATTTGCACGGTTTACCGTTTTTCTCGATAATTGTATGCCCGATTTCGGCGCCGGCAAATTGGGCTCCTCGCCAGAGTTGATTGTTCAGGACAATTCCCGAACCGATGCCGGTACCGATGGTAATATAGAGCCCCGAGCCAAATCCTCTGCCGGAGCCAAAACGGTGTTCAGCCAGGGCCATGACATTAGCGTCGTTGTCGACTACTACTTTCAGGCCGGTTGCTTTGGCGAGCGTTTTACCAACCTCCGCGCCTTGCCACCCCGGAATATTCGGCGATCGTCCGATAATCTTGCCAGTGGCTGCGTTGACAATGCCGGGACTACCAACACCGACGGCTTGCAGCCGCAATCCTCGCTCTTGCGCCATCAGGCGCAACAACTCAGTGACACGCACGAATTCGCTGAGAATCGCGCGTCGTCCTTTCGGGGTGGGGACTGACGACTTAAAGATGACTTGTGCGGACATGTCGACAAGGCCGAACTTGATGAATGTGCCTCCGAGGTCGATACCGGCAAAGACATTTTTCTTCATGAAGCCATGAAAGTTCAAGGCGTGTTTGATTTCAACAAAAACTGTGAAGACATTAGCCTTCAAACGGGCGGTCGCGAAAAAAATCGGGACGATAGTGATGCGCGCTGGTTAACTCCTGTACCCAACCTCGATAGAATCCGAGGCGTTCGAATTCATGCAGTACTTCGTCATATTCCGTTTTCGTGACGGTTCTGCCAAGAGTTGGATGTGTGCTGACGCGATGGGTCGGGCAATATTGTGACATCAGCGAAACGTGCACCGACGGCGATAGCTCGTCGGCGATAAAGCGCAAAATGGCCTTGGAGTTTTCGACTTCTCCGGGGAGGATCAGATGCCGGATAATAATCCCCGATTCTATGACGTCTTCATGATCCATCCTGATGCTGCTTCCTTTCTGGCGAAACATTTCGCGAATGGCAGCGGTGGCGTGCTCAACGTAGTCGGGCGTATCAGAGTATTTCGCAGCCAGATTGTTATCCATGTACTTCAGGTCCGGCAGATAGACCTGAATCGTGCCGTCAAGCCGGCGAATCGTCTCCACACGGTCATATCCGTTAGTGTTGAAAACGAATATCGGATTATGCCCGCGCGCTTTGAGGGTATTGATGATGACACTCATTTGCGGCACAAAATGAGACGGCGAAACAAATCCGACAAGCCGAACACTGGTCGCCAGAATTGCTTCGATTTGCTTGATGATGCCGATCAAATCATCCTGATCCTGCGCGACCGGCAGACGATTCTCACTAATCTGGTAGTTCTGACAATAGGCGCACTGCATGTTGCAGTGACTGAAAAACAGATTGCAGATGCCATGTGGCCCTGAGAGCACTGGTTCCTCACCGCGATGGGGGAAAATCGAATCGACGGCAAAGCCGACACCCGCCTGACAGTAACCGAGTCGTGATGAGGTGCGGTCAGCGCGACAGTCTCGCGGGCAGATCGAACATTCTTTCAGTTCCTCCAACGGTGCGAATATGGTTTGCCAGTCGAGCTTCCAGCTATCGTCCGGCGGGTACAGACTTAGATTCATCAAGGGGAATATAGGCGGTAGTCCACACTGTTACAAGAGGTGGTGTGGCCAGGTCTGACCACGTAGCAGATGTACGTCCGGAAATTCCCTTGCTCGGCCCACCATTAGTCATGGCGAATAAGGAGGTGGAGTAATTTTCGACTTGTCGTTGCGCGGTGTGTTGCGGCAATCTATACTTAGTGTTTATAGGCAACGGCGGGAGAGAACGATGATAGAAATCGAAAACAGTTTGCTGATGATTGTCGATGTACAGGGCAAACTGGCGCAACTGATGTTTGAGAAGGAGAAGCTGATCGCCAATCTGGTGCGAATGGTAAAAGGCGCACAGATTCTCGGTATTCCCATTCTCTGGAACGAGCAGAATCCCGCAGGCCTCGGTGGCACCATTTCGGAGTTAACGGAACTGCTGACCGCATTACAGCCGCAATCCAAAATGACATTTAGTTGTTGCGGAAATCCGACTTTCGTGGAGGAATTGCGGCGGTCAGGCCGGCGGCAAGTGCTGCTGGTCGGGATCGAGGCACACATCTGTGTCTATCAAACCGCCGCCGAGTTGCTACAGCTGGGTTATGAAGTTCATCTGGTGAGCGACGCTGTCTCATCACGAACACTGGAGAACAAACAGGTTGGCATCGAGCGAATAAGGTCCCAGGGGGGAGTAATTACGAGCACCGAGATGACATTGTTCGAGCTTCTCCGCACAGCCGATCAGTCAGGTTTCCGCGAAATCAGCCGATTGGTGAAATGACTGCGACCGCGGGAATAGCCATGTGATGAGTGGTAGTGCATGTATATAGATGACAAATATCTTAAAAGAGAGTCTGTGTCGGTATCTGAGGGGGAAACGTACAGATGATTGAGCCGATCGAGCCGTTGCGACGTTTCTGGCACACACTGATTCCGCTGCCGGTGAAGTACGGAAGCGAGTTTCGACGCACTTTCGCGTTTTTGCAGAAAAGCCAGTACGGTAGCCGCGAAGAGATCGAAAGCTATCAGTGGCAACGTATCCAAGCGTTGCTGATCTATGCCTATGAACATGTGCGGTACTATCGCCAGACGTTCGATCGGGCCGGCATTCATCCACAGGATATCAGGACTCGCGACGACTATCGACGCATTCCAGTGCTATACAAGGAGAATGTGGTCGAGAACTTTGAACTGCTCAAGTCGGACGAATTCGAGAAGCTTGCTCCAATTAGTACCGTGACTGGTTCCTCCACGAGAGACGGCCTCAGATTGTACCGTTCTGAACACAGCGAGATTTTTCGCAAAGCCGTGGTTTGGCGACATTTCTTTAACATTGGTTTTCGCTTTCGTGATCGGCGCGCTCAGCTAACCGTACCACTCAACTTTGTCCGCAACATGTATGAGATGCCCCTGGACTACAACGAGAACATGCTGATGATCGATTCCCGCGCCATCATGTCCGAATTCGCACCGCAAATATATCGCCGGCTTCAAGCTTTCAGGCCGAAGATGCTTTTCTGCCAGCCAAGTAATGCTGTCATGTTTGTTGAGTATTGCAAGCAAAACGGACTCCCGCCGCTGTCGATACCGATTGTCTACGTACTTGGCGAAAAAGTCTACCCGGAGTACCATGAGATCTTGGCCGACTACTTCGGTGGCAGAATCGTGCAGTTTTACGGCAATCGGGAGAACACCGCCTCGGCGGGAGACTTAGAAGATGGTAGAATGTACATCAACTCCGATTTTTGCTATCTCGAGTTCGAGTCTGCCGAGGGTCTACCAGTGCTGGGACAACCTGCTGACATCATCTCGACTTCCCTGGAGAACTATGCGTTCCCGTTGATTCGCTATCACACGGAGGATGTCGGCGTGTTGCACGGCCATCCGGATGGCGCTTTGCGCAACTTCCCGGTGATGGAAATCGTCGGTGGGCGAGGCAAGGACCTGCTGTTGACGCGCAACGGACTAATTCTGCCACAGACAAATCCGTTCCTCAAGAGCATTATGTTTGATCGGTACAAGCGTATTCAACTCGAACAGAAATCACTCGATGCCTTGGTCGTTCGGATTGTTCCAACCTCTGCATTTGACGTCGACAACGATCGTCAGTTGTTGGAATCCTCGTTTACAAAATACTTCGATGGGCAATTTAAGATCGCAGTCGAAGTAGTCGACGAGATCAGTCGCACCAGCGCCGGTAAAAATCGCTATGTCATTTCTGATCTTGCCATAAGCCATCTGCGCGAGTCGCTGCCGAAAAAGTGACGGTCTCGACCTCTTGCATTGTGGCTTCAGGCGACCTTCATCGCCCATAGAAACACTGAGCGTTCGGGCGCGGGACTCAGGAGTCGGAGTTTTAACTTGACCTCCGATCTGAACGAAGGCTAACTTGCCTCGGAGAGTGAAGAGCCAATGTCCAAACGCGAATACCTCTTTGCCGAACTGCACGTCGATAGGGCGGTCTTAGAGCGTTTCAGCCAGGAAATGTCGGCCTATTATGAGGATGAAGAGCTATCGGCCAAGCACGCCTACTATTCCTCGTTCAAACGCAAGCTGCTCTGGCATATCCGTCATTCGCTGTCTGTGCGCCAACGCCAAGCGCTACTACTTATACTATCCGGCAAGACCGAGCGTGACACAGCCGCCAGTATGGGAATATCACAGCAGGTAGTGCATATTTATAAAGCCCGTGCCATTAATAAGTTACGCGACAGGTTTCAAGCCTAAAGTGTATGTCAAAAGACTAAATAACGGAAGGTTCACGCCTCACTCTTGGACCGCCACTGTTTCCGTAACTTGAATCAAAAAAAGGGCATGGCTGAGACTGCATCCATGAGAATGCTGGCTTCACCAAACGTTCAATGGAGGAGTTGTCATGCCACGACCAAAGGCCAAAACCGAGCATGCCTGTTTGGGCGAAAAGGACATCTGGCATCCGTACGAGCTGCAGTCCATGAAAACATGGAAGTTCATCAGGATTGTTAACAAGATCTTGAAAGGCGACTACAGCGTGCTGGACACGTCCCACTGTGCAACGACGATCGAAATCTGAGACTGACTGAATTCCCTCCTCGTGAACCTTCCAAACGAGACCTGTCTGGCCCGATGTCTGTCAATCGACTCCGGGTTCCTTACGCATAGACTGCAGCACAGACGTTTGCCTGATCCCGTGCGGGGGAAGAGAAGAGGTTGTCTCACAAGCGTGATTTTGGCGGACGGACGAGGGATTCCTTGTAGGGGCGACCCTTGACTTCGGCGAGCTCAGTCGAGCCGCGGTCGCCCCCTGACCTTTCATTCCACCCAATGTTCATGCGGGTCGCCGCAAGGGCAATCCCTTCAAATCGTACGCTAAGCACGGCTTGTGTGCCCAAAGCGTAACCTATGGGACAGCCTCAGAATTCCTCCAACTCATGGGCTGTGTTATCATGCCCGCATCTCCTTTTTCCGATATACTGATAAGATGGCTTGCGCGAAGGAACTACGCAGGTCGAGTAAGGTGTTGCCTGCCAAGTTGGCGCTTGACTTAGGAAGAGAAAGAGCCAAATTAGGTTGGCGTCGGTACCTGTCTTGATGCCACAGATTACATACCAGGGTTGACTTGCATGATTCGGATTGCACGAGTAAAACGCATCCTTTTGTTCGCGACCACTTCTCTGTTCTTGGCGCTGGTTTCTTGGGCTTCCGGCTCATCGACGTCCTTGATCGAACAGGATGCCAAGCTGGGGATCATCAGCCCGGATGAAGCGACGATTTACAAGGCGCTCGCCATTGTTCGTCCTGCGGCACTGCCAACGAAGTATCGTGACACCTCTGCTGTCCCGGGTAAGTGCGCGACAGATGAAGTCAGGGAAGCGATGAAGGTCATTCTGTCCGATCCTGATCGATACAAGTCATACAAGGAAATCATGTCTCGCCTGACTACGCAAGCGGTCTACCAGTCGGGGAGAGGCTATTTCTGGCTTCACTACGATACGACCGGCAACAATGCGGTACCGGCGCTCGACGCCGATCACGATGGAGTCCCTGATTTTGTCGAGCGTGCCGGCAGTATTGCCGACTCGTGCTGGCGCTATGAAGTGCTGAACCTTGGACACCTGCCCCCCCCATCCGACGGCACCTTGGGAGGTGGTGTCAACAAATATGACATCTATTTTCAGAGAATCAATGTGTACGGTTACACTCAGGCGGAATTGCCCGGTCCGAACGCATGGAACGATTGCTCTTCGCACATCGTTGTCCACTGCGACTTCGCCGGATTCCCGCCCAATCAGGATCCGACAGGAAACGCGTATGGCGCTCTCAAGGTGACGATTGCCCATGAGTTCTACCATGCCATTCAATTTGCCTATGACGTAGGTGAGGAGATCTACTTCATGGAGGAATCTGCAACGTGGATGGAGGACATGGTGTGTCCAGAAGTCAACGACAATTACAACTACTTGCCCTACTTCTACGCGATACCCCAGGTGGGTTTGCAGGCAACCGACAATCATGAGTACGCTGCCTTTGTCTGGCCCAAGTTTCTTCAGGAGAGATTCGGTCCCAAGGTAATGCGCGACATTTGGACTGAATGTCGCTTCAACTCGGCAATTGGCGCTTGGAGCCACGTACTGGATACTCTGGGAAGCAGTCTCGAGGACGAGTTTGTTCGGTTCCTGATCTGGAACTATCACACCGGCGATCGAGCAACCCCCGGTACTTTCGCAGCGGGTGCCGACTATCCGCAAGTGCACGTTATGCGGTATTCCGAGACCATCCCCGATTCGAATCGAAATTCAATGGAACCGCCGGAGCCGTTTGCATCGAACTATATCGTGATCAATAACTATAGTGGCATGCGGGGCATTTTGACCTTCGACTTCACCGGTTTGGTTACCGCCACTTGGGGCCTGGGGTATATAGTCGACTATGGCTCGGGCCAATATGCTGACTTTGTTCAGACCGCTTTTCAGGGAACCAACGCCAAAATCTACATTCCTCATTTCGAGAACGTGCTTCGCGTCATTTTCATTCCGGGGGTCACCTCCAGTTACGGATCTGCGTACAATTACTCGTATCATCTATACCGGAGACTGCCGGGCGATTTCAACAACGACGGCTCGATTGATGTTTCAGACGCGGTAGCAGGGATTCGGTACATTTTTGACGGTGGCCCGCCTCCAGAGCCGCGTGAAGCCATGGATGCCAACTGCGATGGCGACAATGACATAAGCGACGTAACTTACTTGATCGCATTCATCTTCAATAGCGGCCCGGCGCCGTGTCGATAGAAGAAGAAATAGGATACAACCAGAGGTTGATCGGAGGAAGATTTGCTTAGACGCTTTTGGGGCCAGGTTTGTCTGACAGTTTTGTTTACAGCGTCACTTTTTGCCGAAAGCTCATCATATCAAATCATTGAACAGGCGTATCAGCAGGGCACTGTAACGGCTGAGGAAAAGCTGATATTAGAGGTCCGGTCGATCAAGGACCCTTCGTCACTACCGGTGCAGTTTCAGTCCTCGGTTATCGAGACTCAAAAGTGCGCCACCGATATCCTGCTTGAAGCACAGCGGACATGGAACGAGATCAGCACTTCTGGTCAGTTGGCGTTGACAGTTCTGCTGGTGCGGCCGTCGGCGACCTACACCTATGACAGCCCCGGAGGCAAGTTCAAGATTCATTACAATATTACCGGTACCGACGCCGTGCCTACCTCTGATGTCGCGCCAGTCAACGGCATTCCCGACTACGTCGAATGGCTGGCTAGTTATGCTGACAGTTCCTATCGTGCGGAGGTCATCACTCTCGCTCAATTCGAGCCGCCATCGGACGGTACTTTGGGGGGGGACTCCCGATATGACATTTACACCGAGGAAATGGGTTACTACGGCTACACGCAGCCGGAAGGCGCGGGACCAAATCCCTGGAATGACGCCTACAGCTATATTTCTGTGCACCGCAATTTCATCGGATTCCCGCCTAACGACGATCCCGACGGCGATCAGAAGGGCGCCGCCAAAGTGACGGTTGCCCATGAGTACTATCACGCCATTCAATGCGCTTACAACTACAATGAAGATATCTGGCTGATGGAGGCGTCATCCACTTGGATGGAAGATTATGTCTTTGATCCGGTCAACGACAACTACAACTATCTTTCCGACTGGTTCAGCTACCCTGATTACTCACTGAATTCCACGGCTATTCTCCACGAGTACGCGTCGTTCGTCTGGCCGAAATACCTGTCGCAGAATTTCGGCAGCACGATCATGCCGGAAGTCTGGAACCAGTGCATCACTGCCAGTTCCTATCCAGCGTTGATTTCGGTTCTTGGCACACACGGAACGGCTTTTGGCGCTCAGTTTGCCGAGTTCTGTGTCTGGAACTTCATCACCAATTCGCGCAATGATGGCAACCACTACCCTGATGCGACTCGCTACCCGTTGATCAAGACGGTTAGGACACACACCACCTATCCCGTGTTCAGTCAAGGGCCGGCTTCCGGCTCCGCTCCTGACGCGATGGGGGTGAACTACATAGTGTTTGATCTGTCAAGTGGCTCCGGCGAGTTCACCGTGAATTTCAATGGCGACAACGGCACACCTTGGATTGTCCGATTCCTCGCGTGGAAGGCAGGCATTAATGACATCTATCAGGAGTCGCAGCTATCCCTGAGCGCCGAAGGCGACGGTTCTTACACGCTCACCAATCCACAGGATTTTACTCACCTCGTTCTCGTGATCTGTAACGTGAGTCAGTCTCTCAACGACCGTAGCTATAGCTATGGCGCAAGCTTCCCAATGCCACAATACGCCGTGGCTGTCACCGCGTCGGCAGATGACAGCGTATATTCGCACGCATCCACGACCCTTCGGTTCAGCGTGCATAATGTAGGCACACTGTCTGAAACTTTCGATCTTGCCGCTGCCGACAACCGGGGTTGGAAACCAGCGCCATCGAACGCGAGTGTGTCGCTTGCCTCTGGTGCATCGCAAGTGGTTTCGGTCTCGGTGACCTGTCCGCCGCTGATTTCTGCCGGCACTGTCGATACCGTGCTCCTTACGGCGACCGGGAGGTCAATGATCGGCGTCGCCGACACCGATACGGCAACAACGCTCGTGTTCATACAGCCGGGGGATGCCGACAATAGCGGCGCCATCGATATCAGCGATGTTGTCTATTTGATAGCCTTCATTTTTGGTGGAGGTCAGGCAGCCGTTCCTGTCGCTGCGGCAGGTGACGCTGATTGCAGCGGCACCGTTGACGTTTCTGATGTCGTGTTTCTGATCGCCTATATCTTCAGCGGCGGGCCACGACCACCGTGCCGCCCGTTTTAGTCAACCAGAGCTCTCTTGATTTTTCGACGCTCGCCCCTTTTCTCATACAGCGAGTGGCGAGCGTTTCTGTTTGTGAACGAATTCGTTTCTGCGCCGTGCTTAGGCTTTTTTTGTTGACTCCGGCGCCACACTCTCGGTATTCATAACTTTCGTATCATCAAGAGAATAGAAGCGTACAAAGGTTATGGATCTTAAACAACTCGGAAAATACGAAATTGTTGACAAGCTGGGTGAGGGGGGCTTTGGAGCCGTCTATCTCGCCAACAACACGCGGCTGAAAAAGCGGGTGGCGCTCAAGGTCTTGCATCCGCAAGTAGCCTCTGATGAAATGTTGGCCGCCTATTTCGAGAGAGAAGCACTGGCACTCGCGCGACTGGAGCATGCCAACATCGTGCGCGTTTTCGACTATGACCAGATCGACGGTGTCAGCTTCATTGTCATGGAGTACATCGACGGCACCACACTGGACCGTTTGTTGCGCGATCAGCGTGTCTTTGCGCTCGACGAGATTGTGTCGATCTTCCGCCAGCTTCTATTGGCGCTCGGCTACGCGCACGAAAACGGTGTGATTCATCGCGATATCAAACCATCAAACATCATGCTTACCGGTAGCGGCGAGGTCAAGATCGCCGATTTCGGCATCGCCAAGGTTGCCGGCGCCGCCAAGTTGACTCGCACCGGCACGGGCGCCGGTTCGCTCTTGTACATGTCTCCGGAACAGATAAAAGGCGCCAACATCGACAACCGTAGTGACATCTACTCCGTTGGCGTAACGCTCTATCAGGTCGTCGCCGGACGGACACCTTTCGAAGCGGATTCGGACTATGAGATCATGACTGGTCATCTCGAAAGAGCACCGCTTGCGCCCAGTCAGTTCAAGGGGAGCATTCCCAGGGATCTGGAAGAGGTGATTTTGAAGGCGATCGAGAAGAAGCCGGAGAATAGATTTCAAAACGCTCAGGAGATGTCCGAAGCTTTGTCTCGGATCAAATCTGGGTCAGAGATTACCCTTGTCGCCAGGGGTGACCGGTTCGCCAAGACGACGGCGGTTCCTCGGCAACGCAGGGTTGCCCGCGCCAAGATGAAGATATTGATTCCGGCATTAGCCGCTTTTACAGTCATCGCTGTGGCGGTCATCTGGATGCTAACGCGTGGCGGCGGCGAACCGAAAGCCAACGCGCAAACGTTCGCCGATTCGCTTGCCACCGGCCGTTCTTTGTTCAACCAGAAAAGCTATGGAGACGCAGCCGCGTTGTTTGCCGTCTTAAAAAATTCGGCGAGTGCTGGCCAAGTCGACAAGAGCGAAGCGCTACGCTATGAGGCGGCAGCACGGCTGCAAAGCGGCGACTCGCTGGCTGCACGCAGTCTGTTTGCCGAGGTGCAGCGCAACGACCCGGCAGCCGTCTTTCCGGCTGAGAAGTTCGGAGCGGTCGTGACTGAGTCATGGAGTCTCTTAAGCAAACCCGCTTCAGGCGCCCTAAGTACGCACGAAACAGGCAGGGTGACCGATAGTGCCGCCGCCAGGACGAACCTCCGTTCCCCACAGACGCAAGTATCTACCGCGACGGGGAGTCTGGCGGTGACGGTGGATAACTACAAGATATTTGAACCGGTGACCGTTATCTTCGACGACACGAGTAAGCGCTATCAAGGGAGTCCACTGGTGTTTGAGAACTTGGTTGCGGGAATGTATGAAGTGACCGTGGTCACCGACATGGGCAGGCTGACTAGTCAAGTGCAGATTCAAGATGGTCGAAAGGAATGCCCTTTCACCCTTAGTGATCGGTCGACCGGCGAATTGACTGTGACCTCACTTGTGGCCGGCAATGCCAGTGACATTGTACCAGCACAAGTCTATATCGATAATAACAAGATCGAAGACGGGCAGACGCCGTTTTCGATTAAGCTGATGAACGGTACGCATAAGGTCTGGGTGGAACACAAAGATTATCGCACCGAGGGCAAACCCAGATTCGTGACTTTGAGTGGTGATACGCTGGTCGAGTTTGTTTTAAGGAAAAAATGAAATTGGTTGCGCTTGAATATCTAGATATGTAAGTTTGTTGAAAGGAGCATATTATGAGAACAATATTCATTACCCTACTAGCAAGTCTTTTGCTGGCTCTGCCGCTTCTCGCACAAGAGAACGCCGCGGGCGACATAAAGAATATCGGCGAGCTTTATCGCAAGGGGCAGTTTAACGACGCTGTTATCAAGGCAACGGAAGTGCTCGCCAAACCCGGTTTGACCAAGAGTGACAGTATTCTGACGATTCGCTGGCTTTCCAGGGCGGCGGCTATGAACAGGCAGGCGGAAATGTCGCAGCAATACTTGGCAGTATTGGTGAAAATGGATCCCAACACCGATATCGATGGTGATAAGGAACCGTCGCTCTTCAATAAGGTCTGGTTCAAGTTTGTCAGTGATACGAAGTTTGCGCCCGGTCAGAGACAGAACAAACTGAGTGTCGCTGTAGTCGAGTTTGACAATGGTTCGTTTCAAGATGCCGACAAGTTCAAGAACGTGGGAATCGGCGTTGCCGCAATGCTTCGTTACGATCTGGAGTCTTCCGGCGCTGTCTATTCGCCATCGCGCGAACACTTCAATTACCTGCTGGATGAACTCAAGCTCTCCCAAACCGAGTTGGCAGACAAGGATCAGAAGCTTCAGGTCGGCAAAGTGATTGGCGCACAGAATTTCATCTTCGGGACCTTCTTTAACATGCCCAGCAACAAGTTTCGCATTGATGCACGTGTCATCGAAACCGAAACCACCCTGCCCAAGAAGCAGTTTACGATTGAGGGTAAGGCAAGTGACATTGGTAAATTGACCGTCGATTTGACCAAACAGATATTGGCCTATTTCAGTGTCGAGGCCGACGCGATTAAGAAGGCCGGCGCCAACATTCCCAATGTGGACCTGGCCGCGCTGAACGAGTATTCCCGCGGTGTTGCTTACGAAGAGAAAGGGCAGATGGATCTGGCGAAGAAGGCATACGCCGAAGCGATCAAAATTTCTCCGAGTTTTGCTCTCGCCAAAGATCGGCAGCAGCGCGTGGAGTTGGAGCAGAAATCGGACAATCAATGAGAGTAGGGTTCTCCGTCTGGGGTATCACCGTGCTTCTCGCGGTGTTGTTCTGCGTGCCGTCAATCTCTGCCGCTGACACCGGCTCAAAAAAGCCGGTCGAGGTCGAGAAGTCGGTCGAGCGCTACAAGGCACAACTGGAGAAATCACCGGACAAAGCTGATCTCTGGCGCAAGCTGGGAATCTCCTATTTTCAGCTTGAGCGCTATGATGAAGCCCTGACCGCGCTGACCAAGGCCAGTACGCTTGATCCCAACGATGCCCCCAGCGTTGTCTATCGCGGCATGATTCACGAACAAAAGGGGCAACTTGATCAGGCGAAGAACCTTTACCAAAGTTATCTTGCGTTCGGCAAACAGGATCGACTGACGCAGGAAGTCAGGTATCGGCTCAGGTGGATCGAAGACAATGAACTTCAGAAGGTAGTCGATCAGGCAGTCCGCAACGAGAAGAACGTCAAAATCTCCGAGATACCAAAGAACAGTGTAGCGATCATTCGCTTCAATGTTGACTCACTCTCGCCCCAGCTTAGACCACTTGGACGCGGCTTGGCGGAGTTGGTCTACACCGACCTATCTTACGTTCCCGATCTGAAACTGGTTGAACGCTTGGAACTGACGCGCTTGCAGGACGAATTGAAGCTGAGCCAATCAGAGTTTAGCGACAAGTTCTACGCGCCGCGCATCGGCAGAATTGTCGGCGCCGCCAAGATTATTACCGGACAAGTGACGCAATTAGATGGCGAACGCGTTACCATTGACTGCGGCATCATCGATGTCGGACCCGGGCTGGCGGAGTATCCCGGCCGTCAGGAGGGCAAGTTGGCTGAGGCGTTTGCCATGCAGAAGAAGCTGGTACTGTCGATCATTCAAAAACTCGGCTATGAAATTACGCCGGCAATCAAGAACCAGATTGACAAATCCCCCACGGAGTCGTTCTTGGCGCTGCTGGCGTTTTCGCGTGGACTTGATTATGCCGATCAAGGGCTGTATCCGCTGGCGGAGGCGGAATTCAAGACGGCGTTGGCTGAGGATCCGCACTTTGATCTCGCCAAGCAGCAACTGGATCGATACTCCGGTCTGTCGGATTACAGCGGCACCATGAAGCCGTTGTCACAAATCACCGGTCTGGTTACGCGGGAGTCGACCACCGAAGACAAGAAAGAGAACAACAAGGGAGAAATCCTTCAGCGCCTTCAGGATGCTACACGCGGCGCGACTCCTGCAGAAGACACGCCTTACACAACACCGCAGGCGTCTCGAGGTAGGGTAGTCGTTACGGGGAGGACGGATCGTTGATGACCTGCCGTCATCTCACCATATTGGTTTCGCTGTTCTTGGCCCTGGTAATGTCGCCGCTTGCCGATGCGCAAATCATCTACGGTTCGCCACCAAGCATCAACGGCCGAATCATTTATCAACATTGGAAATTAACCGCCGGCAATGGCGGCAAAGACACGATTCTGACTCAGGCTGTTGCTCCAATCTCTGTCTTTGTGCCCATGGCGCCGCACTGGGAGCTGCATCTCAATGGCGCCCTAAGCCGCTCGAAGCTCGACTACGGAAATATAGCCACAAACGTCTCTTCGCTCGGGCTGACCACTTTGCGTCTGTTTCATTCGTTCTCCGAGGATCGTCTGTTTGTGGCCGCGGGGGTGATCCTACCGACGGGCAAAACCGGCTATAGCTCCACCGAGGCGGCTATAGCTCAGTTGATCGCTGACGACTATCTCGACGTACCTGTCAAGCAACTTGGAGGTGGCGTCGGTCTGATTCTGCAGGTCGGCGGTGCTTCGCAGTACGAATGGTTGCTTTACGGTGGTTCAATCGGCTACACGTATGCCGGCAGTTACACTTATCTGAAGGACGGAGACAGTTACAATCCGGGCGACGGAATTGTTATTCAGGGCTCCGCGAGCGCCGTTGGCGGAATGAGCAGCCTTGATCTCGACTTGTCCTACAAGGTCTATACTGCTGACAAGATCGGCTCGGAACAAATCTTCAAAGCCGGTGGCATAATCAGCGCCGTGCTTACCGGCAAGTACAACTTCCATAATGGGACGCTCTCTGCCACGCTGGCAGAAATCCTGCGCAGCAAAAACTCACTGCAATTCGGCGGTGCTTTGCGCACGGAAGATCGACAGTCCAACGCCAATAAGACGATACTTGGTGGCAGCATGATCTATACTTTCATGCCACAATGGAGCTTCACGATGCTGACGGAGTATCGCCTGTTGGCGGCAAATAAATATGAGATCACCTCAGAAAAATACTTCGGCAAATCTGATCTGTTCAGCTTTGGTGGCGGGATCGACTATCGCGATCCGGGTGATCGCTTTGCGTTGACGACCAGATTGGTACTATCGTCCGGCGAAGCCAACAAAGATGCTGTGCAGCACCCCAGCATTTCAATCTCAGCGTACGAGTTGTCGATTGGCGGGAGGATAAGACTGTGAGCGGACGTTTCGGCATTGGTCTGTTACTGTTTTGTCTGGCAACCCTCATGATCGGTGGTTGCGCATCGACGCCGACTAATCCCGATAATTCGCAGAATGTGTCAATCGCAGCGTCGTTCAAGCAGTTAGGTATCGGCAGTAACGTCTCACGTGTCGTCTTAGAGGTCAGCGGCAGCGGCTTCACGACAATGACTCAGGATTTGGACATCGCCAACGGTCTCGTGCGAGCCGAAGTGGATGTACCCTTCGGAAGGAATCGCGTCTTCACACTAACGGCTTACGCCGGACAAACTGCACTCTACTACGGCGCCGACACCGCCGACGTCAGCGCCAGCGCCGTTACGGAAGTGTCGATTTATATGCGGCCACAAGTACCCATGATCAAAATTACGCCAATCTACAGCAGTATCTCCGGCATCGACCAAGACGGGACGTTGAGTGTCGAAGTTTACAATGTTGACTCGCTCTTCGGGATATCTCTGCGGCTGGAAGTTGATTCGTCAATCATAGAGTTCCTCAGCGCCGAAGCCGGAGATTTTCTGGGAACCGCCGAAAACACACTCTTCTTTGTCCAACCGTACCCGCACTATCTTCCAATTGGCTATACTATGCGAGGCAACAACGGCCAGCCGATGGGTGTTACGGGATCTGGTTTGATTACAACGGTAGACTATATTTCTAAGAAAGTTGGCAAGACGCCGGTGACGATCAATCCTGCTTATCTCAGATTGATTGACTGGCAGGGAAATGCGCTCCCGCGACAGGGACAGATATATATCGAGAACGGGGAGGTGGAAATCCTTGGGTCCTAAGCAGAGATATCTTGCGACTGTTGTTTTCGGTTTAATGCTGTTGGCAGCCGTGTCGTCGGCTACCGGAAAGAGCTACTGGGTAGACACTACAGGCAGCGACAAGAATCAGGGAACCGAGAAGTCTCCCTTCGCCACAATCAGCTATGCCCTGTCTCGAATTTCCGTAAGTATCATCGATACCGTGGTCGTGCTACCGGGTGTCTATAACGATTCTCTCACGTTTGGCACGGGGGCGGTCGTCGTCAGGAGCGAGAAAGGCGCCAAAGCTACTGTAATCGACGCTACCGGTTACGACGGTGCGATTTTTTTTGGTGTCGGTGTGCCGACGTCCACGGTTCTTGATGGGTTCACTATTCGCGGCGCATCCAAACTCGGAATAATGGCTCAAGGCCAGCGAATTGTCGGGACCACGGCAATCACAATCACCTCCTCGCCGGAAATCAAGAATTGTATCATCCGAGGCAACGGCGGGTCGTTGGGAGCTAGTGGCGCCGGGCTTCGGCTCGAATACTCAAAGGTAAACTTGCATAACAACCTAATTGATTCCAATATCTCCAGTGGTAGTGGGGGGGGTATTTTCTGTTATCGTTCGGCGCCCAGTATTTGGAATAACCGGATTCAATACAACCAGGCCACTCCGGAGGGGGATGGTGGCGGTATCCTGGTGACCGATACGCTGGATGCGAGCACGATTCTCATACAAAACAATCTGATCATCGGTAACTATGCTGCCATCGACGGTGGTGGCGCCTATTTCAGCGGTGATCATGTGCTCTTCGCCAACAACCTTGTCTATGGCAATAGTTCCCGTGTAAATGCTCTCGGAGCCGGGCTCATTGGCGATTATGGCGATCAGACCATCGCCAACAACATCTTCGCCAACAATTCCCCATACGCCGTCTTTTGTTACGGAGGCGCCATCTTCCAGGCCAACTGCTTCTTCGGCAACCTGCCTGCGACTCAGATGTCGATTCTCTGCCCCACGGCTTCCGGGAACTTCGATGGCGTCGATCCGCAGTTTGTCGACAGTGCCGGCGACGATTTCCACCTGCAGCCAACATCGCCGATGATTGAAGCCGGCGTAACTCCTCCGGCCGGCGTCTATGCATACGACTATGACGGTTTCCCTCGAATCGTGGGAAAAATCGATATCGGTCCCTTCGAACGTACAAGTTGTCTTCTGGCGCCAGATTTCTCGGCGCCAACGGCTTTGTGTGCCGGACAGCCGGTAGTGTTTGGCAATACATCCATTGGGCACTACATCATGTCAATCTGGGACTTTGGCAACGGCGTGGTGGACTCCTTCCCGAATACTGACGTAACAGCGCCGCCGATTACGCCAATGGCAGTGTACGCAACCGCCGGAGACTACACGGTCAGAGTCAAACTCATTTGTCCTTATGCGGACGCAATTACTTCTTCGCGAGTTATCACTGTCAACGCCAAGCCGCATTCGGCCTTCCAAGCCGATGTCAAACATGGTTGTATCCCACTAACGGTCAATTTCACGAATAGTGCCACCGGTGGATCGAGGACTGACCTGTGGCGTTTCGGCGATGGAATTACATCTACCGAAACCTCTCCCGCGCACGTCTTTGTGCAAGCAGGTGTCTATATCGTGAAGCTCGTTTCAATCAACGCCTGCGGAACCGACTCCGTGACCGACACGATCACCGTAAACGGCGTACCAGTTGCCAATTTCGTTGCCGATACCACTCGCGGCAGTTCTGTATTGCCGGTTCAGTTCACCGGTAGCGCGACGAACTACCCCACCGGCTGGTCGTGGGCCTTCGGTGACGGCGATACTGCAACAACGCAAGTAGCGAATCACAACTATGTGAAGCCGGGAATCTACGACGTTAGTCTTACAGCGACCAACGAATGCGGGGTAGGAGAGACCAAGACGCTTCCGAGTTTGATTACCGTCTACGGTTTCAAGCTTAGAGAAATCGATTCCGATACTGCCAATCGCCTGCAGCAGAAATTCAGAGCCCGAATCGACACATTGTATGGATTGTTCAACCGCAACATCACTCTGAGCGGTTCGATTAGTCCGACGCCGAGACGTGGCTCAGCCACTCTCAATTTCAACTCGACGACGGCACGAGCTCTCGATACAATCGCTGCCACGGCCAACCTTTCCCGCGATTTTGCTGCCGGAAGCTATCAGTTGCATATGATAGCGCAATCCGTTTCCAATTTGCCCGTAGATACTCTGGTCTGGAGCTTCAACTCTCGTCCCGATACGCTAATAAGACTATCGGCGGGCGGAATCGTCTTCGACTCGGTACAAATCGACACCTCTGCGATCGATTCGATCAAAGTGCGCAATGTCTCGGGTTTGCTCAATCCATTCGATCTGCACGTAACCAACGTTGTTACCAGCGATCCGCAGTTCGCTGTTCTTGACACGGCCTCAGGGCTGATTCAACCGAACGGTTCCTTCTATATCCGCGTCAAGGTCTTACCCACTTCGTTGGGTGAGAAGTCTGCATTCATGACGATCACTTCTGACGATCCTGCCTTGCCGAGTTTGCTGGTCACCCTGAAAGCCAGTGTCATACCGGAGCGCAAACCTCCGTTTGTTGTCTCTGCAAATCCGGGACACAACGCCGTCGGTGTGCTGATCGGCTCCAGTGTCAATTGCACGCTGTCGGAGTCAATCGATCCTGCTTCTGTGACCACTGGATCGATTGTAGCGCGATCCCGTAAGCTGCATGCCGATATTCCAGGCACTGCGCGCCTCAGCACTCAGACGAAAATCGTCTTCGTGCCGCAGCGGCGATATCTTCCTTATGACACCATCGATGTAAAACTCCTGGCGACGGTGGGAGATCGTTCCGGTAACACTCTCGATAGCGACGGAGATGGTAAGGGAACAGGATCGCCTACGGACGACTACACTTTCTGGTTTGTCACGGGGCCTGCCGTCTACCCGGGCGACTGCAACAACGATGGGCGGGTCAACGAGATGGATGTGCTGCCACTCGGAGTGTTCTACGGCATGACCGGACCGCGCCGCGACAGTCTTGGCGAGGAAACCGGCTGGGGACCCAAGCAGGCTATCGAATGGAGCGACAAGCGCTCGACCTATGCCGACGCCAATGGCAACGGCATTGTCGACGCCGCCGACCTCTTGGTCATCGCGCTGAATTGGGGCGGCGCCCAACCGCAGGCTGACCCGACTTTCCCTGATGGGTTCGACTACCGGCCCTACGCTGTTGGGTTGTCTTCCTTACTAGGCAATCTCGGCGCCTTGGAAGGCTCTGCGACTGGCGATCTGATTGTGCAGCTTCTGAGCAGGTACGCAAGCGGCGCTGGGCAGACACCAAAGCAGTATTCGCTCACGCAGAATCGTCCCAATCCATTTAATCCGGGCACGCAAATCGGTTATGCTCTCCCACAAGGCGGTGATGTTACTCTGGTTATCTACAACGTCATCGGGCAAACAGTTAGAGTTCTTGTTGATAGTTACGAAGGCGCCGGTTACCGACAAGTTATTTGGGATGGTACCGATCAGTCCGGCCGTGAGGTGGCTTCTGGTGTATACTTCTACCAACTCAGCACGGACGGTTTCTCACAGATTCGCAAGATGGTCAAGCTACGCTAACCAAGTGGTAGAAGGCGCAACTGTGTTTGCGCGGGATCGAACATGCTTAAGCAATTGTCTCACTTATCGTAGCTAACGTGCAGGCAAGTCGTCTTCAACAATCGGGAAAGATTCAAAGGTACTGAGCATAACTCGGGGCAACAAACAAATTTTAGTTGACACAAAAACACAATCAGGGGTATACTCGAAACAGCGGACCAGATGTTCTTTGGGCGCTTGAGGACAGAGTGATCGGTCTACTAACCCGAACGAGTGGAGCTCGTGGTTGCTTCGTAGAGAAGCGGAAGTTTAATCCATAAACCCAGAAGGGGGGATTTATGGAAGAGAAGTTTATAGACAAGATTCTAATCTGCACCGACTGCAAAGAAGAGTTCGTATTCACTGCTAGCGCCCAAGAATACTTCGCCGGGAGGGGATTCATGGATGACCCCAGGCGGTGCAAGTCGTGTTACTTGGAGCTGAAAAAAGCCAAACGCCGCGGCGAACGAGAGTTGACTGGCAAAGGTCACTTCGAAACTGAATTGCCGGAGGCGGAACTCAGCTTAACAGGTGACGATCTGCCGAATGGCAACTCCAGGGAAGAATCTGATCTAAACTAGCAGGATCCTGCTCGAGCATGGGCAGGATCCGATTGTTTTTGGCGAACCTACTTGATCAATAGCATCTTGCGAGTTTGAGTAATCTCATCAGCGACCAATCGGTAGAAATATACACCTGACGAATGCGACTGATCGGAGCCCGATTCCAGTTTCCAGGTGACTTCGTGCGTACCGGCAGGCAAGTCACCATTTACGAGTTCATCTATTTTCTCACCCAGCACGTTATACACGGTCAATACGGCATGACTGCGCTTGGGCAGATTAAACCTGATCCGAGTCTCTGGATTGAAGGGGTTAGGAAAGTTCTGGCCGAGTTCGAAACTATTCGGTACGGCGTCGGCGTGCGTATCATCATTCACATCTAAGACCAGCGAAACCGACAAATCCGCAGTCATCGTGGCGCCCGCCGCTGAGATGTTACTCACGGCGACCAGTGTACCGGCGCCCGAATAGTCGTTGGACGATGGTGACGTCAGCCCGCTGAAGGATGTCTTGCCGTATGAGCCGGGGAAAGGATCGCCGGCGTCACCGCTGCCCGCGTTCTTCTCAAGTGCAAAGAGATTGTCTGCCTGTTCCAGTGCCACCAAATAATGTCCGGTGGTCGTGTGTCCCGGATACCATTCGTTGTCGTTACCGATGCTTTCCGAGACATTCTCGTCGATGTGCCATATCAAAAGGCCTTCCGACGGCAGATAAGTATCATAGCCTGTTTTGCGACGATTCTCGATCAGGAAATACTGATTGCTGGTCGTACCGTTGGTCCAAAGTCGCAAAATTGCGCCGGAGCTGTTAGTCTCGACATCAGGAATCGCCAGTCCCGTCACGTTGCCGGTTACATTGATGGCAGTCGCGAAACCGCACTGGATGCGACTCCAGGCATCAAGGTGTGCCGGCGAGCCGCCCATGCTGCCCGGACCGTTCCAGGAGCCACCAGCCATCACCGACCACTTGCCAATCCCCTTTGACGAATAATCGGTGTCATAGAGGTCTGGCAATCCAAAAAGCAAATGTCCGAGCTCATGCGCGAAGACTCCGACTGTTATATCTCCCGGACTGCTCCAGTATTCCGGCTCCATGCTGTATTCGAAAACGTACTTGCCGTCTTTGAGCATCGGGCTGCGAGTGTTCCATTTGTGTGACCAGATGTAGTTGCCGTCGCCGCCTTTATACTCAGCGCCGGGGCCGGTATGTACGATCACTACGCCATCGACATAGCCGTCGCCATCGTTGTCATAATCGGCGAAGTTGACTACGGGATCAATCAAGTTTACGATATCCTCTGTGAGTTTCTGGGCGTTCTTTGGATACGAGTGATAGTTGAGACCGTTTTCACCGTTACAGTAGTAAGCGTACGTCTGCGGCGCCGTGACCCAGCCAATGCTGGAGGGCAGGTTGACAGTAACGACATCATAAGAGTTGTAGGAGACTTCGTCGAAGTAGTGCCGGACCGAGCCGACTCGATTGGCAAACATCAGCGTATCGAAATCTTCCGGGTCGACACTTTTTGCTTTGTCCGAGAACTCCACGAGCACACAAAGAACGTTTCGGGTTGTGGTGGCGCCGCTTGCAGACTTGCGCAAGCCTTGCTTGCCCGGAAGCTCGACCGGTGAATCAACGCCGTGCGCCAACAGGTCAGCGCGATGTGCAATAGCGTAGGGTACCGGTATTATTCCTGCCGCAATATCGGCCGCCAGGTCCGGATGTGGCGGCATCGCAGACACCCGTGCCGCCATTATGAGAATAATCAGAACACCGAAAAACCACAGAACTGTAGAGTTGCGCTTTTTCATCCGATCCTCCTCCTATCAGAACTCAAGAATAGTCGAGACCGCAAACTGGCCACCTTTGCCACCCCAAGGCACCAGTCGCGACGCTGAAGCGAATGCCAGGTCGAGGTGTAGCGGTCCTAACACGAGTCCGAGGCCGAAGCCCGCCGAGAGGTTGTCGTTGCCACCGACCGCAATACCGCTGCGCAAGGCCAATAGTCCGATCGGTTGATATTCCATGCCACACGCCACGTGCGGATTCTTGGAAACGAATGCCGAATTCTCAAATCCCTGCATCACACTCACGGCCGTCAACAGATTGCCAAAGCGACGTGAAGCGCCAAGCTGGACTTCCAACGGTGGACGTGATTGCAAGGAAGAAATAGCCACCTTGTGATCTTCCGATGTCCAGAGCGAGTCCTCTCCGGAGTTTTCCACCGTGATATTGTCGAAATGGAAAGTGTAAACTGTTTTTTCTAACTCACGATCCCACTTGAGCGACGCCAGCAGGTTCTTGAACACAAGTCCATATTGAGCGTGCTCGCCTTGCGCGGTTAATCCGAGATCAAAGGTGTAACCCCTACCACCAAGTGACTGCACCGTCGTCATTCCGCCGGAACCGCTAAAGCCTGTGGTGAGTGTCACGGCTTGCGCCGACAATCCTTCCGCCGAGAAGTAGGCCAGACCTTGCAGATACTTGATACTGGCGCCGGCGGCAACGTCCCATCCATGCGCGGCTATGATCTTACGACCGTAGCTGATTCCCACCGCCACAGCACTCCAACCCTGACCGCCCGAGCCGTCAGCACTCACCGGTTGACCGATCTTGTTGCCCATGAGAGCCAACTCAATGGGATCTTTGGGAAGAGTGCCCTTACCACCGCCGATTACTTCCGTGGTCAGCGCCACCGATCCCGCAGAAAACGACAGCGCACTGGCGCCACCGTTGAAGTCTAAATCCAAACCGCTTCCCGGAATCTTTGCGAGAATGTCCTGTTTGTCGCTTTCGGTCAGATAGGCGCCGTTATATTTGTTGTAGTCCGCCAGACTAAACGCATTATTGGCGACTCGTCCCGACACCGAAACTAACTTCAGCGTAAAATGCTTGTTGCCGGGCAGCGCCAGATTGGCCGGGTTAGCCGTGGCTGCTTCGCAATTGGACGACTCCAATATGTAGCTTCCGGCCATGCCAAGCGAACGCGCGCTAAGGGTTGATTGTGCCAGCGACGTGGCGCCGGCGAACATCATCACGATCGCGAACGTGATCGCACCCAGAATGATTTCTTTTCTTTGCCGCACCATTAGAAATCCTCCCCTCCGACGCGGGCACTGATTTCCACAATGCCGTTGATATCGAAGTAGTCAGACGCCCGCACGTGGACGATCTGGTTGTTGGTTCCCGGTATGGTGACCACAGGCGCGATGTACAGCGACCGATTGCCGAAGACATGCAAATTCTCTGCGGTCAAATTGATTGTGTTGTTCGTGACAATTTCCGCCGTCACAATGCCGTTGCCGTCGACAGTGGCCTGATCAAATCCAATCGGGCCGATGGTGGTCAGCGGATGCGTGAATATGGTCGCGGAGTCGACGCCGATGTATATCGTCACCTGTGCGCCGGTGGGAAGATGATTGGTGATCGTCGATTGGAAAATACCTTGTTGCAGGCGATCGGCGCGGTCGGCGATGTCTGCTTTGACATCGAGATGCGCCTTGTCACCTTGCACACTGGTTTCGTCAAATTTCAACGCCATCGGTGCGCTGATCACCGCCCTACCGGACAGGTAATCGCGATTCGACACTTGCACGGTCGTGACGCCGTCGCCCACGGTGGCGATACCGTTGATCGTGATCGCGTTTGGCAGCGGCGTGAGGAGATCGGCCAGTTGATCGCTGACGATTCTGTTGACTGAAGGTGCGCTTGACGAACCGCCGATAACGCTGCCGGTTACAGTCAGATGCTTGCCGTTCGAGGCCTGCAGATTGATCTCGACATCCCCCGAAAGTTCTGAATGATTCTGCACCGTGATTTCAAGCTCAACCAGAGCCAGCGACACGCTTTCGAATCCGCGCGGTATCTCGACACTAACCTGTTGGTCGTTCCAATTAATGTCCGTCGGCGAGATGATACCCGTGGCCGATGCGAGTTCGAGATTGCTCAGGCTATAATGAAAACCAAAATGGTCAGTTGAAGTGACGGTGACATAGTTGTCTCCCGAAGACAGAATGGCGGCGACCACTTGCGCGTGCAACGAGTCATGTTGCGGCTGCACCGTCCAACCGGACAGGTTTTGGGTCTGACGAATGCTGCCGTTGGCGCTGACCGGCATGGTCAGGGTCAACGGCGTGCTGCCATTGGTAATGTCGGGAAACGTGACCGTCAATTGTGCGTTGACTGCCGCTTGATTTTCCACGATGAACTCAAGCGTGCCGGATGCAAATGCGGCGGTCTGCAAATGAATGTCATCCGTCAGCGTCGCATGATTGTCATATTCATTAGTGAATTCACCAACTCTGCCTGTAACGGAACTGGCTTTGAGATTACCGGTGAAGTTGAACGCGAAATCGACCGAGCGATCCGCCAGTGACAACGCCAATCCGCCTTGAGTATGGAAGAAAACATCGAAGTCGCTCTCGTTGCCGATTGTCTTACCCGCAAGTGAGACAGTATCAAGATAAGAGGTGCCGTCCGCCAATCCGGACGGAACAACGAACGTGCCAATGAGCACACCCGTACCCGGATCACGCAATTGGCCGAGCAGCGAATCGAGCACGAATCCGGTATTGTTCGTGGCGGTGACGATTAGTCCCCCTTCGGCTATGGTCGCTTCGGAGAACGTATTCGTCGGGCCGACAGTCTTCTCTACCCACAGGCCGGTGTCGGGTACAACTCCAGCCGTTAGGGGTATGACGTCAGCAAATGCAATCTGCTGGGACATCCCAGGAGGTGATGTCACAGTAATCAAGCCGACTTGCTTTTCGAATTCCGAGGAGGATGTTGCTACCGATAGAACATCTTGAATCGATACCGAGTCGAGATTCTTCGCAACGTAGAATGAGCTATTTCCGGCAGAGTCTTTTTTGATGTCGTCCGCTGCCAGTTTGTTAAACAGCTCTCCGGAAGAAAATGTCTTGTTAATGAGCGGCAGCCTGAGCGTCGTATCCCAACTTGGCGCTTGCGGCGATCTGATGGAGCAACCCGCAAGCAGAATGCCGGCGACAACCGCCAATAATCCGCTGCCGTACAGCAATCGCCTAACCAAAATCAGCTTCTTCATTTTTTACTCTCCCCGCGCTTATCGCGTTTTTGCCTACCTACTCTGCGCAAGCATCATGCCACGGTCGTGGGCTTTTCGTCGTACATGTGCGGCAAGGAGTTGCGACCAGTTTGCGAGGTTATCGGGCTGAGATTGGCAACGGGAATATGGGGAACAGACCATACCGTGAGGATGCAGACAAAATCCTTGACGTTCTCCGCCGATTGGTTAATTTGGCTTTGACAACGATGCCAATCTCCAATAGGTGAGACACCGGACAGCTTTGCGAGGTATTGATCACTGTGACTAAGTCATCCCGACTATTGACCGTTCTAAATCTCATTCGCAGCAATCGCGTCATGACGACCTCGCAGTTGGCGCGTGAGTGCGGCGTGACGGAGCGGACAGTCTACCGCGACATTCAGTCGCTTGGAGAAGCCGGGGCGCCGGTCTACTACGATAAAGGCTACCGTCTGCTGGGCAGCGCATTTCTGCCCCCTCTAAATCTGACTGCCGATGAATATCTGGCGCTACGGGCGGCCATCCAGGGTTCGCCGCTTATGGAAATGAAATCATACATCCAAGAACTCAAGAGCGTGACCGCGAAGATAGATGCGGCTATGAACGGCCAGCTTTCAGAGCAGATTCGCAAACAGCATCTGCGGATGCAGCTTTCGCCGAAGGTGACTGCCGATAGTACCCGCAGTGATCTAACGATGCGGTTGTTGCGACAGGCAATCGATAACGACGTCGTTCTCGAAATCACCTATCACTCGCTTTCCTCCGGCGAAGGCGCGCGGTTGGTCGATCCCTATTTCATCGTCTTTCGTGGCCACGCCTGGTATCTCCTCGGATACTGCCATCGTCATGGTGAAATGCGGCTGTTTCGGATTGATCGTATCCGCAAGGTGACGATCACGACAGAGCAGTTCCAGCGCGATCACGAGTTCACGCCGGAGAAGCACTTCGAGTCTTCCTGGGGTGTCTATGCCGGCGAGAAGGTGGAGATCAAGCTATTGCTGTTCGGCAAAGCGGCAGGCGTCGTTTCCGACGGCAAACGTCATCCCAGCCAGCAGGTGGTGAAGCGCAAAGATGGTTCCGTCGAATATACCGTTACGGTCGCCGGTACCGAGGAAATACTCCGCTGGATCATTGGCTTTGCCGGGGAGGCGCTGGTCATATCGCCACCGGAGTTGGCGGATCAAGTGTGCCGAATGGCGGCCGAAATCCTCAAAAACTATCAATAGCCGGCTCAAATCAGTTGCCGGCAAGCGGGAGATTGTTTATTCTATTTCGCTATGGCACAGTGGTCATTGACTCCAGGAGGAGAATCGTTGCGGAGGATAAGTGATTTCGACAAGTGATTTCCGAATCGGCATGAGAATAGCAATAGAGGGTGAACCCTACTACATTGTTGACTTCTTGCGTTCCCAGACCGGACGCGGTCACGCTAACGTCTGGACCAAACTGAAAAACATCAAGACCGGTCAGGTCGTCGAACGCACTTTTACCTCCGGTGAAAATTTCGATATCCCCGATTTCAGTCATAAACGTACTCAGTATCTCTATGCCTCCGAGGGGGAGTGGCACTTCATGGATACCGAAACCTACGACCAATTCTCACTGACGAAAGATCAGCTCGGTGACTACACGCAATACCTGAAGGAAAACGGAGAATACACGATTCTCTATTTCGAGGGCAAACCGATCAACCTCGATATGCCGACCTCTGTGATACTTAAAGTTGTCACTACCGAACCGGCGGTGCGGGGCGATTCCGTATCTAATATCACCAAAGCGGCCACTCTCGAAACCGGTATCGAAGTCAGGGTGCCGCCCTTCGTCAAGGAAGGCGATTCGATCAAAATCGATACACGCACCGGCAAGTATCTCGAACGCGCATAGGGTGCGGTATTGACGGGCTACATCGCCGGAGTTGATGAATCCGGCAAGGGGGACTTTTTCGGCCCGCTGGTCGTTGCTGCTGCCGCTATCAGTGTGCTGGAGAGACCTCTCCTCGAAGAACTCTACGTCCGCGATTCCAAGAAGATGTCCGATCAGCGTGCCGCAACGATTGCCGCCCAATTGAAAAGGCACGTCCCACACAGCATCGTTGTAATCATGCCGGAGAAATACAACGAACTCTATCTTAAGATTGCCAACTTAAACAAGTTGCTGGCTTGGGGACACGCCCGCGCGATTGAGAACCTGCTGGAAAAAACAGCCTGCGACACGATCATTTTCGACAAGTTCGGCAAAGAGGAACTGCTTGAGCGGTCACTCATGGAAAGAGGGAAGAGTATTAAGTTGATACAGCAGGTCAGGGGAGAAAGCGAATTAGCGGTGGCGGCAGCATCCGTATTGGCGCGCGCCGAGTTCGTAGACTGCCTGCATCGTCTGTCCCGGAAGTGGCAACTTGATCTCCCCAAAGGGGCTGCGCCGCAGGTCGATCAGGCGGGGGCGGCATTTATTCGAAAATACGGCGAAGAGAAACTGAGTCAAGTCGCCAAGCTCCATTTTAAGAACCTTCAGAATGTCCGTGGGCTAGCCAGCCGTCTGCTCTGAGCAGTTTTCCACCTGTTTCTCCCGCATTCCTTTTTTCGGGACTGTTGAAAACCGATAGTTACTCAGGCGTCGTCAGGAACCCTGAGGTTGTCCCATAAGTTGGCGTACGTGGTGAACAGCGATCACGATGGTCGAGAATGTTGAGCGAGATTATGGCGTCGCAACGCCTTACACCCTCACCCCCTTCCCCTCTCCCGGTGGGAGAGGGGCGTAGGGGTGAGGGAAAGGAATTTATGGGACAACCTCTCCTTTCCTGACGACCTTGACTGGCTTGCTGACCCGGCAGGAAAGGATTCCTGCCGGCGCACTCAAGCGGCTCTTTCAACAGTCCCCATCAAGGGAATGACGCATATTCATGCGTCGCCGCCGGTAAAATCGCTCCTGCAACTGCCGATATACTAATAGTTGACATTGTAACAGGTGACAGAGGACAAGAATGATTGTGGCGGAATATCTCTTGCTGGTGCTCCTGGTGTTGGTCAGCTATTCGACCTACCGGGCGAAAGAACGTTATTTCTACCGGTCGAAAAACAGCTACGACAAGTTGATGATTGGGCAAGTGCTTTGGGCGTTTCTACTGCTCGTGCGCGTGCTTGGCGAAAGCGGTTCTTTGCGGCAATTACCCGTTTTGTCTGAGGCTGGGTATCGATATCTCGCGGAGGCGTTTCTCCTGGTATCCGGTGGGCTGCTTATCGCCGTAGGCGCTTCCGAATGGATTAACCGCATGACCCGCGCCGCTCTCAAGTCTACTCATTATCAGAAGCGTCTCGATTTCCTGTCAGCGGTCGCCAATCTCAGCCGTGCGCAGCCCGAGGTTTTGCCATTTCTGGATAAACTCCGCGGCCTTCTACTGCACTTCACCAAGGCGGTCTCTGCCAACTACTACCGCGAGGACCGGTTCTCCGGCAGCTTTGTCCCGGCCGAGTCGAATACGATCCCGCTAACCGATCATGCTCCCCTGCAACACTGGTGTCGTTCTGTCCAACGTTCGCAGCGGCTGTCGCTCGTTCCTTACGAAGCGTCCGAAGACAAGAAGCCGACCATTGTCATACCTTTGCAGGACAAGACCACAGAACCTCTGGTGATGGTAATCAACTGGGAGCAAGGCGCACACATTGATACGGACCTGCTGCAATTGCTTGATCTTCTGGCTGTGCAGTTGGGCGGTGCGAGGGTATGCACGGCGACCGGGAATGTGCAGGTTGACGAGACCACGTCGGCGCTCGAAAAGCTTCGCAGCGATCTGGCCGCAGTCGACCGAATTCAGGACGCTATTCACCTGGTTGACGAAGCACTACACCAACTTACGGGATACGAAATTTTACGCATCGCTGTCTATGATTCGCGCGGTTACAATGTCACTCAATACTGTCTTGGACAGGGTAAGAACCTCCTGACCGAACGCAACCGTTCCATCTCAACTCAGAAAACACAGTTGGGCGCTTTGTTCCTGTCTCCGCAGGTTACTTACAGCGACGCACTTGAACAGAGCGAGTTGGAGGACGATCGCTGGTTGATTTCGTGTGGTGCGCGGTACGCACTGACAATCCCGATCATGCTTGGTGACAAGCCGATTGCCGCTTTGACCATGGCCGCCGAGAAACAGTGTCCTGATAAGGAATTTGGAGAGAAGATTGCCGCGATGCTGTCGGTAGCACTCGTGCCATCAGTGCGAAGTGATATATTTGCGCATCAACTGGTCGCCTTCAATCGCCAAATCCTTGATCTCACTGGTTCCCTCAAGAAGCTGGTGACGAGCGAAGACGCCCAGGGGTTCATGGTCGGGCTTGCTGAAACCGTCGTGAAGAAGCTGCCGGCGACCTACTGTCGCTTCTGGCGTTACGATTCTGATAGAGAGTCGCTCGAATTTGTGACTGAGGCGCAGGCGCGCGACGTCAGTAATCTGGTCACTGAAGTGCGCAGTCTGCCGTTGTCGCAGGCGCGCTGGCACAAGCTGGCGATACAGGCCGGACGCATGATGTTGATCAATCAACGCGAAGAGCGAATGCAGATGGACGATCAGGAGTTGCTACAGTCGCTCGTCGTCGGTTTACAGTCGGCATTGTTGGTGCCAATGATGGCCGGTCGTGAGCCGATCGGCATCATGGCGGTAGCAGAATTGCGCAATTGGGAAAGACACAGTATCTCACTTTCCGATAGCGTGTTTGTGCGGGGTATCGCCAATATCGCGGCGCAGGCGTTGATGTCGTTGGCGACTGCCGACCGTGTCGGGCAATTGGGCCGTCATGTTGAACGGCTGGAGCGCGGCAAGCTGCTGGGTGAAGTGTTCTCCGACCTGCCCAAACGCTTTGCGACACCACTGACGTCCATCATGGCGCGTACGCAACAGTTGATCGACAAATCGGATAATCCGGACGAGCAGACGGCCAAGAATCTGGCGATCATCAAAATGCAGACCGAAAGAATGATGAAAGAAGTGCGGACGCTGCAGGATACCCGATCAGAGAGTCTGCTGGGGAAATAGCGCGGTCTTCAGAAATGCGCTAAAGTAGCCGGGATGTATAGCTTCGGATCGCTCACTTGCTCAGAGGCCATGACCAACGTGGTCTCGTCAATGTGGAATCCTGCCGTCATCAACATCCGGATGACTTCGAGTTGCTCCCCCTGAACAAACAGGATTTGAAACTTGTGCCCTTGAGCAGCGCCCCATTCGACTGCGAGTGCTGCAAGTGACACCAAGTACTTTGGCTCGGAAGCCACCACCGGCGCGACCATCCCTCGACTACTTACGACGGCATAACCTGCCAACTTCTTGCCGTCATAGAATAGCAGTGTATTGTAATTCTCGTCCGCCAACCAGAAGAAGTGTTCTTCGGGTCGTGCCAATTGACGCGCGCGCGTGTCGAGAGCTGTCAGGCGATTGATGTATTTCTCATCGGTGATTTTCTTTGCCGTTAGCCTGATCGGAGCCCGCAGCCTTCTGAACGATTTTCCTTTAGCTCGCTTGCGTTCCATCGTCAATAGGGGTCGCTGCGGAGGCATTCCCATCTTCGCATAAACAGCGATAGCCTGCGGATTGTATGAGAAGGTCGCCAATGCCCAACGCTTGCAGCCGTTTCTCTTGCCGTAGCGCATTGCCTTATCGAGAAGCTTCTGCCCGAGACCTTTGGATTGAAGCGTCGAATCAACGAACAAAAATGCCAGATACCATTCTTCTTCTCGGATCAACGCCATTGAAAATCCGACGAGCTTGCCCGTCTTATCGACAGCTACGAATGATCCCTCAGGATCGGTCTTAAGTATGTGCACGAGCAGCGGCGGTGGTTGCTTAAGTTTCTTGATTCGAGTTGTCGACATGCCGCGTTTGCGACGCAAATGATTGGCCGTGACTGTCACCAGCGTGACGGCTTCGATCAAATCTGCCTGTCGCGTGCGTCGAATGGTGATGGCCTTCAGATTCATCACTCTGAATTACGCCACATTTCAATCCGAAATCAACAAATAATATGATTATGGCCGCATCCGTACGGCGACGAGTGGGGGTCGACGGAGATGGAGCGGGACGGGAAATAGCACTCTCTTTCACTTCGAAATCGCTGCCGGAATGCGTTTTTTGAATTGACTATGACGGGGTCGGACGTTAATATATGCCCATCGGATTTGCGGAGTTCGGATGCTGAACGACAACGTACTGATAGTGAATCAGAACTACGAACCATTGATTACAACTAGCGTTAAACGAGCGATTGTCTTGGTCTTTCTCGGAAAGGCGTCGATGGTCGAAGCCCGACGGGGGCGGATAGTGCGCTCTGTCAGCCGTGTTTTTGAAGAACCATCCATTGTACGACTCGAGATCTACGCACGTGTCCCGCAGAAACAGGTGATGCTTAACCGCAAGAATGTAATAAAGCGTGATGGCGGCGTCTGCCAGTATTGCGGCACAACCTCCGGCGCTATGACTGTTGATCATGTTGTTCCCAAGCTGCGCCGTGGCGGCGACAATTGGGAGAATCTCGTTTGCGCCTGCGACAAGTGCAATAACAAGAAGGGCAATCGCTTACCGGAGGAAGCCGGCATGCGACTGCGCAGAAGACCTTGCCGACCTAGCAACCTGACTTTCATTCGTCAGTTGGTCACCAAAGGCGACGAGGTCTGGAAAAAATACCTCTTCGTGGGATAATTCATGGCAAAAAAAGTGATTCTCTCCGGCATGCAGCCGACCGGTCGACTGCATCTTGGCAATCTTGAAGGTGCGCTGGCCAACTGGGTGGCATTGCAGGATGAATACGACATGTATTGCTTCATCGTCGACTGGCACTCTCTGACCGAAAGATACAAAGATTTGGCATCCTTGGACGATGACATCGTGCAGATGGCGATCGATTACCTGGCGGCCGGACTCGATCCCCACAAGGTCGCGATCTTTATCCAGTCGCAAGTCAAAGAGCATGCCGAACTGCATTTGCTGCTATCGATGATAACGCCGACCCCGTGGTTGGAGCGGGTGCCCTCTTACAAGGAGAAGGCAGAGAAACTCGGACTCGACAGTTACGGTTTTCTCGGCTACGGCTTGCTGCAGGCGGCTGACATTCTCCTCTACCGCGCCGATTTTGTGCCGGTGGGCAAGGATCAACAGCCGCATATTGAGCTGAGTCGCGAAATAGCGCGCCGGTTTAATGGACTTTACGGCGAGGTCTTCCCCGAGCCGCAGGCTATGCTACCGAAATTCCCTGAGGTACCCGGTATCGATGGCAACAAAATGAGCAAGTCGTACAACAACCAGATTGCCATCGCCGACACTCCGGAAGTTACTGCTGACAAGCTCAAGAAGATGTTCACTGACCCTCAGAAACTTCGCAAAGGTGACCCCGGACGACCGGAGATTTGCCCGGTTTTTACCCTGCATAAGATCTACACGCCTCACGAGCAATCGGCCGAGATTGATCGCGCTTGCCGTTCAGGCGAACTCGGCTGCGTCGACGACAAAAAAACTCTTGCCGAGAACATTAACAAAGCGTTAGAACCTATACGGCAAAAGCGCCGCGAGCTGGAAGCCAATCTCCGCTATGTCAATGATGTGCTGGCGGAAGGCGCCAAACGCGCGCGTGAGCGCGCATGTGTAACGATGGCAATGGTTAGAGAGAAGATGCATCTGCGATGACCGAAGAACAACTGTACGACGATGTTGAAGTAAGCGCGGAGGGTTTCCCGATCAAGATCGAAGGTTTCGAAGGGCCGCTTGATCTGCTCCTGTATTTGATCCGCAATCAGGAAATCGACATTTACGACATTCCCATCGCCAGGATCACCGGACAGTACCTGGAATACATCAAGGCCATGAAACTGCTCAACCTCGAAATTGCCGGGGAGTATCTTCTGATGGCGGCGACGCTGATTCGTATCAAGGCGCGTCTGCTTATGCCACGTCATCTCGAAATCGATGGTGAAGACGAGGACCCGCGTGAAGAACTGATCATAGCGCTGCTGGAATACAAGCGATTCAGAGAAGCTGCCGAGAAAATGACGATCATAGAAGTCAGGGAGCGGCAGATTCTCAAGCGTGGTGATTTCTCCTATCTGAGTAGGGAAGTGCAAGAGATTTTCACCATGGAAGCAACCCTGTACGACCTCGTAAGGGTTTTCAACGATGTGATGAAATCGGCGGCGCAGGAACCGGCGCACGAAGTCCGCAACTATGAGCTGTCAATCGAAGATCAGGTAGAATACATTCTCAAACTCCTGCAGGATGTTGACCGACTCACTTTTACGGAACTACTTCTTGCTGATTCCAGCCGCTTTTACTGCGTAGTCACTTTTGTGGCGTTACTGGAGCTTGTCAAGCTGCAGCGCGTATCCGCGAGACAGCATCGGCATTTTGGGGAAATCTATGTCGTCCGACTCTGAACAAACCGGTTATACTGAAGAAGAAATCGGCGCAATAGAAGCGGTGCTGTTTTCATCACCGCGACCGTTGCCGACCAACGACCTCAAGAAACTGTTGAGTTCGCGGCATAGAGGCGGCGTGAGAGGAATCGTCGATAAGCTGAATCAGAAATACGCCGAAAACGGCAACACCTTTCGTATCCGCGAAATCGGCGGTGGATTGCAATTCTATTTGATTCCCGACTATGCGATTCAGGTCGAAAAATACTTCTCCGTGCAGCGCAACCGCCGCTTGACACCCGCAGGTCTGGAAGCGTTGGCAATCATCGCCTACAAGCAGCCGACTACCAAAGGTGAGATTGAACAGATTCGCGGAGTGGCCTCGGACGGCGTAATCCAAACTTTGCTTGAACGTAAGCTAGTCAAACCCGCGGGCAGAGCCGAACGGGTTGGTAAACCTCTTCTGTATGCCACGACAACCAATTTCCTCGAATACTTCGGAATCACCAGCCTTGAACAGCTACCCAAGCTGGCCGAGATGATTCCTCGTCCAACCGGTAGCCCGCTGCAAAAGTCCCTCGACTTTCGCGGGGAGGATGTAGCTGCCGAGGACGAATCGGCAGCAGCTCAGGAATCCGAAACCTAACCGTGCGCCTGAACAAGTTTCTCAGTCAATGCGGGATTGCCTCACGTCGAGCGGCAGATGAAATGATTGCCGCCGGCAAGGTCTCGGTAAACGGTGAAGTGGTCACCGAGCTTGGCCTGGTAATTGACGAAACACACGACAATATCCTTGTCAATGGCAAACCGTGCGTGATACCGGCTGCTCACGTGTATCTGCTGCTAAACAAGCCACGAGGATTTCTGGTGACGCTAAAGGATAGCTATGGCCGCAAGACAATCAGGAATTTGATCCAAGGTGTGCCGAGCCGGGTCTATCCCGTGGGACGACTCGACTACGACTCCGAGGGGTTGCTGCTCCTCACCGACGATGGCGAACTCTCCTTTCGACTTGCGCATCCAAGTTACGGCGTCAAGAAAGTCTACACAGTCCAAGTTAAAGGCAGCTTCAAGTCTGAGGATCTCCGCTATTTCTACGACGGAATCCCTCTGGAGGACGGCCACGTCGCTCACGGGCGCGTCAAAATCCTTGAACGGCAGGACGATTCGACGGTACTGTCAATCGAACTGGCTGAGGGGCGCAAACGGGAGATCAAGCGCATGTGCAAGGCAATCGGCTATCCGGTACAGTCGATCCTGCGGGTCAAGTACGACGAATTGACGCTGCATGGAGTGGAATCCGGCAAATGGCGCTATCTCACTCAGGGGGAAGTAGAGCGACTGCGGCGCAAAGTCGGTTTGCATTAGCGGTTGCTTCCGGACAATTCTCGTTCTTCATTTTTGTTGACTCTACGACACTTCGCAATTAGATTAATTATTCCCGTTGACTCGTGGAAGTAGGAAAACAAACAGCATAGCCTTGGAGGCCATTGTGCGTCATCTCATAAAATTCTTCGTGGCAGCCCTAATTGCAGCGGGCTTGATCGGCTTTGCCCAACCGGCGTCTGCCCAGCTTGGTGGTTTGAAAAAGAAGGTCAAAAACAAAGTTGAAAAGAAGGCGGACGACAAAGTCGATCAGAAATTGGACGAGGCCGTTGACAAAGCCGCCGGCGATGGCGAAAAATCGACCGAGGACAATAAGGATGCCAAACCGGAGGACGCCCAGAAACCAGCCCCCGGCGCCAAAGGTGGTACTGCCACAGCAGAGGACATGAATCTATATACCAAATACGATTTCATTCCGGGCGACAAAGTCATTTTCTATGACGATTTGGCCAATGAAGAAATGGGAGAGTTTCCCTCGCGCTGGAACCTTGACCAAGGCGTCTTTGAAATCGTGAAGCAGCACGGCCAGAATTGGATCATGTGCACGGACAAGGGTGCTATCATGCCGAAAATTCCCAAAGGTCCGCTGCCGCCCAAGTACACTGTCGAAATGGACTTCTACATCAAAGGTGGCGAGGCTAAACCGCATTGGTACACGATCATGTGGACCGACAAGGATGGTGAGGAACTCGGCTATATCAACTGCACTTATGGGAAGAGCGCGCGACTGCGAATCGGCAGCAATGATATTTCCTCCAAAGAGCTGCAGAACCCGCTTTCGGAGGGCAAACACACCATGCGAATCATGGCGACCAAGACGACAATAAAATGCTACCTCGACAACGAGCGCGTGGCCAATGTCCCGGCTGTCGAAGGGTTCGCGCCTTATGGTCTGAAGGTGGAGACGGATCCATGGCGCGACGAGCCGCCGGATAATCCGATGTTGGTCGGAACCTTCCGCTATGCCGAAGGGGGCAAGACTTTGAAGCAGCAGCTTGACGAAGCGGGCAAGATCGTGACCCACGGCATTCTCTTCGATTCCGGTTCCGACAAGATCAAAGGCGAATCATACAAGACGCTGGCCGATATCGGAGCGTTGTTGACAGAGAATCCGGCGCTGCGCCTTTCGATTGAAGGGCACACCGACTCTGATGGCGCGGACGATGCCAATCTGAAGCTGTCGCAGAATCGTTCGGCCTCCGTACGCACCTATTTGATCGACAACTACAAAATCGACGGCGGTCGTCTTGAGATCAAAGGCTTTGGCGAATCGAAGCCGATTGACGTCAATACGAGTGCCGAAGGCAAGGCCAATAACCGGCGCGTGGAGTTGGTAAAACTGTAATTTGAAAATCATCGGCGCCTCATCTATCAGAAAGAGGCGCCTATCTCTAAGATCAGATTCTGGAGGGAAACATGAATCTCGTAGACAGAGCCAAGAGCATCATCGTGACGCCGACCACGGAATGGGAAGTGATCAAGACCGAGACCCTTTCCACCGGCGAAATGATCGGCGGTTATGCCGCGATTCTGGCGCTGATACCGGCCGTAGCGGGCTTTATTGGCAAGTCGCTGATCGGTATCTCGCTTCTGGGTTCAACGATCAAGATTCCGATTGTGCCCGGGTTCCTCTGGGCAGTGTTGACGTACGTAATGTCGTTGGTATCGCTCTGGATAATGGCGATCATCATCGACGGCCTGGCGCCCTCCTTTGGCGCCACCAAAGACATGAACGCTTCGATGAAAGTTTCGGTCTTTTCGATGACCGCTGCCTGGGTGGCGGGAATCTTCTCCATCATCCCGTTACTCGGAATTCTCGGCATAGTCGGGCTTTATTCTCTCTACCTGTTGTATGTTGGCATGAAGGTCGTCAAAGCGCCGGCAGCCGACAAACTGACAGGCTATTATATCATCACGCTGGTGGTGGCGATTGTCGTCTACTTCGTCATCTCAATGGTCGTAAGCGCCGTAGTGCTCGGGCCATACTTGGCAAGTGAAGTGCTGCGGGGCATGTAGTTGTCACGGTAAGTCAGGAGCTATTCGCTCCTGACTTGCTCGTATTTGTCGCGTTGCGCCATATTTCTCTTGACATCATTCGATTTGTTGAAATAATTATCAATGGCATTGACTTGCTTTGAGAGTCAGGGTGGGTGATGGGGGTGGAGTGGGTTTGGAACAAGGTTGTTGATGACTGAAAAAAGCCACAGCAAGCTGTGGGGTACTACGTGACCAGCAGTAAGGCGTTGAAGATTCCATACGGAGAACGTGAGGGCAAACTTCTTCACGTTACGACCGTAGAGCGTGGACTTAAGTGTTCATGTGCATGCCCGGTATGCAAACGGCGTCTTGTAGCGCGGAAGGGAACCAAGACTGCTCATCACTTCGCGCATTGTGTCGGCGCAACGTGCAATACCGAAACTCTGCTACATCAGTTAGGAAAGCGATTGCTGCATGAACGACTTTCTGCTGCTTTGTCAAGCAATCAACCACTTCCCGTAAAATGGGAATGCATCCAGTGCCGTGATCTGCACGAGGCGAACCTAGTTAAATCTGCAACCGGTGTCAGAATTGAACAGAATCTGGGCCATTGCCGGCCCGATATTACTCTGATCAAGGCAAATGGGTCGCCAAGCGCATTCGTCGAAGTTGTTGTGAAACACGCGCCTGACGAAAATGTCATTGAGTATGCGCGGCAGCACAGTATCGCTTTGGTCGAATTCCATATCACCACCACGGATGATCTGGAGAGGATCAGTCAATCTGAAGTGCTCTTGCCGACAAAGGTAGACGTGTGTAGTCGGCCGAAGTGCACTGTCTGTGGTCTTCCATTTCGCAAGCGGGAGCTTCATGTGGTCGATGCAATTTGCTGGAAAGATAAATGCAAGCACCCAATGAAGGTGGCCATAGTTGAAATTGAGGGGTGGTTAATCGATCCCGAGGCTTTTACGGATCAGGAACTGGATGTGGCAAGGCAGCACGGTGCCATTCTGAAGAATAACTATAGTGAGACACGTCGCGAGTCGTATATCTCAAACACCTGCTCTCACTGCGGTGCTTTCGTAGGATCGTTCCATCTACATGAGCATTGTTGTCTGATGACAACTGAGAACTTATGTAGGACGCAGTTCGTTTGCGTAGAGTGCGATAGGCCCTTCGAATAGGGAGGACTGACTGGTAGCTCGCTTATTCCGGCGAATTCCGTTGAACAGCCATTCAACTCCCTTGCGTTTTGCGTTTATTTTGCCAAATATCAGCCGCGGAAAGGGCATTTGTGCCATATTTGAGTGGATGTTCAGAATTTGGGAGTAGATAGGAAAAGATGGGCTCGATAATAGACATCCTCGCGGCAAATCCGATGCTGCTGCTGTTTACGGTGATCGGTCTGGGATACCTGATCGGCAATGTCAAGGTATTTGGCTTCAAGCTGGGCGTTGCGGCGGTGTTGTTCGTCGGCATCGCCTTCGGCACAATCGATCCTCGGCTCAGTTTGCCCGATCACATCTATATCCTTGGCCTAATCCTATTCGTTTACGCCCTTGGTCTACAGGCAGGTCCCGGCTTCTTTGCGTCATTTCATAAACGTGGCATTCGCTTTAGCGTGATCTCTGTTGTGTTGCTTTCCGGCGGCGCTTTGGTTGCGGTTCTGGCGGGCAAACTGATGGGCTTGAATGCTCCCAGTATCGCCGGCCTCTTTTGCGGCGCGCTGACCAATACGCCGGCCTTGGCGGCAGCCGTCGAGACGATCAAAAATCTTTCGCCGACCATACCAGCCGATCAGGTCAGCCTTTATATCAACAGTCCGGTGGTAACTTACGGCCTTGCCTATCCGTTTGGCGTTTTCGGCGTGATTTTCTGGTTTTTCCTATTCGGGAAAATCTTCAAAGTTGATTATGCGCGGGAGGCGTCCGAGCGCGCCGCGGAATCAGCGACAGAGGCCATCGTCAGCCGTACCTATCGCATCACCAATCCCGCCGTCATTGGCAAAACAGTCGAACAGGCGCTGGCGCCTTTGGCGCATCCCGGTTTTGCGCTTAGTCGCATTAAGAGGGGAGACACGGTTGAGATTGTTTCGCAGACCACGATGCTGGAGATGGGCAACCTCATCATCGCGGTCGGCCCGGCGGAAGCATTGGACATGGCACGTGTACTGTTTGGCGAAGAATCGGCGGAAGGGATTGCCCGGAGGCGAGACGATACCAGCTACCGTCTGATTTTCGTGTCCAACAGAAGCATCGCCGGTAAGAGTGTCAGAGAGTTGCAGGCGAGCAGGAAATTTGTCGGCTCGATTACTCGCCTGCGGCGAGGTGAAATCGAGTTTGTACCGTCGCTCGATACAATTCTCGCACTCGGCGATCGTATTATGGTCGTGACGCTCCGAGAACAGGTCGAACAGGCCAGCAAGTTCTTCGGCGACTCGGTGCGCGCGTTGTCGGAGACCGATTTCCTTTCGCTCTCACTTGGCATTGTGCTGGGAGTTTTCCTCGGCATGATTCCATTCCCGCTATGGGGAGGCATGAATTTCCGACTCGGCTTTGCAGGCGGACCATTGATTGTCGGCATCATTCTCGGACATTTAGAACGCACCGGCCCAATCCAGTGGGGTCTGCCCTACAACGCCAACCTCGTTTTGCGTCAGACCGGTTTGGTGTTCTTCCTGGCCGCGATTGGAACCAAAGCCGGCCCGGGTTTCGGCGCTACTTTCCAAACCGGCGCTTGGGGTCTTTTTGCTGCGGGCGCGCTGATCACGTCTTTCGTCGCAGTATCGACTATCGTCTATGCCTACAAACGTCTTAAACTCCCAATGTCGGCGGTGATGGGGATGATGTCCGGCATTCAGACGCAACCGGCCTGCCTTGCCTACGCCAACCAACAGAGTGACAGCGATCTGCCCAACCTCTGGTATGCCACAGTACAACCGGCCTCGATGATTGCGAAAATCGCACTCGCGCAGATTGTCGTGTCGAGTTTGCTGGTGCGGTAGCGGCTTTCAGTAGAACCTCTCAAACACGACAGAAATCGGCTGACAATAGGGGACACCGCGCATACATTCCCCTCCATGTCGATTACACCCATTGTTGCTTCGCTGCTGTTTTTTGCGGGTTTCTTCGGCGGGTTGATCGATTCCATCGCCGGTGGTGGTGGACTGATCACCTTGCCAGTGCTGTTGGCCATTGGATTGCCACCACATCAGGCGCTCGGCACCAACAAATTTCAATCGACCTTCGGTAGCATCACATCCTCGTACAATTATGTCAGACATGGCGGCATCAGCTTGCGCGCAGCGATCTGGGGCATCGTGTTCACGATCATCGGGGCGGCCACCGGTGCACAGGTTGTGCAGATGGTGAATGCCGATATTCTGCATTGGATCATCCCTTTCCTGCTTCTGGCAATACTCGTGTACACGATCTTCTCACCCGATTTGGGCAAGCATGATTCGCGTCCACGTTGGTCGCAGCCGATTTTCTATTTGGTTTTCGGACTCGGAATCGGCTTCTACGATGGCTTCTTCGGCCCGGGCACCGGCTCGTTCTGGCCGGTCGCAATGGTGCTATTGCTTGGACTGAATCTTGTCAAGGCAACCGGTTACACTAAAGTGATGAATGTCACCAGCAACATTGTCTCCCTCATTGTGTTCTTCATCGGCGGCAACATCGTATTCTTGCCCGGACTCTGCATGGGGCTGGGGGAAATACTTGGCGCGAAAATCGGCACGACTCTGGTTATCAAGAGAGGTGTCAAATTCATTCGCCCCGTGTTTATCGCCGTCGTGCTCGCGACAACGCTTAAGCTGTTCTACGACAATCTGAAATAGGTTCGGGCGACTGTCATCGCGAGGGGTAGGGAGGTTGTCCCATGACTTGGGCCGCAGGGACATCAGAACGAGGACAGGTTATTCCCCCTTATTAAAGGGGGATTTAGGGGGTTGTCTTTCTTCTTGGTGGATAGGCGCATACAACCCCCTTGGTCCCCCTTTGCTAAGGGGGAAAAACAACTTACTCCTAACGCATTTCACGAAATCCAGCTTGTAGGACAGCCTCTTGGCGGGTGCCGGACCATGAAGCAATCCCTACGATCTGCGTCCGGCGAACTCGCGCTTGTTGAACAGTATTACAGCGGCGGAGAAGAGAAGAACCGACCAGAGGAAATAGTAGCCGATACCCTTGAAGAGGGGCATGACTGTTGGGATGTCTGCGGTGAACAGCGCTTGCACGCTATAGGAAATATCAGAATCGAGAGAAAGGAATCTAAATCCTTTTCCCAAGACCCGGCACCAGGTGGGTGATAGAGAAAGAAACATTTTCGCGAGCAGGGCCAAAAACGCCCAACCAAGCACGGCTGTGAATGCCAGTAACGGTTTGAGGAAGCTTGAGAAAAATGCTCCGGCTGTGAAGTAAACCAGATAGTAGAGAAGCTCCTGAACGAGGTAGAGAGCAAATAAGAGCGGAATGTTGAAGCGGAAGAAAAGAACGTGCGCAAGCAAATAGAAGAACACGACTGCTGTGAGGTATATCAGCAGCGCGTAAAAGCAGCCGAGCGTTTTCCCGACGAGCAGTTCGATCCGTGATAGGGGGCGCGCCATAAAGGTTAGGAGGGTGCCATCTCTTTCGTCCTGACGCCACAGGGTCGCGCCGAGCATCAGCGCCGCCACCAAACCAAAGAAGCGGGCAAAACCGAAGTACATCAAGGCCGTGTCCGCGCCCACGGTACGGTTACCGCTGACCACTCCCATCAAGATGACAGGGAGGATCGTGAAGAGCGAAATGCAGCCGCACCCGATTACATAAATCAGGATCATACGTGAATGACGCAGTTTTGCCAGCTTGTGCGACGCGACCGTGTTAATCATCCGACAGCCCCTCCTGGTGCATTAGCCGCAGGAACTGGCTTTGTAGCGATCCCCCCAACGGCTTCAGCGAATGGATATCGCCGCCATGCTGCAAAATAGTCTGAAGGGCGAAGTCTCTGGACTTCGGGTCGGGACAACTGACTTCCGTTCTACCCTGACTGTCATTGCTGATGGCACAACCGGCCAGAGCACCGGGCAGACCTGCATCGCCGCCGGCAAAGACAATCTTGAAACCGCTCTTATTTGCCGCCAACAGCGAGCTGACTCTGTCGTATGCGAGCAATTCTCCTTGATTGATAATGGCCACGCGGTCGGCGATGTCTTCAACGTCTGACAAGATATGTGTCGAGAGAAAGACGGTCTTACCTTCACTGCGCAATTTTACGAATAGCTGTTTGATGCGCGCCTTGGCAATTGGATCCATCCCCGAAGTCGGTTCATCGAGTATCAATATCTGCGGGTCACCGATCAGTGCCTGCGCCAGACCGATCTTCTGTGTCATGCCTTTGGAGTAATTCCTGATTCGGATATTGGCCGCATCGGGCATATCGAGAAAAGCGAGCAGTTCAGGGATATGCGCGGCGACTAAATCCTGATTGCGGCCACTGAGGGAACCGAACAGTCTTAGAAATCGCGTGCCGGTGAGAAAACCGTCAAAGGCGAATATCTCCGGCAGAAAACCGACCTGCTGTCGCGACTGGGGATCATGCGAGTCAAATCCCATGATCTCGGCGCGACCGGAAGTCGGAAAGAGGATATCCATCAGAACATGCATGGCCGTCGTCTTGCCGGCGCCGTTTGGTCCGAGAAACCCGACTATCTCTCCGGCCTCGACATCAAAGCTGATGCCGTTCAAAGCCCGCTTGCCGGCGCCGCGTTCTCGATAGGTCTTGGCCAGGCTGTCGAATCTGAGCGCCGATGTCATTTCCGATCTCCGCCAAATTGGAGCTGGAATTCACCCTGTTTGCCCGTCGTGCGATTAAGCATCTCCAGTCGCCTGACAATGTCCGCTAATTTACCCTCTTGATAACCATCTATCACTTCGATCACGGAACCGTTCGCCGCGAAGACGGCAGTGCAGGGAAGACTGCGAATCGGATTGCGGTCGAGAAACCAGCCCGTTGGTGAGTGCGCGAAGGGAAGATCGGGATTATCAAAGTCGACGGCGCTTCGGGCAATTGAAAGCGAGTCGAAGAGATTGACGAGATATAGCGTTGCCAGAGTGTCGAACTCCGGCTTTTTGCATACTGACAGTGCTTCGCTGACCAATTGCAGACTCCGCTCCGAGGCGGCTTTCCAGAAGATCACGACAGTATATTTGTTGGTCGTATCCGGCAGTGTTATCGCAGCGCCGGTATTGGCCGTGAAACTCAACTCAGACGCTGTTGCACCGCTGCCGCCTTCTTTGTTGTTGATGTTGCTCACTTGCCAGATGACAAGCAAGACTGTCGCGATGATCAACGTTATCTGGTAGTATCTTACTTGGCGAAGCAGCGCATTCAACGGCTATGCTCCTTGCCGTATGCCGAGTGCATCAAGCTGCTTGGCGAGTTTGCGAAGACGTCCGAGGATCATCCCGATTCCGAACGATAGCAGTCCGAAACAGAAACCCAATGCTATGATTCCCAGTGCGACATATTGCTTGGCTTGCTCGACAAGAGCAGCCACGGCATCCTGATGCAGGATGGCGGTGATGAAGTCGTTCGAAGTTGTGACCTGCCTGATATCAAAGGCTGACTGTAAAGTCTGGCCAATGACAAAACCGGCAATGACAATTGCCGCGCCGACGATTTTGAAAAAGAGTCCGATGAGAATCCTCCTTGAGCGCCCACTATCGCCTATTAGAACGCATCACGCAATCCCAAAGTTGCAGTCTCAGCTATACTCTCTGCCTCATCGATCCTCATCAGAAAAACTGTGACGAGCTGAAGTAGTACGTCCAGCTTTTCGTGGAAGTGTTGAAAATCACGTCGGCGCGTCCGAGCCTCGGCCACCGCTTGAAAGCCAGGCGCAGGCCTCCGCCAAATGACCAGTAGGGATCACGCAGCGCCTTCGAGGCGTCGCGATACCTGCCCCACAGACTCGCGGCATCGACAAACAACGCTGCTTGCGAGTACCAATGTTTGGTTTCAATCAATTTCCTCCGAGCTTCGAAGTTACATCCAAGAAAACGGTCATCGCGGTCATATTTGTCGCGATAGCCGCGAACATTGTAGCTCCCAGAGAGCGCATAGGGTGGTACTCGTTCATCGCTTGAAGATGTCGAATACTGTAAACGCGCGCACAGATTGATGTCATACCTCACAACAAATCCCCGTCCGGTAAACTGCAGTCGCCATTTATCGAAGCGACTGCCGGGAAGTTCCCGAATCAAAATCGCGCTTGACGTTAATTGCACTCCCTCAAAGTAGAAATGATCGGAATAGATTCGCCCCAGACTCAAGGCGGCGCCAAACATGTAGCGTGGATAATCGAGTTCCCGTCGCGCCCGAGCAGGCGGCTTGGAGGGAGATACCAGGCTCCAGTTTTCCCGACTGTAGCCCACGAACAGGCTGGGATAGACCTTCTCGCTCGCGCGAAAGCCAAGGTCGGCGGCGACAAATCTGTTGCGATACCGATATGTGGTCTCAACACTATCGATAATGACCAGGTCCTTCTGCCCCTCATAAGCTGCGCTGAATCCCACCAAAAAATCTCGCCCCAGCGTTCTCGGCAAACTGACATCAAGCACATAGGAATTCTCACCCTCAAAGCGGCGGTAGAATCCCCGGACGTTGCAGAGAGAGCCGGCGAGGTCGCGTTCATGGGCTCCAATCATCCAATCGAAACTATCGTCGGTTTTGCCTGCCGAGAGTAAGGGGGTAAGTGTCCAGATTTCCGTGAGATTAAACACGATGTCGACGGAATCACCCTCTTCCGTCACCTCCGATCTCACTTCCGAGAAAACACCGAGCCCGTCGATCTTCTTCCGATCAAGCTCGAGAAGTTCGCTGTCAAGCTTTTGGCCGGGTCGCGAGTCGATCTCACGACTGAGAATGGAGGTTCTAAGCTTGAACTTACCTTGGTAGCGGATTGAACGGATTATCTTGCCCGCCGGACTTGTAAGGCCTTCCGATCGTTCCACGGATGCTTCAGCGGAGAATATTGGTGTTGCGATCAGAAACAGCAGCGCAATTATTGGCCATCTCGATTTCGCCTTGAGTTCGAACAGAAAGCCCAAGAGTAAGGGATAGAAAAACTGTGTAATCATCATTCACTTAGTAGCCGTCTGGCGCTGCTATTGTCGTGTCGCGCTTCGAGTCATAAGCCAGCATCATGCCGCCAACTGTTCGGCTAACATACTACATTTAGTGGGTTTTGAGCAACCAGAACCTGCAATTCATGACAATTTGCTAAGGAAACGACGAGACTTTCCGAAACAATCAGTAGGGAAAAGGATTCTGTCAATGTCAAGCCACGATAAGAAGATACTGATCGTTGATGATTTCGGCAAAACGGGGAAGATTCTGGTTGAAATGTTAGACCATCTCCACGTAGCTTCCGAGAGCGTGGAGAACTCAGAGCAGGCGTTTCTCAAGCTTAGAGAATGCGACTATGACTTGGTCATCGCCGATTCACGTATGCCGAAGGTCAACGGTGTCAGCCTGCTTAAGCAGATCCGGCAGACCAAACCGGCAACCAAGATCGCTTTGATGTCCACCTTCGATTCCGCCGGCACCCAACGCATGGTCGCAACCGACGGGATTGACTATTATTTGCCAAAGCCGGTCAAGCTTAGTCACCTGGAGAAGATTATCGCCGACCTGTCCAAATGATGGCGCGTCGAATCCTGCGTTCGTCCGGAAGCCATTCTCGAATTAGGCCAATCAAAGAGAAGTCTGTACCAACGCCCGTTCCTATCGCCAAGCGATAGAAAACGCTTGATTTCTGGCCGGTTTCTGCTATATTAGTACTACCACAACTATTAAATGATAGTAATGCTCTCGCGCAGACAGGGTTGTCGCCCGGACGAGAAACAGATCGTAGCTTGCGTCGGGAGGGGATTCCCGACGCCGCGGACTGAAAATCGTTGGGAAATAATAGTTGCATGGGCACTGGTATAGGCAGCGCTCGGACTTCACCGGCGAGCACTCCACCAACAGCGAATAGCAGGACAATCAACGTCCCGCCGAAGAAGGCAAGAATACCCGAAATTTTGTAGAGAATTCCCAGGATATTGACATGTAGCTCCACGAACAAGCCTCCTTATCAGCTTTCCAACGGTTAGACGTGATCTGGTGCGGGAATGTTTCCGAGACCTGAAGATGCTTTCGTGCGAAACCATTATGTTGGCAACACTCTTCATTTGTTGACTTATCTCTTGAAGATTTATATCCTGTCGGAGGGTAAATAAGCGAGATACCAGAGAGAGATAATACATGAGCCAACTACCAACTCTCGAAACGAAACGCCTGCTGCTGAGACCTTTCACACTGGCGGACGCTAAGGAAGTTCAGCGCCTGGCCGGAGATCGGGCAATCGCGGATACGACATTGAATATCCCACACCCGTATGGCGATGGAATGGCAGAGGAATGGATTTCCAAACACCAGGAAACCTTCGATCAGGGAAAGGGAGTCACGTTTGCGATCACCCGCAAGCCTGATGGTGCGCTGTTAGGAGCTATCAGCCTCAGCGACATATCCAAAGGGCATCAGGCTGAACTAGGGTATTGGGTAGGAAAACCGTCTTGGGGCCAAGGCTACTGCACCGAAGCCGCCAACGCAGTATTTCGCTATGGCTTCTCAGAGCTTGGCTTAATTCGCATTTACGCCATCCGCTTCGCACGCAATCTTGCTTCCGGCCGTGTACTGCAGAAACTGGGCATGCGCCATGAGGGCTGCCAGCGACAACACATCGTGAAATGGGGCAAGTTCGAGGACTTGGAGCTTTACGGAATTCTGAAACATGAATGGGAGGACATAGCCAAGTAGCAAAGCAGGTCAAACCCACTTGGGGCTTGACGTTTGCGTTTGTCGAAGGACATAAAGAACAGGAGTGATAGGATGAGTATCAAGCTATACCTGATAATCTCAGGCGCCATCTTTTTTCTCGTCGGGACCTTTCATCTTTTCAGGCTTATGTATCACTGGCCTATTGTCGTTGGAGCGATGGTGATCCCGCATTCTCTTTCGTATGTCGGTTTTCCCGTTGCAATCGGGTACTTTGTTTGGGCCTGCTGGCTCCTCGCTCGGAGGGGTAGAGCAAAGTAGCAGAGTAGGTCAAGCCCTCTTGGGGCTTGACGTTCCTGTCTGCGCTTCAAAAAGCGATTGCGCCACTCTGTTGAAACGTATTAGTTCAACAACGTGAGCTACCGTATTATCCTGTTCATCGGCGTTATCATCATTCTTGCGTGTAGCGGCCCTGTTGCCGCGGATGATTATCATTTCCCGATCGATACGATCAACAATGTGTTAAATTACATCGATATCGATACCGGGGATATCGCTTTCCGCACCGACTACGTTGATCGCGATAGTTTCCGTCTGAAAATCATTGACGAATTGACGCAACATCCGTTGCAGATTCCGGATTACTTGAAGAAACGCGGGGATTTTCTGAAGGACACGACCATCTCTGTCTCCGAGAAGTACGACACTTTGGAGCAGACGCTTGGCCGCCAACATCGGCTTTCGCTGCTTGGTAACTGGCAGATACCTTCTGAGAAGATATACGCGGATGCCAGACAGGCGGGGGGAGTAATCGGCGAGCTCGCTGATCGGTTGCTGAAAACTTATGTTGGCATGAGTTTCGCCGCCAGCATTCCTCTCACGGAGGGATTGTCAAGCGCGGAGTCGGCCTTTGTCGCCGACAGCTTTCTGACTTTTCTGCGAGAAGAAGAGAAGGATGTTAATCGGCCACTTGAAGAACTCGACAGTCTTCAGAAATTGGGCGACTCTTTGGCGATCAGATTCAAGACCGTTGGCCCGAAGATAAGCATCGCCAACATTCTCGATGCCTCACGTCAGTTTGTCAGTGATTACCAGCAGCTTGCAGATTGGCTGGCTCTTAACAAGACGGCTTTGCAGCAGATACCCGACTCGCTGCTTCGCGAGTACTTTTCCGGTTTCAAGACGGAATGCGGCCCCATAGCTGTCGGCGGAAAGGGGAACGATCGTTATGAAGGGGATTTTGCTATCATCATAGATTTCGGCGGCGATGACGAATACCTGTTGTCTCATACGCCTGGACACCGTTTCCAAATCATCATCGATCTTGGCGGCGACGACCGTTACATCGCCCAGACCGATCACTGTTTCGGCGCCGGATTTCTCGGGTGCGGCGTTCTGGACGATTGGGAAGGAAACGATACTTACATTGCCAAGAACTACTCGCTCGGCTGCGGCATATTCGGAACGGGTATTCTGATCGATCGCGCCGGAGATGATACGTACATTGGCAACATCGGTTGCCAGGCGGCATCATCGTTTGGTGTCGGCATGGTGCTTGACTATGGCGGGCGCGATAGCTACAGCGCGGCGCTTTATTCGCAGGGCTTTGCATTCATCATGGGATCGTCGGCGCTGGTTGACTACAGGGGCAATGATCGTTACGCGGTCGGCTGGAAGTACGGCGACATATTGCGCTACGAGGATCATTACGTCTCGCTCTCACAGGGATTCGGGTATGGATTGCGGCCGTACTTCTCCGGAGGCGTTGGCCTGTTGGTTGATGGTGAGGGTAATGATGTCTATCAGTCGGATATCTTTGGGCAGGGGGCTTCCTACTGGTGGGCGCTCGGTGGCCTGATCGACTACAGTGGTAACGACCAATATATTTCCTATCAATATGCGCAAGGCAACGGCACGCATTTGTCTCTTGGCGCGCTGATCGATATCAGTGGTGACGATCTGTATAGTTCCAAGGGTGTTTCGCAAGGTTGTGGGCACGATCTTGCATTCGGATTGCTGCTTGATTGCGCCGGCAATGATCAATACAATGCGTTCGACTTGTCACAGGCGGCCGGTTCCGCAAACGGCGTCGGCATGCTGATTGACTTGAAGGGTGACGATGCCTATATGGCGCGTGTAAAGGGCAACACTCACGGGTATGGCAATCCGCGGCGCGAGTATGGGTCCATAGGATTGCTGCTTGATTTGGGCGGACAGGATTTCTATCGCGGCTACGGCGCCGACGACTCGTATTGGGTCACGCAATCGAAATGGGGAATCGGCGCGGATTTGAACTCTGTCAAACCGGACATGGCAAAGGCGAAACCGAGTGGTAGGTAGAATCGTCATCATGGTGCTGGCGGTGGCGTCGCTGGCGTTCGCCAATACGAAGTCGGAAGTCGAGCGTCTGTTCCAGACGGCATCATCGGGCGAAATCAGATTTACCAAATTGGTGCAGCCCGCCAAGGATTCGCTGGCAGCGATGAAGGACAGCGCCGCCAAGTATCTTGTCAGCAAGCTGACCACAACCGACGCACGCGAGGCGCAGACATTGACTGAGATTTATCGCGGCATCGGGAAAGTCGGGACGCCGTATCTGATTGCGGCGTTGGATACCGACAACAAGTACCAACTGCGAACATCCAGCCGCTGTTTGGCTGAAGTCAAAGATTCAACCGCCGTGGATGCTCTGCTGAGGGCGGCGACGAATTCCGACTACACCGTGCGGGCGGAAGCGCTCTCGGCCGTGGGCAAGAGCGGTGGTGGTGCAGCGACGGCAGCACGGCTCGAACCGTTTTTCAACGACTCGATCTACTCGGTTCGCAAGAGCTGTGTGTATGGACTCGGTAACCTGAAATCGCCTGCCTCGCTTGATTTGTTGATCAGAGCGCTGACTGATCCCCATTTCGGGGTGCGACTGACAGCTTATGATGCACTGGTATCATTTGATTCGCTTGCACATGAGAAGGTGGCGGCCTTACTGGATACAGTCAGGTTCGCGCCGATAACTTGCCTTGCTATCAGACTGGCGGGGCAACTTCGTATTCATCAGGTGGAACCAAGACTTGCATCCTATCTTACTGATGGTAGTCCGCTTTTGCGTGGATGGGCGGTTTGGTCGTGGGGTCGGCTGAGAGGCAAAGCTGCGGCCGCGCAACTGGATGAATTGCAGAAACACGAAAGCGATTTGTTCGTCAAGTCGCTGCTGATCGATACGCGCGCTTATATCGATACGCTCACTTCCCATGAGTAAATTCGATTTCCTCGATCGCTTCCACAAAGAACAAAAGCTGGATGTGGATCGCGTTGCATTGCGTGATCTTGCGTCGGAGATTGGTGGCAGCATTGTCACTACCCCGGGCGGTACCTACCTCGAAATCGTGACCGAGTTTACGACCAAGTTCCTGCACGGCGTCAAGGCGCTTCAGACCTTGCTGGAGAAACGCGCCGTCTCGCTCGATTGTTTCGAGACCACAAGTGGCAACGGCAACATCGATATTGAACAGTTCGTGTTTGTCGATGCCGAGACAACGGGACTATCGACCACAGCCGGAACGGTGGCGTTTCTGATCGGGGTCGGATATGTAGAGGCGGATTGCTTCAAGGTGCATCAGTTCTTTCTGCCCGACTATGCAGATGAACCACCGATGCTGGAAGCTGTCGCTGATCTGGTAGGTGGGAAAACGGTCGTGGTCAGCTTCAACGGCAAAGCGTTTGATCTGCCGCTGTTGGAGGCGCGCTACGTAGTACAGCGGATGACGACGCCTTTTGCGGACATGCGGCATCTTGACCTTTTGCATGTATCGCGACGATTCTGGCGGGGGAGATTCGTCGACAACACGCTGCAGACATTAGAGAAGGAACTGCTCAGCGTCTATCGTTACAACGACACGCCCGGCTATCTGATACCTCAACTCTTTTTCGACTACCTCCGCACCGGTGAGCCGGAACCGCTGGCTGGTGTGATGCTGCACAATCGGCTGGATATCGTTACGCTGCTCTTCTTGATGAATACGGTGCAAACGTATCTTGAGGATGCCCCCCGCTTTGACTACTACTCGCCGCTTGATGCCCTAATGATAGCCAAGCATCTGACGCGCAAGGGGGAAATCGAGGCCGCCGCGGAAGTGGCCGGCCGGCAGTTTAGTGGCAGAATGAAACACGAAACGGAACTGTCTCTGGCAGTGCATCTTTACCGGTCGCAGAAACGGCTCGGCAGACACGAAGAGGCGCTGGCCACGATTATGCCTCTTAAACAAGCGAAGGGAGAGACCAAGCTGTTTGCGCTGGAGGAAGCGGCCAAGATTCTTGAGCATCGACTGCGGGACTATTCACAAGCGTCGCAGTTGGTGCTGGAAGCGCTGGACTATCTTGACAGTCCACTGTCAGATTTGCCGCCAAACCGAGTGTCGCTTTGGTACGATGCCCTCCAGAAACGACGTCAGCGCCTACTCCGGCGGCTGAAGTAACTTTCGGCTGCATGTTTGCTTGGGTCGTGTCGATAATATGGGTTAGATGAACAGACTACAGTTTGAGGCGCGTCTCTCTTCGTTTCGGACACTGTCGACGCTACCGGCGGTTATGGCAGAGGTTCTCCGCATTTGCGATGACCCGAACTCCTCGTTGTCGGAACTGGGTGAGGTGATCATGCGCGATGTCGCGCTGATGGCCCGCGTTCTCAAGGTCGCGAATTCACCATACTACGGCACGTCACAAGAGATTTCCTCGATTCGACAGGCGGTGCTGACTCTTGGCGCCGCACGCGTGAAGTCTTTGTCGCTCTCCCTGTCGCTGTATCAGCTTTCCAGCAAGATCGGCGGCAGAGTTAATCTGAAAGACTTTTGGAGGCATTCCCTCAACGTCGCCTGCGCGGCCGAGCTCATTGCCGGGAAAGTCGAGCCATCGCTGATGGAGGAAGCATTCATCTGTGGATGTCTTCATGATATCGGTGTGCTGGTGCTCGACAGCATCTATGCGAAGGATTACGCGAAAGTGTTTCAGGCGACGGCTGCCGGCGGCGATTTGGTTCGCGTCGAGCAGCAGCTTCTGGAAATCGACCATGCCACGGCGGGGGAGATGGTAGCGCGTATCTGGAACTTCCCACGGCGTTATTGCGAGACTATCGCTCATCATCATGATGTCATCGGTCTTGAAAGCGAAAACAAGCATGACAAGCTGTCGCTGATTATTAATCTGGCCAACCGACTGGCCACTTTTGCCCTCGAGATATCGCGGAACATGGACCGAACACTTCTCTCCAACCGCGAAATCGTGGCCAGCAATCTCGGTCTCAGTTCAGCCGACTTGAAAGAAATCGAGTACGAAGCTCTGAGCAAACTTCTGGTCACGGCGAAATTTCTCGAGATGGACGTCGGGACTCCGGTGGAGCTGTTGCAGCGTTCGACGGCGCAGTTGTACGAACTCTATGTCCGGATGGAGGATATGTACAAGCAGCTTCAGGAGACGAAAGACCAACTGGATGAAGAAAGGCTAAACAAGGTCGCGCTCGAATCCCTGCAGGCAATCGTCGCGACGTTTTCGCATTACCTAAACAATGCCGCCGCCACGATCTCCGGCAGAACCCAGCTTCTCGAACTCGCCCAAAGGAAAGGCGATCTCAGCGATCCTACCGGCATCCTGACAAAGTCCCTGCCGGTGTATGGCAAGGCCATCGAACAGATTCTGTCGGTAATTGACAAGCTCAAGAAAGTGACGATTTTCAAGACTGCCATCTACCACGACAATACCCGCATTATCGATTTTGAAAAAGAACTCCGCCAATTCGACGAAGTCACCGCGAAGATGAGCAAATAGGGTTGACTTCGTTCGGCCAATTTGTTGCTGCTGCCTTACATCGCGTGTCCTAATCAATTAAAGGGAGCGTAGCGCTACGCATAGCGATGTCACTAGAGCGAAGGTGCGAGCAGGCAACCCACAGCAAGCTGTGGGGTACCACCCTCCACAACACATCTGATAGACCCGAAGCCATTTTGCCATGCCGTGCCCAGAGTTGGGATGGATCGGGAAGTCCATTGGGCATACTATCCTTGGACAGGCAGGAATGCCTATCCTACCAACAAAATACCCACACGGTTTTCTTAGCGCTAAGTTGGCGGCTATCCGACACATTGCGGCGCGGATAAAACCGCATTTCCGCAAGATCGGTGACAACGCCCTCTTACTAACTGGTTTGGGGAATGTTCTTGCAGTGAGGCGCTACAAGAAAGCGTAGGAGCGGTAAACTCACACGCTCCGCGGAGATTGGTCATTTCACCGTGCAACAATCGGGTATAGGATCAGGCCGGGCAGCGGAGCGCAAGACCTGACCGAACGGTGAATGATCTGATTTCCTCCGACAAAGCACTTGGATTGCAGTGGTTACTATCTGACACCGCATCAGACGGCGTTGCTTCCATGAGTCAACAACGTATATTGCTACTATGACCAAGACAGAAGTAACTCTGCCAGACTTGTTTTTCTCGTTTCTTCGCTTGGGTGCAACCGCCTTTGGTGGTCCCGCCATGGTGGCGTATATCCGTCGGCTAGCGGTGGAGCGTAAACACTGGCTTGAGGACGAGACATTTCGATCGGGGGTTGCCCTGTGCCAAACCATTCCGGGGGCCACGGCCATGCAAATGTCAGCTTATGTCGGGATCAGGGCGAGGGGAGTGGCAGGTGCGGCCGTGAGCTTCATTGGATTTGGGTTTCCGGCGTTTGCAGCCATGGTAATCCTCGGGGCGCTTTACACTCAGGTTTCTTCGTTACCCATGGTAGTATCTGCTCTTTCCGGCCTTCATGTGCTAATAGTCGCTATCGTTGCCAACGCCACTCTGTCCTTTGGCAAGACCACCCTCAAAAAGTGGCCCGGCTTCGTCATCGCTGCACTTGCCGCCTCTGCGTTTCTGCTTAGTCTGCATCCGATCGTGGTCATTGGGTCATCTGCCATCGCGGGATTGATCCTGCTGACCAATCATAATGCGGCGCAAGGCGCGGTTGATCAATCGCGCCGCCTCAGCACTCTGAAACCGGTAATCGTAATGAGTCTGGCCTTGGTCCTTGTGCTGTTAACCCTGTTCTTGATCGATCGTAAGTTGTTTACGCTTGGCGCGTTGATGTTGCGAATTGATCTCTTTGCTTTTGGCGGTGGGTTTGCGTCAGTGCCTCTCATGTTTCACGAGGTCGTACACGTTCAATCCTGGCTTCCCCCGAACGTCTTTATGGACGGCATTGCTCTTGGGCAAGTTACCCCCGGTCCAATAGTAATTACCGCCACATTTGTAGGGTATATGGTTGGAGGGATAGTTGGCGCCATTGTAGCCACCATAGGCGTCTTTGCTCCATCATTTCTGATGGTAGTCGGTATCGCTCCCTACTTCGACAGACTCCGTGCGTCACCCCGATTCGTCGCCGCACTAAGCGGAATTCTCTGCTCTTTCGTGGGACTACTGTTGGCAGTTACAGTTCGCTTCATCATGAATGTAAACTGGGTGCCTTCTCTTATTGTGCTTGCGTTCTTGGCACTAATCACCTTGTACCGCAAGGTCGATATCTTGTGGGTTGTTCTTGTAGGTATAGCCTACTCTATAATTTTCTGTCGATAGGCTCTCTGTGTAGCGACACACCGGAAGCAGCGAGCTGTCGGGTTTTTGTCGCCTACGGTGGACGACTGCAGCAGCTTGTCCTTCTCTGCCGGGCCGCAAGACGGCCTGACCTACTCTGCTCGGGCACGGCACGCCGTGCTTCTACGATTGGTGGCGTGCAGCGCGCATAGATGTTTTTGTTGCTCGGTGCTCGGGCAAGCGGCTTCTTTCTGCCATGCCAAACTGGTCAAACTGGGAATCACAATTGCGCAAGAGCGGTTGTGTCAATATCTGCGGAGTCGATGAAGTGGGGCGTGGACCGCTGGCAGGGCCAGTGGTTGCGGGAGCGGTGATTCTCCCATCTGATTTCGATGCGACAGGAATCGATGACTCCAAGCGGTTGACGGCGCGTCAGCGTGAGGAGCAGTTTGATCGCATTGTAAGACAATGCTGCAGCTACGGTGTAGGCGCCGTATTTCCGCAAGAGATCGACCGGATCAATATCCTGCAGGCAAGCTTCGAGGCGATGAGGCAGGCGATTGCGGAACTGGATGTGATGCCCGATTTCGTTTTGGTCGATGGAAACAAGGCAATTCCTGATCTGTCGCTGCCGCAGCAAGCGATCATCGGCGGTGACGGCAAGGTTGTTGCCATTGCGTGCGCGTCGATCATTGCCAAAGTCACTCGCGATCGCATGATGTGTGAGTATCACGCGCAATATCCGCAGTATGGCTTTGACCGGCATAAGGGTTACCCAACTCCCGAACATCGCCGGATGATCGAACGCTACGGCGTGCTCGACATTCATCGCAAGAGCTTCACGTTGCTGCCGGAACAGCGGGAATTTGATTTTGCCGACTGAACCCGCTAATCGCTATCGGCGCGGCAGGAAATACGAGAAACTTGCCGTCGATTTTCTGCGCGTCAACGGTTACGACATTGTGGCAGCCAACTATCGGCATGGTCGCAAAGAGATCGACATCATTTGCGCGAAAGACAACGAACTGGTGTTTGTCGAGGTCAAAGGGGGTCGTTCAACGGCGTTTGGTGATCCGGTGTATCGGGTCGATAATCGCAAGCGCGAGGCGATCATCAAAGTTGCACAGGCGTTTCTTCAGGAATCAGAGGTTGCGTATCAGTCGTATCGTTTTGATGTGATTGTAGTGAAAGAAAAAGAGGGTCGGCGCGAGATCGAGCATTTGCAGGGAGCGTTTACTGCTTGACAATATCGAGCGCTTCTTTGCGCGCTTTGAGCTTCTTGTCGACCAGATCCCAGACATCAATCAGCTTCTCCGGCTCGCGTTCCAGATCCGCCTTCATCTTTCTGAATGACAGTTCGGTGAATCCCATGCTGTTGAGCACAGAGTCTCGTTGAGCGGTGAACGTTGCGCTCGTAGTATCCGAGCTTAGATGCAGCAGCGCCAGTTCGACGTAGCAGTTGGCGATGCGTTCGATGCGCGGATCAGCGCTACGGCTGCAAATATGCAGGAACACGGCGACCGCAATGATGAGAGTGAGCAGGACGACGGTCTGGTAGGGTCTCATGGCGCTAAAGATGCCTGATGGTTAATCACAAGTCAATCCTCTCTTCCTTCGCAGTTGGAGGAAGTTTGGGGTCGACAAAGATCGATTTGATCTGCTGGAAGATCGCCTTGCCGGGCGCACTACCTTTGGCTTTACGTACATGACGCCGCTGGGTATACATCACCGGAACGTTGCTCGACTTCTTCATATCGGAATAATAGGCCGCCAGTTGGGCCGCTTCAGTGATTGACTGTTTTGACGGTGCGCGGTTCTTGTCGGTAGCGACTAAGATTACATGTGATCCGGTTGCCTGTTGCGCATGAAACCACCAATCATAGGTGCGCGCAACTTTGAAAGTGAGCACGTCATTGCCGGCAGCCGACTTGCCGACGAGGAGTTTCTCTCCGGCGGAAGAGTAAAAGGTGCGATAGTGCGGGGATGAATTAGAAGCTTCCGCGGTATCTGATCCTTTACTTCGTCGGGAAGATGTTCGGAACGTTGCAGCAAGTTTGCGCAAGTGATCAATGTCGCTTGCCTGATACACTACCGCTGAGCGTTCAGTCAGTCTAGTAATTGTCTGCTCAAGTTTCTGGATGCGTGGCATGATGATGGCGGGCATGCGTTGAAGGCGTTTGGCACGCTTGTAATAGACTGCGGCTGTCTCGAGAATGCTCTTACCTGCGAGAAGAGAAACGTCGATGGTCCGATCGTCGTGGTACAGGTCGGTGACGCGCAACTTATCGCCGCCTGGTTTAACATCAAGGTTGGCCATCAGCAAATCGCCCCATTGCTTGAGGCGGTCGATATCGGCACATTCAGCCAAATCCTGCTTGAGTTGAGCGAGTGTGTTTTCGTTTTTCTTTATTTCTCGCTTGAGGACGCCGAGCGCTGTTGCCTGCGCCTGCTTAAGTTCCTGTTGCGCCGCCTGTGCGTCATAAAGCTGCCAGAAGAGCGATACCAACGGAGTCTTTCGATCCAATTCCAGTTTTGCCGGCGGGTCGGTGACAATGCGGTGGTATTTGCCGTCGAATTCGAGGAGGTAGTTGACGCCGCCGACCGATGCGATTTCGGCCTGCCCGGAGTGCGAGGTGTCGCCAAGCGACTCAGCAGGTTCGTACGGAGTGCCCGGTTTCAGCCGCCGACTATCTTTGACGACGCGTAGAGCATGTAGGATTGTTCCGCTGTGATCGACCAGAAATGCGTTTGCCTGCGCACCGAACAACTCGAAAATGATCTTAAGCCGTCGCGGAGAGGTAGCTTCATCGCCCTTCTCAATCTCGAAGATAATCGCGCGATTGCCGGGCAGAGGAGCCACTTCGATAACTGTCGACAAGGCACATTGTTGCCAAATCTCGAAGCCGTCGTCTTTCTTGGTCCAGCCGGGGAGCAAAAGAAACTGCGGTGGGGCAAATGAAAATCTGAGGTGGCGTTTGCTCTCTCCTTTGAAGAGGAGGCGAAAAATCTTGGATGCCTTGTGGTGCTCCACTTTGACCAGAATTGCACCCCTCAATAAGGCATCATATTCCAATGCGAGGTAATTGGTTACGACAGTATTTTTCGGCAACATAGATGGTGGCCAAGCTACCGCGTTGTAGGACCGTTGTCAACAGGGATAGACTTTTTTCGTTGACAAATGCCCTCGATAGCCCCTTCATGACCAATTAGGCTTAGCGAGGAACGAATGATATCAAGCATGACTGGCTACGGTAAGGCCGAAGCAACGATCCGCCGGAAGAAAGTGACAATCGAAGTCACCGCTGTAAACAACCGCTATCTGGAGGTCTCGTTGCGATTGCCCAAGCTTCTCTCTGAGTACGAGAACGAGATACGGGAAGCGATCGGCAAGTTAGTATCGCGGGGCAAGCTTTCCATGACGATTGTCATTGACGACAACTCGATTACCCCGCAAATGCTGAAACTCAATGAGGATGTTGCCCACCTTTACCATAAGATGTTCCGGGATCTGAAGACCAAGTTCAAACTGTCGGGGGATATCACGGTTTCGAACTTTGTGGGTCTGCCGGACTTGTTCACGGTTACCACTGCCGCGGCTATCACCCGTGCGGATGTCAACAAGCTGCTTGCGGGTGTTAGGAAGGCGATTGGCAACCTCAACCAAATGCGGCAGAACGAGGGAAATGCGCTAGCCAAGGACATGGCCCATCGCGTACGATTGATCGAGACAGCTTTAACGGAAGTCGAACGGTTTCAGCCGCGGACGCTGGAACGCTATCGCCAGCGCCTGACGCAGTTAATAGAGGACATACTGCCGGAGGGACAGAAACTCGGCGATGCCGAAGAAAGGAAGCTGCGGCTCGATATGGAAATTGCGCTGATGGCAGACAAGTCGGATGTCACCGAGGAATGTGTGCGGCTGCGCAGCCATTGTGAAGCTTTTATTGCGACGATCAGAGCCCCTGGGGACACCGGCAAGCGATTGAACTTCATCTTGCAGGAAATGAATCGCGAAGCCAACACGATCGGCTCCAAGTCGATAGTTTACGAAATCTCCGAAAAGGTCATCAGAATCCGCGAAGAGATCGAAAAACTTCGAGAGCAAGTACAAAATATCGAATGACAAAAACACTCTCTTCACCCAAAACGGTCAATACACAGAAACCGTTGCTGGTCGTCCTTTCAGGACCATCCGGTACGGGCAAATCGACAATTGTCGCCGAGCTTCTGAAATGTGATCGCCGTTTTTGTGTATCAATTTCGGCCACAACTCGGCCCAAACGCTCCGCTGAGAAAGAGGGAAGAGACTACTATTTCCTATCAACCAACGAGTTCCGGAACAAAAAACGCCGGGGGGAGTTTATAGAGACAGCTTCTGTGTTCGAGGAATGGTACGGAACTCCGAAGAAACCATTACTTGAGGCTCTTGATCATAACCGCTTGGTGCTCTTTGATATAGACGTGCAAGGCGGCATGTCGATCAAGAAGTGGCATAAGGACGCGGTTCTGATTTTTGTGCTGCCCCCAAGTATGGGTGTTTTGCGCAAGCGGCTGGCAAGCAGGAAAACCGAATCGGCGACGGAGATGAAACTGCGGTTAGCGCGGGCATTAAAGGAAATCAGCTTTTGGTCGAAATATGACTACGTTGTCTGCAACAACGACTTAAATGGGACGGTCGAGCTGATTAGGAGTATAATCAGATCCGAGTCGCAACGAGTATTTCGTTGCCGGACAATAACTTTCAGATAGGAGACGGGTCGATGGAAGACAGAGCTTTTTCGATGTTGATGAAGAATTTGGACAAGGTCACGGCAAATCCTTATGAGGCAGTCCTGGTTGCCTCCAGAAGGGCGCGGCAGCTCAACACAAGTCGTTTGGCGCAGATGGAGATGATGACGGAGGATAGTGAGGAAGCGATTGACTATCGGAAGGTTACCACCCAAGCAATCGAAGACATGCTCAAGCAGAAAATCAGATTCCACTATAAGGGATAGGTCTCTTGGCAAAAAATCTGGTCATAGTTGAGTCCCCGACCAAATCGAAGACTCTGGCGAAATTCCTTGGTAAGGACTATACAATCAAGGCAACGGTCGGCCATGTAATTGACCTGCCGAAGTCGAAGCTCGGTATTGATATCGAGAACGGTTTTCAGCCGGATTACGTGGTCATCGAGGGGAAAGAGACAATTCTGGAAAAGCTTAAGGATGCTGCCAAGAAAGCCAAGACGGTTTATCTGGCCCCCGACCCTGACCGTGAGGGTGAGGCGATAGCCTACCATGTTGCCGGCGAACTAACCGGCTGCAGCGCGGTGATTCGACGGGCGACGTTCAACGAGATCACCGAAAAAGCTGTATTAGCCGGCATTGCCGAAGCTCGCGACATTGACCAGAACCTGGTGGATGCGCAACAGGCCCGCCGCATTCTCGATCGTATCGTCGGCTACAAAGTGAGTCCGGTGCTATGGCGTGCGGTCTACCGGGGTCTGTCTGCAGGGCGCGTACAGTCGGTGGCGTTGCGGATTATCTGCGAGCGCGAAGCCGAAATCGATGCCTTTACCGCGGAAGAATACTGGAAATTCGTCGGCCTATTCGAAGCGCCCAGCAAGGACTTGTTCCCAGCGCGACTGTTCAAGATTGATGGTCAGGACTTCAAAGTTACCAGCGGAGCTGATGCTGAAACGCTCAAGGCCAGATTGCTCGGGCAGAAGTACAGCGTTTCCGACGTCCAGACGGAAAGACGAACCCGCCGACCGCTGCCACCTTATATCACGTCAACTTTGCAGCAGGACGCGTCAATCAGGCTGGGGTTCTCTTCGTCCAAGACAATGCAGGTTGCGCAGTCGTTGTATGAAGGTATCGAGATTTCCTCGGAAGGGCAAGTCGGCCTAATAACCTACATGCGTACCGATTCGGTGCGTATTGCGGGTGAGGCAGCGGCAGCAGCAAAGAGCTATATTGAGAACATCTACGGGAAGGAATACTATCCTGATCCTCCCAACTTTTATAAGACCAAGAAGGCAGCCCAGGATGCTCACGAGGCAATCCGCCCGACTTACCTGGATCACCCTCCGGAGAAGATCAAAAAGTCGCTAACGCGCGATCAGTTCCGGTTGTACGAGTTGATTTGGAATCGCTTTCTGGCTTCGCAGATGGCGCCAGCCGCGTTCGACCAATTGATGATCGATGTTACTGGCGGCAGGTATCAGTTCCGCGCTACGAGCCAGAAGGTCGTCTTTGAAGGATTCCTCGCGGTTTACAGTTGGGCACCGGAGGAAAACGGCAATGGCAACGGCGATGTCGCCACCTTGCCGAAGTTGTCAGCGCGTGACAAGCTGGCTCTGAACGAAGTTAATCCGACTCAGCATTTTACCAAGCCACCGGCGCGCTTCTCCGAGGCGTCACTGGTGAAAGAACTCGAGGCCAACGGCATCGGCAGACCTTCCACGTACGCGCAAATCGTCACGACACTCAAGACGCGCAAGTATGCCGAACTGCAGAGTCGCCGCTTGTTACCGACCGATCTCGGTAAAACGGTGAACACGCTGCTGGTGAAGCAATTCCCGGACATCTTCTCGGTACAGTTTACCGCGCAAATGGAGGACGAACTGGATCGCGTAGAGGAAGGCGAAATTACCTGGCAGGGTGCGCTCAAGGATTTCTACACTCCGTTCTCGAAGCGCTTGAAGGATGTGGTGAGCAATCAGCAGGAAATCAAGGAATCGACTCAGAGGGTGTCTGATGTTGTCTGCGAGAAGTGCGGTAAGCAGATGGTGGAGAAGTGGGGACGCAACGGCAGATTCCTGGCATGCTCCGGTTATCCGGAATGCAAGAGCACGCAGCCGCTTAATGGCAAAGAAGATCAGACTACCGATCAAAAGTGCGAATTGTGCGGGGCTCCGATGGTGATCAAGCAGGGGCGTTTCGGCAAGTTCCTCGCTTGTTCCGCATATCCCGAGTGCAAGAATACAAAGTCCTTATCTATAGGTCTAAAATGCCCCAAGGCCGGTTGCGGCGGAGATGTCGTGGAAAGACGTACTCGCGGCGCCAAAGTCTTCTGGGGCTGTTCCAAGTATCCCAAATGCGATTTTGCCTCCTGGTACAAACCGGTCGCCCAGAAGTGTCCGAACTGCGGAAGCAGTTATATGGTGGAAAAAGACACCAAACGCGACGGACAACATTTCTATTGCCCTGAGTGCAAGCACAAGCTGATTAAGCAAGCAGAACCGGTGCCGGCGCACGGGGTTTAGCATCTGAGAGATTGCCTCGGCGTTTTCCGTCCGGTCACCTGCACATTTACTTTTCTCGCCTGCAACTTGAGTTCACGATGTCGGGTTTCTCATCCCGTGGCTGTGGAAAGATATACTGTAGTGTGAACGAGCGTGCCTGTGGCGACGATTTGGTGATGCAACGACGGGACTCGGAACGCCGACCTACGGAACTACCCGGGGCGTGACTTACCGGATTTATCGTTGACAAGACCGCTGTAGTAAAGTAGGTCAAAACCGCTTCGGTTTTGACATTCTGTGACAGCTTAGTATGTAGGGAGATACGGCGCACGAGGACGTATGCCGCACACATGTTTGTGGCCGGTGTCAGGTCACAACTTTCGCCTCGCGAGGCGAGTCGAAAGTCAAGACCTGACACAACATCGAATACGTCACGCCCCGAGTAAGCGTAACCTACAAATCTGAGCCAAGCGTTTTACTTGCACTTGGAATAGCTTTCACGTAACATTTGTCTATGCTTGATGTCCTGATTGGCCAAGTGGATAAGTACGTGGCGTATCTGCGAGACGTGCGCCGATATTCCGCGCATACAGTACGCGCGTACACTGGCGATCTGCGTGATTTCGTGGCTTACCTCAAGCAGGCGAATCTGGATGGCGAGGCGCTGCTGCGGTCGTTTTATCCGGTGATCAGGGATTATCTGTTTCGGCTCAAGACTGCGGGCATTGCGAATCGTTCGATTGCGCGAAAGTTGAGCGCGATCAAGGCGTATATCTATTACCTCTCGCGTGAGAGTCTGCTGCCGGCGGATTTTGATATCGGTATTAGCGGGTTCAAGATCGACAAGGAACTGCCGCAGTTTTTGACCGAGGAAGAAGCCGGAACTCTGATGGACCTGCCACAAGGATCGGACTTCCAAGCGTATCGCGACCGCGCCATACTCGAATTGTTCTATCAAGCCGGATTGCGGCTGGCAGAACTAACCGCGTTGACCGACGGGCACCTCGATTTCAGCGGCCAACTCGTGCGGGTCATGGGAAAGGGGCGCAAGATGCGGGTCGTGCCTTTCGGCGAAATTGCCAAGCAACGATTGCAGCAGTATATCGAAATGCGCAACGCAACTTTCGGTTCCGGGGCAACGGCATTGTTTGTCAATAAAGACGGTAACCCGATCAGCACACGGTCGGTTGCGAGGATTGTCGAGAAGTACACGGCGAAATTGCGTGAAGGGGAGAAGCTTTCGCCACATGCATTGCGGCATTCTTTCGCCACGCATCTTTTGGACAACGGCGCCGATCTGCTGACGATCTCGGACCTTCTCGGTCACGAGTCGGTGAGCACGACGCAGATCTATACGCACGTCTCGACAGCAACGCTCAAGAAAGAATATCAGCAGGCGCACCCACGCGCTTTTAGGAGAAAATAATGTTCAAGGCAACAACCATACTGGGGCTTCGTCACAAAGGACAGACCGCGATCGGCGGTGACGGCCAGGTAACATTCGACGACACGATTGTCAAGGCGACCGCGCGTAAGATTCGCACGCTCAACGACGGTAAGATTGTAGCCGGTTTCGCGGGATCGTCCGCGGACGCTTTTACGCTGTTTGAACGGTTCGAGGCGAAACTGGAAGACTATCCGGACAACCTGCCGCGCGCGGCGGTGGAGTTGGCAAAGGATTGGCGCAAAGACAAGTATCTGCGGCAATTGGAGGCGCTTCTGGCGGTGATGGACAAGGAGCATGCCATGGTTATTTCCGGTTCCGGTGACGTTCTCGAACTGGAAGACGGTATCGTCTCCATCGGTTCAGGAGGGCCATTTGCACTGGCGGCTTGTCGAGCGCTGGTGGCAGAATCGAAGCTGTCGGCGGAACAGATTGTCAAGAGATCGCTGGAAATCGCAGCTGACATTTGCGTTTATACCAATCGCCACATCTCAATCGAAATCCTAAAATAGATTGATTTCGGCTGGGTGGGAGCGTATACTCAGCCTTCGGCAGTAGTGATTGCGGAGGAGATTTGGAAGAGCACTTAAAGCCCAAAGAAATCGTTACCGAGTTAGATAAATACATCATCGGCCAGGACAAGGCCAAGCGTATGGTGGCAATAGCCTTGCGTAACCGTTGGCGGCGGCAAGCGGTCGCGGATGAAATCCGGCAGGAGATCATGCCGAATAATATCATTCTGATCGGGCCAACCGGAGTCGGAAAAACGGAAATCGCTCGACGGTTGGCAAATTTGGCCAATGCACCGTTCATCAAAGTCGAGGCATCAAAGTTTACTGAAGTAGGCTATGTTGGACGCGATGTTGAATCGATGGTTCGCGATCTGGTAGAGCTTTCGGTGCAAATGGTGAAGAGAGAAAAAACCTTCACGGTGGAGGGCAAAGCGGAAGAGCTGGCCGAAGAACGAATTCTGGATATGCTGCTACCGCGCTCGCGTGGACATCATAGTACGGAAGCGGCAGAAAGTGATGAAGCTGAGGAGAAATATGGTCGGACGCGCGACAAGCTGAAGCTGCAACTACGAGGCGGGTTCTTGGATGAGAGGCAGATTGACATCGAACTACCGGCTAATCGTTTCCCGGTCGTAGAAATTTTCACGCCGCAGGGCATGGAAGAGCTGGGGGTCAATTTCCAGGAGATGTTCTCCGGAATCATGCCCAAGAAGAAAAAAATGCGCAAGTTGAGCGTAGCTGAGGCCCGGCGCTATTTGGAACAGGAAGAGGCCGCGAAGCTGATTGACATGGACGAGGTCGTGTTGGAAGCGCTGGAACGGGCGGAGAATTCGGGCATCATCTTTGTAGACGAAATCGACAAGATCGCCGATCGCGAAGGACATACGGGGGGGCCGGATGTCTCACGTGAAGGTGTACAGCGCGACATCCTGCCGATCGTCGAAGGATCAAGTGTCAGCACCAAGTATGGCATGGTCAGGACAGACCACGTACTGTTTATCGCGGCGGGAGCGTTTCATTCTACGAAGCCATCCGACTTGATTCCCGAATTGCAGGGACGTTTTCCGATTCGGGTGGAGTTGGACTCGCTGACTGAGGGGGATTTCGTGCGCATTCTGTTGGAGCCGAAAAATGCATTGGTCAAGCAGTATTCGGCACTACTGGAAACCGAGGGAGTTACGATTGTTTTTGAACAAAGTGCTGTCGAGGAAATTGCGAAGATGGCGGCGCAGCTTAATGAATCAGGGGAAAATATCGGCGCGCGACGGTTGCACACTATCATGTCGACCGTTCTGGAGGATATCATGTTTGATATTCCCGAGTCCAAAACCAAGAAGATCAAGATCACACGCGCGCTGGTGCAAAGAACGCTGAAAGAAATCATCGAAGACGAAGACCTGAGGAAATACATACTCTAGTGAAAAGAAAGACATTATTCACATATCGTGTCGCGATGATGATAGTCGTGCTGATCCTGATGGTGCAGAGTGCCGCCAGGGGACTTGATTACCCCCTGTTGAGACCGAAGCCAGAGTCGCAGACACAACCTACCGAGAAGAAGGAACCCGAGCGCAAGGAGGTTTCGACCGGCAATCTGCTTGACCGTGCAGTTGACCCCAAGAACTACATTGTCGGCCCCGGCGATGTCTTTGTCATCAACCTTTACGGAGCGTCTGCTTCGCCTATCAGCGTCGAAGTATTGCCGGAAGGTGTTGTCTCGCTTCCTGATGTTGGCGAAGTTGCAGTAGGACAAGCCACGCTTGCGGAAGCCAAGCAACGAATCACGGATGCGCTGCAAACTCGTTATCGCGATCGCGCCATCGGGGTGGCGTTGGCGAAGGTGCGTACGTTCAAGATAAGTGTGACCGGCGCGGTAGCGAAGCCGGGAATAGTCCCGGTCTCAGCGGCAGATCGCGTGTCGGAAGCGGTTGCGTTGGCCGGAGGCTTGCAGCGCAAGGGTTCGCAGCGCAACATTCAGTTACGCAACGTCGATCGTGACACACTGGTTGCTGACCTCGCCTATTTCGATGCGACCGGTGTGGTAAATGCCAATCCGTATCTGCACGAAGGTCAGGTGATTTTCGTGCCGGTGGTGTCGGACTCGTTGAATACGATCGAGATATACGGCGCCGTCAATGCACCGGGGGTGTTCGAGTTCAAACCGGGAGATCGCGTTTCCGATCTTCTGGCGTTGGGGTTTGGACCGTCGGCCGATGCCGATCTGGATGGCGCTGAGTTGGTGCGATTCTCCGACAACACCAACGGCAAGGCCTCACTGGTGGCCGACCTCCGTGCGGTGCTTGCCGACAGGACGTCCCAGGCGAACATTGCACTTATGCCTGACGATCGGCTCTTTGTCCGAGCATTGTCGAATTATCGTCACAAGGAACAGGTGACGCTCATTGGAGAAGTCAAGTACCCCGGTGTCTATCCGATTTTGGAGGGTATGAAGAGTCTCAGACAACTGATCGAACGCGCAGGAGGTCTTCTACCACAGGCGTCCCTAACAGAAGCCGAGATGATACGCAAGTCGATGTACGGCGCCACGGAGGCAAAGACCAGTTTCGACCAGTTGTTGATGATGTCTACCGACAAACTGACGGATTTCGAGCTGCAGTATTTGAAGGAGACGTCCTCTCGCAAGCCGGGTAAGGTAGCAGTAGATTTCGAACTGCTGTTCGGCCGGAAACTTGATGAACACGATGTTCCTTTGATGGATGGTGACACTGTCACAATTCCATCAATGAGTTTCGCGGTGACGGTGTTGGGGCGCGTTGTCAACCCGGGTTTGGTGCCTTACAAAGACAGCGCCACGGTTGACCACTACATCAGACTTGCCGGCGGCTATGGTTACAAGGCCAATAAGCGCGATATTCGGTTAATCAAGGCCAACACTGGCGCTCTGATCCGTGCCGACCGCAATACTGAAGTGGCTATGGGTGACAAGATTATGGTACCGCAGAAGAAGGGGATCGACGCGTGGCAGCTGTTCAAAGACGCCAGCTTCTTCATGGCGAATCTGGCGACGATTTATCTCGTCATTAATCAGGCGACGAAATAGACTAACACGCGCTTCTGCCTGATACCGCGTAACGATGAGCGGGTCGGCAGCGGGGGAAACGAGAAGGTTATATGCAGACAAGTGCAATTGCCAAGTCAGCACGGCTTGCCGGAGATATTGAACTGGGGGAGTTCTGTGTAATCGGCGAGAATGTCGAAGTCGGTAGCGGCTGTGTCATTGGGTCGCATGTCGTGATCCACCCCGGAGTCGTGATCGGTAGCAACGTGCGGATTGACGACGGGGCCGTGATCGGTAAACAACCGATGCGAGCCGCGAATTCCGCCGTAACCAAGGAGCAGCAGTTGGAACCGACACGAATCGGCGATGATTGCATCATAGGCGCACATGCGATCATCTATGCCGGAGTTGTTATCGGTCAGAAAGTCTTGATCGCCGACTTATCAACGGTGCGTGAGAACGTCAGTATCGGCGATTTCACGATCATCGGTCGTGGTGTAGCGGTGGAGAACTACTGCAAGATCGGCAGTTACTGCAAGCTGGAAACCAACGTGTATCTGACGGCATACTCCGAGTTAGCCGATCGCGTATTTATGGCGCCTTGTGTGGCGACATCGAATGACAACTACGTCGGTCGTACAAAGGAACGATTCAAGCATTTCAAGGGTATCACTGTCAAACGCGGGGGCAGGGTTGGACTCAATTCGACGATTCTTCCCGGCAAGGTTGTCGGCGAGGATGCTCTGGTCGCGGCCGGATCAGTACTGACCAAGGACGCTCCCGACCGCAAGATCGTAGTGGGGTCACCGGCCGAGGTTGTACGCGACGTACCCGTGGAGCAGTTGCTTGAAAACCAGTGACAAGGGTTGCGCATGCAAGTCCCTCTTCTTGATCTAAAACGAGAGTATCAGTCGCTCAAGGACGAAATAGATCGTGCGGTGTCGGATGTGATGGCGGCCACGCAATATATTAATGGACCTGAAGTCAGGCAGTTTGAAGAGGCGGTTGCGAAGTATTGTGGCTGTAGATATGCAATCGGCGTTGCTTCCGGTACCGATGCGCTGCTTTTGTCAATGCGTGCTGCGGGAGTAGGTCCCGACACGGAAGTGATAACGACAGCATTTTCGTTCTTCGCGACCGCCGGAACCATTCATAATCTGGGCGCCAACGCGGTGTTTGTTGACATCGACGACTACACGTTCAACCTTGATGTCACGCAGATAGAGAAGCGAATTACGCCACAGACGAAAGCGATTATGCCGGTGCATCTGTACGGACAGTGCGCCGATATGGACGCCATCATGGAGATCGCGACGCGTCACAATCTGATTGTAATTGAAGACGCGGCTCAGGCGATCTCGGCGAGGTACAAGGGCAAGATGTCGGGATCAATCGGGCATTTTGGTTGTTTCTCTTTCTATCCGACAAAGAATCTTGGCGCTCCCGGGGACGGTGGCATGATTGTCACCAACTCCGACGAGTTGAATGATCGCCTGCGGCGGCTAAAGGCGCATGGAGCGAAGGTCAAGTATTTCCATGACGAGGTGGGTTACAACTCGCGGTTAGATACATTGCATGCCGCTGTATTGCTGACGAAATTACCGCATTTGGACCGCTGGTCTGCGGCGCGGCGGTACAACGCAGCTTATTACAATCAACGTTTTGCCGGTTCGCCGCTCAGGATGCCAAAGGCGGCAGATTACGCTTATCACATTTACAACCAGTATACGCTCAGAGTGGATAATCGCGACGGTCTACGGGATCATCTGAAACAGCATGGGATCGGATTTGAGATTTACTATCCAACGCCGCTGCATCTCCAGAAGTGCTTTCGATATCTCGGCTATCGGGAAAGTGATCTGCCGATTGCGGAGCGCTCTGCTAAACAGGTGATTTCCATACCGATCTATCCGCAGCTCAGGGAAGATGAGCGGGAATTTGTGGCGGATACCATTCTCAAATTCGTTTCCTGAAGTTTGCTAATCCTCCGTCTTTCCAAATGTTTGTCACTATTTCTGTTAAACGCCATAGTCTTGGACATTTTACGGTTGACTGTCGCCCGATAGGTGTGTAAACTTAGTAGCTATGCAAGAACGCGCCAAATCCGCACGGCCCACGCCAATACAGGAAATGGGATTACTCGTTGCCGACCTGTTGATGATTCAGGTCTGCTTCTTGATCGCCGTCATTCTCTTTCATAATCTGCGCTCGATTCGCGGTGATTTTGCCGACACGCTCGGCTTTTTCTACGGACTGCCCAACGTTGTTGTGAGCGTGTATTGGCTGGCGCTGATCTTTCTCTCGCGTTTTGTGCGGCGGCTGTTTCCTCAAAATCTCTACGGTGAGATACTGCGCATCTTTAATATCGTGTCGCTGGGTGTCGTGCTGATGCTGTTTGTGATGGCGGACTTCGGCGACCCAACCTCGTTTTTCTCGACATCAAAGATGCTTATACTTGCATACTGGCTTTCTCTAATCGTCGCACTGAGCTTCAACCGCGTGCTCTTTTATCGTCGCTATCAGGCGTCAATAGACGATGCCGACAGTATCATCTCGCCCTTATTCTTGCCGCACAAACTGGTGATTGTGGCACTCGATCTTGTGATCATCGCCGCCTCCTATTTTGCGAGCTTCCTGATTCGGTTCGAAGGGGACATTCCATATGATGATCTAGTCGGCTTCAAAGCGAGTCTGCCGGTAGTGGTCATTATTCGCTTCAGCATGTTTCTCTACTTTAGGCTTTATTCAGGCTATTATCGTTACGCTTCGATCAGCGATCTCACACAGATACTGAAAGCGGTGACCGTCGGCAGCGTGCTGATCGCATTGCCAACCTATTTGCTAAGCTATGCCAACATTCCGCGCGGCGTATTTGTGATCGACTGGTTGCTGATAGTTGTCCTGGTTGGTGGTTCGCGTTTTCTGTTGCGTGCGGGGCGGGAGATGTTGCCGCAGTTTTGGGTGCAGGGTAAACGGACTTTCGTGATCGGCGCGGGGGCCGCTGGCGAGATGGTGGTGCGCGAATTGCGCAAGACGCCCCTCGGCTACAAAGCAGTTGGATTGATTGATGACGATCGGTCGAAGCAAGGTCTGCGACTCCATGGTGTGCCGGTGCTGGGGAGCAGCGCGGAATTGGAACGTTTGGCGGTGAAGCACAAGGTAACAGAGGCGCTGATCGCAATTCCGTCGGCTACCGGAGGTCAGATGCGACGCCTGATCGATTCCTGTCGCCGTGCAAATCTGACATTCAAATCGCTGCCCCCCTTGCGCGAAATCATCAACGGCCAGGCGGCGCTTAGTCAGGTGCGAAGCATCAAAGTCGAGGATCTTCTGGGTCGCACGCCGGTTCGCCTTGATGGTACGCGTTTGGCAAGCTTCGTGCGCGGCAAGCGGATTCTGATTACCGGCGGTGGTGGCTCAATTGGCTCGGAGATCTGCCGCCAAGTGATGCGCTTCCAACCGGCGCGACTTTCAATCCTGGACCGCGCCGAGAATCGATTGTATGAACTCTTCCTGGAGTTGCAGGAGAGGTACGGCGATGGTTTGCTCGATCCGCATGTCGCCGATATCAATGATCGCAGCAAAATGGAAATGCTGTTTACGGAAATGCGACCGGAAGTGATATTCCATGCAGCCGCTTATAAGCAAGTCCCCTTCATGGAATTGTTCCCCGAGGAAGCAGTGGAGAACAACATTTTTGGGACGCAGAGGCTCGCCGAACTGGCGGATAGACACGGCGTCGGCTGTTTCGTGTTGATTTCGACTGACAAGGCGGTACGCCCAACCTCGGTGATGGGAGCCACCAAGAGAGCTGCCGAGATGGTTGTGCAAGGTTTTGCGAAACGCTCTAAGGTGTCGTTTATCACCGTTCGTTTTGGCAATGTGTTAGGATCGGATGGCTCAGTGGTTCCGATATTTAGGCGACAGATCGAAGGCGGCGGGCCGGTTACGGTAACGCATCCGGAAGTGACACGCTATTTTATGACGATCAAAGAAGCGTCTCTGCTCGTAATGCAGGCGGCTGCGATCGGGAAATCGGGTGATATCCTCGTATTGAATATGGGCGAGCCGGTCAAGATCGTCGACTTGGCCAAGGCGATGATCACTCTCTCCGGAGCCGTGCCGGATGAAGACATTACCATCACGTATACCGGACTGCGTCCCGGCGAGAAACTGACCGAAGAGCTTTTTGATGAAGAAGGTCTGAAGACGTCCGAACACGAGAACATCCTGGTGGCGCGACCGATCGAGTTTGATTGGCAGGCGTTGCAGCAGGAATTGGACGGAATGCGTAGCGCGATAGAGCAGCAAGATCGGGAGAAAGTCAAACAGCTGCTTGCCGAGATTGTTCCCGGGTATCAAGGGAAACCGATGGAAATCAATCATTCGATATAGAGGATAGAAAGCATGCTCGATATCAGGTTCATTCGCGACAATCCCGACTTGGTGAAAGATGGGATTCGGAAGAAATATAGTGACGTTGATATAGATCAGATTCTTGACGTTGACCGCCGGCGCCGTGAGATTCTCACGGAACTGGAGCAACTGCGCGAGCGCCGCAACAAGGTGTCCGGTGACATTGCGGTGATGAAGAAGAACAAAGAGAACGCGACTGCGCAGATCGCCGCCATGAAAGAGGTCGGCCAGACGATCAGCCAACGCGAGCAGCAATTGCGTGACATCGAGGAGAAGCTTGACGGAATGTTGCTCTTAGTGCCGAACCTGCCGCATGAGTCAACACCGGTGGGCAAGGACGAGGCGTCCAACGTAATCGTCCGTCACTGGGGTGAACCGTCGCAGATGACGTTCAAACCGGCGCCGCATTGGGAACTGGCCGCTAAGCTCGGAACGATTGATTTCGAGCGCGGCGCCAAAATCGCCGGTTCGGGGTTCATTCTCTACACCGGCGTCGGAGCGAGACTCCAGCGCGCGCTGATCAATTTCATGCTTGACGTCCATACATCGCGGCATGGCTACACTGAGGTCTTACCACCGTTTATGGTGAACCGTCAGGCGATGACGGGCACCGGTCAGTTGCCGAAGATGCATGAGGATATGTACCAGCTCTCTGATGAGACACTCTATCTAATTCCGACCGCAGAAGTGCCGGTTACAAATATCTACTCTAACGAGATTCTACACGGTGACGAACTGCCGAAGCTGTTCGTCGCCTACACGCCATGCTTTCGTCGTGAGGCGGGCGCGGCCGGCAAGGACACACGTGGGCTGATTCGGGTGCATCAATTTGACAAGGTGGAGATGGTGCGGATTGTGCGACCCGAGACATCGTACAATGAGCTCGAAATCATCACAGCCAACGCCGAGACGATTCTGCAACTATTGGGACTGCCTTATCGCGTGTGCCTGTTGGCTTCCGGTGACCTGTCATTTGCGGCAACGAAGTGCTATGACTTGGAAGTCTGGGCGGCCGGAGTGGGCAAGTACCTCGAAGTGTCGTCTTGCTCCAATTTCAGCGATTTTCAGGCCCGCCGCATGAACTTGCGCTTCCGACCTGCCGAGGGAGAGAAACCGATCTATCCGCACACGCTTAATGGCTCGGGATTGGCGCTTCCTCGGACGACAATCGCAATTATGGAGAACTATCAGACCGATGAGGGTAAAATAGTCGTGCCTGAAGTATTGCGACCATATCTTGGCGGAGCCGAAATAATCGAATGATATTCCGACGTCTCATGGGTCCGGGGGGGTACTCCACACTCCCCGGCATGTTCAAAGGGTTCATCTTCTTCGGAACCGTGGCGGTGGCCGCGCTATTCATGGTTTACACGCAGTTTCTTATCAAGGGACTGCAAGAGAATGTCAAGCGTGACGTTCGCATGTGGGCGAAACTGTGGGAACTGGCCGGAGCGGAGGACTCGTCACCGCGCGTCAACGCCGTCGTGTTCGAGGAGATTATTCAAAAAGCGTATTTCCCGATCATCGTCACCGATCGGGAGCGTAAACCGGTGCTCTGGGCACGTATTTCCGATGTCGCCGATAATGACACTTCCCGTGCGGCCTATGCCAGGATTGTCGTGAAAAAGGACAGGATGCTGCACGACAACGGCGAGACGCCGGTGAAGTGGGGTGATCAGATTATTCAGTACATACTGTACGACTATCCGCCGCTGGTGAAGCAATTGCAGGTGATGCCGGTGATCGAGATTGGTGTGGTTGGCGTGTTCTTGATCGTCGGTTTCGTCGGTTTCCGCAACATCCAGCGTGCCGAACAGCGCAACATCTGGGTCGGCATGGCGAAGGAGACCGCGCATCAACTGGGCACACCAATTTCATCTTTGCTCGGTTGGTTGGAGCTGATGCAGGAGGAGATCAAGGCAGGCCGACTGGCAAGTGCCGCCGACAGCCCACAAGGAATTGCAGAAGTCGTTAAACGAATGACGAACGACGTGCGCCGTCTCGATCGCGTGGCAAATCGTTTCGGGCACATTGGTTCCATTCCGGATACATCACGCCATGATTTGAATCCGCTGGTCGAGGAGGTTGCTTCCTACTATGTCTCGCGCCTACCGCACGGTGGCAAGGGGGTGCGCATCACGTTTGAGCCGGGAACCGACATCTATGCAAGAGTCAACCCGGAGCTGTTTACGTGGGTAATCGAAAACCTAATCAAGAACAGCTTGCAGGCCTGTGACTCGTTAACCGGCGAGATAACGCTCAGGACCGTGAAAAACAAGGATGGTCGTGCGGTCGTCATTACGGTGACTGATAACGGCAGCGGCATTCCCGCCGGGCTTCAGAAGAGGGTTTTCGACACCGGTTTCTCGACCAAGAAACGTGGTTGGGGGCTGGGTTTGACGCTCGCGCGACGCATCGTGCAGGAGTATCATCGGGGGAAGATCGAATTGCGAGAATCTGTCCCGCATTTGCGTACCACGTTTCAGATAGCGCTTGATTATGCACCCGAGGACGTCGGCGAAAGGATGAAATAAGTGGCGGTTGACACAAAGAAGGTGTTGTGGGTCGATGATGAAATTGACCTGCTGCAGTCGCATCGCATCATACTCGAGGGCAAGGGTTTCCAGATTACTGCGGTTGCTTCCGGTGAAGACGCGTTGGCGGCGGTCACCAAAGAAGGCTTCGATTTGATACTGTTGGACGAGATGATGCCCGGCATGGATGGGTTGACAACGCTTGAAGAAATCAAGAAGATCAGGCCGCACATTCCGGTAGTGATGGTGACTAAATCAGAAGAAGAGCACCTGATGAATCAGGCGATCGGCAAGAATATCGCCGACTACCTGACCAAGCCGGTCAATCCCTCTCAAGTGTTCGCCGTCGCCAAGAAGATTCTAGACTCGCGGCGGATCCAAAGCGATTTTCTGACGCGCGACTATATAGGAGGTTTTAACGCGCTACGCACTAAGCTGTATGGGCCGATGGAGCCATCCGACTGGGTGGAAATTCATCAATACCTGTCGCGTTGGGATGTCGAGTTGGAGCGGATGGCCGATGAAGGACTCAAGCAGAGTCATCTCAGTCAGAAGAAGGAGTTCAACCTCGAGTTCGCAAAGTATATCGAAAGAGAGTACCCGCGTTGGTTGAAGAACCAAACCGGTCCGGTTTTGTCGCCATCAGTGATCAAGACATTTGTAGCGCCGCACATAAATGATAAGAAGCCGACGTTTTTCATCGTCGTGGACTGCATGCGGCTTGACCAGTGGCTGATTGTGGAACCGATCATTGCGGACTATTTGGACATCCAAACCCAGTACTACTTTTCGATTCTGCCCACGTCAACGCCATTTGCGCGTAATGCGATCTTTTCGGGTATGTTCCCCGATGAACTGGCGAAGCACAAACCGGAAATCTGGGAAGGCGGGACATCGGACGAGCGGAGTCTGAACCGCTTTGAGGATACGCTGTTGGCAGAGCAATGTCGGCGGCTGAAATTCAAAGTACCGGGGGAACCGAAGTACTTCAAAATGGGAGACCTTAAGGAAGAGGAAGGACTTGTCAAGCGGCTGTCTACGTACCAGAACACGCCGCTGTACGCAATCGTCTTTAACTTCCTGGACATACTGGCGCATGGTCGTTCGCAATCGAAAGTGCTGCAGCAGATCGCTCCTGATGAAGCGGCATTTCGCACCTTGATGCGATCGTGGTTCAGCCATTCGACGTTATTTGACATCGTGAAGTACGTGGCCCAGATCGGCGCCACCTGTGTTATTACGACCGATCACGGGGCCGTGCTGTGCTCGCGCGGCACCGTGGCCTATGGCAAGCGAGATACTTCAACGAATTTGCGCTACAAATACGGAGACAACCTCAACTGCGAGCCACGGGAAGCGTTGTTGATTAAGAATCCTGAGTTGTATCGGTTGCCGCGTTTTTCGCTGGCGACGACGTTTTTGATAGCACGCGAGGATTACTATTTTGTCTATCCGACCAATTACAACGAGTACAATCTCAAATTCCAGAACACCTTTCAGCACGGTGGCATCACTATGGAAGAGATGATTGTGCCCGTGGCGACGCTCAGGCCCAAAGGTAGATGATTCGGAAGCGCTATCAATCCAATTCGGAGAGCGCGACGATCGACATTGCGCAACAGTTTGCCGCAGGTCTCAAACCGGGAGATTTGGTTCTTTTGTTTGGCGATCTCGGCGCGGGGAAGACACTATTTACGCGCGGAGTTGTGAGCCACTTCAACACGACGGTTTCCGCAACCTCCCCGACGTTTTCGCTTGTCAATGTCTATCCGACGATACCGCCGATCTATCATCTTGATCTCTACCGTATTCAGGGGGACGCGGAGTTGCTTGATCTCGGATTTGAAGAGTATCTTGAGTCTGACGGCATCGTGCTGGTCGAGTGGGGAGAAAAGTGTGAGCATCTGTTGTCGATGGACTACATTCGCATTAGTTTCACAATGGTCGGCGAAGAAAGCCGGGACATTGTGATTGAGGAAATCGAGCATGCTACTACTGGCCGTTGACAGTTCGAGCGACCGACTGAAAATCGGTGTCGCTGATGAACGGCACGCATTGGCAAGTTACGACGGCGCCGCCGATCGCACCCATTCCGAGAAGATGATCAGCGCTATTGAGGGGGTGCTGAAGGAAGCCGGCATTGCGCCATCGCAACTCGACTATCTGGCGGTTGCCGGAGGACCGGGGTCATTTACGGGATTGCGTGTGGGAATGGCGACTGTGTTAGGTCTGGCGCAGGCTTGGCAGAAGCAGATTATTACCGGCGCCAATCCAATGTTGGAGCGAGTGTTCTTTGTCGGGCAGGGGCGGAAACCGGTGATCGTCATTCATTGTCGCGCAGATCAGTTCTACGTTTCCGAGAACGGTCGTGACATTGCAATCCACGATATTAAGGAACTTTTTGCCGGCTATGCGGATTCGTTGTTCGCAGGTCCCGGCATTGAACGCTTGCGCAAGGCTGCGGCCGGCATCGACAGAGAACTTGCCATAGCTTCTCCTTCGTCTTATGATGGAGGCGAACTGGCGCGGATTTTTGCACGAGACTTTCAGTTGTGGAACCGACTTGATCCAGCCGATCTTGACGTCAACTATCTGCTCAAATCGCAGCCGGAACAGCGCCGCGATGCGGCAGCGGCGGATGGGCAAATAGTCGATATGACGTACGCTGACCTCGACGATGTGCTGGCCATTGAGCGGGAGACATTTAGCGATGCCTGGGATCGGGACAGCTTCCGCTCGGACATTGACAGTCCGCACGTAATGGCGCTGGCCGTACACAAGCTGGGGCATTGTGCCGGATATCTCTGCTGTATTGCGCTTGACGATTACGGATATATTGCCAATATTGCGGTTGACCGGCAGTACCGATCGCAGGGGTTGGGGAAAGTCTTATTGGATGATCTGCGGCGGAGACTTCTGAGCAACGGTACCGATCAGATGGTGCTTGATGTACGTACGGCCAATAAGAAGGCAATCCGCTTTTACGAGAAGTACGGATTCGCGGTAATAACTCGGCGCAAGGGATTCTATGTCAATCCGCCGGATGATTCGTTTACGATGCAAATGACAATAGGTGAGTGACCATGGAATGGTTTAGACGCAAACCGCAGCCGCCGCCGACAGAGCGCAAGGAGATTCCCGACGGGCTTTGGACAAAATGCAATTCGTGCGGCGAAATCATTTATGTCAGAGAGTTGGAGAAATCGCTCTGGGTCTGCCGCAAATGCTCATACCATTTTCGCATCCGCCCCGAAGATTATATGGCTATCCTGTTAGATGAAGGTAGCTTTCAGGAATACGATGCCGGACTGGTATCGCTTGACCCGCTGGGCTTCCGTGACTCCAAAAAGTACCCTGACCGCATCGCCGATGCGCGTCGGAAAACTATGAAGAACGATGCGGTGATCTGCGGTATCGCCTCGATGAATGGCAGGCAGGTATCGTTTGCCGTGATGGATTTCTCATTTATTGGCGGAAGTATGGGAAGTGTTGTTGGTGAGAAGGTCAGCCGCGCTATCGAGCGTGCGATAGACCGTCTGATTCCGCTGGTGATCGTCTCCTGCTCCGGGGGAGCGAGAATGCAGGAGGGAATACTATCGCTTCTCCAAATGGCGAAGACTTCCGCGTTGTTAGCGCGACTGGCGCAGACGAAGGCAGCCTATGTTTCAATTCTGACGAATCCGACGACGGCCGGCGTGATGGCCAGTTACGCATCCCTGGGTGACGTGATCATTGCCGAGCCAGGTGCGCTGCTCGGTTTCGCCGGGAGGCGTGTCATCGAGCAGACGATTGGGCAGAAGCTGCCGGATGATTTCCAGACGTCGGAGTTTTTCATGAACCACGGTTTTCTTGATAAGATCGTTCCTCGCCCGGAGCTCCGTTCGACGGTCAGTTCGCTGCTCGATTACATGTCGAGTTAGATATGCGCTACGACGACGCAATCAAGTTTGTCTATGGTCTTGAGTTGTTCGGCATCAAGATGGGGCTGGACAATATCACCCGTTTTCTGGATCATCTCGGCAATCCGCAGAACAGCTTCCAGTCGATTCATGTCGCCGGCACGAACGGTAAGGGTTCGGTCTGCTCCATGATGTTCTCGATTCTGAAGGCGCAGGGCTACAACACGGGCGTATTTACTTCGCCGCATCTGGTGGACTATCGCGAGCGAGTGCGTACCGTGCAAGGGGCCATTGACAAGAGATCAGTTGCGGAATTTGTCGGAAAGCATCGCCGGTTTATTGTCGACGCTCGCATCACGTTCTTCGAGATTTCCACGGCACTGGCGTTCTGGTATTTCCGCAAAATGGGTGTCGACGTGGCGGTCGTCGAGGTAGGTCTCGGCGGACGTCTGGATGCGACCAATGTCCTGAGACCGAGGCTTTCGGTGATCACGCACATTGATTTGGATCATACCAAGATACTGGGTAGCACATTGGAGAAGATCGCCGTGGAAAAGGCCGGAATCATCAAGTCCGGCGTGCCGCTGGTGACGGGCGAACGGCGTCCGGAGCTTTATGAGATGTTTCGCAAGGTCTGCAAAGAGCGCCAGACGACAATTATCAGGCCTGTGCGACCGAGGAAGCGATATTCGTTCAGCAACGGTCTGATGCGCTTCGACGTATCACGTACGCCGGTGGGCTCTGGTCTGTCCAGTTCTCTGGTCGGTGTTCATCAGATTGATAACGCCGCGATTACAGTAAAATGTGCTGAGGTATTGAATCGGCAAGGAATCAGGATCAGCGAACGCGCCGTCAAGATGGGGCTTAGACGTATCCGCTGGCCGGCACGCTTTCAGCTTGTATCGAAGCAGCCCGAGATCGTGCTTGACGTCGCGCACAATCCGGACGGCGCACGCGCGTTGGTGAGCACTTTCAAAACAGTTTATGGTAATCGCAAAGTGATACTCGTATGCGGATTTCTGGAGCGACCGGATTTTGACATTATGATGCGGGAATTCGCGGCAATCACGAAGCGTGCGGTTATCACCAGACCCCAAGCGCATCGCGCGGCTGAGATCGAAGGGGTAATCTGGGGCGCGACAAATGCCGGGCTCGACTTCGATGTCAAGTTAATAGTCGCGGAGGCTGTCGATCGAGCGCTAAAATTGGCTGCCAAAGGCGAGATGATCTTGATCTGCGGCTCGCATTATACCGTCGGCGAGGCAATTACACGGCTTAAACAGTTGCACTCGCGCAAGCGACTTAACCTACTGTCTGCCGATATTACGTATATAGATGGCTAAATCATCGCGACAAGAACTCCGGGTTACGGCCGACGCGCAGAATCTCCCTACACGCCTGGAAGAGCTGACCGAGATTAATAAGCGGCTCAAGCGCAAGATATTCGACCTTTATACGGTCTTCGAGATTTCGAAGCATCTCAACTCTGTGCTGGATACACCGACGCTTCTGGATGGCATCATTCTGACCTGCATCGGTCAAATGGGTGTCAACGGGGCTGCCGTGTTGATTGCCAGGAATCATCACAATGATGACCTGACGCTGGCCAGGCAAAAAGGGTTATCGATAGAGCCATCCGACGACAAGTTCATCCCGGAGGACAGCCCGATCTTCGAGCTGTTCCGCGCTGCGCATTTCAAGCCGCTGTCCTATGGTGAAATCCTGCGCCAGGTTGGCGACATTGACGAAGTGCATCTGTTGCATGAGATAGAATGCGAATATCTGATCCCAATGTCACTGCAAAATCGCGTGCGCGGTTTGCTGTCGGTAACGCGCAAAATCTCCGGCACCGCGTTCTATGATGACGATTTGGAGTTCCTCGCCATTCTCGCTAACCAGCTTTCAGTCACAGTCGAAAATGCCCGGCTGTTTGAGTCGGAGAAGGAGGCGCTTGAACAATTGCGCACCGCTCAATCACAACTGGTGCAGGCAGAGAAGCTGGCTGCACTCGGACAGTTGTCGGCGCGAGTGGCGCACGAAGTCAATAATCCACTTGGTATCATTAAGAACTACTTGCTATTGGCGCGCGAGGCGTCGATGCCGTCTAATAGCGCCGGCGAGTATTTGCAGATAGTCACTGAGGAAGTAGATCGCATTGCCGGCATTGTGAAGCAGTTGCTGGATTTGTTTCGTCCGCGCGCGGATGTTTTCGCGGAAATAGACATTGAGGCCGTCGTCGATGAAACTCTCCTCTTGTTGTCGCATCATGCGCATGTGTGCAAGGTCAGTATTGAAAAACAACTGCCATCGGGATTGCCGCTAATCTGGGGTTCGGCAGAGCAGTTAAAACAGGTATTCCTGAACCTCCTGATTAATTCGTGCGATTTTATGCCTGAGGGGGGCAAGATACTGATCGACGGCGAGCAGAACGAACGCCAGTTGATCGTGCGCGTGACGGATTGGGGACCAGGAATTCCGCCGGAGAACCTGACGCAAATTTGGGAGCCGTTCTTCACAACCAAGACGGGGGGGCGTGGTACGGGTTTGGGTCTGAGTGTCTGCTACGGAATTATCAAGTCACATCGGGGCGAGATTGCCGTTACGAATGCCCCGGGCGCCGGCGCCCGCTTTGCAATTGCACTACCCTTGCGGAGCGATCATGCCGCAGGTTGAACGATCGCGCATACTTGTGGTCGACGATGAGGAGCGTCTCTGCCGGTCGCTGGAGAGCTTGCTATCTAAATCGGGCTATGATGTCAAGACCGCACTTGACGGTAAGGAAGCACTGCGAATGTATGCTGAGGCCGATTTTGATCTCGTCATCAGCGATATCCGATTGCCCGGGACGGATGGAATTCAACTGCTACAAGAAATTCGCAAGCAGACTCCGGATGCCATGGTAATACTGATGACTGCTTACGCCTCGCTGGACACCGCACTCGCGGCGATCAATATGGGGGCGTATGACTACCTGATGAAGCCGATTGAATTTACGCAGCTCAAGCTGGCAACCAAGCGTGCACTGGAAAAGCGCGAGTTAGAAATTGCGAGGCAGCGATTGTTGGATGAATTACAGGACACCAACAAACAGCTAAATCGACGCGTGGCCGAGGTGGACGCGCTCTATCAGGCGGGCATTCTCCTCTCACAGTCGCACGACCTCCACAAATTGCTTACCAAAATCATTGCCGTGGCGCTGGACGTAATCGGCGCAACAGTTGGTTCAGTGATGTTGCTGGATGAACATAAGGGGGAACTGACGATCGCGGCGGCGGTCGGCGTGAGTGAAGAAGTGAAGCGCGACACCCGCGTGAAGCTTGGCAACTCGATCGCCGGTTACGTTGCGCAGAGCGGTGAAGCATTGTTGATAACGGACATCCTTAGCGATCAGCGATTTCGGCAGTACGCCAAAGGTAACTACGAAACCAATTCACTGGTATCGGCTCCTCTGAAGATAAAAGACCGGATTCTCGGTGTCATCAACCTCTCCGATCCCAAACACGGTACCGCTTTTGCCGAGAACGATCTGCGACTGCTCGTCACTTTTGCGGCGCAGGCGGCGATCGCCATTGACGACGCCGAGCATCTCCAGCAGCTTAACAAAAAGCTCAACGAGTTCGGGGCGCTGTACAAACTGGCGACGAATCTTACGACTATCGACAACTCGCGCGACATGACGGAGATGATCTACCAGATGCTGAAGAAGATCATGGACGTTGATTTCGCCGTATGGTTGTCATGGCAGGAGCGCACGGAGACGCTGATGGTCAATTATTGGGAAGGCCTTGGCCGGAGAGAAGCAATCACGCTGATAGGCAGGGAACTCTCGATGAAGGATAAGACCGTCTATTCGTCGAGCGTTAGAGCGCGCGTGATCAGGACACATATCGAGGAAATACCATACTTCAAAGAGAAAGCCAAGACTCTGACGACGGTTCCGATCATCACCAAGGGTTCACTGCATGGCGTATTCTGTCTGGGCTCGCGGCGAGAGCACGCGTTTTCGCCGAATGATATCAATATCGCTTCGATTGTGGCTTCGCAGGCAACGTCCGTCTATGAGCAGCAACGGGCACTGCTTAACGCCACGCGGCTGATGACGATGGGGAAGATGATGTCGGAAATCGCCCATGATCTTAAGAAGCCGCTAACCAACATTCGCGGCTCATTGCAGATTATGCGGGAGCGCTGGCCGGAAATTGCGCAGTCGGATGATTTCTTTATGACAGCCGAGCAGGAAATGCTGCGCCTCAATGAACTGGTCAAGGAACTTGTCGACTTCTCCAATCCCAAGAAGTATCAGCTTGAACAAAAACGGATGAGCGATCTGATCAGGCGAGTGATTCGCCTCGTGGAGAACGACCTGACCAAACACGGAATCACGTTTTCGCAGGAGTTCGAAGACGACCTGCCTTCCGTATTGGTCAATGAAAATGAGATCGTCGAAATGCTGCTCAATTTGATCATCAACGCCATTGAAGCGATGCCCCACGGGGGTAGGTTGTCCATCAAAGCTTTCAGCAAGCTCGATCAGAATCAGCAGAAACCGTTTGTGACGCTGACAATCAAGGACAGCGGCGAAGGCATCGCCCCGGAAGTGCAGCACAAGGTGTTTGACCGCTATTTCACCACCAAAGACAGCGGTACCGGACTGGGTCTGTCAATCTGCGAGCGTATCGTGATGGCTCACAATGGTGACATCAAGTTCGAGAGCGAGCAGGGAGTTGGCACGACTTTCATCATTAAGCTGCCGGCGGCGTAGGGACACACGGCGCGAGCACAACTGCGATATCCACATAAAGAAAGCGCCCGTCACAAGAGATGTGATGGCGTCTAATCTGGCACAGAAGAGGGCGCTACTATCGCCTATGCCGAAAATGCCCAAGTGCACATTCTTGCAAAAACCGCTTGCCTAATCGGGACGCCAAGACCAATTTCCTGGTGCAACCTTCTGCATGAAGTTTGCAGGGAGTTGCTCAATTTCCGAGCAGTTGCGTCGATAACTGACGTATAAGAGGATGGATATGACGGAAGAAAAGACCAAGCTGCTTATTATCGACGACGATCCCAAGGTCTCTTGGATACTGCGGGAGGGTTTGGAGGATGAATTTGACATTCTCACCGCCTGCGACGGTATTGAGGGTATCCAGGTGGCTTCCAAAGAGAAACCGCCGCTGATTCTGCTGGATATCAGGATGCCCGGCATGAACGGGATGGAAGTGCTCAAAAAGATTAAGAAATCGGACCTGTTGTCAGATGTGATCATGCTGTCAGGTCAGGGCGAAACGCAGACCGTAGTCGACTGCATCAAACTGGGAGCGACCGAATTTATCAACAAGCCGTTCGACGTCAAGGAAGTGGGTCTGCACTTGCAGAACGCGCTAAGGCGCCGCCAACTTGAGAAGGAAGTCCGAGACCTCAAGGTCGAGCTACAAGCTAAAAGCCAGTATGAAAGCTTCGTTGGCGATTCCCTCAAGATGCAGGAGATCAAGAATCTGATTGAGCAAGTGGCTGATAGCGAGCTATCGGTGCTGATTCGCGGTGAGTCCGGTACCGGCAAGGAAATAGTTGCCCGTATGCTGCATTCGCTTTCCCCTCGACGAGCCAACGCGTTTATCAAAGTCAATTGCGCTGCCATTCCGCGCGAACTGCTGGAAGCAGAACTCTTCGGCTACGAAAAGGGCGCTTTCACAGGCGCGCACAAGACGAAGCCGGGACGATTTGAGACAGCCAACAAAGGCACGATATTTCTCGATGAAATAGGGGATATGTCGGTTGAACTGCAGGCCAAGCTTTTGCAGGTTTTGGAGCAGCACGAGTTCGTCCGTGTCGGTGGAATCACGAATATCAAAGTTGATGTGCGGTTTGTCTGCGCCACCAATCGCGATCTGGAGCGGGCCATCTTCGATGGCGGATTCCGAGATGATCTGTTTTACCGCCTTAACGAGATCACAGTCCAACTGCCGCCATTGCGAGAGCGCAATGAAGACATTCCGTTGTTGGTCAACCACTTTCTGCAGAAATATAATGCTCTATATAAACGCGATTTTGGCAAGATCAGCCAGGACTGCATGACGGCGATGGTTCGTCATCACTGGCCGGGGAATGTCAGGCAGTTGGAAAACCTGATGAAGCAGATGATTGTCAGGCAAGACGAGAGCGTCGTTTTCGACATGATTCAGAGTGTCGGCGAAACGCCGATGGCACCCTCACCAACACTCAGGGTGGCAATGGCTTATCATCAGGCTATCCCGCCACTGGCAGATTCGAGTGTTGCGGTTGCCGATTCCTATTCTCTGAAACAGCGCCTTGCCAAGACTATAGAGGACGAAGAGAAGCGGCTAATCTCGGAAGTGCTCAAGCGCACGAATTGGAATCGCCGCCGGGCGGCAGAAATGCTGGAAATCTCATATCGTTCGCTGCTTTACAAGATCAAAGAATATCGACTCAACGAGATAAAGTAGAATATCAGTCAATGGCAGTAACTTGTTGCATGATAGATGAATCCGATTGCAGTCCTTGGGATTCTTTGAGTCGATTCCGACAGTCTCCCAGTTACCATAGAATTCTCTACCGCGCTGTCAACGGACCGGCAAGGAGTTGCGTCTAACAGGGGGTCGCAGCGCACATCTGTCATTGTGGCACTATTATTGCTTCGTTTTCAGACCGGATACTAGGGAACTAAAATCTCAAGAGGTCTGATTTTGGCAAGCACTGTGGACAAAAAATCGAGCAGGAATATGGAAGTAGGTACCGAGTCGCACCAGCGATTCCTTGAGCGAACGCAACTGGAGATCAGCCGGGCGGAACGGTATTGTCTGTTCCTGTCGCTGATAATGGTTGATCTGACTGAGTTCGCCCGCGCAATGGTTAACCGGCAAGGTCAACTCAAGGTCGACCTGGACACCGTGTGCAGTCAAATTGAGGCGGGTCTGCGCAATTCGCTGCGGCTGTCTGATGTGATTTCCACGTTTGAGAAGAACCGGTTGGGAATTCTGCTGGTGGAGACGTCAAAAGCCAACGTTGATAACGTGCGAAAGAGAATTGAAACGTTCGTCCGCGACTATCTCAAGGGTGGACTGAGTTTGCCTTTTGAACCTCCGCTCGAGGTCCGCACGGCATCGTATCCTGAGGAGTCCGATCGGTTCTCAGCGCTTACGTCGCTTCTCAATCGTGTCCAGCAACACATGAAGTAATCCCATACACTAGCGCACAAATTCGCTCGCGCGACATCGTTTCGCCAGAGCAAGCGCTCCCACCCTTTCCTTGATGGCATGGAAGACCAGTGGCGCATGTCAGTTTGGAGTTGCAACTGTGAGATCGCAAGAGTCGGGGCGAGAGGGTGATGCTATGTCTGGAAACCGACTTGTGCAGAAAGCAGTATGAGATTCTTAAGGTCGGAGAGGTGGAACGGCTTTTTCACATAAAGCTGTCCACCAGATTTCAAGAAGGTGAGCGCATCATCGCCACGATCCTTGCCGGTAAGAAAAATGACGGGAATATTCTTTAGTCGCGGTTCAGCCTGAAGACACCTGCTAAACTCGTAGCCACTTATAGATGGCATCATGATATCGACCAGAATTACGTCCGGTAGCACTGTACCGTCGTCGAGAGCGAGCAAAGCCGCTTGCGCGTCAGAATAGCCGGTGATTTCGTATCCCTCTTCCCGGAAATAGTCGCAAATGACCGTAGTCACTTCGGTTTCGTCGTCGACCGTCATTATCCGAGGCAGCTTGTCTTTGCGGTTTGTCATATTGTCTCCCCCACAGACGACCTGTCTGTCGGCGATAGGCGCGACCCACGCCCATTGCACGTTAGATGTGGCTCTCCGGCGTCTCCCCCGATTCACTGGCCGTTTTCTCCTCGTCGGACTCGACGGTACATGTCAGAATCAGCGCGAAGTTAGCCTTCACGCCGTCCCGCTTCTTGATCATCATTTTCATAGTCTTTCGTATCACGGCCAATTCCAGACCCTGAGCTTTCAAGCCCTCTGGATTACGCAGGTAGTGATTGAACGCGTTCAGGTCAAAGAAGCTCTTGACATCATGCGCCATAACTAAGGCTTTATGCGTTCTCTTGACGGCCGGCTTAGGGCTCTTGCTGAAGTCGAGTTGCAGAGGTCGAATCGGACGTGTGGTCGTCCGCCGATCCTCGAGAATCTGGCTGGGAATCCCAAGGCCGACGATGATGCTCGAAGCGGTGTTCGGCACAGCCATTGCCCAGCATTCGATTTCGCGAAAGACCGGTTCAATGTCATCCCGTTCAACCCTCTCTTGGACCTGACGGTTGATAGTCTCGCAAACATCAAAGCAATCGTCGAATGAGCGGAGCAGGTAGCGAGCCATCCGCACCGCTCCATATTTGGAGGCAGTTGCTCGCGTCGCTGTGGCGCCGCTATCCGCACCGACCTGCTGTGACAATGTCGAATCCATTGCTTGGGTTTCCATTGATACCGCTCTGTCTTTCCCTGTGTTCTTAAGCGCTACTTGTGCTCGTATTCTCGTATATCGGCAGATGACGGACTTGACAATAATCCGTTTTACTCAACGCGGGGCATTTGCACCGGTGTACCAAATTGAAACGCAAGACCATCGCGGGCTATTTGTGGGCCGAGTTTTGTATTTGAGATCGCTGGTCTAATGTCATCGCGTTCGTTTGCGGAACCAGACCGATGACAGAGCAAGCGCACCCAGACCAAGAGCGACTAAGGGGACGATCTGGTCGACAAGCTGAGTCGTCGTGGCGCCTTTCAGAAAAATGGCGCGGATGATTACGACAAAGTAGCGTAACGGATTGAGATAGGTGACATATTGAATCGGTTCGGGCATGTTCTCGATCGGGAAGGCGAATCCCGACAGCAGAATTGCAGGCATCATGAAAAAGAAAGAGGTCATCATCGCTTGCTGTTGCGTCTTCGATACGATCGATATCAGCAATCCGACCGCTAACGTAGACATCATGAAAGCGAGTGACGTAGCAAACAGGAGCGTCAGACTGCCGAGCAACGGCACCTTGAAATAGAACACCGCGACCGCACAGATGAGTGTGATATCGACCATACCGATGAAAGCGTAAGGCAGGGCTTTGCCAATGATCAATTCGCTCGACTTGATCGGAGTGACCACAAGTTGTTCCATGGTGCCAAATTCCTTTTCCTTGACGATTGCCATCGAAGTCAACAGCAATGTTACAACTACGAGAATCTGAACGATGATTGCCGGTACGTTAAAGTTGCGACTTTCGAGGTCCGGATTGTATAGGATCCGGACGCGGTTTTCCACGGTGGCGGCAAGCACCGGCGCCGCTGACAGCAAGGCCGCTCGCTCTCGAATCAGTTCGTCATTGAGGCGGGCGATTACGCCTGACAAGTATCCCGCCGTGATTGTCGCACTGTTGGAGTTGACGGCGTCAATCGACACCCCCAGGGCAGCTTGCTTTCCGTCGGAGATTCGCTCACCAAAATCAGCGGGAATATCAATCGCACACCAGACAGAACCGTTGGCCATCAAGGTGTCAATCTGTGCGGGGGAGTGCAAGCGACACTGAATCTTGAAATAGCCGGACGATTCCAGTTGGTTCAGGAGGCGCCGACTCAGGGTGGAGTTGTCGCGATCAAGCACCGCCGTAGGAATCTCTCTGATGTCATAGGTTGCCGCATAACCGAAGATGAGTATTTGTATTAGAGGCGCAAGGAAGACAATGCCTCGCATTTTGGCGTCGCGGAAAAGCTCCTGGAATTCCTTGATGAGAACAGTGAGAATGCGCCTTAGCTTCATTGAATCTTCTTCCTGAATTTGATGATCGCCAGAGATGCAAAAGCAGATCCGAACAGCAGCAGCGCCAGCGCCTCCGGAAGCAATTGCTGCAGAGTCGCACCTTTGAGGAAGAGACCGCGCAAGGCAGAGATGAAGTAGCGTCCCGGGACAATCAGACTGAATAACCGGATCACAAACGGCATGGAACTGAGCGGAAACAGGAATCCCGACAACAGGAAGCCGGGCAAGAAAGATGTCAACATTGAGACCTGATAAGCCGCCTGCTGCGACTTCAGGGTAACGCTGATAAGATAGCCGATCGAGAGTGCGGCCATCAGAAAGAGGGTGGAAAACAAGGCCAGCGTCCAGAGATTGCCGACGAAAGGAACACCGAAGACCACAATGCCGACGTATGATGCCAGGAACAGATCCACCATGCCTATCACGTAGTAGGGAAGCAGCTTGCCGAGAGCCAATTCAATCGGTTTAACCGGTGTGGAGATTAGGAGTTCCATAGTGCCGCGTTCCCATTCGCGGGCGACGGTCAGGGAGGTCAACAGTGAACCGAGAATCGTCATAATCAGCGAGATCAGTCCGGGTACGAGAAAGTTCTGCGAGTTGAGATCGGGGTTGTACCAGAATCGGGCATTGGCCTGTACCGGCGTAGTTGCCAGGCGCGCACCAAGAGCATTCCGCAGTCGGCTCAGGTTGTATTCGGAAATAATCAAAGATGTATAGGCGAGAGTCGATTGACTGGTATTGGCGTCCGAGCCATCCGCGATCGTTTGTATCGAAGCTCCGCCGCGATTAAGTCTGTCGGCAAAGTCGGGAGGGACGACGATTCCGACTTTGACCTTGCCATAATCGATCAAATGCTGCAATTCCTTTTCGCTCGTCGGCCTATCCTTCTCAACGAAGTAGCGCGAGTTGGTAAACCGGCGAATCAGCTCCCGCGAGTAGTCGGTATTGGAGTAGTCAATCACTGCGGTTGGAATCTGTTTGATGTCGAGAGTGATCGCGTAGCCGTAAAGGAAGATCAATGCGACGGGGAGCAGAAACGCCATGATCAGTGAGCGGACATCGCGCAGGATTTGAATAAACTCCTTGCGCGCGATCGCCCAGATACGGTAGAAACTCATTGTGTTTCCTCCCGCGTCAAAGCAATAAACAGATCCTCCAGAGTCGGCACCAGTTCGGTAGCCGTTACAGTGCTGCGAAGTTGGTCGGGCAGTGACTGTATAACTGCAGCGACTTCAACGTTTGGCATCAACGTTGCGTGCAACTCTGAACCAAAGAGCATTACGTCGGCAACGCCGGTCGCCGTACGCAATTGATCAGCAGTCTGCCAAGGCTGGTCTGTCTGCACCGAATAGACTCGCCCCGGGAAGCGGGTTCGCTTGAGCACGTCCGGTTCGCCGATGGCAGCGAGTTTGCCATTGAAAATCATCGCGATGCGATCGCATTCCTCGGCTTCGTCGAGATAGTGTGTGGTTACAAAAACCGTGACATTACGCTCGGAGAGATGATTAATCTGTTCCCAAAAATACCGGCGCGCCAGCGGGTCGACTCCGGCAGTTGGTTCATCCAGAAAAATCATTTCCGGATCGTGTTGTATAGCGCAGAACAGGGCCAATAGCTGTCGAGCACCGACCGGGAGATCGGCCACGAGACGGTTACGCACCTTGCCCAGATCGGTCTGCGTAAAGAACTCGTCCTTCTTGCGCGCATGCACGTCTCTGTTCATCAGGTATACGCCTGCATAGAAGTCGAGATTCTCTTCAACAGTGAGTGTCTGATAAAGCGAGAACTTCTGCGACATGTAGCCGATCTTGGTCTTGATCTTCTCCGATTCGTTCATCAGGTCGTAACCAGCTACAATTCCCTGACCTCCTGATGGCAAAAGCAACCCGCACAGCATGCGGATCGTAGTTGATTTACCGGCGCCGTTGGGTCCGAGAAAGCCAAAAATTTCGCCTTTCTCGACTTCGAAACTGATATTGTTAACGGCAACAAAATCGCCGAATTGGCGGCGCAAATTGGCGACTTGGACGGCGTAGACGGTCATATCATCCTGCGGACAAAGCGATATAGATATCTTCAAAGGTCGGCACAATCTGCTGGAGCGAAGCAGATTCGAGGCGCTCGGATTCGAGCACCGTCTTGACGTTCTCTTGGCTGAAGCTCTTGTCTGTGACAATGTGCACGCTGTTGCCAAAGAGATTCACGGAGCGAAACTCGCTTCTCTTGGCAAGTTGCTCTCTGAGGACACGCGCGGTTTCCGTCGGCAGAGTATAGACGGCAAACTGGAAATCGCGGCGTTCATCGGCGGGGATGCCGTGCGCTATCAGTCGGCCTTTGCTCATCAAAGCGAAATGGCCGGCGCGTTCGGCCTCATCCATGTATGGGGAACTGATTACTACGGTGGAGCCGCTGCGGTTCAGTTCGTACAGCAGCTTCCAAAACTCGCGGCGCGACACGGGGTCGACACCGTTTGTCGGTTCATCGAGAAGCAGGACTCGAGGATTGTGAATTAAAGCGCAGGCAAGGCCGAGCTTTTGCTTCATGCCGCCCGACAGTTGGCCCGCGAGGCGTTTGCTAAACGGATCCATGCGCGAGAAAGCAAGCAATCGTTTAACGCGCTCTCGGCGTTCATCGCCGCGAACGCCGAACAAATCCGCAAAGAAGTCGATGTTTTCCTGTACCGTGAGGTCTTCATAGAGTCCGAAGCGTTGCGGCATGTAGCCGATGGCCGCTTTCTTTGTTTCGAATCCTTTGCGGTAGTCTTCGCCAAACATCTGAATCTGTCCGGCGTCGTAGTCGAGGATGCCGGCCATGATGCGGAGTAGTGTCGTTTTGCCGGCGCCATCGGGACCAACCAGCGCTGAGATCGTTCCCGCAGGAAATTCAAGCGATAGATTATCAAGCGCGACGTTCTCACGAAAGCGCTTGCACAACCCCGTAACGGAAATTGCGGTCGTCATCTCTTCTTGAGATAGACATCCACGGGTAAACCGGGCTTAAAACGCTGCGTCGAATTGTCGACGCGCACGCGCACAGCGAAGACCTGCTTGACCCGTTCTTTCTTGGTCTGTACGTTCTTGGGAGTAAATTCCGCTTTTTGAGAAATAAAAGAGACCGTGCCCTTGAGCGGTGTTTGCGGATCGCTATCGAGATAGATGTCGGCGCTATCGTTAAGGTGGACGAATGGTATTTCGGTTTCGTTGACATAGATCTCGACCCAGGTATCACCGAGATTGACAATTTCAAACAACGCACTTCCCGTCATCACAACTTCGCCGATCTCTACCGGATCAGACTGAATATAACCACCAATCGGAGAAGTGACTGTCGTGTAACCGATCTGAATTGCCAGAGTGGCCTTCTGCGCCTTGAGAGTCAGCAATCTGGATTCCAAAGCGGCTATGCGCTTGTCGCCTGATTGGAAGGATGCCGTCAGATTGTCCATGTCTTTCTGCGGTACTGATCCGGCCGTGTACGCCTGCTTGAGTCGATCGAGGTTTTTCCTGACATTGGCAAGGTCGATGCGGGCAGCGTCCATTTCAGCCAATGTGGCGGCAATGCCGGTCTCAAGTTCATTCATCTTGGCATCAAGCAGGTCGCGCTCGATCACAAGCAAGGTGTCCCCCTGCTTGACCTCGTCACCTTTGCGAAATGGCTTCGCCAACACCTTACCGTTGGTTTGCGCGCTGACTGTGACGGTGTTGGCCTCCACGCTGCCGGAGGAGAAGATCACATCCGGTGGCAGCAGATTCGCTTTCTGCCGCTGATAGATGAGAAAAACAAGAATGATCGAGACAACAACGAGAATCGGGATAATGATCAAACGCCGCATGGACACCACCTAAGAGAGAGTCACAGGATCAACTGTCGAAAGATACCGAAACGGTAGGAGGCAATTCAACAAAAAAGCTATTCGCTGTTGCGGCTGGTCTTAGCGGCAGGGTTGGAGAGGTGGAAGGGAGCGTGACCTGCCGCAAGGTCAAACAGCATTCCGTCACGTCACACGTCCGGCAGCCGCCGGACGCAAGACGTGACGGAACGGGAAACGCCACAGTTTTGTAGGTTAAAACCGCTTCGGTTTTGACACCCTCTGCAAAACGCCATTGTCTTTGTAGTCATAGGAACAGTCACTCTGGAAAACGAAAGAAGTCCTTGACAATTCGAGGAGATTGTTGTATTACTAAAATAATGAAAAGCGTCAAATAGTGATTGTTGAGCCCTTATAGGGGAAATCTATGAGCACACAAAGCATTGGAAGGGGAAGCAGTGGGATGTCAAAACCGAAGCGGTTTTGACCTACAAAACTTCAAGTCGTCCTCAGGGAGATCTTAGAAACGAAAAAAATGCTGCTGATCAAGTAGCACTTGCATTAGTCACAGGAGGAATTGCTCAATGAGATGGTCTGTAACGAATTGCCGACAACTTAAGCACGGCGTCTTGATGGTATTGACCTTTTTGATTGCCAGCAGTGCTCTCGCAGTCGATCTTCCCACCTTCTATATCTATCACGGGAAACCTTTGCAAATGACTCTGGATCCGTCACGAGTCTCGCTCCGCTATGCTGAGACGAGCGGTGGGTTGGCTCAAGTTCTTGCAGTATCTCCAGCTGATGTCGGGATCTATCAGCAAGAACCGATTGGCCGGAAAAACATGACTTTGGTTCGCCTTGATCAGGATCAACCTGACGCAGAAGCAATTGAGGAACGCATTCAACAGATACTGAGGCTACCTGGAATCGAATTCGCTTCACCAGTCTTCCGCGATGGCGATGGGGGATGGCTGACCGTGACACCTACGATTCTGGTCATGGTGCTCGACACGGCTGCTGCTGACGCAGAAGATCTTGTGCTGGCGCTTGTTCCTGGAGCGACAGTGCTGGCGCGAGACTGGGCGAATATGAAAGGCGCCTTCAAACTTCGCGCGCCCGCGCAAGATGGGTTTGCCGTGCTGACCTCTGCGAATGATCTGGCGCTGGATCCTCGAATTCAGTGGGCGGAGCCGGACATGGCTTTCACAGGAAGAAATGAACTTACGCCAAATGATCCCGGGTTCAAGAACTGCTGGGGTATTCACAACACCGGCCAATTTGCGGGTAATCCCGGTGTAGATATGTCCGGCGTGCTCGCTTGGGACGTCTCCACTGGCAGCCCCACTGTCAAGGTGCTTGTTCTAGACGTCGGCGCACAGCAGGATCACCCGGATATCAATCAACTTCCGGGAGCGGACTTCACGGGAGAAGGAGGCGGTGGCGGGCCGGTCAATAGCTGCGATAACCATGGCACAGCTGTCGCAGGCTGCATTTCAGCGATCATTAACAACGCGCTGGGCACTGTTGGAATTGCCCCTTCATGCAAAGTGCTGTCGGCGCGTTCGTATATTTCCAACACCCCCTGCGATGGCTCATGGAATGCCGACTATAGCTGGACCGCCGACGCGTTGGCCTGGGGTCAATCACAAGGAGCAAGAGTCAGTAACAACAGCAATTTCTTTGGAGGGACCTCGTCCGCCGTAGAAGCAGCGTATGCCTCCACTAAGGCTGCGGGTATGGTCCATTTTGCATGTGCCGGCAATAATGCTACTGCGACAGTCTCCTATCCGGCCTCGATACCTACTGTGAATGCTGTGTCAGCCGTCAGCTCGTCTGGCGAATTGGCAAGTTTCAGCAGCTATGGATACGGACTTGATCTGTCTGCCCCCGGCGAGAACATTTACACGACCGATCGAACCGGTACTGACGGCTACAATGTTGGCGACTACGCTTATCTCAATGGAACCTCATTTGCGTCCCCCTATGCGGCGGGTGTAGCGGCCCTCGTTATTTCTCAGTATCCTTCTCTCACTGCGACGCAAGTGGAGCAGAGGCTCTACTGCTCGGCTCGCGACCTGGGAGATCCCGGCTACGATCAACGGTATGGGTATGGCATGGTGAACGCACGGAATGCGATAGCCTATCCAGTCGGACAGGATACTGACGCCGATGGAAAGGAAGATGGGTGTGACAACTGTCCTCTGGTATCAAATGCTGCTCAGACCGACACGGACGGTGACGGCATAGGCGACGCATGCGACGCATGTCCAAATGATCGGTATAACGATATGGACGGCGATGGTGTTTGCGGCAATGTCGACAACTGTCCGTTGGTGGCTAATCCCGGACAAGAAGACTTCAATCATAACGGCATCGGGGACGCGTGTGAATGCCAGTCAGCCAAGTGGACGTTTGATGGTGAGACCATCGGCGAGCAAATGGGCTATGAGGTCCGTAGCGCAGGTGATGTTAACCACGACGGATTTGATGACGTCATCATGGGAGCCCGCTCATATTCGGGAAGCAGGGGAGCAGCATATGTGCGGTCAGGCAAAGACGGGACCATGCTACTCAACGAGTATGGTGACTTCTCGTTGGGTGACCTATTCGGAACTTCAGTCGGCGCAGTCGGCGACCTCAATGGTGATAACTACGCCGACGTGATTGTGGGGGCCCGCGCAAACGACTGGTTGAATACTGATGGCGGGAGGGCATACGTCTACTCAGGCCAAAACGGGGCTCAGCTCTTCAGTTTCTATGGGTCAGGATACTACGATAACCTGGGAACATCAGTGGATGGAGTAGGGGATCTCGACGGCGACCACATCCCCGATATGATAGTCGGTGCGCGTCAGTCCGGCGGCGGGTCAGGCTATGTCATGGTTTACAAAGGGAATAGCGCGCTTCTGCGAAGTCACACCGGCGAAAGCAGTGGCGATTGGTTTGGCTATGCCGTGGCCAACGCCGGCGATGTCAACAAGGATAACACGCCTGATTACATAGTCGGAGCACCTTACAATGACGCTGGTGGAACAGATGCGGGTCGCGCGTATGTGTACTCCGGAACCAATGGAAATTTACTACACACATTCACTGGTTCAGCTGCGGGAGATCAGTTCGGATTTAACGTCCGAGGAGCAGGAGATGTCAATAATGATGGCTACGCTGACGTCATAGTTGGTGCTCCTTACAATGATGCGGGCAACGACGATGCCGGTAGGGCATATGTATATTCCGGCAGAGATGGAGGTCTGCTCTACACTTTCACCGGCACCTCGGTAGGTGGATGGTTCGGCTGGTCAGTGGCGGGTGGCGGAGATTTTGACAGCGATGGGCGACCCGATCTGGTAGTTGGTGCTCCCGGCGCGGACAAAGCATTCGTCTATTCGGGGCAGAATGGTGCACTTCTTCTGACTTACACGGCGGAAACACCGGGCGACTATTTCGGTCGAACCGTAGCAGTGGCCGGCGACGTGAATGCTGATGGGGCCAAGGATTTGGCTATTGGGGCCTGGAATCATGATGTAGGCGGTGCCAATACTGGACGAGTGTATGTCTATACCATGGGAGACCCCGACAACGACGGTCTACTGTCAACATGCGACAATTGCCCGACTGTCGCCAATCCTTCACAGCTCGACAGTGATCACGACGGAATCGGCGATGCTTGTGAATACCTCTGCGGCGACGCCAACGCTGATACTATCGTCGACATCTCCGACGTCGTCTATCTAATCGGCTATATCTTCTCAGGTGGTTCGGCGCCATCACCAAAGCTCGCTGGTGACGCAAACTGTGATAAGCTGGTTGACATCTCGGATGTAGTGTATTTGATCGCCTATATCTTCTCCGGGGGACAAGCGCCATGCGCGGGATGCAAGTAGGTTTTGTGGAGACGTAGGGCATACGCCGTGTGCCGCTACGGGATTCATTGCCTGAAGTAAACGAAAGCGCTGTCAGGAAAGGAGAGGCTGTCTCACAAGTTGGAGTACAGTTGTGAACAGCGATCGCGATGGAGGAGAATGTTGGGCGAGATCATGGCGTCGCAATACCTTACACCCTCACCCCCTTCCCCTCTCCCAGTGGGAGAGGGGTGTAGGGGTGAGGGAAAGGAACTTACGAGACAACCTCAGGATTCCTGATAACGCCTCTCTATTACCACTTCGCAGTTAATCCTTCGACGGTTTCGAAGATTTATCGCTTGACGAAGGCGATGGTGATGTCGATGAGGGCAATGACGGCGATGTCGAGGGCGACGGCGTGCTTGAAGAGGAATTGTCTGAGCTTGCGGCTTTTTTGTAGTCCGAGGAACGGTTGTCGGTAATGTAGAAGCCCGCGCCTTTGAAGATTAATCCCGCGCCGCCGGTGATGATGCGCATCACCAGACCGCCGCATTTGGGGCATTCTTTCACAGGAAGATCGGTGATCTTTTGGAATTCTTCAAATTCGTGTTTGCAGGCTTGACATCTATATGAGTAAGTCGGCATTGTCTTTCATCTCCAATGTTGTCGGATGCCGTCAGGTCACGTTCCGCAGAGCGGAGCTAAGACCTGACGGAACATTCGGCTGGATCCCCGCTTTCGGGACTGTTGAAAAAGCCGTTCGAAAGCGCCGGCAGGAATCCTTTCCTGCCGGATCAACAAGCCAGTCAAGGTCGTCAGGAAAGTATTCCTGACGACGCCCGAAGAATAGTGATTTTTTCAGCACTCCCTTACGCGGGGATGACAGCCTAACTTCACAGCGTACTCATAATCATTGCTATTGACGTGACATTCACAATGTCCTCTACCGAGCATCCGCGCGACAAATCATTAACCGGCTTGGCGAGTCCCTGTACAATCGGTCCGATCGCCTCGGCTTTCGCCAGCCGCTGTACCAACTTATACGCGATATTGCCTGCGTCAAGATCAGGGAAAATCAACACATTGGCTTTGCCTTCGACTGGCGAGCCGGGAGCCTTCGACTGCTGAATCTTCGGAATAATCGCGGCATCGACTTGCAGTTCGCCATCGATGATCATCTTCGGGTCGATCTCTTTCGCAATCTTCAAAGCGGCGAGCACTTTGTCAATATCAGGGTGCGTTGCCGAGCCCTTGGTCGAAAACGAAAGCATCGCGACTCGCGGCTCATCATTAAGAAGCGCTTTGTATGACCGACCGGTGGATACCGCAATCGACGCCAATTGCTCGACGGTCGGATTCGGGATTACGGCGCTGTCGGCGAAGAAGAAGACTTTGTCCTTCTCGCCAAGGAATTCCGGCACGACCATCATGAAGAAACTCGATACCGCAGTGATTCCGGACGCCAGTCCGACTACCTGCAGTCCGGCGCGGATCACGTCACCGGTGGTATTGATCGCACCGGCGACCGAGCCATCGACCATGTTTCTACGCACCAACATTGCGCCCCAGAATAGCGGTTGCTTGATTGTGGCTTCGGCCTGCTCATGTGTAATCCCTTTCGCCTGACGTAAGCGGAAGAACTCGTCGGCGAAATCCGCAAATAGGGGAGAGCGATTCGGATCGGAGACGGCGCACTTCCCCAGATCCAGTCCGTGTTCTTTGGCGAGCGCTGCGACTTTGTCGGTATTGCCGACCAGCGTAACCTGTGCGATGCTTTCGCCAACCACCCGTTTCGCCGCCAGTATCGAACGCGGTTCTTCGCTTTCGGGATAGACGACGCGTTTCTTAAGTTGCTTTGCCTTTTCGGCAAGCCGCTCTACGATATTCATAAAACCTCGTGATTACTTATCTTTCCAGTTGAGATAAGCGTTGATGAAACCATCTATGTGACCATCCATTACACCGGTAGTATCGGATGTTTCATAGGATGTTCGATGATCCTTTACCAGATTGTAGGGGTGAAAAACGTATGAACGTATCTGACTCCCCCATTCGATTTTCTTCTTTGCCTTGGCGTATTCCTCGTGCTTTCTGTCTTCTTCTTCACGCGCCCGTTGGTATAACCGCGCCCGCAGCACTTTCATGGCCGATTCCTTATTTTTCAATTGCGAGCGCTCCGACTGGCACTGCACGACAATGCCGCTCGGTTCGTGCGTGATTCTGACCGCCGATGACGTCTTGTTGACATGTTGCCCGCCGGCGCCCGATGCCCGATAGGTATCAATGCGGATGTCGTCCGGTTTGATATCAATAGCGATGTCCTCACCAACTTCGGGAAACACGAAGATCGAGGCAAATGACGTATGCCGACGCTGGTTGGCGTCGAACGGGGAAAGCCGCACCAGACGATGTACGCCCGACTCCGCCTTGAGGTAGCCGTAAGCATAATCACCTTTGATCTCCAATGTCGCGGATTTGATACCCGCCTCCTCACCGGATTGATGGTCGATCAAGTCCGCCTCATATCCATGCTGTTCGCACCAGCGCATATATAGGCGCAATAGCATCTCCGCCCAATCCTGCGACTCGGTACCACCGGCGCCGGGATGAACCGTCAGAATCGCATCGCGGGGATCATCGACATCGGACAACAACGTCCGTAGTTCAAACTCGTCGAGTTGCTTTTCGAATGTCGCGCGCGAACCGGCCAGTTCCTTTTGCAGATCGGCGTCATCAAGCGACAATTCGACCAGCGTTTCCAAATCGGCGAGCCCCGTTTCGAGTTGCCGTGTCTGCTCTAACCACTTCTTTTCGAGGGAAATCTCTTTGAGAGTGGCCTGCGCCTTAGCTTGATCGGCCCAAAAACTCTCGGCGACCGTCTGCTGCTCAAGCTGCTTTATCTTCTCGACCCGCTTGTCGAGGTCAAAGAAACTCCTTTAGCCGGTTTAACCTGCCGACCAGATCGTCTATTGATGCAACTTCAGCCACGCAAACCTCCAAAAAGCCATTGCTAAACCCTATAATAAACGTTGTTTGTAATGCGATGTCAACACCTTCACGCACCAACCTTTTCGGTATGTCGCTCGCCAAGATGGAAATGCTGATGGCGGAGTTAGGGGAGAAGCCGTTCCGCGCCAAACAGCTCTTCCAGTGGGTTTACCAGAAGGAAATCTACGATTTCTCCCGCATATCCAGCTTCAACAAGCCGTTGCGTGACAAGTTACAAGCCGGATGCGAAATCATCTTGCCGGAAGTTGTCAGAGAACAACGCGACCCCGACGATGGCACTCGCAAATTCCTGGTGAAGCTGCATGATGGCAATCTGATCGAAATGGTGCTGATACCGGTTCATGGGCGATTGGCGCTCTGCATGTCAAGTCAGGTCGGCTGCACGATCGGCTGCAAGTTCTGCGCGACCGGTTTGCTCGGATTCAAGCGCAACTTGACCACCGGCGAAATGCTCGGGCAATTGGTATTGGCGCGACGATTGGCAGGGGAGATTGGTGTTGCTAATATCGTGTTGATGGGGATGGGTGAACCGCTGCTAAATTTGCAGAACGTGATACACATGATCGAAACTGCCAGCTCCGAACTTGGCATCTCGATCTCGGCGCGCAAGTTTACAATTTCGACCGTCGGGTTGGTCAAGCAGCTCCGCGAATTGACCAAGTATAAATTGAAAGCCGGTCTGGCGTTGTCGCTGCATGCGCCGATTCAACAGCTCCGCGAACGATTGGTGCCGTCGGCGAAAGACAATCCTCTTGATGAACTCATTTCCGCCTGTCGGGATTACATCGCCAAGGCCGGTGACCGCGTGACGTTGGAATACATCATGATCGCCGGCATCACCGACACGATGGAATGCGCCAAAGCACTGGCTGACCTGACTCGCAAACTGCCTTGCAAGGTCAACCTGATCGCCTACAATCCGATCATTGACGATCAGGGCACGCCGCTGGCGCCGATCAGTAGGACCGGCATTCCTGCCGGTCGTCTTCCGGGCCGTCATTCCCGCCCCGTGTCAAAGCACGGGGTAGACTTCAGCGGGAATCCAGTCCCCACTATCCGTCATTCCCGCGAAAGCGGGAATCCAGAGGAGGGGAAGGGCGGCGGACTCAAACCATTTACACCGCACGATTTCAAAGCGCCGACAATGGAAGCCATCGATCGCTTCCGCGACTACCTGTATCCCCGTTGCCCGGCAGTAACCTTCCGCAAAGCCAAAGGTTTGAAAATCGCCGCTGCATGCGGGCAGTTGGTGGGGCAGGCATCAGGGAACTCAACTGCTCCCTAATATGATTACGGGGTTCGCCCTAACTACCCTGTTCGGCGGAGTCGCTAGATTCATTGCTCAGAGGGCCAAAGAGCAAAGCCTCCCAGTCGGGTCTCGTGTTTTCCGCAGAGAGATCAAGGACTTTTCTGATTGCCTGTCTACACAAATCCATCGCATCCACGGCTAGCTCTTGATCCAGTGTGGTAGTATCGCCGCCGTGTACAACAACACTTCGTAAGTCGTAGGCTTTTCTTGCGGTTCTGAAATGTCGAATCATGCCTTGACGATCTCCTCCCAGCAACTGAGCCAACCTCAACGATAGCCTAAACCTCAGCTCGCCCCTTTCAGGTGGCTGTTGTGTATCAGAAAGAAGCAACGCTTCCAGTGCAATGATAACATCGATCAATGCGTCCTCGGGTTTCTCCCGGTCAGCCGCAAGGGAGAGTCTGCCTACCGCGACCTGGAAGCTCTTATCCTTTTCCAGCACTCCTTGTTCAATTATTTGCCAGATGCGTTGAAATTCGACGATATCTGACTGAAGTAGGTTACATGTAGGCCTGTTGCCTGCAAGATCACGAGCGGGAGGACTAACACCGAACATGGCCCCTCCAAGCATCCCCTGTAACCCCGATGACTTCGTCTGCACGATTCCAAGTAGGACAGCGCCTGGTTTGAGGATTCTAAGCGCGGTAATCACTTTGCCGAATTCCGCAGTCGGATCGAAAACCGCTTCGCCAGGCGGCACTTGTTGACTCGATTCCTGTTCGCCGACAATCTTTTCCCACTGCGTCGTTCTTTCAATGTATGCATCAAATTCGAGCGGAGGAAATGAGGCCATTCGATTGAAAGGGTATAGCAGCTGGAAGAATGAATCGGTGTTCCAAAGATTCTCGACTTCGCCTGCTGCGAATCGATGAATCCTCATCGATGGAGTCAGCTCAATCAGTTCGGTCTCCGTGCGAAAGTTGTGCAGGACAGCCCAATGTGTGAACTTGAGCTTTGTTGCAGCAAAGAACTCATCGAATTCAGAACATATCTTCATGAATGCTTCGTCATCGAATTCCAAGTCACTTCTTGCGTGGGCCAAGTAGTAAGCTAAGGCTCCCTGCAATAATTCCTTTGTCGTGAACCTTCTCATGCCAATCCGTGTGCCGATCAACTTGTTGATCTGTGGGCCAATCAAGGGATCTGACTCCAGGCATGACTCGAGAGTCAGAAAAGGTTTCTGCCTGGAAAGCAAGTTTATGACATTCCATACCAGTGAAGAATTGTCAGACGTCATCTCCTCTCGGAATTGTGCAATGCGATCAGAAATCGAGACTCTCCAAGAAATCCTGACCGGCTTCGTGATTTCTTGATCGACCCTGAGACACCAACTGATTGCCGATTCAAGTACAGCTCGCAGACTTTGTTCAACGTCATTAGAGAGCATTACACATTACCTTTCTTTGATCAGAAACTACTTCCAAAATGCCCATTTGACAAGCTCAATAATCAAGCAGCACTCAGATCAGTTTTTCCTTGACACTCCGTCTTGCGACTCCTATCGTTCTTCCATCATACACCGGCTTTCGGTGCGAAGCTTAATAGGGAAGCGGGTGAAAATCCCGCACAGCCCCGCTACTGTAAGCAGCGACGAAATCCCCACCGTGCCACTGGGCAAGGTGTCGTGACCGATTAGGTTGCTTCACGCGTAGGGGCGACTCGATGAGTCGCCCAAGGGCGAGCCAGCGGCTCGCCCCTACGAAGCTCGGGAAGGCGAGGGAGAGTAGGCAGCGTCCCACAAACGCGGACGCGAAAACTGCTAAGTCAGGAGACCTGCCGGAAGCCATCAACGTTCACTTATTCCGGCGCGGGTTCGGGAGAGTAACCGACCTAGCCAGCATCGTCATTTCTTGTCATTCCCGCGAAGGCGGGAATCCAGGCCTGTTTGGCGATACCGGCGCGGTCGAACAAATCCGAATCCGACTCATCTGTAGGTCGAAACCCTTGACTTCGGCGAGCTCAGTCGAGTCGCGGATTCGACAGATTATTGAGTCGGATTATTCATTCCCGCCCAAGGAGATTGTGTTATGCGATCAATCCTCAGGGCACTTTTCCCAAAAGATCGACGAAGGAGAGGCAAAAATGCCTATCCTACCACCACCGAGCGCACCGCGAACTGCTGTTCACGTAAGGGCGAGGTTTCCTCGTCCGAGCAAAGAATACGGGCGCACAGCCGTGCGCCCCTACGAATCATCTTCGTGATCGCGGCGCTTTTATGCGCGAATGCTTCGGCACAGGACTTCGCTGTCATTACCGGCAAAATCACCGATGACGTGATGTTTCAGGCGATTGCCGGCGTAGTCGTGACGGTGCTGCCTGAAGGTACGACAGCGATCAGTGACAGCGACGGGCGCTATCGGATTGCGCGCGTAATGCCTGGCACCGTCTCGCTGCAGTTTGCCTCCGCGTTTTTTGTCAAGACGCAAAGCCCCGCAATGCTAGTACGGGAAGGGGAACTCGCGACGGTTGATGTTGCGCTGCATCCCGTGATTGTTAAGGCTGCCGCACAGACGGTGTCCGCCGAGCGGGAATCCGACGCTGGTGTTCAACAATATACTGCGCCGCAAATTCGCCGGAGCACGCGTTGTGATGTCGGCGGATTCCTCATCGAAAAAGGTTATCAAATACAATCGGATGGCAGAGCGCAGTACCTATCACTCAGGGGATTGTCGCCGCAACGGACTCTGGTGTTGCTTGACGGTGTGCGAATCAATCCCGATGGCGCCGCCGCCGATCTTTCGACAGTATCGCTGTCATCTATCGAACGGATCGAAGTCTACACTTCCGGCGCAGCGGCACGTTTCGGGGACGGCGCTCTCGGCGGCGCAGTCAACATCATCTCCAGACAAACTGAGCTTGAGCGGAATAACGTGGCATCGTTGACAAGCGCGGTGGGAAGCTACTCACTCACCCGCGAGTCTTTGCAGCTAACGCAAAATGATCTTGCCGGACTGCAACTATTCGGCAACTATGAATATGGCTTCAGCAGAAATGATTATGCCTTTGTCCATCCCTATCTTGGCGAACAACACCGCGCAAATAACTTCAGCCGTCAGGCAAGCTACTTCGTCACAGTCGGCTACGAGCATTTGCGACCACTAACATTGAGTGCGCGCCACTATGACAGCCATCATGGCATACCGGGAGCGGTGTTGCAAGAGACGCCGACGGCGAGTGCGCGACATGTCAACACGCAGTTTACGGCTAATTACACAACGCCAACGATACGCATCGTAGGCAGCTATCGCGAATTGACGCAGCATTATCGCGACGCGCAGAGTGTGTCTCATTATGACAAGCATTACTTGCAAGTCGCGCGACAACTCGATCTCGAAAGACAGTGGTCGTGGTCACAGAGACTTGATCTTGCGTTCGGTAGTCAGTACCTATCCGAGAGCTTCTTCAATGATGACCGTCTCCAACCGCAATCCTCTTTGCCAAGTATCAGCCGCAAGACCTCGGCGGTGTTTGGCCGCGGCAAGCTTCGGCAAAACCTATGGCTGCTGCAATCTGATTGTTCGCTTGCGTACCGTCTCGATCATGTCGATGGGCGCACTCACGGTTCACCGCACTTGGCGCTGTCGCTTTCGTTCGACAAGCATGTTGACGCTGATGTAATCGCCAATTATGCCGAATCCTTCCGTCTGCCGTCGATTGATGCGCTGTTCTGGAGCAATGACGTATTCGCTATCGGCAATCCCGATCTGCAATCGGAGCGAGCGCGGTCGCGAGACGTGCAGTTAAGTGTCGCGTCGAAAGGCAGGGTGATCGCGACCGTGCAAGTTCGGCGATTTGTCAATGATATCGATGGCATGATCTTCTGGCGGCAGCGTTTCGACGGCAAATACACGCCGGTCAATCTGGCTTGTGCGCGAATCGATGGCACCGAGACAAGTCTGACGATTAGCACAAGCAATCAGAGATTGTCCGCACAGTATCATCGCACGACACAGAAACCGGTCAACCTGTCACGTGCCGAGAATTACTACGGCCAGATCATCCCGTTTCAGCCCGATCACAGCGAGAGAGTGAGTCTGACTCTCCGCCTTTGGCGCTGCAAGTTTGAATACACATACAGTCTCACCGGTGCACGCTTCATACGCGAAGCAAACACCAAATCGTTGCCGGCATATCATCTGCATGATCTGTCGCTTGAATATCAAGCGATTCTGCTTGGCAGGCACGAGGTGCTCGCGCTTGCAGTATACAATGCCGAGGATGCGCGCTACGAGATCCTTGAGCGTGTGCCGATGCCGGGCAGGTCCATCACCACTTCATTAACAATTCAACTATGAGTATGAGGAGATCCACAATGCAATTAGTATATATTTTGCTGGCGTTTACAGTCCTATGTGCGCAAGCCGCAGCGGTAACCAGAGACTTGATCATCGTAAACGGGTTAGGGGAGACCGCCGACTTCGCGGAGCTAACCGACAGCACGATCAGCCGGAATGTCGCAACACTTGGCCTGGCGCCGAACGATTTTCTGGTCGCAGGCAATACCGGCATTGCCGTCAATTCGATATCAAATGATCTTTACTTCTTCGCGTTGCCGTCAATGTCTCCGCTCGGGACGCTCTTTCTCGGCAACGGCAGGAATCCATACACCGGCACGTTGATCGACAACAATAGTGCTTTGATTACTAACCTGTTGTCTTCAACGGTAACCAAAGTCAACATCACGACGCGTAGCGTGATCGGCGAATATAGCGTCGGCAGGTCGCCGGAGGGGGTCGTGATTGTTGGTCACAACGCTTATGTGTGCATCACCAACTTCGATTTCGGCAATTACACCTACGGTCAGGGATATGTGCAATCATTCGATCTTGTCTCGAACTCAGTAGAGCATACTATCCCAGTCGGCACCAACCCACAGGACATCGCGCTTGGTTATGATGGTTATCTGTATGTCGTCTGTACCGGCAACTACGCCACGCAGCCCGGCATTCTCTATAAACTTGCGCCGGCGAGTGGCAGTGTTGTCGATAGCCTGCCGATTGGGGGTGCGCCTGCAAGTCTTGCGATCACACGTTCCGGCATAATGTTTTTGGCGGCGGGTGGATTCGTGGGACACGGGGAAGTCTACACGGTTGACTTGAGCGCCTTTGCCGTTTTGCGCGGGCCGGGCAATCCCATATACACTGGTCTCGGTGTCACGGCTGTTATTACGGTCAGTGACAGTACAGTCGTCAGCTGCAACTTCGGCGATGACACAATCACCGAAATCGCCCCTTCTGGACGTATCCTTGCCGGCTTTCGAACGGGAGATGGCCCGGTTGCCGCAGCCAAGTACCCGGCGTGTTACGTGACTCGCGGAGACGCGGATGGATCGGGCGGGATCGATATCTCAGATGTAGTTTATCTGATCAATCGTATCTTCTCCGGCGGTCCGGCGCCTGCAACCGTGGAGGCCGGAAACATGAACTGCGATTGGGGAGTTGACATTTCTGACGTTGTCAGGATCATCTCATTCATTTTCTCCGGCGGGGCGGGATCCTGCGGTTGTGCTGACTAGTACTTGCTTGCGAAAATTCCTTCTATTGTTAAGACTCGTAGGGGCACGTTGCACGTGCCCGCGGGCACACGCAGTGTGCCCCTACAATGTAAATGCTTTTTCTGCAAACAAGTACTAGTGTCCCGTCCCGCATGTTCTTTGAATAAGCCTGTGACCCGCCCTGGCATGCTCGCTAAGACGGGAAACCAGTGTAACTCTCTTCTGGATTCCCGCTTGCGCGGGAATGACCGCCGCTTAAGGTCTCCGACACACGGAGCTGTTCACCCGGATATATCCAACATATTTCCGGGACAGGATACTAGCTTTCTCATGACATCTTAGCCGAGTAGCCACCAGCCAGGGCGCTCCCCCGGTGGTGGCTGCTCCCGCACGGTCACATTATGCTGCGGTGACCGTGCGGTCGGAAACTGTCGGCGAATAGGCAAGGATTTGCATATTATTACGAACATTCTCCCCAATTGAGAGACAAATCCGTCATCGGCGATAATACAGCTCCTGTTTGCGGAACTCGCTATCCAAATTCCTTGTTCATTTCTAGTTAGGGACTGGAAAAAGTGCTGCGACCGTGGAGTTCATGACCTTCAGGCACAGTGTTTGCTTTTGAAACGGTTGGCCACTTTGTGTGTGACTATTTCTTCTGGGTTGTTAGAGATTGGGAGTGGTGCGCGCTGGACCAACCAGCCGCCTGATGTTAGAATCGGGTATCCCCCCTCCACCACTCCCTTATTTTTTCGACAATCAGATCAATACCGATACTCCTTGCACCCGCTTTCAGTTCAGGCTATTCTCTTATCATGTATCCCTTTGCTCCTCCCGAAGCATACGTGTTTCGCGGGCGCCTGGCGACTGTAGCTGAGCACCTGGGCTATGGCCCGGGTGACAGATTGTTGGTCATAAACGCGGATGACTTCGGTCTTAACACCAATGTCAACGGGGCAGTCGCTGAACTGTTTCGACTGCAGCGAATCACTTCGACGACGGTTATGGTGTCTGCGGTAGGTTATCAGGATGCGCTGGCGCTTTACCGGCGGCAGGCCGACTTTTACTGTGGCGTCCACCTCAGTCTCACAAGCGACTACACCGACGACGGCTCGCGGCCGGTTTCGGCGCTTGCCGGCATTCCCTCGCTGATATGCCGTAACAACCGCTTTCATCCCGATCGGGATGAGTTTTTCGAGCATGCCTTGCCTGAGGAGGCATATTGCGAGGCGAAAGCGCAAATAGAGCAGGCGCTCGCTAACGGCATCGACGTGACACACATTGATAGCCATGAAGGCGCTCTGCAGTTGCGACCGGAATTTGCCGAAGTCTATGTGCGACTTGCGGCAGAGTTCAGGCTGCCGGTCAGAGCCGGTTCCAGATTGTTGCTCAGGCAGATGGGCATCCTCGATGATTGGGTCGGCAATATCAGAATACGAGGCATTCATGTACCAGACAACCTGATCTACATCCCAATCGATAGTTTTCAAGATTATCAGGAGAAAGAGGATTACACTTCAGAGGTTCTCACCCGATTGCCGACAGGTATCACCGAGATTTACTTTCATCCGACCTTGCCGAACGGCGGAGCCGATGACCGGCCGGGAGAGAGCTATCGGCAAGTACGACAATGGGACTATCGCTTCCTTGTGTCCGATCGTCTGCAGGACATCTTGCAGGACAAGCGGATAATTCTCACTGACTTCCGGCAACTGCGCGAGCTTACGCGGCAGGTTTAATTACGCGTATATGCGCTTTCTCAAGCCGGTCATTAAGAACCAACATTTGCCGATACAAAAAGGAAGGCGGGAGTGGTCTTTCGACCGCTCCCGCCCGTTGGGTACAGGGTAGGCTAAAGAAGGGTCCCCGAGGAGTAACCTGAAGCGATAATTCCTCAGGCCCTTCTGGTAGGATTATCTAACTGCTAAACATCTGGCGATGTCTTAGTTTCTTCTTTCGCATATTTAACGATCCAAAGCCGTCAGAGTTCCACAATTTTCAACTGGCCTTGCCTTTCAGCCACTTCGTAGTGACTGACTTAGGCCTCTCAATCGGCCAGCCCATAGCGCGGGCCACTACGGCCTGCGCACAGACCCCTAAGGCTCGCGAAACAGAGAATAATACAGTATAATAAGGGAATTCTGTCAAGCCAAAGTGATAGAGAAGTGCACCCGATCCGGCATCGACATTCGGCCAAGGATCTTTGATCTTCTGAACCTGCTTTAACACCTCCGGAACAACGTCGAAAACGCGTGCAACAAGTTGGAAAGTCTCGTCTTCAGGTATATTCTTCTTGCCCCAAGCGAGAAATGCGGCAAATCGAGGGTCGGTAATCCTAAGTACCGCATGGCCATAACCCGGTACGACCTTACCCGAATTCAGAGTCTCCCAAGCGAAATCGTGTAGCTGCTTCTCGGTCGGGACGCCACCAAATTTCTTCTTCGTTTCCAAGACCCAGCCCAGACACTCTTGATTCGCCAGACCGTGCAGTGGGCCGGCCAGCCCATTCAAACCGGCGGACAGGGAGTAGTACAGATCGGACAGCGCCGAATTGACGCAGAAGGTTGTGTGCGCGCTGACGTTGCCGGATTCATGATCGGAGTGGAGCACTAGATAGAGCTTCATGCATTCGGTAAACTTGCCGCCCGGGTCTCCGAGACCGAGCATTTTAACATAGTTGCCGGACCAGTCGAGTGACGGATCAAAGGGGATGCGCGGCCCTTTACCGAATCGCATGCGGTAAACGCCGGCGGCAATTTCGGGCAGCACGGCGACAATATCCAGAGCATCTTCAAGCGTCCAAACCCAGTAGTCCGACTTCTTCATGCCGAGGTCATAGTTGAGGCGGAACTTTGACTCTCTTTCCATGACCAGAATCGCGGTATCAAGCATCGCCATCGGATGCGAATCCTTGGGCATTGCTTCCAGCACCTTCCAAACATAGTCAGGCACTTTTGCACGCGATTTTAGGTCGTCGCTAAGGTCTTTGACCTGAGCTTTAGTCGGCAGTTCGCCCGTCAACAGCAGCCAAAAAACTTCCTCCGGTGACTTTTCAGTCAGATCGCCGATTGGTATCCCACGGATAATAAGACCGCGATCGGGAGGAACTTCGGAAGTATCACAAACCAGCCCATTGACGCCTCGCATACCACCATATGCCTGCGAGATTGTGACTTCTGAGATTTTGACATCGCCGTGCTCTTTCACCAGAGCCGCGATTTCATCCCTGAATTTCGGGAAATCAGCTGTGAGTTTGTCTTTGATTGCGCTCATCCAGGTCATCCTCCTGATTCATGATTTGATTCTGTTTTTTGCGCGTGTCTCACTATGCCTGCTCCTGCAAATGAACAAGTTTTATCCGCACCAACCTGACGCGGATGTGAAACAATTCACGAGCTTTGACCTGCAATCATAACATCAATGGTCGGCGCTGTCAAGGATTGTTTTTCCACTCTGTGGTCTTTTCTAAGGGATGGCCCCCAGTTGACCGATGTTGGCAACACTACAATCGGCTAAGACACTGAAGTCGGAGAAAATGGCATTGTCATTTCTGTCGAGTTTCATAGCTTGGCCACGGGCAGATTGGAGGAAGATCTAGTGTGGTGTCCCTAACGCTTCTTTACGGCAGTAGTCCCCTAATCCGTCATCCCTGCGAAGGCAGGGATCCAGGCTAATGTCAATACTGGATTCTCGCTTTCGCGGGAATGACAATTCTTGAAGATTCCTCACACCTGTAAGGTTTTTTCTGTGACACCACACTAGGTTGACGATGATTTTCAGAACTATGACGAAACTGTTGTTTGGATCGCTTATTTTCATCGGACTGCCTCTTCTGGGCTGGGGAATCCTTGATACATGCGGGTTTTTCACTGATCTGGCGCGACTGGGATATGTTGCGCTGACAGTTCTGACGCAGGCGATCGTGGTCTTGCTGATACCCGGAGTCGGAAAGGGGAGTGGAACTGGAAAAGCGCTGGTTAGACGGCAGCGTGTAGCGTTGATTGTCCTTCAAGTGCTCAGTCTGACGTTGGTCTTCGGTGCTCCGTATTGCGATCGTCGTAACATTGCCGTCTTGGGAAGTTCCGACGCCCTTCGGTACGTTGGGCTGCTTTTATATCTCAGCGGAATGCTCATAATGCACTGGGCTGAGGCGATTCTGGGCAGGCAATTTAGTGTTGATGTCACGATACAAGAAGGGCACCGGCTGATTACTGATGGCCCTTATCGATATCTGCGCCATCCGCGCTATCTGGGAGTACTGATCTTCAGTGTCGGAATCGCTCTGGTGTTCCGCTCGGGGCTTGCACTCCTGCTCGTCGCGGCGCTCACTCTCGTGCTAGTCTGGCGTATTTATGACGAAGAAACGTTGCTGCATCGGCAATTCGGAGACGAGTGGGAGGCCTACTCCAGACGATCGTGGCGACTGATTCCTTTTGTGTACTGATCAGAGTGGAATGTGGTCGCGACTTACGTTGCTCCTACGCGATGATGTGAAAGACAGTAGCAGATCTCCGGATGCTCCGAGGTCCGGATTCTAACCGTTCAAGTCAAACGACTGTCCGTAGCGCGGCATGATGCCGTCGATGCCTGCTTTTTCCTTGAGCGCTTTCTGGAACGCCGTACGGGCTTCGGGTTCACCGTGCACCAGAAAGGTCATCTTTGGCTTGGGATTCAACGCTGCCACATATTCGACCAGATCAGTCTCGTCAGCATGCGCAGAAAACGTGTCCAACTCCACAACCTCGGCATTGAGCTTGTAAATATCGCCGAAGACCTTGATCTCCTTGGCGCCGTCAACCATCCGCCGCCCGAGAGTGCCTTCCGCTTGATAGCCCACGATCAGGATCGTGTTTTTGGGGTCGGAACAATTATTGGCGAGGTGGTGCAAGATACGCCCTGCTTCGCACATGCCCGAGGCGGAGATGAGAATCAATGGACCGGGCAAGCTGTTCAGCCGTTTGGATGCTTCCACCGAGCGGACATAGGTGCACTCGGCGCTACCGAATGGATCTTCATCCTGTTCCATCAATTGATTGGTCTCAAAATCGAAACATTCAGGATGCAGACGGAAGATGTCAGTGACATTGACTGCTAACGGCGAATCGACATAGACTGGCAGGTTGGGAATACGCTTATCTTTCTTCAACTCACGAATGACGTAGACCAATTCCTGTGTGCGCTCCAGACTGAAAGCCGGCACGATGATCTTGCCACCGCGCTTGCTGGTGCGGTTGATGACATCTTCGAGTAGGGAGGCTGCCTTCGAGATGTCCGTATGGAGTCTGCCGCCGTAGGTTGACTCGATGATAAGATAGTCGGCGTGGCCGACTGATTCCGGGTCGCGCAGAATCGGCAGATTCTTGCGACCCAAATCTACGGCATAAACTACTTCGACGTTTTTGCCATTCATAGCAACACTGAGTTTGGTCAACGCTGCGCCGAGAATGTGGCCGGCATCGAAGAACTCGACTTTCACCGAAGGATGTATGCGAAACTTCTGATGGTAGTTGACCGAGGCAAAGTGCCAGATCGTTTTCTCGGCAGCCATGATGTCATATAGTGGCCCGAATGCGTCTTTGCCGTGCTTGTGTAAGTACTCCGAGTCCTTCATCTGGATGTAGGCCGCATCCTTGAGCATAACGCTGGCCAGATCGCGAGTGGCATGCGTGCAGAAGATCTTCTCCTCGTAACCCTGCTCATGCAGGTTGGGAAGGTTGCCGCAGTGATCGATATGCGCGTGCGACAGAAGAACTGTTTCCAAGGTGGCGGGGTCAAAAGGGAAATTCTTGTTCAAATCGTACGCTTTCTTGCGACTGCCTTGAAACATGCCGCAATCGAGAAGGACTTTCGACTGTTCGACTTCAAGCAAGTGCATCGAGCCGGTTGTCGTTTCGGTGCCGCCATAGAACGTGATCTTCATACTATTCTCCTGCAGATGTCATGTAAAGGCCCGGCCTGCCATGGGCGCTATAATCCAGAATACGTTTGTCCCTTTCGGATCGCAAGCGAAATTCTGCTTGACCACCGGGGGGTATGATCATTTCATAATGAGATGAACTGTATGTTCTGCCGAATCGTACGGGGCGAGGCGCCGGCGAAAGTGTATTATCAGGATGATGACGTGATCGTCTTCTTCGACCGCGCCCCACTGACGCCCATACATCTGCTGGTCTGCCCGAAGACCCACTACAGCAATTTTATGGATGCCCCTCAGGAGGTGCACCAAATGCTGGTTAGTACAGTCAAGCGTGTGATCACTGAACTTGGTGACGAGGCCAGAGATTTTCGAATTATGATCAACAACGGGCCTCGCTCAGGGCAAACCGTGTTTCATCTACATTATCATATCATGGCGGGGAAATAGCAGTAACCCGCTTCTCACCGGCATAGCACTTCTCGACGCACGTTTTGAGAACTCCGTCAGCAATAACAGTAAGCTGCCGCCGAGGCTGGTCGCTGTCTGAATTCCGAAAAGCTATTTCATTTCGCTGCCGGCAATCGTCGTTGATTTGCCGCAACTGTTGCAGACGATCTTGCTTCCCTTGAATGCGGGGGAGAGCTGGAGGTTTTTGCCACAGGCACACTGAAACGATTCCCAGCCAACACTCTTACGAGTGTAAGTTGCCTCCGCCGATGCGAGCGCGGTTGGATCAGTCGGCAGTTTGCCTGATGCGGCCCCAATACCGGCGGCAACCGTCGCCAACTCCGCGGTTGGTACCTGTAATTCACGGCGGCATCGAGGGCAGGGAAGTGAAGACTGTCTGAAGTCGGGCGGAATCTTGATTTTGAGGCCACATACGCATGTGAGAAAGAGAAACCCGTTCATCGCCCTGACCAGGTCGCCAACACCACGTTTAAGACTCTTTTCGCTCGGTTCAACCGCTGACTCCGAAGAAGCAATTCGGACCGGTACTGCCGTTGTGTCCTTCAGCCCGGAAACCGGAATGAGCGTTGCGGTTCCAGTTACCCTGCTAAACGATTGCTGATAGTCCAAGTATCCGGCGCCCTGTGCCATGCCGCGGAGGATTTTGATACGCTCGGAAATCGGTGGGTGCGTACTCGTCCAGTCAGACAGTTTCTCGCCTTCGCGTTTGAGAGGATTGACGATGTACAGCGGCGCTGTCACTTTGTTGGCGTGCGGCAGTTGTTCATCTGAATCCGCTATCTTTGCCAGTGCCGACGCCAGTCCTTCGGGATAGCGCGTCAAGCGAACCGCCGAAGCATCGGCGAGATATTCGCGTCGTCGGGAAATGGCAAAATAGAGCAGTTGCGCCAAGATCGGAGCCAGAATCGCGAAGATGATGGCCACGATCGCGATGATCGCGCCTCCCTGTCCACCGCCGCGGCTGCTCGAACGGTAGCGACGCGATGATCCGCCGGAATACCATAGTCCTCGCAAGAACACTTCTGAGATCAGCACGATGCTGCCGAGCATGATCCCGGCGAAGGTCATGAAGAGAACGTCGCGATTGACGATATGCGACGTCTCGTGTGCGACAACTCCCTGCAATTCATCGCGGTTCAACCTCGCAAGGAGTCCTGCGGTAACGGCGATAGCACACGTCTCGGGCTTGCGACCGGTCGCTAACGCATTCGGTGCGGCTGAATCAATGATGTAAACTTTGGGCATTGCCGGTAGACTGGCGGCGATCTTCATTTCCTCGACAACATTAAAAAGCTGAGGGTGAATGTCGGGTGTGATTTCCTGCGCGCCGCTTATGCCGAGGATGATGCTATCACCGGCAAAAAAGCTGATTAGTGAGAGTATCAGCCAGATGATCAACGCGAGTGAGATACCGATCATCCCGCCATCGGGAGGAAGATAGGCCGCGCCAAGCAGATAGCCGAGCAGCACCAGACAGCAGCCCATCAGGAAAAACAAAACAAGCGACTTGCGCCTATTCTGTTGAATCAGTTCCCACATATGGTCTCAACCATCGAGGAGTTGTCCAAGGAAGCACATGACGAAGCGTTTACCATCACTTCTGAGAGAAATCAACTTTCGGCGCTTCGCGGTCGCCCTTGTCCTCAAGTTCGAAAAAGTCGCTCTGCTGGAAGTTGAACATGCCGGCGATGATGCTTGATGGGAACATCTGAATCTTGTTATTATAGAACAGCACCTGATCGTTGTATGCCTGACGGCTGAAAGCGATCTTGTTTTCAGTCGAGGTCAACTCCTCTTGCAGCGCCAGGAAATTCTGATTGGCTTTTAGGTCAGGGTAGTTCTCGACTACGAGCATAAAACGGCTGATAGCGCCTGAAAGCTCGCCTTCGGCCTTGGCTTTGTCGCCAACCGAGTCAGCGCCCATAGCTTTGCTGCGGGCGTTAGTCACGCTTTCGAGAGTACCGCGCTCGTGCTGCATATAGCCTTTGGCGGTTTCCACCAAATTGGGGATCAGATCATGACGGCGTTTGAGCTGCACATCAATCTGCGCCCATGCATTCTTGACCTGATTGCGCAGACCGACCAGGGAGTTGTACATCCCTACCAGCCAGATGACGATCAGGACGATAATACCCAGCAAGACAAGCAAAACAGCCATTGAATTTACCTTTCTACCGTGAGTTTACTTTCCAAACATGCTTTTCAGAAGCCCGTGGACCGCGCTATGGTTATCGACGTCGAAGATAGTGAGCACCGTCTCGAGTTCGCCCCGATCAAACCAGAGACCGTGATTCTTCCGACAGTGATCAATCTGCACTTTGCCTTTTGGACCTACTATGATGATCTCCATCTTTTTCAGACAGATCGGGCACTTGCGTTTGCCAGGCTGGCGGTTCCGCCTTTCACCCAGTTGGGCCAACAGCTTGCCCGCCTCCGCCTTGTTATCTACCAGCAATTCGATTTCACCGGCATCCAGCCAGATTCCGCCACAGGCAAGGCAGTGGTCGATTTCCACTTCCTGTAGTTCCAAGACTACCATCGGTTTATTGCAGGTGACACAGTTCATACCAATCTCCATATACGATGGTTTGACCGCAAAGATAGCAACATTCCTACCACCTGTCAACAAGAGGCTGTCTCATAAGTTGGGCCGCAGGGACATCAGAACGAGGACAGGTTATTCCCCCTTATTAACGGGGGATTTAGGGGGTTGTCTTTCGTCTTGGTGGATAGGCGCTTACAACCCCCTTGGTCCCCCTTTGCTAAAGGGGAGAACCACTTACTTCTCGCGCATTTCACGAAATCCAACTTATGGGACAACCTCACAATCATTACCGCACGACGAAATGAGCCTTGAATCAGAAGTTGACCGCGCAGCGTGGGTGGCTATCCGTCTACCTGTTTTTTTTTCGAAAAACGAAAATCGACTGACAGGTTCTGTCAGGGGGTACGCCTATATTATTCTAAGAGGACTCAAGGGATGCCAATCGAGGGGCAGGAGGCGTCCGGGGGCCGGAGGTGTCGAAGTCCCGATAGAGCTCGTTTTTGACAACGGGCTCTTTTCGTTTATGCCGATTGGCATCCGATAAGGTGTAAGGGCCGCCATTGCGGCGACCCGCATAAACATTAGGTGTTGCCTCAGTCCGATGGGCGACCGCAAGAGGCGCCCCTACGTCTGAAAAAACTCAATCTTTCTGAATCTGCATTTGCGGGACAACCTCTTCCTTTCCAACACCCGCCCGATTTTCAACGCAACTTTTTTCTGCAACCTACGTATTGATAATCGATTAAACTCGGTAACCATCTGGAGGTCCATCTATGCGCATACTGCCGCTGTTACTGGTTGCTTTCGTCATTCTTGGCGCAGAGCACCTCTTAGCCGAATCAGGCCGACTCTACGGCAAGCTTTTTACTACTGACAATGAAGTCTTTGAGGGGTGGATACGTTGGGACAAAAACGAAGCGTATTGGGATGATCTGATCGACGGCACCTGCGAGCAGAAACCAAAGGACGAAACGAAGAGTGACAAGGCAAAGCGGCATTACCGCAACAAAGAACGCCGGACTACTGTAAGCATTTTCGGACTCAAGTTTGGAGATGAGGGATCAATCGTCGACCTCAGCGGCGCATCGACCTGCCAGATAGCCTTCGGAAATCTTCGCACTTTGCTTAACGGCGGAGATGGAGACGGAACACTGATTCTCAAGACGGGTGAAGAAGTCGTTTTCTCGTCGAGCGCCGACCTTGGCGGCTCGGTGCGCGAGATACTGCTGAGCGACATCAAGGAAGGCGACATCTATTTCGACTGGGAAGATATCGAGAAGATCGACTTCATGAAGGAGCCGAAAGACCCCAGCGATGGTATCGAGCGTCTATACGGTCGCGTGAGTACACGGCGCGCCGGTGAGTTTGAAGGTTGGGTCGAGTGGGATGTTGACGAAGTGTTTAACAAGGACGACCTTGACGGCGAAGAGGATGGCGGACGTACGCGTAAGATTGCATTCGACCGCATCACGGCCATTGAACGGCGCTCTTCATCTTCAGCCAGTGTTACTCTCAAAGACGGCAAAGAAATGATCCTCAGCAACTCAAACGATGTGAATTCCGAGAACCGAGGCATCGTTGTCAAGTCCGCCGAATTCGGCAGAATCAAAGTCTCCTGGGACGATTTCGAGAGGGTCGAGTTTATGCCCGTTCCCACTGCCAAGCTGCCGAGATATCAGGATTTCGACGGAGGCGTACCGATCAAGGGAACGGTGACGACTGAAGACGGCGCGCAGTACAGCGGGCACATTGCCTGGGACGACGACGAAGAATACACGTGGGAGCACATCAACGGGGAATACAAAGGCATCGAAATGGACATTCCGTTCTCTGCCATCGCTTCCATTGAAAAAAGCTCTCAGCGCGGCGCAACGATCACCGTTAAGAACGGCAGCAGCTACTTGTTGCGCGGCTCCAACGACGTCGACGAAGACAACAAGGGTATCCTCATTACGGATGACAAAGGCAAAACCGAAGAAGTCGACTGGTATGACTTCGCCAAGTTGGTAGTAAAATAGGGATTTCCCCTCTCCCCGTGGGAGAGGGGCAGGGGGTGAGGGAGTGTTTTGGATGGTGCAAATTGCGTCTATTATTGATATCTTGCCTCAATGCTGGGCTCCAAAGACAGACTTCCAGAGTATATCCTTCAACTCTGTCGCAAATTCCGCAAACACCCAACGAATGCCGAGGATATGCTCTGGCAATGTCTCCGTAACCGCCAACTTGGCGGCTTGAAGTTCCGACGACAGCATCCAATAGGTCGATACATCGCTGATTTCTACTGCCACGAAACGAAACTAATCGTTGAAGTTGACGGGGGCATTCACTCCTCACAGGACAAAGCGGAAATGGACGCAGTCCGTCAGGACGTTCTTGAGTCAGGAGGTTATACAATCAGGCGCGTGACATCCGCTGAAGTGAGAGAGCAACTCGAAAGTGTGTTGCGTGGGATGATGCAGTTCCGCCGACCCTCACCCCCAGCCCCTCTCCCACAGGGAGAGGGGAGGAATACTCGAAGCGGTTCAGGGGGGATGTCTTAGGTCAAAAGAACCTCGTGATTCTTTTCACAAACTCCCCCGATTTTAATTGACTCTTTGGCGATCTTCCGCCATATTGTTACTTAGTAAGATGCCCTCTTCAGGTCGGTCTGGACTATCACGCCGGCAGGAAGAAGGCAGTTATAATTTTAGGATGCGAGGCAAAAGACTATGAGTATTAGCCAGCTTGCGCGCGAGATTGCCGAATCACCGACTCTGAAGCTCAATGAGGAGGCGCAAGACCTTCGTGACCGAGGTGAAGCGGTCATTCATTTGGGCGCAGGAGAACCGAAAACCAAAATTCCTTTCGAGGCCATGTTGAGTACCGCCGCCCAACTTGCCACAGCCGAGGTTCGTTACACTCCGACTGAAGGTATCGGCTCGCTGCGGAAAGCGATTTTGCGTTACATGGAGGAGAACTATAACAAGGTTCTTGGAAAAGACAACGTCATTGTCTCCAATGGCGCCAAGCAAGCGCTCTCCGCGGTGCTGACCACAATCATCAATCCGCTCGATGAAGTCATCATCGTGGCGCCGTACTGGGTGAGCTACCCGGAGATGGTCAAGATGGTTTACGCCAAACCGGTGATTGTCACGCCGGGGGATGGCAGATTCCAGCCGGAACTTGATGATGTTACCGACATGGTCAGTTCCTACACCAAGGCGATCATTATCAACAGCCCGAATAACCCTTCGGGCGCGGTTTACAAGGCTGATTTCATTGGCGCTCTGGTCGAGTATTGCGAAAAGAAGGGCATCTACTTAATCATGGATGACATCTATCATAAACTGGTTTTTCCGCCCGCGCAATGGACGCCCTGTTACAAATACTCGCAGGTTGATCCCAACCAGTCGAAGCTGATCGTGATCAACGGCGTGTCGAAGCTGTATGCCATGACCGGATATCGCATCGGCTGGACGATTGCCAGCAAACAGATTGTTGATACGATGGTGAACGTGCAGGCCCAGACAACGTCCTGCCCGCCGTTATTGTCGCAGGTCGCGGCAGTCGGCGCGTTGACCGGTCTGCAGAGCGGCGTGGAGAGCCTGCGTCTGACTCTGGAAAACAACCGCAAGGTCATGATTCAGGAACTGAACGCATTTGAAGGCGTGAGACTGATTCCTCCGGACGGCACGTTCTACTCGCTCCCCGATTTCCGCGCTTACAGCAATGACTCGGTCAAGCTGTCCAGGATGCTACTGGAAAAAGTGTACGTCGTCGCGATTCCGGGTAAGGAATTCGGCATGGAAGGGCACCTGCGCTTGAGCTATTGCACGTCGGTCAAGGATATCATGGAGGGAGTCGCCCGCATCAAATGGGCTCTGGACCCGAATTCTCCCAATGAAATCTACATTGGCGACCGCAAGCTTGTGAGGGACTGGAAATGATAGGCAATATCTGGAACATAAAGACACCGGCTCATGATATCGCACAAGCCCGTGCCAGCGAGTTCAAACTGAGCAACCACGGCCTGACCAATCTTGGCGTAGTCTATTGGAATCTGACCTCTGCGGCTCTCTATGGCGAAGCGTTATTCCGCCGCGAGGGAAGTCTGGCGCACATGGGACCGCTTGTGGTCAACACCGGCAAACACACGGCGCGCGCCGCCAATGACAAGTTCATCGTGCGCGAAGCAACCACCGAGAACAACATCTGGTGGGGTCAGTACAATCGCCCTTTCAGCGCCGACAGATTCTCGGCCGTCTATGAACGGTTGCAGGCGTACATCCAGGGACACGATCTGTTCGTGCAAGACTGTCATGTCGGCGCCGACCCGAATTACCAGATGCCGATTCGCGTCATCACCGAATTCGCCTGGCACTCGCTGTTTGCCCGCAACATGTTCCTCAAGATAGACGACTTGGACAAGCTGAAACGCTTCACGCCCGATTTCACTATCATCGCGGTTCCGACCTTCCAGGCGATGCCTTCCATTGACGGCACGCTTTCTCCGACCTTCATCCTGCTCAATTTCGAGCAGCGTTTGGTGATCATCGGCGGTTCTGGGTACGGTGGCGAAATCAAGAAATCGGCGTTTACGATTCTCAATTACCTGCTGCCATTGCGGGGTATCATGTCGATGCACTGCTCAGCCAACGTCGGCAAAGATGGTGATACAGCCTTGTTCTTTGGTCTCTCCGGCACCGGCAAGACCACGTTGTCCGCCGATCCCAGACGTAACCTGATCGGCGACGACGAACATGGTTGGAGTGATGAGGGCGTGTTCAATTTCGAAGGGGGCTGTTACGCGAAGGCAATCAACCTGTCCGCGACGGCGGAACCGGAAATCTATGCCTGCACGCGCCGTTTCGGGACGATTCTCGAAAACGTCATTTACGATCCGGTCACGCGCAAGCTTGACCTCGATGATGACGAACGCACCGAGAATACGCGCATCTCGTATCCGCTCGAATACATCGCCAACGCCTTGCCGGAAAAACGGGCAGGGCACCCGAAAAACATCATCATGCTCACTTGCGATGCGAGTGGAGTGATGCCGCCGATCGCGCGGCTGACCCCCGATCAGGCGCTGTATCATTTTATCTCCGGCTACACGGCGAAGGTCTCCGGTACCGAAATCGATCTGGGCAAGGAGCCGGAAATCACTTTCTCAGCCTGCTTTGGCGCGCCATTTATGGTGCATCATCCGGCCTACTACGCCGACCTGCTCAAGAAAAAAATTCAGCGGCACAACGTCAATTGCTGGCTCGTCAATACCGGCTGGGTTGGCGGACAGTACGGCGTGGGACGACGCATCAGTATCAAATACACTCGCGCGTTGCTCGAAGCCGCTTTGACCGGCGCTTTGGACAAAGTCGAGTACTACAAAGACGAAGTGTTCGGCTACAGTGTTCCCAAGACCTGTCCGAACGTACCCGATGATGTTTTGTACCCCTGGAAGAGCTGGCCCGACAAAAAGTCTTACGACCAGAAGTACAGACAACTGGCGTCGCTGTACCACGAGAACTTCAAGAAGTTCGCCGACGGTTGTTCACCGGAAGTCTGCGCCTGCGGACCGGTGAGATAACGACACCCTCACCCCAACCCCTCTCCCACTGGGAGAGGGGTGTAGGGGTGAGGGAAGGAAACTTATGAGTCCCATAGGTCGACAGGTTTGCCCTTTCGACATTCCGAATTCATTCATGTCGAAACCACGAGGGTTTCGACCTACTCGGCTCTTCCAGTGGGAAAGGGATGCAGGATGCGATGAGAAAGCACACAGGAGGTCTGCACAGATGCAAATGAAAAGACTACTCACATTTCTGCTGGTCATTGGCGTTTGCGTTGCGATAGCGACCCCCACGTTGGCGATTGAAAAGCGCAAGAAGGATACTCCTCCTCCGAAATCAGACACGACCACTCTTGCCAAGCCTCAGCCCCAGTCGCAATCGCAGCTCCAAGCAGGCAAAATGAGCGACACGCTGAAAGCGCCAATGCGGCGCAGGACGGCCCCAGTCTTCAACGACTTTATTGATGTCAACATGAATGGCATTGACGATCGCCTCGAACAGGGAGGTTACTTTATCCCGCCCAAGCAAAGGCCCAAGGCGGCAGCAGCCGTAAAGAAGACGGAAACAATCGACAGCACAAATACGGTTACTCCAAAGCCGTCAGTCAGAAAGCCACAGAAAAAGAGCAAATAGCGGACAGCAATTGGTGTCAAAATCTGCAAACATCCGAACGACAAAACGTATAACAGAGTGACAGCTTTGTAGTTGACGAGGCTGTTTTTTTTGGCTATTTTATTGGCACTCTATTGCATAGAGTGCTAACGGTATATTGCGCAGACCTTGGTAGTTACTGGGGTTGGTCGAACCCCGGTGGTTTCGACGGAAGACCGATAGAGAAGATAATGCAGCTTGATTTGACAGAACGAGAACGAACGATACTAGCGGTGCTGATAGATCACTATGTCCGAACGGCCGAGCCGGTTGGTTCACGGGTTATTGCCACCAAGTATGATCTCGGTGTTTCACCGGCGACCGTTCGCAACACGCTCTCCGATTTGGAAGAGAAAGGACTGATAGAGCAGCCTCACACGTCCGCCGGACGCATCCCGACGGAAACCGGATACCGACTCTACGTCGACAAGCTCTTGAAATCGGAAAGGCTCTCGGCACCCGAGCGGGAGAAGATCAAGCGCGCTCTGTCCATTGACTATAGTGCGATAGAAGATATTTTAGAACAGACTTCGCGGGTGCTGGCGCGATTGACATCGCAACTGGGTGTGACAATCACTCCCAAGTTCGATCAGGCGGTGCTCAACAAGATCGATCTTGTGCAACTGACCGACACGCGGGTCATGGTGATCGTCGCGGTGAGGTCGGGGATCGTGCGCACGATTCTGATCGAGGTCGACAGCAATATCGAAGTGGAGCGGCTGCGTCAGACCGCCGACGTTCTCAACGAAAAGCTGTCGGGACTGAGTCTGGGCGAGATCAGGCGCACGATTGCCGAACGATTGCGCGCCGAAGAACGGGGTGACCCGCAGGTGCTCAAGCTCTTCATGGAACAACACGAGCACATGCTCAGCGAATCGTCAGGAGATGAACTTCACACTGAAGGCACGATAAATATCCTTTCGCAGAAGGAATTCCAGAATCCGGAAAAGCTGCGCGAATTCCTAGCCCTTCTGGAGGAACGGCGCAGTCTGATCGATCTGCTAAAAATCAAGACGTTTGCGAATGAGATCACGGTTACAATCGGTACCGAGGCCAATATCGAAGGAATGAAGGGTTGCTCGGCGGTCACGCGGAGTTATCAGGCTGGGCAGATACGCGGGACAGTCGGAGTAATCGGGCCGACGCGAATGGAATATGCAAAACTGATGTCATTAGTCGATTACACGGCGAAAGTGCTATCAGAGATATTGTCACGATGAGGAACGGGAATGAGCAAAGCCGATAAGGAACGAAAGCAGTCAGAATCTCAGACTCCTTCGGACTCGGAAACCGAGGCGATCGGCAATTCCGAGTCATCGGCTGCCGATGAGCAGATCGACGTGAATGGCTGTGCTGAGGCAGTTCTTTCACAGGAGCAGCAGATTGTTGCGCTGACCGGAGAGCTTGAAAAGGCCAGGGATGAATACCTGCGTTTGGCGGCGGAGTTTGATAACTATAAGAAGCGGACAACGCGCGACTACGTAAATTTGGTCAGGACGGCGAATGAGGGGCTGATCGTAGAGCTTCTGGAATTGCTTGACAATTTCGAGCGGGCATTCAAGAGTCGCGAGGAAAATCCCGATGCGGAGGCCTATCACAAGGGGGTCAGCCTGTTGTACAACAGGCTACTTGATGTACTTTCACGCGAAGGGCTCAAGCGTTTCGACTCGGTAGGTCATATATTCGATCCACGGTTGCACGAAGCGGTTATGCAGGTCGACGACGATAGCGCAGAGCCGGATACGGTTGCGACGGAATTGCAGGCCGGCTACACGCTCAACGACAAGGTAATCAGGCATGCGCGTGTAGGCGTTGTCAAAGGCAAGGAGAGTTAGGTCTTGCCTGACGGTTTTTATTGGATAGAATTAGTTCGTATCACCGATATAGGTGTGACGGAGGAATATAGTCATGGGTAAAGTAATCGGCATAGATCTTGGGACCACTAACTCATGCGTTGCCGTTATAGAAGGCGGCGAGCCGGTCGTGATCCCCAACCAAGAAGGTGGCCGGACAACGCCATCGGTCGTTGCCTTTCAGGAAAACGGCGAACGATTAGTGGGTCAAATCGCCAAACGTCAGGCGATCAAGAACTCGCAGAACACGGTCTTTTCGATCAAGCGGTTTATGGGACGACGCCATGGCGAAGTGACCAGCGAAGAAAAGTTGGTGCCGTACATGGTCACCGAGAACGAGTCGGGTGATTGCCGTGTGGAGATCATGGGCAAGCTCTATTCACCGCCGGAAATTTCGGCAATGATACTGCAGAATCTCAAGGCGAGCGCCGAGGCGTTCCTTGGCTCAACGATCACTCAGGCGGTGATTACCGTCCCTGCCTATTTTAATGACAGCCAGCGTCAGGCCACGAAAGACGCCGGGCGCATTGCCGGTCTGGAAGTGTTGCGCATCATCAACGAGCCAACCGCCGCGGCATTGGCGTATGGTCTTGACAAAAGCAAGAATCAGAAAATCGCCGTGTATGATCTCGGAGGCGGAACATTCGATATATCCGTTCTGGAATTGGGCGATTCGGTTTTCGAAGTGTTATCGACCAACGGTGACACGCATCTTGGTGGGGATGATTTCGACCAACGTGTAATCGATTGGATTGCGGACGAATTCAAACGTCAGGAAGGAATCGATCTGCGCAAGGATCGAATGGCCTTGCAGCGATTGAAGGAGGCCTCCGAGAAGGCCAAATGCGAGCTGTCAACGACGATGCAGACTCAGATCAATCTACCGTTTATCACAGCCGATCAAGCGGGGCCCAAACATCTCGACATGACTCTGACCCGCGCCAAGCTTGAGCAGTTGACCGACGATCTTATTCAGCGCACCGTCGAACCGTGCCGTCGCGCCATCAAGGATGCTAATGTTACGGCTGCTGACATACACGAAGTCGTGCTGGTCGGTGGGATGACTCGTATGCCGAAGGTGCAACAGGTCGTGCGCGAGTTGTTCGGCAAGGAACCTCACAAGGGGGTCAATCCGGATGAGGTTGTTGCCGTCGGCGCGGCTATCCAGGCCGGCGTGCTGGCTGGTGAGGTCAAGGATGTACTACTGCTGGATGTAACGCCGCTGTCGCTGGGTATCGAAACGCTCGGCGGTGTGATGACGCGGTTGATCGAACGCAACACCACTATACCTACTCGCAAGTCGCAGATATTCTCCACGGCTTCCGACAATCAATCGGCGGTGAGCATTCATGTCTTGCAGGGGGAGCGTGAAATGGCGCTCGACAATCGCACACTCGGACGATTCGATCTAGTTGGTATTCCGCCGGCGCCGCGTGGCATGCCGCAGATTGAAGTGACATTTGACATTGATGCCAACGGCATCGTGCACGTCTCAGCCAAAGATTTGGGTACCGGCAAGGAGCAGAGAATCAGGATCGAATCATCATCCGGTTTGTCGGAAGCTGAGATTCAGAAGATGGTCAAAGACGCCGATTCCAATGCGGAAGCCGACCATAAGAAGCATGAACTGATTGATGCGCGCAACCGTGCCGATCAGGCGATTTACTCGGTCGAGCGTACCGTCAAGGAACACGGTGACAAGATTTCCGAGGATGAACGGAAGGGTATCACCGAGGCCAAAGAACGATTGGAGGCCGCGATGAAGACCGAATCGGTCGAAATCATCAATCAGAAGATTGACGATTTGATGACGGCATCCCAGAAGATAGCCGAAGTTATTTACCGTCAGACGGCACAGTCGGCCGGTGGCGCCGCCGGAGGACCGAGCGGACAAGAGGAGCCACAGACGGAGGAGCAGACGACGGGGGCAAGTGATGGCAGGAAAGAGGATGCCGTCGACGCTGATTTCGAGGTCGTCGACGACAAGGACAAGAAGAAGTGAGGTCGGTATTCTTTGAACGCGCCAGCAGGAATCCTGAGGCTGTCCCATAAGTCCCAGGTGTGCGCGGCGTACGTCCTCGTGCGCCGCGAAAACACTGGGAAATTCCCACCGCAAGCGGTGGGGCACCCAGTCCAAAACGAACTCATGGGACAGCCTCTCCTTTCCTGCCGGATCGGCAAGCTAATGAAGGTCGTCAGGAAGGGGTTCCTGACGACGCCTGAAGTGAGAAGCCGTCGACGCTGATTTCGAGGTGGTCGATGACAAGGACAAGAAGAAGTGAGGTTGGTGCGCTCTGTCGCGAATGAGCCGGCTGACGGCCGGCCAGCCGTTACTGGTTGCAGAAGATGAGCTTGCGTCGTAGGGCACACTGCGTGTGCCCGCGGGCGCAGCGTGCTGCGCCCCTGCGATGCAAATGTTTCTTTTGCAGGAAATACTAAGACAGAGCCGGAAATGCGAGAATATGGCAAAGCGTGATTACTATGATATCCTCGGTGTTGAACGGGGCGCCTCTGAAGACGAAGTCAAGAAGGCGTATCGTCAACTGGCAATAAAATTCCATCCCGACAAAAATCCGGGGAACAAACAGGCCGAAGAGAATTTCAAAGAGGCCACCGAGGCCTACGAGGTGCTCAAAGACGCGCAAAGTCGGGCGCAATATGATCAGTATGGTCATGCCGGAGTTTCGGGTCAGCCCGGCTTCGGCGCAGGAGGTTTTGGCGCCGGATTTGACATCAACGATGCGCTGCGCGCATTCATGCGTGATTTCGGCATGGGGGGTTCAGGTTTCGAGGAGATGTTTGGCGGCGGTCAGCGCCGGCGAGGTCGGCAGGATCTTTACCACGGCGAAGATCTCAAGATACGTCTCAAGTTGACGCTGGAAGAAATCGCGTTTGGAACAGACAAGAGCATAAAGATTAGGCGGTTCAAATGCTGCGCAACCTGCTCCGGCAAAGGCGGCTCGTCACTGCGGCGCTGTCCGCAGTGTAACGGCGCCGGTCAAGTACAGCAGGTATCGCGTTCGATGTTCGGACAATTTGTTAGTGTCCATCCCTGCGGGAACTGCGGCGGGACAGGTGAAGTCATTTCCTCGCCATGTTCAACTTGCAGCGGATCTGGCAGGGTGGAGGAGCAGGCAACGATCAGCGTCAAGATTCCCGCCGGTGTGTCGGAAGGCAACTACATTCCGTTGCGCGGAGAAGGGAACGCGGGCATGCGTGGTGGTGAGTCGGGGGATTTGATCGTGATGATCGAGGAGAAACCGCACGAACGGTTTGTGCGCCACGGTGGCGACATCATCACCGAAGTTCCGATTACCTTCGCCATGGCGGCTCTGGGGGGCGATATCGATATCGAAACGCTCGAAGGGCATGTAAAACTTAAGATACCGGCAGGCACACAGTCAGGAAGAATGTTGAAACTTCGCGGGCAAGGGTTGGGTCGTTTGCGATCGAGTGGCAGAGGCGATCTGCTGGTCAAAGTCTCGCTATGGACACCGACATCACTAACCGACGAACAGCGGTCGCTCTATGAAAAGTTGCGCCACGTTGAAGGAGAAGTTCCGTCCAAGGTCTCGAAATCTATCTTTGAACGCCTAAGAGAATCACTGGGGGTTTGATCGTGGCTGATTACCTAGAAGTCAGCGTTCGTTGCGCCCCTGTCGACGAGGATCTGGTGACATCATTCATCACCGAAACCCTGAGTCAGGGATTGGTGACTGAGGTCAACGACAACGAATTCAAGGTCAAGTTCTATCTGCCCGTTGTCGAGGAGTCCCGCGAGAAGGTCGAATTGCTGGGAGTCTATCTGGTGAGTCGCGGTCTGACGACATCCGACGGGCTGACGGACATGATCTCCATCAAACCGATTGACGATATCGACTGGATTAAGAGCTTTCAGCAGTCGTTCCAACCGGTGGTCGTCGATAATGTCGCCGTCAGGTCCATCTGGGACAAGACCCATTTCCCCGGCAAAGTCGAAATTGTTATTGAACCGAAAATGGCTTTCGGTACGGGGCAGCATGAGACGACACAACTCTGTATAGCGCAACTTATCAAGGATATCAAACCGGGGGACAAGGTTCTCGATCTCGGCTGCGGCTCGGGAATCCTCAGCATACTGGCGGCAAAGATGGGGGCTGCCGAATGTCTGGGGCTTGATATCGATCTGGTTGCGATCGACAATGCCAAAGAGAATGTCGTTCACAATAATCTGCAGGATATCGTGAAGGTTCAGTTTGGCTCGATGGCTAGAATAACGCAGATAGCATACTACGATGTGGTCGTCAGCAATCTCATCAAGGAGGAGATTTTCAACCTGTACGAGAACTTCATGCGCTGCCTCAAGTCCGAGGGAATCCTGATTTTGTCGGGCATCCTTGCCGAGCAAGAAGAGGAATTCCAGGAGTTTCTTAAGCTCAAGAACCCGCACGGCTGTCTGGTGAGCCGCAAGAACGAGTGGATTTGTTGCCGTGTCGCCAAAGCGTAGCCACGTCACCCATTTCTTCGTCGAACCTGACCAAATCGAAAACAACCGCTGTGCGTTTACTCGTGAAGAATCCGAGCACATTTTTCGGACGCTCCGACTGGCTCCGGGTGATCTGATCAAAGTCACCGACGGCATCGGCAATCTATATGATGTGATGCTCGGCGTTCCCGGCCGCGTCGGTACTTCCGCAGAAATAGTCAAGGTGTCGCGCTGGGGCAATGAGATCGCCGTCGAAATTACAGTCGCCTTCGGGTTGACACTGCAAGGGAAAGCGGACGACATTATCGAGCAGTGCACACAGTTGGGAGTAAGAGCATTTGTGCCGCTCTTGACCGCCAAATCATTGGCGCGCCTTGATCACGACAAGGCCCGAACACGCATCGAACGCTGGCGGAAGGTGGCTATCAGCGCCATCAAGCAGTCGCAACGCAGCTATCTACCGACGATATCATCGCCCTGTGACATCCGACGGCTGGCGACATCCGTCGGCGATTACGATCTGGTGCTGATAGGCTCGTTGCAGGGCAAACGCCTTGAATACGATGAGCGGCTTGCGGCGGCCAAATCTATCCTCCTGATTACCGGCCCCGAACAGGGGTTTACTCTGGAAGAAGAAACGACACTGGCAGATGCAGGAGCCAAGCCGGTTCTTCTCGGTGATCGGCGTCTACGCGCGGAGTTGGCGCCAATCGTCCTGACAACGTTAGTTCTGACTCGCGCGAACATTCTGTGACTAAACGGCTCAAGCGAACCGGCCGATATTACTTATGATGACAGATATCATGCTGCAAGTATATGTCTTGGGCGTTGGCGCCGTGATCGGCTCGTTTCTCAACGTGCTGATTTACCGATTGCCCAAGAACCAGAATTTCGTCACCGGCAGATCGCACTGTCCGAAGTGTGGCACACTGATCCGCTGGCATGACAATATTCCCATTGTCAGCTTTCTGATTCTGCGCGGTAAGTGCCGTGCGTGCCGCGCTCCGATTTCTTGGCGCTACCCGCTGATCGAGTTGCTCACCGCGGCCTTTTTTCTGCTGGCTTTTCGCCTATATGGCTTCAGCCCGCAGACGGCGATAGTCAGCGTGTTCTTCTGCCTACTTCTGGTGATTACCGCCGTCGACTTCCAGTTCTACATTATACCCGACAAAATCACGGTTGTTGGTATGATCCTCGGTATGGCAGCATCGTTCGTTAGTCCGATAGTCAAACCTTTGGATGCATTGATCGGCCTGATTGCCGGAGGCGCATCGCTTTATCTGCTGGCTTTGGTCGGCGATTTCCTGTTCAAGAAGGAGTCGTTAGGGGGTGGTGACATTAAGCTGGCGGCAATGTTAGGGGCGTTTCTGGGATGGAAAAGCATCATCATCGTTTTCTTCGGCGCCGCTGTTCTCGGGCTGGTGTATGCGCTGATCTACATGTCGTTCTCGCGCAAGATGCGGCAAGACCGCATGATACCCTTCGGCCCGTTCTTATCGCTGGCAGCACTGATTGCGCTATTCTTCGGGAATTGTTTGATAGACCTCTATGTCGAAAGAGTTCTCGCGCTTCAATAGTTGGGCGCGATGGGATTCACCGCTACAAAGCGCTATCCGGCTGACGATAACTATAATGTGAACAAGCGTCGTCCAGACAAATGGGAGCGCTGGTTAGGCTCCAGCTACGAGATTCGTATCCGAGTAACTCTCGGCTTGATGTTCCTGCTGATAATCATCGCCAATCTCAATTCGCTGCGTTATTTCGGAGCCAGTAGATCGCTCCAAAACGACACAGCCAAATACCGCGCCGTCGGAAATCTCGAAGTAATTTCGCGGCTTCTCAAGACAAACCCGTTGGAACGTTCTCATTCCACCCAGTTTCGCGATTTGGCTCAAACCGCAGGATTTGCCGAGATCGCGCTCGTCGAAACGGACGCGTTGCAACATGATGACTCGAATAGTTCGGGATTTGTTGATACTCATCTGTTGCAGAAGCTACGCTCGGCGTACAACCGGGACAAAGAGGTGGCTGGCGCACTCGGCGGCGGCTTGCCAGCCACAATGTCGACTGTCTACGTGAGCGACAGAGGGGAGAATGTTCGTACCGTAATCTTCCACTTCGTTTCAGACAAAGGAGAACCGCTCACGCTCTTGGCAACCATACCTGCTACAATCGAGGCCGGTCTGCAAAGGTTCTCAACCTTGAACGCACTATTCCAGTTTCTCAGCATGGCAGCGGCCTTTACGATTGCGATTCTTCTTCTCAAAATCACTTTCAAACCTTACCGGCAGATCAAGAATCAAGCACTGGCGGCGGACGTCGGCAAGACAGATCAGCCGGAAGCCGTCGATTTCGCGGTACATACTTTCCAGAAGGTGATTGGTGAACTGCGGCACAAGGAGGCGGTGCTGCAGCGACTCTATGCTCAACAAAAAGACCGTGCCACGTCGTTGGAGCGCTATAACGAATATATCCTCGCCGGCATGTCGTCGGCAGTGATCAGTTGTGACACCGAGGGTGCAATCACCCACTTCAATCGCGCCGCGGAGAAAATCTGCAATGTCCAAGCCGCATTGGCTGTACACCAGGACTACCATCAAGCGCTTGCCGATTATCCCGTGCTCGCCGAGATGATTGGGGAAGCTCTGGAAAAGGGCAAAGAAACTTCCCTGCCGGAGATGGAACTACATCTTGCCGATAACAGACGTCTCTGGCTGAGCGTGACTTGCTCCCAGTTGAAAGATACAGACAATAGCGTAAAAGGCGCCATGGTGCTGGCCTCCGATTTGACCGATCTCAAGAGGCTCGAAGGGGAGATCAGGATAAAGGAGCAGATGGCCGCGCTGGGGGAGATGGCGGCGGGTCTGGCCCATCAGTTGCGCAACTCGCTGGCCGCCGTGGTCGGATTCGCCCAGTTGCTCAAGAAGCTTACTGCCGGGACGGATAGAGCACCCGATCTCGTGCTCAATATCATAAACGAAGCGCAGGCGACCGAGAAAATGCTAACCCGATTTCTGACGCTTTCGCGTTCGGAGAGAGTCTTGCTCCGCGAGGTTGAATTTGCAGAGATCCAGAAGATGGTTGAAAACCACTTCGCCGAACGCCATACTGCCGGTGGTGTGAAACTGGTATTCGCAGCGGATAAGGACCTTCCCGTCCTTGTCTGTGATCCGATCCTGATCACCAATGCCCTGATAAACCTCATCCAAAACAGCATCGAGGCATCTTCGGCCGGCAGTGAGGTACGAGTCGAGGGAAACTGCATGGGTTACGGTGAACCTCTCTTGATTCGAGTAATCGACAGCGGCAAGGGGATTCCGGTTGAGGAGATCGACAAGATTTTCCTGCCGTTCTACACTTCCGGCAAGGCTGCAGGTACCGGTCTGGGTCTGTCGCTCGTGAGAAAGTGGGTAGTCTACCATAGGGGCGAAATCACTTGCCAGTCAGCACCGAACAGGGGAACGACCTTCACGATCAAGTTGCCGCAGCGACCTGCCAGTATGGTCGCCGTCGAGTATTCCGGCGAAACACTCACGGCAAGGACATAACTTCTCCACTAATACGCAGTTGCATTCAAAATGATACATACTCCGTTCTCGGTATTGCGAGTACCCGCGGGCGCAGCGTGCTGCGCCCCTACGGCTGACGGTATGATTCGTGCGTCGTATTTGCCGGACGCGACGCATAATATCATTATGAATGCAACTCGGTATAAAGGGACTGTTGAAGAACCTCGCAATGACATGGTTTGGGCTTTTTCAACAGTTCCTAAAACAGATAAATCTTGCCAAAGCGTCGATTTTGCTTATATTTAGCGGGTCGTCAACTTGTGCGTACACAGGTCTGGTTACTTGTCATCGGCCTGCTTAAGGAGTCTTCCTGATGCTATATCGTCACAGTGTTCTTGCTCTTATAGCTATCGCGGTCTTCCGGTTTGGCTCCGCCGGAGCGACTGAGAAGTATTCAACGGTCCGGATTAGTCTGGACAAAAAGACCAACTATCAAATAGTCCAATCGCTCGGGTTCGATGTTGTTACTCTCGGCGAGGGCTATGCCGAAGCCATACTGGCACCCGGAGACCTGGAACGGCTGCAATCGACCGGTCTCAGGTACACAATCACGATCGACGATATGACCGCCTTCTACCGGAGTCGGCTGGATCTGAACCGCTCCATGGGCGGCTATCGCACCTTGAACGAAATCGGGCTTGTGCTCGACTCGATCCACAACGCTCACCCCGACATCGTCACTTCGAAGTGGAGTCTCGGCAATAGTATCGAAGGCCGGCCAATCTGGGTCATCAAAATTTCGGACAACCCCGATGTTGATGAGGACGAACCGGAAGTCTATTACTATGCCTGCCATCATGCACGGGAAGTTATCACTCCCGAAGTGCTCATCTACTTTATGCGCTATTTGACTGACAACTACGGCACCGACCCGCAAGTGACCTATCTGGTTGACAATCGTGAGTTGTTCTTCTCTCCTTGCTTGAATCCCGATGGCTACTATTACAACGAGGTGAGATCTCCCGGGGGGGGTGGAATGTGGCGCAAGAACCGTCGTGCTAACGGAGACGGAAGTTTCGGCGTCGACATCAACCGGAACTACGGCTATCAATGGGGCTATGATGATGAGGGCTCTTCACCTTATCCGCCGAACGAAACCTATCGAGGCGTCGCCCCATTTTCTGAACCTGAGATTCAAGCGCAGCGGGATTTTATCAATACCCGCCACTTCAGAGTCATCGCCAACTATCACTCCTATGCGGGCTTGTTTCTCTATCCGTGGGGCTACGAGAGGATTTTCACTCCCGACAACGATATCTTCGCTCAGATGGGAGATACAGTCCAAGCCATGACCGGTTATACGCCTGGTCCGCCCTGGCTGACGCTCTATCCCGTCAATGGCGGCAGCTTCGACTGGGAGTACGGCGAGCAGACCACCAAAGAGAAAGTCTATGCTGTTAGCATTGAAGTGGGTAATAACAACGATGGCTTCTGGCCGCCAGTCAGCAGAATCACTCCGCTGGTGCAGTCACAGCTTCAATCCAACCTTTTCTACGCCCGTATCGCCGGCAACCCTGAGGGGCTTCGCGCGCCGGTCCCACCGACTATCTATGCGATCGGCGATGTGGATACGACCTATTTTCAGCTCTACTGGCATCATTCCGATCAGTACAATCCGGCTCAGTCATTTGAAGTCTGGCAGATGCAGAACGTCGCGCGCATCACCGACAGTCTGGAGAGCCCCGTACCGGCCTGGATCGAAAACGGCTTCACTCTCACGACTGGCAGTTCCCATTCAGGCACTCAATCCTACTTCAGCGGCAACACCAGCAACATCGACACTCGTTTGTCGACGTGGCAGACCCTGCGCGTCGCCGGTGGTGACACGCTTCGATTCTGGACAAACCACAGCATCGCGTCGGATTGGGACTATGGTTATGTCGAGATTTCCGTCGACGGCGGCTCATCATGGGCGTCGATTCCGGGAAGTATCACTACTCAGGACAACCCGAATGGCCGAAATCTTGGTCACGGTATCACCGGCTATTCCGGCGGCTGGATGTTGGCTGAATTCCCGCTGACCCTATTTGTCGGACAGGATGTAATGTTTCGTTTCCGCTACGTTACAGATAGCAGCCAAAACAACGGTGGTTGGTATATCGACGATATCTATCCAGTAGAATACTGTACAACCTCAGCAAGGCTGACGGACACGGATACAGACACAACTTTGTTCGTGACCGATCTTGAGCTTGGCGACTATTATTACAAGGTAAGAGCTAAAGACGCCCAGAACCAGTATTCGAGCTTCAGCAGGCTGATGGTGGCGCATGTCTATTTCAACATTCCGTGTCCGTGGCGGGTGGCTGATGCCAACAATGACGGAGTTGTAGACATCAGTGATGTAGTCTACTTAATTGCTTACATCTTCAGCGGCGGTTCGGCCCCGACTCCGAATGCGGTCGGGTCAGGAGATGCCGACTGCTCCGGCGCAGTAGATATCAGTGATGTAGTCTATCTGATCGCCTACATTTTTGCCGGAGGTTCGGCTCCCGGTAGGACGTGCGACTGCAAGAACTACTGACGGACCCACTTCACACAGAATCGACCAAGTGCTTCGACGGGAGATGTAGCGCATTTCCCGTCGCTCTTTTTGTAGCCTGCCGAGCAAGACCGGAGCAGAAAGCGGCTTTTACCATCGAGCGCAAGGAAGCTAAAATTCGGTGTGTTTTCGAATTTGCCACAGAAAAATTTAGCAGAGGTGTTATCGCCTCTGCTAAGTGGATACTAAGGTAAGACACTACTGGCCAAGATGTAACACATAGAAGCAAAACCCTTGCCATGATTCGACAAAGTCAACTGCTTGTGGCACAACGCGCTGATTCCGGCGATTAACGCCATTGTCGACAGGGGTGTAAGCTCTTCCGACACTTTTATCGGAAGGTTCCATACTATCTTCAAGTAAGTGATTGATGAGTATTGTGTTAACAACGCAGACCAGTCTGTCAGGCTTTAGAACACAAAGGTTGATCTCTGGACGTTTCGTGGCTGTCGCCTTGCATGAGTATGAGATTCTTCGTTGCGCTCAGGATGATGAACCATCAGACCTCATCGGCAGTCTCTTGGGGTCGAGTCCGCCAAAAGCGGTTTCCACGAGGCTCTAAAACCATTACTTTACCAAGCATGGATTCGGAATTGCGACTCGAAAAGATTCACTCAGTCACTGAAATCACAGGTGAGATCAAGGCTACACTGGAGGCTGAATACCAGTCGATTTGGGTGGAAGGCGAAATCTCCAATTACCTTCATCATTCCTCGGGGCATCGCTATTTCACTCTCAAGGACGCCGGAGCGCAAATCAAAGCTGTGATCTGGCGGTTTAGCGCGCAAGGGCTGCAATTTGAACCGAAGGACGGGTTGAAAGTCCGCGTGTTCGGTGATATTACACTCTATGAGAAAGGCGGATACTACCAGATTCGGGTGACCCGTATCCTGCCAGTAGGCAAGGGTAGTCTGGAAGAGCAATTCCAGCGGCTCAAGGAGAAGTTGGCGCTGGAAGGTTTGTTTTCTGAAGACCACAAACAGTCAATCCCCGCATATCCAAGCGCAATCGGTATTGTTTCGTCACCTACCGGAGCCGCCATTCGAGACATCATCAACATCTGTCGCCGTCGCGCACCGACCGTACGATTGATTTTGCGCCCGGCCCGGGTGCAGGGTGACGGCGCCGCTCAAGACATCGCCAAAGCCATAGAAGAGTTCAATCGGTGGGGAGAGGTTGACGTTCTGATCGTTGGGCGTGGTGGTGGCTCACTCGAGGATCTCTGGGCTTTCAACGAAGAGATTGTGGCGCGGGCGATTTACCAGTCGCAGATTCCGATCATATCGGCCGTGGGGCATGAGATTGATTTTTCGATCGCTGACTTTGTCGCCGATCTCCGGGCGGCGACCCCATCCGCAGCCGCGGAACTTGCGACCTATGATGCTCAAGCAACGGTTGCGCTCGTCGGCGATTTTCGCACGCGATCGACGCGAGCACTCACGCGTAACGTTGAAATGCGTCGGCATTTGCTTGACCGACTGATTGGCGCGCGAGTCTTGTTATCGCCCGCAGCCCTGTTGGAGCGGCCATCCCAAAGACTGGACGACAACATGACCCGGATGCACAACATAGCTGAGTTGCTGCTCCTGAAAAATCGGGGCGCTTTGAGTTTGTTAGAGCACAAACTGGGTGCTTTGTCCCCGGATAATGTGCTCAAACGCGGCTATGCCGTTGTGCAGCGTCGCAAAGGACTTGCTATTGTCAGACAAGCCGCCGAATTGGCGAGCGGGGATCGAGTAGATATCAAATTTGCTGACGGCTCAAAACCGGCAACAATCGAGTGACCGAAGGGCGGAAGTGGTTGCCGGCAGGAGAAGAATAGACTATTATAATAGCTAGTGTGGCGCATCAAACAAAGTGCTACGTATATTACTACGCCGTGAGGATCCCTATCCTAACGGCAGGCAGTTCTTGAATCGCGTCAGGAAAGGGTTCCTGACGCCGCGCAGAAGGTTACGTGATTTCTGTGATTCGGTAAATTGCGTGCGCAAATAACCCGTTCATAATGAGGTAAATTTGCCCGAGAAGCAGGACACTTTCGAGAAGGACCTCAAGCAGCTTGAGGATGTGGTCGCGAGATTAGAGCAAGGGGACTTGCCGCTGGATGAGGCCATGAAACTCTTTCAGGAAGGCATGCGCCTGTCCAAGCTTTGTTCCCAGCGGCTGTCAACCGTCGAGCAGGAGATTAAGAAGCTCGTCGCCGAAGGTGACAAACTCAAGCTGGAATCATTCGAACCTGACAACAATGCCTGAAACCACTGGAAAAACGCTCGCCGCCTTTGCCCGATTGCGTGAGCAAATCGATGATGCGCTGGAAGCAGTGCTGCCCGCCGCTGATTTGGAGCCGACGGAACTGCATCAGGCTATGCGCTACTCGGTGCTGGCGGGAGGTAAACGAATTCGGCCGATCCTCGCGGTCACATCCTATCATTCCTCAGGCGGGAGGTCCGACAAAATTTTTCGGCACGCTTCCGCGCTGGAACTGCTGCATACGTATTCGCTGATTCACGATGATCTTCCTTGCATGGATGATGATGATTTCCGCCGCGGCAAGCCCACACTGCACAAGCAATTCTCGGAATACATTGCGGTTCTGGCTGGGGACGCACTGCACGCGCTGGCGTTTGAAGTGCTGGCGGAGTCGGGCAACTGTGAGGTCGTGTTGGAAGTTAGTCGGGCTATCGGCACGGTGGGGATGATCGGGGGACAGGTCAGGGATGTCCAAGCCGAGGGACTCGAGGTTACGCTTCTGGATGTCGAGAACATCCATCGCCGCAAAACGGCGGCCTTGATTACCGCTTCGATCAAGATCGGTGCCTTGCTGGCAAATGCCCCCAGACCGCAGGTCAGGATGCTGGAACAGTTTGGAGAAAGATTGGGTTTGGCATTTCAGATCGTTGATGATATTCTGGATGTCGAAGGGGATTTCGAAACACTCGGCAAGAGCGTTGGTTCCGATGATAGGCTGGCAAAAGCCACATATCCGAAAGTTATCGGGCTGGAAGCCTCGAAGAAAATCGCCGCCGATTTGATCGCCGACGCGAAAACAGCTCTGGAGCCGTTTTCAGATCGGGAGGTGTTCTGGCAGTTGGCGGATTATATTTTAGCGCGTCAAACATAATGAACCGGTTTACCGGTTCTGAGTATGATGGATAGATGACAGACTTTCTTGCGAACCTGAAATCGCCGGTTGACCTCAAAAAAATCCCGCCGGAATTGCTCCCCGATCTGGCGGCGGAAATCCGCGAGGCGCTCGTTGGAGTATTATCTGAAGTCGGCGGCCATCTGGGTGGCAATCTGGGGGTGGTGGAACTCACCATCGCGCTGCACTATGTTTACAATAGTCCAGTCGACAAGATGATCTGGGATACGGGTCATCAGAGTTACGTCCACAAAATGCTGACGGGTCGCTGCGACCGTATGAGCACGATACGCCAACATGGAGGACTCGCCGGTTTCGCCAAAATCACCGAATCCGAGCATGATATCTACGGCGCCGGCCATGCTTCAACCTCCATCTCGGCGGCATACGGACTGGCCGTCAGTCGGGATCTCGCCGGTGAAAAGAATCACGTCATCGCAATCATCGGCGATGGTGCGCTTACTGGCGGATTGGCATTTGAAGGACTCAACAATCTTGGCAACTCCAAACACAACATGCTGGTTGTCCTCAACGACAACTCGATGTCGATCGACAAAAACGTCGGCGCGCTCTCCGAATACCTTACCGAACTGCTAACCGATCAGACCTATAACAAGCTCAAAGCGACGATTTGGGAGATGACCGGCAGGTTGCGGCACGGTTCGATGATCAGAGAGATCGTTGGCAAAGTAGATGAGTCTATTAAGAGCATACTGGTGCCGGGTGTCATTTTCGAGAAGCTCGGTTTACGCTATTTCGGCCCAATCGACGGACACGATGTGATCGGTCTGGTGAAAACTCTCGACCACATGAAAGCGCTGCCGGGTCCATTGTTGCTCCACATTCATACTAAGAAGGGGAAAGGCTACAAACCCGCCGAGGATGACGCCTGCTGTCTTCACGGTGTCAGCAAGTTCGACAAGGTCACCGGCAAATCGGAGAGTTCCGGTGGTGTCAGTTACACATCCGTCTTCGGTAACACGATGATCGAGTTAGCGGAAAAGGACAACGATCTGGCAGTTATTACGGCCGCCATGCCGACAGGGACGGGCCTCTCTGAGTATGCCACGAAGTATCCCGATCGTTTTTTCGATGTCGGTATCGCCGAGCAGCATGCGGCAGTTTTTGCGGCAGGGCTTTCGCGGGGAGGCAAGAAGCCGGTTTTTGCAGTTTACTCGACTTTTTGCCAGCGTGCCTACGACCCCATTGTTCACGACATAGCTTTACAGAATTTGCCGGTGTTGCTGGCGCTTGACCGCGCCGGTTTGGTTGGCAATGATGGTCCAACGCACCACGGTTGTTTCGATCTGTCATATCTGCGACCGATTCCGAAAATGGTGGTCTGCGCTCCCAAAGACGGCACTGAACTGAAACAGCTCCTGCAGCTTGCCGTCGAAAGGTTCGACACACCGATAGCGATTCGCTGGCCGCGCGCCGACATTCCCGAAGGGCAACTGCAGGAACGCCGAATGCTGGAATGGGGCTCATGGGAATGTTTACAGGAAGGCAATGATGGTGTGATTCTGGCCGTCGGCACGATGGTTGATCAGTCGCTTAAGGCTGCGGTATTGCTTGAAGATCAAGGAATACACGTCACAGTGATTAATTGCCGTTTCGTCAAGCCATTCGACCTTGAGATGCTCGAAGATCTGGCGAAGAAGCATACCAAGTTTGTCACCGTCGAGGAAGGCGCGCTCATAGGCGGATTTGGCTCCGGGATCAATGACTGGCTTACCGACACCGCACGGAGTCATATCCGGTTGTACCGGTTGGGCATTCCGGATCAGTTTATCGAACACGGTAATCGCTCGGAGTTGCTCAAGATGATCTCTCTGCATCCCGAGGGAATTGCCGGGGCTGCGGCGAGTTTTATCAGAACCGAAGGCAAGCATTCGCTCAAGATAAAAACTGACTCCCAGGCGATTCCAGTCGCAAACAGGATGGAGCAGGTGAGAGCGGCCGCAAAGGACAAGACCTGATGCGCTTTGGTATTGTCGCTAATCGCAAACGATCGGGGGCAACGAAAGTCATCCGCCGTCTACTCGCGTGGACGCAACAGAATGGGCATGACTATCGCGTCTGCGAAGAGTTGAAAGACTTTGTCGATTCACCGGAGTTGATATCCAAGGGCGAGGATCTGGCCAAGTATTGCGACTACATCATTTCGATGGGGGGTGACGGCACATTGCTATCGGCGGCCCGCGCCATCGGGGCAAGTGGTATCCCGGTACTCGGCATCAATCTCGGCTCGCTGGGGTTTCTCACTCAGGTTGCCGCAGAGGATATGGAGCGCAGTCTGCAAGCCATCGTGAACGGCGAACACCACATCGAACCCCGCATGCTATTGACGGTGGCGGTGGATAGTCGCGAAGACGCCAAGGAGGGAGTCGCGCTCAATGACGTTGTAGTCGACCGCGGGAACGTGGCGCGTTTGATTCAACTCGACCTTTCCGTAAATGAAGAGTTTATCTGTACCTACCGCGCTGATGGTCTGATTATTTCCACACCGACCGGCTCGACGGCATACAACGCCGCCGTTGGTGGCCCGATCGTAAATCCCAAAATGAATGCCATTATTGCTTCGCCGATAGCGCCACAATCGCTGGCGGCGCGTTCACTGCTGTTTGATGGCGACGATAAGATCAAAATCAAAGTCACCTCCGGGCATCACTCAGCGTTGATGACCCTCGATGGACAGGTATCGATTCCTCTGAAAAATGGCGAAGAAGTGGTGATCAAACGAGCCGCTTACACGACGAACCTGATCACGTTCCCGCAACACTCATTTTATGCCATTCTCCGTAACAAGCTTCATTGGGCGGTCTTGCCCGTCACTCAGAACGAATAATTCAGCGGCTTAGAACCTTGGGGACTGTTGAAGAACCGATAGTCGTTCAGGCAATCCCGAGATTGCCCCATAAGTTGGAGTATGGTTATGAACAGCGATCGCGATGGTCGAGAATGTTGAGCGAGATCATGGTGTCGCAACGCCTTACACCCTCACCTCCTTCCCCTCTCCCACTGGGAGAGGGGTGTAGGGGTGAGGGAAAGGAACTTATGGGACAACCTCAGGATTCCTGCCGGCGCGCTTAATTCAGCAGATTTAGACATCGCGCGTACGTCATTTGGGTGTTTCGCCAGTCAATATCTTGACAGACGCTCCTCTTCTTGCACAATCAACGCCTGTTGATTAGGTTAATCGCGTAGGAACCGAGCCAGAAGACGCACAGTCGAGGTAGTCATACAGCCATGCCACAATCGTCAATGATGAAGAATCTCGTCATCTGCGTGCTGTTGTATGTGGTCTCGCTTACCGCTGCCGAAGAATCGTATCATCCCAATAGACTGATAGTGCGCTTCAGGTCGCAGCCGGCGGTAGCAAGTCTGGCAGCAAGCGCGCAAGATGTTGGTGCTGCCGAGGTACGCCCATTACTTAATCGTCTGTCCGGCAAGAGTGAGGCAGCTTTCACGGCAACGACATATCTCTATGTGTTCTCCGATTCTACAAAACGTCTTGCCGCCGAAGGCACATTATCTCGCCAATCTTACATCGAATCAGTTGAACGTGACTATAGGATCGAGCTGTTCTATGATCCGCTGTTTGCGAACCAATGGGGTTTGAGTAATCAGGGCCAGCGCTACCTCGGCATCATCCGTACCGCAGGCAATCAGAATGACACGTTGACATATAAGAGCGGCACCAGTGGCGCAGATATCAAATGGGTGTCCGCACAGGCTGCCAATACCGGTCGACACAAAACCCGCGTCGGCGTGATTGATACAGGCGTTGATTACAAGCACCCTGATTTGGCAAATCACATCTGGCATAACACCGGTGAGATACCGTTCAACGGTATTGATGATGATTTCAACGGCTATGCTGACGACTACTATGGCTACGATTTCTCCGGTGACGTCCAGAGTGGCTTCACCGTCTCGCCGGATCCGGACCCGATGGACCAGATCGGCCATGGTACACATTGCGCCGGAATCATCGGCGCCGAAGGGGGTAACGGAATCGGTATCGAGGGGATTGCTCAGAATGTCGAGATCATGTGCCTGAAAATTTTCCCCAACGCCTTTATCTCGGCGATGACCGAGGCCATTGTTTATGCCGTTGACAACGGCGCCGAAGTAATCAACGCTTCCTGGGGTTCACCCTATTATTCATCGCTCATGGATGACGCCGTTAAGTATGCAGTTGCCCACGGCGTTCTTTTCGTGGCAGCCGCAGGAAACTCCGGAGCATCGACACCCTATTATCCAGCGAAGCTCGGCGACGTCTTGACGGTTGCCGCCAGTGACTCGCGTGATCGCGTGACCGCTTTTTCGACCTTCGGCAACTGGATTGACGTGGCTGCTCCCGGATTGGACATTCTATCACTGCGTGCGGCAGGCACTGATATGTACGCAGAGTCCGGAGAGCCGGGCGTGCGCATCATTGATAGTCTTTACTATCTCGCTGATGGTACGAGTATGGCGGCGCCGGCTGTTGTTGGCGCGGCGGCTTTCCTCCTTTCAGCATCACCCGGGCTGAGCGCTGACAGCGTCAAGCAGTTAATTTACGGTACTGCCGATGACATCGCCGATCCCAACGGTCTTATTCGGCATGGATTCAACCCCTATTCCGGGCATGGACGGGTCAATCTCGGTCGCGCTGCGCAATCTCTGGCTGATGAATTTGCCGAATTGGAGACGCCCCAGTTCAACACTCTGCAACAGGGGATGATCACGTTTGTCGGTTCAGCCCACTCGGCGACGGGTGGAATCTTCATATTGGAAGCGAAACCGCCATCAGTGAATCTGTGGATTTTGGTCGCCTCGGGAAGCGCTGACAAACTGCGCGATACTCTTGCGGTCTGGAATAGTTCACCGTACGACGGCAGAACTGAGATCAGGCTCACCGTCGGGCGCAATGTTGTCTTCACCTCGTATCTCCGGCTGGTCAACAACCAACAAATCGAAATCCTCTCACCGGTAGAGGGGGACACGGTCACCTCCTATGTCGAAATCATCGGCTCGGCATCGCTACCCGGGTTTCGGTCGTACGAGGTCTCTTACTATGCTGACGCCAACCCCAAAACGAAGAACCTAATAGCTTACTCCAACGAGATCGTCTATCGGTCCCAGTTGGCGGAATGGACGGTCGGTTCTTTGCGTCCCGGTTCCGGGGTGCTCAAGCTCACAGTATCTTCCGAAAACGACGTCTTCGAGATTTCCAAGCGGATACGCATCGCCAGCCTCATCGCCGAGGGCTACCCGAAAGCGCCCCCATCGCGACCGCACAATGCTACGGCGGTGGGCAATGTTGATGGTGATCCGACTCCTGAACTGGTCACCGGATCAGCGGCAAAGATTATTGTCAACCAATTCGCAGAAGGACGCCTGGAATCATATTCTCCGTCAATCGGCATATCGTGTCAGTCGGCGCCGGCGCTCTGGGATTTCAACAACGACGGAAAAGATGAGATTGTAATGGTGACTGATTCGGGCGTAGTGATTATTGACGGCGAAGGAAACGCGTTGCCGGGCTGGCCCAAGAAGATTGTGACAGGTTGGCAATTTGATGCCTACCCAACGCCACTGATTACTGATATGGACGGCGACAGTTCCATGGAAGTGCTACTTGTCAATTCCGGCGGAGAAATCTGGTGCTGGCGTTCGGACGGGAGTAGCTATTTTCACTCTAATGGCGGTCTCTTTGCGTTGACCTCCAACAGGGGTGAAGAACGTACCTTTGGAGGTGCGTTGGTTCCGTTCCTCTTTGCCTCCGATTTCAACGACGACGGCTATCAGGACGTTGGTGTGCTCTATTCCTCGATCGGAAGAAACGGTCTGTACATGTTTTCGGGCAAAAATGGCCGCCCGCTCTATCCTGAGAAAGGCGCCCGCGTGCTGGCAACTGAGCCGCTTTTCGGAGGCGTGCTCGCGGACTTCGATGGTGACGGTCATGCTGAGATTGCGTTTGTCCATCGCTATGGTGGTAGTCTGATCCAGATCGGTGTAAGTATTGTCAAGGCCGATGGTTCGTACTTGCCCGGCTGGCCCAAGAGCTTTGTGGACAAGATTCAATTTCTATCACCATATCCGGCGGCAGCCGATCTTGACCGCGATTCCCTGCCGGAGTTGATCTGTGTATTTAGCGCTCTAGACGGCGGCGAAGTGTATGTTTGGCACGGTGACGGCACTCCGTTTGCGAACAACACTTTGGGCCGCAATGATGGTTTTCTCGCCGGCACCACCAATTCCTTGTCGAACCCGCTTGTACTTGATGTGGATGACGATGGCCAGTACGAAATTGTCTCGCGCGCCGGCGCGACCCTGATGGGAAAACCTGAGCGCATTTTTGCCTGGGAACTCGATGGCACTGTCACCAGAGGATGGCCGATCCATACTTATGCCGACCCGTCCGATGTCATCTATTCTCTGTTTACTCCTGCAGCCGGTGATTTCGACGCCGACGGTTTGTTGGAACTGTACGTGCCTTCCAACGACCAACAGCTCTACTGCTGGGATTTGCCAACTGTGGCATCAGACAGCGCCATAGCATGGGGGAGTTTCCTGCATGACAAGCGCCATACGGGGACGCTTCCGTTTGCGCCTGCGATTGTCCAACAACGGCCCCGGCCGCCTGTACCATCAGAATATCGCCTTGCCCAGAATTATCCCAATCCGTTTAACCAAAATACGGTGATAGAGGTTGACTTGCCTCAGACCGGCGATCTTGCTCTCGATGTCTTTAACATCCTCGGTCAACGCGTCGCCACAGTCTTCCACGGAACCCTTGATGCCGGATTCCATCATTTCGATTGGAACGGATCCGACTATGATGGCCATGCACTGGCATCAGGGATCTATTTTTACCGACTCCGGATCGGAAACCACACAGATACACGCAAGATGGTGCTGCTAAAATGATTCCGATTGCGCGACACATCGCACACGTCATTGTGAAGTGCTTGCAGCGAATCAGGGTCACAAAGAACGCAACCTTGGTTTTGATTCTCACGGTTGGTCTTACCGCGACATCCTCCGCAGTTTTTGCAGATGCGATTCCCAACCATTTTGAGCAGTTGGGCGCCTTGCCTTTGGCCGGAGTCAAGTCATTTGATGTCGAAGGCACGACCATTAGTCTGCTCTTTGACCAGACCGTGGCGCTTGCGAATACCGCACATGCAGGCACGCGAATGTCGGTGCGTTCGCTAACGCCTTTGCGGCAATCGTACGATGACTGCACGTTGCACGACCGCCGACTTATCCTCTATTCGCGCAGCGGCTCACTCGGTTTGGCTCGTGTCGGTGCTGACACGTTGGTTGTTGTCGACGAGCAGACACTCGGCGATTCGATTTTTTCGGTTGCGATTGGCGGCGACTATCTCTATCTGGCGCAAGGCTTCGACGGTATCAGGATTGTTGACATCAGCAACCTGCAAATCTTGCGCACCGTCGGAAAGGCAAACCACGGTGGCTACTATTCTCGGCTTGCGGTTCGGGATACGTTGTTGCTGGCAGTTGACCGGCTCAACGGGGTCGATGTCTTTCGCATCCGTGACAGCGCGTTGGTGTATCTCCGCACACTTCTGACGGACTGGCCGGTCATTGATTTCGCCTTTGATGGCAGCGCGATTCTGATGTGCTATGGCAACAAGGTAGTTAACAGGCGGCAACTGGACGGTAGTCAAGGAGGAGGGGATGTGCCCCTGAGATTCGATCGGCGTGTATTCCATCTTGAAGACTTTGGTAGGTGCGTTATCATCGTCTTTGACAACGGCCTACTGCAGAGTTATCGCCCTCGCGCTGAAGAAGCCCTTGGTTCTTCCCAGCTTGCATATCCTGCTAAGAAAGTCCGGAGCGCCATGGATGACCACGATCAGCGATTCTGCTATGTCCTCGACGAAATGGGAAATCTGACCGGACTTCTCGGGGAGGAATTGTCGCCGGCAAAGGAACTCAAGCTCACCGATCTGCCTGTAGAGATGGTTGCCACTGATAGAGGGCTCGTCATCTCCCGCGCCGGCAGGGGATTGTTTTTGCTGAGCTTCGAAGATGGTGCGGTGACCGAGGAGTTGTTGTACGAGACCGGACTTGGATTTTCCTCTCTTTGCTGCCATGATTCGTTGCTCTTCGGTAGTGTCGCGAATTCTGACTCTGTAATGATCTTCAATCTATCCGACATGGGTACTGATCCGTTGATGGTCGTCGACATGGGGGCAACGGCAAAACAGCTTTACGTTCGTCAGAGAGGAACATACAGCTATGATCTCATTGCTATCAGTTCGGACGGCGCTCGTTCCGTAAATATCAACGTCAAGGATCGCACCACCAACTTCCTCTGGCAGACGGTGTCGCGTTTTCTGGTAAACAACGGATACTGTGACGGAAACTCGCTGATCTTGTCCTCCGAGATCGGCGATATTGACTACTACTGCCTTGACTGCGGTTTTCCCCATCCGATACTCCGTAGCAGCACGGCGATTTCGGCCTCGCCGCGCTCGCTGCTTATGATCGATAGTCGCTTTCTGGTCGCCGGTTCGGAGTCTGGTGTAAATCTGTTCAGTTACTCACAATCGCAGGGGCGCTTTGACCGGATCGGTGATCTGTTGCCGATCAACTCGGTCTCACAATTTCTCTTTGATCCTGCTACACGGCTGCTGATAGTCGCGAGCGGAGACGATGGCATTCACTATGTGGATCTCACCGATCCATACCACCCAAGCGCCGTTTTCCCAATTCTCGCTTCCGGCAAGGCCACTGCCATTTCTTTGTGGGGCGACCGACTCTATTCGCTTGAATCCGATGCTATCAGGTGCTACGGGTCGGTGTCGGAAGGACTTCAGAGCGCAGCAAGCAGTGTCTTTGTTTCCGAGCCTTTCCCCAATCCTTTCAACTCCAGTACCGTGATCGAAGTCGTACCTACCGGTGCGACCGGAATCTCGTTTCAGATTCTTGACATCCTGGGGCGCGTAGTTCGTGGCGGAGAACTCGACGGCAGCGCGTTCGGCAGTCGGATTGCCTGGGATGGAACCGATTCGGGCAACCGTCCGGTCGCTTCGGGAGTCTATTTCCTGCGTCTGGTGGCCGGTAAATCGGTCAGTGTTCGTAAGATGTTGCTAATCAAATAGCGGTCTATTTAATTGCTTGACTCCTATTTTGATAATCGTATAATTCCTGCAAATTGACGGGTGAGGAGTGCGAATGAGACAAATCAAAGTACTGTCGGCGACATTGATCGTCGGAGTGTTCTTGTTTTCAATGGTATCGCTTTCGGCGGCTGAAAAATCAGCCGAAGTGGGCTACATCAAGGACGGCATTTATCATGATGCCCGTTTCGGTTTTTCCGTTAAAATTCCGGTCGATTGGCGAGAGGCCAAGCTCCGCAAGGAACCGACATCGGAGAGACTGCTGCTGGTGGAAAAGAAGCCGAAAGTCCCGTTGCAGTTGCAGAAGAGCCCGGAATCGGCGATCAAGCCATCGTTTATGATCTTCGCCGATTCAACTGCGATATCGCCGCAGGCGTTTCTCGCTTTTTTGCAGGCCGACACCGGCAAGACTGAGTTCAAGAGCCGCATTCTTTCCAAGTCAGTTCTTCTGGATCAGGGAACGCCAAGCGTAGTTCAGATAATGGAGAAGACTACCGTGAAAATCCTGGGCCAGGAGGCCATCAAGCTGCGGGCGCGCTTGGAGTATACCGAACGAGTGGAAAGTCCCAATTCGTCGGCGATGATTCAGGTAAACGGGTTCCGGGCGGGCTACGTCTATATCGTTCCGTTTTCTGGTTGGCTAATGTACATCGAACAAGCATGTGAAAGCGAGTTTCTGCAGTCTCTGCAACCTAACTTTGATACGATGATCAATTCGCTGACTCTTGAAGGGGTGGGGAAATAGAGAACTATGGGCGGCAGAACTAAGACGACAACGGCAGCAAACATGGGTTCTGATTGCAAGGAGGCTTGCCATGTGGGCGGTTAGAATGCTTCTGATCATCATCTTCATTATCGTTTCGATCGCCTTTTTTATCGCCAATGCCGGCGAACGGGTCGATGTCAACGTCCTGCAAACGCGCTATGTCGATGTGCCATTGATGATCGTGCTGCTGATTGCGTTTGGCATCGGGATGGTGGCCAGCTTCTTGATTGCCGTTACCTATTTCTTCCGTATTTCATCCGAAGCCTCGGCCAACAAGCGTATGATAAAGCGTCTGCAGGCTGAAATCACCGCTCTGCGTAACCGTCAGATAGATCAGATCGATTCGGTGTAACTATGTTTGAATTGAGCATGTATTACTATATCGCCGGCTGCTGCGTCATCTTGCTGCTGGCGATACTGGTCAGTTTTCAGGTTCGCCGGCGCAAACGTGAGCGGCAGCAAGACCGCACTCTTTATATCAGCGCTCTACAGGCACTCCTGGAAGGGGATGAGGTCGGCGCTTTCTATAAGCTGAAAGAAACCGTTGCTCAAGATACGGAGAACATTGACGCCTATTTGCGGCTGGGCAAAATTCTGGCCAACCGAGGCAAGATCAAGCATGCGATTCAAGTGCATAACGAGCTTCTTCTCCGCTCGAATCTGTCACCGTTTCAAAAAAAGACCATCAACCGTTACTTGATTGACGATTACGTTCTCGACAACCAGATCGGCAAGGCGATCAATCTACTGCAATCGGAGTTTGAGCGCGATCCCAGTGACGTTCAGACCGGTGTCCGGTTATTGGAACTGCTCGGCAAAGAGAATAAGTGGGAAGAGGCCGAGGAGATTTCCGAAAAGCTTTACAAACGGGACCGCGAGCGCTTTGCCAGTGTGGTTGCTGATGTAAAGATCAAAGTCGGCGATCTTGCTGAGGAAGGTGGCAAAGGTCGCAGAGCGCGGACACTTTACAAGACCGCCTTTCACCTTGACCGGACCAGAATCGACACTTGGATTAAAGTGGGTGATTCCTATGTCACCGAGAACCGGCTGGAGGACGCCATCCGCAGTTGGATGCACATTGTCGACTCGGCTCCAAGGGAAGCGCATCTCGTTTTCGATCGGCTCAAGCGGGCGCTGTTTGAGGTCGGCCAGTTTAACCAGATGGCCGGTATTTTCGAAAGAATACTGGAACAAGATCCGGGCAATCCGTATGCGGCTGTCTCACTGGCTGAACTGTATGAGAAGAAAGGCAACCTGTCGCAGGCGGAGGAGTACTACCGTCAGGCGATAGACAGCAATCCGCAGTTTGCTCAGGCTCGTCTCGGGCTGGCGAGGCTGTATCGCGAACGGGGGAGAATTGATGAAGCCCTCAAAATTCTGGAGAAACTGTTCGTGCAACAACAACAGCAACAAGGGGTGGTCAGGCAGCGGACTTAGAGCCGCATCGTCCTTGCCATTGAGCGCGCCGACCAGTCCGCTTTGTCGCAGTAGAACCAGTCACACCTTCACCGCTGTAGTAAATGACTGACAAGCAAACTCCGCTTCTGGAGCAGTATTTCCGCATCAAGAGTCAACATCCGGATAAGATTCTCTTCTTCCGCATGGGGGACTTCTATGAGATGTTTGGTGAGGATGCGGAAGTTGCCGCGCCGATTCTGGGGATCGCATTGACTTCACGCGCCCATGGCAAGACCACGCGCATGCCACTGGCCGGAGTGCCATATCATGCCGCCGAGAAATACCTGTCACAACTAATCAAGGCCGGTCTCAAAGTCGCTATCTGCGAACAGACGGAAGATCCCAAATTGGCCAAAGGGCTGGTCAAACGGGAGGTGATCGAGATTATCACGCCGGGTACCGTGACCGTCGACAGCGCCCTGCCGCAATCTGAAGAAAACATGGTCGTCTCGATCTTTGGCGAGTCCAAGGGCGATTTGGGCATGGCGGCGGTTGAGATCACGACCGGTCGTGTTGTTGTCTATCAGGGTGACTGGGAATCGACCTTCGACAAGATCGAATCGCTTAGCCCGCACGAAGTACTGATTGCCGACGGGAGTTCTAATCTGCTTACTCCGAGACTGGCGCGTGTCGCTGCTCAAATCACTCGCGCCGAAGATTGGAAATTCCAATTTGACGATGCCTCTCTGCGCATCAGGAAACATTATCAGGTTCATTCATTGGAAGCATTCGAGCTGACGGCATTCCCGTATGCGGTTTCGGCGCTGGGTGGGTTGCTTGCTTACATAGAGGAAATCAAGTTTGTGGTTCCTCAGCATTTGAACCCGCCACGACTTGCTGACGATGCGGATCAAGTCTATCTGGATGCCGCCACGATTCGCAATCTGGAAATCCTGCACCCAAACACCGGTGACAAAAAGGAACACGCGCTCCTGGGGCTCCTTGATTTCTGCCTTACTGCGGGTGGCAAGCGGTTGCTGGCGCGCTGGCTGACAGCGCCACTGAAGAACATTGCGCGGATCAATCAGCGCCTGCAATCTGTCGAGCGGCTATTGCACGACGACAATCTGCGGCAGCAACTTACAGACGTTCTGAGTGGATTCGCCGACTTGGAGCGGCTCTCCGGCAAGCTCGGTTATCGAAAAGCCAATCCACGCGATCTCATACAACTCAAGACAAGTTTGCGACAACTACCGACAATTGTGCAGTTACTTTCGGAAGCCAAGACGATGCTCTTTGGCGACATCGCCGCCAAGCTACCTGATTTGACCGAAGTCGTACAAGTGATTGAGGGAGCAATCAAGGACGATCCTCCATATCTGGTCAATGGCGGTTCCCTTATCAAGGACGGTTACGAAGAGCAACTTGATCAACTCAAGGCGACGATCAAGGATGCCGTCGACTACATCGCCGGCTTGCAGGAGACGCTACGACGCCAGACCGGCATTCCGTCGCTGAAAGTCGGCTACAACTCGGTCTTCGGTTACTACATCGAAGTCACTAAGCCGCATCTGGCGTTGACACCGCCGAGTTTCGTCCGCAAACAGACCTTGGTCAATGCGGAACGCTTCATAACCAACGAACTCAAAGAGAGGGAAGAACTGATCCTCGCGGCTGAAGAGAAAATCAATAAGCTCGAAGAAGAAATCTTCCTGCGAGTGCGCGATCAGATCTCAGAGCACGTGGACGAAATCAATGCAACCGGGCAGGCAATCAGTGCTGTGGATGTTTTGTTGTCATATACCATTGCCGCGCGCCGCTACAACTATAGTAAACCCGAACTCAATGATTCTCTTCGCATCGAGATCACCGAGGGACGTCATCCGGTGATTGAGCAGCTTCTGCCACGTGGTGATTTTGTCGGTAACGATACCTGCCTCGATATCGCCGCTGAGCAAGTTCAACTACTGACCGGACCAAACATGGCCGGCAAATCGACTTATCTTCGGCAGGTTGGGTTGATCGTCATTATGGCGCAGGCCGGCTCATTTGTGCCCGCGGACAGGGCAGTCATCGGAGTTGTCGATCGCGTGTTCACCCGCGTTGGCGCTTCTGATCGTTTGGCGCTCGGTGAATCGACGTTTCTGGTCGAGATGAACGAGACTTCGCGTATTCTGAGCAATGCAACGCGACAGAGTCTGATCCTGCTCGATGAAGTCGGGCGCGGGACATCGACCTATGACGGTTTGGCAATTGCCTGGGCGCTGTGCGAGATGCTGCACGAAGACTCGCGCCTGCAATCCCGCACGATCTTCGCGACTCACTTCCACGAACTAACCGAACTGGCTTCTCTCTTTGGGCGTATCCGCAATTATCAGGTGCAGGTCAAACGTCACGGCGACAAGATTATCTTTCTGCGCAAGGTAGTTCCGGGTGGCTGTGATGACAGCTTTGGTATCGAGGTCGCCAAACTTGCTGGAGTTCCCAATAGGTTGACCGGACGGGCGAAGGAAATTCTCAAGGAATTGGAGGAAGGAAGTTTCGAACCGCTAAAAGCTCGCTCAAAGCAGAACCTGATGCGTGCCAACCAACTTGGTCTTTTTGGCGGGGAACCTTCGCCAACCGCCGAGCGTATGCGAGATATTGTTGTTGAACAACTCACGCCGATAGAAGCACTCAACTTGCTTGTGGAACTCAAGCAGATTGCGGACAAGGAAAATGGCGCCAAAAATTAGGCTGTTGCCGGATGTTCTAATCAACAAGATCGCCGCCGGTGAGGTGATCGAACGACCAGCCTCGGTTGTCAAGGAACTGGTCGAGAATGCCCTTGATGCCGGGGCCACCGCCGTAACCGTCAGAATTTTAGAGGGTGGGTTGGCACTGATTGAAGTCACCGACAACGGCTGCGGCATGACGCCGGACGATCTCAAACTGGCCATCTGCCGTCACGCGACCAGCAAAATCGAAAAACCGGAAGACCTTTTTAATATCCATTCGTTTGGCTTCCGAGGGGAAGCATTGCCATCGATCACTTCGGTATCGCAGTGCACAATAAAATCGCGGATGCGCGGCGCGGCCAGCGGGTATTTGCTCGAGCTTTCCGGCGGAGAGCTGATCGAGGAATCCGAAACCGGCTGCGATCATGGTACATTCATCTCCGTTCGCAACCTCTTCTTTAACACTCCGGCGCGCCGGAAGTTTTTGAGATCACCTTCCTCGGAAGTACGACGTGTGGTGGAAGTTGTCGAATCGTTAGCCGTGAGTAATCCGCAGGCGGAGTTCGTGGTCGATTCCGACAGCCAGCGGCTGATTGACTTGACCATCGCTACTGACAGAATAGAACGTGCCAAGCAACTGTTTGGTATTTCTTTGGCGGGAAAATTCGTGCGGGGTGAACGCAGCGGTGACGGATTGCGCCTGGAAGTCTATCTGTCCAAACCGGAAATCTGCCGACGCAATCGCTCACGAGTAATGATCTTGGTCAACAATCGGCGAATTGAATCAAAAGCGCTGTTTGCCTCCTTAACCTCGGCCTATGGTGAATTCCTGACCCATGGCATGTACCCTCAAGGCGCGGTGTTCATTACGATCGAGCCGTCGCTGGTTGACGTCAACGTTCACCCGGCCAAATCGGAAGTACGCTTCGCCGATGAACGGATCATTTTTCATACCCTATATCATCTGGTCAGAGAGTCTTTGCTTGGCGGCAGTGCACTGCCGGGAGCTTTTGGCCTCGGCCAGTCACGCGGTTCTGGCAGTTTAGGCCAGTTGGATCATCAGGCCACTACCCGACAGTCGGTGCGCGACTTCTTCGGTCAATCGACTTCGGCGGAAGTTCAGTCCGAAGAATCGCTGGCGGCAATCTTCGGTGAGCCTGCGGCGAATACAGCAGATCACACACGTTCCCGACTCGAACCTGCGGTGGCAGATGTCGGTACTGCCCCAGACAATGACACTCGCTCGCCCTCAGCGGGTTACGTTACTCGCGAGGCGCTGGGAATCAGCGGGGAAGTCAGATTTCAGCAATTGGCTTTGATGTATGTCATTGCGCTTACGGCGGACAACGTCTTCATAATCGACCAGCACGCGGCCCACGAGCGAATCCTTTACGAGACAGCCATGAAATCGCTTGTGTCGCGCACGATTACCAGCCAGCAGTTACTATTTCCGGTGCCGATTCACCTTGAACCGGATGATTTCTATACCTTCAGTCAGGAGCAAGTAACCTTTGCGGCTCTGGGATTTTCGCTGGAGAGTTTTGGCCCCCGACAACTCCAATTGACGGCAACTCCAGCGATCTTGGCCGGGAAGAATCCGGAGATTCTGTTTAGGGAACTACTGGATGATTTTGGTGGAATTACGGGTGACAGCCAGAAACGCTTCCAGAAGAAGGCCGCCTCGTTTGCCTGTCGAGGCGCGCTGATGGCCGGCGATCGGATGGATGAACCCGGCATGCGGGCGCTCTTCGCTGGTCTGCTGGCGGCAGAGAATCCTTATGTCTGCCCCCACGGCAGACCGACCATGATTCGGCTTTCTCAGGATGAGCTTGATGTCCGCTTCGGCAGGATCTGACAGATTAATCATCCCGGCGCTTGTCGGCGCGACTGCCGTAGGTAAGACGGCGGTGGCATTAGAGTTGGCAGAGCAGCTTGACCTTGAAATCGTTTCCTGCGATTCACGCCAAATATATAAGCATCTTGACATTGGCACGGCCAAACCGACTGCAAAAGAGCTTGGTGGTCAGCCGTATCATCTGATAGATTTCGTTGAACCCGATCGTTTGTACTCGGCCGTTCGCTACAGAGACGCTGCAAGAGACACGATCGCCGACATTGTTGAAAGAGGCAAGGTACCGCTCATTGTGGGGGGTGCTGGTCTGTATCTCAAAGCACTAATTTCGGGTTTTTTCACAACTCCAGAGGCTGATGCGTCTTATAGAGAGGAGTTATCAAGGCTGGCCCCGGCGGAGTTGCACACCCGGCTGGAGGAAATCGACCCAGAGACGGCGGCGGAAGTACCTATAGGCAATAGGGTTAGAGTGATCAGAGCACTGGAGATTTTCCATGCCACTGGCAGGCCGAAATCCGAACTCAAACGGACCGGCACTTATCCGAGTAATAATCTCGAGTTTCGGGTTTTTTGGCTAACCCTTGATCGCAAAAAACTTTATCAATTAATAAATCTGCGGGTCGATAAAATGTTTAGGGATGGACTATTAAGCGAAGTTGAAACATTGGTTAATATGGATTATGGAAATTCCCCGGTTTTGGCAAGTACCGTCGGTTACAAAGAGGTGATGGAACATCTCAGCAGCCAACTAACGCTTGATCAGTGTCTCCAGTTGATCAAGCAGAAGACACGTAACTATGCCAAGCGGCAGATTACTTGGTTCAAGAAGGCCGGTAATTCGGTTTTCGTAGACGGGAACAAGCCCGGTTGGAAGGATTTTCTTTTTGCCGAGATTCGCAAATTAAAACTTGACAGCAAGTTGCTGTAAGTCATATCTTCCAACGGCTTACATGTTCCGGCGTCAGGGAGGAAACTGAAGGTGATAAGGTTTTTGCTGATTTTGACAATGGTGGCACTTCTGCTGACGGGGTGTTCTTCAATGGTTAGAGACAGATTGACCATGGCGGAGTTACCAGCCAACTCCTCGGCAATTGCTGAAGACGAGACTTCCTCTGTCACTGGTGACTCTTTGAAGGATGCGGTAGATGAAGAGAATCAGCAAGCTCAGCAGGTGATGGAAGAGATTCGTTTGGCGGAGGAATACTATGCTTACGGTGTGCAGGCCAATGGCGCTGAGCGCTGGCAAGAAGCTCAATACAATTTCGAGAAAGCACTATCGTTGTTGTCGGAACTCAATGTCGACAGGGAAGATAAGAGTGCGGTTGGATACAGCTACGGCAAATTGATTGACGACATTCGCGCCGAATACAAGCTTACACTGCTTTATCTCGCCACGATTCCCGGCGAAGCGTCCAGTCAGGCTTTCGTCGACCGTTTTGGTGAAATCGACGACTTCGGCAAACTGAAGGACGAGAAAGTGATTACTACGGTAGACACCCATCAGGAATATGATATTCCAGTGGTTGTCAACGACAAGGTGGAAAACTGCATAGTCTATTTCCAGACGATTGCCCGTGATTTCTTTCAGGCGGCTCTGACTCGCAGCGGTCGCTATACTCCATTAATGATGAAAATCCTTGAGGAGGAACGTGTTCCGCGCGATCTGGTTTACCTGCCGCTGATCGAATCGGGATTCAGGACCAATGCCTATTCCTGGGCAAGCGCCGTCGGGCCGTGGCAGTTTATCAGTTCTACCGGTCGACGCTTCGGCATGGAACGCGATTGGTGGTTCGACGAGCGACGCGATTATGAGAAATCAACGCGCGCCGCTGCTCGGTATCTCAAATATCTCTATGAGCGATACGGTGACTGGTACTTGGCGCTGGCAGCCTATAACGCCGGCGAGGGCAAGGTTGACCAGGTTGTCAAACGCGATGGAACCACGGACTTCTGGCATATGTCCCACTTGAGACGCGAGACCAGGGACTATGTGCCGCTATTTCTTTCATCAATGATCATAGCAAAGAATCCTGAGAAATATGGTTTTGTTCCGTTTTACGACGATCCGTTGGAGTATGATGTTGTCACTGTCGACAAACCGCTTGATCTCTATGAGGTCGCTGGCGCGCTTGGTACAACTTACGACTATCTCAAAACGCTCAATCCCGAGCTGCTGCGGAAGGTGACTCACCCGCATAAAGAAAGCTACGCCCTGCGAATTCCCGCCAACCAGAAAGAGAAGTTCTGGGCATCCTATGACCAGTTTGCCTCTGCCCGTTCTGCGACATTGGTTCACCATACGATTGGCAAGGGTGAGACGATGTCGGTGATTGCCAAGCAGTACAATATCAGTACTCAGGCGCTGGCGGACGCCAATAACTTAAGCAAGAAGCAACAATTGACGGAAGGACGGACTCTGCTGATACCGGTGCCGCAATCGGCGCGGGAAGATTCCCCGACCCGGCAAGCCAAACGCAAGGGTTACGATGCTCCTCACATTACGGGAGAGGGGTCCGATCTCTATGTGGTTCGTAAGGGGGACGGTTTGGCGGACATCGCTTCCGCCCATGGGACTACTGTCAACCAGCTTGTGATGGTCAATGGACTGGATAAATCGTCCCGGATCTATCCTGGGCAGGTGCTCAACGTCGGCGTCAAGCGGTTCTCCCAGAGTCGCCAGAATGCCAGCGCACCGCGCGCGTCCAAATCACAGCACATCATGACCTACAAGGTTCGCGAGGGGGACTCGATGGATAAGTTGGCGAAGCAGTACGCCACGACTTCCGCGAATCTAGTGCTACTAAATGGCTTCGAGAACAATCGCCATCTTCGAGTGGGGCAATTGATAAATGTGCCGGCGCGCAGCAGCTTGGGCGGCAAAGCTAAGTCGGCTGCCAGTATCCTGATGTATGTGGTCAAGGCCGGCGACACCCTGTGGGACATCGCCAGCGCATTTCGTTGCAGTGTCGAAGAGATCGTTAAGCTAAATAATCTGACCTCACTGAAGCTCAACGTTGGAGACCGATTAAAGATCGCCAAGAGTTAAGGGATTAACGTGGCACGGACGCGGGATATTGTCATTGGCGTTATCATCGGGGGAAGCTTCTTGGTCTTCTTCCTGATCATGGCCATTACGCTAATTTATGGCAGGTTTGGAGAAGCGGATGGCTTCACGGGACTGGGGAGCAAAGTTGCGATCGTCAATTTGGACGGCGTGATCACGTCTTCTACCGAGATCGTCAGACAACTCGACCGCTGGGGCAAGGACGATAACGTACGCGCAATCGTGATACATATCAATTCCCCCGGCGGTGGCGTGGCGCCATCGCAGGAGATCTACGACAAGCTTATGAAAGTGCGCGCCAATACCGGCAAACCGGTAGTGGTATCGATGTCTTCTGTGTGTGCGTCGGGAGGCTTCTATATCGCCTGCGCTGCCGACAAGATCGTGGCGGTGCCGGGAACGGTCACCGGTTCGATCGGTGTCATTTTCGAATGGCCGGTTGTCAACAAGCTTTTGGATAAGGTAGGCGTTCAATACGAAACGATAAAATCAGGCAAAGTGAAGGATGTCGGCTCACCATTTCGGGAGGCAAATGACGCCGACCGAGCTATGCTGCAATCGGTTGTGGATGATACTTACGATCAGTTTGTGAACGTTGTGTGCGAGCGGCGAGGTCTTCCTCGCGACTCGGCCATAGCCTTGGCGACCGGGGCAGTATTCACCGGTAGGCAGGCACAGAACTTGGGGCTGGTTGATTCGCTTGGCACTTTCGATGACGCCGTCGATTTGGCGGGGGAACTGTGTGGATTGGGCAAGAATCCCAACCGCATCAAAGAGACTCCGCGTCGCACTGTGTCGATCTTTGATCTTCTGGGTAGCCTGACAAACCTTGATTTGAGCAAACTTCTTAACAGCAGGCAGGATTTGGTGTCACCAAAACTGCAGTACATATTCAATTAGGGTGGACGTGGATTGAGCGCACGGGTGTAACATTGGCATGAAACTGAATAGGAGCACACAATAAATCGGTTGTTGAAACTGAGGGAGGGTGATCCCAAATGACGAAGGCAGATTTGGTCGAGAAAGTCGCCGAAAGGACTGGATTGACCCGAACCGACGTGGCGGTGGTGGTCGATTCGTTTCTCGACACCATAAAGAAATCGATGGAGGAGATGCAAAACATCGAAATCCGCGGTTTCGGCACCTTTAAGATCAAGTTGAGAAAGGCTCGCAAGGCGCGCAACCCGCGGACGGGAGATGAAGTTCCGGTTCCGGACCGCAAGGTGCCGGTGTTCAAACCGTCAAACGAGTTCAAGGATCTGATCACCAAACTACCGTTGCAGTAGAGGAGACCCGATCGAGCTCAAGCGTTGGCGCACGTAGAGTCTTCCAGAAGCGCCTGTCTGAGCGCCAAGAGGTGTATTCGGGCAGAGAATCTGGCTGTTGCGCCGTGCCATAGAGTCAAGGTGCTATCAGGGTGAGGGTTAACTAATCAATCTTTTTGCTTGCGCGGTCTTCTGATAAACGCTATACTACGTAGCTGAATTTAAGTGAACTCTTACGGAGGTTGAATGCCCAGCGGCAAGAAACGTAAGCGTCAGAAGATCAAGACGCACAAGCGGAAAAAGAGAAGAAGACGCGATCGCCATAAAAAGAAAATCTGATTGCTGACCGGCGGATGCCAACATCTGCCGGTTTTCTTTACGCTCCTCATTCGCTTTCCCCCAGAAAAGCAAGTGCCCGAAATCGCCTTTCAGACTCCGGGCATCGCAGTATTGATAATGGCAATTCTTACATCAGCTTGCAGCCTGCGCAAGGCGCCAGTCCGCCGGAGAAGATGTACGCAATCAAATACACCACATCAGAGATATCGACTATGCTGTCACAGTTGGCGTTGCCGGCAAGCAGTGGCGATGGCGGCGAACCGCCGGAGAAGATGTAGGCGATCAGATAGACGACGTCAGAAATGTCGGCGATACAATCGCCATTGGCGTCGCCACATAAAAAGGTAACAGTGGGCGAGTCTACGACTTTCAGAGTCAGCGCGGCTGTGTCGACCTTGACCGGATTGCTACCGTCACGCAGGGTGATCGTGAAATGGAAGTTGTATATATAGGTAGGCTTGCCGGAAATCGTGCCGACCGTGCCGCCGTTGAAGGTTAGCCCGGAAGGCAAGTCGCCTGACACAAGCGACCACGTCCAGGGAGCTACACCACCAGCATGCTGAAGCTCCAGTTTGTAGCATTGGTTGAAGTAGGCGTTGGGGAGGATCGGACCCGGATGAATATGCAAATTGCCGTCGCACCAGTCACCGACTGCGTTGCTGTCGGAATCCCATTGATCAGGATTGTACACCGACGGGCAATTGTCGCAGGCGTCACCAAGACTATCAGTATCGTTGTTGATTTGTTGTGGGTTGAAAACATACCTGCAGTTGTCGTCGGCGTTCAAAATGTCATCATTGTCGACATCGGGATCGCAGGCGTCCCCCAAACCGTCACCATCGGTGTCGCGTTGATCGAAATTAGCGACTGTCGGGCAATTGTCGCAGGCATCGCCAAAGCTATCGGCATCGGTGTCGCGTTGGTCAGGGTTAGCGACTGTCGGGCAATTGTCAGCTGCGTAACAGAGGCCATCGGAGTCAGGATCACAACTAAACTCGACGACAAATACGTCTTGGCTGCCTCCGTAAGTGCCATGCAGCGCATTGACGAGCGGAAAGTCCGAGGAGGTTGTCGTCCCAGTGGCATATATTGAACCGTCATGACTAAGCGCTAAACCTCGGGGCTCTTCGTAGCCGCTTCCGCCGAAATATGTGCAGTAGTCAAGTTGCCTGCCCGATTTGGAGAAAATCACAAGGGCGCCGTCCCCATCTCCGTTAAACGTGGGGTCGTAGGCGTTGACAACCGGCAAGTCGGAGCAGCGAGTTACCAAGAGGGCGACAATTCTGCCGGAGTCGTCCACAGCCACGTCGCTGACGACGGTGAATCCGCCTACACAACCGCCGATGAAGGTCGAGTATTCCAGACTTCCGCCGTTTGGAGATAACTTGGATACGAAGCCCCTGCCGTTTGCGATCCACGTGCTGTCGTAGGCGTTAACGACTGGGAAATTGGGGCTGTCGGTGGAACTGCCCATAAATGCATGCCCGGAATCGTCGACGAATAGGCCCATGCCGTCTTCAAACCCGCTCCCGCCGAGATATGTACTATACACCAGTGACCTGCCATCTGCTGCCAGTTTCGTCACGTAGCAATCCGCGTTTCCACCGTTGAAACTAGTCTGGAAAGCGCCCGGTGTGGTAGGATAGTTGCCGGTCGTGAGACCGGACACATAGGCACATCCATTCGTGTCAATACACAACGAATGATTTTCTTCAACGCCGGTTCCCCCAACGTAAGTGCCATATATCAGTCGCTGTCCATCGGCTGACAGTTTTGCCATATAGATGTCGTCTACGCCGCTGTAGGTGGGATCGTAGGCGTTCTGCAGGGGGATGTTCGATGACTGCGTTACGCCCGCTATATAGGCGCAACCATACCGATCGGCGGCTATCCGGCCCCAGAAGTCACGTCCGGTTCCACCTAGATAAGTGCTGTATAGAATGCCGCCGCTGCGGTTGAACTTGGTCACAAAGAGATCTCCATTACCCCGGTTGGTAGAATAAAGCGCGTTGAGTAGTGGGAAATTGTTGGAATAAGTCTCCCCCGTCAAATACACCGATCCGGAATCATCTGTGGCGACTCCGGGCCAGGCATCATACGAGCTTCCCCCAACGTAACAACTGAACACGACACTCGCACAGTCGGGTGTCAATTTCGTCAATGTGACATCCATCGGCCCATGAAGTGCGCTGGGATTGGGTCCCACCGGAAAATTCGCCGACGTGGTCTGAGTCGCAAAATACACATATCCCGAATCATCGAGTCTGATGTTGGTGCAGTATTCGTCACTGCTGCCGCCGAAATAGGAACTGAAGGTCAGCGCCGGGTCGATTACGACCGCATAAGCCGGATCATAGTCGTCTGCCAGTCTGAATCCGAAAGTTGACTCACCGACCAGGGCATATTGTCCACGCAGCAGTCTTTGCCGACCTTCGGTCGTTTGAAGCACGCTGGGAGCCCGCTCAACGATCCGTCCCCAGTCGGTTTCGACGACGAGTTCCCCGAGGTCATTCACCGAAAGTGATTTCGCCCCATCGTAGCGCACTTGTATGCGATTTGGATTGGCTCCCGGAGAGACCACGAAGTCATATTCCATCTGAAGGCCGTTCCCGTAATACTTCAGATCGATACCCGGATAGACCTCCTGATAAACAATCTCCTTGTAGTTGGGGACATTGGTGCGCCAACAGGTCGAATCGTTGCCCAAGTAGAAGTTGCTGTAGCTGCTTGATCTCTCCGATCCAACTACTGATGGATTTAGATTCGCGCCCACGAAAGCTGCCTTAATGAGCATGACTGCCGGTGATGGTTCTGTCCCGGAATTGGATTTCTTCGTGAACTGATAGTAGGCAGCCCCGTGCGCAAACCACACGGTAGTTCCTCGGGTCTCGGCTCGGAAGAGAATGCTGTCCGGCCACTGGCCTGCGTTCGGAGTGAAAAGGAGCGGTAGATCCGCGTCTCTTGCTGCCTCGATGCTCCACGTTGATCCGGTCTTGCCAGATAGAGTCGTTTGACCGCCGGCAAGCGCGCTTGCTAAAACGAGCAGCAGCGTAGAAAGGGAGACCATGCCTCCGAAGTTGGTGAACGTCATTCGATAATCCTGTTTGACAAACTAGTCTTCATCAGTGCGAAATAGCCGCTTCCCGTAGCGTGGTGGCCAACTACTCTGTTGGTCCGACGAATTCGAGCAAGCCGATACTCGTAGCATCCTGAGGAAAGGCTCTATGATGCCATTACGTTAGTGCTTACATAATGTTTAATGCCTCCGGCAACATTTTTGGGATCACCAAAAGGACCTGAGAATCTCACAAGAGCATGCGTCCCTCCGTAGGGCAGAACATGTTGCAACGACGACCGGAAAAGAATTCCGGCGAGAATTGGGGAGTGGGGGGCATACCTTTTGGCGCATCTCCGTAAGTGACAGATAGACCATGAGTAACGAGCTTCGGCGACAGGGTGAAAGTTCGGCACGGCGTTTGTTTATCAGTTCTGCCGATGAAAGCGCTTTGCTGTCTGGCGATAGGGGCATTCTGCCTCTTGCTGCCTGTTGTTGCCATTGCTACCAACGTCAGCGACTTCAAAGTCAACGACGATTTTGGCACGACCTATCAGGGATACAGCAATATCGCCACTGATCTCAACGGCGATTTTGTCGTTTGCTGGTATGACAAGCGCAACGGGAACAACGATATCTACATTCAATTGTTTGACCGCACTGGCACCCGTCAGGGGACCAATCGGCGCGTCAATGATGACACCGGAACGGACGAACAGCTCAAGCCATCAATGATGAAAGATCAGTCGGGCAAGTTTGTGGTCGTTTGGCAGGACTACCGCGCCAACGGCTATCCTTTCAACGGCGACATCATGGGGGAACGTTTTCTCGCTGACGGTACTGCTCAGGGAGCGAACTTCAAGACTAATGACGATTTCGGCACTGAGACCCAGGGTTGGCAGGATATCGACTGCGATGATTATGGCAATTTCGTCGTTGTCTGGGAAGATAATCGAAACGGCAACTACGATATCTACGCGCAGCGCTATCACAAGTCGGGCATCAAGCTCGGGGCTAATTTCCGTGTCAACGACGATGCCGGTACGGCTTACCAGCACAACCCGCGTGTGACCATGGACGGCACGGGGAACTTCATAGTCGTCTGGTATGACAACCGCTCCGGCAGGGATGACATTCTCGGCCAGCGATTCAATGCTTCGGGTGTTGCGCAGGGAACGAATTTTATGATCAATGACAATATCAAGAATGAAAAGCATGTAATGCCCGATGTCGCTTGCGACTACAGCGGCAATTTTACGGTCGTCTGGATCGACTACCGCAACGGGAGCTACCCGACAAACCCCGACATCTATGGCAAGATGTACTGGGCGGATGGAACGAACCGCAGTGGAAATTTCAGAGTGAACGCCGACGGCAGTCAAGCGTCCCAGTTGGAACCGGTTATCGGGATGGACTATTTCGGCAACTACATTGTCGCCTGGCGGGATGATCGCGAGGGCGACAATGACATCTATGCACAATACTATGACAATACGGGTCGTCTCGTTGGCGGCAATTATCGCGTCAATACCGATGTTGGTCTGGCGACGCAATCGTTTCCCAATGTTACGATGGATGGAATCAATATCTATTACACTTGGACAGACGATCGCGATCCCAATGGCAGCTTCGATGTCTATGCGAAAATCAGCGAATACGGCTCGCCGACGATCGTGATTACACCTAGCAGTTTCCAGTTCACGGCGGAACTTGGTGGTGGCAATCCAGCGGCACAAAATCTGCTTATCAGCAATCTCGGCTACGGCATACTCAACTGGCGCGCGACGTCCAACCAGAGTTGGCTGCAAGTCACGCCCGCGACCGGTACGGCGCCGTCAACGGCAGTCGTCTCAGTGAATACGACAGGTCTGGGGTATGGCAGTTACAACGGGCGAATCACCATCGCGGATGTTTCCGGAAAGGATTCATCGCGGACGGCAGTCGTGGCGTTGGATATTACCGCGCCAGTCATGCAAATCGTTCCGCAGACAATAAATATCGAGGCGCATCTGGGAATGCCACCGCCTGATGACAAGTTTGTACAGATCAATAACACGGGATCAGGCACACTCAACTGGACTCTATCCGGGATGCCATCGTGGCTGAAATTCTCGATGATCTCCGGAACCGCGCCATCAGCAACCGACATAATTATACTCATCGACTCGTTACCCGCACTGGGGCAATACACGGCGAACGTCGCAGTCACTTCAACGCAGGCGGTCAATTCGCCACAGAATCTCACGGTGCAGTTGAGCTATCTTGCCGATGTGCCGATCATCGCGACTGACCCTGACACCGTGCACTTGACTTTCGCGGTCAATGCAACGACGATCACTCCTCAGGAGTTTGTCATTTATAATATCGGAGTCGGCACTCTCAGCTGGACAATCAGCGCGGATGCCACCTGGGTGTCGCTGAGCAGTGAGATGGGCGTGGGTGATGGGGTTGTCAATGTCGGCGCAAAGCCGTCGATGCTGGCGGTCGGCGATCATTACAGCCAACTCACGATTACGGATCCTGGCGCTTACAACTCGCCGCACTATGCCGTAGCGCACGCGCATGTCACCGATACCCCGCCGATAATACAGGTAGCTCCGGATAGCCTGAGTTTCCTCTGCTATGACACGGGTCCACAGGACAGCGCGAGGACGGTCTCCATTACAAATGGAGGTGGTGGTAACATGTCATGGAATGTGACTGAGAACGCAGTTTGGCTGTCGTTCAATCCAACATCAGGTAGTGGCGCCGGTCGGACGGCTGCAACAGTAAGTACCGGTGGATTGCCGAACGGAAACTATACGACCTGGGCGTACTTCAACGCGCCGGGAAGCACCAATCTAAAGGATTCGATTTTCGTGCGTCTGCAAATAGCGGCCTGGGTGCCGAAGATCTGCGGTTTGCCACCATCGCTGCAATTTCGTGCGCGCGAGAATCTGGCATCTGCCGACACGCTGACGGTAACGGTAAACACGTGCGCAGCGCCGGGGATGTTTTGGTCAATTACGGCCTCGCCGGCATGGCTGAGTGCATCACCAGCAACGGGCACAGAATCACAGAGCAGCGATATCATTATGAATACTGCCGGCATGGTTGCCGGAACATACAGTGGCCAAATCGTTGTGTCAGCGCCGGAAGCTTCAAATTCACCGGTCACCGTACCTGTGACTCTGCAGGTACTACCCCGCGACACCAGCGGATTGTGGTCGCAAATCTGCGGTTTGCCGGCATCGCTGCATTTTTTGGCGCGCGAGAATCTGGCATTTGCCGACACGCAGATGGTGACTGTAAACACCTGCGCAGCGCCGGGGATGAATTGGTCAATTGTGGCTTCACCGGCATGGCTGAGTGCAGCACCGGTAACCGGCACAGAATCACAGAGCAGCAATATCATTATGAATACTGCCGGCATGGTTGCCGGAACATACAGTGGCCAAATCGTTGTGTCAGCGCCGGAAGCTTCAAATTCACCGGTCACCGTACCCGTGACTCTGCAGGTACTTCCCCGCGACACCATCGCATTGTCGTCGACTCGCGTCGTGGCCGGGCAGCCGTTTACACTTGATCTGCGTCTGCACAATCTGCTGCCGGTCGATAGCGTTTATCTGCTGATGCAATTCGACAATAACTACTTTGTGTTTGATTCAATCAGCGCCGCTTCACGTCTCGCCGGTTTGATGACGTTCCAGGTTGTCAGTCAGCAGGCGCTTGCACTGACACAAACGACAATCACAACAGTGAGAATCTCCTCGCAAATCCCGCGCGGGAACGGTAATATCGCGATTTTGAACATGCATGCGGTGGCATCGGCTGGCGATGGAACTCACCCGGTCAACTGCTCTACACAACTTCGCGATTCTTTGGGATTACTAATGACGCTGCCGGCTGCAATCGGTCAGGTGACAATCGCGGGACAGACTCCGGTCGAACCGGAATCTGTGGCGGAACTCCCGCGCGAATTCCATTTGTATCAGAACTTCCCGAATCCTTTTAATAGCAGCACGATCATCTACTACTCGCTTGCCCACGGCACTGATGTGAGACTCGAAGTGCTGAACATAGTCGGCCAATCGGTCAGGACGCTATTCTCCGGTTATCAGTCGGTCGGCGGCTATAGTATTGCGTGGGATGGCCGTAATGACTACGCGCAAGCCGTCGGTTCAGGAATATACTTCGTGCGACTGGCTACAGACAAGCGCGCTGACTATGTTAAGGCCGTGCTGCTGAAATAGAACTGACAGCGGCAAAATACTGGCAGACCTCTGATACGCAGTTGCATTCAAAATGATACATACTCCGTTCTCGGTATTGCGAGTACCCGCGGGCGCAGCGTGCTGCGCCCCTACGGCTGACGGTATGATTCGTGCGTCGTATCTGCCGGACGCGACGCATAATATCATTATGAATGCAACTCGGTATGACTCCTTTCGCGAAGAGAGAGGCGCATAGAACGCGGCAATTCATCGTTTTGCATCAAGCCGACGTCGACATATATTGATTTGCATGAAGCGCGCATTCGAATCAAAGGCTCTCGCTATTCTGATAAACGCGGTGCTAACTGTTAGCGTGCTTGCCGCAGGGGAGGTTACTACTTTAGATGACGGTAATCTCTATCTGTTTGTGTCGAACAACGGTACGTTTGCATTTGATTCGTCCGCGTCGCGGGGTGAATACGCGGGGTTGTACTATCCAAAGAACACGTACAGGTGGGTAATGTCCGGAGGAGGCATCTGGGTTGCCGGGAAGAAGGGGGACGGATGGCGGGTGACGATTTCCGGCACCGAGAGCGAGTTTGTTCCGGGTCCGGCGTACCGTCGCACACCAGCCGCTTCACCGTTCCCTATATATAAGATCACTCGCGGAGTGAATTACGCCCTTAATGATGACTACCGCAACTGGCCTGCAACTCTTGGCGCTCCGATCGATGCCTTTGGGCAGCCCATTATCATGGGTTCACAGTGCCTTTATACACTGTTCAACGACACCGACACTGCCGCGCACGGCTTTGATATTTCCGGCACTCTTCCTCTCGGTGTCGAAGTGAAGCTGTATGCTTACACTTATGATAACACCTATCAAACCTATGATACAATGATGACACAGGTCGTCTTCTTGGAGTATACTATCACCAACCGCTCCATTGAAATGATCGATTCCTGTATCGTGACAATCTATGGCGATCCGGACATTGGTTATGGCGGCGATGACCATGTCGGTAGTGATGTCGAAACAGGAATGGCCTATTGTTATAGCGAGGGAAGCCACGACGAATACTATGGCGGCAAAACTCCCGCCGTGGGAATCTGTCTTCTGAATGACCGCGCCAGTTCGACCAACTTCTATTACTTCTATAGACGCAACGATCCGCCGTCAGCTAAACTCGACAGCCTCTACAAAACCATCAATCTGGTCAAAGGCTTGCAACTTACGGGAGAGGCGTACCTTGATTCGTCAACCTTGCAGCCGACGAGATTCCCGTTTAGCGGCAATCCGGTTGATAATACCGGATGGATCAATACGCTGTCCGAGGATTACCGCTTCGTGATAAACGCGTCTCCGACATCGTTGCCGGCGGGCGATAGCATCAAGGTTGTCGCGGTTTTGATTGTGGCTCGGGGGGAAACGAACAAAGAAAGCGTAAGCAGGCTGCTGGCAACCACGCGCAGCGTGCGCGAGATCTATCGACAGAATGTTGCGGCGCCGCAATTGCGCGCTTCGAGCGTCGACGTCGTGAAGATTCGCGGAGCCAACATCAAAGGACGAGATTGGGGAGGGAGGTTTTTGACAGGCGGTCTGGATTTCGCTTCACGCTATTTCGGAGATACAACAGCACCTGACCTGTTGCCTGCGGTGCGGGTGAACTTTTCCAGTTCGCCGGTGCAGAAGGCGTATCGTTATGTTCCCGAAGGTAGCTTCTTCAAATTCGCCGGTTTTGCCGGTGAGTGTGTTGGAGTTGTCGATACCGCTTCCGGCGAGCGGCTGGAGTACTGCTACATCGATGCCGATCAGGATGGCACAATCAGTAATGCGGACGGCAGACTCGACCCCATCATCGTCTTCACGACGCCATACAGCGATACACCGAGGCCATACCACGCTGCTTCGAATCTTCGTGCGCCTTCGCAAGACAAACTGCTCACATTCGAACTTGACGCGAGTCTTGCCGATCTCTTCGGAGGCTGGCTGATAGTCGACACAAGGGCAATGAGCTTGCCGTTTTCGTCAAGGCAATTGGATGGATCAGATACGTTATTCGTCGCTGAACCAGCAGGTAGCGCCTATTCTGAACGAACGTTGATGTTCACCAACGATACGCGGTTTTTGCAGGAGATTGACCTTGTGTCTTCCGATGCGGCGCATCTGCGAATCATACCGGCACGATGTGAACTGGGCACAGGTGAAAGCACTTTTGTCTTTATGCACGGTTATCCGCCCGACTCTTACGTTTTTCCGGGAACGCTTGACATCTTCGCACGTCGCCTTCGCAGTGACCACGTAAGCATACCGGTTGCTATCGGCCTTAGTCCCGGCGTTTCCGGAGACGCGAACGAGGACGGCATTCTGGCATTGAATGATCTGATCGAGATGATCAGGATCCTCTATCGCGGCGCACCAATGTTGGCGCCACGGAGTATGATTGACTCCAACTGTGACGGCGTCTTCGATCTTGCAGACTTGGTGATTTTTCTCAATGTGTTGTATCAGCAAGCTGATCCGCCGTGTTCGTTGTCGAGACCGCGCTAAGTATCATTGATGATAAAAAGAACGCATCTCATTTTCTTACTGCTTCTGCTCGTCTCACAGACTCTAATGGGAGCGGAATTGCAGTTCGATACATTGCGAGTTCAACCGCAGCCGCATCTCTATCGTAACCTTGCCGTCGGCAACATCGTTTTCGGAACCGGTGCCTACCTATACTTCGCCGAGACCTGGGGTGCGCCCAATGGCAAGTTTCATATCAAGGACGAGCTACATGATAATGTCGGCTTCACGGACGAAATCAGTCACTTCTATGCCGGATGCAAAATGACAGATGGTTTTGCGTGGCTTTTTCGCGTGCTGAAAGTACAGCCCGAAAAGGTGAACCGCTTAGCCGCGTTGCAGACGGTTCTTATACTTACTCTTATTGAGTTTCCAATGGACGCTTACAATCCGAGTCAAGGGATGGGACTGACTGATTTGGTCGCCGATTACGCCGGTGTTGGCTGGGGACTACTCAAGAAAGAGCATCCCAACAATTTCGACATGAAGTTCTGCGTCAAGCGGCCACCTTGGAAATTCAAACACAAGCTTCTCGCCAGTGATAATGCCGAGTTCGACAATTTCATCTGGTGGGGAGTTTGGAAACCGAAATATGTTTGGACAGGCATTGGTTACAGCACCAACCACGATCACCCGGATGTTGAACCGGAAGTCTATCTCGGTGTTGGCACGACCCTCTATGATCTGTTGCACCTGGTCTCGCCCAAGGTCGCTGCCGAGGTCAGGTCGCTCGATACCTATTTTATCAGTTTTCGACTGCGCCTGTAGCGTTCCTTGGCAAACGCGATTTCATCGCAAGGGTACGCAGGCAACAGATAATGGGACTGTTGAAAAATGCGTTTTCACCCCGTAGGGGCGCGGTTCCCGCGCCCGAGAATACTGGATTCCCGCCTGCGGGACTGTTGAAAAAGGCCTCTCTTCCTCAGGCGTCGTCAGGAATCCTTTCCTGACGACCTTGACTGGCTTGATGAACTGGCAGGAAAGGATTCCTGCCAGCGCTCTCGAGTGGCTTTTTCAACACTCCCCTGCGCGGGAATGACTTGGCAGTGGTTTCTATTTTATGTTTACGATGATGCGCCGCCTTTTGCCTATTTTTCACCAGTCCCATAATAGTGCCGGCATCCGCCGAATCCAAATGTGATTGACAGAAATTCCTTACGGTCTACCATCTATATGAGTGGCTCGGTGTGTGCTGACAGCACAATACCTACATCCCTCACCCCAACCCCTCTCCCTGCCAGGGAGAGGGGCAAGAGGAGAGGGTAAAAGGCTTATGTGACAGCTTCAGTACATCTGCCCTCCAAAACGGAGTGATACGATGACCACACCATGCGAACCACGCATAATCATGCATGTCGATATGGACGCCTTCTTCGCGGCGATTGAGCAACGCAATAACCCTGATTTGAAGGGCAAGCCGGTGATCGTGGGCGGTCCGCCGGGTTCAAGGGGGGTAGTCTCAACCTGTTCCTATGAAGCGCGTCAATATGGTGTACATTCAGCCATGCCGATCGCGCAAGCTGTCAGGCTTTGCCCTGACGGAGTCTTTTTGACACTGGATTCATCGGCATACACCTTCGCGGCCCACCAGATCAAGGCGATTTTCTTGCGCTTTGCACCAGCTGTGCAAATGGTTTCCATAGACGAGGCGTTCATCGACATCACCGGTAGTTTAAGACATTACGGTTCCCCGCGGGAGGTTGCTCTTCAGATCAAAGGCGCGGTCTATCGTGAAATCGGTATCACTTGTTCAGTTGGAATCGGTCCCAATAAGCTTATTGCCAAACTGGGGAGTGGTTTGGAGAAGCCGGATGGACTGACGATTATCTTCGGCGAGGACATTGATAAGCGCCTCTATCCGTTGCCGGTCGGGCAACTCTGGGGCGTTGGGCCGGTGACAGAGAAATATCTCACCTCCAAAGGTATCAACACGATCGGCGATCTGGCGCGTGTTGATGCCGAGCGACTCCGGCGCGAACTCGGAGTCAAGGGAGTTTATCTGGCGGGGCGGGCTCGCGGAGTCGACGATGGCATCGTGCTTGATGACAATTCCCGACCGGACGAAAAGTCGATCTCGCACGAATACACTTTCAACCGGAACACTTTTGACTTGAATCAGATACATGCCATGATATTGGTCTTAACCGAGAAAGTAGTAACAAGGATGCAAAAGGGTGAATGGTTGGCCGGCACGATAGCGATTCGAGTACGTTTCAGTGATTTCAAAACCATAACCAGACAAAAGGTGGTTCGTGAGCCGACCGAGGATTTAGGTGCGATCTTTCAAACTGCGCGGGGTTTGCTGCCATCGCAAGATGTTGTATCACAAGGTGTTCGTCTTGTCGGTGTTCGGGTTTCGCATCTCATCCGACGCCATGTGCCGGGGCAGTCGGAGTTGTTTGATTGCCCCGATTCCGATAAATTCCGCAATCTGGGTGATACGATAAAGCAGTTGCGTGAGAGATTTGGAGACACTATTATCACCAGAGCAGGGACGAGAATCGTGAAGGAATGATTGTTAAAATCTTCACTTTCGGTTTGACAAATCCATCCAGTTTGGTAAATTGCTGATATGGATGCAAGCTTGCAAGCAGTTGAGATTGAAAGGAAGGCGGAGGTGTTTAATTGGCCTTTTTCCAGAGTCGCCACCTCTCTTGAGGCCTCGATAATACGCGAAATACTGAAGGTGTCGTCCAAACCGGGGGTGATCAACTTTGCCGGCGGGCTTCCCGCGCCTGAGTTGTTTCCAATCGATCAAATTCGGGAATGTATTGATTCTGTGCTGACGAACTCCGGGCCTGCCTCGCTGCAGTATTCACTCACTCAAGGCATCCTACCTTTACGCGAATACCTTGCGGAACATGTCACCAAGAAAGGACTGCCAGTCACTGCCGAGAACATCACCATCACTACCGGTTCGCAGCAGGGACTGGATTTGGTTGGTCGCGCGTTCTTGGAGCCGGGCGACTATGTTCTGACCGAGTTGCCGACCTATCTGGGCGCATTACAAGCGTTCAATTTCTATCAAGTGATCTACTGCCCGGTGACGATGGACAATCACGGAATTCTCGTCGATCAGGCGGAAGAGAAAATTAAGCAGTTCAAGCCGAAATTCATTTATCTGGTTCCCAATTTCCAAAATCCATCCGGTATTACTATGTCGCTGGAACGTCGGCAGAAGGTGATTGATCTGGCTTTCAAATATCACACTCCTATTGTTGATGATAACCCCTACGGTGAACTCCGTTTTTCCGGTAAGGCGATGCCGTCATTGCGAGGAATCGGTGGTGATGCCGTAATCGGGCTGGGGACGTTTTCCAAATTGATCTCACCGGGGCTGAGAGTCGGTTGGGTGGTGGCGCCGATTGCCTGCAGCAAGGTCATCGAAAAAGTCAAACAGGCCGTTGATTTACATTCGGCGACCTTCCCGCAGTATGTGATCTATGAATTCCTCAAGCGCGGTTATTTGGAACCACACATCGAGAAGATCAAAGTCGCATACGCCCATCGACTGGATGTTATGGAATGCGCACTGCGGGAGTATTTCCCCGAAAACGTGACTTGGCCTCATCCCGAAGGCGGACTGTTCCTCTGGCTGCAGTTGCCGGAGCATGTGTCGACGATGAAAATGCTAAAGGAGTCGATCGACGCCGGCGTGGCATTTGTCCCAGGACAGCCGTTCCATCCCGATGGTTCCGGCGAGAACACGATGCGGCTTAATTTCGCCAACGCCACCCCTGAAGGCATCGTTGAAGGCATCAAACGCTTAAGCAAAGTGTTGAAGAAGTACTGCTGATCCAGCGAACTGAGCTTGGAAGATCCTCGAAGCCCCACTAATGTGGGACTGTTGAAAAAGCCCAATAACCTGTCATTCTGAGCGCAGAGAAGAATCTGCTGCGTTTGTCCAGCAACGAATTAGAGATTCTTCGTCGTTCAGTCCGGCGCCTGACGGACCGGCAACTGCCGGACTCCTCAGAATGACACTCGTCGAGGTTTTTCAACACTCCCATGTCGGTGGGGCTTCTTTGTTTTCGAGAGCGCCGACAGGAATTTTGAGGTTGCTCCATAAGTTGGAGTACGACTGCGAACGACTATCGCGCTGGTCGAGGATGTTGAGCGAGATCAAGGCGTTGCAACACCTTACACCCTCACCCCCCTCCCCCTCTCCCATTGGGAGAGGGGCGTAGGGGTGAGCGAAAGGAGCTCACGAAACAACGTCGACGTCTCTGGCGACGCCTGTAGGATAATCGGTTCTTCACGAGTCGCTGATTCATTGCATGACAGGTGCGCCAGATTCTTCTCTGCGCTCAGAATGACGCCCGTCGGATCTATTCATCAGCCCACGTTGGTTTTGACAGGCCGTCATCATTCGCCGCAAATATCTCTTTTCCAGCACGCCACAATCTTCTTTATTGCCAGTCATATTTTCTGACAGGATTGGCCATGCAGCAGATTCGATTCTACAAATATCAGGCACTCGAAAACGATTTCCTCGTTATCAGTCTATCTATGGCCAAGCTGCGTGTGAGTGACCGCGCCAGAGCCGGACTGACTCAAAGCATTTGTGACCGGCATCGCGGCATCGGTGCGGATGGCGTGATTTTCTCCGACATACAGCAAACGCGATTCCTGATGCGGATATTCAATGCCGACGGTTCGGAAGCGGAAGTCTCCGGCAATGGTTTACGGATCTTAGCGCAACACCTTTACCAGAAGAAATACGCCGGTAGCAGATCGTTTGTGATTCACTCGACTACGGGTGATAATCAGGTCTCGATTGTCTCATCCAGGGGTAAAGCTTCCGTGAGTCGCATCTCACTTGGGAAACCGCAGTTTGCGCTGCCTCAGATACCGATGAACGGAACTACGGAGTTCTTTATCAGTTCGCTCTTTGCCGTCGCCGCAGGTGAATTGGTCGGCACGGCAGTCAATGTCGGCAATCCGCATATCATCTTCTTCGTAGACAGCTTCGATTTCGATTGGCAAGCTTTCGGGAGGGAGGTGGAAAGCGACCAGAGGTTCCCGGCGCGCACAAATGTCGAATTTGCTGTGATCAAGTCGCGCAAGCAGGTTATTCACCGGAGTTGGGAACGCGGTGTCGGTGTTACGAGGGCTTCCGGCACGGGGGCAGCGTCGACCGTGGCTGCAGGTATTATCAACGGTTATCTTGACCACGAGGTGACAGTTTGCGAGCCAGCGGGGGACTTGCAGATCAGCATCGCGTCGTTGGATGACGATATCTTCCTGACCGGCCCTTCGGAATATGTAGGTGAGGGCAGCTTCATCTACGGTGGCAATGAAAAAGATACTCGCTGATTACATATCAGACCTGAGGCTCATCCAGAAGAACGTCCGCTTGTTTCTGGTAGGTGGATTGCTCATGGGTGTGTTGTCGGCATTTATACAACTCCTGCTGAATCTTTATCTGAAGCAAATCGGTTATCAGGAAGGTTTCATCGGCAGGGTACTGTCTCTTGGGTCATTCGGGGCGATGACTGCGGCGCTACCCGCGGTCTATCTGGCGGCTCGTTTCCGAATCAAACCGATACTTCTCCTGACAATCGCTCTCATGTCTGTCGCCTACTTTGTGCTTTCGCTATCCCCCTGGTCGTCGCTGATTCTTATCGCCGCCTTCGTTGGCGGCCTCTTGATGGCTGTAAAGAACGTCGTTTCGGCCCCCTTTCTCATGCGCAACAGCACCGAGCGCGAACGCACCCTCATCTTTGCGCTGAATTTCTCCACCTGGATTGTCTCGGGGATATTTGGCTCTCTTGGTGGCGGCTGGTTACACGATGTATACCTGCGGATGACCGGCAGCGATGTTAAGTCCTACCAGTACGCGATGATAACCGCTGTCGTCATCGGTATGTTAGCGCTTATACCGTTTAGCTTAATCAAATCGCCGGAGCCGCGACCGGATGATATCTCGCGCATCTTTTCCTGGCGCGCTCTCAAAGCAAAGCGGACGCTGTTTTTCAAATTGACCTTCCCTTACCTGCTCGTTGGCGCCGGCGCCGGATTGATTATACCTTTTCTTAATCTCTATTTTCGCAACCGTTTCCATCTCGAACCGGCACGAATCGGTGTCTACTTCGCCGTGCTCCAGTGCGCAATGCTCGCGGCAGTATTGATCGTGCCCATCATGAAGCGCCACTTCGGATATATCAAAACCGTGGTGCTGACGGAGCTACTATCAGTTCCCTTTATGCTGATTCTCTGCTATACTAACAATCTCAATCTCGCATTTCTGGCGTTCATTTTCCGTGGCGCTCTGATGAATATGGGTGTGCCGGTGACCAACACGTTCATGATGGAGTCGGTTGACGACTGCGATCACGGACTAATCAACTCGCTCTCGGCCATTAGCTGGGGTGGGGCCTGGGCGGTATCCACACAGATTGGTGGTCTTATGATCGAGAAGGGGGGCTTCGTGGGGGTGTTCCTGGTAGCGATTGCGCTTTATGTCATGTCGGCGGGGATGTATTATTACTTCTTCTCTACGAGTGAAACCCGCGAAGGGGAACGGATCATTATCGATACCGGCAGTCCACGCTGAATTTGTTTGTCTTGTCGTGCAGATTGGATATACTATAACGCTTCGCGGCGCTGCATTTCACTGGGCGCCGCTAGTGAGGTTCAATTGAGCGCGGCAGAGACAAAACTCGCTATTGCCAGACTAATCAGTTCCGAAACGGGCGTATCTTCTGACGAACTGTTGACTTGGTTTGAGACACCCAAGCAAGCGGAACACGGTGATCTGGCCTTGCCTTGCTTTCGCTTGTCAAAGACACTACGCAAGGCTCCGGCGCAGATAGCGGACGATCTCTGGCACACGCTCTTCTCCTCTGCGCTGTCGGTAGGTGTTTCCGGTGTGAAGGCGATTGGTGGCTACCTCAATTTTACTTTCGAAACCGGATCGGTAATAACCGAGGCACTCAAGCGAGTATTGACTGATGGCGCGTCCTATGGTTCGAATACATCCGGCGCCGGTCAGACGATTGTGCTGGAGTATTCGTCCGTGAACATTGCCAAACCGTTTGGTATCGGACATCTCCGTTCGACAATCATCGGCGCGGCACTGAACCGCATGTACCGCAAGCTGGGCTATCGTACAATCAGCATCAACCATCTGGGGGACTGGGGCACACAGTTTGGCAATCTGATCGCCGCCTACAAACGTTGGGGAAGTGAGTACACCTTCGCCGGCAATCCGATCAAGGATCTATATGCGCTCTATGTCCGTTTCCACGACGTCGCCAAGGACGATCCAGTCTTCGAACAACAAGGGCGCGACGAGTTCCGCAAGCTCGAACAGGGCGACAGTGAAAACCTTGCTCTATGGCAGCGCTTTATCGACTACAGCATGCAAGATTTCAACAGGGTCTACGGATTGCTCAATGTCAAATTCGACCATCTCACGGGTGAGTCGTTCTATCGCGACAAAATGGATGCGGTGATTCGCGAGCTTGAGGAGAAGCATTTGCTCAGTCAGAGCGAAGGGGCGACCATTGTTGATCTCAGCGCGTACGACATGACTCCCTGTTTGATCAAGAAGTCTGACGATTCTACGCTCTACGCCACGCGCGATCTGACTGCGTTGCTCTATCGCCGCCAGACCTACGGCTTTGACAAGATTCTTTATGTAGTCGGCACCGCGCAGAAACTGCATTTCCGGCAGTTTTTCAAAGTCGCCGAGTTGATGGGTTACGACTGGGTAAAAGATCAGGCAGTGCATGTTGATTTTGGCTGGGTAAAATTTGCCGGTGAGATGATGTCTACCCGTGAGGGCAAGGTAGTCTTTTTTGACGACGTACTCGAAAGAGCACAATCGCTGTCGCGCGAAATCATCACGCGGGAAAATCCCGACGTAGCCAACGTCGATTGGACCGCGGAGAAGGTTGCCGTTGCAGCCATCGTGTTCACGCAGCTAAGAGTTCGTCGCAATAAGGACGTCAATTTTATCTGGGAAGAAGCTCTATCGTTTAAGGGGGAAACCGGCCCCTACCTGCAATACACGCACGCGCGACTGTCGTCGCTGATACAGAAATATGGCAAGGTATTGCCGGACTTAAGCGCAGACTTGAGCCTGCTGGGTGAGGAAGAAAAAGAAGTTATCAAACTGTTTGAGTTGTATGAGGCCAAGATCAGGCGCGGTCTTGAGGAATATGAAACCCTGATCCTCGCCGATTATCTCCTGGAACTGGCGTCGGCTTTCAACAGCTATTGGCAGCGCATTCGAATCATCACCGACAACGTCGAGCTGACGCGAGCGCGTATGCAGATGGCGTTTGCCACCCGCACAATCATCGCCGACGGGCTGCAACTACTGGGAATCGAACCGCTGGAAAGAATGTGATATGCTGCTGCTACGACCCAAAGACTATACGTTAATTATCGGACCACCGGCGGACTACAACTCCGTGTTGACGGCATGCGCATTTGCCGCTTTCAAGTGCGAACCAACAACAATACTCAATGTCGAACGAACGGCTGCGATCAGGCAACTGGAAGAATTTCTGGCGAGTGGCAATATCCAATGCAGTTGGTCGGATAACAGCATCACAGTAGATCCTGGCGCGAAGAAGGCATTCAAGTATACACAGCGATTCAGTAACTACGATCTTTTCAGCTACGCCGTGACCATGGCCGCAACTGTTGCCGGCAGCAGTATCGCTCTTATCGACGATGTTGACGAAACCGTTCAGATGACGGTGCTGGCGCTGCGCAGAATGGGAGCGGAATTGGAATTCCTCGGCGGCAAGAAGTCGCGCATGGAAGTAAAGAAACCTGTCAGCCACGAGATCAAATACCATCTCAAGCGAGAGAGCGCCAAGATCGTGCCGCATTTGGTATTGGCGATGTCCACCATCGGTGGCAGGTGCGAGCTATTTGATCTGTTTGCTGGCAGTCGCTTCGATGACATTTTTCAGCACTTCGTCGCCGGATTCGAACGGAAGAGCCTTCGTGATCACGAACCGGAAGATGAACTCGAACGTCGTCTGCGCAGACGTACTCCGACGCCGGGCGGCGAATATCGATCACATGTCACGATCGCTGGCGGAATTGATGACACGGCATCGACTATCACTCTGAGGCCGGACACGGAACTTGCGGCCTATCTCGTGGCCGGCGTAGACAACTACAGCCGTGGTAAGCTGATCCTGAAGGGTTTCAGTAGTGTCGATATCAGCGATACACCGTTGGGCCAACTGCGACGAATGGGTGTTGAGTTCATTCCGTACAATCAAGATGAAGTCAAGGGTTATCTGGTCAAGAAGTCTGCCGTCAAAGGACGCCGCGTTGCTTATGAGCAACTGCACGACTACCCAGATGCGGTAGGCGCACTGGCGTTAGCTGCAAGCGTCGGAGAGGGAACCTCGGTCATTCGATCGTCACCCTACAACACGAATCGCGAGGAAGCGCGCCGTCGGCGTCTCTGTGACATTATTCGTTCGCTGGGGGCCAAGATAGCCGAAATCGACGATGGCCTGGTAGTCGAGGGGCGCAAGGATTTGTCTGGAGATTGGGTCAAGACCGAAGGAGATGCGCTTTGCGCGCTGTTGGTGACTGCGGCGGCACTCGGCGTCGTAGACCGGATCGAAGTTGATGACATCTCGACAGGCGTAACGCGATGGGGCGGATCATTTGAAAAGCTATTGCAATTGGTGTCGCCGTCGGTTACGGAGCCGGCAACTTAAGGCAAACCGAGTATTCCCATGCCTGCAGAACTACTCAACGTCACCGAAGGACCGATTCTCCGCCAGATCATGCGTTTGGCTTGGCCTGCCGTCAGCGCCATGGCGCTTCGCACCGTGCTTCTGATTACCAATGCCATCTGGGTCGGGCGACTTGGCGCGCCGGAAATGGCGGCCGTGATCAGTTCGATGTTCGTCATCTGGCTTTTGTTCAGTATGGTCGACATTGTCGGCACCGGCACAGTGGCGGTGATCTCGCGCTTCTATGGAGCACGCGAGTTGGACAAAGTTTCCCACACGGCGAGACAGGCCGTGATGGTTGCGGTCGCGGGATCGGTAGTGATGACGGTCGTCGGGGTCGGTGGCGCCGATTTTATGTTCAGCGTGATGCGGACCGATCCCGAGGTAGTGCGGCTCGGCAAAGCCTATCTGCAAATCTTCTTCGCATTCTCGTCTATCCTGCTGATGAATGAATTGTTCAGTGCCGTCTTTCGCGCTACCGGCGACACCAAGACACCGTTGACAATCAGTCTGACCTCGACCGTGTTGAATATCATTCTGGATCCACTGCTGATTTTCGGAATCGGACCCTTTCCGAAGATGGGCGTCGCCGGAGCGGCTACCGGCGCCGCGGCATCGATGGTGATTGGGTTCGTTCTTTACCTGATCATGATCAAACGCGGCAGACTCACTTTCAAGTTTAATTGGGCAGGTTCGTACCGACCGGATTTTCGGATGATCGGTCAGATTGTACGAATCGGTTTGCCGTTGGCGACTGCCGGGATTGTGTTTTCCGTCGTTTACTTGTTTATGAACCGCATCACCGCCAGCTTCGGCACGGAAGCCGTGGCCGCGCTCGGAATCGGCAACCGCTGTGAATCGCTATCATATCTCGTCTGTTTCGGTTTCTCAGTCGCCGTGGCGACTCTGGTGGGACAGAATCTGGGTGCGAAACAACCGGAGCGTGCCGCCAAATCGACATGGTATACGGTCTGGATTACCTGCGGCACTACAATGGTGATTTCGCTAGGGTTCCTCTTGTTTCCGACGCTGATCGCATCGGCGTTTATCAGCGACCCGAAAGTGAAGAGTATCGCTTCGGACTATTTGATGATTCTCGCGCTTTCGCAGTCGTTTATGGCCATCGAAATTGTGCTTGAGGGCGCTTTCTCCGGCGCGAGCGACACACTGCCGCCGATGATCATTTCGGTTCTCGGCTCATTTGCCCGCGTGCCGCTGGCACATTTCATTTGCTTCGATATGAACGTCGGTGTTGACGGCGTTTGGTGGTCAATCACTTTGACATCGATCGTCAAAGGCATCATCATGGTCTTCTGGTTCCGCCGCAACAAATGGAAATTAAAACAGGTGCACACCTGAACTCGTAAGAATTGAGTTGAAATCACTTCAATCGAGGTCGCACTTGAGACGCAAAGTTGGATTCGTTACTCATCCCGATTGCACACTTCACAACTGGCCTTCACATGCCGAGAACGCCCGGCGTACAGATGCCGTTGAACATCACTTCAATGCAATTGGACTGACACAACAGGTGATTGCGACACCAGCGCGTGAAGCTACAAAGGACGAACTAGTGCTAAATCATGATTCCGGATACATCGAGCAACTCGCACGGTTCAGGCCGCATGGAGTTCACATGCTCGATGGCGACACCTATATCAACGAGCATTCATGGCACGCCGCCCTGTTGTCTTACGGTGGTAGCATTCTGGCGCTTGAGAAAGTGCTGGCAGGCGAGTGGGAGAGGGCTTTTTGCTCGCTGCGTCCTCCCGGGCATCATGCGATGTTTGATCACGCCATGGGGTTCTGCCTGTTCAACAACATCGCCGGTACGGCGCGCGCAGCGCAGAAACGGTTCGAGATCGAGCGCGTAGCGATCGTTGATTTTGACGTACATCACGGCAACGGCACCCAGTGGTCGTTCTATCAAGATAGTACCGTGCATTACACCAGCCTCCATCAGTATCCTTTCTATCCCGGCTCGGGTGCTTCTTACGAAACCGGCGCAGGCATTGGCGAGGGATATACACTGAATTTTCCGCTCCCACCCGGTACGGACGGGAAGACCGCATTGGCGCTTTTCGAACCGGAGTTTCTTGCCGCGATGGAGATGTTCCGGCCCAATCTCGTTCTGATTTCTGCCGGGTTTGATGCGCACAAGGATGACCCGCTGGCGTCCCTGCGATTTGAAGATGAGGATTATCGCACAATAACCAACATTATCTGTGCCGTTGCTGATCGCTACTGTGACGGGAAAATCGTCTCAGTATTGGAGGGTGGCTACGATTACGATGCGCTCGCGCGATCGGCGGCGGAACATGTGAAAGGGCTGCTCGATGTCGACTAGTAAGTACTGTCGCCTCATGCACGACGGCAAACCGGTCTGGGGGCTAATAAATGACGAGACGATTCAGATCATAGAGGGGGATCTTTTCCGTCAGTTCAGCATCACCGACCACAAAGTTGCCTTGACCGGTACGAAGCTGCTGCCGCCGGTCACGCCGTCAAAGATCGTCTGCGTGGGTCTAAACTATGCGGATCATGTGAAAGAAAGCCAATCATCAAATGTCGTTCCCCAGGAACCGGTTCTATTCATGAAACCGCTCACGGCATTGATCGGACCGGAAGAGACGATTGTCGCTCCTCCGCAAAGTCAACGCGTCGATTACGAAGGGGAAATCGGTGTTGTGATTGGCGCTCGCTGCAAGGACTTGTCGCCTGAAGAGGTTGCCACGAATATCTTCGGCGTTACCTGCGTTAATGACGTCACGGCGCGTGATTTGCAGAAAAAAGACTTACAGTGGACGCGTGGCAAAGGTTTCGATACCTTCTGTCCTGTCGGGCCATATTTGGTCACCGGATTGGACTATGAGAATCTGAGTGTTACTTCGAGGCTCAACGGCGAAACTCGGCAAACATCTAACAGCCGAAACATGATCTTCTCCATCGCGGAACTTATCAGCTTCATCAACGATATCATGACACTCCTTCCCGGCGACCTTGTTGCGACCGGGACGCCGGAGGGCGTTGGTCCGATGAAAAACGGCGACATCGTCGAAGTCGAGGTGGAAGGCGTAGGGATTCTGCGCAATCGGGTGCAGCGACATGGATAAACACGACGACACGAGAACGGTTCAATCGGGTGCGAGCGCCCACAAGTATGATGGCGCCGTGACCATGCCCATCTTCACGACAAGTACTTTCGCATTTGAATCGAGCGACGCCGTCGAAGCGTACAATCGCGAGCCTTCCGGACACTACTTGTACACTCGCTACGCCAATCCTACTATCGTTGCCGTGGAACAGACAGTGGCCGACTTGGAACGCGCCGAGGCGTCATTGTTGTTTGCCTCCGGCATGGCGGCAATTACGTCGAGTGTTCTTGCCGTTGTTAGCAGCGGCGACAAGATCGTCACCACCCCGTCGCTTTACGGCGGTACGCGCAAGTTCTTCCGCGATATTCTGCCTCGTTATGGTATCGAAGTGGCGTTTGCGCGCAGCAACGTCATCGATGACGCTAAACCCCTCATCGACAGCCGAACCAAGTTGCTGTATCTCGAATCTCCCGCGAATCCGCACGTTGAAGTGTTGGACGTCAAGGCTTTCGCTGCGACGGCAAAGGAGTACGGCATTGTCTCTGCCATCGATGCCACTTTTGCCACACCAATTTTGATCAAGCCCTATGTGATCGGCATTGATCTGGTCATCCACAGTTGTACCAAGTATCTCGGTGGACATTCGGATCTTATCGGTGGCGTCGTCAGCAGCAGCCTGAACACGATCAAGAGAGTGGAAGAGTATCGTCGCATATTGGGCGGTGTAATCGATCCTGAAGGAGCTTTCCGGGTTGGCAGGGGACTCAAGACGCTGGCAGTCAGGATGGATAGGCATTGCGCCAACGCCTTGCAGGTCGCCCAAGTACTGCAAGGGTCAGATAAGGTTTCCGAGTTGTTCTACCCGGGGTTATCGAATTCACCTTGGCACGCTCTCGCCAAAAGCCAGATGACCGGATTCGGCGGTATGATCTGTCTGACTCTAAAGGGTGGTCTTACCTCCGCCAAGCGCTTTGTAGACGCGCTAAGGGTGATAGTCAATGCCCCGAGCCTGGGTGGTGTCGAATCGCTGGCATCGATACCGGTGCTGACTTCGCACGTCAACATGTCGCCCGAAGAACTGAAAGCTTCGCGAGTCGATGAGGGCATGGTACGTCTCTCTATTGGCATCGAGTCGGCAACCGATCTCGTTCTTGACGTCCAACAAGCGCTTGACGCCGTATAGCTACCCTCTGTCGCCTGACGGGTAAACTAGTCGAGATTGTCTCATGAGCTGAGCAGCAGAGACATAAAAACGAGGGGAGGTTATTCCCCCTTACTAAAGGGGGATATAGGGGGTTGTCTTTCTTCTTGATGGATAGGCGCTTACAACCCCCTTGGTCCCCCTTTTGCTAAGGGGGAAAATCAACTTACTTCTCGCGCATTTCACGAAATCCAACTTATGGGACAACCTCAAGTCGCACTGCGGGACAAGAGAAGGGCTCAATGTCCTATTGCCAATCGGTGTCAGTTATCGCCAGACCCAATTTGTAGTTGATTCCATCACTGAGCACGCTATCTTCAATCGCCATGAAATCATTCGCTCGGTTCCTTCTCACAGTCTGTTTGTTCATTCTCATGCATACATCTTTGTTGCCGGGTGCACTCATCAGGCTTGAACATGCCGATTCCTCGACGGCTACGCAAACAGCAACCGGCATGGTCTACGAGTTCTTCGGAAACGTTCATTTCGTGAGGGATTCGACTGATCTATTCGCCGATCACGTGGTGCGGTACGAACCCGGCAATCTTGTTCGATTGCTCGGCAGCGTACGAATCAACGAACCGCAGCGCGTTCTTGCCGGCGATTCCCTATGGTATGATCAGAAAAGTGATTCGATGTTTGCCTGGGGGAGTGTCGCAATTGAAGATCGACCTCGTCATGTGAAGGCCACCAGTGGCGAAGCAGTGTATGACGGCAAGAAAGAAAGTCTGGTCATGACTCGGTATCCCAAACTGGTTGTTGACTTCGATCTGCCACGGGCGGTTACGCTCGTAACCGCCGACACTATCAAGTATCACTCCCGCGACGATCTTGTCGAGGCGATCGATTCCGCGACGATTTCGCAGGGGACGCTCATCGCCCATTCCCAGCAAGCCGTGATCTATCTCGACCGCGAGGAAATCTGTATGACCGGCGACGTCCACTCCTCGCAGAGACAGAATGAGTTGTCAGGCGATGAGATGACGGTTTTCTCCAAAGACAAGATGCTGGAAAGAATCGAAGTCGTCGGTAAAGGCGAGGCGATCTTCCGGGAACGTGCCGCTGCCGCTGATACCGTCGTTTTCAACCAAAGTCGTCTCACGGCGAACAAGATCAACTTCTTCTTCGTCAACGATGTGCTCGATCTGATCAAAGCGCAGGGGAACAGCTACACCTACTATCTGCCGGCAGAGGAGGACACCACCGCCAGCGGCAGCAACGTCGCCTCCGGTGATTCGACCATTCTGAAGTTTGGTGATGCCGGGTTGAGCGAAGTTTTCGTCGTCACTTCGGCAGAGGGTACTTATTGGGCGAGCGGGAGGAAAGACTCGCTCGGCAATGTCAGCCGCATAGATACCGTGACTTACAGCGCCAATCGGATCCACTACAAGATCGCCGAAAAGTTGATCGTCATGCGTGAGACAGCCAAAGTAAAGCAAGCGACTATGACACTCGACGCCGACGAGATTCAGTATGACCTCAATTCACGCAACGTTTACGCAGTCGGCCATTACGATAGCACGCAGGCGAAGTACGTGCCTCTGGTATTGAACGATAAACTGGAGGAAATGACCGGTGAGCAACTGGTCTACAATCTCGATAACAAGCGGGGAAAGATCAGAGAGAGTCGCACGAAGCTCGATCAGGCCTATTATTCCGGCGGCCTCCTACGTAAAGAAGTTGAAAACGAATTTCTCGTCCGCAACGGGAGCTACACGACTTGCGAGAATCCCGAGCCCCATTTCCATTTTGCTTCAAAAAACATGAAGCTTGTGACCGAAGACAAAGTCTTTGCGCGACCGGTCGTGCTGTATATCGAATCGATGCCGGTCTTTGCCTTGCCTTACTTCGTTTTCTCGACGAAGAAGGGGCGTCATTCCGGTTTCTTGCCCTTTCAGTTCGGCAATTTCACGCGCGGTCAGCGCTTCGTGAATAACCTCGGGTACTACTGGGCTATCTCCGACTACTGGGATGTCAAAGGGTCGGTCGATGTTATGGAGTCCACGGGACTGCGCTTCAATGCCAGTGCTCGGTATGCAGTGCGTTATGCACTCTCAGGAATAGTTAACGGATCGTTCTCCCGCGAAACGCAATTCGTCGGAGTGAAGAGGACCAACCCTAAGCGCTACCAGTTTAGCTTCTCCCACAGCCAGACACTCGACCCGACTCTTTCACTTTCCGGCAGTGGGCAGATCGTCTCCGATAAGAGCTACTACACCGACTACTCGACCAACCTCGGCGAGCGTCTCAATCGACAGATTCGCTCGCAGTTGAATATCACGAAACGGTTCGAAGGTGCATCCCTGTTTGCTGCCGTAGATCAGACGAAGGACTTGGACCGCGATGCCCACACCGAAAAACTGCCGACGGTTCGATTCTCTTTGTCGCAGAAGCCCATGTTCCATCAGCCGAAGAAGAGTACCGACAAACACTGGTACCACGACATTTACTACAGTTACAACTCCGGTTTCCTGAATTCGGCGAGCAAATCCATGGTCGGCACGGTTGCCACGAGAAAGAAGTACGCGGTGCTGAACCAGCAGCTTGATCTGCGGGCGCCGGTGAAGTTCTTCAGTGCCATCACGGTTTCCCCGTCAGTCTCGGCATACGACAACTGGTACTACCTGCCTTACTCCGACCAGGCCGACAGCGCTCATCTACAAACGAACGCGGTGAAAAGCCGCCAGACCTGGACATCATCCGTGTCCGTGTCGACACAACTCTTCGGCACGGTAGCTCCCAATATCCTCTCCGTAGTCGGACTGCGGCATGTTCTCTCCCCCTCTGTTAGTTTTGGCTATCAGCCCAAGATCACGCGAAACCAGCAATACTCTTCATTCACGGGTGTGGGAGGCTCAGGATACGAAAGCAAGAATGTGAGTCTCAGTGTTGGCAATCAGCTTCAGATGAAGTACCTGCGAGGCGGTAAAGAGAAAAAGGCCGACTTATTCAAATACAATTTCTCCGCCAGCTACGACTTCGTGCGCACCGAGCGCCGTTGGTCGAATCTCAGCTCGAATCTGAGCTCGCCGAATATCAAAAACCTGACACTCGAAATGAGTTTCGTGCATGATCTGTACGCCTCCGACGGTAAATTGCGCTGGTGGAATCCGACGCTGAAGACGATCAGTATTTCCTCCGGCTATGGTGGCAGCTTCAAGATTCCCATCGGCCTGCCTGGTTCCGAGACAGCCGAGGGCATTGCACCCGGGACGCCGGGTGCAACAGGTGTGCCGAACGCACCGGGGGCACCGAGCACAACCGGCCCGCCGAGCATAGCCGAAGCGCCATCGAGCGATGCAAGAATCGTCAGGTTTGGCATCTCGCAGCATTACTCCGAGACGCGTGGTGTCTCATCTTCGATCTCTCACTGGATCAGTTTTAGTGTCGCTTTTTCGCTTTCAAAAAATTGGTCGATTTCCTATCGCCAGAATTACAATATTCGAGGCAAGGAAAGCACGGACAAATCCATTGAAATCCACCGCGACCTCCACTGCTGGGAAGGTAGTTTCACTTGGAATCCGGAGGGAGCTCTCGAAGGCTACTATTTTCGTCTGAATGTTAAGCTGATGCCGGACGTAAAACTTGAGAAATCCGAGTCCAGTATCCGTGATGCCCTGTTTCGTATGATACCCACGGAATAGCGGGACATTTTCTTTATACCGACAGACGCGACCGACCGCTGGTCTCGGCAACCCGTTGCAGCTATATACATTAGAGCTGCTTCCGGTCCTGCCTGCCTCCAACGAACTGCGCTAAACAGATATGCGACTGAATTCGTGCTCAAATTGCTTCCGGATAGCTCCTACAGCGGTTGATTTGTTGTTGACGCGCCGCTTTAACAACGGTACATTCCTCTTATGGGTGTAACACCGTTCTTGAAGGCCGGGCATCGCCAGGAACTGACCGGATTTCTTCTCATTGTTCTGGCAGTGATCGTTCTCATTTCATTGGCGACTTATGACCGTCGGGACGTGGCACTTTTCTACGAGGAGCCGACCATATTGTCCATAGGTGAGTCGGACAGTCTGGCGATGCCACAATTGTTGGAAGGGCACGTTAAGGAACTGTCATTCAACGAGATACTGCACTTAAGAGCGGAGAACTCGGCTGGAATAGTTGGAGCTGTCATATCTCATCTGCTGCTTTGGAGTATCGGATGGAGTGCCTATGTTCTCGTCCTTGTGGTAGTAGTGATCGGGTGGAAGCTGCTGTTTAAGTACGAAAATTCGCATCTTCGCAACGCTTTGTTGCGGGTTTATGCTTTTATCTTTTTGCTCGGAACTCTGATCTTTCTTTTCCAACTTGACGATCCACGCGTCGATTCTACCCTCGTCGAGAGCTTGTCCGGCAAGGCCGGACTCACGGTCGCCGGGCTAGTCCGCACGCTACTGGCAGTCACCGGTGGGTTTGCCTTGCTGGGCGCGGCGTTGATCCTCGTCTTTTTCACAATTGTGCCTTACCGACCCAAACAGGCTCGAGCAACTATTGATCGTATCATCGCCTTTTTCAGGCGTTCGTCAGTTGGCGCTGCGGCCTACACGCGAAGTCAATACAAGGCGTGGCGTGGGAGTCTCAGTGCGATTTTCGGCAAAAGTAACACTGAAACGGAAGAAGGCGAGTCTGTTGGCGGTGAATTGACAAGGGAGACGGCAACCGAACTCGACCATGCAAAGACGATTGAACAGCTTCCGCTCGACCTCGACGAGGCAAATGAAGGACCGCGCAAACTTGAGTTGAAGACTGCCAAGCCCGTCCGGCGTTCCAGAGAACCGTTTGGGCAGCCGCCTTTGGCATTGTTGCATGAACCTATGCACGAGGAGGCGGGTACTAGCGACTCCGAACTGGACGAGATTGCCAAGGCACTTCGCGACACGCTCAATACATTCGGCATTGAAATCATAGCAAATAGCATTGAAAAATACCCCGGCCCGGTCATTACCCGCTTTGAGTTCAAACCGGCTCCGGGGGTAAAGATTAATCAGATTGTCAATCTCGCCGACGACCTCGCGCTGGCGTTAAAGGCGTCACGTGTCAGAATCATTGCACCCGTGCCCGGCAAATCGGCGGTAGGCGTGGAGATACCGAATCGCAAACCGCAGAAGGTCTTCATTAAGGAAATCCTCACTTCCGAAGCTTACCAGCGCAGTCGGTACAAACTGCCACTGGCTTTGGGCAAGAATACCGCGGGCAAACCATTTGTCGTGGACTTGGCGCGCATGCCGCACTTGTTGATCGCCGGCTCAACCGGCTCAGGGAAATCGGTCTGTTTGAATGTCTTGATAACGAGTCTGATCTTCCGTCACTCCCCCAAGGATTTGCGCTTCATCTTCATTGATCCAAAGATACTGGAGCTGTCGGTGTACGCTGATATTCCGTATCTGGCGCGGCCGGTTGTAACCAAAGCTAAGATGGCCGAGTCGGTCCTGGCAGGCGCGGTGAATGAAATGGAAGAACGTTATCGCCGACTCGCCATGCAATCGGTGCGATCGTTAGACGACTACAACGCCAAGGTTCCATCCGAGGATAAGCTACCATACTTGTTGATTGTCATCGATGAACTGGCGGACATGATGATGTCCAGTTCGTCCGCCAAAATTGAGCTTCTAATCACGCGATTGGCGCAGATGGCGCGCGCAGTCGGGATTCATTTGATTCTCGCGACTCAGCGTCCGTCGGTGGATGTAATCACGGGTTTGATCAAAGCAAACTTCTCATCTCGTATAGCGTTTCAGGTCGCATCCAAAGTCGACAGCCGTACGATTCTCGACGGCAACGGCGCGGAGAAACTCTTGGGTATGGGGGATATGTTGCTGCTCATGGCCGGCGAACCGGAACCGATCCGCGTCCATGGCGCCTGGATATCCTCGGAAGAGACCGAACGTGTGGTGGCATATCTCAAAGACAACGCGGCTCTTGCTGCCCCGATCCAGAACCTTTCCGAGGAGAACGAGCGGGTGATTATGGAACGCAACACGCATGATGTCCTGCTTCCCGAGGCGACTGAACTCGTGATCAGGCATAAGCAGGGCTCCGTATCTCTCCTGCAGCGACGACTCGGCATCGGCTATCAGCGAGCAGCGCGGTTGATGGATCAGCTTGAGGCGACCGGTGTCGTCGGACCGTACGATGGCAGCAAAGCCCGCGAAGTCCTCGTCGACAAATCGTATTTGGAAAAACTGCAAAAAAACAAACCTTCCCTCTGAGGGTCTGAAATAACTCGCTATGAATTATCGTATTGTGATATTGATTCTCGTCTTGTGCGCGGCGGCTTTTGCCGGAAACGCCACCGATATCGTTGACAAATCGGAAGCGCTTTATTCCAAAGGCGGGCCGTTTTCGGCGAAGTTCACGCAGACAGTTTCGACGGGGGACTTCTTCGATGACGAAAAGGTCGAAGGGACGCTTATTATGAACTATCCCCGGCGGTTTCGCATCGATACTCATGAGCAAGTTATCGTATCTGATGGCGACACGCTCTGGTCGTACTCCGCTGAGAATCGGCAGGTTACCGTGGAGGCCGTATCCAAGTCCAAAGAGACAATCACGCCCGCCGATTACCTGTTCAACTTCAAGCAGAACTATAACTTGGATTATGACTCCACTGACGTGATCGACAAGGTCAAAGTTCGCCGACTGTCGTTACGATCCAAATCACAAGATCAATACGTGCGCTCGATGAAAGTCTATATCAACGGCAGCACCTTTCAGATTCGCCGGGTAGTCTATCGTGATCTCAACGATAACAAAATCACACTCGATTTCGCCGACTGGAAAATGGGCATCAAAACCACTTCGGACCAGTTTCGTTTCAAGACTCCTCGGGGCGTTGAAGAGGTGAGGCTACCCTGAGCGCGAAGAAAACAGTTTACTTCATGGGACTTGGCTGTCCCAAGAACGAGGTTGACGGGGATATCATCCTCGGCCACTTGCTGCGTCGTGGCTTGCGGGTCGTCGACGACCCCAAGCAGGCGGACTACTTAGTTGTCAATACCTGCGGGTTCATTCAATCTGCTAAAGAGGAATCGATTGAGGAAATCCTGAAACTCGCCGGTCTCAAGAACAGCAATGGTCGCAAACACCGGCTCTTGATCACTGGTTGTCTGGCGCAGCGATACCCTGGCGAATTGATGCGGCAGATTCCCGAGATTGATGGTATGCTGGGTATCGACCAGTACGATAAGATTGATTCGTTGCTGGATGCCGACGCAGTTTATATCACGCGTCCCCCAAGCAGTTACAGAGAATCTCACTCTCTACAGGTGTTGCGGGATCGACCCTATGCTTACCTCAAAATCGCCGATGGCTGTGACAACCGCTGCAGTTATTGCGCGATACCGATGATTCGCGGCAAATACCGCTCACGCTCTTTGGCCGCAATTTCCGCCGAGGTTGACCGCATGCTTGAGCACGGCGTACTCGAACTGAATCTGATTGCTCAGGATGTTGCGCGGTACGGATTTGACATCGGCAAACACCCGTTAGCCCTGCTCGAAATGCTCGAACAGAAGCGAAGCGATTTCTGGGTCAGGCCGTTCTATCTGCACCCGACGCATCTGACCGACGAAATTCTGGACTTTTTCGCTGCCTCAAAGAAATTTTGTCAGTATCTCGAAATACCTCTTCAGCATGTTAACTCACGACTGCTCAAGGAGATGAACCGGCACTATAGTCGCGCCCGAATCGAGAAAATGTTAAATGGTATCAGGGTGAAACTTCCGGCCACGGTACTGCGTACCACTTTCATCGTCGGGTTCCCCGGCGAAACCCGTAAAGAGTTTGACGAGCTCTGCTCTTTTGTAGAGGAGGAAAGAATTTGTCGCGGCGGCGTATTTGGTTACAGCCGAGAAGAAGGAACCGCCGCTCACCAGTTTAACGGTCGTCTCGCGCAGCGAACGATTGCCGCGCGCCAGGAAGAACTGACCCGCCTGATCAACGAAAACGCAGAGGAATACAATGCGTCTTTGGTCGGCAGGGAACTGAAGATGATCGTCGAACGTTTCAATGCTCCGAGCAAGCAGGCCATCGGCAGATTGTTCTGTGACGCTCCGGAGATTGATTTCACCATTCACGTCCCAGCTCGCGCCGCTGTCGGCAAGGGTTTCCGCACAGTCTATGTTACCGGGACTTCGGGAGAAGGGTTTGTGGGGGAATTTGTTGGTGCGGGCGTAGAAGGGAGAAAACATGGCAAATAAAAACTATCTGCAATTACGGTTACGGCGTCTGGCGCTGCGTTTCTTCACGATCTGTTTGATTCAATCGGTCGTGGTAACGTACTGGGTGCTGGAGCTTTCCGACAATCGGAAATCGGCGCGATTGTCAGTCCAGGCTACACCTTCGACCGATCAGGCCTCTATTGATAAGGCGCTCACCAGCCTCTGGACAGGTCATACAGATCGGCAGGAAGTACAACTCGCGAGTCTGGCATGCTACCATCCTCCGAGTGACACGATGCAAGAGGAACGCTGGACTCAAATGAAACGGCAGATGCTGGTCGAGAGAATCATCGGCGATTTTCAGGTGGGCTTTGACAAGAACGAAGTCGGCCAATTAGCGCAAGTAATTGACAGCGAAAGCCGTCGCTACAGCTACGATCCGAGGTTGCTGCTCGCCGTGATTCTTACCGAGAGTTCACTGCGCAAGGGCAATATCTCCTATCAGGGAGCACATGGCCTGATGCAAATCAAACCGGCAGTGGCTGTGGAATTGGCGAATCGCCCGGGCCACGATTTTGAAGGCAAGACATCGTTGTTTGATCCGGCATACAGCATCAAGCTCGGCAGTCTCTACTTGTTCGAGTTGATTATGAAATACGGCGATATTCGCAAGGGACTGATAGCCTACAATCTCGGCGAAACGGCCATGCGCAGCCGATTAGCGACCAATCGTAAGTTGCCGTCGCAGTACGTCCACAAAGTCATGGCGACGTACGAGGAGTTATTGGAGAAATATCCCGATGCTTAGAGCGCCGGCGTCGGCTGTGTTGCTGTTGCTTTTCTCTCTGTCCGCTTCTGCCGCAGTGCTTTCCAATGAGCAGTTCTGCGAAAAGGGGGTTGAAACGCTCGCAGACAGTCTGGCAGGGCAACTGACGGCGCCTGCCGATTCGGGCGTTATGCTCCTCCCCGTGGATAGCCGTTTTGGGCAGCAACTGCTGAACAATCTGGCGGCCAAACTGCAACGTTCAGGAGTTCCGGTATATCTTGTATCAGGAGCCGTCGATTCCAAGAGACCGGTTGTAAAAACAACAGTGAATGATTATCATCTTTCCTATGAAGGTGTACACAGAGGGTTCTTGTCTCAAGGTCGGGTTGCGCGGATGTTCGGAATCAGCGGCACCAGTCAGCTACTAGGGAGCGAAGGGCGATTGCTGCACTCTGCGGCGGTCAGCACGTTGACCCTGTGCGACACGCTGAGCTATGATGAGGCGCGCGCCGCATGGGGAAAGGACAGCTTTTTGTCACCATCATTGCCGCCGACTATTTATCAGCGGCTGGTCGAACCCGGTTTGATTCTCGGCATTACCGGCTCGCTGGTTTATCTGTTTTTTGCATCGCGATAAGACGAATCGAGAGGCCTCCATGACACTGCACCGAATCGGAATGCTAACACTGGGACTAACACTCATGCTTGCGGGATGCGCGGCCAAACGGGCGACGGTGAGCACGACAGGTGCGCGCGAACAGTATGATCTGGCCATGAAGGCTTATGAACGGCACCACTATGACGAAGCCGTTCTTGAATTTCAGAAGGTCTCATACAACTATCCCGGCCTTAGTTATGTCGACAGCGTCCAGTTCTGGTTTGCCATGTCGTATCATGGTCGCGACGACTTCCATCTCGCGATTCCGGAATTCCGGCGGTTGATCACCAACTTCCCCAACAGCGAACTGATCGATGATGCCGCCTTTATGATCGGCAAGTCGTATTTCGACGCTGCGCCCAAGAATATAGGACTCGACCAGACCGACACCGAAAACGCAATCAAGGAACTGACCGCGTATCTGGAGGACTATCCCAACTCGGATCGTCGCCATGAGGGAGAGTTTCTGCTGTCGCAAGCTATCGAAAAGATGGTGGAGAAGCAGTTCCGAGCTGGCCGACAATATTATCGGATGGGCAATCTGGTTTCCTCGCGCATCTACCTTGAAGATGTCATCAAAGAACATCCGGATGGCAAATGCATTCCTGAAGCGCTCTATCTTCTGGCACAAATTGACGAAAAGCAGAAGCACTACAGCGACGCTCGCGACAAGCTTAATAATCTAATCAACAGTTTCCCCCGGTCGGAGTTTTTCGCCAAGGCAGGCAAGATGAAGGCAAAGATGGAAGAGAAGATTGCCGCCGGACCCGCAAGTGGCGTTGGTCAAGACTCCGTCAAAGTGACCCAGCAGAAAAGTGAGTGAACGTCTCGGAGTGCTTGGTGGGGCGTTTGACCCCATTCATCTCGGGCATCTGATTCTTGCCTCGGAAGCAAAGCGGCAACTAAACCTGCATCGCGTGCTGATCGTGCCAACATTCGCTTCGGCTCATCAGGAGAAAACCATACAGACGTCTTTTGAGCACCGCTGTGCCATGATCAAACTGGCGGTTGCGGACCAGCCCGACCTGGTGCTTTCCGACGTTGAGAGCCGGCTCACCGGAAAATCATACACCGTCAACACCCTCGAACTGCTGAAGACTATCTATTGCGAGAGTGAAATCGATTTCATCATGGGCGCCGATAACCTCGATCAGTTTGACACTTGGCACGATCCGGACAGGATTCTTTCGTTAGTAACTGTAGTGGTAGCGCATCGTCCGGGACATCAACCGTTACTGAAGGGACGAGCCGCGGGCATGAAGTTGATCGAGATGCCGTTGATTGACATCTCCGCGTCTGATATACGCCGACGCGTACGTGAGAATCTGCCGGTCCGATTTATGGTGCCAAAAGCCGTGGAAGAATACATTTCGCGCTCGGCGTTGTACCGGAGCTGACAATGTCTGATAAACGCTTGTTTCTGATCGATGGCAGTGCGCTTGCCTATCGGTCATATTATGCTTTCGCGCAAAACCCCCTCAAGACCAAGCGGGGCGAACATACATCCGTTGTCTATGGCTTTGCCGCCACGATCCTGCGTATCCTCTCGAAAGAACAGCCATCGCATTTGGCGGTAGTTCTCGACACCAAAGAACCGACGTTCCGTCATAAGATGTACGCGGACTACAAAGCCAACCGTCCGTCAATGCCGGAGGAAATGGTGGAGCAGTTGCCAAGGCTGGATGAACTGCTCAGAGTGATGGATGTCGTGACTCTGCGCGAACCCGGTTATGAAGCGGACGATCTTATCGCTACGGCAGTCGTCAAGGCCGGGCATATGGGATGGGATGTCGTCATCGTTACCGGCGACAAAGACCTGTTTCAACTGGTGAATGAGAAGACCAGGGTGCTAAATCTCAAGAAAGTTTCGGAAGCGGGGGAATGGATCGATCGCGAGGGAGTTAAGGCCAAAATGGGTGTTTACCCTGAGCAAATCGTCGACCTTTTGGCGTTGACCGGCGACAGCACCGACAACGTTCCCGGAGTCACGGGTGTTGGTCCCAAGACGGCGCTGCAGTTGCTCGAGCAGTTCGGCTCGTTTGATGGCGTGTATGCCAATGTCGACAACGTCCCCCGCGAAAAGCTACGGGAGATGCTGACTACGCACAAGGAGCAGGCTTATCTGTCGCGCCAGTTGGTAACTCTGGAGACCCAAGCCAACTACGAAATGAGCCTTGACAGAATGTTGGCCCCAACGCTGAACACTTCGGCACTTCGTCAGTTGTTCATGGAGTTGGAATTTGTCTCGCTTGCCAAATCGCTGGGACAAGCTACGGATGCACACATTGATACAAAGCAGAACTACCGCACCATCGACACAGCCGCTGAGTTGGGGAAGCTTGTCGAGAAGATCACGGCAGCTAAACTGTTTGCCTTCGATACCGAGACTACGAGCTTGGATTCTCTGAGTTGTGGGCTGGTCGGCATTTCGATTGCCGTCGCGGATGGCGAAGCTTATTACATTCCTCTGGGTCATGTTGATCTTGGGGCAAACAATCTTGATGCCGATACGTGCAGAAGTCTGCTGAACCCGGTGCTCGCCGATCCTGCAATTAAGAAGATCGCACAGAACTTCAAGTTTGACTATCAGGTCATGACCCGCCACGGATACACGATCTCGTCCTTCGATTATGACACAATGTTGGCATCATACGTAATAGACCCGGCTGGGCAGCACGGACTGGATGCTCTGACGTTGAAACACTTCAACTACTCGATGCAGCCGATCACCGCTCTGATCGGGTCGGGCAAAAAGCAGAAGTCGTTCGCCGAAGTGCCCATTGACAAGGCCACGTACTACTCCGCTGAAGACGCTGATTTCACCTACCGCCTTTACCACAAGCTCGAACCGATGGTCAAGGAAACCGGCGCCGAGAAGCTGCTACATGATATCGAACTGCCGTTGGCGCGTGTACTGGCCAACATGGAAGCGACCGGTGTAAAGATCGATGTGCCATTTCTGGAGAAAATGTCCAAAGAGATCGCGACCGAACTCGACAAGATCGTGTTTGACATCTATACACTTGCCGGTCAGGAGTTTAACATCAACTCCACCGCGCAACTCTCTGACGTGCTCTTCAACAAGCTTGGATTGAAGCCGATGCACAAGACAACGAAGAAAACCGGTTACTCAACCGACGTGAATGTGCTGATCGAGCTTGCCAAACAACACGATCTACCGAAGAGAATGCTCGACTACCGTAAACTGCAGAAGCTGAAGTCGACTTATGTGGATGCACTTCCCAAGTTGGTTAAACCCCGCACCGGGCGCGTGCACACATCGTATAATCAGGCGGTGGCTACCACGGGGAGATTGTCTTCGACTGATCCCAATTTGCAGAATATCCCGATTCGTACCGAAGAGGGGAGTCAGATACGCAAGGCGTTTATCCCAACAGACGAACACTACAAATTGTTGACCGCCGACTACTCGCAGATTGAACTGCGCATTCTGGCGCACTTTGCAGAGGAACGACCGCTGATCGAATCCTTCCGCAACGGCGAGGACATTCACAAGCGCACGGCCTCAGAAGTCTTTGGTGTCGACCTAACTGCGGTTACACCCGATATGCGCCGCGTCGCCAAAACCGCAAATTTCGCAGTGATTTACGGCGTGACCGCCTTTGGTCTGTCACAGCAGTCGGAAATGACCGTGACTGAGGCCAAAGAGTTCATCGACATCTATTTCAAACGCTACCCCATGATTCGCGCCTTTATCGGCGATACCATTGCGAAGGCACGTCAACAGGGTTATGTTACAACACTGTTTGGTCGCCGTCGCTATTTACCGGAGATTGACTCGAAGAACGTGGCGTTGCGCCAATTTGCCGAGCGCACCGCCGTCAATACCGTGATTCAGGGAACGGCAGCCGACATGATCAAAATTGCGATGATCGAGATCGACCGTCTCATGCAAGGAAAAAAGTCAAAGATGATCCTGCAAGTGCATGACGAGCTCGTATTTGATGCATATTTGTCAGAGATGGATGACATGAAGCGGCTTGTGCGTGACACGATGGAAGGGTGTGTCAGCCTTAGTGTGCCGATCACGGTTGACATGGGCATGGGGGACAACTGGTTGGAGAGTAAGTAGTCGACAATGTCGCGAAAAGGCAGACAGGGTGACTTCACTTCCAAACGATCTGGCACGAGCGTACTTCCTCCAAAAGGATTACTTTAATGCTTGCATGTATTAACTTATCGCAGCGACACTTGCGGGTAAGTATGGGTTCAGCAAGAAAAGCCTTCTATCCCCGTGACATGGGCATTCGCTTCCTCAAATTCCTCGCGCAGAATGAGTATCTGCGAGCCGGAACTGAAGGCGCCGCGCTTGTTCAACAGTATTCGTTCTGGTAGGAGCGCGCCCCCAAGATGATCACAATTGGTATCACCGGGCAGATTGGTTGTGGCAAGAGTGTTGTTGCCGACCAATTTGCGCGTTTCGGTGCAGTTGTGGTGTTAGGGGACAAACTTGGACATGAAATCGTCGACAAGCATCCGCAACTCCTCAAAGCGCTAGTTCGGAAATTCGGCCCGCAGATTCTCACAAGAACGGGGTGTCTTAATCGGTCTAAGCTTGGAGCGATCGCTTTTGCGGATGATTCGAAAACGAAGTCCCTAAATGAGATCGTGCACCCGTGGTTGCTCAAACAGATGCGAACCGAAATCGCGCAGGCACGCAAATCTAAGAAGTCGAAAATCCTTGTTGTTGATGCCGCGCTGATTTATAATTGGCGACTGGAGCAGGAATTGGATTACATCGTTGTTGTGGAGAGCACCTATAAAAATCAGAGCGCACGCTTGAAGACTAGGGGATTGACGGATGGGGAAATTCGCAATCGTATCCGCAGGCAGATTCCCAAATACATCCAGCGTCGCAGCGCCGATTTTGTGCTCACTAACAACGGTACCAAAAAGGAATTGATAGCCCGTGCAGCGCGACTGTATGGACGCATCCTGAGACTGGCTGAATCGGTTTGATAACCCATGTACACTTCGCTGTAACCTTGTCCATTTACCTGTCAGAGGGGAACAGGAGGAACTCTTGAATCCCTTTAATTACTCGGCGGAACAACTTCAATCTGCGGCTCTGGATGTGCGCCGCGACATCATCACCATGTTAGTGAAGGCCAAATCCGGTCACACCGGTGGACCGCTGTCCTGCGCTGATTTCGCAACGGCGCTTTCCTTTCGGTATCTCAACCACAAACCAAGCGAACCACATTGGGCTGACCGCGATTTCCTTTTCTATTCCATCGGCCATGTGACGCCGGTCAATTACTCTTTGCTGGCGGAATGCGGCTACTTCCCACTGAAAGATCTAATGACCTTCCGCAAGTTGAATAGTCGTCTGCAGGGGCACCCGCACCGTCTCGATACTCCCGGTATCGAGGTGTCATCGGGTTCATTGGGACAGGGTTTGTCGATCGCCTGCGGTGTGGCCAAAGGTTCCAAGATTGACAATCATCCCCGACGCGTTTTCTGCATCATGGGAGACGGCGAATTGCAGGAGGGCTCTTGCTGGGAAGCTATCATGTTTGCCGGCCACTATCATCTTGACAATCTGGGCGTGATCGTCGACTACAATAAGCGACAGATCGACGGCGAAGTACCCGAGATCATGGATATCGCACCTCTTGCTGACAAATGGCATGCGTTCAACTGGCATGTGCTCGAAATCGACGGGCATGATATACAGCAGATACTGGCTGCCTATGACGAAATGCTGCACCACCAGGGGAGTCCGACAGTCATCATCGCCCACACGACTATGGGCAAAGGCGTGTCTTTTATGGAAGGCAAATCAGAGTGGCACGGTAAGCCGCCAACGATGGAACAAGGCGAGCAAGCGCTACGGGAACTCGGTACGACGTACGACGAATGGTCATCAAGATTGTTGGCAGGGTAGGAGACGATGCTAAAAGAACTGACGAAACTGGAAATGAAAAAGACCCGTGAAGGGTTTGGGCACGCGCTGGTTGATCTCGGCGAAAAGGATGAACGGATTGTCGTGCTGGCAGCCGATGTCACCGACTCGGTCAATGCCGGTTTTTTTGCGCGCCGTTTTCCGGAGCGATTTGTGCAAATGGGAATCGCCGAACAAAACATGGCCACTGTAGCCACCGGACTCTCGCTGCTCGGCAAAATTCCGTTTTATTCGACCTACGGCGCTTTTGCAACCTGTCGCTGCATGGATCAGATTCGCATCTCGATTTGTTACTCCAACGCCAATGTCAAAATCTGCGGTGCGCACGGAGGTATTTCCGTCGGTCCCGACGGCGCCACTCATCAGGCGCTGGAAGAAATCGCCATGATGCGCTCGCTGCCGAATATGAAAGTGATCGTCCCCTGTGATTACTGGCAGAGCAAACGCGCCACTATGGCGGCGGCATACATTGACGGTCCCGTTTTCATCCGTTTCGGTCGCGAAGCCGTACCGACACTGACCGACGAATCCACGCCGTTCGAATTCGGCAAGGGAGTTGTCCTCCGCGATGGCGGTGATGCCGCAATTATCGCCTGCGGTGTGATGGTCTATGAAGCGCTGGTGGCTTCCGAAGTCTTAGGAAAGCAAGGCATCGACTGCCGCGTGATCAACTTGCATACGATTAAGCCGATTGACCGCGAGCTTATCATTCGCGCTGCCCGTGAGTGCGGCGCGATCGTCACTGCGGAAGAGCATCAAGTCTATGGTGGCATGGGAAGCGCCGTAGCCGAGGTACTGGTCAGCCACGCGCCAGTCCCGCAGGAATTTGTCGCGGTCATGGACCGTTTCGGGCAATCCGGCCAGCCCGACGAACTGCTACGTGCATATGGTCTGAAGTCGGAAAATGTCGTCGCCGCGGTAAAGCGGGTCTTGAAGCGGAAGTAGAGCTATTACGGTGTCATTCCCGCCCCCGTGCCAAAGCACGGGGTAGACTTCAGCGGGAATCCAGGTTGATTTGTAGGGCGATGGGACACAGACACTACTTTCGCAGAGCCGTTTGTCCTTCATATCCTCTTCCATCACCTCCCCATCTAACCAAAATCTAACATTCATCACATTCGGCGCTAATGCGCCCTCCGTTCTATCTGCCGAGGACAAGAAACGGAAAATGCTTTCTGTTGTGGAGGAATTAGATGAGAGCAAGAGCACTGTTAGCGTTGTTCGTGATGGCACTGTTGATCGGTCAGGCAGCGCGAGCACAAAGTGAATCCGACAGTCTTAAAGAAGTCGTCCAGACTTTGCGTGAAAAACTGGACGGCGTTAGCGAAAACCTGAACACATTGAACTCCGATGTTGGCATCCTGAAAGGTCTGAAAGTCTCCGGCTATCTCCAGGCGCGGTATGAGTACATCGACACGGTTCTGGGCGGAACAGCCCCGAATTCCAACAGCAATATCTACATCCGCCGTGGCAGAATCAAGTTCAGCTTCCAGCCCGGCAGTTCAAGCAAGTATGTGATCTACTTCGACGCTTCCAAGAATACGGTCACTTTGAAGGAAGCATACGTCGAGTTGTACAAGAGAATTCAAAAGAACAACTTCAGTCTGACAGTCGGCCAGCAGAATTGGCCTTTTGGCTACGAAATCGAATACTCATCTTCCAAGCGCGATTTTCCTGAGAGAAGCAATGCAGAGAACTTCCTGTTCAACGGCGAACGCGATCGCGGTATCAATCTGATCTGGGCGCTGCCGAAGTATCTGCAATTCAACCTCGGTGCTTTCCAGGGGTACGGGATAAACGACGGAACCTTCACCTGGTTTGATCCCACCAAGCAGAAAGACATCATCGCCCGCGCCAAGGCCAAATTGGGGATGGTGGATGTCGGCGTCTCAAGCTACTTCGGCAAGAGAACCATCGCCGGCTCGGTCGCCGTAGCGGGAACTACTACTTGGTTCGATGCAAATGGCGATGGCATTATGCAAGCGACCGAAATCAAGACGACTGCGCCCAAGGCGGCGGTCGCCGCGACAGAGTATGACAAGAAACGTTTTGGGCTCGATGCTCAGGCGTACTTCGACGTACTGCCAGTGGGCGGTAGTGCGGTGCGCACTGAGTTCTACTACGCCGAGGACTACAACAGCGCTGCGAACGACAAGATGGGCGTCGGCAAGGGGTTCTATGTCTGGTTGTCGCAGACACTCGGCAAAAAGTTTGCTGCCGCCGCGCGTTACGACTTCTGGGATCCGAATATTCACGGCGATTATACCGACAAGAGCTCGAAGAAGAAAGACGATGCTACCGGCACCATGTCACTGGCTGTACACTACTTCTGGGATTCATGGGTTAGGATCACGGCAGCGTATGACATGCCGCGACTACTGAAGGACGGGTCGCTGATTTCCAAATCACCGTACGATCCCAAAGACAATCGCTTCACGTTGCAGTTCCAGTTCACGATATAAACTCGCGTAACATACATAAAGGAAAGAATTATGAAATCAACAACACTTGCGAGACTCATAGCGGTCCTACTTGCTATCGTAGCCACGACACTTCTCAGTACGGTAGGTCTTCAGGCTGCAGGCAAGACGACCATCACTTTGAAGGGTTCCGATACCATGCTCCCGTTGGGACAGCGTTGGGCCGAAGCGTTCATGGCTCAGAATCCCAACGTTGTGATTCAGGTCACGGGGGGCGGCTCTGGTGTCGGCATCGCGGCCCTAATTAACGGATCGACCGATATCTGCGAGGCTTCGCGATCAATTAAGCCTGCGGAGGTCGACAAACTGAAGGAGCGGTTCAACAGTCCGGGCGTAGAGATTCCGGTTGCCCGCGATGGTCTGTCGGTCTACATGAATGAGCAAAATCCGGTGACAGAATTGAACATGGCGCAACTCAAAGCCATCTACACCGGCGAAGTCACCAACTGGAAAGATGTTGGCGGCCCGGACGCAAAGATCATCCTCTACGGGCGTGAAAACAGTTCCGGAACTTATTCCTTCTTCAAAGACAATGTTCTGATGGGCGAAGACTTTGCCGCCCAAACGCAGACGCTTCCGGGCACGGCGGCGATTGTCAACGCAGTCGCCAAGGACAAAAACGGAATCGGTTACGGCGGCGCCGCCTATGCCAAGGGAGTGAGAGACTGCAAGATCAAGAAGGACGACAAGTCTACGGGGTACTTGCCGACTGAAGAAAACATCAAGGCCGGAACCTATCCGCTGTCACGGTACTTGTTCTGGTATCTGACATCAAAGCCCACCGGCGACATCAAGAAGCTGGTCGACTACGCTCTCTCAGAGGCCGGCCAGAAGATTGTCAGGGAAGTTGGCTATTTCCCGGTGAAGTAAGAGCATCCTTCCTTAGATTCTCTCCACTCACGGGCGGATGGTCGCAAGGCCGTCCGCTTGTTTGTTGAGGGTGGTCAAACAGGGAATGTGGGAATGCTGCTCTGTAGGTCACCCTGACTCGCGGCGTTAGTTCAAACCCTAAGTGGGCTTGACCTACGAGACTTTGATCAAGCCAGCCAACCCACATCAAGGGGACTGTTGAAAAACCTCCGCGGGCGTCATTCTGAGGGGCGCGAAGCGCGACGAAGAATCTTTAATTCGTTGCAGGACAAATGCGACAGATTCTTCGCTGCGCTCAGAATGACGAACCATCAGGCTTTTTCAACAGTCCCCAAGCAGTGGGGTACCCTGCTACTTGTATCCCTCACACGGCGCGGATCCGCCACTGAAAATGTATGCAATCAGATACACCACATCAGAGATGTCGACAGTGCTATCACAGTTGGCGTCACCGGCGAGAAGCGGTTTCGGCGCGGTTCCTCCCGAGAAGATGTAGGCGATAAGATGGACGACGTCGGAGATATCGACGCTGCCGTCTGAATTGGCATCGCCGTACATAAACGGGTCCAACGAAAACTTGACGGCATACATGTCACCTCCTCCGTTGTAGCTCGCGTCATATGCCCCCCCACTTGTGTGGAGGTCGGAGGATTCGGTATAGCCGATGACGTAGACGCAATTATTCGCGGCAGCCAAAACCCCCGGGAATCGGTCGTCACCGAGGCCACCGATGAAGGTTGACATGTGTAGCGTTTGCATTGTGCTGTCGAACTTCGCCAGGAACATCTCCCGGACGTTACAGCAGGTGCTATCGTATGCGCCTTTGGTAACAGGGAAATTCGGCGAAGAAGTCTCTCCAACTAAATATATGAAACCCTGACTATCGCGCGCTAAATCAACACCCCAGTCCCAACTGCTTCCGCCGAGATATGTGGAAGCCTTGAGCGTGCTCAGATCGCTGCTCAGCCGACATAGATAAGCATCACTTCCGTCTGCCGTGCCGCCTCCGTATGTAGGGTCAAAACACCCGGATGTCGTGGGCCAGTGTGCACCAGCATGCCCTGTAATATAGACATCCCCGTTTTCGCCCAAAATGATAGCGTATGACCAGTCAGTGCCATTGCCACCGACATAGGTTGATGCCAACACGGCATCCAGTGTCTTGCTGATATGTGAAACGAACGCATCCAGAGACCCGTCGTTGTTCTGTTTATCATAGGCGTCAGGGCTTACGGGGAGGTCGCTGGAGAAGGTACTTCCCGTGACATAGATATCGCCATCACTATCGATCGCAAGCTCGGAGCCAAATTCATTGCCGTTCCCGCCAAAATACGTTGATGCCAGAGCTGCAGTAAGATCACTATTCAATCGCATTATGTATAGGTCCGCACCGCCAAGGCTGTGGCTGGCCTGCACGGCGCCAGGTGAAGTGGGCAAATCAGTTGATGCCGTCCCGAATGCCGCAAAGACGGAACCATCCGCGGAGACGATTGTGGCACACCCCATATCGGACCCGTTGCCACCGATGAAGGTACATGCCAGAAGCGTGTCGAGATCTGTACTCAAAATAGCAACAAATGCATCTTCGGCGCTTCTATGTGTGATATCGTAGGCTCCCGGCGTCGTCGGGAAGTCCCCTGAAGAGGTTGAACCGCTAACGTATACACGACCTCCGTCGTCAATGCATATGGCATCTGGGCTGTCGAGCGCGGAGCCGCCCAGATAGGTTGCCGCCAGCACTTGAGTCAAACCAGCATTCATTTTGACAATAAGGACGTCCCCTCCCCCGTTGTAACTCAAGTCGTACCCCACGGCTAAGGAAGCCAGATTTGACGAAGTAGTGACGATCGCGTACAGAATATTTCCATCGGCGTCGCGCGTGCTCGGGGTTGACGGCCAACCCTGCTCATTGCCCGAGCCACCAAAATAAGTGGCCGCTCGCAAACGGCAGGTGGCCAGAGATTGTCCGGCATTATCGCCTGTCGCTAGGGCAAAAGGGCAGAAAGGCGTATAGAAAAGCGCTACAAGACATAGAACTGCCATTACTGTTAGATTCGCTTGTTTATACAGAGTCACCTCCAGAGGCTGGTTATAACGATCATCAGTGCATGTCGCCCGCGAGCAAGAGCAGATGCAAGCAGTGATGCTGCACAATTCCAGTGCACACCAGATAGACGAAGTATCGGCCAAAACGTTTAGTCTGTCCAGGTCGGAATTTCACGCGCCCATCATTGGCTGGGGGCTGCCATGCCGGCAGTGCCATAGCAGACACAATCCGTCGTATTTGTTCGGATCGCAAAACCGCACACAGGATTTCGTCCTTGACATAATGTATAAAAACCTTGTAGCTTCGCCTGCAACTTAAGTACTGCTTGGTGTTCTACTCGTTTGGGCAGGGAATGCAGTAACGAAAGCCAATGTCTTCTGTTAGAGTGCTGATCAGTACGGCTTGAGGGGAGCCGCTCTGACCAGGTTGCGGATGTTGAAAACATATTCGAAAGATGTACTTACCAACCTCAAGGAGGAAAACGTGAGACAGATGCTAAAGCTTCTCTTCGTTCTATGGACGGCTGCGTGTTTTGGTTCGGTGGTCTGGGCCGCTGACCCACCGGTTGCTATGTGCAACAATGTTACCGTTGAAGCGGGCGCAAATTGTGTTGCCACGGCCAATATCGATGATGGATCATATGATCCCGGCGGAAACCCGATCACTCTCGTTCAGGTTCCGGCGGGACCATATCCTCTTGGCGAGACCGTCGTCAAGCTAATCGTTGCCGCCACGAGTGGGCTTGCCGACACCTGCGAGGCCACAGTGAAGGTCATCGACAAGACCGCACCGGTGGTGACTTGTCCCGCCGATATCACGGTCGACAACGAACCTGGACAATGTGGAGCTTACGTCCCCTATGACATTACCGCCACCGACAACTGCTCGATTACCAGTCCTCTCGGCAAGCAGCGGGCGTCTTTCTATCCCGTAGGAGTGACCATGATTACGCCGGTGGTGACCGATGCCTCCGGCAACGAAGGAACTTGCTCCTTCAAAATCACGGTCAAGGATACCGAGCGCCCAACTATCAATTGCCCCAAAGATATCGTGCAGAGTACCGATCCCGACATCTGTGGCGCGCTTGTCAACTATGTTATGAGCGTTTCCGACAACTGCCCTGGCGTGGCGATTTCGTCCGATCATCCTTCCGGAACGATCTTCCCGGTCGGCGTAACGACGGTCTGGTTGAAGGCCAGGGACGCTTCCGGAAATCAGGATAGTTGTTCGTTCACAGTGACGATCAATGATACGCAGAAGCCGAAAATCGCCTGCCCTGCAAGCATCGTCCAGAGTAACGATCCGGGGGAGTGTGACGCCGTTGTGAATTACGAAGTAACTGCGACCGACAATTGCGATCTGAACCCGGTGATCGTGCTGTCTGCACCGTCCGGTTCCCGCTGGTCTGTGGGCACCCATCAGGTAACGGCGACTGCAACGGACGCCTCAGGGAATGCCGAAACTTGTTACTTCAACGTGCAAGTCAACGATACTGAGAAACCACATGTGACCTGTCCGGGCAATATTGCCCAGAACAACGCCCCGGGCTCATGTGGGGCCAATGTCGATTTTCACGTTACCGGTTATGACAACTGCTCCTTCTCTGACAAAGACATTGATGTGACGCCGCCGTCCGGTTCCTTCTTCCCGATCGGCCAGACCGAAGTGACTGCCATCGGCATCGATCGATCGGGCAATGTCGATACGTGCGAATTCCTCGTGACGGTAAACGATATAGAGAAGCCGGAAGTCGACTGTCCGATTGATATCGTGAGAGACAATGATCTCGGCCAATGTGGCGCCACTGTCGGTTTCAAATTCTCCGGGCATGACAATTGCACTCAAGGTCTGATCGTGGTTGCCGATCCTCCGTCCGGCTCCGTCTTCAACGTTGGTACCACGCAGGTCACTGTGACCGCCACGGATACCTCCGGCAATGCCGATACCTGTTATTTCAACGTGACGATCAACGACACGGAAAAACCGGTGGTAACCTGTCCGGCGAACATCGTCGAGACTGTTCCTGTGGGAGATACGGGCAAGATCGTCGGATTCACAGTGGAGGCCGCTGACAACTGCACCGGCGTTTCGGTGGTAGCGACTCCGGCCTCGGGGTCTTTCTTCTTACTCGGGACGACGACGGTGACGGCAATTGCCGAAGATGCGGTCGGCCTGAGGGATACATGCACTTTCACTGTTGAAGTCAAGTCCGCTGTTACTCCCGATTATGCGGTCGATGCCACTCCGGACACTCTGCCTGCAACCGAAGGCATCTCCGACTCGCTTGTTTACTTCGTCGATCTGGCTGCCATCGATGGCTACAGCGGTCCGGTCGTGTTGAGCGTGCTTGGGGTACCGACCGGAACTGCGCTCAATTTCGGTTTAGACACGGTGGTCGTGCCCGGCACGACAACTCTTGGCGGTCGTACTGGAGTCAACACTCCTGCCGGCGCCTACGAACTCACGATCAGAGCGTCCGAACTCTCCAAGAGACTTGGTCCCCGAGAAACCAAGGTGTGGTTAATTGTAAGTCCCTGCGCGCAGGAACCGATTCCAGTCGTGAGCCAAGACGTATTCAACTTGCAGGTGGAAGAAGGCCAGAATTTAACTTCTGATTCTGTCTTCGTCGCCAACGCTGCTCCTTGCGGAACGCTCGCTTGGCTGGCTTCCACCGATGAACCCTGGGTGTGGGCCGATCCGATCTCCGGCTCAGTGCAAGCAGGAGAGCTTCCGGGATCGAAGGTGCTTCTCAAGTACAACACAACGTCTCTGATCCCTGGCGACTACGTGGCTCACATCATGATCGAGAGAATGCCTTCGAGGTCTATCCCCGGCAATCCTCCGCCGCATGCGGAAATTACCATTAACCTGACAGTCAATCCGAAACCGCCGGCGTTTTGCGTAAGCGGCACGGTCGTGGATGTTAGTCATAATCGGATCCCGGGTGCGAGAGTCGAGCTATACGACATCTACCCGCCAAGCGGGAATCCGATTGCCACGACTATCTCTGATACCGATGGATTTTACATACTTTGCCCACCCCCAGAAAAACCGGCGACGTTTACCGTGCGCGCTTACAAAACGGGGTACTATCCCGATTACCGCGAAACCGGGCTTCCCATGACCGATTTCGTACTCATCTTGCGTCCCAATGGCGGCACTGTCGCCCCGACCTATGAGTGGGTCGACCTCTACTGCAAATACTTCGCGTATTTCAAGGGTGCTCCGGTGTTGCCGGGTAGTGTGATTGAGGCCTACGATCCGCAGGGTATCCTCTGCGGTCAGTGGATAGTGTCCCAAGCCGGTACCTACGGCTTTATGGCGGTCTACCGCGATGATAAGTTCACGCCGAGCATCGACGAAGGTTGCGTGCCTGAGGACTTGATCACGGTCAAGGTGGATGGCTATGTCGCTACTGTGGTAAACGGTCCGCTTTACTGGGGCACGAATGGTGACCGTTACGAAGCTTGCTTCGACGTCACGCCGGTTCCGCCGACTCATTGCCTGATCCTCAAGCAGGGTTGGAATTTGGTTTCGTGGAACATCGACACGCCGAATGACAGTATCATGATCTTGGCGAAGGACGTGATGGACAACGTCGATGTGATCCTGAGTTTCGAACAGGGCGCGTTGACGTACGATCCACTGCTACCACGATTTTCCTCACTGCTGTATGCGGATCACCTTCATGGGTTCTGGTTCCGCATGAACGCCCCAGACACGCTGTGTGTGGAGGGGCAGATGGTGGCTGCTTCTGCTCCCATTGATCTGGAGCAGAACTGGAATCTGGTCAGTTATCTGCCGCTGGTACCGTACACTGTTCCAGTGGCTCTGGCTTCGATCTTTAACAAGGTTGTGGTTGTATTAGGTTACGATCAGGGCGCTTTGACCTACGATCCGGCCTATCCGCAGTTTAACAATCTCGACGAGATGAAGCGCGACTTCGGTTACTGGATCAAGACTACGGGTGCCGCGACGTTAACCTATCCTGAACCTGGACCGCTCTATTCCAAGGTGGTAGGGGAGAGTCATACATCCAACACCGCCTCTCGAGTGGCACTATCCAACACCTGGGTCAACGTGTACGGCTTCAATGTCAGGCTGAACGGCGAGACTCTTCCGGTTGGTTCCGTGATCGAGGCCTATGATGCCTCCGGTGCGTTGGTTGGTGAGAATGTGGTTCGTGATGGCGGTAGATTCGGATTTATGCCGGTTTACGGCGCCGAGACCTTGACCGGTGATGCGGTTGGCAAATCAGTCGGCAGCGCCATCACGTTGATGGTTAATGGCGAAGTTGCCGAACAGACGGTCACTTGGACCGGAAACGGTGATCGTATTCGCATCAACGAGCTGACGACAGCGAACAAGAACAATGGCAATCTGCCGATGTCCTTCACGCTGAACCAGAACTACCCGAACCCGTTCAACCCTGAGACCTCGATTGACTACGTAGTGGGCAAGAGCGGTCACGTTGAACTGGCGATCTACAACATTCTTGGCGACAAGATCAAGACGTTGGTGAGCGGCTATCAGCCTGAGGGTAGTTACACTGTAAAGTGGCAAGCCGATACCGACGGCGGTACTTCGGTTGCTTCGGGTATCTACTTCTACAAGTTGACGGCCGGTGATTTCTCCGAGATTAAGAAAATGACGCTGCTGAAATAACGCGCTTGGACGCTCACGTAAAAGAGCCGGTGGCTTGCGCTGCTGGCTTTTTTTGTGGCGTTGGAAGATGCGTTTTCAGCGCGTACGGGCGCGGTTCCCGCGCCCGAGAATACTGGATTCCCGCCTGCGGGGCTGTTGAAAAAGTCATCCGAGAGCGCCGGCAGGAATCCTGAGGTTGTCTCATAAGTTCCTTTCCCTCACCCCTACACCCCTCTCCCAGTGGGAGAGGGGAAGGGGGTGAGGGTGTAAGGCGTAGCAATGCCACGATCTCGCTCAACATTCTCAACCATCGCGATCGCTGTTCACAACTGTACTCCAACTTGTGGGACAACCTCTCCTTTCCTGCCGGATCATCAAGCCGGTCAAGGTCGTCAGGAAAGGATTCCTGACGACGCCTGAAGAAGTGAGGGTTTTTCAACAGCCCCCTGTGCGGGAATGACTTGGCAGTGTGCTCCTATTCTATGTCTACGATGATGCGCCGCCTTTTGCGCATTTTTCAACAGTCCCTTCTTTGTCAGTTGGCTGGACAAGTTGCGCGGGCGGATTCTCGGTTGAATGGTTGGAGAAGGAAGTGCCGGAGACCGGAATCGAACCGGTATGCCCATTACTGAGCGAGGGATTTTAAGTCCCTTGCGTCTACCAATTTCGCCACTCCGGCAATTGGTGAAACGTCAGGAAGTTATATTAGTTCGAGGCGGAAGGCAAGGGTCAATGCGCAAATGGCAGGCGCGGATTCGGTCATCATCGTCAACTACAGCATCAAAGGGGAGATTCAACCCATATGGGTTGGTCGCCGGCCGATTCGTGGAGGGATCTTTTGCATGACGGAATAGGTCGAGAAACTCCGATGAGCGCGAGTCACCATTCCAGCAATCCACCCTAAGGGGGTGTTGCCCCACGCAAGTCTAGCTCTTTGCTTGACCACTCGGTTCGGGGGGAAGAATCGTCTCAACATGAACCTGACAAGGTCTGAATAGTGGCGTCGGTAAACGTTCAAGGTTGAAATCGAAGAAACTGAGCGGCTGTCTCCAAGAGTCAAAAGTATTGAGAACGAATGTCGTTTCCGGCGCATTGCCGTACAACCGCAAATGGATCGTCGCAAGCAGACCCCGGCCCGGATTGACAGAAACAGTGTCGTCAATCACACCGAGAACTCCGATCAGGATCGTATCCCCAAACACATAGGCCATCTTGAAATCGAACTGGTCGACCCGACTGCCATGGAACGATATCGAATCAAAATGCATGATGTTCGAGGGGAAAAGCAGCGGAACATATATCGCCGACAGCGCCACTTTGTTGTCAAACGAGACTGGCACGCTGAAGCTCTCCCCTCCCTTGGCCCCCAGTTGCTCCGGCAGGTAGATTCGATTGATAAGCGGCTCAGGCTCGGTGCTCTTTTTGCTGCAGCCCACCAGGGCCAAGATCAGGGCCACAGACACCAAGCACAAATAACCACACAGCCGCATTATCCTCATGTCACTCGAAAGAAGCATCAGAATAGATAACGTGCTAAGAGCGTTGGTGTCTAATGTTTTTTTCTCCCTTCGGCCTCGGATTGCTGAGTTGACGGGGTACTTCTCTGTCGATAGGTTGGCCGTCTGCCGGTTCGTGGAGGGATTACTACACGAGTATCATTTGAAGAATAATGTACGTCAGGTGCCCCCTGCACCTGACCAGCGAGAGTGTTTCGACCTACCTCACTGGTCTTTCGACCCTTTCATAATATCGGGGGTTTTGACCTATGGAGCTGAAGGGCTAGGCCCCTTTTGTTGTGCCTTCAACTCCGCCTCCAGTGCCTGCACGGTGCTATACAATAACCTGGTTCTTCTGAGCAAGATAAACGCGAAGCCCAACAGACTTGCGATGACCGTGGAGAAAAGCCCCAACAGCCAGTTCTGCATGCTTTCCACTTTTTTGCGCGTCTCCTCAAGAGAGGAGTTCACTTGGCGTTCAAAAACCTCCCGAGCGAGAATCTCGTCCTTCATGCGGGCTACCGTGAGAATTTCTGTCGCGTTCTTTGGGCTTATGATCTGTTGTAATGAGGTCAACTGCTTTTCAAGCGATTCGGTTTTCTTGCTTAAGTAGGAGACACGTTGAATAAGCTCTTTTCCGCTAAGAGAATCCAGTTTTAGTCCCACGGATCGCCTGGTGTCCTCGAGTTCCTGGCTCACATCACCAAGCCGCATATCGAACAGGGCTTCAACGGTCGGACGATACAGCTCTAGGCTTACATAGATGACAGCAACGGCAATGGTGCTGGAAATCGTTACAGCAATAGCTAACTGTTTCAGCTGCTTGGTATCCATAGGTTTCCTGTGTGCGGCGAGGAGCCTAACAATAACTAAATCCGTCCGCACAAAATGCGGAGTCTCAGTCTCCTATCCGTCTATGTCTGTAACGCACCCAATCTCACCCCTCTCCAAACATAATCGCTTATGACCAACATGGGACTATTCTGCGTCTAAGTCAACACAAAACTCTCCAAAGTGGTCTTTGAAACCGAAAGGATTCTGCAACTACTGCTTGATTGTCACCTGGCAGGACTTGAACTGCGGTGGATTGGCCACGGAATTTAACTGGAGGTCATAGAAACTAAGCGGCAGGAGCGGGCAATCGAATGTATTCAGCAGAAAAGTCGTGTCCGGCGCGGTCGGGCGAACCATGAAATAGATCGTGGCGAGCAGGCCGCGACCTGTCACGACCGCGGCAGTGTCGTCAATTACGCCGATCGCGATCGTGTCGGCTTTGGCAAAAACTTCTTTGAACATAAACTCATTTGCGCGGCTGTTTTGGAAGGAGACCGAATCGAAACGCAGGAGAGAGGAGGGAAACAGCATTGGCACGTTGATTGCGGACAGAGAGACTTCGTTATCGAAGTTGACCGGCACGGTGAAGGATTCTCCGGGGGTAGTCTCAATTTTCTCGGGCAAGTAGACCCGATTTGTGATCTTTTCCGGCTCGTTGCTGCTATCGCCGCACCCTACGATTCCCGCGCCCATTAGAAGAACTATCGCAACGAAAACACCGCCAAATCGAAACATATCAACTCCGTTCCAGTATGCTTGTTAGTTAGATAACGCACAAGGGTACTATTTGTCCAATGGTTTTTTGGGTTACCGCGATGACCGTCCCGCAGGAAGAGTTGTTTTAGTGCAACTAAGCAATACAAAAGTAGTTGCCAATCGTATCATAGTTTGTATTATACCGCGAGTTGAGTGGAGGATCTATGAATTCTGTTGAATTGACCGGGAGAGTTTTCTGGGTGGGGGCCGCAGACCCCGATTTGCGTGTATTCGATATCGTCGTTAAGACCGATTACGGAACAACCTACAATTCTTATCTGCTGTTGGGTGAAAAAGTCGCTCTGATCGATGCGGTCAAAGAGGGTTTCGAGAATACCTTCTTCGCCCGTATCGAGGAACACGTGTCCCTGGAACGGATCGACTATCTGATCGTCAATCACACTGAACCCGACCATTCGGGAGCGATTAAGACACTTCTGACCCGCAACCCCAAAATCAAGCTCGTCTGCTCCAAACCGGGAGTGCCGTTCTTGAAGAATATCGTTAACGACGAATCAGTGGCGATCGAAGGCGTCAAGGGCGGCGACCGTCTCGATCTGGGCGGGTTGTCACTCGAGTTTATCTCCGCTCCGTTTATGCACTGGCCGGATACGATGTTTACCTATTGTCCTGAAGAGAAGATTCTTTTTCCATGCGACGGATATGCGGCGCATTTTGCCCCTTATGAATCAATCTTCTTTAAGCCGGGGGACAAGGTGCATGAGAAGGAGGCATGTCACTACTATGACGCGATCATGCGTCCGTACGCGTCCTTCTGCCGAAAGGCATCACAGGCCGTGATTGACATGGATATTAAGGTAGTCGCGCCATCGCATGGGCCAATCAACCGCGACGAGCCAAAACGTTTCATCGAAAAGTATCTGGAATGGACGGCCCCAAAACAGAGTGGCGACAAAAAGCGGGTCCTAATCGCTTTTGCCAGTTCTTATGGAAATACCAAAATGATGGCGCAGGAGATTAACCTGACGCTGCAGCAGGCCGGCATCGCGACCACAATGGTGGATTTGGCTCATATCCCCGCGAAGGAATTACGCGATCATTATGAAGCGGCTGACGCGATTCTCTTTGGTACGCCGACTTTTGTTGGCGATGTGGTCAAGCCGGTGTGGGACGCGGCGCAACTTCTGATGACCGTTTCGAGCGTTGGCAAAAAGGCCGCCGTGTTCGGCTCCTATGGCTGGGGAGGGCAAGCGGTGGACATACTGGAATCATACCTTGAGAGTCTCAAGCTCAAAGTGCACAAGCCCGGCGTGAAGGCAAGACTGGTTCCTTCGCCCACGGAATTGGAGGAATGCAGACGTTTTGCTGAGGCGTTCAGTGATTTCGTGCAGCAAGGATAGGCGTGCCTTGTGCTAAAGCACGGACAAGAATGAACCGATACTCTACTATGTATGTTGGCTGGCGCCTGTGTTGAAAGTTCTGAGGATGAAAAAGGGCTTGACAAAATCTGAGAGAAGATTATGCTTAAAGATATGCTGACAGCGGAAAGCGCTGCCAAGATTTATAGTTTTTCCGGGATTTATCTGCTGAGTTATCCATCGACAGTTATCGTTGCAAGGCCTGTTGCCTCTGTGTGTTCGGCGGTAATGCTGAGTTCTTGCCGACAGCTTCAAAGCGCATGTAAATCGGTATTATCTCGGGTGAATCGTTCACCTCTCACTGGTGTATCAAACACTTTGATTTCTAACTGAAACTTCCCCCTGACGGCATCGGACTATGAGCGCTCGCGCGGGTCTGAACCCTCAAGCGCAACTGGTCATTGCTTTGCGACCGGAAGTTGAAAGGAGCCGTAAGACACCGAGTAGTAGACTTTGAATTGAGTGGAAAACATTAACTCTCGGCGGGTGGACTTGGCCTGCCGAAAATAGATCACTTCTTGGAGGAACAAATGAATATTTACGTGGGAAACCTCGCACGTGAAGCCAGTGAAGAAGACCTGCGCGCGATCTTCGCCGAATTCGGACAGGTCAACAGAGTGACCATTCTTAAGGACAGACTGAGCGGTGAGCCGAGAGGTTTCGGATTTGTCGAAATGTCTTCGCCGGAAGAGGCTAAGGCCGCTATCGAAGGCGCTAACGGTCGGCAACTTAAGGGTCAGTCACTTAGGGTCAACGAAGCACGCCCGCGCGAAGATAACCCCGATCGTGGTGGTGATCGTCCGAGACGCCCTGGTGGTGGCGGTGGTCGTCGCGGCTGGTAAGCGCAAAGACTGCAACTAAACCGCCGTTATGGCGGCTGATTGATATGGTGCCATACCTCTCATGAGGGGTACGGCACTTCTACTCGAACGCCGTTTTCGTCTACCGACGGGTAGTTCTCCTTCAATTCTCGTGATTGACGCACCGATAGCTTCGACATCGCGCCGGAGATGTGCCGGGTGAGACGGTACATAGTCTCAAAATTCTGATTCGAAATCCCGGAACCCAACACCTAATCCGGTTGTTCTTGAAGGACAAATTGTGAACGTACAGTTCACGTACGATTTTGATGTAGATGAAGACCGTACCCTGATGGCACTTGACAACTGATAAGGAGTAACGAGTATGATGATTTCTGAAGCAATGGCGGCGAAGCTGAACCAACAGGTAAAAGAGGAGTTTTTTTCCTATTGGACCTACCTTGCCATGGCATACCGGTTCGAATCGATGGGTCTAAAGGGGTTCGCCAAGTGGTATCAACTCCAGGCGGATGAGGAAAAGGGTCACGCGCTGAAAATCGCCGGCTATCTGGTCGAGCAGGGCGCTGACGTCAAGCTGACAGCGGTCGATAGTCCCAAAACCGATTATGCTTCCGCACAGGAAATCGTGCAGGTCACCGTCGAACACGAAAAGAAGATCACTCGACTAATTCACGAGCTGATGGCGCTGGCCAACAAGGAAGATGACTTCGCTACCGCCAGCTTTCTGAGTTGGTTCGTCGATGAACAGGTCGAAGAGGTTTCTGTTGCTCAGCAGTTGTTGGATATGGCCAAACTTGCCAGTGACAAAGTGCAGCTTCTGCTCATGGAAAATCGTATCTTCGCGCTGCGCGAATAGCATTCACCGAGTAATAGAAGCGCCAGACGTTTACCAACAGATACAAGAGCGGCCACTCAGTTAGCGGCCGCTCTTTTCTTGTGCAAGCTCCGGCAGGGATAATCGACTTGTCAGGTTTTTGAATGAGAAAGAACGTGCCAACTTTATGCTCCGATCGTCGCTTTCCGGCTTGTGTTCGTGCCTATTCTGTCTGTTTGACGCTCGGCTGTCAACCGCGATTCGCCGAATTGAATCCGAGCCGACCTACCCGTGCGATTGCGTTTGACTAACGGCCGGGATTGTTTATCTTCCCGCGAGATCTGATTACTGCGCCGTCAGGATCCCTATCCTGACGGCGGATGGCTTCTGAATAGCGTCAGGAAAGGGTTCCTGACGCCGCAAGGAAGGCCTCGAGATTCCTGACTCCGTAAACGGGATCTGCTTGTCGAATGATTACTAAGATACTGATTGCCAACCGAGGCGAAATCGCCATCCGCATCATCCGTGCCTGCCGTCACCTCGGCATCGGTAGCGTAGCTGTCTTCTCGGATGCCGATCGCGGCGCGCTACATGTTAGCATGGCGGACGAAGCCTATCATATCGGCAAGTCCCCGGCCTCGCAAAGTTATCTCGTGGGTGAAAAAATCATCGCGGTTGCCAAGCAAGCCGCTGCCGATGCCATCCATCCCGGCTATGGGTTCCTTGCCGAAAACTGGCGTTTTGCGCAGTTGGTTGCCGAGGCGGGATTGATCTTCATCGGTCCACCACCGGAAGCCATCAGATTGCTCGGCGATAAACTTGAGGCCCGCGCGCTGGCTGAGAAAGCCGGAGTACCGGTCATTCCCGGCGGAGCGGTACATCCCGATGATCTTGCCCATGCTAAGGCGTTCGCCAAAAAGTGTGGCTATCCAGTGTTGGTCAAAGCGGTCGCCGGTGGCGGCGGCAAGGGCATGCGCATTGTCAGAGAAGCGGACGAACTGGCTGCCGCGCTGACAGCTTGTGGCAGTGAGGCGAAGTCGGCTTTTGGCGATGATCGCGTTTTTGTCGAAAAGTACGTCACTCGACCGCGTCATATCGAAATTCAAATCGCTCGCGATCGTTTTGGCAATAGCGTCTATCTGGGCGAGAGAGAATGCTCCATCCAGCGGCGACATCAGAAGTTGATTGAAGAAGCGCCATCGGTTTTTGTCGAGGAGCCGCTCCGCCACACAATGGGCGAAGTCGCGCTCAAAGCAATTGCGGCAGCCAACTACGAAAACGTCGGCACAGTGGAATTCCTTGTCGATGCCGACCGCAAGTTCTATTTCCTCGAAGTCAACACGCGCTTGCAGGTCGAACACCCCGTAACCGAATTGGTGACCGGAATCGACTTGGTGAAGGAGCAAATTCGAATCGCTGCCGGTGAAAAGCTGTCGTTTACGCAGGATCAGGTCAGGATCAAGGGTCACGCGCTCGAATGCCGGATTTGCGCGGAAGACCCCGCCAACGACTTCTTACCCAGTGCGGGACGGATACTCAGGTATCGTGCGCCCTCCGGCCCCGGTGTGCGCGTTGATTCAGGTGTTACGGAGAATTCCGAAGTGCCGCCTTACTACGACTCATTGCTGGCGAAGCTCGTGACCTACGGCGCCACTCGCCAGGAAGCGATCGAGCGAATGCGCCAAGCGCTGGCAGAATTCCGCATTTCTGGAGTCGGTACTAACGTCTGTTTCCACGAATCGATCATGGAGCACCCCGTATTCCTTGCCGGCAGACTCACAACCAACTTCGTCGCCGAGCATTTCACCGGCGGCAAATGTACCGGCCCGGCTGACTTGCATCTTACCGAAGCTGCGGCCATAGCGGCAGCGCTACATCATTACTATGATTCGAACCGAATCAAGCAGATCAACCCTGCTGCTATGCCAAGCTCCCGCTGGGGCGCTTTGGCCAGAACTGCCGGCTTGCGTAACGACTATAGAGGCAAACCATGAAGTATCTGGTAACCATCAACGAGCAACCATTGACGGTTGACATCTCCGAACAGGCCGGCGAACTCCGAGTTATGGTCGACGGCAGGCTTATCACCAGTTCTGTAGTCACGGATAGGGAGCACAACCGCATGTCGATGTTGCTGGATGCCCGCTCCTTCGATGCTGAAGTGTCTCAGAGCAATGGCGTAACTTCCGTCTTGCTGGCCGGCAGAGAATTCCCTTGTATTGTCGAAGATGAACGGCTGGTGTCGATCCGCAAGGTTGCAGGTCTGACCACAGCCGGTCATGACACAGTGGTCAAGGCGCCGATGCCGGGTCTAATCGTCCGGCTGTTGAAGAACGTCGGCGATGCCGTCACGAAGGGGGAGAGATTGCTAATTGTCGAAGCAATGAAAATGGAAAACGAATTGAAATCACCCATTGCCGGAAGGGTCAAAGAAATCCACGTCGCAGTCGGACGCCCTGTCGACAAAGGGGAGGTCCTTGTCACGTTATCAGGTCATGACCAATAAATTCCATAATCAGGACGATCAGTCCGGGTTTGACTACCGCGACAAACTTGGAGACCCGGGCGAATATCCATACACTCGCGGCATCTATCCCGGCATGTACACCGACCGCCTCTGGACTATGCGCCAGTATGCCGGATTCGCAACCGCCCGGGAATCGAATCAACGCTATCGCCATCTGCTCGAGCAGGGACAGACCGGTCTGTCAGTGGCATTTGATTTGCCGACTCAGATCGGCTATGATTCCGATCATCCGATGGCCGAAGGCGAGGTCGGCAAGACCGGCGTTGCGATTGACACGCTCGCGGACTTTGAACTACTGTTTGAGGGTATTCCGCTCGACAAAGTCTCGACCTCAATGACGATCAACGCCACGGCAGCGATTTTGCTCTGCATGTACATCGCGGTCGCCCGCAAACAGGGCGTGTCGCAGTCGCAAATCACCGGCACCGTGCAGAATGATATCCTCAAAGAATTTATCGCGCGTGGGACATATATCTATCCGCCGAAACCGTCTATGCGTCTGGTTACCGATATTTTCGCTTATGCCGGCGCCAATTTGCCCCGCTACAATACCATTTCGATATCGGGCTATCATATTCGCGAGGCGGGGTCCACCGCAGTTCAGGAAGTTGCCTTTACGCTTGCCAATGCCATCGAGTATGTCAATCACGCGCTGCAGGCCGGACTGGCAATCGACGACTTTGCGCCGCGATTATCCTTCTTCTTCTGTGCGCAGCAGAACTTGTTGGAAGAGGTCGCCAAGTTCCGCGCCGCGCGCCGCATCTGGGCCAAGATTATGAAACAACGCTTCGGCGCGAAGAATCCCGCTTCCATGATGCTCCGTTTCCATACACAGACCGCCGGTGTCTCATTGACAGCGCAACAGCCGGAAGTGAACACCATTCGTACGACCTTGGAGGCGCTCGCTGCTGTGCTCGGCGGCACGCAGTCGCTGCATACCAACGCCCACGACGAAGCGCTGGCCTTGCCGACAGCAGAATCAGCGCAATTGGCATTGCGCATCCAGCAGATTCTGGGTTACGAAACCGGCCTTGCCAACGTTGTTGATCCGCTCGCCGGCAGCTATTATCTCGAAGCCAAGACCGACGAGATCGAGACCGCCGTTACGGCATACTTGAAACGGGTAGACGCTTTGGGCGGTTCGCTCAGAGCGATCGAAGAGGGTTTCTTCCAGAAAGAGATTCAGGCATCCGCATACGACTTTCAACTTCAGGTTGAGAAAGGCGAGCGCGTCATTGTCGGCGTCAACAAGTTCCGCACCAACGATAAGGTCGAAGTACAAGTCCAGAAGCTTTCTGCGAATATCTGCGACGAGCAGATTGCGCGGCTGACGGCGGTCAAATCTCGTCGCGACAATAGCGCTGTCAGCCGCGCCCTGCATGATTTGGCGGCGGCCGCCTCGTCAAACGACAGCTTAATGCCGATCACTCTTCGCTGTGTCGAATCCTACGCCACGGTAGGCGAGATATCTGATACCTTGCGCTCCGTCTGGGGTGAATACCGTGAATCGGTGGTATTGTAATGGCAACCCTTGCGGTTGCCTTCAGAACGCCAATCCGAGTGTGCAGCGAGCAGTCTGTTTCTCAACCAAACAATCCGCTTTCTGCTTGACAATCAGGGTTTGGATTCCTACATTTACGCAGTACCGAAGTATTGGAATCCTATTGCCGGGGAGGACAAAATGTTTCGCCAATTTGCTTCCATGACAGTTCTTGTGGCTCTGTTGGTGTCGCTCCTGACACTCACTGCCGCCGCAGACAACCAATCGCTCACAGCTCAACGCTTAAATCAGATGCCGCTATCATTCACCAAGAATATGGGCCAGTGGGACGATCGTGTTTTATTTCGCGCCAACGCTGGCGGCGCGACGATGTGGTTGACCAAGGAAGGCGTGACGTATCAGTTCACCCGCCACATCAGCACGGAAAACACACCCCTGAATCCCCTCTCGAGAGGGGACTCGCATTCATTAAGCGGCACTGCTGCGAGTGAGCCTATTCCCCTCTTGAGAGGGGTTAGGGGTGTGTCTGACAAAGACTCCATTGAGCAACTCGTTCTCACCGCCAAATTCATCGGCGCAAATCCAAATCCCGAGGTTTACGCCGAAGGGCAAATGGAATACAAATGCAACTACTTCCTCGGCAACGACCCTACCAAATGGCATACCGATGTTCCCAACTACGAAGCCATCATGCTCAAAGATATCTATCCCGGCATCGACTTGAAATACTCCGGCGACGGCGACGGTCAAGCGGCGTACGAGTTTATCGTCGCGCCCGGAGCGGATGTCGCGCAGATCAAGGTTGAATACGAAGGCGCCGAAGAGACTTCGCTTGACTCCGACGGCAGACTGATCGTGCGAACCAAATGGGGCGATATGGTCGCGGCGATAAAGTCCCCTGCATACGCCCCTCTCCCTCTGGGAGAGGGGTCGGGGGTGAGGGAATCCAGTTCCGTTTTGTCCGGTCCAGCCAGCTTCTCGCATTTGTCAGAAAATGCCATTGGATTCAAACCCGATGGTACGAGCCAGCAGGCGCTGGGCACGCTCTCAGTCGGGTTGGTTTACAGCACATACCTCGGCGGGGCAGGACAGGAGGGCTCGGTTGACGGCCCCAGCGGAGGCATTGCCGTCGATGACAGCGGCAATGCCTATGTTACGGGCCGAACCTCGTCTTTCGACTTCCCAACTTTGAATCCCTATCAGACTGGCGGAGGTGTTTTTGTGACCAAGCTATCCAGTTCCGGGAACAGCTTGATCTACAGCACCTACCTTGGCGGGGGAGGCTACGATTATGGAAACGGTATCGCGGTTGATAACGGCGGTTATGCCTATGTGACGGGTGGGACTGGGTCTTCCAACTTCCCGACTTTGAATCCCTATCAGACGTATCGAGGCAGCTATGATGCTTTTGTTACCAAGCTCTCCAGTACCGGCAACAGCCTCATCTACAGCACCTACCTCGGCGGGGCGGACTACGATGAAGGACACGGCATCGCAGTTGATGGCAGCGGCAATGCTTACGTGACGGGAATGACTTCTTCTTCCAACTTCCCGACTCGGAATCCCTATCAGGGGACGTATCAAGATGAAGAACTCTATTGCCAAGATGCTTTCGTGACCAAGCTCTCCAGTACCGGCAACAGCCTGATCTACAGCACCTACCTCGGCGGGGGAAGGCAAGATCGGGGCAATGGCATCGTGGTCGATGGCAGCGGCAAAGCGTATGTGGTCGGCTGGACTAATTCTTCCAACTTCCCGACTTTGAATGCCTATCAGACGGATGAAGGCAGTAAGCAGGGAATGGATGTTTTTGTGACCAATCTCTCTAGTTCCGGCAGCAGCCTGATGTACAGCACCTACCTCGGTGGGGGAGACATCGATTGGGGAACCGGCATCGCGGTCGATGGCAGCGGCAATGCCTATGTGACGGGCTGGACTGGTTCCACCGACTTCCCGACTTTGAATCCGTATCAGACGTTTCAAGGATCCTGGGATGTTTTCGTGACCAAGTTGTCAAATTCCGGCTACCAGCTGATTTACAGCACCTACCTCGGCGGGAGAAACACCGATGAAGGATACGGCATTGCGGTTGATGGCAGCGGTTGTGCCTATGTGACGGGCTATACTTGGTCTCCCGACTTCCCGATTTTGAATCCCTATCAGGGGACGCTTCAAATCTGGATCGATGCTTTTGTGACCAAGCTCTCCAGTTCAGGTGGCAGCCTGATCTACAGCACCTACCTCGGCGGGGGAGACGACGATTGGGGAGAGGGCATCGCGGTTGATGACAGCGGGAGTGTCTATATGACGGGCAGGACTAATTCTTCCAACTTCCCGACTCTGAATCCCTATCAGGGGACGTATCAAGGCGGCGATGATGCTTTTGTGACCAAACTGTATTTCGATGTTGCGGATGACATATCTGATGAGATGACTCCTTCCTCGCTTCCGGAGAAACCGGCTCTCGACCAGAACTATCCCAATCCTTTTAATCCGAGCACTGAAATCGGCTTCGACAATCCCAAATCCTCATTTGTATCTCTGGATATTTATGATGTCTTGGGTCGCAAAGTTTCGACCCTAATAAATGAGCATCTCACGGCTGGGAGCAAGCAAGTCCAATGGAACGGCAGGGACAACACAGGAGCGGAGGTAGCATCGGGAGTCTATTTCTACCGGCTACGAATTGGCGATCATGTTGAAGCCAAGAAGATGGTGTTGCTGAAATGAAACCCTCAATTCAACACATAGCCATCGCCGTCCGCGACATCGAACAGGCGAAACAGCTTTATTCCTGTGCGTGGTGGACGTTCTCGTCCACCACGTCACCGCAAGACTTGGCGCACGAGGACGTACGCCAAGCACGAGCATGTTGAAGTCAAGAAGATGGTGCTGCTAAAATGAAACCATCAATCCAACACATAGCTATCGCCGTTCGCGACATCGAACAGGCGAAACCGCTTTATTCCTGTGCGTGGTGGACGTCCTCGTCCACCACGTCGCCGCAAGACTTGGCGCACGGGGACGTACGCCAAGCACGAGCATCGGTGGTACTATGAAACCATCAATTCAGCACATTGTCATTGCCGTCCGCGACATCGAACAGGCGAAACAGCTTTATTCCTGTGCGTGGTGGACGTTCTCGTCCACCACGTCACCGCAAGACTTGGCGCACGAGGACGTACGCCAAGCACGATCATCGGTGGTACTATGAAACCCTCAATTCAACACATAGCTATCGCCGTTCGCGACATCGAACAAGCGAAACAATTTTATTCCTGTGCGTGGTGGACGTCCTCGTCCACCACGTCGCCGCAAGACTTGGCGCACGGGGACGTACGCCAAGCACGAGCATCGGTGGTACTATGAAACCATCAATCCAACACATAGCTATCGCCGTTCGCGACATCGAACAGGCGAAACAACTCTACGCCGGTGTTCTCGGCGTTTCCGTGTCGGAAACGACCGATGTCCCCGACCAGAAGGTCAGAATTTGCTTTGTCGAGCTATCTAATGTGCGCATTGAGCTTATCTCTCCGATGTCAGGCAATTTGTCTCTGTTGCGCTTCTTGGATAAACAGGGCGAAAGCCTGCATCACATCTGCCTTGGAGTCGCGGATCTCGCCGCCGAACTCGCGCGCCTCAAGCAACAAGGAGCACGTTTGATTGACGAGCAGCCCCGAATCGGTGCAGGTGGCCACAAAATTGCGTTTATCCATCCCGAATCAACCGGCGGCGTGCTGATCGAATTGGAGGAGATAGGGTAGGCTCCTCAAGGTCAATCGCCTGTCTCCGGTGTCGCTGTTTTTAGTTGAAGATTTCGCCGCGCCGGTTCTTAATTGCTTCATGACTGTCAAGACCGTTGTCGTTCCCGTTGCCGATATGCGGCTCGAGCCGAACCACCACTCGGAACGCCTGTCGCAAGCGCTGTATGGCTTCACGGTTGCAGTACAAGATGCACGCGACCGATTTGATCTGGTACGGACTCCCGATGGCTACGAGGGCTGGATGGCCCAGAGCTATCTTCGGGAACCCGACGTGCCCAATACACTGCTGTCAGTTGTCTCGTCACGCTGGGCGTTGTTTGCTCTTGACGGTGGCGGTGAACTCGCGCTGCCATTTGGATCACTCGTGTGCGCCGACTGTGACGGTGAATCGTACCGCGACTGCCGAGATTCCCAGCGCATGGTGCTTACAACTGGGAGCGTTGATGAATCAATCTCGCGACCGGAACTCGCTTCCGAAGCGGTAGCGCTGTCGCTGGTTTCGTCACCGTATCTCTGGGGGGGCGCCTCGCCGTTTGGCTATGACTGTAGCGGTTTCGTGCAGGCGGTTTTCCGGCGTTGCGGCGTCGATCTTCCGCGTGACAGCAAAGACCAAAGTGCCTGCGGACAGCAAATCCCTCTGTCTGATGCCAGGGCAAGGGATCTGATCTTCTTTCCCGGACACGTCGCGCTCTGCCTTGACGACCTGCGTATAATTCATGCCACGCGACTGCGTGGGATGGTCGTCGTCGAATCGCTCAATTCCGATGCTCCGGATTGCCGTAGCGATCTTGTGGACAAGATCATATGCGTGAGGAGATTGCTGCCGTGATTGTCCCGAAGCGGCTTAGTGAGAAGAGCAGAATCAAGGTGGTTTTGCCGGCTAGTTCCCTGCGCGTCGGGGTTGGAATGACCAGGGCTTTTACCAAGGGGTACGATCTGCTACAGAAGCACTTTGTGCTGGAGAATTCCGAGTTCTGGAAGAACGACTACCAGACCTTCGCCGCTTCCGATGAGGAGCGCGCCGCTGAACTCAATGAGGCGTTTCGCTCGCCCAAGTATGATGCTATCATCGCGGGCAGAGGGGGTTATGGCTGCATTCGCATCCTGTCTCAGCTTGACTTCAATGTGATATTCGATCGACCGAAGGCGTTGATCGGTTTGTCCGATATTACTATTCCGCAATTGGCGGCCTATGCCAAGACCGGGCTGGCGAGTCTCTCGGGGCCAACAGTGACCTCCCTCAATGACGGTAATATCCAGTGTCTGTTACGACTACTCACCGCCGATTCAGTCGGTCTCGACTTAATATCGGCGGAAAACAAGAAGCGGATTCAAGTGATGCAACCCGGACAAGCCGAAGGAGTGCTTCTCGGCGGCAATCTCTCTTCGTTGATGCAACTGATCGGAACAGGTATGTTACCGCGACTTGACAACGCGATTTTCTTTTTTGAGGATATCAGCCGGACGGTGGATTTCATCGACAGTTCGCTGCACCATCTCAGACTGGTGGGTCTGCTATACAAGGTGACCGGCGTCGTCATCGGCGATATCTCCTTCTTCAGCAAGTCTCTTTATCCATCACAGGCGAAGTGGCGGAAGCTGCTGATTCAGCGAATGTCCTCGATCTTTCGCAGAGAGATTCCGGTTATCATGGGGGTTGATTATGGCCACATCAGCAAATCGATCACGATACCAATCGGCGTAAAAGCAGAATTAGATACCGAGAGTCTGAGTCTGACACTCCTGGAAAGCGTGACGCATGCCTGAGTTCCGGCCGATATTGAAGCTATATACGCTGCGACTCAGAGAGAGCTTCAACATCTCCAAGGCGAGCGCCGACGAGAAATCCACTTTGATAGTCCGCTGTGGAGACGGCATCGGAGAAGGTTCGCCGTCGGTTCATTATGGGCTCCCCGCCGAGCGAGTCTACGAAGAACTCGAAAAGCGACTCGAGTTCTATGGCACTGGCGTCGACGTCGAAGAACTCACGGATTTCATTGAAACGCTGCCTCAGCAGTTGTACGTTGGGCGCTGCGCGCTGGAGATGGCCTATCTCGATCACGCAGCCAAGACTCAACGTGTGCCCCTCCACAGCCATCTCGACTTACCCAGACCGGAAAATATAGCTAGTTCGTTCACGATAACACCAGGCGCCGAGGCGGAATTGATCGCTCAATGCGAGAGAGCGGATCCATTCGATACTCTTAAGCTGAAGGTCGGTTTCCGCCGCGATTTGGATTTCATCGACTACGTACTTAAACGCAAACCTTGCCGACTTCGACTTGACGCCAATGGCGGCTGGACGGTCGATCAGGCAATCGAGCTTATGCGCGCTTTGCGCGGGTATCCCATTGACTTCATCGAGCAACCACTGACTGATCCGAATGTTCGTGATCTGGACAGACTGAAGACTAAGGCCGAGTGCGTCATTTTCCTGGATGAATCAATCGTCGGAATCGAAGACATTAACACTTATGCGCCGGTCATTGATGGCATCAACATAAAGTTGTCTAAGTGCGGCGGTATCCTGCCGTCTCTGCGTTTGGTGGACCGGGCGAAGGAACTGAAACTCAAGCTCTTGCTCGGCTGTATGATCGAGACTGCGGTCGGAATCACGGCGGCGTTGCATCTGGCCACACTATTTGACTTTTTCGATCTCGATGCAATCATGCTCACGGAAAACGATCCCTTCTGGGGCGCGCATTTTGATGGCCAAATAATGATTCTGCCCGAGGGCAACGGAATCGCTATAAACACGGAGGAAAACACATTTGTTTAGAATACTGCGAATCGTCTTGGCTGTAGCCGTGCTTTCTGCGGCAGCCGCAGCTCAGCAGAGGCCGCGAATCGAAGTCATCTATCCCAAGCCCAAACAGAAAATCGCAGCAGTTGATTCGATGTTCATCTTCGGAAACGTCACACCGCAGTCGCAACTCAAGATCAACGGCTCCGAAATCAAGGTGCATGATAGCGGTGGTTTCCTCGCTTTTCTACCGGTGAAATCGGGGACGTTTGTGTTCCGACTTGAAGCTTCATTGAATGGCCAAACCTCTACATACGATCTCCCGATTGTTGTGCCCGAGCCTTATGAAGTACCTCAAGGCAAGGAGCCGGTGATTGTCAAAGGCTATATGATCCCGGGCTCCGATATCATGCTGATGGAAGGGGACATGCTCAACACGTCATTTCGCGGAACTACGGGAATGTTTGCCTATTTCAGGCTCTCGACTAATTCCGATCTTATGCAGATGGCGGAAGCGCCTCCCGTGCAGCAGAGCTATTGGGCTGAAGCGCTCTGGGGTAGCGAAGATTATCCCAACTCGCTCTTGGTGCATGGGGTATATACCGGAGTCATGATTCTTGGCGCCAAGCAGGTGGCTGATTCGAATCAGATCGAATACTATCTCTGTCACAAGAAACTCAAGCAACTGAACGTGAAAGACAAGGCGTTCAAACCGCAACTCGCGGATTGTGGCTGCAAGAGTCTCTCCAGCGATGCGAAACTCGCAGTCATGGCATCATCCAAGGTGATGATCGGGGAATTGACCGATTCCGTTCAGACAATTCGTGTCGGCCCGCGCAAAGGATACCTGACAACCTTCCAACCGCAGGGAGTGCGTGTACGCGTTACCGGTAGATTCAACAACCATTATCGCGCGCAGATACTGCCGGACATTGAAGGCTGGATTGCTGACAGTTCGCTGAAAGTCCTGCCACAGGGAACACAGCTTCCCAACGGCTCGGTCTCGCTCCTGCGGACCCGCAAAGTCGACCGGGGTGTGCTCGTGACATTTAATGTCGGAGCAAAGTTGCCGTTCCGTGTGGAAGAGGATGTGGCTGCCAATAAACTCTATCTCGACATCTACAATTGCACCTCCGCAATCGACTTTATACGTTACGACACTTCTGACAGCCTGATTAGCCGCATACAGTGGACTCAACCGCAGACGGGATTGCTGCGCCTGACTATCGATCTCAATCAGACGCTCTGGGGTTATGACTGCTACTATGAAGGTGTCGGTTTCAATCTCAAACTGCGTACTCGCCCCCATTTCGATGACAAACTCAAAGGCATCACGTTTGTGATCGATCCCGGTCATTCACCCGATCCCGGCGCTGTTGGTCCGACCGGATATGCCGAAAAGGATGCCAACCTTGCCATCGCACTCGAACTGACCAAGCAACTTCGCGACCATAAGGCGACAGTAATCATGACACGAGAAGGGGATACGCCCATTGCGTTGTATGACCGCCCCAAGTTTGCCTACCAACACAGCCCTGATGTCTATATTTCCGTTCACAACAACGCGCTGCCTGACGGCATTAATCCGTTCTATAACAACGGCAGTTCAACCTACTATTACGAACCCCACTCACACGATCTTGCGGAGTTGGTGCAAGCGCGTTTGGTGAAGGCCACCGGCTTGCCCGATATTGGTCTGTACAACGGCAACTTCGCAGTCATCCGCCCGACCGGTTATCTGGCGATTCTCGTCGAATGCGCTTTTATGATGATTCCTGAACAGGAAGTTGCGCTGAAGGAGCCTTCATTCCAAAAGAAAATCGCAGATGGGATAGTCAACGGCGTACTCGACTTTGTCGACACGGAGGTTGAAGAGGAAAGCTGCGGCAAGTGAGTAAGGTCGCAATCATGTCGAATGTCATAAGTCAATGCAACTTTGTTCGACCAATTTCGTATCTCTACGCTATGCAACCTCGTGCAATCCCGTCAACGCCGCTCTACGGAGAAATCATGACATGGGCCACCCGAGAAAAAGTCGCATTCTAATTGCCTTCGCACTGGCTATGGCGCTGACATTGCCAGTACACATAGTCACGGCACAGACGCCAAGCGACACTACCAAAGTCGCAGCTTCTGACGCGCTCAAGCTCTTCGTTGATAGCCCGGTTGCTGACGACTATCTCAAGACCGAGATTACTTTCGTCGATTTCGTTCGCGATCGAACTCTGGCGGATGTCTTCATACTGGTCTCGTCGCTGAACACCGCTTCCGGAGGAAAGGAATATACCATAACGTTTCAGGGGCAGCAGCGGTTCAAGGGAATGGCGGACACTTTGCAGTACGTCTCGAAAGAGTCAGACACGGAAGACATACTTCGCAGAGGGTTGGTCAAGACGATGATAGCGGGACTTGTGCGCTACGTCTCGCGAACCAGTCTGGCGCCACACCTCAACATCAGTCTCTCGAAACAGGAGAAGCAGCAGCCCAAGGTAGACAAGTGGAAACACTGGGTATTTACGATAAGTGGCAATGGGTATTTCAATGGCGAGCAGGGATATCGCTATCGCAATCTCTGGGGCTCAGTTGCTGCAAATCGGGTGACCGAGAAGTTCAAGCTGAATATGACTCTCTATGGCGCCGAAACGAGCGATCTCTTCGAGTACGATGGTTCCGAAATCAGGAGTTCTTCAGATAACAAGAGCCTTGAGATCACACCGGTGTTCGCTATTGACGATCACTGGTCATGGCTGGTTAATGCCGTCGGTGGTTCGAGTACTTACAGCAACCGCAGCGGCTACTTGCTTGGCGCCCTTGGGCTAGAGTACAATGTTTTTCCCTATTCACAATCAACCCGCCGCGCGCTTCGGCTTGACTACGATGTCTCCTTTCGTACGATCAAGTACTATGAGGAGACCATTTACGACCGAACCACAGAGAGTCGCTGGCAGCAAAGTCTGTCGGCAACGCTGGAACTCATTCAGCCATGGGGATCATGGAAAACCGAAGTCTCGTTCTCACATTACTTGCACGACTTCGATAAAAATCGCCTCGAAATCTGGGGCGACCTGTCATTGCGAATCGTGAAGGGTTTATCGTTGTCGGTTCAGGGGGGATATTCGAAGATTCATGACCTGATCGGCCTGCCCAAGGGAGGCGCCTCACAGGAGGAAGTCCTCCTCAGGCGCGCTCAGTTGGCGACCAGTTACAGCTATTGGACATCGATTGGACTGTCGTATTCATTCGGCTCAATCTATAGCGATATCGTCAATCCGCGTTTTGGAGACTGAAAGAGGCGGGCAGGAGAGTTTTTACCCCTTCAACGCTCCCGCAATGATCCCCTCAGTGATTCTCTTGGAGTATGCCACAAATAGGAGAGTGGTAGGTATAACCGAGATCACCGATGCCGCGAACAACTGCGGGACATCAATGTTCTGGTATCCCTGCAACAATGCCAGCGCCACCGGCAAGGTCCGCATTGATTCAGACGATGTCAGAATGAACGGATAAATAAACGAATTCCAATTGACCATAAACGTTTGCACGGCCAGCACCGCCAGCGCCGGCTTGCAGAGCGGGATCACAATCCGCCAGATGATTGTCAACTCGCTGGCGCCTTCCAACCGCGCCGAATCCTCCATATCGCGGGGAATCGCCGAGATGTATTGTCGCATCAGGAAGATTCCCAACGGGCTGACCAGAAATGGCAGGATCAGGGCCAGATAGGTGTCGAAGATTCCCAGCCAGTTGGTCATCAAATACAGCGGAATGATCACGACATGTACCGGCACCATCAGCACCAGTACGACCGTCACCATCAAGAATCTCTTGCCGCGGAATTTTCGCCGCGCCAGCACATAGCCGCATAGCGTGCAGAAAAACAAATTACCGAGCGTGACTATCACCGCCACTGCAATTGAATTGACCACTGGCAGGTACAATTCGGCGCGTGCGAAAAGCGTCGCGAAATTCGCAAATGTCAAGCGATAACTGCTCAGATCAATCGTGCCGGAGAGTGAAAACGTCGATGCCAGCGCGCCCAGCAACAGGTAGACAAACGGCAGCAGCATAATCAGCGCGATAACAATCGCAACCGCGACTCTGCCGTAATTCCTGAAGGCCGCAGTCGCCATCTTATGCCGTCTTATCCTTGATGAGTTTCAATTCCAACCACGAGACAATCGCGATGACGGCAAATAGGATATTTGCCGCCGCCGCGCCATAGCCGATGTTGAACTTCTGCAATCCTTCTTCATACACGAAGTACACCATCGTATTTGTCGAATTGAGCGGCCCGCCCTTGGTCATGACAAATACTTCAACGAAAATCTGGAACGACTTAATACTGTTGAGCACAACGATAAACAATAGCATCGGCTTGAGGTGTGGCAGAGTTATCGCGCGAAACTGTCGCCACGCGCTCGCGCCATCCAGTCGCGCCGCTTCGTACAATTCGTTGGGAATCGACTGCAATGCGGCCAGAAACAGCAGCATGTAGTACCCCGTTGCCATCCAAATGTCCATGGCCATCACCGCTGCAAGCGCTGTTGCGGTCGAGAACAGAAACCCTTCCTGCGGATAGGGGGCGCCGACAAGGCCGTACAGCAGTTGGATATACCCGCCGCGGGCATAAAGTGATGTGAAGATCAACGCAACAACTACCAGCGACACCATCGAAGGGAAGAAGTAGACCGACTGGAAAAGAGTCTTGAGCGGCAGGCGACCATTAAGGAAAATCGCCAGCAGGATGGCAAAGCAAGTTGTGAATGGCAAGGTGCCGACTGTAAATACAAATGTGTTGCCGATCGCTTTCATAAAAGCGGTGTCCTGAAAAAGCTGCGCGAAGTTATGAAAGCCGACGAAGCTATAGCTACTGCCCAGAAGGCGATAGTCTGTGAAGCTCAAGAACAACGATGCCACGATCGGAAACAGCCAGAAGAGGATGAGAGTAATCACCCAGGGTGACAGAAAAAAGTAGTCGGAACCGCGCAGCCGTTGCGTGCTATTGGCCGTCATATTTCTTTAGAATCGCCGCACAATCGTTGTCGATCATCTGCAACGCATCATCGGGAGACTTTTTCTTGTACAGCGCCTGCTCGATACCGCGTTCCAGCGCTTCCTCAAGCGACACCCAGGCCGGATGAACCGGCGTTGAGCGCGAGTTGCGCAACTGCTGCTGAAACACTTCGGCGATTGGTGTCAGCTCGGCATCGTAAGTCATCGTTGACGCAGCATTGACCGGTGTAAAACTTCCCGTAGCGCGAGCGAACATCGTGTCGTTTTGTGGCTGCACCAGAAAACGAATCAACTCCATTGCCATGTCGGGACTTTTGCTCGCCGAGCTGACCACGAGGTATTCGCCACCTGCAAACGACACGCCCGGTTTCTTACCCCCCGGCGACGGCATCGTCGTGACGAAGTAGTCAAATGATCGCTCCATCCGACTGAGCTTCTTGACCAACCACTCCCCCGAGATCACGAAGCCGATCTTGCCTGCCGCAAAGTAGTCCTCAATTCGCGCTTGCGTTTCGACCAGCCCGTTTGCCGACAAGCGCAGATAATACTCCAGACTCTTGCGTCCGGCATCGGAGTCAAATTGCGTGGCGGTCATATTGCTGTTGAATACTTCGCCCCCGGCAGACCAGAAGAACGGAAGATACTTCTTGTAGAGTCGATGTCGCTCCGCCGAGTTCGAGCCGAATCCGAAATGGTTATCACCGAGCCGACTGATCTTTGCCGCTGCTTCCGCCAGTTCAATCCATGTCTTTGGCACGAATGCTTCATCATAGCCCGCCTGCCTGAGCAAAGTGCGATTGCAGAACAGTACGCGCGTACCGAGCATCCACGGCACGGCGTAACGTTTGCTGTGATATATCGCCGGGTTCCACATAAGCAGACTGTCTGTCAATCCCTGTGTTGCGACTGTCAAATCAGAGAGCTTGCCACTGGCGGCGAATTCGCTGATCCAGTCCGACCCAAGCTCGATCACATCCGGCCCGCCTCCGGCTGCCAGAGCAATTGCGATCTTCTCATGGCCATCCGCCCAGGTCAAGTCGCCAAGCTGCACTTTGACCTGCGGGTGTGTTCTCTCAAATTCGCCGACCATCCGCTGTACGGTCGGTTTGACTTCCGGGTTCGTCCAAAACTGCCAGAACGTGACGACCGTCTTTCCTGACGACGACTTGCCGCACGACAGCATCATTGCTACCGCGAAAATCAGTATCGCGGCCAGTGCCAGTCTCGCGCAGTTTCTCACCCGATGCATAATGGTATCAAGCGACCGAAGAGCGCGACTGTCAACTAAAACAAGCGCCATCGAGCGATCCGTACATTAAACCGATTTGCAGTTTGCAGTGTCCTTGTCAAAGAGAGTCTTGAGAAGTGCGTTTTCACCGCGTAGAGGCGCGGTCCCCGCGCCCGAGAGCGCTGGATTCCCGCCTGTGGGATTGTTGAAAAACCATGATTCTTCGGGCGTCGTCAGGAATCCTTTCCTGACGACCTTGACTGGCTTGTTGATCCGGCAGGAAAGGAGAGGTTGTCCCATAAGTTGGGCTCCGGGCATACAAACCAAGTACGGTGTGCAATGTGCAGGGGTCGTCCTTGCGGCGACCCGCATGAACATTGGGTCTCAGGACAAACCTGTGGGCGCACCGCCGTGCGCCCCTACAAAAAATCCTTCGTCCATTGGCGGAAATCGTGCTTATGGGACAGCCTCAGGATTCCTGCCGGCGCTTTCGAATGACTCTTTCAACAGTCCCCTGCGCGGGAATGACTTGGCAGTATGTTTTTGTTGATCTTGCGCGCTCAGCCAAGCATGTTTCCCACGCTTTTGGTTTTGTTGGTGACACAATGAACTCCTTCATTCTTGCAGCAGGCGTGTTCGACCCCGCGTCATCAGTCCTCTTGATCTGGGTGCTTTTGACCTGTGGCGTCGTCGCCTACTTCAGCTATCGCCGACGCATTTTGCGTCTGCGCTTACGCGCCATTCCCGGTATTGCCGCGATCGAGGAAGCTGTTGGCCGGGCTACCGAACAGGGCAAGCCGATCGTTTTCACTACCGGCTGGGGTGGTGACATTCAACGCCCGACCACGTTGGCTGCTCTAAATCTGCTGCGCTTTGTCGCCGGCAAGGCGGCATCCTACGGCTGTCGCATTCTGTTTCCGACTCACGATCCGGTTATAGCCGAAGCCGCCAAGGAAATCATCCGCACGGCTTACAACGAAGCCGGTCATCCTGATCAGTTCCGCGATGACGATGTAACTTTCGTCTCGCCGTCGCAGTTTGGATATGCCTCCGGCGTTGACGGCATTGTTTCGCGTGAAAAGCCCGGCGCGATATTTCTTCTTGGCACCTTCGAAGGCGAAGCGCTCATTCTTGCCGAGACCGGTAATATCAACGGCGCGCTGCAAATCGCCGGCACCGATTCGACCATCCAGCTTTCGTTCTTTATCATTGCCTGCGACTACACCCTAATTGGCGAAGAACTCTTCACAGCGTCGGCGTATCTGACCGATGACCAGCGTGTGCAATCATCGATGTATGCACAAGATCTGATCCGCGCCATTGTCGTGACGCTGTTGCTACTGCTACCGATACTCGCCATGTTCTGTGCTAATCTCTACAAGGAGATTCTGTGACCAACCGGCTGGCATGGATCGCAACTCTGGTCACCGGCCTGTTTATGATGGCGCAGTATTTCATCAAGACGGACGCAACGAATGCCGTCTACACGACGCTGTTAGATTACTATCAAATCATCTTTGCGGTGAGCATGATTGTCGGCGGTATTGGATTGTTAAAACAGCATTCCCTCAAAGTGCAGCGTTCCTCCCAACAGCGCGGTTACAGCCTGATCACCATCGCGGCCATCTTGTTTATGGTCATCGCCGCAGTCATCTTCGGTATCGATGCGGCCTCTCCGTATCAATGGGCATTCAACAATCTGCAGGCTCCGATGCAGGCGACTACTTTCTCTTTGCTTGCCTTTTTTGTGGCGTCGGCAGCCTATCGAGGCTTCCGCGTCAAATCAACTCCTGCGTTCATCCTTGCGCTGGCGGCCATGATTGTGTTGGTCGGCAAAAGTGGTTTCGGTGAAATGGTCTCGCAGCAGTTGCCGGCCATTGCCGGTTGGGTGCTCAACAATCCGTCCACAGCGGCCAAACGGGGAATTCTGATCGGCGTCGGCATCGGTTCTGTGGCAACCGCTCTGCGTGTGATCCTCGGCATCGAACGGAGCTATCGGTGATGTCAAGACTGTTGAGTACATTCTCAGCCCGTCACCTCGTGTTCCTCGTAGTATTGCTCGCGGTTACCGTTCCGCTCTTGCTTGACATACGCCTGACTCATACCGCTTCTGACGAAACTAAACGGTTCTATGCCAACATCGACAGTCTGCCATCCGGTAGTGTCGTCCTGATATCATTCGACTTTGAGGCGTCCGCTTTTGCCGAAATCAAGCCACTCGCTGAAGCCGTAATACGTCATTGCTTCCGCCAAAATCTCCGGATTATCGGCCTGTCGCTTTTTGCAGAAGGGACCGCGCTTGGTGAACAAACTTTGTCCCGAATCGCGAAGGAAAAGGGCAGAGTTTACGGGACTGATTATGTCTATCTCGGTTTTCGCCCGCAATACACCTCGGCGATTCTGGCGATAGGGGAGTCGTTGCCGAAAGAATTCCCGACCGACTACTTCGGCGCCGCCACGGCTGCCATGCCGGTACTTTCAGGTGTCACCAACTACGATCAGATCGCAACCGTGATTTCCATCACCGACGGTGGTATGCCGACCTATTGGGTTGATTATGCCGTGACCCGCTACCATGCGCGCCTACAAACCGTGTTGACCGCTACGATGGCGACGTCGTTCTACCCGTACGTCTCTTCAGGACAGATTCAGGGGCTGATCGCCGGCCTCAAAGGCGCTGCGGAATACGAACTGCTGCTCAATGAGAGCGGTGGAGGCGCTAGGGGCCTTCTGGCGCAATCGGTATCGCAAATCGCGATTCTGGCGATAATCATTGTCGGCAACGTGGTCGGTTATCTCGGCAGGAGACGCAAATGGCAATAGCTACGCTCGCTGCGGCGATTGTAACCATCGGTATCTTTTCTTTCCTCTACCGCGATAATCCGTTCTACCGTGCTTGCGAGCATCTCTTGATCGGGCTTTCCGTCGGCTTCTCGCTGGTGTTGCTCTGGAACTCGGTGCTGATTCCGAAACTGCTGCTGCCGTTGTTTGTCGAGGGACGCTTGCTGGCGCTGATTCCTTTTGTCCTATGTCTGCTAATGTTGCTGCGTCTCAAAAGCTCACTATCGTACTTGAGTAAACCGGTGTTGGCGCTGGTAATTGGTTCGGGCGCCGGAGTCAGTATTCCGGCTATGTTTGAGGCGCGTGTGCTGCGGCAGATCGCTGCCAGTGTCGAGCCATTTGGCGTAATAGTAGACGGTTCGGTGTCGGCGTTGATGCTGCTGGGGATGTTGATCTCACTGGTTGGCGTTGTCACCGTGATTGTCTACTTCTTCTACACCCGCCCCGACACAAAAGCATTTAACGGCGTCAGCCGGATCGGTGTCTATTTCCTGATGGTCTTTTTCGGCGCAACTTACGGCTACACCGTCACATCTCGGTTAACGCTGTTAATCGGCAGGATCGAGTTCTTGCTGGGGGACTTCTTACATCTGTTATGACCTGCAAGAAATGCCATATACAGATGCAGGAGGAGAAGCGAACCTTCCACAAACAGCGCAAATGGATCTGCCCGCGCTGTGGCGCCGTGCGCTTCCAACTCACAAGAAAACCCGAAAAAGTAGTCAAAAAATGATTTGCGCAACTTCAAGAATTCGTTTTAATTCCTTAATGAGCAATGGGTTAGTTCGCGTCGGAACTTCCGGGTACTCGTTTGACGACTGGCGTGGAGCGTTTTATCCGGAGAAGATAGAGAAGACGAAGATGCTTGACTACTATGTCGGTCATTTTGACACCGTAGAAATCAACTCGACTTACTATGGCATCCCACATCCGCGTGTTTTCGAGGCGATGGCCAAAAAGACCCCAGAGGGATTCGACTTTATGGTGAAGGCTCATCAGTCACTAACCCACAAACGCGATCAGCTTGAATGGGAAACTCCCAAGTATCTTGAGGCGATCAAACCGTTGGTCGAATCGGGCAAATTCAAGGGGATTCTGGCGCAATTCCCCTGGTCTTTTCCTCGTGTGCCTGTTCATGTTGAATATCTTAGGAAATGTCGTCAGACTCTAGGTAACTTGCCGTTATTCATTGAGTTCCGACACTCCAGTTGGATTAGACAAGATACGTTTGACTTGCTCAAATCGCTGGAGATAGGGTATGTCTCTGTCGATGAACCTCAATTAGAGAAGATGATCGAGCCGATAGCAGTAGCTACGACGGCGGTCGGCTATGTCCGTTTTCACGGCCGGAATTCTAAAGATTGGTATAGCGGCAGCGGATCGGATAGGTATAATTACTCATATAGCAGGGATGAACTGACCGAGTGGGCGGAGAAAATCAGACGGTTGAAGAAAGACACGGAAGTCGTTTACTTGTTCTTCAACAATTGCCACCTCGGTCAGGCAGTGTTTAATGCGAAGCAGATAATGGAGATACTGGATGTACGACGGAACTAAACGGATCGGATTTGTTTCACTCTCAGTCTTTCTTGCGATCACTATCTTCTGGCCAACTCCGGCCACACAGACAATAACCGAGGAATACTACGGCCCGCCGGCGCCGATTTTTCATACGCTGAGTGTTACGCCTCCCAAGCTCTTTTGCGAGGCGGCGTTCTTGCAGGACAACAGCACCTCAGAAAAACTCTACGGCAAAGACGAGTACAACGTTCGCCCGATCGCCAGCATCACCAAACTCATCACAGCGTTGACGTTTCTTGATTTCAAAGTCGATTGGGACAAGACGATCGAGATGGACACGTCGGATGCCAACAATTCATCGCGCTCACCGCTCAGGGCGGGGGACGTCTACCGCGTGCGCGACCTGTTCTATTGCAGTCTGATGTCTTCCGATAATCGTGCCACCCGGGCGCTCGCCAGATCTACCGGCGTCTCTACCGATAGCTTCATTGTGATGATGAATCGCAAAGTCGACAGTCTCGGATTGTTCAGCATCAAAGTTGACGAAGTGACCGGTCTGTCGGAAAACAATGTTGCCAGCGCCTATGATATCGCTCGACTCGTCAATATCGCCTCCGCCAACGAGACAATCCAAGCGACGCTTTGTACCAAAGAATACTCCTTTCTCTCGGAGAAACGAAAACGTCCGGTCACACTCGGCAATACCAACCGTATGCTATCAAGTTCTTGGCGCATCGAAGGCGGCAAGACCGGTTATATTGGGGAATCAGGGTACTGCTTTGCGGTGCGAGTGGCCGATGATAAAGGTCACGACCTGACCGGTGTCGTGCTGGGTGCACATTCCAACAGCCGCCGCTTCAAAGAGGTGACCAAGCTGTTCCAGTGGGCGTTTACAGCTTTGGACAAGGTACAAGCGAATACAATCGGGAAATTGTGATCCGCCCGAATAGTGGTTGACATCCCCGCTTGAAGGCATAAATTGTTCGACCTTGTTGCTGGCGCCCTAGCTCAGTTGGTAGAGCAGCAGACTGAAAATCTGCGTGTCCCCAGTTCAATTCTGGGGGGCGCCACATTTACATAACAGCGCACTCGGGCATCCGGGTGCCCCACCGCTGGCGGTGGGTTCCGATATAGGCTTTGCGCCACCCTAGCTCAGTTGGTAGAGCAGCTGATTCGTAATCAGCAGGTCGTCGGTTCGACTCCGATGGGTGGCTTTCTGTTTTTAGATGGGGCGTTTAGTCGCCGGCTCCGTATACTAATACTCGGAGACCAAATATGTAGATATGCGAGTGATGATTCTCCTTCTTGCCTGGTGTACATTGTTCGTTGTCTGTTGGCCATTAGCACTACTCGCTCTGATTGTGCTTCCTCTGATCTGGCTGCTCTCAATAACGTTGCGCTTGATTAGAATATCCATCGGAGCAGTTCTTCAGTTCATCAAAGCGCTGCTGTTCCTCCCCGCTCGAGTACTTGCCAGCCGATCGTAGGTCAGCATTAGTCAAAAGCAAAGAGGGTCGGAGCCATGACGACTCCGACTCACCACGCGCCAGTACTGCGTCTATTTCCTTTCATTTTTCAGTTTGAACTGGATCGCTATTGCTACCCAGACTGGGACGGGATTGCCATTCTTGATTGCTGGTTTGAACTGCCATTCTTTGGCCACGGTGATCGCCGCTTCTTCCAGTTCTGCCATTGCCGAATTGGCTTGCTTTACCACGACTGAATCCACTTTCCCGAGCTTGCTCACAAGCAACTTCAGTGAAACCCTTCCCTCGACCTTTGCCAGTCGGGCTGTTTCAGGATACTGCGGTGCTTTCTGCACCATCAATTCAGGGTACTGATCAAGATCAACAGAACCTTCCAAGGTGTCAACCTGCATCTTCGCGGTCAGTTTTGCCGTCTCCTGCTTAACCGGTTTTCGGCCATGATTGCTCTGGGCAGAAACTTGGTAAGTGAACAGCAGCAGCGCCGATACCATCAGGATGATCGAAATTTTGTTCCTACTCATTCGCACTTCCTCTCTATACGTCTCATTCACATTAATCACTGTTCGACACCGTGGATGAGTCCGCGATTACCTCGATTTCCGGTAGTACATAGATGACGTTCGCGGTCGGAATCTCGCTCTGAACGTATGCGTTCGGCGCACCCTGGCGACGTGCTTGTTCACGTGGAAGAAGAAGACTGGAAGCGAGCAAACCCATGACAATCACCAGAATCCCCGCTGCAATGGCGACCGGCACTGGAAGGCTGATCGATTTCCGCCAAAGTGAGACGACCCGAGTTGGCTTTTGCAAACCGGTCGCGTCCAGCACTGCTCGATCGATCTCCACCGGAAACGCTTCCTGCTCGCGGTGCTGAATCTCTCGTATTCTCAACAACCCTTGCAGAAACGACCGACATTCCGTGCACTCGCCCAGATGCCCAAACAGCGTGTTCTGACCATCGGCACCAAGCTCGCCGTCGACGAACAAACATACTAACTCGGTAGACGTGTTGCATCTCATGATCCCAACCTCGCTAATAATGGTCTCAGGCTTTCGTACAGTTCGCGGCGCGCCGCAAACAAACGGAACTTCACGGTGCTTTCAGTCGCTCCGACAACTTCGGCAATTTGCCGGTATGAGAGATTTTGATACTCCCGCAAAATAACAACATCGCGATAATCCGGTCGCAGGCGGGCTACCGCTTGATTAACCAGCTTCAACTCCGTATCCACCTCGTTGAAAACAGCAACTTCTGCGGCGGTAACATTGTTCAAATCAAGGTTCCATTCGTCTTCTGGCACAGTCATCCTCGCATCCTTCATTTGCGTCAGGCAATCATTACGTGCTATCGTCAGTAGCCATGATTGAAACTTGTTCGGGTCGGCAAGCTGACGATGGCGTTCCAACACTTTCAGGAAAACGCCTTGTGTGACATCCTTGGCTGCCTCAGTTTCCCCAAGCATCTTTAGACAGAACAGATAAACCATCCGCTTGTGACGTTCGTACAGCTCGACAAACGCAGTCTTGTCACCGCCTCTAAGGCAATCCACTAGTCTGTCATCGGACGCCTGCACGCACCACTTCTCCATTGGCAGCCGTCTCATCATCCTATTATAAGACTCGCAGATAGCCGATTAGTTAGCAGGAAATTGTCTCTCTTTCACAGTAGTTTTCGCAATGAGTTGGTACGCGGCTCAGTCCAGATTCTCGCACTTCTCGGCGACAAAGATCATTTCCGGTGAATTGTCGACAAGTGGAGACTTGTCGAAATTGCCGAACAGATCAACTACTCTGAACCCGCAACGAGCAAGAAGATGCTCCATTTCATATCGGAAGATGTATCGGAATGGAAAAGCCTGGACAATTCTCTCGGTGGTGCCATCCAAGTTCGTCAAGTAGTAGATCATCTCGACGTCATTGACTTGATCCGCCGGATGAAATGCGGCTACGCGACCAGTCCGCCGCAATCGTCTGCCGTCCGTCAACTCATACTCGGCAAAGTCCTCGGATTCCTCTGCCGCGCGCGGATTGTTGATCCTTTTCAAATCGACCTGGAAGACATCAAGGATCAGATGCCCCCCCGGAGTCAGGCGTCGATTGATGCGTTTCAGACATGCCAGTTGATCATCGACGGCGATCACGTGCAAAAAGGCACGGAAGGGAATGATTGCCAGATGAAATGACTCAGGGAGGTCAAAGCTTGTCATGTCGCTCTGGACAAGTTGGACACGGTTCTGAACCGCACTTGACTTCCGTTGAAGCTTTCGCTGGCACTCTGCCAACATGTGCTTCGAGATGTCAAGTCCCGTGATCCGGCAGCCGGCTTCGGCGGCCGGAAGCAATATCCTGCCGGTGCCACAGCCAAGCTCAAGGATTGATCCCTTTGCTGCCACACAATACTGAAGGTAGAAATCGATATCGGCCCGCTTGGCGTAACCCGGAACCAGATCATAAAGCTCCGCCATGATTGACTGATCTACATAACCGCCGTACTTGCTCATATTGGGAATCCCTGCACTCTGATATTTCCGTTCACAGTTTCGACAAATAGCGCTATGACGTGGGGCGTGTCAAGAGGATAGGGCAGGAGCCTTCCCTGACAGACAATCTGCCTCCTTTAGTAGCGCACGATATTGAGGAAGAGGAACCATGGTTTCGATTGGTTCGTTCTACGTCTAACTGACGCCCCAACAGTCGATTGCGCTGTCCTCATTTTTTTACGAATAATTCCGAGAATTTCTCTTGACAGCGGACAGTCCATCCGTATATTATTTGCCCGCTGATATGGGGCAGGCTCTTTGAATCAGCGTTAAAACTGACTTCGGTCAGCTTTTTTGTCGTCCGGCGGCCGCCGGACGTAATGATCCGTCGAAAGCCGGATCTGATGATCTTTGACAAGAAAATAGTGTGCAATACGAAAGCTTGAGATACGGGCAAAGTTGTTTATTTATAGGCGACTCTGTCAAAACCAAATTTTAAGCCGATTCGAACGACGTGATCCTTGGCATGTCGAAGGCTCGCCCTGAGTTTATCGAAGGGTCTGCCCTGAATCTGTCGAAGGGTCACGGAACTTCTAATAGAGCAATTTCAAATTTTCTTCGGAGAGTTTGATCCTGGCTCAGAACGAACGCTGGCGGCGTGCTTCATACATGCAAGTCGAACGAGAAAGTTCGGGGAAACCTGAGCAAGTACAGTGGCGAACG